>ENA-UOOM01000014-UOOM01000014.1-fermentation-metagenome-genome-assembly--contig:-NODE-14-length-277174-cov-95.127227_pt1 | contig 277174 bp, 299 predicted proteins | sample MGYA00245781_ERZ724031 | MGnify/ENA primary metagenome ERZ724031 (study PRJEB28704, sample SAMN03018317) | fermentation metagenome | biome: anthropogenic terrestrial biome; feature: soil...
AGAAAAAGACCCTGGAGCATTCGAAGAAGAAGCAATGATCATCCAAGTAGAAGAAAAAAAGAAAATTTCATGTGGAAATGAAAAGATTGCTGAAGTGGAAGCATAAACGTTAAGTGCTTTCCCAAATTTATTTTTATAGATATAAAAAAAATAATCCTTTTTTCTTATTTTTAATATAATGGAGTGTATCTATCCAGAAATTCAGAATATTTTTTATCAAGTATCCTCAGGGCAGACATAGCCTCTGGAGAAGTGCAGCATCTTTCTTCTACCAGATTTCTGAGGGTTAAATTCTTAATATTTTCCCTTATTTCCCTCATTACAAAATCTAAAGTGTTTTTGTTGTAATTTCTAAGCTCATCCTGACTAAAATCATATATTTTATACTCATCAAGGTCATATATTGCAGATGGAGTTAGCAATTTATTTAAATATGCATAATAATCGGCTGCTGCATCTCCAAATAAGTCAACACCCATATATACAAGTAAAGGAATAAATGAGGCATCAGCAAATGGAAAATAGAGTGCAACATTGGGACTTATAATTTTTCTTATATTTACAATGATTTCAACCAGATCTCTTGGATTTTTAAGAAGTTTTTCAGAATTGGCGATGGCCATTATGGTATATCCCATCCCATCTAATTCTTTAGCTGATTTAATCCTTAAATCCACATATTTGGAGCCGTGAATAACTGCAATGCCTTTTCCACTGCCTTTTTTTGCAAATTCTGTTGTTCTATTAACTGACCATTCTGCCAATAATTTAGGGACATCATAGGGCATAGGCTCATCTTTTAGAATATCAAATTCACTGAATTGCTCTAAAATTCCGGGAGTGTTTAATTCATTGTATTTACCAAGTCTTGCTGGACCATCGTGTAGTTTTATGAGAAGCATGAAATCATCAAAAATTTTTTATACTGAATTTATTTAGATATAAGTTTAAAAATATTACTATAAATTAAAATTTCTTCGGGATTTCTATGAATAATCATCAATTCAGTTTAATTCCTTCCGGAATTACTATTTTAAGAATAATATTATCATTTATATTCGCATTTTTACTTTTAAATGGACATCTACTATTATCTGTATTAATTTTAACCATTGCAATCCTTACTGATGCAATAGATGGTTATTTAGCCCGAAAACTTAATTCAAACTCTTTTTATGGAGCATATTTAGATATAACCGCAGATTTTATCCTTGTTTTAATTAGTTTTATTGTATTTGCAGTTATAGGAATATACCCTTACTGGGTTATATTTTTGATAGTAATTGTATTTTTACAATTTATTTTAACTTCAAAGCTCCAAATACTTGTTTATGACCCTGTAGGGAAATATTACGGATCTTTTCTTTTTGGAATGATTTTAATTACAATTATTACTCCCCCTTACATTCATCAATATCTACTTGTGATTATAGTGTTATATACATTAATATCATTATTAAGTCGTTATTTAGCCTTATTTATCAAAAAAAGAAAATAATATTCAATTATAGATTAAATTAACTAAATTTATGGAAAATATTAACTTTTTTAATTTATAAAATTTATGTGTCATCAAAAAGGTTACAGAGGGTAAAATTTCCGCAACGTATATATATCGAGATCATCAACGTAGATATGAAAATTATAATTTTCACACAGACTTATTTTTTAAAGGGTGTGAAAAAGAATGAAAAACCTAAGACGTTTGAAAAACTTTTTAACTGGGCAAGAGGCAGAAGAAGACAAGAAAGAGGAAATATCAGAAGATATTCAGACACCAGAAATTGTCGAAGAAACAAGTGACAGAACAGAGGAAACTATAGAAACCAGTCCTGCAGTAGAAGAAAATGCCGAATTAGAACCTGTTAAGGAAGAAGAACCTGAAACAGAAGAATTAGAGCCTGAAATTACTGTAGAAGAAGAAATCATCGAAGAAGATGTTCCAGAAGAAAAAGAAGAACCAAAAAAAGAAGTAGAAGTCGTTGAAGAAGCCGAAAAGCCTAAAACAAAAGGAAGTGTAAATATGAGTTTACTTAATAGAGAAGAAAACTTAGTAAGCCCTGAAGACGTGGATAACACCTTTAAACAGGACATTATGGACGCTGGCGCTGATACAGTAGCTTTATGCTACCAGTGCGGAACATGTACAGGATCCTGTCCATCCGGAAAAAGAACTCCTTACAGAATAAGAAGCATAATAAGAAAATCCCTGATGGGACTCAGAAATGAAGTACTAACTGATGACACAATCTGGGAATGTGTTACCTGCTATGCATGTCAGGAAAGATGCCCAAGAGGCGTGGCAATTGTAGATGTTGTTAAAATTATAAGAAACATGCAATCCCATGCAGGAAGAATGGCACAGGCACACAAAATGACAGGTTCCTTTGTGCTTAAAACCGGGCACGGTGTACCTATAAATGATGCTACAATGGCCCTTAGAAAAAGAGTTGGATTAAACGAATTACCACCAACTACCCACGAATACCCAGAAGCATTAGAAGAAGTGAGATCCATACTAAAGAAAACAGGATTTGACACTTTAATAGGATACAACTGGGAAACAGGAGAAATAGAATAAATTAATCTGGAGGTATAAGAAAATCTTTCGAAAATCTTTGATTTTCAATGCAGCAAAACGAAGTTAGAGAAAAATGCAACGCATTTTCTGTATTCAAAAAATCAATGATTTTTTGAAGTTTCGCATGCTTTGATTTTCTGAACCGCAACAAATAGAATATTCTTTGGAGGAATTTTATATGGCAGATTTTGCATATTTCTTAGGATGTATTATGAACAACAGATACCCAGGAATCGAAAAATCATCAAGAGTAATGTTTGAAAAATTCGGAATTACACTCAATGACATGGAAGGAGCTTCCTGCTGTCCTGCACCTGGTGTATTTGGATCATTTGATAAAACTAGCTGGCTATCAATAGCGGCAAGAAACATAACCATAGCAGAAGATATGGGAATGGACATAATGACCGAATGTAATGGATGTTTCGGTACATTATTCGAAACTAACCATGAATTACATGGAGATGAAGAAGCTAAAACAAAAGTTAACGAAATTCTTGCTGAAGTTGGAAGAGAATACAAAGGTGACATAAAAGTAAGACATTTTGCTGAAATATTGTACAACGACATAGGACTTGACAAAATAGCTGAAGCAGTTACCAAACCTCTGGACAACCTTAATGTTGCTGTCCACTATGGATGCCACTTCTTAAGGCCAACAGCAGATGTTCAAATAGATAACGCTGAAAAACCAACCATTTTAGACGAAATTGTAGAAACAACAGGCGCAAAATCAATCGATTACAGAGACAAAATGCAGTGCTGTGGTGCTGGTGGTGGAGTACGTTCAAGAGACATAGATGTTGCTTTAGACTTCACAAGAGACAAATTAACCAATATGACAGCTGCTGGTGCTGATGTTATCGTAAACGTTTGTCCATTCTGTCACTTACAGTTTGATGTAGGTCAAACAGAAATCAAAAAGAAATTAGGTGACGAATTCCAGATACCTGTTTTCCACCTTGCTCAATTCTTAGGTCTTGCAATGGGATACAGTCCAGAAGATCTCACAGTTGATGCTCACCAGATATGTGTAGATCCAGCTCTTGAAAAATGCTCACTTGAAGAATTAGAAAAACTGGACGAAATTACAGGCGGAGAATAAATCACTCAAAAATTTTGATATCAAAATTTTTGGTGCTTTTAAAAACTAAAAGTTTTTGTAGCCGAGAAAAGAGTTTCACATGCCCCAAACACAAAGTGTTTGAGGGTTTCTCCATTTATTTTTATTTTTAGCGCATTATTAGCTTATTAACTTTATCTATGTTGTTTTTTCCACAAGAATTTTTATTTTAAATTTATATATCTTAAAGTGCATATTTTAACATGATTTATGATTAAAATCAGCTAAAAAAATAAAAGATAGGCAACCTTTAGCCATCTTTAACTAAATTATAAAAAGTTTCGAGGTGTTTTTTTGTTTATTGCAACACTAGCTGGAATATTTAAATTTGGAGAATTACCGCGAGAATACGAACCCTTTGTAAGATACAAAGCCTCTTTTGAAAATAAGAACATCAATGAGAATGAAGAAATTGCTGTTTTAAATATTCAGGGTACCGAAAGTAACCACATTCTATTCTTAGATTCATATAAAAACATCGCTGATATAGAAGCAGAATTAAAAGAAGCAGAAGCTAAGCTCAATTATAACTCTAAAAAAATCCTGGAAGGTCATTTATGACTGATTTACCCATAGAACAAACATGGCTAATACTAGTTGAGCTGTTTACTGACCTTAAAAATAAGGAAGTGTCAATTCCAGATGAAGTAACTAAAAATATCAGACTTGCTCGAAGTACTATAAATTTTTACAAATCAGATCCCACCAATCCTGAGATGATGAATGAGCTAAAAAGGATAAATGATTTTTTAAATTCAATTCAGGATACTCTTCTGGATCTTGCTGAGGAAATAGGTGAAGAATACCGGGCAAAATGGATTGAAAGTCTTAAAAGGGCCGCAAGGGGAGAAACAGTAATTGAAAAAGAAGTTTCAACACCTAAATTTGTGGTAGGAGCCCCTGCCGGATTTTCTATGGTAAGGGTCACTTTCAAAGAGCCCATTTCTGAAGAACGATTAAACGACATTGCAGAAGAATATGGTATCATAATTGAATTTGAAGAAGACGATGTTATTGCCCTCTATGGAGATAAAGATAAAGTTAAAGAAAGTTTAAAGGAAATCGCTTCTTTTTTTAAGGAATAGCAGTTCTTTATTATCAATCTGGAGGATAATCATGAAAATCCTTGCTTTGGGAGATATCCACGGCCAGTGCCTGAATATATTCGAATATCTACAAGAAAACAGTGCTGACCTTATTGTATTAACAGGAGATATAACTCAATTTGGTCCAGACAAACTGGGTGAAGACATACTGAATGAAATTTGCCAGTTTGATATTCCAACACTTGCAATACCTGGTAACTGTGATCAATACTGCATTTATGGAGAAATAGAAAACTCTAATGCAATTAATTTACATGACAGAACATTAATCATTAAAAATATAGGTTTCTGTGGATTTGGAGGTTCCAATACCACCCCATTTGACACTCCCCTGGAGTTTGCAGAGATACAGATATATCAAGAAATTAAAAAATTAATGAAACAAATAGAAAGTCAGGAAATACAGATATTAGTCACTCATGCCCCTCCCTACAATACCAAAACTGATTTATTACCTTCTGGAGAACATGTTGGAAGTGAAAGTATCAGACAAATTATTGAAGAATTCCAGCCCTCTTTAAATATCTGTGGGCACATACATGAAGCCAGAGCTATTGATAAAATAGGAAATACCATTATAATCAATCCAGGAGAATCATCAAAGGGATTTGCAAGCATGATAAATATAAAGGACGATGATAAAGCTGTAATAGATCCAAAGCTGATTAGTCTTTAAATTAAATATTTACTGAATTCAACTAATGGCCTTTGTTATACCTGGAAAAATAAAATCGTATAATATTTAAGACATTGACCCTAAAATAGACATAAAAGAAGGAAGCAGACAAATCTTTATCATAAAAAAGAATTTTAAGAGAAGAAATATGATTTATTCATCCCTTTAAATTTAATCTTATTGTTCCTATTGAGGTGGAAAATTGAAAATGATAATGGTTGAAGGAGAAGTAAGCGGTAAAAAATACACAGAGCCTTTTTCTAAAGGAGTACTTGCAAGATCTTTAACTAGGGCCGAAATGGACGCAGATAAAGCTTATATTTTTGCATCTCAAATAGAGTCCCATTTAAGAAAAGAAGGAATTAAAATCATTAATCTCGATGACCTGGTTGGGATAGTTCGTTCCAAATTAAAAAGAGAAAATGAGGAAGTTGCAGAAAAATACGGCCTTTGGAGACAAATACGTAAATGTAAAGAACCTCTTATCATACTTATAGGCGGCGCATCAGGAGTAGGCACATCCTCAATTGCTTTTGAGGTAGCTAATAGACTTGGAATAAGAAACATGACCAGTACAGATATCATAAGAGAAGTTATGCGTAAAATGGTATCCAAGGAACTCTTACCAACAATATTTGAATCAAGTTATACTGCTTATCGATCTTTACGAATTCCCCCACCCCCAGAAATGGATGAAATCCTCATAGGTTTTCGAGATCATGTAGATACCGTAAGTGTCGGCGTTGATGCTGTAATTGAAAGAGCATTAAAAGAAGGAATAAGTATCGTTATTGAGGGAGTCCATATTGTGCCAGGATTTATAAATGAAGACCTTGTAAACAAGCACAATGTAGCAATGTTTATTCTAACACTTCCAGATGAAGAAGTTCACAAAGGGCGATTCTATTCAAGATGCAGGCAGTTATGGGCAAGAAGACCTCTTCAAAGATATATGAATTATTTTGGAGCAATTAGAAAAACCCATAAATACTTTGAAATTCAAGCCAAAAAGTTTGATATACCAGTAATTGAAAATATTGATGTTACAACAACTATCGATTGCATCATAGAAACTCTTACAAAGACTTATGGAAGTGAAGAAGATGTTAGAGAAACAGAAAGTTAAAGATATAATGACAGAAAATGTTATAACCGTTCCTCCTACAGAGGATGTTGTTTTTGCCTTTGAAAAATTAATGAAATATAAAGTAAGTGCTCTTCCCATCGTTGACAATGGAAATCTTGTAGGCATTGTTACAGCTACTGATCTCGGACATAACCTGATCCTTGACAAATACGAACTTGGAACAGCAGTATCAGAAGTGATGGTTAAAGATGTTATCTGCGTAAAACCAGAAGATGACCTTAATACTGCAGTTAGTAAAATGAATGAATATGGTGGAGAAGAAGGGATAGTAAATCAGCTAGTAGTGGTTAAAAACCATAAAATAAAGGGAATAATTTCTGATGGAGATATAATAAAAGCATTGAAAAGCTAATTTTAAACAATTAAGATAATCCATCATCTACAAATTCATTAGTATCCCAAATGCTTTTTAAATCTGTTATAGAAATGTTGATACTATTAAATAGAGAATTCCTGAAATTATAGCGCATATGGGAAATGTAAGGATCCATGATGATAATATTTGTTTTACAACATCACCCCCAACATCCCTGGTTCTTCTTGCCAGTCCAACCCCAATTACAGAGCCTACAAGAGTTTGAGTTGGAGATATGGGCATTCCTAAAAATGCAAAGGATAGAATTACCGCTGCAGCAGATATTTGGGCTGATACACCGCTTGTTGGAACTAAATTAGTTATTCTTTTCCCAACTGTGCCTACAATTCTATTTCCGGCCACTAATATGCCTGTAATAAGACCAAAGGCACCCAAAAGTTTTATATCTGTACCAGAACCTGTTCCAACCACTGCGATCATTACTCCGGTTGCTGCAGCAATATCTATGGCCCCTATACCCAAAGCAGCGAAACAGGAGCTTAAAATCTGTAAATAAGAAAAAATTTTCTCAATTCTACTTCTCACAGATAACCGTTGGATTTTTTCAAGTAAAAAAATCCTTAAGGAATAATAAAATATAAACCCAATTAAAACGCCTAATAAAGGTGATGCAATCCAGCTTAATCCAATAATCAACAAAGAGTCCCATTTAATATTATTTAAGCCAACATAAACAAGTCCATATCCAAAAATGGCCCCAACCATAGAATGACTGCCAGAAACAGGCGTTTTTCTAAAAATAGATATGCTAACCCATAATCCTGCAGTTAAGGTGGCTATTACTGCCCCCGTAGGTGTTATAAACAGGGTATCAACTATTCCTCCAGATATGGTTTTTATAACATTGCCGCTTAAAAATATTGCCCCAATAAACATGAATATAGATCCTACTATTAGGGCCTGCCTCATCTTAATAACTCCGCTTCCTACAGCAGTTCCCATGGAGTTTCCAATATCATTTGCTCCAATGTTACTTGCTAAGTAAACACCTGCAATGACTCCAATTACCAGCACCCATTCCATATCTATTAATTATGAATCCAAGTTAAATTAAAATTAAGGAATAAGATTTATGATAAATCAGTGCATTATGGAAATAAATTAATTCTAATCAAAAGGTTCAAATAGTATAATATCAATATCTACTATGGGCTAGACTGGAGAGTTAGGGGTCCTCTGTAAGCGTAAATCCCCTATACGGCGCGGTTGAAGTTCAGGAGGCGGCAAGCTGAATGGATATTGGCCCAGATTCTCAACGTAGAAACCTCGTCCTGCAGGATCAGTGGTGGCAGGGTTTCGGCTGTAGGGCCGGAATTAACTGTCTTAACCACGGGAACGGGTCAGGTCTGGAAAGAAGCAGCTCTACTATGGACAGCTGATGCTTGTGGAGCAACGGGGCGGAGTTGAGGTTCTGGATCACCAATTTCCAGGAGGTCTGTCCACTTCTGAACGTGCCCATTCTAATAAAAAGTAATCTTTAATTAAAAAACAAAACAATTATAAACCATCAAAAACAATCATCTTTTTTACTGATCTTTTTAAATTTCATTTGCCGGGGTGGCCCAGTCTGGTACGGCGTGGGACTGCTAATCCCATGATCCTTTGGATCTCGCGGGTTCAAATCCCGTCCCCGGCGCTCAAAATTCTTCTAAAAAATTTTTTATTAAAATACGCCATCAATTTCTTTTATCGGCAAAATCACCATATAAAAATTGAAAAATTCAAAAAAAGCCATTAATAAATGATTTTCATAAATATAAGAGTAATATCATTCAAGTACTATTTTGACAAATTCAATAGGCATTGATGATCTCTCACTAATTTCTTCTAAAGAAAGTCCTAATGCTGCGAATCTCTTAATCACATATTCTAAAGGCTCACCTATTTCAATTATATATTTATCAGGGTCATAAAATCTCATTACTCTTTGTCCCCAAGGTTGTTCTCGCATTTCATGAACAAATTCAACGTCTAATGATTTTAATTTTGTCTCCATTACTTCAATTTCATCTAATTCAAAATATAATTCAATAAAATCTTTTGAATCGACTTTTTTGTTGATGGATTTGCCAGTTAAGTTTTGGAAATGTTCAATATCATGAATAGCAAATCCACCTTTAAAAGCAACATTTTCACCATGATCAATCTCTACTTCCTGTTTTAAGACGTTTTCGTAAAAATATCTTGATTTATTTATGTCTTTGACTGCAATAAGTGGACAAACATATTTAATTTTCATTTTTACTTCCCCTAAAATTAAGTTTTTTATAAAAGCTATTATGCATTAATTTTTATAAACATTTATATATCCTATTTATATAGAATTTAATAGATTTAATTACATATAGGGGGTTTAATTGTGGAATTGACATATATTTTCATATTAATAACATTAATTGGTGCTGTTTTGCATTTATTTTTAACTAAAGCAGAAAGAACAAAAAACAGGATTTTTGAAGTATTTTTACTATGGTTCCTTTTTATAATGGTTGGAATAGGCTCAATTTGGGCATTTATAGGCCATGTATTTCTGTCAAATACCATTGCAGCGATGATTGGCTGGCCTGCAGGAAATCCGTTCCAGTTAGAAGTTGGAGTTGCAAATCTATCCTACGGAATTTTAGGGATACTTTGCTGGAAGTTAAGAGATAACTTCTGGACAGCAACCGTATTAGCAGTTTCGATATTCTATCTGGGAGCTGCATACATTCACATAAGTAATATAGCACAAACTGGAAATATAGCACCTGGAAATGCAGGATATGCACTTTATATTGATATAATAATACCATTAATTCTTTTATGCCTTTTAGCTGCATATAATTTCACAAAAAATAAAGAAACAACCAAAAACATTAACGGCCCCAATATTCCAAGTGCTTAAATTTAAATAGTTTTTACATTTTTTTATTTTAAATGATAATATCAGCCATTTCAGCATCAATAAGATAAAAACTGGCTAATCCTTTCCATTTACCCCAGTTCTCAGCTATTTTACGTGCCGGAGGAAATGTAACTAACAAATCTTAAAAAATCGCGGATTTTTTATGCCTGCAAAAACTTTCAAAATTCTACGAATTTTGAATCACGAAGTGTTTGTAAGCTTCGTTTTTGCGGCCGAGGAAATTACATTTCCTCATGTAAAAAAATGCACCCATTTTTCTAACTTCGATTTGTGCTATCGAAAGCTTGCTTTCGATGCACCAAACACTTTGTGTTTGAGTGCTCCAAACCTTTCGGGTTTGAGAGTTTCCTCGGCCCCAAATACTACATATTTGAGGGCTTCATCACTTGTAATCTTTCTACCATCACAGTAATAATGGGAGATTACCCTTTTAATTCCTATATCATCTGCAGGAAGGGATTCTAACTTATTTAACCCTCGTAACATCACAAATTCAGCCGTCCAAAGTCCAATCCCTCTTATTTCACAGAGTTCATTGATTATTTTATCACTTTCTTTATATTCTTTAAACTCTTCTAGATCCAAATTTCCCTTTCTATCTCTTCTGATATAGACTTGATGTATTCAGTTTTTCTCAATGTTAGCCTACGTTCACGAAGTTCATCAAACGGTGCGTTATTCAATTGCTTGGGAGTATGAACAGCATAATAAATATGGTCATCTACGTTTAAAGTTGTGCCTAATCTTTTTATGATTCTGTTAAAAATTGAAAATTTTTTAACGTTTACGAAACTTTCATTTCGTAACTGCCAAAATTGAAAATTTTTGCACACCACAAAATCGAAGCTGACGAAAACATAGTTTTCGTCGCGTCAGAATCGGAGATTCTGACAGATTTTGTAGGCTTCTTTCAATGCTGTGTGCTGCCTTCAGTGAAATCTGCTGTTCAATATGGTTAAAAACATGGCCTCAAAAATTGTCAGAGTGATTGGATTTTTAAGGCCCTAAAGTTTTCTAATGACTTTAAATATTATTTCATCATTTTTTATATCCCCGTAAAAAGGATGTAAATCAAAATTGAGGTTAAAAATATAAAAAAATCATCTCTTGAGCTAATGTTTCATCTTCATCCAAAATTTTCTCATTGGATTTTAATTCAACAGATAAATATGGTTTATCAGAATTTTCGGAGGATTTAACAAGAATTAATTTATCATTTACCCACAAAACCCTCGAAAATTTGAGATTTTTGGGGCATGTGAAAATCTATCGAAATTTATAATTTCGATGCATCGAAAACCTATAGTTTTCGAATGTTTCAATTTTCACGGCTACAAACTTTCAGTTTTGTATCAAAAATGCTTTGCATTTTGAAAGCCTGCCAGAACTTTTCATCTTCATATTTGCGTATTTGAGGATCGCCATCTGCAAAAATTTTTGTACTTAAATCGAATGGAAGAATAGGTTTTATAGGCAACATATAACCTCAATCTGTTTATTTTACAGTTTATGTATTATTCATATAGCTCTGGTGAAGTTATAACTGGCTTTCCATCCTTATCTAAGAGCACAGTAATACCTACTCCAGAACTTTCGACACGCACCAGATAATTGATTCCTGTTTCGATATCCTGTATTATCTTAGTTTGAGTAAAATTTCCCTGGGAATATATCTCCTTGAATCTTTCCTTTTTCTCTTCTTTTCTCCCAAACACGTTCTTAAGCTCCTAATAAACTTATTTCATTTATAAAGCTAATTTAATAAATATATTTAACCTGAATGTTTCTTTAAAGATTTTTCCGCTTTTTAACTTCGGTTTTTGAAGATATCGCCCCTATATCCTATCTAGCTTATTGATTATACTTATTAGTTATCTATTCCATAAGTGTATTAATGGTTTTCCCAAGCCGTTTTATACCCTCCTCAATCTTCTCTTCATCAGAATTTGAAAAGTTAAGTCTTAATGTATTATCTCCACTTCCATCGGTGAAAAACGCATCTCCTGGTACAAATGCAACATTTTCTTTGATTGCAAGTTCAAATAAATCCAGTGCAGATAATTCTTCTGGAAGAGTTACTCAAAGGAACATTCCACCTTCAGGCTTTGTGTATTTGACATTTTCTGGAAAATGCTCTTTTATCATTGATATCATAAGATTCCTCTGTTTTCTATACATCTGCTTTATTTTTGCGATGTGTTCATCAATTTTATTGTCAATTAAATACTGATAAACAACTCTTTGAGTGAAATAGTTGGAGTGTAGGTCTGAAGCCTGTTTTGCTATGATTATCTTTTCCAGTATTTCTTTTTTTAATGATTCATTTTTCTTCATATTTTAATTGGTATTTATTTTAGGATAATAAAAAATGCTCCATAATTCCAACTTAACAATAAATATCGGGTTTTTTTAGCTTTATACGTTTCACTGATTGTCCAAATTAAAATCTATAATTTACCGGCCATTTTCAAGGCTTCAAACCATAGAATACTTATAATTCCTGCTACTGCACAAATTAGCAGGTCATTAGCGTGTAAAATACTGAATCCAAATAGATTACGTAAAGGTTCTGTATAAAGTACAAGTCCTAAAAATAGGAGTGCACCACCGATAACATACCATAATGCTTTATTTGGAGAGCGTAATGTTTCGAAAATTGTCATAGACCATGACCTGTTGGTTAAAATTAATGCCAGATTAGCTATAATTAACGTGGTAAAGCTTAATGTACGTGCTTCCATATCTCCCTGTCCATTATAGAGTGTTAATGCATACACACTCAAAACTATTATGAATACACTGATTCCCTGTAGAATACTCAGACTGATTACTCTTTTATCAAATAATGGCTCCTTTACGCTTCTAGGGGGGCGTTTCATTACATTTGCTTCTGCAGGTTCTGCTTCAAAGACAATTGAACATGCTGGATCAATTATTAATTCCATAAATACAATTTGAACTGGTAAAAGTACCAGAGGTAAATTAAAGAGTACTGGAATTAATGACATACCTATTATGGGTATGTGAACTGCAAAAATATAAGCTATGGCTTTTTTTAAGTTATCAAAAATTCTTCTTCCCATCTTAACAGTATCTACTATTGATGAGAAATCATCATTGAGAAGCACCAGTGCAGATGCTTCTCTGGCCACATCAGTTCCCCTATCTCCCATACTTATTCCAATTTGAGCAGATTTTAAAGCTGGAGCATCATTTACTCCATCACCAGTCATGACAACTACTTCATCATTAGCTTTGAGGGCATTTACAAGACGTAATTTCTGTTCTGGTACAACTCTAGCAAAGATATTAATATCTTTAATATCCTGTTGCAGTATTTGATCATCCATATTATCTAATTCTGGCCCAGTAATAATTTTATTTCTTGGTGTAAGCCCAATTTGCTCTGCAATTTTCCTTGCAGTTCCCGGATAATCGCCGGTGATCATCACAACTCTCAATCCAGCATTATAACATTCCTCAATCGCAGATGCAACACCCGGCCTAACTGGATCTATATACCCTATAAGCCCTAAAAACTCAAATTTAAAATCATGTTGTTTAACTGGTAAACCTACCTGTTTAAAACTTGCTTTAGCAACTCCAAGTATCCTTAAACCTTCATCTGCCATAGACTTGATGTTCTGTAATATTTTTTGCGTTTCTTTTTCATTTAAATGGCAGAGATCAGCAATTGCCTCAGGTGCACCCTTCGCTGCAATGATATAATCTTCACCATCAGGCGATTTCCAGACGTGAGACATGGCCAGTAATTCCTGTGAAAGAGGATATTCACGTACTATCGTCCAATCATCATGTAAATGTTCTGTATCGGATAAAGTGTCTTCACCCATCTTCTTTAGAGCTTTTTCCATGGGATCAAAGGGATCTCTCTGACTTGCAAGAATACTGAACTCTATTAATTCATGGAACTTTTCTGGTAGTGAATCCTGTTTTTCTAAATTAATATCATAAAAGTCCCCATTTGCATAAATTCTGCTTACCGACATTTTATTTAGAGTCAATGTCCCTGTCTTATCAACACACAATACAGTAGCTGATCCAAGAGCTTGTATTGCATGTGAACGTCTTGTAAGTACTTCTTTTTTAGAAATTCTCCATGCTCCTAATGCTAAAAAAATAGTAAGTACAACTGGAATTTCTTCAGGTAAAATAGCCATAGCCAGTGTTATACCTGCTAAAAATCCATTGATCCAGTCTAGCCTGGTAATTCCATATATAACAATTACCGCAGCACAGAGACCTATACCAGCAAGTGCAAAGTTTCGAACCAACTTACGGGTTTCTTTTTGTAAAGAAGTATCTTCATCTTCTAATGTTTCTAATCTTCTGCCAATTTTACCCATTTCAGTATTTAAACCTATATTTTGTACCTGTGCTATCCCTTGACCTTGAACAACAAGAGTTCCTGAGTAAACTGATGGTAATTCATCGCCACCAGGAGGATGTATGTCCATAACTCCTCCACAAGGGACTTTACGAACTGGTACAGACTCTCCAGTTAACAATGATTCATTAATTAGAAGATGACTACATGAAAGAACAATAGCATCTGCAGGTACTCGATCTCCTTCTTCTAAAATTAAAATATCCTCTTTAACCACTTCACGGCCGGGAATCCTCTTTTTTTCACCATCACGAATTACTAATGCACGTGGACTGGATAAATCCCTGAGTGCTTCCAGCGTACGTTCTGTCTTACGTTCCTGATAAAAGGTGATTCCAATTATAACAAAAACAAATCCCAGAAGCATCAAAGCCTCATCAAGACTTCCAAGAAAAAGATATATTATTCCACTGGCTATTAATAGAAGGAACATGGGCTCACGAATGACCTCAAATAAAATAGTAAAAATAGTTCTCTTTTTAGTTGAAGGAAGTTCATTATATCCTTCATTTTTCTGTCTTTCAGCTACTTCAATCTGGGAAAGACCGGAAATATTTTTGATATCAATGTCATTTGTCAATTTATTCACCCTCAAATTTATATGAGCAAATGTTCATATATTCATAGATGAATGTTTATTCACATGATCGTATATAAAATTATCGGATTTTGACCAGTTAATTTAAAAATAAAATAATTGAAGAAAAGTCTAATGCAAAATTAAATCTCAGGTTCCTCTTTAAGTTTCTTTTTAAGAAGTTCTACTGCATCTTCTCTCATTTTAAACTTCTGTATCTTTCCACTTGCCGTAAGAGGGAATTCATCAACAAAGAAAACATGTTTAGGAACTTTATAACGTGCTATCCTTTGAATTCCAAAATCACTCACATCTTCTTCACAAATATCAGCGTCTTCTTCAAGTATTATAAATGCACCTACAATTTCACCGTATTTATCATCAGGAATTCCTATAACCTGTACATCTTTAATTCCAGGCATTGTGTAGTAAAATTCTTCAATTTCACGAGGATAGATATTTTCTCCTCCACGAATGATCATGTCTTTAATTCGGCCTACAACGGTGTAATATCCATTTTCATCCATTGTAACTAAATCACCGCTGTGAAGCCATCCATCTTCATCTATTGCTTCTGCAGTTTTATCAGGCATTTTATAGTATCCCTTCATAACATTATAACCTCTGCTGCAGATTTCACCGGTTTCCCCAGGCTCAAGGGTTTCACCAGTTTCTGGATCAACAACTTTAATCTCACAATTAGGAAGTTTCCTTCCTACAGTTTTAACCCTTAGTTCAAGAGGATCATCTACACTTGTCTGTGTAAATCCAGGAGAGCCTTCAGTTAGGCCATAAACACTGGTTATCTCCTTCATGTACATGTCGTTAACCACTTTCTTCATAGTTTCTATTGGACAGGTAGAACCCGCCATTATTCCAGTTCTAAGAGAAGATAAATCAAACATATCAAACATTGGATGGGAATATTCAGCAATAAACATTGTTGGAACACCATAAAGTGCTGTACACTTTTCTTTTTGGACTGCTGCAAGAACCATCAGAGGATCGAACTGTTCAATCATTACAAGAGTTCCACCATGAGTGTATATTGCCATAAGCCCTAAAGTAACTCCAAAACAATGAAACATCGGCACTGGAAGGCATACTCTATCTTTATCGGTGTATTTTAGGTTTTCACCTATATAATAACCATTATTAATTATGTTTTTGTGTGTAAGCATTACTCCTTTTGGGAAACCTGTTGTTCCGGATGTATATTGCATACATACTACATCATCGCTGTCAAAAGTTTTTTTAATCTCTAAAAGCTCTTTATCATCGGTATGTTTACCAAGTAACAGCAATTCATTGGTGTTATAGAGTCCACGGTGCTTTTCAGGGCCAATATAAATTACACTTTTAAGGCAAGGATATTCTTTGCTTTTTAAATTACCCCTGCTACTTGTCTTTAGTTCAGGAACAAGTTCATACAATACATTTAGGTAATTGACATCCCTGAATCCCTCTGTTATTGCAATAGCTTTCATATCTGACTGTTTCAAGACATAATCAAGTTCATGGCTTTTATAAGCAGTATTCACCGTAACAAGTACTGCTCCGATTTTCGCACATGCAAATAAGAATGTAATCCAATCTGGAACGTTTAATGCCCAGATTCCTACATGATCGCCCTTAGTAATCCCTATTGAAAGCAGCCCTTTTGCAAGCATATCCACTCTTTCATTGAATTCCTTATAAGTAAATCGAAGGTCCCTATCTGGATAAACCATAAAATCGTTATCTGGATATTTTTCAGCCTGTTTTTCTAGAAAACCATCAATTGTATCTTCTGTAAAAAGCATTTAAATCCCCCTTATGAAATATTTATTTAGAATTTTCTTCTATTATTAAATGTTCATGTAGTTGAGCCCTTATAGATTCAGGAATGGGCATTGCTTTTTGATTAATGAAATCAAAATGTACAAGTACTGCTTTTCCTTTAGCTTTAAGTTTACCTTCCTGCCAGGCCTCATGACCTATGGTAAAAGAAGAATTACCAATATGAGTTATATAATTCCTTATTTCTACATCCTTTCCATAGAACATCTGCCCTAAGTAATCAAATTCAGTCCTGACAAGAATTAATTTCCACTTTTCGTAGCTTAAATCGAGATCTGGTGTAAACATCCGAAATATTGGATTTCTTCCAACTTCAAACCACTCTACAAGCGCTATATTGTTTATATGGCGAAGCCCGTCTGTATCTCCGAATCGTGGTGTAACTGTCTCTACAAACATTAAAAATTCATCTCCTAATTGATTATACTTCAATAATTAACAGTTCAGTAATTTAACTTTAAAACTCATTGTAAATCTTTTTATGATTTAATCTGTCTCCTATTTTAATTAATTGATTATTTAAATAACTTTAAAATGGCGTATAAACCACTGCAAGAATTTTTGCATCTTTACTGCCGTATGCATGAAGATCATGGGGTATAATTGAATCATAGTAAATACTATCTCCTGCAGAAACCAGATATCTATCCTGACCGTATAATATCTCAATTTCCCCACCCATTACGTAAATAAACTCCTCTCCTTCATGGGAGGATAATTTATATTCTTCTGTTTCATGAGGATGTACATCAATGATAAAAGGCTCCATATGCCTGTCAGATTTTCCTGATGCCAGTGGATAGAAATCCAGAGCACTTACATCTGGATGGTCTTCTTTTCCTGAAAAATGTATCACCTGTTCAGATTCGCCAGATTTTACCATTACAGGCCCTGTTTGAGGATGATCATCGAGAAAAGTGCCTAATCGAACACCTAAAGCCCTTGCAATCTTTATAAGTGGTGTAAGTGATGGTATTAATTCTCCACTTTCGATATTTTCTATAATTTTGCTGCTGCACTGGCTTTGAGATGCCAGTTCTTCAACAGACATTTCATTGTTTTCTCTAATCTGCCTTATTTTTGCTCCAAGTTTATTTTCATCTGACATTGAATCTCACCTATCTTACTCTAATAATTTAAATATCTTATAAAATTTTTTTCAAATCTATTTTTTAATGTGTTGAGTAATGAACATCTTTTAACTCATATTTTTACAATTTAAATGCTATTTGATGCTAATAGTCTCCAATCTATCCATAGCCTCTACTAATTTCTCATATGCGGCTGCATATGATAGTCTAAAGTGTCCTTCGCCACATTTTCCAAAGCTTGTACCATTAACAATTATTACGCCTGCTTTGATAGCATCATCAACAAATTTAAATGAATTATCAACTTTTGGAAATGCATAAAAAGCCCCTTTAGGTGCCTTAAAGCGAATTCCCATTTCATTGAGCCTTGTAACAACAAGATCTCTTCTTCTTTTAAATTCATTTACCATATCAATAACGCTTTCTTGTGGCCCTGTTAATGCTTCAAGACCTGCTATCTGGGATAAAGAGCTTGCACATGCAACATTATATTGATGAACCTTCAAAAGTTCTTCAGTTATCTCTGGCTTTGCAGCAATGTACCCTATTCTAAAACCTGTCATCGCATAGGTCTTTGAAAATGCATTTATGGTTATTGCATTATCAGTGTACCTTCCAGGACTGTAATGCCTCCCTTCATAGATTATTTTCTCATAAACTTCATCTGATATCAAAAATATATCATTATCTTGCGCTATTTCAGCTATACCCTTAATATCTTCCTTTTGCATAACTGCACCAGTGGGATTTGCAGGAGAATTTAAAATAATTGCCTTTGTTTTATCAGTTATTTTATCAAGCACATCGTCTGCAGTCATTCGAAATTCATTTTCTTCCTTAAGTCCTATTGGAACCATTTTACCTTCTGCAAGTTTAACAAATGCATCATAGGAAAGAAACCCTGGATCTGGAATTAAAACTTCATCTCCCCTGTTCACCAGTGCCTGAAGACTAATGTAAATTGCCTGACTTGCTCCAACTGTTACGATTATGTTATCTGGATCTGCTTCTATTTTATTTTCTTCAGCAAGTTTGCAAGAAATGGCTTCTCTAAGTTCTAAAATACCATTATTTGAAGTATAATGAGTAAACCCCTCATCTAAAGCTTGCTTTACTGCTTCTCTAATATGTTCAGGCGTGTCAAAGTCTGGTTCACCTAAACTGAGATTAATAGCGTTTTCTGGCGTAAGTTCAAACATTTTTCGTATTTCTGAAAGCTGTATTGATTTACATCTTTTTGCTGGTTGAAACATGATATTACCGTTATATATTTTTATAATAAATCACATAATGATGCTATGGTTCAATTAAAGCGAAAGCTCGGTCTTTTTGATGTTATAAATCTGGTAGTTGGAACCATAGTTGGTGCAGACATATATATTGCAGCAACGTTTGGCGCTGAATTATTAGGGCCAGCATCATTAATTGCCTGGATTATTGCAGGAATAATGGCAATCATTATTGCTTTATCCTTTGCTGAATGTTCTTCAGTCTTACCAAGAGCAGGAGGACCTTATGTATATGCAAAAGAAGCTTTTGGAGATTTCATTGGTTTTTTAGTAGGGTGGTCATTACTGATTGCTGGATGGAGTGCCCTTGCTGTTTTCCCTCTTGCATTTGTAGCCTACTTAATGTATTTCTATCCAGATATGCCATTTATACTTCAGACTATGGTGAAGATTATATTTGTTTTATTTTTGGCTTTTATAAATTATGTGGGAGCAAAAGATGCAGGAATAGCAAATGATATTTTAACTATAATCAAGGTAACTCCAATTATTATTTTAACCATCATAGGAATTGGTTATTTCCTTTTAAATCCACATGTTTTAGCATCTAACTACACTCCATTTCTCCCATTAGGACTTGGAGGTCTTGGTAGTGCAATTGTTTTAGTATTCTGGGCATATGTAGGGTTTGAACTGGTTACAGTTCCCTCAGATGAAATTGAGGATTCAAAGAGGAACATTCCAAAGGCCATAGTATTAGGAATGAGTATAATTGTCCTTTTTTATGTTGTAACAAACTTTGTGATCCTGGGAATTGTACCATGGACACAACTTGCAAATTCCACAGCCCCACTTACACTTGCTGGATTCAGACTTTTAGGAGCCATAGGTGCGGCATTTATTACAATAGGTGCATTATTTTCAATTGCAGGGTCAGATGAAGCAGGTATATTATCAATAACAAGAATTCCCTATGCAATGGCTGGTGATGGACTGCTTCCAAAGATATTCGCCAAATTACATCCAAAATATGATACTCCCTATGTATCCATAATTTTTATAGCTGGAACTGCACTTATAGCTTCAATTATTGGAAATATCAGTCAGCTTATCATTTTATCTGTTTTCACCATTCTTTTCTGTTATCTGGTTACATGCATCTCTGTCTTTCCTTTAAGAAAGAAATATAATATTACCCTGAAGGTTCCATCCTTTACTCCAGCGCTTGGAGTAATAATCAGCTTGTATATCATGACTCAATGCAATATAAACCAGATAATAATTGGAACTATTTTAATAGCTGCAGGAATTCCTATTTACTGGAAATATTCCCCAAAAGAAGAAATTAAAGAAGTCACCAAAGATATAACTTCAAGGGAAGTGTTTGTGAGAAAATGGATAAGATCCAGAGAAGTTTTTCTTGGATATGTATTAAGAAGACTTGCCTATATTGTAAGAAGAATAAGAAGTTAATAATAAAAAAAATTGAATTAGATGACATTTTTATATCTTAAGAATGCCATCATCTGACTGTATGACTTATCTACGCTTCCAGAAGCCACAATACCATGAGAAGATAAAACTTCACCAGTTATAGCTGGAATTCGAGCTAAATTAGATACATCTTCCACTGCGCCAGGATATTCTGCTCCAGCTTGATTATAAGCAATCAGTGCAGAACCAGTTTGGCCGCTAACATATTTAGCAGTATTGTAACTTTCATATGCAGGAGATTTTGTACAGAAAACACTGTTTTTACCTGGAAAACCGCCTGGTTGTGTGGAATGGAAATCTCCAAGAGAATTCACCTGTAAAGCTTTAGCTTTATTTATTATCTGATTAGTTGGAGTTCCAGCAACATTCGCCACACTGTTAAGATTTTTACCGTTCCATAAACGGGTGTTCTGTGCAGTGCTTGATGGAGCTGCAAATGGAACAACATATACTGTTCCCTTAATTGATCTCCCATTCAGATAATTTATCATCTTCATGGCTGCTATCTGGGCTGGAAGTTCATTTCCATGGACGCCTGCAATAATCATTACCTTTGGACCGGTTCCATTACCAAATGTAATCATTGGAGTGCCTGATTTGGCCAGAGAATATACCTGACTGGTTATCTGGCTGCTGGGAACATTATTTTTGATATAAGAGTTTCTGGTTACATCTCCACCAGTTCCAGTAACGATTACTTCCATCTTAGCAGTTGTAACAGGTGAAGGAGCTGTTGGTGAGCTGATGGCCGGCCCTGTCCATTTATTTACAGAAGCATAATTAGGTAGAACCTTATTTTGTCCGTAAAAATTCACTATCCTTGAATACATATAAACCAGGGATTCATATCTGATTTTTCCCAAAGATGATTGAGTATAAGACGGTGCAGTACCAGTAGATTCCATACTGGTTTTTATTTGTTTAGATAAACTGATATATTCAGATTTATAAACATTTCCAGTTCTAAGCTCTTCTACACTGCTTGAAGGATTCTGGAAACTATACTGGCTTATTGAGCCCCTATTTCCGCCGTTAATATTCGAGGTAGCAGTAACAAGTAAATATAAGAAATCAGGCATTTTTACCTGTTGAGTACCTATTGTAACATAATTAGGAAGTTTTTTGTTGGTTTCTATGAACGCTTTAACCCTTTTTGCAGCATCTTCAATTTGATATAAGCTGTATGAATAACCAGTTGATACCAACTGAACTGCCTGTACATTTATATGAGTGTTTATGTTTTCTGCAGGTTGATCATTTGCCTCAACCCCAAATGCGTCATCAACGTTTATAAAAACAGCAGAAAAAACAATTAAAAGCATCCCTAAAATCTTTATATTTTTAATTGTATCGCCTCCGAACCTGAATTTCAGGATATGGTGAAAAATTAAACTCCTTAATATATAAATTATTTGCTTTACACTAAAAAATCTGTCAAAATCATGGATTTTGATGTTGAAGGAAAACCTGTGGTTTTCCTGAACCGCGAAATGAAGTTTCGCAGGCCGCGAAAATTTAAATTTTCGCCGGCTACGATTTTTTTTGCCCCAAACACTTTTATGTTTGAGGGTTTTTTAAAATATACTGCTTTTATGGCTATTTTTTTCATTTAAGTCTATTTAAAAGCACTTTTTAGTTAATAATTAAAAGTTTTTGCTGGCTATTTTTCCTAAAAATAAATTAACATTGATTATGTCTTTTTTATAAAAATTGAAGCATAATAAAATTATATTCAAAGAAGAATGTATTTACTAAATGGATTTTACCCAATATTATACTCCTAACACTAAATAGATTCTTAAAATAGATTTTTTAAAGTAAAAAATCGAATTAAACCAGTATAGATCATTTAAACTCATTAGTTTTTATCAATTATAAGTTTAGATTGTATGTTTATACTCAAAAATAAAATTTATTCAAAATTTTGCTTTAATTAACAATGGGGCAAATTTAAAACGATTTAAAATTCATTCTGGACAAGCCCCACATCTGTAACATCCAAACGTTTCGCACCATGGAGTTATGTCTCCTTTAAATGCTTTTTTGTACTCCTGTTTTAAAAAATCATTGCTTATACCCACATCTATATTTTTCCATGGGATTTCATCCTCTAAATCCCATTTAATATTTATTTTTTCCCAATCTTTAAATTTGAGCTTCTTTTTATATGTTTTTTCAATCATATTCCCCATATCAGCATCTCCAACAGATAATATATGCTGTATAAAAGCTCCCTTTAGATCCTCTACCTTTAAAGATATATTTTTGAGGTTTTCATTTAAATAGTTATATTTAGTCTCCAGATCAGCCATATTAAAGCTTTCCCATTGAAAAGGAGTATGCGGCTTTGGAATGAATGGATTTATACTTATACGCACTGCATTTTTTCTTTTTGTCATTTTATTTAGATTTTTTATATATTCTACCATTTCGTGTATATCTTTCATGGCCTCTGCAGGAAGACCAACCAGAAAATAAAGTTTAACGTTCATATTTCTTTTAAATGCCATTTGCATAACATTTGAAATCTCTTCATCTTTTATAGGTTTATTTAATACGTTTCGTAAGTTCCAGGTAGATTCAGGGGCAATAGTTATAGTTTTAAGACCGCTTCTGTGCATTATATCCAGTAAATTCTCAGTAATCGCTTCTATTCTCATTGAAGGGCTTGTAATTCTGAATTCTCTCTCAAGAAGTCCTTCACAAAGTTCTTCTATTTTGGAATATCCTGAAACATCTGCTCCAATCAGAGCTATTTTATTTAGACCTGTGGCTTTCCTACCTTTTTCAGCGATTTTAAAGAGTTTATTAAGGGATGTTTCTCTCCTGGGGCGGTAAATACATCCGGCCATGCAAAAACGGCATCCCCTTGTACATCCTCTGGATACTCCAAGAAGAAAAGCATCTCCAAATGCAGGTATAAATCTTTTATCATCTGTTTTTGGGACAACCTGTCTTACTGGATGCCATGCGTCATCCATATTCTCAACTATAGCCATTTTGGCCGGATTATCAGGTATATAAACACCTTTTATGTCTAAAAATGCATCAATCTCCTTTTTAGGATTATCGAGTTCCAGATATGTGTCAATAACTTCATCAAGAACTGCTTCTGCTTCCCCAATAATAAAAAGGTCTATGAATTTACTCATGGGGAGAGGATTTGAACTTGCAGATGGGCCTCCAGCTATAATAAAAGGATCGTCCGAAGTCCTATTTTCCTTTCTAATTTCAATACCGGCTTTATTCAGCATTTTAAGGGCATTAAAATAGTCTTGTTCGTATTGGAGTGAAAATCCTACGATATTAAAATCAGAAAGTGTGCTGTTTGATTCTAAACTTTCAAAATAGGGATAAACAACCCGTTCGCAGTAAATGTCTTCCCTTGAATTCAGGAAATCATATATAATATGAAAACCAAGAGAAGACATTGCAGCCTTGTAAAGGTTGGGATAGCATGATGCAAACCTTAAATCCACTTTTCTTGGATCTTTTATCACCACATTTTGCTCAACCAGCATAATTTATAATTTAATTTAAAATTTAATAACAATTTTGGTGCAATTTTATTACGTTTAAGTCTGTTTTTACATAGTTGATAAACCTGTTTATTAAACTAATTTAAAGTTTAATATCACCAAGAAGTAATTTAAATATAATTCCTGTGATTAATGCAATTGTAATACTGGTAAATGTTCCCAATAAATAATATTCTGCAAAATTTCTCTCTTTCAATTCAGAAAATCTCGCAATAGATTTTGCAGCAAATATAATAGATATTGCTGAATATTGATTTGTTAAAACAAATGTAAAAACAAATATTCTTTCAAATATACCTATTAAATTCCCCGCCCCCTTTATACCACTCACTTCGATATTAGAACTGTAATCTTTAAGTATTATTTTAACTAAAATCGAGGAAATGCCCATTAATATATAACCGATAAGCAAAATTAAAGCTGTAATTATATTTTCATTTCCAGAAAATTCTGTAATTAACAATCTAACCATATCCTATCTTGATCCATATCAGGTTCAATTATAATTTTGAACCTTATTAAGTTCAATTCTCATTTTGAACCATATCAGATTCAATTTTAAACTGTTTTTTAAATTCTTCTTCTAAAATATTTTCTGCGTATTTAATTAAAGAATATTTACCCACTTCTAAAGTTTTATAAATGTTTCTAATTCCAGTTTTAAACTTATGAGCAGCTAGATCAATAGAATGACTATTTTCTCCATTTTTTCTATAGAATAAAATAATTTCTTTACGTCTTTGTGTCCATCCCCATATCAGATCAAATATTAGATTAAAAATACATTCAATTAGATCGATATTTTCCACATTACCCCTAATGATAATCCATCTTTTCTTTCTTTTTGCAATTGATAACGCTTCTGAAGAAAAGTGAAATGCACTTCCGTCAATTTCTTCTATAAAGTCACTTAAGGGTGTAGAAATATTTCCAATCCCTACTCCCAGATAAAACGGATGATCTATCTTTTCAAAAAGAGTGAAATAAATATCCAGAATTACATCAGGTTTTGAGATCATTCCCTGAAAACCATCTCCACCGATAATTCTAAATTGTGAAACAATATAGTTAGAGAAAGCTTCATTAATAGACTTTAAAGCTTTTTTTAGTTTTAATTGGCAATTATATCTGCCTTTTATCTGCCGGGAAGATTTTAAATCGCCAGTTAAAACTATATACATTGTACTCACTCTAACAATTAATGCATAGCCCATAGAATATTCTGATATCTCAAACTATGCTTCAAACTAACTATTCCAGAATTATGTTTAAATATCTCATGATTTAAAGTTTTTGTAGAACTAATGATAATTATATGATGTATAATTCAGTTTTATACATCAATCACCAACATATCAACTATTAATAATTAAGAGCAAATATTAAAATAAACTGAAAAATATTGCTTACAATAACTATTGAATAAAGAAAAGGTTTAATCAAATGAAATATAACAAAGTAGCCGTTGGAGGTACATTCGACCATTTTCACAAGGGCCATGAAAAATTATTGAACAAAGCATTTAGCATAGGCCATGAAATACTAATTGGAATTACATCCGATGAATTTGGAGGGCAAAAAGCCCACATTGACCCCTGTTCAAAGAGAATTTCAGAACTTGAAAAGTTCCTCAAAAGATTCAAATCCAGATATATAGTCAAAAGACTGGAAGAACCCTATGGACCAACAATTTACGACCCAGAAATAGACGCCATAGTGGTTAGCAGAGAAACTAAGCCAACAGCAGATAAAATTAACCAGATAAGAAGAGAAAAAGGGATGAAAACCCTCGAAATTTTCACCATTGACTGGGTACTTGCTGATGACGGGAAACCAGTATCTTCAAGTAGAATAAGAAATGGGGAAATAGATAGGGATGGTAAAGTCCTCCATAAATGATTTATATTTAAATATTCAACTGAATATTAATTTAAAGTTGATAAAATGAAAGTAATTGTAGGATCTAAAAATCCAGTCAAGATTAAAGCCACCAGAAACGTTTTGGAAAAAATCTATGGAAATGTGGAAGTAACTGGAAAAGATGTGGACTCAGAGGTGCCAGATCAGCCCTTTGGAATCAACGAAACCATCAAAGGCGCTGTAAATCGGGCAAAAAACGCATATTCTGATGATTTGGACCTTAGCGTAGGTATAGAATCAGGATTAATGGAAACTCCCGGCCCAATAACCGGCTATATTGATTTACAGTGGTGCGCCATTTTTGATGGGGAAAAAATAACCCTTGGAGTTAGTGCCGGATTTGAATATCCTCCAGAAGTCATTGAAGAGGTTTTAAAGGGCAAAGAAGTGGGGCATGTGATGGATAAAGTAACTGGTGTGGACAATTTGGGCCAGAAGACTGGTGCAGTTAGTTATCTCTCCAAAGGTTTGCTGGACAGGACTGAAAATACTGAGCAGTGTGTTTTAACTGCTATGATTCCGAGGATGAATGAGGGGATTTATTTTAAATAAAAATAACACTATAAAACCTACCTTTTTAAATCTAATGATAAGTGAATTATATGGAAACCAATTATAAAGGACTAGATATTACAGCTTTTTTTATAATACTCATTTTGATTTTATCAACATTAACATGTGGAAATCTTCTTTTTAACACATTTTGGGGTGATTCGACTATCTATCTTATTTATGCAGAAAATATTGCAAGCGGAGATTTTTTTTCATTTAATCCTGGAGAATTCTCTTCAGGGGCAACATCTCCTTTATGGGCGATTATGCTCTCAATTGGGTTTATATTAGGTAATGGAATTATTTTCGCTAAGATTCTTGGAATTATATTTACACTATTAGCATTAATTACAACATTTAAGGCATCTGATATAGTTACTAGATCCAAAATTGGCAGTGCTATAGGCACAGGATTTTTATTTAATTTCTTAATTTTAGCAGGACTTTTTTTCTATGAAGCATCTCTAATTGTGTGTTTAATTAGCATTTTAATATTATTAACTTATTATATAAACCAAAACAAAAATAATAAATTATTATGGGTTCTTGGAGCAGTGTGGTCTCTGATCCCCTTAGTTAGGCCTGAAGCGATGATTATTGTATTTTTGAACCTTTTTGTTTTATATTTTAAGAATAGAAAAAACAGAGAATTTAGTTTTAAAATAATTATAGTTTTTTTGTTATCCTTTTTACCTTCAATCCTGTATTTTGGATATTCTTATTACAAATTAGGTTTGTTATCATCTTCCACATATTGTAGAATGTTTATGTCAAAATATACTGCAAATACATACCCTTATTTGTATTTTTGGCCTATTAATCTAATATTTACCGAATTAACAGTTCTAATGGGACTATTTATAGGTACATTTGGGCTTTTAAAGTCATTTAAAGATAATTATTTTAAATGGCTTATTTTATTCTTTTTAGCATGCATATCTAGTTTTATACTAATATTCACAGTATATTCTCCCCCTTTACACATGATTGACGCAAAAAGGTATATTTTACCAATAATACCCTTTTTTATAATTTTTTTAGGCATTGGAATTTCAAAAATTTTAAGTACTTACAAATTTTCATTCAATATTATTCTAATTTCTTTATTAGTTTTAGCAATTGTATTTTTACCTATAATTGGACTTATAGATAACGCTATAGACTTAAAACAAAAAAATCTAGCTTTTAATACCATTACTGAAAAAAATATTATTGAAAATATTAATTCAATGGCAGAGCCTAATGCCACAATATTAACATTTGAGGTTCAAGATAGATTTTATTTACGTAAAGACCTAAAAATTTTAAGTATGGATGGAATTACAGATGGAAAAATAGCGCCTTATCTCGCTAATAAAGACATAAGCGGATTTCTATGGAAATATAAACCTAAATACTGGATTGCTAATAAAGCTACTTCCCTTCCATTTTTTTCTGATAGTATTTTTAGTGAAGTGATTGAAAAAACTGGCCAAAAGGAAGGAAAGGAAATAATAATTGATGGAATTAAATTTAAAAATATTAAAATAAGAAAAGATAATGCTAATTCAAAATTTTGGGGATATACACAAATTTATGAATTAAATTATATTTCGCATAATTAAAAACTTAATAAATATTAAATAAAGAGCTTATAATTAGATTAGAATATTTGAACAATTATAATCTTCTAAATTGTACTTATATATTTGTTCTGTCATAAGTAGCGGGTTGCTTCCACCATAATAAGTTTTAAAATTTTTTCTTTGTATATCTAACAATTGGCCTTTTGAAGCTAAATATATATATCCAACATTATTTTTTGAATCCCAATGTTCTTTAATCTCAAGCTTATTAAATCCTACCATTCCTATTAACTTGTGATTTTTAGCCGATTCTTCATACATATAACATAAACTAGGTAAATATTCACCTACAATTACAACTGAATTTCTATTGTTATTGTTTAATATTGTTTGAGTAGAATGAACCAAGTTATTTCTCAATTCAATATCTTCTAATACTACTCCTTCTTGAACTATACTTGAAATATCAGATGATGCAAAAGAAACAAACGAATTTAGCATTAACAAAAAACAAAAAATGGCAAAAAACTTTTTTTTACTTATTTTATTCATCAATAATAGTAAAAAAGGAATTGCAGGTATAAGATATGCGGTATCATAAGGTGCTTTAATAAATAAAATAAAAATTAAACCTATAGAAAATAATAAAAAAAGTGTAAGTTTATCCCTTTTTACTATATTATTGAGTAATGATTTAGAAGATAGTATAAAAAGCATCAAACCAAAAGATACAGCAAATATACCAAAAAAGTGATTAATATTTTGCCAAACCATAATCATATCTATGCTCATAGGATAATAGGTTAAAAATTCCAGATTATATTGGAAAAATAAAGGCAAAAACAGGATTATTGCTGTTACAGTTGCGATAAGAAAAAAATAAATGGCATTCTTTGCATTTTTAGAATCTACCAAAATTAAATAGATAAACGGTAAAATTAAAGCCGCTGATGTTATTCGGGACCCAATAGCAAGCCCCATCATCAACCCTGCAAGATAATGCTGTTTTTTAATGATAAAAAACCATGTAAAAATTATAAACGCCAATGCCCACATATAATCCATTGTACTAGCGCTATTAATCCATAAAATAGGTATAAATGCATATGTTATTACTATTAATCCTTTATTTTTAATATTTAACTCTTTTAAAATATTTGCAAAAACAATAACAGAAATTAAAGACAAAATCATTGTTAAAATGTTTGTAGCTAACCATCCGTAATTTATTATTAATGAATTGAAAAACTCAGGTAGAGGGTAACCTGGAAATCTAGAAGGATGATAAATATTAAAATAATGTAAATCAAAAGCCGAATTTGCAATTCTCCAGGCATCTGGATCTGATCCAAAACCTAAATTTAGCAATGGAATCCTGGATATGGCAAATAAAATTATCAAAAAGAATATATTTGGTCTTTTTGTCCAATCAACGTCAAAAAAATCATTAATATTAATTTTATTACTGAAAAAATTATAATTCATAAAACCACGCTAATGCTATTAGTTTTTATTTTATATTTCAAACATAAATAAAGATTTTTTATAATAATCCACTATTCATAAATAATTTTTTTATATAATAAATATAAACTCTACAATACTGTAATAAATGATTTTTTATTATACAAGATGATATAGATGTTAAAAAAAGACATAATCTTAAAATTTGCAATAATATTATTAATATTTTCAGTAGGATTCTTTCTAAGATTTAATTCTGCAAATCTTAATGGAATTCCTGCAGCCGAAAAAGATTTTTATCAAGATCAAGCTGGGCTTCCATATATGTACGAGTTAGATTCCTATTATAATTACAGATTAACCAAAAATTATTTAGATCATGGTTATCTAGGCGATACAAAAATAAATGGAATAGAATGGGATTTATATTCATATTACCCTCCTGGAGTTCCAATGGACTATCCTCCACTAATAGTATATCTTACTGCATTCATCTATAAATTAATCAATATATTCTCCCAAATACCACTTCTAACCATTTGTTTCTGGATTCCCGCATTTATTGCACCTCTTTCCGGAATTCTTGCATACTTTTTTGTAAGTAGACTTACCAATGATTTTGGAGGGTTTGCTGCAGGAATTTTAGCCGTTATATCCCCATTTTATTTTCTAAGAAGTGTTCCTGGCTGGTTTGATACTGACATGTTTATTATCTTTTTTTCAATTTTAGTTGTCTGGTTTTTTATAGAAGCTTTCCAAAGTAAAAATAAACGAAATCGGGTGGTTTTTGCATTTTTGTCTGCTTTTTCCATGTTTTTGTTCTCAATTGCATGGAACGGCTGGCAATACTTGTTCCTTTTGTTGATTTCATTTTCACTGATTTACATCATCTACAGTAAACTAACAAATAAAAACGTGGCTAATATTTTTTATACATTTTCCATATTTTTTATAGGTAGTATATCTCTAATACTAATTTTTACTGGATATTTAAGTATTTTAAAGTTATATAGTAATATTTTTGAAATTTTTAAATTGACTGGAAGTCAAAATATATGGGCACCATTTCCAGATCTTTACTTATCAGTTTCAGAACTCAGCGTACCATCTCCAATTGAAGTGGTAGCTAAAATTGATCCTATATTATTTGGACTTGGAATATTTGCCTTAATTTTCATGCCAATAGCTCTGAAAAAAAAAGAAAATTACTTACATTTTAATAATATAAACTGGTTTTTATATTCTTTTCTTGTACTATGGATATTTATTGGATTTATAACTCTTTTAAAAGGAGTTAGGTTTATTATGTTGCTTTTGCCTCCCCTCATAATAAGTGTTGGAATTATGGTTGGGATTTTAATTGAATATTTAAAAACTATTAAGATAAAGAAAATCATTTTTTATTTTTCATTTATTTGTATAATACTTCTAGTTTCATTAATCCCTGCTTTAAACACATACGATACTTCTAAAGTATTAAAACCTGGAGTAAATGATGATTTATGGAGCAGTGCAGAGTGGATTCACGTTAATACACCAAACAATACAGTTATAATAAATGAATGGAGTTATGGGCATTTTCTTTCGAGTATTGCAGATCGGTCAGTTGTTCTTGATGGACGATCAGCTTATATTGAAACTCTTCCAATAAGGGCGTATTATAATAATCCAGCAATCAATTCTAAATCTCCAGGCACATCAAGAGATTACTGGATTACAAGAGCTTTTACTACTAATAATGAAACCCTATCTGCCGGCATATTTAAAATGATTTCTACAAGTGGAGACAGATGCCAGTTGATTTTAGATAATTATACAGGTAACACTACTAAAAGCGTTGAGATTTTAAATAATATACTAGGAATAGATAAAGAAGTTGCTTTAAATGTTTTAACAAAAAATTATCAGTTAAAACAAGAAGAAGCTAAAGAAGTATTAGAATATACTCATCCTGATAACCAAAATCCATTTATTATCTTTACTTGTGATTCAATGATAAATAATGCCAAAGGAACCTTTGATTTTGGAGAATGGGATTTCAGACAATTAAAGTCCAATAATTACACATATTCTGTTGGAGATATTAACACAAATGGAACTGCATTAAACACGACCAATAATGTAACAATAAATATGGAAAATAATGTGGCTAAATGGAAGGGTAAAATCCCATATTGTTACATAGAAATTAAAAATGGTTTAATTTCAAAATATTATTTAGATAAAAATAGTTCATTTTGCGTTTATTTACGTATGGATGATAAAAAATCAATTGTTATAGACAAAAAATTCGAAAATTCAGTATTTACCAAACTTGTGATTGAAAAAAGTAATTCTACAAGTTATAAACCTATTTATAAAAATAAAAGTGTAATTATATGGGAACTAAAATGATTATTAAAGTTTGTTAATCGCTGTATCCCTTCCAGCATCAATAACCTCGCTAACATTACCTGCAATAGAATTTGACATGCGGAATATATATGATCCAGCCACTATTACTATTACCAGTAATATTCCAATCAACAAGATTAATTCAGCACTCACCTGGGCTTTTTCATCTTTGAATAATCTTTTATTTATTATACTCATTTAAACTCTCTTGGTGTCTGATTATAATTAAACAAATTAACTATTATTTGTTACATTTGATCTAACAATATAAACATCCTCAGCAGTATTATAAGGGCTTACAGTTGGATTAAAGTAACTATAATATATTGCTAAAGCAGCTATCGCTATAACAATAACACCACCGAACAATAAAATATATTCTGCTGCCCCTTGCCCACTCTCATCACTTAAAAACTTCATGTTTCCCTCTCTATCAATAAAAGAAAAAAATATTAAAAAGTAAGAAGTGCTATTATATTTTAGCGTTTGCTCTTACATTTTGAATATCAGCTTCAGAATTTAATGTAGTGTCTTGGAAGTAACTATAATATATTGCTAAAGCAGCTATCGCTATAACAATAACACCACCGAACAATAAAATATATTCTGCTGCCCCTTGCCCACTCTCATCACTTAAAAACTTCATGTTTTATACCTCCATAGTATTTTGTAATTTATATTATTACTTTACTAGTAATTAAATATATTGGACTAATTCATAACTAAAGAATTAATATTATTATTATAATCCTAATTTTTCCTGGTGACCACCCCCAAAATTGCAACATCTAATCCAATACTTCAACAAATTGATTTTGTATCTCACTTAAATATCTATTTTTATATAGTAGAATGTGCATATTGTCACATAACAAATATATAGCTGTGGATATACTATGTCAAAAAATAGTGGTTTAAGAGAGTTAACTCTTAAAATAATTGGGGAAAAAGAGCTTTCCAAAAGAAAACTTTTAGAAGAAATCCGTAAGTCATCCCATATATCTGATAAGACCCTTAATGAGATTTTAATGTCTTTTCTAATGGATAAAAAAATCTACATTATAGGCTATGATTTCGATGTTTATGATGGAATAAAAAGAATACAATCTATTAAATCTGAAGGCATCATATTTGGATTGATTAGGACAGAATCACTGGACATCAACATTTTAATTAGGAAATTAGATGGTGAAGACCCTCTGGAATTGAAGGATGCACTCTATAAATTAAAGATCATTTTTAAACAGAAGATATCAGAGATTAATAACATGTCACTTGACCTGAATGATTCAGATCCCCTGTTCAACAGGATAATTCTCCACATTAAATCAAGACCTAAAAATCAGAAAAATATGCTGCAAAATAAATTGGCACTGGGCCTCAGTAATGAAAGAGATTCTTCAGAGTTACTGGAACATCTTATAAACTACATTATATCCCATGATGAGGTTAAAATCAACAAGCTTCAAATACCTCAGTCAAAATAAACCAAAAGTATTTTAAAATTTCAGATTTTTATTTTATAGTTTGATACTAATTTTTTATACTTTGATTTTGTTTTATTCATTAATGGATTATGGTTGAAGTCTTATAACTCTTTTAAACAGGTTATATTTTTTAAGTAAAGTTTAATTACTCAGGTTCTTCACTATAATTAGTTATTATTTCGATTAAAGATATATAGAATGAAAGTAGTTATTTTTACAAATATGATATACCTCATAAAATATTAGAAAAGTGGCTCTGTAGAAATACTTTTAGAATTACTAAAATAAATGATTTAACATACTTGTAAATGTTATAACAAATATTTCTTAACTTACTTTCTTTATTCCTTAACCGATCGCTCCTGCTAGTGTTAGAATCTCCAAATACTCTTTTTTCTACTGAAATAACAGTTTCTACTATACTTCTTTGATTATATTTTGGTTTATCAAAATTTTTAAGCATACTAAGCCTATATTCACCTTTCTTTAATCTTTTTTTAGGCGGTATGATGCTGATTGCTTTTAATTCTTCACGTATAAGTTTGTGAATTTTTTCACTGTCGAATGATTTATCTAAACTAAAACTTGATGGTTCATATTTCTTTGTTTTTCTTATAGTTGGTATAGCATCTTTAGAATCATGTCTTGGTCCTCTAACTACTCTTTGAGCTAGAATAACCTGTTTTTCTGTGTCTACTGCTATTTGATTTTTGGTGTAATGTTTTCTTTTCTTTTTGCTTTGCTTCTTTAATTTAGCGTAATATAAACTTGCCTGGTCAGTTGAATGCCCAGTTCCATCCACAGCCACCCATGGATCTTTTATATCAAATAATCCCACAGTTTTATTGAGTACATCCTCAAATAAGGATGAATTTAACTTTTGAAAGAACTTCTGAAGAATTGTGAAGTGAGGAATCCTTTCTAAGCCAATTATGCTCTTTATTTTAGGCATTAATTCAACAAACTGAACTAAATCTCTGTAATTCAACCTTAAACGTTCTTTTAAACACAATAAAGTTAAATGTTGGTGTTACGTGTATTTTTGCTTAGAATATTTACTTGAATAAGCAGGTGAAGATTTTTTAACTACTTTAAAAGCTGTAATAGTAAATTTTATCAACTCATTTTCATTAATATTAAACATGAGATCACCCCTAATTTTGTGGTTAATAATAGTGAGTGATCTCATCATACATATGATTTCTACAAAGCCAGAAAAGTAAACTATCACCCTCCTCTTGAGCATGTCCTTACTGTGTCTAGATCTTGATCTGTAAATACAGGTGTTGCAGTGAAGTATGCCCTGTAAATTACTAGGGCAGCTATAGCTATAACGATGACACCACCGAACAATAAAATATATTCTGCTGCTCCCTGACCGCTCATATCATTTAAAAAATCCATACAGAACCTCCCCCTTTTTATAAATATATCCATTTAAATAATATATAAAATCTTCTATAAAAAATGTTAGAAATTTGCTAGTATTTGTTCATTAATTATATTATATTGAATTTAACAATTATTTTTTTTAATTGATTTAATTTTTACATTATTGTTAAAACAGGACCTATAAAGAAAAAAATAATGCATATTCAAACTTCGAAAATAAATTAAGTAAGTAAGACTTAATATTATAATGATCTATCATTTGCAGCTGTATGTGTCCTTGTGGCATCTGCATCTGCAGCACTATCAAATGGCTGACCAGTAAAATATGAGCTATAAATCATTAACGCCCCAATCGCTATAACAATTACGCCAGCAAATAATAATAGATATTCTGCTGCTCCCTGTCCACTTTCATCATTTAAAAACTTCATAATTTCACCTTAATTATTATTTATTTAATAATATATTTAAATTTATTCATATTTACCCCGATAAAAATAATAAAAGCAATTAGATTGATTACAGATACCCACAAACTCAATAAATATTATTAAGATTGATTAAATAAAATTAAGATATATTTAACTCATAAAAACAAAAAAGAGGCCTTAAAAAATATGAAAGTGCTTATGATGCCCTGCGGGATAGGTATGGGGCATGTATCCCGAGGTATGGCCCTTGCCAGTGAGCTAAGGGAAAAAGGAGCCGAAGTTGCTTTTGCAAGTTACGGCTCTGGATATGAAATGCTTTTGGAAGCAGGAGATTATGAAGTTGCTAAATTGCCAGATATTAAATTTTATGGTAACGGCAGCGAACTTGATATAAAACATACCGCAAAAAAATCGCTAGACGCACCTTTTATTCTCTTAAAAAGCATATATAATGAATCTAAAATAATAAAACAATTTAAACCAGACGTTGTTGTTGCGGATTCTCATTATTCCGTTCCCATTACATGTAAAGTCCTGGGAATACCCTGTGTTATGATCACAAATGAATTAACACTTAACTTTTCAGAACTTTACCCCGATGAAAAACCCATCGAATACCTGGAAAATGGATTAAAACGTTTCATTACAGATGTTTCAGGGCTGTGTAATGCTATTTTGATACCTGATATTCAAAATTCAATAGAAATACCTTCAAAATTGGAAGCCATAACCATATTTAATGGAGCAATCCTTAAAAATCGGCCTGAAAAAATACCAGACAAAATAAAAATCAGAAATAATCTTGGATTGAAAGAACATGATAAAATAGTTCTGGTTACAGTTGGAGGAAGTGAATTCGGGAAAAAGCTGTTAAAATTAATCAATGACGCATCCGACCATATAGAAAGTGATAAAATAATAATTGTAACAGGACCTCAAATAGAATCTGATTTTATACAGAATTCAGACAAAATAATAAAAAAGAAATATTTAGACAATATTATGGAATGGATGAAGCTTTCAGACCTTGTGATAAGTCTTGCTGGCCATACAACTACAATGGAACTTGCATCCATTGGTATTCCAAATATCCTTGTTCCCATAGATAATCATCCAGAACAGGCAAAAAATGCACTGAATATGGAAAAATATGGCATATCCATAATAAATAACTTAAAAGATTTGAATCCATTAAATTTTGCAGCAAACATAAATAATGCACTAAATGATAGTGAATTAAGGATTAATGCAGAAGCGGTTAGACGAAAATTTTCCAAATACAATGGAAACCAAAATGCAGTAGAAATAATTTCTCATTATGCAAATACTAATGAAAATATCCCTGATAATTAGTCAAATCCTTTTTATATACTTAAAAAGATTTTATTTAGTAAAAAACTGTTAAAAATACTTTTTATATAATTAAACAAATCTTATTAATTTAATCAGTCTGTTAATTATGCTCAAGGCATTAATAGATATTTAAAATTGAACTATAACATATTACCTTGAAAATATGGTTTTACTGAGGATTTGTTTTAAATAATTTTGCATTAATTTCTTAAATTTAGTGAAGAATACAGTAAATAAAGGAATGAAGAATAAAAAGATTTTTATGGTAGTGTGATTAATTTTAGGTTATAGTAGTATATAGAGGTCTTATTCATTAAGTTTATAATGAATAAATAAATATATATGACGTTGGAGGCATCGAATGATTAATTTAATTATTACCATATTTGGGGTCGTGCTAGTTATTTTGGGATTTTATTCTATGTCTTTCGGATTTTTAACACCTCCAGACCTCCGATTTTTCCTTATTGGTTTATTTTCTACCGTTTTAGGAGTAATATTAATAATTTTCTTTGGAAGTCAAATCAGTAGGGAAAATTTATCATCAACAAAACCTCAATTACCCAAGGAAAATGTTAAAGATTCTAAAGAAAGGATAAGATCTAAATCCATGCCTAAAGAAATTAAGCCCAAACCATCCCGGGCAATAAAACAAACTCCGGCTGCTGAAGATAAATCTAAAGAAAAGATTAAAAATCTTGTTACTTCTGAAAAACCAGCCCATAAGGAACCTAAAAAAATTAAGCCAAAAAAAATTGCAGAAGCAAATCCAGTCAGTTCTCCAGTAATTAAAAAAAGTGTGGAAACAAAAGAAAAAATAGCTGTACCTCAAAAAGATATTAAAAAACCTCAAAATCCTGAAATTAAAAAGAACCCAGAAGATAAAGCACCAGTAGTTGCCAGAAAACCGGTGCAGAAAGATATTAAGAAACCAGTAGTTCCTGTAATTAAAAAAGATTCAGATAAACCTGCAATTGATAAAAACTCATCAAAACAGGGGAAAACAAAAATTAAACCACAATCAGTGATTAAAAGAAAAGTAAGGCCAATCTCTAAAAAGGATGAAGATGAGTTTGTAAAAAACAGACTGGACAGACTAAAGGAAAATTACATCCAGAATACTAAAGATATTGAAAATCTCATTGAAGAAAGGCTGGATTCATTTAAAGGCACTCTTAACCAAATTAAATCCGAATCAAAAGATCCAAGCATAATATGGTCTTTTGATGCAGACGATGTACAGGAGACTATGCAGAATACCATCTTAAAAGCTAATAATAAGATTTTAATGATGTATCCCTGGGTCCGTAACATAGATGTCAGCGTCCTTAAGAAATTCATGGAAACTGAAAGTAGAATGATTCTTCAGGAAGCAAGTTTAGACGATGATGCATCAGTTGAACTTATTAAGCTTCTAATGGATAACAACGTAAAAATAAGAACTATGCCCCATGTTCATACAGTTGCAATTGTAGCAGACGAGGAAAACGGCCTGATAATTTCTACTGACCCCATATATGAAAGTTTTGAAGTGGGAGTAGTTTATAAAGACCAGAAGTCCATTGAAGAAATAGAAAGAATGTTTGACGAAGCCTGGAAACTTTCTAAAGATATAGACCTTGAAATAAAACAATAGGAGATAAAGATTAACTATGCAAATAAGGTGGCTTGGACATTCAGCCTTTGAAATTACATCTGATGAAGATTTAAAAATTCTTATAGACCCATTTATAAGTAATAACCCTGTATGCCCGGTTACAGTTGAAGAGGTGGATGCAGATATAATCTGTGTAACCCACGGCCATTCAGATCATTTTGGAGATGCAATGGAAATTGCAAATAGAACAGGGGCCGTAATAGTTGCAAATCATGAGCATTCAGTCTTTCTTTCAAAACAGGGTTTAGAAACAGTTGGGATGAATATAGGGGGATCCATTCAGATTCATAATATTAAAATAACCATGTTAAATTCCAACCATTCTTCAGATATGGATTTTATTGAAGAAATAGGTGCAGGAGGTAGTTCCTGCGGTTATATAATACAGCTTGAAAGCGGTAGAAAAATTTATCATTCAGGAGACACTGGTCTCTTTGGAGATATGAAAACCGTAATAAGCGATATTTACAATCCACAAATAGCATTGCTCCCTATTGGCGATAGATACACAATGGGGCCACTTGAAGCTTCAATGGCTGTAAAATGGATTAACCCAGAAATTGTTATTCCCATGCACTACAATACTTTCCCTGTTATTAAACAGGACCCTGAAGAGTTTGCGCGTAGAGTAGAATCAATAAACAAAGAAACGAAGGTTGTTATCCTTGAACCTGGCGAAATATATAAAGAGTGATACGATGCAGAGCATTTTCAGAAGATTCTTGAATAGACTACTTGGAAAAGACAAAAAACTAAAGATAGGATTGTATGGTCATCCTAACTCTGGAAAAACCACATTAGCAAACACCATGACAAACGACTGGTTGGGGAAACCCCTTGGATTGACATCCGAGATACCTCACGAAACAAGAAAGGTATACAAACAGGAACGTGTCAGCATAAATCATAATGGGGTTGAACTTGACTTTGATATTATTGATACTCCGGGAATAGCCACCAAAATAGACTATAAAAATTTCCTTAAATATGGATTATCTGAAGTAGAGGCAAAAGAAAGGGCAAAAGAAGCTACAAAGGGAATAATAGAAGCAATAAAATGGTTAGATGATGTTACTGGTGTTCTCTTAGTTATAGATGCCACTAAAGACCCCCTTACCCAGGCAAATATCACAATTATTGGAAATTTAGAAGCAAGGAAAATCCCCTTTGTGATCGTTGCCAATAAAATAGATATTCCTGAAGCTACTCCTGAAAGAATCACTTCAGTATTTCCCCAGCATACAGTAGTTCCAATTTCAGCGTTACATGGCGAAAATACAGGAAATCTTTACGATGCAATGGTTAAAAGGTTCAAATAATCAAGATAATATATAATGATTCCAGTTTAGAGGTATAAAAAATGAACAGCTTAAAAATGGATTTTCTATCTTCAGATGCTCTTATATCACGCAGCAGCATGGAAAAAGTTTCGATGATTGTTGAAAGGGTAAAAAATGGTGATCTGGTAGTTATAGAAGGAGGATTAAGTCCTGAAGAAGAAGCAGAACTAATAGAAACCACCATGAGAGAGATAGATATAGAAAATTTTGTTGGAATCGATATTTATACCCTCGAAAAAGATAAGGTATCTCTTTTTGGTCTTTCAAAGAAGAAAATTGTTGGACTAACCATTATTGGGCCTGCAAACATCATGAAAACTGTTAAAAAGAAGTCTAACTTCATTTCCATGATAGCAAATATTGGTGATACTGGTGCATCTATGCGTTAAATGCGGTGCTTTATTTAAAGGTAAGCCTGAAGACATTCTAAAAGGATGTCCTGAATGTGGTAGCCATTTTTTTGAATATCAACCCTCAAAAAAGAGTTATGAAAAAGAAAAACATGGTGGAAAATCTATTGAAACAATAATGATTCGCGATCACGGCATTTATGAAGTTGATCTTCCATCTCTTTTAGAAGATGATTCAATAATCATTTCTGATGAAGAAGGGAAATATTTGATTGATATTAATTTTCTTTTAAATAAAAAAATTAAAGAAGATAAAACTCCAAAATGAGTGGGGCATTTATAACTAAAACTTATTCATTTTCTTCTAATATCCCTTTCATCCACTATATCACATTTTCCAGATGGCAAAACCCTTACTACATCTTCCAGGGATAAAATAGAATCTTTATCAATTCGATGACGTATTTCTCTTGCAATAGCTTCCTTTTTTGTATATCCTGGCTTAATTATCACATAATTGTCAGTATATTTTTTTACTGCATCCAGAGGGCCCACCATTATCCTTTCACCTTCATAATCTACAATTCCAACTGCAATTAAAAGTGTTGCTGCCCTTATATAATTTCTGGAACCACGGATTATAAATGCACCCTTTGCTACAAATTCGCCGGATTGAGGAGTTTTTGAGACCTGTTCAGGCCGAACCCAGTAAACGTCCTGGGATCCAAAGCCCTTTGTCCATGCACTGGAAAATGAAGCAGCAAATGAGGCAGTTTCATTTAGTGTACTTTCAGGGACTTCTTTGCCTTCACTTTTTATCACAACAGAAGATGCTCCATGTATATCTGAGTGAAAATAAATGTCATTATTCTCCATATACTTTTTAACAACTATTTCATTGGAATTAGCATCTCTACCCCCTATAACTAAAAATCCATCTGAAGATAAGAACCATCGAAGCTTTTCAAACCATTTGAGTTCTTTTTTAACTCTTTTTTTAGGCAAGGCTATTCTTTCCATTTCTATTTCTTTTTTGGCCTTTGCTTTTTCAATTTCTTTTTTGGTCTTTTCAATTGCAATTAGAACTCCATTTATTTTTCTCTTGGCTTTTTTAGCTTTCTCATAGTACACTTCAGTATTTTCAGGTATCTCTTTCTTTGCATCAATCAATATAGTTGTATCCTCAATTTTTAAAGTCAAATTACCCATTTTATCAAGTGATTCAATTATATCTGCTTCTTCAAGTCCCTGTTTTCGAGCCTTTTTAAGAGTTGATGCTATTTCATTCCAGGAATATTTTTCCCTCGCCTTTTTTATAATATCCAGAATATTTTGAATCTTCCCATAATTGGAATATATCAGTTCGCCTTTTCTCTGGGATTTTTCAATAGTCCTGTGGAATTTCTGAAGTGTTTCCTCCTGAATACGAAGTCTTTTTTCGTATTTTTTTACTTCAGATCCCCATATTCCTTCATATTCTGTTTTAATATCTTCCCTTACTTTGCCGCTGAAAAACTCATCTGCAGCTTCATTGTAGCTTGTATAAGTCTCTTTTTTGTATTTTTCATATAACTTAAGATCAACAGGCAGAACATCTTCTTTCCCGTTAGAAATTATTTGAGGATTGAATTTGGATGAGCTAAGAGGCTCAAAAAGCTCATAAATTGCATTATAAATTGAATCAATGTCTTCATCTTTAAGTTCTGCTGCAGGTAAGTCTTTTTGGATACCAGACCTTAAAATAATCTCTTCAGCATAAATTCCTCCCAGGCCACTTCTTGCAAGCGTTCGTATTACATCAGATTCTGAATTTTGAAACATATCTTTAAGTTCCTCTTTTTGAATCTCCAGGGGATTTATACCTCTTTTTGGAGGATACTTGTATTCTTCTTTAGATGATATTTTCCTATCACTCCACATTTTACGTTTTAGAGGCAAAATAATTGTTCCTTCCTCATTTAAAAGTATAATATTACCTTTAGCAAACAGTTCAACTACTAAAGTGAATTTATGCTCTTTTTTCACCTGGATTTCCATTACTCTGTCGAAATTATACTGCCTTACATCTTCTACAGTTGCACCTTTAATATATTTTCTAAGGAGCATTGGAAAGTTAGGGGGTATTTTAGGATTTGGAAGAGGATATTGAGTTGTATGAACTCTTCTACCTGCTTGAAAAACAACATCAACCCTTCCTTTGCTTGGTACATGGAATCTGATTAAAACTGTATCCTTGGTTGGCTGATAAGCTTTATCAACCCTTGCACCTATCAACAATTCTTTTAATTCATGAGAAATGGCAAAAACATCCACATTAGACATATTTTTCATTAATAACACCTGAAATTTTTTCAATTTAGTTCTTGAAATGCATGGCATTCTAAAATGTTATTGAAACTTCGTTTCATAATGACAAAAACATTATGATTTTTGCATACATAAAACCCAGTGTTTTGATAGCATTTCATTCAGCCTTAATTATGTTTAAAATATGATTCAGTATTGATATGGACTTTATTTTATTTAGAAAGTCCTTATTAAATATAGTATTATATATTCAGTTTTCTTTGAATTGGAACATATCCTAAAAACATTTATTAGTAAACCCACCAATTTATATAAAGAACTGATTCTAATTAAAAATACTTATATCAAACTAAATTGTTTAAGTTTCAGTCAATTTATATTTGTTAACTGATGATAATAAATATAAGATAATTACGTATGTTAACTTATTTAACAATTAATATTATAAGGAGGCTAATAATATGGATGTAGATGCTAAAGTTACTTCAATCCACACAGTTACAGGTATTGTTGCTGGTTATATTTCTTCTATACTTACAAATGAATCAATGGTAGTTATAGTAACAATTATTATTCTTTATGTAAGCGGCCAGCTTTCAGAAAGATTATTAGGTAAAGAAGAAGTTGGCGGAGTAAAAGGATGGCTTTGGAGCGGTATAGTTCCTTTCTTCTTTGTATGGATTATGGTATGGCTCATATTTCTCAATTTATAATTGAGAAATATTCTATTCTTTTTTATTCTTAAAATGCCCAGTAAAAGAGCCATACAAATACTGAAATTATAGCAAATAAAAATACTAAAGGAGCAAATATACGGCTTACAGCTATAATTGAACTTATTGTAGATACAAGTTCTGTTGCAGTTGTTGGGCCCATGGTTTTTATATCTTCAACATTGCAAACCTTAAATCCTGCACTAACATCCCCCAGGTCATCTACAGCTTTTTTTGTGCAATTTACAATGGCATTTGTCAGTTCAGTCTGTTTTTTAGTTCCAACAGGGTTATGTCCTCCAGATAAAGTATTTACAAAGTGCGTGTCTGATGTCATAACTTCTACGCAATCCACACCAACTTTATGAACTTCTTCAATTATTTTTTCCCTGAATCCTTTAACCATATTATTAGAATCAAGGAGTATGTATGCTGTTTTTTGTCCTGCAACTTCGATTACCATGACTTTTAGTCCACTCTCACCGATACCGTCTTCTTTAGACATGTGACTAAGTGGATCATTAGCACATCCTACCTGGATCCTGCTCTCAGTTTTAGGGGTTTTGATTTTCTCAACTGCGCCCATGAGTTCAAAAACTTCCTTGTTTCCAGGTAAAATCCTTCCTTCCTCTTTAAAAGAGTTATGACAGTCAACGATCATGACATTTTCCACATCACAATTTGCCTTGGCCAGGTTCATCAGGGCAAGCCCAATACCAAAATCCATATCATCGAATCCCCTTGGTGCAAATGTGGCCAGCATCAATAAATTATCATTAAAGGATTGAAATCCAATCTTTGCATCGCCATTTTGGACCCTATAGAACTTACTTGCGTTACTGGAGTAGTCCATATCTTTTAGAGCATTTCTAATAATTCCCTCTACTTTATTTAGCTCTTTTGAAGATACAGGATTAAAATCATGGGTTGAAGGCCCATGAGAAACCATTGTAAATGAATCAAATTTATCTGCAAGGATTGTAGGCATGTTTCCCCCACCAATATTTCCAATTGGCCCGGGATGTATACATGGAATTAAAAAATTTGCTTTAATTCCATCTTCATTTTTAAAGCTTAAAATCCCAATTAACGTATCTATGGGCTCCCCCATATCTTCAAATACCTTCTCCATTGCTTTAGAACCTTCAGTAATATGGGCTATAGCCAGACTTAAAAGTTCAAGGCCACCTATTCCTAAATTTCTTCTCATAGGAGACTCTAAAACCGTTACAAAAGAGTAAATAGCAAACATAAGTATTAACGAAGCTATTATGATCTTAATAAAAAGCGCTACGAAGCTGAAATCACCTATGTTCGTAGTTAAACTGGTTAGGGAAGCTATAACTATTAACATACTAAGTATAAGCGCTGGTTGGATTACTGAGGCACCAACAGACTTTAAAAGGCTAATATTAGATGTTCCCCACAACGCAATTGTCCTGAATGCAAATATAATGACCGTACCAAATATTAGAGAATCAAGAGCATAATTATAATTATAAGATGATATAAGGGTCGCAATGCTTCCAAATATATAAATTATGCCTACAATTATCATAGAAACGAAAGCAAGGAACATAGATTGTTTCATTTTCATGTATCTGCCATGAAAAGAATTTATGAGGGTCTGTGTTAATCCTCCGCTCATTATAGAAGTTAATCCAAATATTAAAAACCCAGTAGAGCCACCGTAAAAAATACTTCTCAGTATAGAATTTGATGCTGCTGGTTCCATTAAAGACACAATACACCCTATAATAAAGCTTATAAATACCATGCCAAAAAGTGATGCTCTTGTTGATGGAAGTATCATGATATACTTGGTAAGACCGACTAATTTATTTACATTGGACATAAGTTAACCTCTGAAATCAGTTATGGGTAAGATAATAAATAGCTATTATACTTATTTAATAATAACATTATTGAATGGAATTATAAATTTTTAAAGTTATTTAGAAATTTAACATTTTACTTAATAGATATTTATGGGTGAATATATGAACAAAGAACTTAAAACACCGCTTTCAAAAGAAAATATCAAACAATTAAAAGCTGGAGACATTGTATATATTTCAGGTACTATTTATACTGCAAGGGATAGAGCACATCAAAGAATTTTAGATGAAGGCTCACCAGTAGATCTAAAAGGATCAGTTATTTTTCATGCAGGCCCCATAATAAAATCTTCAGATGGAGAGAATGATTATAAAATGATAGCTGTAGGGCCCACAACAAGTACAAGAATGAATCCCTACGAACCAGATGTTTTGAAACTTGGAGTCAGCGCCATAATTGGAAAGGGAGGCATGGATGAAAAAACTGAAGCAGCTTTAATTGAATATGATGCAGTTTATCTTGCTGCAGTTGGTGGATGTGCAGCTTTATACGTGAAATCAATTTTAAATGTGAAAGGTGTTAACTGGATTGATTTAGGAGTTCCTGAAGCAATATGGGAACTTGAAGTTAAGGAATTTGGACCCCTTGTAGTGGCAATGGATTCTCATGGCAATAATCTTTATGAAAATGTCAAAAAGAAGATCAAAGCTAACCAGTTATTTCTTTTAGCTGATTCTTATGATAGATGAAAATTATCAACTGGAAGGATTTATAGATACACACATCCACACAGCTCCAGATATAAAACCAAGGATTCTAAATGATGTTGAAGTTGCAGATAAGGCAAAAAAAGAAAAAATGAGGGCTATTGTCATAAAATCCCATTTAGAACCTACTTCAGGAAGGGCAACCATAGCTGGAATTTTGTCTGATTTTAAAGTAATTGGAGGAGTATGCTTAAATTTAAATGCAGGGGGACTTAATTCAGAAGCTGTTAAAGTAGCAGCAGGGCTTGGAGGGAAAATAGTATGGTTTCCAACAATTTCAGCCCCCAAAATCAGCATTAATCCTGAAAATATTGAAGATATTCTTAACATAATTGCAGAAAATGATTTAGTTCTTGCAACTGGCCATTTAAAGCCTGATCAAATATTTTCGCTTCTTGATTATTCAAAAAGTTATGGAATCAATAAGATATTGATTAATCACCCGTTAACAGGCGTTGTTGGCGCAAATATTGATGAACAAAAAGAAATGGCCAGATATGCATACCTGGAACATTGTTTTGTTGCGTGTATGGAAAAACACGATAATTTGAATCCAGAGGTTATCGCTGATTCAATAAAGGAAGTTGGACCTAAAAAATGCATCATGGCTACTGATTTTGGTCAAAAACATAATCCAGAACCTGTAGAAGGGATGAAAATGTTTATAAATTCCATGTTTGAAAATGGGATTAATAAAAAAGATATTAATGAAATGTGTATTAAAAATCCTTCTGAATTGTTTTTAGAATAAAATTAGACTAAATAAAAAAAAATAAAAAGAATTTTGAGTTGAAACTTTCATTTTGAACAAAAATTTCTGATTTTAATGATTATTTAATATCTTCAAATCTTTCTGATAATTTTTCCATGACCCCAGGGAGAGTTGTGTACTCCATTTCGTCTGCAGGAAGCCTGTGTGGCTCGAATGGACCATGTCTTCTCATGTATTCTGCAATATCTGATGCAAGAGCTCTTGATCTGTCGTATGATGGGTCATCAAACATATCTGCAGGCCCTACAAGTTCACCATCAGCTATCTGGAATCCAAGGGCTATTACTCGCGGTGGACCATCAAATCTTACAGGATATGCATTTTTCTGTCCAACTGGCATTAATGGGCCGTTATGTGAACCTCTCATCCATCCTCCAACGAGATGTGGGAATGCAAATGGCTCAACTACTTCTCCTGCTGCGGGGAATCCTGACTGTGACCTTACAATTGCTACAGGGTCGTCTTTACCCACATATTTTCCTGCCAGGAGGTTTAATCTTTCTGTACTTATTGATGCGGCTATTTCGTTGTCGCTCCTTCTCCTTATACGTTTTATAACATATCTGCTAATTGTACCTAAAAGCGCAAGTAAATCGTACATTTCATCTGGACAGGTCATTGTTACTTTTTTGTGTTCCATAACATCAAATATTTCAAACTCAAACCCGCCGTGGAGAGATGGGTCAATTACGAGTCCTGCTGTTGTAAATGGGTCTGCAAACATTTTAAACAGAGGCATGTTAAATGCTCCAGGTTCTGTTTTATCACAGCAGAATACAACTACAGGGTCGCTTGGTCTTTCTTTAAATTCCATTTCAGCTACTCCAGGCCCCATTCCTTTGATGTTTCCTGAAAATGTGTCAGATAAAAGGTCCTGACCTGCACCATACAGTTTCAACTGTTTTGCAACTGCTGTCGCTTCTATAAATGCGTTCCATGCTAATTTGTGTACTTCTTCGTTTTCTTCACCCTGTCTATGGGTCATTATAAGCTCTGTATCATCACCGCAGTTTGTGACATAATAGTCAATAAGGAGTTCTTCTTCCTTTGCTTTGGCAAGTATCTCTTCACATTTTGCAAGTAAGGCGGGATGCGCCAATCCATGCCCTGCAATACTTCCAACGTCTGCTTTAATTACACTAATTGTTGTTTTCATAAAAAAACACCTCCATTATCATAAAAATCTTTAAAATACCATAAAAACTCATTAAAGGCAGTTTCACTATATCACTTGGAATAATTTTAAGTCCAAAATGAGTTAAAAACATTAACATAGTTTATATTACCTTTAATTCTATAGAAATTATGTTTTTGTAACAATATAAAACTTACTATGTGGCTTCCAACCACCCTTTATCCAGCAGTATAGAATACTATTTATGCCTTTTAATAAAAATTTAAGGCGCATTTCCAGGGTTAAATGTTGCTTATAATTCCATTTATATTTTTAAATATGTTTAAAACCATTTATAGTATTTTTTAACTTATTAATAAGACTAATATTTATAAAAAGCCATATATACCATAAATATGACTATATATACTGTTAAAACTGCTGATTAATTATAATTTACCTTCTAATTTATTTATAACCTCTTTTGCCATTTCTATTGTGGAAGCACTCCCACCTAAATCAGGAGTTACTGTTTTTCCTTCAATTAGAACTTGAATTAAAGCATTTTCAACATTTCGTGCTGTTTCATATTCTTTAAGGTAATTAAGCATCATAACCGCAGATAATATCATAGCAGAAGGATTTGCAATATTTTTGCCCGCCATATCTGGTGCTGATCCGTGCACTGGTTCAAATAAACCGTAATTCTCCCCAATATTTGCTGAAGGCGTTAAACCTAATCCCCCAACAAGCCCTGCACCTTCATCCGAGAGTATATCACCAAAAAGATTTGTGGTTACCACTACATCAAAGATCTGTGGCTTTGTAATAAAAAGCATTGCTGCAGCGTCTACATAACGATCTTCTGTTCTAATATCACTAAAATCAGCAGCAATTTTGTAAAAAATATTCCTGAACAACCCATCAGTTTTTTTCAAGACATTTGCCTTGTGAATTACGGTGACTTTGCCTCTATCTGTTTTCTTTGCATACTGGAAGGCAAATTTACAGATTCTCTCACTTGCTTCTCTGGTTATGACCCTTAAAGCAGTAGCCCTCTCTTCCGTTGCCTCTTCAATACCAGAATATAGACCTTCAGTATTCTCTCTTATAATTACAAAGTCAAGATCATCATAAAGGCTTTTTACGCCAGGATACGACTTAACCGGGCGAATATTGGCAAATAAATCCAGTTCTTTTCTCAAGGTAATAATAGCGCTTTTTTGGCCTGGAACTGTAGTTACTGCTCCAAAAAGAGTTGCGTCCCCTTCTCTTGCCTCATTAATAGTTTTATCTGGTATTGTTGTTCCTGTTTTCTTAAAACACTCGTTTCCAGCATTTGTAAAATTGTAATTAAAATCAATGTTTAAATGATCTAAAACATGCAATGCTGCTCCCATTACTTCTTTTCCAATACCATCACCAGATATAACAGTTATATCAAACATTTACTCACCCAATGCTCATTTAAATAATTTTAAGGATATTAAGAATTATCCTTTGCAATAAATTTCCATGATGTTTTCATTAAGTTATCCAATTATCATAAATAAATTAATAAAGAATTTAATTTCTTTTTATGCATATAATAAAATAGTACTTTTATTAAATTAAAGTTTGTTAGGTGTTAACTAATGTATGGTGTGAGGATTAAAAATGTGGGAAATATTCCAATCTATTGGGGCTATTGATAGACTGAAAGGAAAGGGTTCGCTTAAAAATTACCAGAAAAAATTGGAAGAACATCAACAAAGCGAAGCAAATCTTTTAATTGACATGGGAATCATCTGTTTTAATGATGAAAGATATGAAGAATCAATTGAATATCTAAAACAGGCCAATGAAATCTACATCAAAGTGAATTATGAAGAAGGAAAAGCTTTTGTTTTAGATATAATTGGTGATGTTTATCTTAGTATAAGAAAAATGGATCTTGCTTTAAATTATTATCAAAAATCCTTTGAAATATACGCTTCAATTAGATCAGATATGAAAAATGATTTATTTGAAAAAATAAAAGAAGTTGAAGACATTAAAGAAGCAATTCAAATTGTTAATGAGTTTAAAGAAGTAGAAAGTTTAGATGAAGACCTTGGTGATGAAGAACCCCCTGAGGAAACTTATGTTCCCCATGAAAAATATGTTGAATGTCATCTTAATTATGAAAAAGTCGCCATAAAACTTGAAAAAATTTATAAATTAATTAAAGAAACTTACATGGTTAAAGGAATCTCTAAAGAAGAATATGAAACCGGTTATATCAAAAAATCCATATATGATGCTCGTAAATATGGAGATGACAAAAAAGAGGTGGCTTTACATTTATTATCTGGTTATTTCCTTATTACAGAACAAAAACAATACAGCGCATTGAAGAGCTTTAAAAAGGCCTTTAATGTTGCTCGTGACATAGATGATAAAAAAGGAGAAGCGTTCTCTCTTTTATTGCTTGGAACTGTATATTATGTTTTAGGAAGCGAGGATAAAATTTATGAAGTATTTAAAAAATCCCTGGAAATGTTTAAAAGTTCAGGATATAAAGACGGAGAATCAACTGCAATTGACTTCATAAATACTTTGTACAGCGAAGACGTTTGCTCTGATGAAGTTATGTTTAGTAAAGTTTAATCAAATGGTCTTTTTATATTTCATCTTTTTTTTATCTATTATAATGTATTGAACTAGACTGAGTTTTTATCTATTTAAAAACCATTTAGAAATCATTATTTTTCCAAAAATAGTTCTAAAGAAGTAGAACAATTAACTATAATTACAGCAAAATACAATATAAATACTGTATAATTACACATAGGTCATGAAATATATTGTTTGTAATTCATATTTCATGTCCTTCGTATTCAATAATCATATTAGATAAAGAAATAAAGCATATTTAGCAGGATATAAAAGTAAGGGGCTAATCAGGCCAAATATTGTTCATTGAACAGTTAAATAAAAATAATGAATATAATGGCAAAGGTGTGGAATATGGAAAGAGATGAAAACATCAAAAGGTTGATACAGAACTTAAAGGATGATGATGAATTTGTACAGATGCAAAATTCAGATCTACTTGAAGAAATTGGAGAACCTGCAGTAAATGACCTGATAGATGCTTTAAATGACAGAGATAAAAATGTCAGGCGTGGTGTTGCTCGTGTTCTTGGAAGAATAGGTGATAAAAGAGCAATAAAACCACTTATAGACTCCCTGAATGATCCAAATAAATGGGTTAGAAGATCAGCATCAGGAGCTCTTGGAAATATGGGGCCAGATGCATCTGAATTATTAATAAAAGCGTTGGATGACGATGATTGGCGTGTTAGAGGGGGAGCAGCATGGACACTTGGAAATATTAAGGATAAAAAAGCACTGCAACCTCTTTTAAAGTGCTTAAAAGATGAAAGTGGATTTGTAAGAAGTGGAGCTGCCTATTCTCTTGGAGAAATAGGAGATAAAGGAGCAATTGAACCTTTAAAGGAAGCTTTAAATGATAAAAGTGGTTATGTACGCCACGTATCCCAAAATGCACTGGACAAGCTATAATATTATAAAATACAGTTAAATCAGTTAATTTCAAACCTGAAATATAATGCAATTTTTCTTTTTAATTTCCATTTGACCCTAATTTTTAGATATTTAATTGTCCAAAAATATTTCGGCCTTTTTTAAAACAAATTAAATGATTCAGTTTATATCATATAATTACTTTTAATAACCTGTTTAGCAAATATTATATAAGAAAATGGATGAATTATACATTTCTTTAATAATACGGGGAATTTATATTGAAAGTAAGTATCATTGGTGCATCAGGACATGTAGGTAGAGCTGCAGCTTTTTGTCTTGCAGAAGAGAATTCTGTGAATAAATTAGTACTTATATCCAGAGAAAAAAGTTTAGACATACTTGAAGGAGAATCTCTTGATATTTATGACGCCCTAGCCGCAAAAGCGGTAGATGTATCTATATTTACAACCTCAGATCTGAAAGAACTCCAGGATTCAGATGTGGTTGTTTTAAGTGCAGGAGTTTCCAGAAAACCTGGAATGGAAAGGACAGATCTTGGAACATCTAATGCCAAAATAGTGGCAAAATATGCTAAAAAAATCGCCAAATATGCCCCAGATTCCACAATTTTAGTCGTAACCAACCCTGTTGATGTAATGACCTATGTTGCATTGAAGGCATCTGGATTTAAAAAGAACAAAGTATTCGGTCTTGGAAATCACCTGGATTCTCTTAGATTTAAAAATTACATGGCAAGACACTTTAATGTGCACGTAAGCGAGATTCACACCAGAATAATCGGTCAGCATGGCCCCCACATGGTTCCACTTATAAGTTCAACTTCAATTGGCGGAATACCCCTTGACTACTACTCTGCATTTGATTATTTTTCAGGTTTTAAGCCCTTCAACCTAAAAAAGACCATTGGAAAGGTTAAAAATGCAGGAAGTTATATAATCGGCAAAAAGGGAGCCACCGAATACGGCCCTGCTTTTGCTATTTCAAATATTATTATAACAGTTTTAAACGATGAAAGGAAGATACTAACTGTCAGTGCCTATCTCGAAGGGGAAATAGAAGGAATAAATGATGTTTGCCTTGGAGTTCCAGTTAAACTTGGAATAGATGGAATTGAAGGAATACTTCCAATAAAGATGTCAGATACAGAAAGAAAAGCCTTCATCAAAGCTGCTGAAGTGGTTAAAAAAGATACTGAAACCATCCAAAATTACTTAGAAGAGTAATTCCTTTAAAATAGTAAATTTAGGTTATGTTTTAACCTATTCTTCAATAGTATCGTTAATATCTGGAGTTGAATTCTTTTTAGATGTTGAATTTGATGTTGTATTCCTTTTAATCTTTGTAATGTTTTTATACTTTTTATTTGAATCATCATAAAATCCAGTGTCAAAACCAGTATCGTTAGATTTATTGGTTATATTTAATACTAAACTTTCTGAATTAAATTGGGATCCAAATATAAATCCAACTGCGCCTGATCCTAATACTAAGACTATTATCAGCGCAACAGTCATTCTTTTCATTTTAATTTCACTCCTAATAAACTTGATAAATGTGATAAATTAAGTGTAAATTTAGTTATATATTAAATATATATTAATTTATTGGAAAAATACTTTTTTCTATATCATTGTTCCTTTGAATAAACAAGAAAAAGTTTATATAAATGTTCAGTTATACCATCAACTACACATTAAAATTTGAACATTGTATAAAAATAATTGTTTAAAAAATTTATCTTTCAAAAAATATGTTTTTCGGAAGTGATTTTCCGGTAACTTTATATAATATCCTTTTCAAATAGTATCATCCCCACTATCAACTGAAGTAAAAAAATAGAGGAAACAAACATGGTTCGAATTGGTATTTTAAACTTACAGGGAGACATATCTGAACATCTTGAAATCACAGAACGGGCATTAGAAGAAATGAATCTCAAAGTTGATGTTTTAAAGGTAAAAATAACTGAAGATGTTTCAAAATGTGATGCAATAATCATTTCAGGTGGAGAAAGCACAGTTATAGGGAAACTAATGGAAGATACAGGTATTGGGAAAATTATAGTGGATAAAAAAATCCCTGTAATGGGTACGTGTGCTGGAATGGTCCTTCTTGCCAAAAGAACCGATTATGAGCAACCTCTACTTGGATTAGTTGATATGGAAGTTAAAAGAAACGCATTCGGCAGGCAAAAAGTGTCATTTGAAGATGAAATAGAAATTTTTGGCGATAAATTTCAAGGAGTTTTCATAAGGGCTCCTCATATTGAAAAAGTAGGAGAAAATGTAGATATACTCTCAAAATATAATGAAAAAATTATTGCAGTTAAAAGTGGAAAGTATATTGCCACAGCTTTTCATCCAGAACTTACCGGCGATACATTAATCCATAGATACTTCATAAAGGAGGCATTAGATTGTGCGGAATAGCAGGAGTCGTATTTAAAGACAAAAAACTTCATCCTGTAGGAGACATCATGACCAGGATGCTTGATGCCCTACAACACAGAGGACCAGATTCTGCAGGTTTTTCCATATATGGAGGCCTTGGTTTAGCAGAGCATGAATATCTATTAAATATAGAGGTAAAAGAAAGGCCAGGTATTCTTGAACAGGTTAAACAGGCCGTAAATTCAGTTACACCGATAAAAAAAGAAGAAGTAATCCCATCAGTGGAAAATTATAATATTTACAGATGTAAAATAGATTTAAATTCCTTTGAAGAACTTAAACCACTAATTATGGATATTGATAAGCTAGACGATGTAATTGTACTTAATGGGAGCCATTCCTTTGAAATGATAAAAGATGTAGGCTTAGTAAAAGAAATTGCAGATAGATATGATACTTATTCAAAAATGGGGACTCATGCAATCGGACATACCAGATTTTCAACTGAAAGTATAGTGGATCGTTATCACGCACACCCATTCCAGAGTTACATTACCCCCGACATAACCCTGGTGCATAACGGACAAATTACAAATTACTGGAAAATAAGAGACCCACTGGAAAGAAAAGGACATATATTTGAGACAAATAACGATACAGAATGTATTGTGCACTACATAGCAGATAAACTGCATGAAGGCTATAAGCTGGAAGAAGCACTTGAACAATCAGTTAAAGACATGGATGGCCCATTTTCATATATTGTAGGAACTCCAAATGGAGTTGGAATAGCTAAAGACCAGTTAGGCCTTAGACCAGGAGTTCTTGCAGAAAATGATGAAGTCTTTGCCATAGCTTCTGAAGAAGTTTCTCTTCGTGCAGTTATGGATACACATGATATTGATCAGATATCACCAGGAGAATCAAGAGCATATACAATTTAGGTGATTACATGCAGGAAATAGAAATTGATGCAAATTCAATGGTTCCAAGAGACTTGAACCGTGCAATAAAGCAAGCTGCAAAAGAATATGACCGAATTATAATTAAAAATCCAAATGCAATGCATTACATGGTTGCAGGACTTACAGATGAAGTTGAAATTGTGATTGATGGTTCTGCTGGCTACTTTGCAGGTACAATGATAGATGGTGCCAAAATACATATAACTGAAAACGCAGGATGGTTCCCAGCAGACAATATGACTGGAGGAGAAGTTATTATTGATGGTGCAGCCGGAGATGGTGTAGGGCAGGGAATATATGGCGGTACAGTCGTTGTGCGAAGAAATGTCGGCTCCAGAACTGGAGAAATAATGAAAAACGGTACAATCATAATAGGTGGTAACTCAGGATTTATGAGCGGTCTTTTCATGATGGGTGGAAGAATTATTGTGCTTGGAGATATCTCAGATGATGCTGGTGAATCAATCATAAGAGGCACCATATACGTCCTTGGAAACATTAAAAGCCTTGGTAAAAATGCTAAAATTGAAGAAATTAATGATAACGATAAAATGGAACTTAAAGAACTTTTACCAGCATACGGGTTCCAATTAGATGATGGAAAATACAGTGATTTCAAAAAAATAGTTCCAAGAAGTAAAAGACCTTTCTACGGAAGTAAAGATTCAGAAGAAGGATAAGGGGGAAGATATTATTCAAACTAATACAAAAAAGGTTGCAATGGTTGGAACACCATGTCAGATCCTTGCAGCAGCTAAAATGAACAGATTCATAAATGAAGAATTCCCAGTAGACCTTAAAATAGGGCTTTTTTGTATGGAGAACTTCTCCTATTCATACATGAAAGAGATGCTCAAAGAATACGGTGTTGATATGGGTGATATTACCCAGTACAGAATAGAAAAGGGCCATCTATGGCTGTATTTAAAAGATGAGGAAGTAATTAAAATTCCTCTGGAAAAGGCAAAAAAATGTATGCGTAAAAACTGTCAAATATGCATGGATTTCACATCAGAACAATCTGATGTATCTGTAGGTTCTGCAGGTTCTCCTGAAGGGTGGTCAACAGTAATAATCAGAACTGAAAAAGGCCTTAAACTCATTGAAGCAGCAGAAAATGACAATTATATAGAAACAAAACCAATCAGTGAAGACGGTCTTAAAATAATGGAAAAACTGGCAAAAGAGAAAAAAAGTGAAAATAAAGCTGAAATTAATAAAAGGAAAAAAGTAGCAAGGCCAGTTTTATACCGGAGAGACATATCAGAGGAAGAATTTATAAGTGAAGTATTTGACTGCCAGTTTAACGATTTAAAAGGCGATGTAATAGATATAGGGGCCTGTGTACTCTGTGGAGCATGTGTTTATGCATGCCCTGAAGAAATAGTTGAAATAAGAGATAGAAAACCACAGATCAAAGGTAATTGCTCTCCAGAATGTAATATCTGCTATGTATCATGTCCAAGGACTTATATCCCAAATGATATATTAAGCAAAAAATTGGATGCTGAGCCATTTGGAAAATATATCAAAATTATATCTGCAAAAGCAAATAAAATCGAAGGACAGGACGGGGGAGTTGCTACAGCACTTTTAACCTATACATTATCAAATAATATGGTTGATGAAGCAATAGTTGTAGATAAAAGCGACTTAGAACCATGGAAACCTGAAGCAAAAATCACAGATAACATTGTAGATGTTTTTAATGCATCAGGAACAAAATATGCAGCATGTCCTATTTTTAAACCCCTTAAACAAACAAGGGAGGGGAACTAAATGCCATTTAAAATAGAAAGAAACAGAGAACTTTGTAGAAGAAACTTTAACAGACCTGGTTGTTGCTGGTACATGTGCGACAATAGAGATGAAGAACTCTGTAAAAACTGTTATTCATGTTTCAATAACTGCCCACACAACGTTTATGAAATCATAGATGATGAACCCTACCCTATAAACCATGAAAACTGTGTTGGATGCAGAATATGTGAAGAAATGTGTCCAAATAACGCAATAGAAATAAATGCAGTAGTTGAAGACAAAAGAAACGTCTGGTCATTTTCAGATCTTGTTGAAATTAACAGAAAATCCGCAGAGGGCCGCTATAAAGTAAGGGGATGTGGAGCAACAAGAATAATCCCCACATTTGATGACATTGTAATCATGCCTGCTCAGGTATCAAGACCGCCTATTGATAAATACAGGGAACCATGCAGCACAAAAGTGACCCTTGGATCAAGATATGCTGAAAATCCCCTGGAACTTGACACCCCAATAATGATCGGGGCAATGTCCTTTGGAGCACTGAGCAAAGAAGCTAAAATAGCCCTTGCAATGGGTGCAACACTTGCTGGTACAGCAACAAACACTGGTGAAGGGGGAATGCTACCAGAAGAGCGAAAATATGCATCAAAACTCATAGCGCAATATGCATCAGGAAGATTTGGAGTATCTGCTGATTATCTTAATAATTCAGAAGCAGTAGAAATTAAAATAGGTCAGGGTGCGAAATCTGGTATGGGTGGACACCTTTTAGGTGAAAAGGTTACAGCAGAAGTATCCAGAATCAGGAAAATTGAAGAAGGAGCCGATGCTTTAAGCCCTGCAAGACACATGGATATTGTTGGTCCTGAAGATTTAAGCATGAAAATAGACCAGTTAAGGGAAATAACAGATTGGAAAGTCCCAATTATTGTTAAATTCACTTCTGGTAGGGTCAGTGACGATGTTATGATTGCAGCGAAGGCAGGTGCCGATATAATTGTCGTAGATGGTATGCAGGGTGGAACTGGTGCCGGACCTGATGTGGTTATAGAACATTCTGGTATTCCAACCATAGCTGCAATTGTAGAAGCAGATGAGGCTTTAAAGCATGTTAATTTACGTGATGAAGTTAGTCTTGTGGCTGGGGGAGGTATAAGAAGCGGTGCTGATGTTGCAAAGGCAATAGCTTTAGGTGCTGACGCAGTTTATATAGCAACTTCCGCATTAGTTTCAATTGGCTGCAGGGTCTGTCAGATGTGTTACGCTGGAACATGCAGAAAAGGAATTGCAACGCAAAATCCACAGCTTAGAAGGCGTTTAGATTATATTGAAAGTGGCAAAAGAGTTGCAAGGTATATAGAAGCTATGACTGAAGAAGCATGTATGTTAACACAGCAAGCAGGGAACACTGATCTTCAAAAGCTTGAAAAAGATGATTTACGTGCGCTTACAGTAGAATCATCACTTTTAACTGGCGTTAAGTTAGCTGGTTTAGAGGCTCCCGTCGGACAATATCAAAATCAAAGATTTTGACGTTGAAGGAATCTTCGATTCCTGAACCGCAAATCTAAGATTTGCAGGCATCAAAATTCTCTGAATTTTGAATGCTGTTAGCTATTAACAGGAAATTTCTCTTTTTTATTTAAAATGTAGTACTTAACTCTATTTTTTTATTTCAATTTGAACTACCACAAAAAATATATATTATGATCAATGAATTTTTATAAGTCGGAAGTATGTTTCCTTTATCCGATGATTGAAAATATAAATTAAAATAACTTTACAAAAAAGATTAAAAACAAAGCTATTAAAAAGGTTTAATAGTCAAAGGAGGAAAATACATGGCGGATCCTATCCTAAACTCAGGAGATACAGCATGGATGCTTATCTCCACTGCCCTTGTAATGCTGATGACCATTCCTGGTGTGGCATTATTCTATGGAGGGCTTACTAAAAAAGTAAATGTTTTAAACACAATGTTTCTATCATTGATTGCCTTTTCTGTTACAAGTATAATATGGATACTCTACGGTTACCAGTTTGCTTTTGGCGAAACAATAATGGGGATCATAGGAAATCCAATAAATCTATTGTTCAATGGGATTTCAGTAGATTCACTGGCAGCACCTGCACCTACAATACCTTCAACAGTATATATTGCATTCCAAATGACATTTGCAGCAATTGCCATTGCACTCATATCTGGAGCAGTAGTTGAGCGAATGAAGTTTTCAGCATGGCTTGCATTCGTACCGGTCTGGCTAACACTCGTATATATCCCAATAGCCCACTGGGTATGGGGAGGAGGATGGTTATTTGGTTTAGGGGCACTTGATTTTGCTGGTGGTACAGTTGTACACATAAACTCCGGTATTGCTGCTCTTGCATTAGCAATTCTCCTTGGGCGCAGAAAAGATACTAAACTACTACCTCATCAGCTCGGTTACTCTGTAATTGGTGCAGCACTTCTCTGGTTCGGTTGGTTTGGATTTAATGCAGGTTCAGCTCTAACTGCTGGAGGTCTTGCCGGATCTGCATTTATTGTAACCAATACTGCTGCAGCAGCAGGTTTAATATCATGGGTAATTATAGATTATCTGAAAACTGGAAAACCAACACTACTGGGCGCTTTATCCGGTGCAATAGCAGGATTAGTAGCTATTACCCCTGCAGCAGGTTTTGTAACAGTTCAAGCAGCAATAATCATTGGTCTGGTAACTTCAGTTATTTCATACATGGCAATAGCATGGTTAAAACCACGTCTTGGATACGATGATGCTCTGGACGTATTCGGCATTCATGGCCTTTCAGGTGTCTGGGGAGCAATTGCAACTGGCCTATTTGCAGCGCCCTTCATTAATCCACTCGGAACAGGGATTTTCTATGGAAACCCCGGACAATTAGTAACCCAAATAATTACCATAGCTGCTGTTGCAGGTTATTCACTGGTTATGACTTTGATTATCGGCAAAATAATCGACAAAGTTATAGGACTAAGAGTGGAAGATAGACATGAAATTGAAGGGCTGGATACTAACCTTCATGAAGAATCCGGGTACAGAATATAAATTTATGACTGGAAATAGTATATAAGACTTAAAACATGATTAACCTACTAAATTATTATTTTCTGTTATACTCACGGAATGAATTAATTAAATTAAGGATGTTGAAATATGAAAAAAATAATTGCAATAATCAGACCAGAAAAATTAGAAGACGTTAAAGCAGCTCTTGAAGAGATTGAATGCCATGGATTAACAGTCGCAGAAGTTAAAGGCAGAGGTAGACAACTTGGTGTTACTGAAAGCTATAGAGGCAGTGATTACAGGATAGATCTTTTACCTAAAACAAGGCTTGAAATTGTTTTAAAAGATGCAAATGTAGAAGAAGTGGTTCAAACTATTGTTAGAACGGCTCAAACTGGCGATATTGGTGATGGTAAAATATTCATCTCACCAGTAGAAGAGGTAATCAGAATAAGAACCGGCGAAAGAGGTGAAGGGGCGGTATGAAAATCTTTAAAAAATTCTTTTCCTTCTTTATTTTTTAAATACTATTCAATTATTCTTAATTATTTATTTTTGTAAATTTTGAATACATATAATTCTTTCTAATTTTAGTCAGATTTTTTAACAAAATTTATTAGCGACGATAACTAATTTATATTTATAAAATCAATGGGAGAAGTTTAGATGAAATATAAATCAGCCATAGGTGTAATTGCAGTTCTAATTTTAATTGTGGGTACTTCAGGATGTACTGATAATCAAAATTCAAATAATAGCACATATCAGGTATCCCAACAAAATAACACTACAAATAATATCCAAACTCCAACAGCCAAAATATCTCCAGAAGAAGCAAAAAAAACCGCAGAAAAATATATTGAACAGCCAGGCGCAACTGCTGGCGAACCTGTATTGATAAATACAGATGAAAAAGCCACCTACATCGTGCCTATCATTTTAAAGGGTAATCAGGTAGGAGAAATCTTAATTAATGCCCAAACAGGCGAAAATATTGGTGGTGCTGGCGGAGTGAGCGATAAGCCTTAATAAACCGCCAATTATCCCTTTTTAATTAGTAAATTAAAAATAGTTAATAAATTTTGATTTTAAAATAGAGGATATCTATACCTCTATTAACTTACCATCCCCTTGACTGAAGTCTTTCTTCTTCTGGAATTTCAGCCATATCAAGACCAGGCATTGCTTTTCCAAGGTCTCTTGAAACTTTAGCAAGAATTTCCGCATTTTCGTAGTTTGCAGTTGCCTCTACGATTGCTTTTGCGACTACTTCTGGATTTTCTGACTTAAATATTCCAGAACCTACAAAAACACCGTCTGCACCAAGCTGCATCATCAATGCAGCATCAGCAGGTGTTGCTACCCCTCCGGCCGCAAAGTTTACCACTGGTAATTTACCCAAATTGGCTGTTTCTTTTACAAGTTCGAATGGAGCTTCAATTTCTCTTGCAATTCCCCATAACTCTTCTTCAGTTTTATTCTGGATTTCCCTAATGCCGCCCATTATCATTCTCATGTGCCTTACTGCTTCAACAATGTTTCCTGTACCTGCTTCTCCTTTAGTACGTATCATGGCTGCCCCTTCATCTATTCGCCTTAATGCTTCACCAAGGTTCCTTGCTCCACAAACAAATGGTATTGTAAACTTCTTTTTATCAACGTGATATTTTTCATCGGCAGGTGTTAAAACTTCACTTTCATCTATCATGTCCACTCCCAGTGATTCCAGTATTTGAGCTTCAACAAAATGGCCTATTCTTACCTTTGCCATGACCGGTATTGAAACAGCATCCATTATTTCAATAACTTTTGAAGGATCAGCCATTCTGGCGACACCTCCAGCAACCCTTATATCTGCCGGTACTTTTTCAAGTGCCATTACTGAAACTGCACCAGCATTTTCAGCTATTTCCGCCTGTTCGGCATTTACAACATCCATGATGACTCCGCCCTTTGTCATTTTGGCAAATCCTTTCTTTAATACTTCGGTTCCATGTAACATCTAATTCCTCCACTTATTATAACGTTAGTATCATTTAATTTCTATTCATATCCATATAACAATAGTTATATATATCATTATTTATCAATTTTACTTAGACTTCATGTAGTTAAATAGTTTAATAAGATTTCTAATTTTTTATTTTATATGAAGATGAATAGGATTAAATTAAAAATTGGATTCCTCTACAACATATTCCAATTAATATTCTTTTTATCTAAAATTTGGTTAATAAATCAAAAACAGATTCTAATACCCCATATAAATTTTGAATTTTTAACTCACAAATTATTAATATTATTTTGATTATTTGTATTATATTTTTATAGAACTTTTTACATATAATAAACCATCATAAAATGGGAGGTAAATATTATGGTTGATTATGTATCAGTAATAACTACACCAATTATGAATACTGCAAATGAAGTATTAACATTTATACCTGTGATAATCGCTGCAATTATAATCCTCATAATTGGATGGATTATAGGACGTATCGCCGGGGGCGTTGCAAAGAGATTATTTGAAAGGGCAAATATTGATCAAGCTGTTGGCAAAACAGGTGCAGGAGAGGCTCTAGCTGGCACAGGTATGACATTTTCGGGTTTGTTTAGCGCAGTTATAAGGTGGTTTATATACCTGATTTTCATAATGGCTGCTGTAAGTGTCCTGAATATTCCAGTATTCACTAACTTTGTAAATCAAATAGTTTTATACATACCTAACTTAATTGCAGGTATTCTTATACTTGTAGTTGGTTTAATAGGAATAAACTACATCATGGACTGGGTAAAAGGTATGCTTAAAAAACAGAAGGTTGCATTTGCTAATATAATTACTATGGGATTACAGGCACTTCTTTCTTTAGTTGTAATAGTTATAGCACTGGATCAGTTACAAATCGACACCCAAATCATATACACTTTCTTAGTACCATTAGCATGGGGAGTTGCCATAGGTGCAGCAATAGCATTAGGAGTCGCATTCGGAGTAGGGGGCATAGATGTAGTCAGAGACTATTTACGAAAACTTGCCCAAACTGGAGAAAGTAAAGCCGGTGAAGTTGCTCAGAAAGCAAAAGAAGCAGAAAAGAAAGCTGATAAAGGTGATGAAGGAGAGGAACAAGAAGAATTCCGCGAACCTGGAGAAGGAATGGAAGGAGCAGAAAATAAGCCCAAAGGTAAATTTAAAAGGGTATAAACCTTTTAATTTACCTTTTTAATTTTTAATAAGACATCACTGTCTGATTATAAAATAAAATATTGGCATTTAAATTATGATTAAAGATTAATTATGGCTTAAATTAGTAATTTTCCAGACATTCATCCTTTAAAACCCTTGCATCTTCGTTATCCGGGTTTAATAATAAAGCCTTGTTAAAACACTCTGCTGCCTTTTCAAACTCACCTAATTCCATAAGAGTAACTCCTTTATTACTCCAGAAGACATCATTTTGAGGATCTAATTTCAAAGCTTCCCCATAACATTTTATGGCTTCTTCAAATCTTCCAAGTTCCAGAAGTGCATTTCCCTTACGATTCCATGTAGATGCATCAGGGGCTGTTTCAAGACATAATTCCAGTGCTTTATCATAAGCTTCAATAGCATCTTCTGTTCTTTCTAACTGAGATAATATATTACCTTTTGCATTCCAAACATCAGGATTATCTGGTTCAAGCTCTAAAATTCGGTTATAACATTTTAAAGCATCTTCAAACCCTTCCAACATCTCTAAAATAAACCCTCTCCAGTATAATACAAGAACGTTATCTCCATTTAATTTTAATGCTTTTGTATTATATTCTAATGCTTCTTCTGGGCTATTTGAATTTAAAAGAACTATTGCCTTGTTATTCCAGATAAATTCATTTTCAGGATCCATTTCCAGGGCCTTATCATAACATTCTATGGCCTCATTGAATTTACCTAAACGAGATAAGTTATCTCCTTTTTTATTAAGTAAATAAACGTCTTCAGGGTCATGTCTTAATGCAGCAGTGTAACACATTACAGAATCATTGAATCTACCAGAATCAAACAATATATCTGCTCTTTTAGTAATCATTGCTTTTTCATCTATTTTTTCGCCTTCCCATTCTTCAACAGGATATTTTTTGAATCTTATTATCTGGAAAAGTGAATCATCTCCAGTATCTTCAGGGAAAAGCCTTCTAAATTCAGTTTTGAGCTCTGAAGCACTCTGAAAACCTTCTTCTCTTGCAAGTTCATCATCTCTAATAATATCTTTAAATTTCGCTATCTCCACATCAAGCACTTCTGCCTCAAACAGCTTTTCACGTTCTTTAGACACTAAATTCCAGTAACAGTGGAGGCGATCACCTATTGTTAATGGCTTTTTCCACAACTTACGAATAGTTATGGTCTTTTTACCGGTTATAAGCTCAAGATGACGACTTCCAAATAATAATATTGGCATTTATGACCTCCTTCTATTCAGGAGAAATAATTCTGCTTTATTTTTATCTATTATTTTATTTAATGATTTCATCGCCGAATTCGGCAGTTTTTATTTTAATATGTTTTAAAAAAGGCTTTATCATTTCTGCAATTTCTTTTAATTCATCTCTTGAGGGGATGGGAGTACCATATAATTTTTTATCAAGCACTTTTTTATCTCTGAATTGTTGCAAAGTATAATATATATTGGCATCTATATTTTTTGCAATTTCAACTATATCTTCAATTTCCATTAAATAAGGCACAAATGTAGTTCTACATTCAAGGTAAACATCTGCTTTAATGCATGATTCCATGCTTTTTCTTACTTCATTGTCAATAGAAGATCCTATGATTTCCTTATATTTACCAAATGGTGCTTTAATGTCCAGCGCCACATAGTCCAGTAAATCCATAACTTCTTCTAATTCATGGACAAAAAATCCATTTGTGTCCAGTTTTGTTTTTAATCCCCTTGATTTTGCATATCTCAGAATATTTTTAACCTCTTCATTCTGGATAAGGGGTTCGCCACCAGTTATAACAACACTATCAATGAATTCCATGGAATTATCAATTTTTTTTATAATTTCATCCATTTCTACAGATTTTCCACCATCTATAATTTCTGGATTATGGCAATAGGGACACTTCAATATACATCCACCTGTAAAAATCACCAGCGACACGTTTCCCGGGAATTCCAGAGATGATATAATCATATCTCCTATTATCATCTAAAATCGACCTTACTGACTTAAATACCATATTTTATCTAAATTATATTAAGTAATATCATTCAGTTATACTTTCCAGTATTTCAATAAATCTTTTATCTTCTTCCATTGTTCCAACACTAACCCGTATCCAGTAATCATCCAACCCTTTAAATGATTTACAATCTCTAACTATAATTCCCCTTTTTAAAAGCTCTTCTGCAAATTCTCCAGAACTCATTCCTGTTTTTCTAACATCGACAAGTAAATAATTAGCTTTTGATGGATAAACATGTATATTATCAAGTTTAGACATATTTTCATACAGAAATTCCCTGCTTTCAATTCCAATTTCTATGGATTTCTTTATATATTCTTCATCGTCCAGAGTAGCAGATGCTGCGACATAGGAAAGCTTTGTAAGGCTGAAAACAGGTTTTACCCTGTGTAAAAGCTCTATAAACTCTGGATTAGAAATTGCATAACCAATCCTCATTCCTGCAAGCCCAAAGACCTTTGAAAATGTCCTTAAAATGAATAGATTATCATATTCCTCCAGTAGATTAACATTATCAACCTCAGAGAATTCAAAGTATGCTTCATCAACCACAACAAGAGCATCTGTACTTTCTAAAACCTGTATAATATCTTTTTGGTCTATTAAACCCCCTGTAGGGTTATTTGGAGTACATAAAAAGATTATTTTTGCCCGATCAGATATTGATTTAATTACAGATTCCACATCAAGTTTATTTTCATCTACATCCCATCTTGCATAAACAGGAACTCCTCCATGAATTTTCAGAGTAAATTCATAATACATGTATGATGGTATTGGCACTATAAATTCATCCCCTGGCTCAATTAAAGCTTTTCCAAGGACATCGAGGATTTCGTCAGCTCCATCCCCTCCGACAATTATATTAGAAGTTTTCACACCAGCATAAGATGCAATTTTACCTTTTAGATCTTCTAAATTTGATTCAGGATACTGATGGATAGAGTCCAGACTTTTTTTCAAAGCTTCAACCGCTTTTTTCGAAACACCAAGAGGATTTTCGTTTGAACCAAGTTTTATGATATCATCAGGATTAATATTATATTTACTGGCTATTTCACCAATTGATCTTCCTGGAACATAGGGATCCAGTTCTTTTACAATTTTTTTTACCCTTACCATATTTTCACTTCTTTTGAGCTAATTTTGCATATCTAATTGCATTATCTTTTATAGATTCTATTTCTTCAGATTTAAGTTTCCTTACAGCTTTAGCAGGGATACCAATTATTAAACTACCCTCTTCAAACTCTTTTCCTTCAGTAACAACTGCTCCAGCCCCAATTATACAGTTTTTGCCTATTTTCGCCCCATTTAAAACTGTTGAATTTATTCCGATCAGTGAATTTTCCCCAATTTCACACCCGTGGAGAACTGCCCCATGCCCCACTGAAACATAATCTCCTATTTTTACTGAATGACCTTTAGATGAGTGTATTACACAATTATCTTGAATGTTTGAGTATTTTCCAATGTTTATTGACCCCATATCTCCCCTTAAAACAGCATTATACCATACTGAAGATTCTGCACCAATTTTGACTTTTCCTATTATTCTGGTACCTTCAAATATTTTAACGCTTTCATCTATTTTACTCATTTTAATTCTCCATAAACTAATTGAAATTCAGAATTAAAAGAATTCAGCAAATTTAACTGTTCAAATACTTTTTTATCATAAATAAAGAGATTAATGACCAAAAATAAATTATTTATTGTCTTTTTTAATCATATGTTCCTGTACTACCAGAACAAGGGTATTCGAAGGAATATCTTTATAAATTATTGTTCCTGATCCTATTGCTGAGTTTATACCTACTTTTACGCCGGGATTAAAACTTGAGTTTATTCCTGTTTTAACATTGTCTCCAAATATAGAACCAAGCTTTCTTACTCCACAATCGCAAATCTCGCCTTTGATGTTCATTTTAACATTTTGGTTATCAAAACGTAAATTTGCAATGTTTGTTCCAGCAGCAATGTTACAGTTTTCACCAATTACTGAATCTCCAACGTAAGAGAGGTGATTAACATTTGTTCCGTCCATTATAATTGAGTTTTTGATTTCAACTGCATTTCCTACATTTACATTGTTTCCCAAATATGTACATTTACGTAAATAAGAATTAGGCCCTATATCACAGCCTTCTCCAATATAGATTGGTCCAAATACATAAGTTCCAGATCGGATGATACTGTTCTTTCCAAGGACTATTGGACCGTGAATTGTAACTCCTTCTTCAATTTTGCCCTCAATTTTCTCTTCTATTTCACTTATAAAATGTTCATTTACATTTAGAAGTTCCCATGGTCTTCCAATATCTATCCATTTACTATCCGATTTAAGTCCTAAAACTGCCCTATCTTCACTCATCTGTATTTTAAGAGAATCTGTTATTTCATATTCTCCTCTTTCAGACTTTTCTGTCTTGCTGATAGCATCAAAAATGACCTTATCAAAAAGATATATTCCGGCGTTGATAAGATTGCTTGGTGCTTCTTCAGGAGTTGGTTTTTCAATAATATTATTGATTTTGTCATCTTCTATCTCAACAACTCCAAATGAAGATGGATCTTCAACTTCAGTTAGCATAAGAACTGATGATGCATTACTGGCTTCAAATTTTGCCACTAATTTACGAATAAGTATTGAATCAACTATTATATCACCATTCAGCACAACAAATGCATTATCAATTTCATCTTTAACATAATTTATGGCATGTGCAGTTCCAAGCCTTTCTTCTTGAGTTACATAAGTAATATTAACTCCAAATGATGAGCCATCACCAAAATAATCCATAATTACTTCTTTTTTGTAGCCTACAATCATTATTATATCTTTTATACCTGCATCTCTAAGCGCTTCTAAGTTATATTGAAGTATTGGTTTTCCTCCCACCTGTAACATTGTTTTTGGTCTTGTTAAAGTAAGTGGACGCATCCTTGTGCCTTCGCCTGCAGTAAGCAATACTCCCTTCATAAAATTCCCTCTATAAATGTTCTGGATATATCTCTGATTTTTTCGGCTTTTTCCATGTTCTTACCCTCCAGAGTAATCCGAATATATGCTTCAGTTCCTGAAGGCCTTATTAAAACCCAACTCCCGTCTTTCATCGATATTCTAACTCCATCAATGAAGTTTACATCGCTTAAATCATTGAAATAGTCAGGAAGTTCTTCTTTGACTTTTTCCATTATCAATGTTTTCTGGATGTTTTCACATTTTATTTTTTCCCTAATTGTAGGATAGCTTGGTATTTGATCAAGAAGCATTGAAAGGGGACCATTTTTTTCCACGATTTCTATAATTTTAAGGGCTGAAAGTATCCCATCTGGACACATACAGAAGTCTGGATGTAACCATGTACCTGAAGGTTCTCCTCCAAAAGAAGCATTAGATTCAACGATCACTTCTGCAACATGCACATCTCCAACTTTAGTGCGTACAACTTCTCCACCTACTTTTTCCATGCATTTATCAACGCCAAATGATGCATCAACAGTGGTAACTATCTTTCCACCAATATTACTTGATACAAGAGCTAATAATTTATCAAAATCAGCCATCATACCATTATCATCGATTGCAACCATTCTATCAGCATCACCATCATGTGCAATTCCAAGATCAGCACCTGTGGCCTTAACAACCTTCATAAGTTCAGAAAGATTCGCAGGTGATGGTTCAGGCATTCTGCCCGGAAAATATCCATCAGGCTGGCAATTTAATGTTATTACTTCGCAGCCTGCCTTTCTGAGCACCATGGGAGATATATAAGAGCCTGCCCCATTTGCACAATCAACAATCACTTTGAGATTCCCATTTATATCCACGTTATCCAGCAAATCATCCATATAGTCATGAACAACACTATCGTTATCTTCAATATTACCTATATTTTCCCATGAAGCTTTATAGAAGCTTTTTTCGTGGACAATTTTTTCTATTGTTCTTTCCTGATCCTGAGTATACGCCATTCCTGTAGGGTTCCAGAGCTTAATTCCGTTATATTCAGGAGGATTGTGGGATGCTGTTATCATGATTCCAAGATCTGCTTTTAGTTCCATAGCTGCATATCCCACAAGAGGTGTTGGAACCATTCCCAGGCGTATTACGTCAGATCCACATCTAACAATCCCTGCAGTTATTGCACTTTCCACCATTTTATTTGAAGTTCTTGTATCATATCCTATAACTATTTTCCGGCCTTTTCCACCAATATATGTGGCTGCTGCCATCCCTATATCTGTTATTAAGTCCAGAGTTATTTCTTCATCTATTTTTCCCCTGATACCAGACGTACCAAACAGCTTTGGAACCATTTCATCCATATTATGCACCATGCTCCTTTATTTTTAAGCTCCAAATTTTTCAGATTTATTCATGAGATCCATTAAAATATTCATGATATTAGTCCCTTTTATCCTGCAGAGACCGCCAGATGTAGCTGCTCTTTCATTGAATTTATTTACATCATCAACTCTAACTTCAGGTCCTTTTATTACAATAGGAACTGGATCTCCCGTATGATCCATTACAGAAATTGGTGTTGAATGATCTGCAGTTAAAATAAAGTAAATGTCATCTATTTTCATTATTTCACCAATTACTGAGTCTACTTTTTCTATAAATTTTAATTTTTCTTCCATTTTTCCATCATGACCTGCTTCATCAGCACCATCTATGTTAATAAGAATAAAATCATAATCATTTCCATTTGCTGTATTTACAATACTTTTTGTGATGCTGCCAAGGTCTGTATCTATTCCACCAGTTGCCCCTTCAACATCAATTAAATCCATCCCTGCTATTTTCCCAATTCCTTTTATAAGGCCAGTTTCCGCTATACAAGCAGATTTAAGCCCATATTTTTCATTGAATGGAGGAACATGCGGTACTGCTCCAACCCCTCTTGGTAATATTACATTTGCTGGATTTTTCCCTTCTTCTATTCTTTTAAGGTTAACAGGGTGATCTTTTAAAATATCATAGGATGTTTCCACAAATTTATTCAATATATTTGCTGTTTTAACTGCTTCTGGAGAATCATCCAGGGGAATTACTTTTTTAGGAGGCTTTCCATCATGTTTAGGATCAGAATCAGATACTTTATCAGATAATCCAGCTCCCCTTAGTACGAGTACTGCTCTGTGACCTGTAGATTCTTTAAAGATTATTTCAATATCTTCAAAACCTTCTAATTTTAGGGAATTAATTGATTTAGCTATTATTTCTGTCCCTTCCCTTATTCTACCGGCTCTCCTATCTATGATAATGCCATTTTCATCTTGAGTTGAAAAATTACATCTGAAAGCAATATCACCAGTTATGACTTCTACACCGATTCCTGCAGCTTCAAATGGCCCTCTACCAGTATAAACCTCATAAGGATCATATCCAAGTATTGAAATATGAGAAGTGTCACTCCCCGCCCTTATTCCTGGACTTATCGGATCCATAATTCCATTTATGCCTATTTTCGATAAATTATCCATATTTGGCGTATCTGCAGCTTCGAGAGGAGTCCTGTATCCAAGCTCCTTTAGTGGACGGTCCGCCATTCCATCTATTATCATTATGATTCCCTTCACATTATCACCTAACTAAAAGATCATTCACTATTTTTATAACATAAATACCATAGCATTTCCTAAAACTGCTCCAGATATTGTTGCAAAAAGATTTACATGTTCATTAGTAATATAATTTCTTGATTCTAACACAGCTCCCAGAATACTATCAATAAAACATCCCAAAGTTCCTGAAATAACGGCAATTTCTATTGCATTAAAAGGATCGGGGGCAACCCCCAAAATATAGGCAAAAGCCCCTATAATTCCAGCCCCAACAATACCTGCTGCAGTTCCAACTGGAGAAACACCACCATCTGTTCCTGGGGCGACTTTTTTAAAATTAGTTATAAGGCGAGGAGATTTATCCACAACTCCTACTTCACTTGCTAAAGTATCTGCAGTAGCAACCGCTATAGAACCAACAAAACCTGCGTAATTACCAAACGCTGCCATGACAAAAGGAACTATACCATTTGAAATTACGTTCTTTATGCTTCTTGTTCCCTCATAAACGCCGATTTCTTTCTTGTATTGGTGTTTATATTTTGTGCATAATAAACTAAGAAGCAGAAAAACAAAGATTAAAAGAAGCCAGTTAATTCCGGCTGTAAACATAATTATTATGCCAATTATAATCATGAAAATGGATCCATAAAGATCAAGAGCTCCTCTAATGTAAGTTACAAGCCCTATGATCACTACAAGGATCACATATTCCCAGATTATCATTTATATCCCAGACATAAAAGTTTTGAGTAACCAGCTATTTTGGTTCTTCTACTACTTGAGTTTTAATAATTTCTACTCTCTTTAAAGGATATATCTTCTTTGTTTCGTGATATATGCTTGATGCCATTTTTCCAGATACTACTGCTTCAACAAGTTCTGGAAAAGTCTTTCCTTCCACTGCTTCCTGAGTCAATCTGGCCATGGTTTCTCTTATAAATTTCTGTTGGGATGATTTTGACCTTTTAACAGTTATAGCAAGGATATGAACGTTAACTGTGTAACCTTCCTTGGTTTTAACATCGGTAATTGCATCTATTCTACTTGTTCCCCTTCTGATCATACTTCTAACATAATCTGTTGTAACATGATGCCCAACAAACTTGGTGTTTGCTGTATCTCCTGCAACGTTGTTTATCTGGAAGTAGAGTTTAACATACTGTTTAGAGAAATCACCTGTTAATTCCCTCATTGATGATTCAACCCTTCTTTTTAAGAGCATATCTGGATCTCTTGAAGGAGTAGTACCTATTTCTGCATCTCCAAATTCCGTTGGAGTCATAATCTTATACCATTTTTTTTCTTTCCACGTATCTCTTACTCTTCTACGTCTTGCTTTAGCCATATTCAATCACCTTTATCAATTTTAATATAGTCCCTAATTTATTTTGTCCAACATATTGCCTTTAATTTTTAAAAGCAATGAAAAAGAACCTCTCTTAGAAGTTCAATAAAACTGTTAATTGACGAAACTTAGGTAAAAATTACTTATTATACAATCTCATTCATGGTTTATAAATATATTGAAGAATTCTAATTAAAATAAACACGATTAAGAGCTAAGTTTCATCAATACTGATTTAAAAATTTTAATATATTTTAAAAATCCGCCCAAAGGTATATCTATTATTTAGTTACCGCTGCTATTTATACTTTAAAAATCTATGATTTTGTTCGAAAATCAAAGCATGCAAAATTCAAAGAATTTTGTGCATCAACATCTACGATTTTGATAGATTTTCTCAACTTTAAAAAATCGAAGATTTGATAGTTCGAAAAACCTTTGGTTTTCTCAACTTTAATTTAAGATTCATATCTTCATTTTTTTTTCAGCTTTAAAAAATTGGTTTTTTCATGAACTTGTAATGATTAATGTATCTTTCTAAGACTTCATCAACACTTCCTTCATCTTCAACAAGTTTAATTCGGGCATTTTTAAGGCCAAATTTACCTTTTAAACCTGCCTGAGCGCATATAACAACTTCACAGTCGCTTATAACGCCAAGTGATTTTTGCCATTGATGTTTCTCACCCTTAATTTTAGGCGATTCTCTTCTTTCAATAAATTGTACATCTTCTTCATCAAATTCATAAATCATAAAAGCCTGAGCCTTTCCAAAATGATCCACATCTTTACCATTGGATGTTGCAACAGCTATTTTCATATTATCCCCCATAATTTCAATAATTTATTCTTATTTGATACCTACGAAAACTGGTCTTTCTCCTGTTTCAATTCCCCATTTCTCATCTTTGAAATCTGAATAAATAAACACTTCAAAACCTTTAGTTTTCATCAAATCAACAACATCTTCCATTCCAAAAACACCTAAAGCATGCTCATCAATATCAAAATCAACCATTCCATTCTCTTTTATAAGATAAACGAAACTTGAATTGAATACATCATCTTCCAGGTGTGATTGGCAAATTCTTGCCAGCTTGAAGTCTTCATCAATCACTGTATCCACACTTACCATTCCTTCAATCCAGTTTTCTTTATTAATCCCCATATCAAAAATGAGGACTCCACCGTCATTTAAATGATTGTAAAAATTTTTTAAAGTAACTTTCAGCTCATCAAGAGTGGTGTTGTAATTTACAGCGCTGAACATGCAGATTATAAGGTCGAATTTGCGGCCTAAATCCATTTTTTTCATATCACCCTTAATAAAAGGGATATCTGGCAATTTTTCTCTGGCAATTTCTAACATATCCTCGTTAATATCAAAACCAACGATTTTAAAGTCATTTTTAAGAAAATATGCATGTCTTCCAGTCCCACAGGCCACATCAAGAAGTTCATTACCCTGACTGCTTTTATAAGATTTCACTGCCCATTTTATAAACTCCGCTTCTCTCTGGTGGTCCATTTTTTCATAGATTTTATCGTAGTACCTGGCAAATTTCTTGTAAAGCTGTTCTTTGGTCATCTTATCTCCAATTTAAAAAATAAAATATATGCCAACTTAATAATTCTAATCTTTGATTTTCTTTATTAAACTGGCTACATTGTATCCAAATCGCCTTATGGTCTGCATTCCTTCATCATCATTCTGCACATCGCCCGGAGCATGTCCAAAGACCATATTCCAGTAGGTTGAGCCAGGAACAATCATATCGTTTATAAAGAAGAACATGAGCATCTCCTGGATAGTGGAAGTATGTCCTCCCCTCCTTGCAACAGCAATCGGGCCTCCTACTTTCCATGATAGGAAATTATCATTTCTCTTGGATACCATTCCAATCCTCTGCAGTGCAGACATCATATCTCCACGTGCTGTTCCGAAATAGACTGGAGATCCAACTATAAATCCATCAGCTTCCTTGATTTTTGCAATAATTTCGTTCAACCCATCATTTTGTGAACATTCGTTTAATTCACCGCATCTTCCACATACAATGCAGGATCTGATGTTTTTACCTACAAATGGGACTATTTCTACCTCTAATCCTTCATCTTCTATGACTTTGGCACATTCTTCAAGAACCTGGTAAGTATTTCCGCTTGGTCGCGGGCTTGCGGATAGCATTAAAACTTTTTTCATGAAATTTCTCCTTAAATTAATTTTTCAGTTCAAAAAATCTTTACATCCTTCTTATTTTATATTTTATTCTATATTTTTATATTTTTTCCTTTTATTAAAATAATAAAATTTAATTTTTCTAAACTACTTTTCAAACTAATAAGGAAATATACCCATTTTAAGTTCAAAACCCTTGAAATTAACCCTAAATCATCACAGCTTAATTCTTATTTTAAAAATAAATATAACAAAAGTAAATCAACATTAACATATAGTAAAGTATATATAACATTATGTAAAGTATACTTTACTTGGGGGATAAAATGCATATAAATTTCAATATGAATAAAAAAGCTGTCTTTGGAGTTTATATCATCCTGGACACATTCTTTGTAGGAATCGGCATGGGAGTTCCCATTTTCTGCATATTATTCGGCTTTCCAGTGGGCTGGTACATTGCAAAACGCTTAAATACGAATGAAGCAGATTTAGGCGGATTATTAGGCTCTATTTTAAAATATTCATTTCTTACATCTATTTACACATTAATATTGATGTTAATCATCTGGGGACCCATAAGCACCATGCTTTTAAATCCCAACGCAGATCTGGCAAATTTTGGGATTCCAATGATCCTTTATGACCCCAAAGCGAGCTTTATTGGCTGGATAATTCTTATGGTATTCATATCTCCATTTTTGCAGATGCTTACCACAATTTTTGCTTCAAATGCGACTTTATGGAGATTAAATAAAAAAGAGGTGAAAAAATGAATTCCAACTCAGGAATAATGAAAATAGTTTCCATATTTGAATCCGGTTTATTTTTAAAGATATTATCTGTGTTTATAACCGGTCTATGGTTTGCAGGGTTAATTCTGGCAAATATATATGTTATTGCGCTTGCAATAATCCTTTTAGGCGCAGAGGGAATTGTTTTATATATAAATAGAGATAATTTAAAGGAAATATTCCAGGGCGATAGCACTGCCATCATTGAAGATGAAAGAACCCAGCTAATCAATGAAAAGGCCTCTACAATGACTTTAGGAATTCTTATAGCCGTTATGATCTATGCATGTGTAATTATAGTTGCTTTAAGGAACAGTTATCCTCAATTTCAGCAGGCAGGTTATACACTATTTGCAGTGGCCGTTTTCTGCTTTGTTCTCTACTTTTCGTCCAGAGCATATTATATGAGAAAATATTAAGTAAAAATAAATATTAAGAGATGTTTAACATGGAAAAAAAGACTTATCAAATTATTATAGCTTTAATAATGATTTTTGTAGCCATAACTGTTATTTTAGCCATATATTTGAGCAATATATTACTGGCATTTATAGGAATAATTACTGGAATTCTTCTTTCCTACTTTGTAAGAAAGAATATATTTGAAATTTCTGAAGACGAAAGGACTTATTTGGTTGCAGGAAAAGCTTCAAGAATGGCTATGTTTTTATTTTTAGCAATAGTAACTGTGCTGGGAATTGGACTTTTAACACTTAAAAATGTATTTCCTCAATTTACTCAAGCTGCATACACTTTGACAAATTCCGGGTGCCTCTTATTGTTACTTTACGCTGTATTTTATTTTTATTACAATAGGAAACATGGATAGTGGAATTATGGAAAATAAATTGAAGGTTTACAGGGCAATGAAAGATATAACTCAAGAAGGCCTGGCTAAAAAGCTTGGAGTAACCAGACAGACCATAATTGCCATAGAAAAAGATAAGTATGATCCTTCATTAATTTTGGCCTTTAAAATAGCCAGATTCTTTAAAGTACAGATAGAGGACATTTTTATTTACCATGATTAACATTGTTATGGAGAATAATCATGGAAATTCTTAAGAATAGGGTCAATTCTGCAAACTATGAACTATTTCTTAGAATAATAGCTAAGATAATTTTCTTAGAATAATAGCTAAGATAATGGCCATACTCTTAATTATACAATTTTTAAGAGCCCTAATTATGGGCGGATTGTGGTTAGCAATTAATCCTGGAGGTAATATCCTTATTTTCCAGCTTTTAAATGGGATTTCGTTCATCGTATGTGGTTCAATACTTCTATTACTATTTAAACCTTCATTAAATGATTTAAGTCTTAATCTGGATGATGTTAAAAAAAGACCCGTTTCTTATATCTTATGGGCGGAATAGTACTTTTAATAACGATATTTATACCATATACATTTGTATATATAGTGAAGAACCTGAGTAATTAAACTTTTCTTAAAAAATATAGCCTGTTTAAAAGAGTTATAAGACTTCAACCTATAATCCATTAATGAATAAAACATAATCAAAGTATAAAAAATTAAGTATTTAACTATAAATTAGATGTCCTTGTTTTAAGCTTATTATTTGGAATGATAACTCCATTATTTGAAGAGCTTTTATTTAGAGGTTATTTATGGAATATTGTTCAAAATTCATTGCAAACTAAAAATTCAGCTTTGATAACATGGATTATTATAACTCTGTCATTTGGGCTCTGGCATGTTGGTTATATAGACGTATTTTTAATTCATCCAAAAGAATTCGCTTTAATACCTCTCATTATGAGCAAAATCATGATAGGATTAGTATTAGGTGCTATTACAGGAGATATATACGTTTAAAAACAGACAAAGTTTATGGATCATTTCTATTTCACGGCTTCTGGAATACGTTTGCCCCTTAAATAAAATTAGAATAATTTACGATTGGATCGTTCCTTAGCGCATGAAATATTATCTTGGGGAATTTTAAAGCCTTGTGGAGTTTCAATACCCATTTTATCAAGAACAGCCCTTGTATCAACCTTAGTACAAACACAACCGTCCTTTAAGAGCGGTATTCCCTGACATGGGAATTTTGAAAGTTTCATCATCGCCAGATTCAAATCCTGGTAACAGGCCACACCTAAAACTCCTTTAAACTTATTTTCTTTAGCTATTTTCTTTAAAAAGGTTGAACCAGGAATAATAAATACTTTATAACCCCTATATTCTGCTTTATTCTTTAAAACACCTATTACGCATCTGTTACAATCAGTACAATGAAGACCAGTAGCATTCAACTTTGCCTCACACTTTGGGCTTCTTAGACAATGCGGGAGTATCAAAACTTTGTCTTTATCTTCTATTTGATTAAATGATTTTTCATTGACCTTATTTCTAACTTCAACACCAATTTGATCAACTATCTTTTCATCTACGCCGACATTTCCAGCAAATTTTTTGAATAATCCATAAAATACATCTATTGTAAATAGAAGTAATCTGGGAAAAATAAGTCTTTCCTGCCTTATAAGGATTCTTCCAAGAATAAGCGTTACTGATAGCAAGATCAGGATTGAAATGCCTGCAATAAACACTACCTGTCCAAAAATCTGATAAAAATTCTGGATCAACATACTATACACTTTAAATATTTCTTATTATATTAAACTAATGATGTAACAAAATGCGATGATCAGACCACATTACAACTAAAACTTTTCAATTTTAAATTCTTTAATGGCCCCTTCAATATCAACACCATCATCTGAGGCTGATATTTCGATACCTGAAAGGTCTTCACATGCACAAAGTATATCCTGCTCTGGATGTGTGCCTGGAACTATATTACAGTTTAAACGAATCTGATTTCCTGTAGCCACAACCATGGGGAGCCTATTTGAAGTGGGGTGATTTTCTGGAAGAACTGTAATCGGAGATTCTAATTCCCTTAAAAGAAATATCATGCTTCTAATTCCTTTTTCATATTTTTCTCCCCTGTTAAAGGCAGAAACTGCAATCAAATCTTCAGGTTCAAGAAATAGTACTATCTCTTCATTATCAGGCATTCCTATGAAAACTTGCTTTTTATTTCCTGCTTTTACAATGCCCAGTTCCCCAGAATTTCCAATTAAAAACAAAATTTCATCTGGAGTTATTCTAATGCTTCTACGTTCTCTGACTGACATGCAGGACAAACTACTTTTCTTCCCAGTCCTTTAAATTCATTTTCACAATCAAGGCATCTGTATCTTTTTGTTTTGAGTTTTTTCATTTTAATGTCAGCCATCGGTCCTCCAACTGTACACATATCATATCACCATTTGAGCTTATGTAATTGATATTATTTATTCTTTTTTCATTTTTCAATTATTTATAAAATATTATCGAATCATGGATAAAATAAATAATACTGACAATATATTTATGGATGAAATTTCATTATATCAATTAACGAAAAAATCTTAATTTATAGATTTAAAAAATAATTTTAGAGCAATAAACGGTGAGACTATTGAAAAACCTTATTTTTCCTTTTTCAGCAATTGTTGGGCAGGAAAACATAAAAAAAGCATTAATCTTAAATGCGATAAATCCGAGTATTGGTGGAGTACTAATTAAAGGAGACAAAGGAACAGGTAAAACTACTGCAGTACGGGCTCTTGCTGACCTTTTACCCTCTATAAAAGTTGTTAAGGGATGCCCATTTAACTGTGATCCTGATGATGAAGGATCATTATGTGATGCGTGTATTTCTGAAGATATGGAAGTTGAAGAAAAAAAAATGAAGGTGGTAGAGCTTCCACTGGGATCAACTGAAGATCGTGTTGTTGGATCAATAAACATTGAAAAGGCCCTCAAAGAAGGTACAAAGGCTCTGGAACCGGGGATACTTGCAGAAGCCAACAGAAATATACTTTATATCGACGAAATAAATCTCCTTGATGATAATCTTGTGGATGTTTTGCTGGACGCTGCTGCTTATGGTGTAAACATAGTAGAAAGGGAAGGAATCTCTTTATCCCATCCATCACGATTTATGCTTGTTGGAACTATGAATCCTGCAGAAGGAGAGCTCAGGCCTCAACTTTCCGATCGTATTGGCCTTCATATTATAGTGCACAGCATTATGGATATTGAAGACCGTATGGAAATAATGGCCAGAAGGGAAGAATTCGAAAGGGATCCAGCCGGATTTGTAGATAAATTTGAATCCGCCCAGAAGAAAATACTTGAAAATATCTTAAACGCCAGGAAATTACTGAAAAATGTAAAGGTATCTTCTGATATTATGAAAGCTATAGCACTTGTCTGTGTCGATATTGGAGTAGATGGTCATAGAGCAGATATTGCCATTTTAAAAACTGCTAAAACAATTGCATCCTACAATAACAGAGATGAAGTGAATTATGATGATTTAGAAGAAGCAATGTTGCTCGTTCTTGGGGAAAGACTTCCTAAATCATATGGTCAGAACAAAATCAAAGAAATGCTGCAAAAGGCAATTAAAGAAATTGAAGAAGACAAAGAAGATGAGCAAGAATCAGAAAATCAGGATGTAGATCAATCAAATGAAGAAAATGACCAGAATGAGAATTCTAATGGAGATTCAGATTCTTCAGATGAAGATGGTGAAAATGAAGATCAACCAGGAGAATATCAGGAACAAGAAAACGATTCCCCGGGTAATTTAACTCCTGAAGAAAATCAGAATGATGAAAGTGAAGGAAAAAAAGTAAACATGAATGTTCCTTTAGAACCCATTGAACAACCTGAAAATGAAGAAAAAGGAATGAAAATTAAAACTCTTGAAGATGAAAATCCATTAAAAGCCGATCCAGAGGAGATTGATATAAAAAAGCTCCTCAAAATGAAAGGGAAGACCAAAAACAGATTATATGGAAAGAGGGTTGATTCCAAGACCCAAAAAGGCAAATACATTAAAAGTAAGTTTCCTAAAAAAGTTCCCCGCGATATAGCAATAGATGCAACATTGAGAGCTGCTGCATTTAAATCAGAAGGCAGTATCAAAGTTGAAAATGAGCATCTACGCGAAAAAGTAAGAAAACACGGAGCAAGGGCATCGATAGCCCTTGTAGTGGACATAAGCGGATCTATGTTTTCTGATCGAAAAGCAAATAAAGTGAAAAGCATTTTAAATCAGTTAATTGAGGATACAACCAGACACAACGATAAATTAAGTGTTGTTGGGTTTAAAGGCCACGACGCAGAAGTTATAATTCCAACAACCAGGCGAGCAACATCATTTAAGGAACATGTTGAAAATATAAGAGTTGGTGGAACTACACCCCTAGCTTCTGGGCTTAAAAAAGGATTTGAATTATTGAAAAAAGAAAAATTCAAAAATGAATACGTACCAATGATGGTGATTCTTACAGACGGCATGCCCAATGTGGGAATTAAAGAAGGACCTATCCAGGATGCCATAAAAATAGCTGAAAACCTTAAAGAAAATGATATAATCACCATAGTCGTTAATTTCGAAAAAACAGTGAAATACGGAAGAGATACAAATATGGAACTTGCGTTAGCGTCTGGCGGGAAATATTATGATTTAGAGGATATTAAAAACCCTCAAATCGCAGTTTCAAAAATAATAGATGTGGAGAGATCTACTCTATAAAAAAACCCGATTTAATAGATATTTAGATAATTATTTCTTTTAAAATAGATTTCATATCTTTATGATAGATTTTAAATATATGATTGAACTAAAAAAATATTGTTCTTTTTAAATAATTTGGAAATGATCCTAAAATTTTTTGATGTGTTTTAGAAATGAGAATCGTTGTATACCATGCAGAAGAATGTGATCGAAAGAAATGCACAACAGTAAAACTTGGAAAAAAGGGAAAAGTTAATGTAGTGACAAAATTAAACCAAGTACCTACCGGTGCGATCGTCCTTGATCCATACTCTCAAAAAGCATTATCTGTAGAGGATAGAGAGACAATTATAGAAAAAGGACTTGTAGGGCTTGATTGTTCATGGAGAAGGTTAGATAAAGTCCCTTTCAGACTGAAAACAGGGAAAAATAGTAGATCCTTGCCTTTCCTCATAGCTGCAAATCCTACCAATTATGGAAAGCCGTGCATACTATCAACAGCAGAAGCAATTGCAGCAAGTTTTTATATAATTGGGTTTAAAGATATTGCTATTGACATTATGTCCCAGTTCAAATGGGGCCCTCATTTTCTAAAGCTCAATGAAGAGCTTTTAGAAGCATACTCTAAAGCTAAAAGCAGTTTAGAAGTTGTAAGAATTCAAAATGAATTTATGGATTAGTGTAAATTCTAAATTGGCTGAAATTAAGTTAAATAAGTTTATAAGGAGGCTAATATATGGCTAGATTTGAAGAAGCAGAAAATAGAATATTCAATATCAAAATATGCTTAAAATGTAACGCAAGAAACCCCCCAACTGCAAAAACATGCAGGAAATGCGGGTATAAAGGTTTAAGGCCTAAAGCTAAAGAACCAAGAGGATAGATAAATCCCCTAAAATTTATTCTGGAGGTTTTAGAAAACATAGCATGCAAAAATCAAAGATTTTTGCTGCGTCAAAACTCAGGGAATTTTGACAGTTTTCTGAACCATTCGAAAGCAAAGCTTTCGATGGCCCGTAATTCATAGAATTACGACGGTAACCAAAATAGAAAATTTTGGATGTTTAACCTCCAAAAATTCATAGAATTTTTTGGGGATTTTTCTTCAACCTCCCTCTTTATATTTATAATAATGATTTTTTTATTGTGATAATATGAAAGTTGAAAACTATATTAAAAATACTTTAAAAGATCACAAATTACACTTAACACTTTTAGATCCTGAAGAACAGAGCCCAGAAGAAGCAGTTAAAATAGCTAAAGAAGCTGTTTCTGGCGGTACTGATGGAATAATGCTCGGAGGATCAACCACACAGTCTAATGAGCTCGATGCAACTGCAAAAGCATTGCAAGAAAATATTGATGTTCCTGTTATTCTTTTTCCAGGTAACACCACAGGTGTGAGTAAGTACGCCGATGCAATCTTCTTTATGAGTCTTTTAAATTCAAATAATCCCTACTGGATAATTGGAGCACAAGCTCTGGGAGCCCCAAATATTAAAAAAATCGGAATAGAAGTCATTCCAATGGGTTATATCATTATTGAACCGGGAGGAACTGCCGGATGGGTGGGAGATGCAAAATTAATCCCCCAAAACAAACCAGATATAGCTGTAGCCTATTCAATGGCCGCAGAATGTTTAGGAATGAGACTAATGTATCTTGAAGCAGGATCTGGAGCAGCAAAACACGTTCCAGAAGTCATGGTTAGTGCAGTTAAAAAAATGACCGACATGATAGTTGTAGTTGGTGGAGGAATACGCAACGGCGAAACAGCTGCCAGCATTGCAAAAGCCGGTGCTGACATTATTGTGACCGGTACCGTTGTTGAAGACAGTTCTGACGTAAAAAACAAGATTGAAGAGCTTGTTGAAGGTATTAAGTCTATTTAAAATATTTAATTTTTTTATTTTAACATTTGATTTTAGAATTTTCGTTTTTAAGACTATTATGCCTTTTTCCAGTTAAATTTTCATTTAGTTTTTGAATATAATTAAATAATTTAAAAAATATAATAGAACTGGTGAAAAGCATGGCAGAAGGCACCTGCGAAGTAGAAGGATACGATATGATTTCAAGGGAACTTAAAGAGAGATTAGGTTTAGATAAGTCTCCAGTTGCAATAAAATTTGTTTTAAGAGAAGAAGATATTCCAGAAGGAATCAAGAAGATAGATGAAAATATAAGACATTGCGAAATGGTTCAAAAAGCCGCACAGGGAGAAACATTCTATGCTACAGCCGAAGAACAGATGTGTAAAGGTGGATCATCCGCAATTGGCCTTATAGAAACTCCAGAGAAGATAAAAACAGGTGAATTTTATCAGAATCTGGGAAGATTCTCCAGTCTTGGTTCTGCAAAGCGTACAATGGAATCAATACCTAAAATTGACCCTATGATGAAAGCAATAATCTATGCACCTTTAGAAGAGGTCAAGTTTGATCCTGATGTGATTGTAGTTATTGGCAATCCTGCTCAGGCGCTAAAACTTGCCCAGGCAATGATTTATACCCGTGGTGGCAGAGTAGAAGCAAGTTTTTCAGGAATTCAGTCAATATGTGCTGATGCTGTGGCCGGCCCCTTCATCAACAACACCGCAAATATTACCCTCGGATGCAGCGGTTCAAGGCAGTATGCAGGTATAAAAGAAGATGAAGTTATTGTAGGAATGAACGGCGAAAATATAGGATGTGTCGTAACTGCTTTAATATCTATGAAATAATGTATTAAGCTAAAAAGCCAGGGAGTGATTAATATGGTGCAATCAAAAATTTATAAAGTTTTGGATGATGCTAATGACCTTGAAAGGAAAATGGCAGATTATGTAGAAAGGGGAGAATTTAATGACCAATTAGTGGCAAAATGGGTATTAGATACTGTTAAAATCATCGAAAGACTTGGAAAAGCAATTGAAGAAGTTGAAGACCGTTTAGATCTCCTTGAAGAACAGGAAGAAAAAAAGGATTTCAGAATAGAAAAATAAATTCACTTATTTTCTTTTTTTGAGTTCTTATTTTAATTTCTCAATCCCAATTCAATTACCATCTGTTCCGTCTTATTTTTATCAGGAATAAGATAATATATTCCATTAATGCGCTGCCCTTTACCTGTAACTAAAGCAGTTTGAGCATTATCTAGATCAAAACCTGTAAGAACTTGTTCTATTATTGCAAATTCGTAGGGAGGAATGCTAGTGTGAGTATTTTCTCTCAACTGGTTCATAACAGAAGGTAATTTAACAATATTACCTGGTTTTAAAGCCTCTTTGTAAATTGCTGCAAGAATTTTTTGATGTCTTTCAACCCTTCCAATGTCTCCTGCACCATCTTGTCTAAAACGTGCGTAAAGCAAAGTTTGTTCTCCATTAAGTTTATTATAACCTGCTTTTCCATTCAATTCAGGTCTAGCCGCTGCAACGTGCGGTTCAACATCAATATATACTCCACCTAATGTATCCACTATACTCTTGAATTCATCAAAGTTTACTACAACATAATAATCTATAGATACATTCAAAAAATTCTCTACAGTCTGAACTGTCAAATTAATTCCACCTAACCCATATGCAGCGTTAATCTTATCCATACCATGTCCTTGTATATTTATTTTAGAATCCCTTGGAATAGAAAGAAGAGAAACCTTTCTTGTATTTTTATCAATAGAAAGAATAGTTATAGAGTCTGTATTTCCTGAATAAATTGAATTTTGAGCATCTCTACCTAATAGCAATATATTTATCCTTGAACCAGTTTCATCATTAGTAACGTTAATCAGCAAGCCACCTAAAGCCAGAATTAAAATAGATATAAAAGTTACACTTATGATGACTTTTTGCCATTTTTTCATTTTATTTCCCTAAATCATTTTTTAAAACTTTCAAATAATCATCATATCTATTAATGTTTATAAGTTCCAGATCACTGCGAGCTGGAACTCCATAAAAAATAACGCCATCATTCACCATTTTTCTTAAAATAGGATTCAAATTATCATTATGTGAAGCCAAATATTTCTTTAAAAGAGTTTTATGACATACAAAAGGCATTCCAAGACCTTCTGCAGAGCCCAGATATCCTATTTTTCCCCGTGCAAGGATTGAAATTGTATTTTGAGGTTTTTCGCCTTTAAATACTCCTTTAATAAGATTCTTTAAGGTTTCAGCTGATACTGTAGGTTGATCTGCTGCAACACAGAGACAATAATCAAATTTAATTCTTTTCACTCCATTTAGTAGAGATTCAGATAATTCAACATTATTTTCAGGATTTTTAGTTACTTTAACTCTTTCATCATCAAATTCATCGATCACTGCAGTAATCTCATCGCTGAAATGTCCTAAAACAATAATACAGTCTTCCACGCCGGCATTTAGGGTGTTTTTAATGGTTTGAAGTATAACCGGCATTCCATGTAAATCAAGAAGTAATTTATGCTTTATTTCCATTCCACGGCCCTTAAAATCTTCTCTCATTCGTCTATTTTTGCCCGCGGCCGTTATTATTGCAGAAACCATCTGATCACTCTAATTTTAAAATAAAGAAAAAGATTTTCTTATTGAGGTATGTACTCTATGACTTTAGCATGTATACTCATGCTCGGTCCGGATCCCTCAGTCCACATAATTATTTTTACGGGATAATCATTGTTATTTGTAACTTTAACGTCCACTGCAGGATTAAATCCAAACATTACTGCATATTCACCCCAATTAAATCCTGTTGGCAGTCCAAATCCTGCCTGAGATATCGCTCCCCTCATTGCTCTTGCTGCAGGGCAAACACCATGAGAAGCCCACCCCCCAGGAGCATGTGGGTCTATAGATCTTCCAAATCCTACAGTTTCCTTACCTGATGAAGTTGAATGTGGTGGAATTACAGTTCCATTCCATGCTTCAACAAATGCTCGTGAATTTTGCTCTCTAACTGCATCGTTATATTCAGGGAAAGATCCAAGTGAATCTCCATTACTTCCACTGACTTTTTCAGTAACGGGGCCCATATACACAAGTATCGGAGATCCTGAAGGATAATTTTTCATATAATCTATTATGCTACTTCCAAATAAAGTTTCTATATCTTCTGGTGCAACTATATTCCTTCCATCATTGAAATTAGCAATAGCATAACCCAGAGTTATACGTTTACCCACTTCAGCATTGTCGTACCATTTTTTAACATTCATTACGCTTATATAATCATGAGGAATTGTATCATTACTTATCTGACCATATGGCACTATATTTAAGGTTTTATTCCCTTCTACAATTTCCAAGCCCTCTTTTGTTTTAATTCCAAACTTATAAGGTATTTTTTCCCCATAAACAAAAGTTTCTGGCGGAGTTACAGCCAATCTATCACTTTTAACTTCTAAAATTCCCGGTCCCTTAAAACCCTGCGCAACTCCACTTTTTGAAATACTGCCGGACGTAATTCTCCCAATTGGAGTTTTAACCGTTCCAGTAACTATTGCATCGAAGAAGTCAATAAATCTCATATCTTCAATATAATCCCTAAGATATCCCGGATCGTAAAGTATGGGTACCTTTCTAATTTCTTTTTCATCTACAACCTTAGTTCCTGCCAGCACTGTATCTCCTATACTCATCGAAGTTATTTCAGTTGGTCCCTGAGGTGGAACATAATTGTCCATTGCCGTTCCCAAGGGATACATGACCAGCGCCAGTAAAATAAGTATTAATATACTAATCTTTGAATTTTTTAATAATTTCTGCAGAATATTTAACTCCCCCTTCCCCAATAACTAATATTATGTCATTTTCATCAGCTGCTGAAATGGCTTTTTCTAAACTTTCTTCCACCTGATCCCTGCTTGCCCCAAGTGTTCCTATTTTAGAGCTTTTTTTACTTGACTCTGTCAAAGTTACCTCAGAATCAATTTCAATCTCCATCAATGCATTTCTGCTTGCATTGGATGCTACTACTATAGTATCAACATCATTTAATATTTTTGCTATTTCGATATCCCCTTCAATTCCGCTTTCAGAGGATATAGTATTAACCACTATCAGTTTTGAGCTTGCAGGCTTTTCAAGAAGTAACGCCTGAATTATAGCTTTAACACCAGCAGGATTATGGGCAAAATCAACTATTATTCTTTTTCCGATGCTAAACTCTTCAAATCTACCTTTAACACCTTCAAAGCTTTCAATACCCTTTGTAATATCATCAAAATCTATATTTAATGCCATAGCGCCGCATGCAGCTGCAAGGGCATTGTAAATGTTATGAATTCCCTTATTTTTTAATTTAATTCTGGCCTTATTTGACCCCATGATTAACGTGAATTGATCATCTTCAATATCAGAAGCTTTTACATGTACATCTGGACGTCTAAATCCACATTTGCACCCATATACGCCAAGATGACCCAGATAATGTTTTAGATATTTAAGATTTTTCTTGCATAATGGACAATTCCTTTTTTCTGGATAGGCGTTAACAACGATATTTAAATCATCTATTCCAAAAAATAGACTATTATCCGGATTTTTTCCAATTTCAAGGCATGCAATTACAGGATCATCAGCATTTAAAATCAATAAATCAGCAACATCAATCATTTCACCTTTACACTGGATATAATCTAAAAAATTCCCCGAATTATCTAAATGATCCTTAGATATATTGGTTATGATTCCTATATTGACTCCTGAATTTACTGCAGATTTTTTAATCTCATTTGGGTTTCCAAATGTCCCTATTTCTAAAACAGCCACATCACCATCAAGTCTTGCTTGAAGAGATGGTATCAATTCCGTGTTCCCCTGTATATTAAGTCCATGTTCTGGAACTTTATATCCTGCGCCTTTTAAAATATGCTTGAGCATCCAGGTTGTTGTTGTCTTTCCATTTGTTCCAGTTATTCCAATAACCGGTTTATCAATTTCGCATATCTCCAGAACTTCATCTACACTTATTATATCTGCCTCTGTAGATTTTTCTATTTTATCAATTAATTTAGAATTATTAAGTAAACTTGGAGCAAGAACAATGATATCTGCATCTTTTAAAATGTCTTCATCATGTTCTCCGAGATTAAGATAAATTCCCTCTTTCTTTAGGATTTCTATTTGAGGGCTATCGGTTGAAAGATCTGAAACCACTACATCTGCACCGTAATCCTTTAAAACCCTTGCCATTAAGCTGCCTACAGTTCCACAGCCTCCTATGACAACAATTTTAGGATTTTTCTTCTTAATAAAATTAGATTTCATTTTAATCTGACTGTGAATTTTAAGCTGTTTTATCCTTAAAAGTGGTTATACCTTCTTTAATATCTGATTTTACTTTATTATAGGCATTAACGACACCGGGACCAATATGAATTATTGTATCGCCTTTATTTGCAATTTCCAATGCTTTAACTATTGAATCCATTACACTGGTTGTTTTATGTGTTTCTGCCTTTTCAGCTCCTTTTACCACTTCTTCTGCAGCTTCTTCGCTTATTTCTTCTATTGTTTCATTTTTTGCGCTTGCAATTACTATATCTGCATGTTTTCCAAGTATCTCGCCTATTTTATATTTATCACGTATTGTAAGGGTATCAGGATTATCTATGGATATTATTAACTTTCCTTCAAGCTCCATGCCTTCAAAAAGCCGCTCCATTGCCTCAGGATTGTGTGCTGCATCCATAAATATATTAATTTCATTGACTGTATCTATCTTTTCAAATCGTCCCTTTACTCCGGGGAAATTCTCTATTTTATCCTTTATATATTCCAGATCGAAATCTAAAGCCATGTCTGTAGCAACAACTGCTAAAGCGTTTTCAATATTGCACATTCCAGGTACTTTAAGCTTTATATTTAATATACATGGCTCCCTATATTTTCTTTCAAAATTATCGCAGTTACAGCACATCTGCCCACAATTTCTACATACTATTGTGGGGATTTTCTGAGTTTTAATGGTAAATTCAGAGCCATAAAGCCCTTTAAGTTCTATATCTTCTGCCAACATATGGTAGTCTATATTATGTCTATGAGAATAAGTTCTGCCTTCATTAACAATTATTCTGGGTTCATTAATCCCATAATATATCATTTCTTCGTTGAATTTAGGCGATAATCTACTTATAATTGGATCATCCCCATTAGCAACCAAAACTCCGTTTTTATGAAGTAAATCCTTTAATGATACGTTTCTTTCCACATATTCTTCATATGAATTAAATTCATCCATATGATCCGGTGTGAGATTGGTTAAAATACCAATACATATTTCCAGACCATCTACCATTCTTATTGTGCCGTGCGGAAGTTCAAATACCGCAAAATCTTTACTTTTCATCTTATTTTCCACTACAAAATCAACTAAACCTTCAATAACCAGGGAATCTTGCAGGGAAGAGAAAAGTAAAGTATCGTACATATCAGATAAAGTATAATTGGCCATGTTAGCAGTAGTGGTTTTACCATCTGTCCCTGAAATACCTATCATTGGTATTTTTATCAGGGAATTAATCATTTTCCCAATGTCTCTTGTATTTATTTCGTCTATTTCATAATTTTCTTCACATTCACCGATGAATTTCCTTATTTCAGAATTTCTAGGCACACTTGGAGAGATGAAAACCACGTCTGCCCACATTGCATGTTCATTCATGTGAGAGCCCAGTTCCACAGTAACTCCTTTCTGCATCAAGTCCTCAATCTTTCTTTTTGCTTTTTTTGGGAGTTCTTCGAATTCTTTAATATCAGAAATAATGACTTCATTACCTAAATGGTTCAAGAGATGTGCTGCAGGCCTACCTGCATTTCCAGCCCCAACAATAAGTACTTTTTTATTCCTGATGACATTATCATCCTTTGATATTCTTTGTAGCGCTTTTTGTAGTTCTATAAGTTTATTCTGACCATTTCCACCTATGAAAATATTTTTATATATATCACTGCATTCCAATGCAAAATTAAGTACAGAATCAGTGTCTTTAATTATCTTTATTTCCCCAGTATAGCCTTCCTCTTTTAATTTTTTAAATGCAATACCTGTTGTATCCTCAAGACCAGGAAAAAGTACTATAATATCTGGATCTGTCCTAGCAACTTCTCCTAAAATGTCAAATCGGCATGTTTCACTTTCTCTGGGAGTACCAATTATTGCTACGTCAAATTCTAACTCATTAAAAACCGCTGCAGCCGCATCCAGATTATCGGTTTTACCAACTACAAAATTGCAGCCAGAAATGTTTATGGTTGCTGTTCTGCCCTTAACTCCCTTAAAGTTCTCAAGTGCATTATTAATTTCATTTTCGGGAATTTCTAAGATATTTGCAACGGTTGCAGCTGCTGCTGCATTTTGTAAATTAAATTGGCCAAATAATTTAAGATTTCTATGTCCATTTTCAAAAAAGAAGGTTTGAACAGGATAATTTCCCATCTTTGACAAAATTTTATCCTTTTCATTTAATACTGCTATTTTTCCTTCTATAAATTTGCCCAGAGATGCTTTATAATTATCGATGGAACTATGGAAGTCCATGTGATCCATTCCCATATTGGTTACAACCACCAGATCAAAATCAAATGCATATGAACAAAAATCAAGGGTCATATCACATACTTCCACCACAATAACGTCGTATTTTTGTTTTGAAGATTCTAATATGAGTTTTGTATATCCCTGAAAGCCTCCACCTGCATTTCCACCAACAAGAACGTTAAGGCCAGCTTTTTCAAGTATCTCCCGTATCATAAAGCATGTTGTTGTTTTACCGTTGGTACCTGTAACGCCTATTGTAAAAACAGTTTTATGATCGGCCAAAATATCAGATAAAATTTTTTTACTGGATCTTAATTTTTCCCCGATTTTACTACTCCATAAGCTCGGACTTAAAACAACTGCATCTGCAGAATTTATCTTTTCAAAATCATGATAGCCAAAATCAACATCTATCGCCGTATTACAATTCAATTCCATATTTTTTTGCATATCAGAAGCATAAACTTTATATCCATAATTAATCAGAGATTTAACGGCATTTCTGCCCTCAGTTCCTAATCCAACCACTGCAATTTTCATATTACCTACCGATATTAATATAATCTTAAAGGTTATTATGACTTAATTTAATAATGACTTTTAAAATAGATTTATAATAAAGATATTTAACTGTAACGCTTATTTTTTCCAAGTAGACTATTATGATGTCATTTTATTTATAAATTCATAAAATTACACCTGATTTTATTATTAATAAATCTATTTTTACCCATTAAATTAATTTAATAATCCATTTGTTCTCAATAACTTCACTTCTCTGTTATTAATTTAGTCAATAATAATAATAAATCTTTTGATAGTATTACTATGTAGATGTAATCATACAGACCAAACAAATATTAGTGATAATTATTATTCACACCATATAAATGTTTTAATTCATTATAATGGGAATTATTTTGCAAAAAAATAAAAATTTTTTATATTCTTATGTGATTGTGAATTAACCACTCTCTTTTATATGTCCATACTAAATAAAAGAATATCTTCTGAAAACATTAATCCAGTTAAAGAGTAGATATACTTTTAACTCAAGTAAATATTGCTTAAAAAAAGCAGATAGTCTTTTTAAAATAATTAAAGCATCTATTAAAATCTAATAAAAATATAAACAGCAATTATATAAAATGCAATAAACAATATCTAATTAAATAATAATTTTTCAATTAATATATCATTCTAAATTTTAAGGATTTAATGAACAGCAAGCGTAAGATCAAATCATAATAAGGTGACATAATGAAAAATCTATCCAAAGAAATAATAGAGCGCATTGAAAACATTGTAAGACCAGTAAAAATAATGCATGTATGTGGATCTCATGAGCATACAATAATGCAGCATGGTATAAGATCACTAATTCCAAAAGAAGTAGAAGTGGTAGCCGGTCCTGGCTGTCCAGTTTGTTGTGTACCCTCCATAGAAGTAGACGAATGTTTATACCTTGCAAGGAATGGCGTTACCATTGCCACATTTGGAGATATGCTAAGAGTCCCTGGAACAACTGGAACACTGGCTGATGCCAAGGCAGAAGGTGCTGATGTAAGGATAGTTTATGGAGTAAACAATGCAGTTGAAATAGCTGATAAGATTGATAATGAGGTAGTGTTTATGGCAGCAGGTTTTGAAACCACCGCACCCACCACGGCTTCAGAAATAGTTGCAGGACCACCAGAAAATTTATCATTTCTATCCTGTCACAGATTAATCCCACCAGCATTGAAATTTCTTATTGAATCAGGTGAAGTGAATCTTAATGCCCTCATAGAACCAGGACATGTTTCCACAATAATTGGAACACGACCTTATGAAGAATTTTCCCAAAAATATGGTATACCACAAGTTGTAGCAGGATTCAACCCATTTGATATATTAATTGCAATTTATATGATATTAAAGCAGCTTGATGAAGGGAAAGCAATAGTTCAAAACGAATATAAGCGAGCTGTAAGAGAAGAGGGCAATGTTAAAGCCCAGGAACTCATGGATGAAGTATTCTACATTAAAAATAAAGAATGGAGAGGTTTCCCTGAGATTCCGAATTCAACTTATGAAATAAGAGATGAGTTCTCAAGTGCTAACGCCAGAGAAAGATTTGATATTCAAGTAGAACAGGGAGAAAAAGTCCCTACAGGATGTATATGCGGCCCAATTTTAAGAGGAGTTGCAAGGCCAGAAGAATGTACCTTATTCAAAACCCAATGCAATCCAATGAACCCCATTGGAGCATGTATGGTAAGCAAAGAAGGAACATGTAATATTGCTTATCGTTACGGCTCAACTTTTTAAAAAAAATCCCATGATACATGATTTTAGAAGAAAAGAGTTATAGAATAGTCTTGCTCTTCTAAAATCAATATCTCTTATTATCTGGAATGAAGGTTTTTTAGGAGTAATGTTGTTAATGAAAGCAATTGCGGTAGATATAGATGGTACAATTACCGACAAAAACAGGAAGATATGTGTAAATGCAATAAACGCTCTCAGAAAAGCAGAAGATAAAGGATACCCTATCATTTTAGTAACCGGAAATGTGCTCTGCGCAGCCAAAATGGTTGCAGTGATGGTAGGTACATCTGGTGGAATTGTAAGTGAAAATGGTGGTTTCATTCAGACAAGAAAAAAGAATCAAATTCTGGGAGACATTGAAAAATGCAAGCCTGCATATGATTTCTTGAAATCAAAGCATCACATAGAAAAAACTGAATTTTCCAATATCAGACTTTCCGAAATTGCAATAGTAAGGAATATAGATGTTAATATTGTAAAAGAAACCATTAAAGACTTTGATGTTGTAGTCTACGACACTAAATTTGCAATACACCTTACAGATCCCGAAGTTAACAAAGGAAAATCTCTGGAAATAGTTGCCAGGGATATGGGAATTACACTGGATGAAATCATGGCAATTGGAGACAGCGAAAACGATCTGGAATTTCTTGAAGTTGCAGGATTTAAAGTAGCCGTTGCCAATGCAGATGAAGAACTCAAAGAAAATACTGATTATATAACAAAGAAACCCTATGGTGATGGGGCTGCAGAAGCAATAGAGAAGTTCATATTAAAATAAATTTCGAAAGTTGGAGGAATTTAAATGATGGAAATTGCAGATGATACCTTAAATTTAGCTTTAAAACATTCAGATAACGTTGAAATATTTGTAGAAAAAGAAAAGAGTATTGATCTGGATATCCAAAAAAATGAGATTAACTTTGCAAAAGAAGCATTTACTTACGGATTAGGAGTTCGAATAATTTTAAATGGAAAAATGGGATTTTCATATACTACCAACACTGATAAAATTGAAGAAACCGTTGAAAATGCTTTATTTAATGCAAAATCCAATATAGCTGATAAGAATTTTGGATTAGCTCAAAAATCAGAATATATAAAAGTTAAAGGAATTTATGATAAAAAAATCAATTCTCTACAGATTGAAGATTCCATAGAATTTGCAAAAACAATGATAAATGCTGTTGAAGATGCAAAATGCGAACCAACATCTGGAGGATTTTCTGCAGGTTATGGTGAAACTTTAATCTTAAATTCAAATGACGTTGAATGCAGGGACAAATCCTCCATGTTTTCTGGATTTATAGCGGTGAATGCAGAAGAAAATGGAGAAATATCAACAGCATATGAAGGAAAATCTTCCAGAAGTTACGACATAGATCCTATTTGGATTGCAGAAAATGCTTCCAGGATTGCAAAGAATTCACTTAATGGCCAGTCTGTAGAAACCAAAGACATAAATGTTTTATTAGATTATCGTGCAGCATCAGGCCTTTTTGGAACTTTCGTTAATGCTGTAAATGCAGATAACGTGCAAAGGGGAAGATCTATATTTGCAAATGAAATTGGTAATGAAGTTATAACACCTTCTTTAAGTATTTATGATGATGGAACCTATGAAGGCGGGCTTGGTTCATCAATAGGTGATGGAGAAGGAACTGCAAGCCAAAAAACACCAGTTATTGAAGATGGAGTGCTTAAAAATTTCCTTTATGACATATACACCGCGAAAAAAGGGAATGCTCAAAGTACAGGTAATGGAATGAGGGCATCATTTGCAGATATGCCTGCTGTAGGTTTAAGCAACTTTATTTTAGAATTTAAAGATTTAATTGATATTTCAGAGATTAAGGAAGGAATAATTGTAACAGATGTCCTTGGAGCACATACTGCTAACCCTATTTCTGGCGATTTTTCAGTAGAAGCAAATAATTCATTTAAGATAGAAAATGGAGAAATAAGCACCCCTGTGAAAAAAGCGATGCTTTCTGGAAATATATTTAACCTGATGAAAGGTGTAGCAGGAATTTCTGGAGAAATACGTCAAATGGGGCCTTTTGTTATTCCACGCCTCCTGGCAAGAAGTTTAAGGGTTGTAGGATGAGAAATCTTTTTTAATATTTTAAGCAATTTCAAGCTTAAATATCTAATTTATTTTAAAGTAATGATAAAATCAATAGAGTTTTTTGGGTTAGTATCTTAAAAATTGTATATTAGTAAAACCAAAATATTAATACATGTGGAGAATAGATCGTCCAGATTCCCTAAATATTACTGGAAATAATCCAGTAGCAAAAGAACTTTCTACTTATTCAGAAATCATGTTAAATACAAGACTTTCAAGGTCAAAAGTCGCCAGGATGATAGAAGTAGATAAAAATGAAGATATGTGGGTTGAACATGAGAATATAATGAAAAAATTCAACGAAAATTATAACAAATTAGTCTTAACTAACCTTAAAAAGCCTGATTTCTCATATCTTGATTTAAAAATCAAAATTACAGAAAAAATCTTTGAAAACTGTTATTTTTGCGAAAGAAGATGCTATATTAATAGAAATGTTGACATGGGAGTATGTAATATTTCAAGGCCAAAAATAGCCTCTGAATTCATGCATATGGGGGAAGAAGCACCACTTGTCCCCAGCCATACTATTTTCTTTGCAGGATGCAACTTTGAATGTATTTACTGCCAGAACTGGGATATCAGTCAGTCTGCAAATCGAGGGATGGAAATTGAAGAGAGGAAAATGGCAAAAATAATTGATTTAAGACGAAAAGAAGGTTCAAGGAATGTAAACTTCGTTGGGGGCGATCCAACGCCTAATTTATTATATATCTTAAAAACAATGAATCTGAGCAAAGAAAACATCCCTGTGGTCTGGAACAGCAATTTTTATATGAGTGAGGATGCAATGAAAGTTCTTGATGGCTTTATTGATCTCTATTTAAGTGATTTTAAGTATGGGCCATCTGATTGCGCACAAAGGCTTTCAGGAGTGTCTGATTACTGGAATATTGTAACAAGAAATCACAAAATGGCAAAAGAAGCAGGGGATATGATTATAAGGCATCTTGTACTTCCAAATCATGTAGAATGCTGCTCAAAGCCTATTTTAAAGTGGATAAAGGCCAATTTAGGAAAAAATACAGTTGTAAATATTATGGGTCAGTACAGGCCTGTTTATAAGGCAGCCGAATGTAAAGAAATTGCAACACATCCTGATCCTGAGGAAATTGAAGAAGCAATAAATTACGCAAAAGGAATAGGCTTGATAAGTTTAATCTGATTCTGGATCTGGGATATTTCCTTTTTTAATTGTTTACAAAATTAAAGATTTTTGTACTATTCTATTTACTTAGAAATTAGAATATTAAAAAAATAAAAAGAATAGTTAAAAGATATCAAAAACAATCCATAGATATTATTAATTATAATCATTTTAAACATAATAATTGCTGATTAATTAATAAAGCTAATTAAAATTCTTAAAATCCCAAATAACTAATTTTAACCCAAATAAAAAGTTAACAGGTTTTATTTAATGATTATACTTATGATGGTTACATTATAAAAGTAATGTATATACTCTTTTTTGCTAAATAAGATTTTACATAACCAGATTTGTTAAAAAGACTAATTGAAAGAGCTCGTCCAAAATATCATATTTAAATAACCCCATAACTTGCCCCAAATCATAAAAAGAGCTCATTTAGCGTCTTTTTTTTGAATTGAAATCAAAAGATTTATATGGTATAGGGCATTAAGTAGTGCCTACCCATAGAAAACCCCTGATTGGTTTTTTGATGATTGGGAATCGGAGGCGGTATAATTACGAAGAAATTGCTTTTTGCAGCCCTATTAATATCCAGTCTATTCCTGTCTGGTATAGCTGGTGTAAGCGCAACAGACGCGGAAACTGCAGAAATACAGTCTGATAATAGCAGTACTGTACAAGAAAAGGCAGATATAGAGATAAATAATACAGATAATGTAGATAAATCGGCTACAACGCAAAATCCAGCCGATGAAAGTGTAAAAACAGTGAAAAATACAGGTACTCCTAAGGCAAGTACTAAAACTAATCAAACCACAACTGAAACAGAGTCAACCACACAAGACACAGTAAGTACAGATGTTGATAAAACAACAGAATCTCAAACAGTACCATCAACAGATTCAGCCAGCCAAGATTCAACAGATACAGAAACGAAAGACGTAGATCAAACTGCAAATGCAGAAAATTCAGTGCCTACATCTCCAGATACAGCAAATAATACCACAAACACTCAAGAAAAATTAGCCGCAGCAGGAGAAACAAAAACTCCGGCAAGCTTTACTGTAAGTCAAATTAACGATGCAGCAGCTAGAGTCAAAGCATTCATTGAAACCAACAAGAGACTTCCAAAATATGTGACAATTGGTACAAGTCAAGTTACAATGCCTGACTTTCTGAAACTACTCAGTGCAGGATTACTACAGATAAATAGTGGGAAAACAGCACCAATAACGCTTAAAAATGTGAATACTCCTGTAAAACCAAGTGAAAGTATTAAAAGCGGGAACATATATAAAGCTGGCTATTTGGACCTTGCTAAAAGAGTTAACGCATTTATAGATGCAAATGGTAGACTGCCAAATTATACAAGCAGTAATCTTGGTAAACTAACCTATGAATCTTTAATTTATATGTTCTCCCGGGTACTTAACTTCCAGAAAGAAAATAACAGATTACCGAATTATGTAGCGGTAAAGCCATGGAGTACCATTGGAACCTCAAGTACAGGAGGAACAACACCAGTTCCAGTACCTGCAGAGTTACAACAGTATCTTAAAGCTACATCAAATTGCCAAGTTACCAATGCACAAATCAAGTCGCTAACAGCATCGATAACAAATGGTAAAACTTCCACGTACGATAAAGCTGCGGCAATATTCAACTGGGTAAGGAATAACATAGGTTACTCCTTCTATTACAATACTAAAAAAGGAGCTACAGGTACTTTAAGTGCAAAAACAGCGAATTGCTGTGATACTGCTCACCTGTTAATAGCTCTTCAAAGAGCAGCAGGAATTCCAGCAAGATATGTCCATGCTAATGCTAAATTCACAAGCGGTAACACTTATGGGCACGTTTGGGCAGAAGTGTATGTAAACGGTAAATGGTACACCGCAGATGCAACCAGCTCAAGAAACACATTTGGTGTTGTAAAAAGCTGGACTTCAGCAACAATAAAAGGGAGATACGCATCATTACCATTCTAAAGGTATTGATCAAATAAAGAGGTAAAAAGATGATTAAAAAATCAATAGTTGCATTAGTAGTAATTGTAGCAGCAGCAGCCATGGTATTCGGCGCTTCAAACTACACACATTCTGCTATTGACAATTCTAACCCGGAACAGAAAGATTCATCTACTGATAACAATACACGCAGCAATGCATCAGACGATAGCACAAATGAGACAAAAATATCTCCAGCAAAAGCCCAGGAAATAGCCCAAAAATACATTGAAGAGCCAGGAACAACTGCTGGAACGCCAAAATTGATTAAAACAAATGGTCAATACATATATGTCGTTCCTGTAATAGATAATGGCACAACTGTTGGAGAAATAAACATAGATGCAATAAATGGAAAAAATGTTGGGGGTGCAGGAGGAGCACCTTAATGTGTCTTTCCTCCCCTACACAAAAATCTAAGAGGAATAAATTGGAAAAACTCCAATAATATTCCATTTTTTTTTAAATTTAAATGGTTATTATTATGATACATGTTATAAATTAATATTTTTCAGATATTATGCTTTTTTTAGCTATTTAAGACCCTTAAGTAAAAAATAAGATATTTACATATTACTACTGGAAATTTCTTAAGCAATAAAAATAATCTATTCCAAACAAAATATTTAACGAATATAGATACAAAAATGATTAAATATTTTTATATTTATCCAGATTTAAATTGTATATTAATTATATTTAATAAAATTCATATTCAAAGGAGTAAACATGATCTGCGATAACTGTGGGGCAATAATCCCTGAAAAAGAAGAATTTTGTCCTAATTGTGGAATGCAACTTGTAGATCTGTATTCAAAACCAAAAAATAAAAAGAAATATAGTAAAAATTCCAAATCATCAAAAAATTATGATTTCGATTCATTTGATAAGCCCATAAAACAAAAATATATGGGAAATTCAAAACCAGAAAGCTATGATTATTCCCAGTATCTTGATGACGATGGATACAAAGAACATGAATTCAATGATAACTATGAAGCAAAAAATAAAAGAAAATCAGGTACTGGAATATGGAATATAATTATTTTACTGTTAATAGCACTTGTCCTTGGGTTTATTGTGGGTTTATTGATGTTTACATCTCAATTAATCCCCCAAATGCCCGGAATCAATACTTAAAAGTTTATTTTGTAAATTAATTAATAACATTTTGAGATTGAAAATTTCCCTTCAAGAATCCTCTTTTTAAGCTCATCGGTTAATTCACGCGCCCTTTTGATATCAGATTGTCTACAGACAATGGGGATATCAATTAACCCTTCATCAGTTTCAAATTGTATTTTACCACGTTTCATTTCAAATGTACCGTAAGGACATGAATATGCACACATTCCACAACCAAAACATCTTTTTTTATCGAATGTTTCGTTATACGCCCCTGTAGGGCATCTTTCACGTACAATACAGACATTACAATCCATACAATTTTCAGGAACATATTGAGGTCTCTCATCCATATTTTTCCAGACAGAGGCATAATCTGTAGCACCTAAAGGCATGTGTCTTCCTTTAATATCTACAATCGGTAACGTAATATCCTCATTTAGAATATATGTATTTTTCAGTATTTCATCATTTAAAACAGGGATTGCAGCAGCTACGCTGTTGAAAACCTCCGGCCCTGCAGCAGTTTTAAATCCTCCAAAGTAATGGGGATTCATATCGAACATATCTGCAGATATCATTAAATTTGGCTTTTCTGGAGTACTTCTTGTACCATTTCCCATTACAAGCCCCTCAGATCCACAAACAAGGACTTTAGTACCTGTTTTTATGGCATTCATCACCGGATCGTTTTGAAGAGGGTTTAATTCACCGCAACCAGAAAATGAAAGTCCTTTATACGGCCCTTCCATTTCTATTGCATTAAATATAGATTTTACCAATTTTTCAGATGGATTTATAAATGCAGTGTAATCCTTAAACGCTAAACGAGTTCCAATCATTCGTGCTGTACTAAAATCATCTATATTAACTGTTGATTTTATTTTTTCCCCATATATGGATTCAACTTCAATTTCAATATCCTTTCCAGAGATTATGTCATTTAATAAGAATCCGCCACCGTAATTTTCGTCATAAATGCTATGTGAAGTTCCATAAACCATCATATCAACTGATCCAAGCCATTCATTTGGACACGGGCCTGGAAATCCTGGAATTCCATTTAAAAGTACATTTCTAGCTTTTTTAAATGATCCCGGTTCTCCTGCTTTAACATGGAATATGGCGGCTGTTCCAGACATTATTCCGCATGTCCCTGTGGTTATAACATCCACATCTTCAGCTTTTGGTTCTTCATTATTTCTAACAAGATTACTGACTTCTTCTGCTGTAAGAACTGTTGCTTCTCCTCGTTGGATTTTCTGGTTTATTTCTTCAATTGAGCGGATATTCACGTTATGCCTCCAAAATCTGTGATTTTGGTTTAGAAATCTAAGATTTCGAATATTTGTAGGCCACAAAAATCATTAATTTTTGTAGACTATGAATTTCAGGATTCTAAAATCCTGGATTTTCATAGTTTCAATATTTTTAAGGTCCGAAAGCTCCTTTAAATTTTATTCAGAATCGAAAAATAATTATTTTTCCGGTTATAATTTTCTTTAACCTCAGATCATTATCTTTTTACATATCATAACCATAACTAAATAAAATTATTTCTCTAATAATTAATTTGTTTAATGATACTAAAATTAATTTTGTATAAAATAATAGCTAAAAAGAATTAAATTGAAAAATTAGTTTTTAAGTTTAGATACTGCAAAATCAAGCGCTTCATGCATTTTATCTTTATTTGGGCCTGCACCTTGAGCTAAATTTGGCCTTCCGCCTCCGCCTCCGCCAAGAATTGCTGCAGCTTCTTTTATGATTTCATTAATCTTAATACCTGATTCAATAGCTTCGCGAGATGAAGTTCCCACAATTTTACCTTCCAAATTACCTAAAAGGACAACATCAAATTCTCCATCATCGTCAGTGAGATCTAAGGCCATTTTCTGCATCTCACCCATATCTGCATCGATCATATCCTCTAAGACTTTCAGATCACCGATATTTTCTGCTTTACCCATTAAAGTTTGCATCTTTAATGTGGCCATCCCATCTTTAAGTCGTTTTATTACATTCTTAAATGATTTCCATTCATTGAAAAACCTTTCGCATGTTTTTGGGAGCTGTTCTGTTTCAACACTGAAAATTGAAGCGCTTTCTTTTAATAAATTGTCATTTGACTGAATTGCCTCAATTGCAGCTTCACCTGCTGAAAATTCAATTCTTTCAACACCATCCTGAATTCTTTCAGTCTTTGTTATCTTAATAAGTCCTATATCTCCAGTCATGTTACAATGTGTTCCCGCACATGCCTGTACATCAACATCATCGATTTTAACGGTTCTAATTGACATTCCAGGAACTACTCCTCCCTGATAAAGGATAAATCCATACTTTTTCTCGGCTTCAGCCCTTGCCATCCAGTTTGTTAGAACAGGACGGTTTTCCATGATGTATTTATTTGCATGAAGCTCGATTTCCTGTAATTCCCCTGGCCTTATCCTCTTGTAATGAGAAATATCAATTCTTGACTTTTTAACGCCTTTTTGAGCTCCTGCCTGCCATACATGGTCTCCCAGGACTTTTCTTGCTGAAGCAACGATTAAGTGAGTTGCAGTGTGATTCCTTGTCAAAGCCTGTCTTCTGGAAAGGTCGATTTGGCCAGTAATTATCTGACCTTTATATGGATGAACTTTTTCAATATCTTCTTTATTTACGCTGTGTAAAACAATATTATCAACTTTTTCGGCGTGAAAAACCTTTATTTTCTCCCCACGTATATCCAAATATCCAATATCAGAAGGTTGACCGCCTCCTTCGGGATAAAATAGTGTTTGGTCCAGTATCACATTGTTTTCATAAGTTCCAAGTACATGAGCCTCAAATTCTGTTTCATAAGGGTTTTCATAGAATAATAGGCCTGTAACAGGGAATTCAAGCCCAATTTCAGATTCTTCTTCATGAATTTCTTCTTCATGCTCATTTGCAACTAAAGTATAAAAATTATCTGGAACGTTCACTTTAAAGTCCATTCTTTCTGCAATTTCCTTTGCAGTTTCAGGCGGCATTCCATGTGATTCATAAAGTTCTTTAAGCGTTTCAAATGGCATTACATCTTTATTTTTCTTTTTAAGCTTTTTAACGCTCCTTTTAACAAGTTCCCTGCCTTTTGAAACAGTTTTAAGATATCTTTTATCTTCCAGATTGATAACATTGAGTATATGATCTTGATGTTGCCTGATTTCTGGATATGTCTTTGATAAGAAGTCAAGCTGTATTTTCATTATATCTGCCAGGGATTCTTTTAGTCCAAGGTCTTTAATGAACCTGATTGTTCTCCTTAAAACTAATCTTGCCAGATATCCTTCTTTAACATTAGATGGAATTACTCCATCAGCAAGCATGAATGCAAGGCATCGTGTGTGGTCTGCAATTACATATATGGATTCCATTGGCTTAGTAGCCCTTTCAAGTTCATCTAATGGAATATCTAATCTTTCAGCAACCTTTGACCTTAATTCTCTAAGGTCTGCAAAGGTTTCAATATCCATCATCCCTGCAACCTGGGCATTTTCAGCGAGGATTTTTTCATCCACTTCAACACCAGATAATTCTTTTAATTCATTTATTACAGGACCAAACGAAGCATCATAAGCTGTAGGGGTCCCTTGGGATATCCAGGCAAATCTTTCAAGTCCATATCCAGTATCTACAATTGTAAGTGGAATTTCTTCAAGTTTTCCACCAGGTAGAGTTTTATATTTTATAAAAACAAGTGTTGCAAGTTCTACTCCTCTAACACAAATCTCATAGCATGGACCGGCATTTCCTCCACCTTCCCACCATGATTCAATATAAGTAATTTCTTCAGGATTAATCCCAATGTACTTTATAAAGTCATGACAGTATTTTACTGTTTCATCTTCCCAGTAAATCTGTTCATTGTCAGAATTAAAAGCGTGATGCCCGCCCATTGTAAAACAAGTCATGTGTCTGCCGGTTCTTCCCACATTATCTACATCGTTAAGTCTAATTGATGGCTGTGCTACAACTAACGGGTTTGCAGGCGGATTTACTGCTCCCGATGTGACCCATGGTTGAAAATCGTATATTGACGCTCCAACCAAGAAAACGTCATCTCTCCATCTTTTTGCAAGAACTGGATATCTATTTATGGGAGTGTGGCCATTTTGAGCAAAAAATTCAATGAAAGTTTTCTGTATTTCATAAAGATCGTATTTTTTATCTGTAGCTGGATTTCCGATAAATGTATATTCGTCGCAAGGAGCATCTCCACACGTATCTCTATCCCCAATAGACCAAAAATCGTTTCCACAAGTAATACAAGTTTTTTTAGTATATCCAAGTTCTTCAAGCTGGCGAGACATAGTAATCATTATAAAAATTATTAATATTTAAAATAATGCAATTAAAATAAAAAAAATAGTAAAGAGAGCCAATTTCTTGGCTTTGAATTGGAATTATCCGAAGAGAGCACCGAGACCTGCTGCGGCTTCTTCTTCTTTTTCTTCCTCGTCTTCTTCCTCTTCTTCCTCTTCTTCAGGTTTTTCTTCAGCCGCTGGAGCCGGTGCAGCGCCTGCTGCTGGAGCTGCTGCTACAGCTGTTTTCTCCATTGCTTCTTCGATGTCCACATCTTCAAGTGCTGCGATTAATGCTTTTACTCTTGCATCATCTACATCTGCTCCTGCTGCTTCTAAGACTTTTGTTACATTTCCTTCGTTAATTTCTTGACCTGCTGTGTGCAATAACATTGCTGCATATATATATTCCATATGATCACCTCAATATTTTAAAATCATTCAAAATCGTAGATTTTGGAGCGCAAAACAGAGTTTTGCTGGCTTCGATTTTGATGCCCTGCAAAAACTTAGTTTCTGCCGGTTTAATTTATAATTAAGATTAGCCAAACAAGGCACCTAACCCTGCTGCTGCATCTTCTTCTTTATCTTCTTCCTCTTCTTCGTCTTCTTTATCTTCTTCTTTATCTTCCTCTTTAACTTCAACAGCCTTTGGGCGTGATTTCAGTTTTTCCAGAAGTTCATCATCAAGTGCTTCTTCATTTTTAGCTGATAAATCAGATGCTAATGCTAACATCTGTGAGTAAGCCTTGGATAACAGTAAATCTGTTGTTTTAGATGTAAGTATCTCAGCATTTAATGCCAGATTCATTGCTTTAGTTTGAGCATTCATTATTATGAGATCCATTGTCTCTTTAGTGTATATAGATGCATTTACTGAAAGATTCAATGCTCTCCGGAATGCATTTTGTATATCTGACAATGTTTTCTCTTCATCTATTGTTAGAAGATCAGATGTGTAAATTGCTTCATCTTCATATGCTGCTACTAAGTCAATTCCAACTTCCATTGGTTGGATGTCAAGTCTTGTAAGAATACTTGCCACATCTCGAGGAACTGCTTCTCCCTCTGCAACAATTACCATATCCTTGGTTATAACAATTTTTCCTTTTTCAATTTTAGCAGGAATACCTACTTTTTGGAGTTCTCCAAGAATAGGGCCTGGATTAAAAGCAGTGTCACCTTTAGGCACTACAATATCTGATGGAGCTATGCTTCCAGCTTTTGCCGGTGCTGCAGTTTTACTAGCTTCAAGAATCTTGAAGAGTTTAAACGGATTCATATCCGTAAAGATCAATGCTGGTTGACCTTCCATATGTTCACCGAGTGCATCTATATTAGATTTTTCAGATTCACTCAAAGCTAAGCTCATCAATGTTTTTCTTGACATCTTAATGACTGTAGTGTCCTTCAAGCTCTGCCGCATTTTCTGAAGCTGAGGAGCCGGTATATCTGCCAGATTAGCCATGCCCACCACATTGTGAGTTTTAATAAGCTCTTTGATGTCATTTACCTCTTCTTTTTTCCATTCAGCAACATGAGCCATTAGATCACCCTCGCTACTGGACCCATTGTTGTTTTAATATACATGGATTTTATCTGGTTTCTTCCTTTCTCCAGTTTTCTGTCTAAAATTCCAAGGACAGCTTCCACGTTATCTGCAATTAGCTCATCATCCATATCCTGGGAACCAATAATTGCCTGGATAACTGGTTGATCCTTTATTCTAACTTTTACTGTATTGTTAAGTCTTTCCATTATTGGATCTGGTTTTATAGACGCTGGAACTGGTTTTGGCATCTTTTTTCGAGGCCCAAGGACTGGTCCTAAAAATCTACCCACTTGAGGCATCATATCTGCCTGCGCAACAAAAAATGTGTATTCATTAGCCATTTTTTTGGCCTGTTTCCGGTCTTTTCCAAGATCTTCTAAATCCTGTTTGTTGATTACAAGATCTGCACCGGCATTTTTTGCCTGAACTGCCAGTTCACCATCTGCTATAAAGGCAATTTTAATGCCTTTACCTCGTCCATTTGGAAGGAAGACTTCTTCATCAAATCTGTTTTCTGGTTTTTTCACGTCTAAATCTTTGATATTTATAACAACATCTATAGACTGTGTGAAGTTTCTCGGCTTAGATTCACTCTTAGCCTTCTTCACCGCTTCCAATATCTCTTGATTCATCAAATTCCTCCATGAACTTCTTTGATAAAAAGTTCACAATAATTGATTAGTTAATCAAATGGATTATTCTGGTCAATTTAATAATAAAATTTATTTTTTATTGTAACTGTTCGTCATATAAGCCTTCACTAATCTCTTTCTGTACGATCTTAGGATCTTTACCATCTACAGTTAATCCCATACTTACGCATGTCCCGATAACCTCTTTTGTGGCCATCTTGTAATCGTTTGAAAGTAGTGAATCGAATTTCATCCTGGCAATTTTAAGTGCCTGCTCTATAGATAGATCGGCGACCTTGTCCATTCCAGGATCTTGAGAACCTTTCTCAATATTTAGCTCATCTAATATAAGTGCAGTTGTTGGAGGTGTACCAACTTCAACTTCAAATTCTTTTGTTCCTACATCCACGATGACCTTTACTGGAACTTTAATTCCTGCAAAATCTGAAGTTTTGCTGTTTATCTGCTCTACAACTTGCATCATGTTAATACCGAGCGGCCCAATTGCAGGGCCTAATGGTGGTCCTGGTGTTGCTTTTCCGCCTTCAATGAGAATCTCTACTGTCTCTTTTGCCATTAATCTGCCTCCTTCTGTATTAATCTTATCTGGTCACCTTTGACCGTAACTGGGATTGGAATAGCTGCTTCAATAAGCTCTAAAACTACTTCTTCCTTGGATTCATCTATTCTAACTACTTTAGCCCTTTCTCCTTTAAAAGGGCCAGATATGAGTTCTACAATACTTCCTTTCTTTACTGAAGCTATTATAGGTTCTGGGTTTAAAAAGCTTTTAATTTCTTCAAAGGATATTTCACCTTCAACAGATCCTCTTAAATTAGGAACTTTTAGTGCAGGATCCTGCATATCTATTTTGGAAGAGGTCTCAACCAGAATATACCCTCTCAGGGTATCTGGAACGAGTATAGAATTCACCTCAAGATCGCTGTTTTTAACATTCCTTGCAAGTAATCTTGCAACGTTTTTTTCCTGCCCTACAAGGGTTCTAAATGCATAAATCAAAATATCACTTACCTGAATTATTTAACTAATTCTTATGGATTAAAGTTATAAGAAACCAGTTAGCTGGGCAACTAAGGTTATTATAAACCCTATTACTCCTATTATTATGATTCCTATTCCTGTTATTTTTGCTACATTTTGAAATTCTTCTCTATCCGGCCTTTTTGATATAATCAGTACTCTTTTACACTGTTTTATAAATTGGGAGATAGTTTCTCTATTGAAATTCATAAAAATACCTGCTTAAATCCTATAGAATAAGTTATTGAATAAATTAAATGTGATAGAATAATATATTTCCTAAGTTATCCTATATAAATGGTAGTAGTTTATTTTCTTTATGAATTTATAAACCTTTTCATTTTTATAGATAACTAAAACTAGTCATGATAGAGAAAATCTTATGGTGTTTCAAAAATTCTTGAAATTAAAAAACACCATCTATAAATTCTTCTAAAGCTGATTCCTTGACTGGTTCTTTAGTTTCCTCCTCCATATACTCGCGTTCTGCAGGTACACCGAATATATGAGGTGATTTCACTCCAGCTACTACAAGGGTTGTTCTGATAACATTCTGGAGCTCTTCCTGTATCTGAGTACCCCATATTATGTTTGCATCTGGATCCAATTCATCAGCAACTATCTGAACAATCTTTTCAGCCTCATGTAATGTTAGATCTGAGCTTCCGGATATGTTTATCAGGGCGCCTTTAGCATTTGAAATGTCCAGATCAAGTAATGGACTGTTTAATGCTTCATGTACTGACTCTATTGCTCTATCACCAGATTCAGATTCACCCATACCTATCATTGCCATTCCAGATTCTTTCATTATGCTTCTAATGTCTGCAAAATCAAGAGCTACGAGACCGGGCTTTGTGATAAGTTCTGTTATTCCTTTAACAGCTCTTCCCAGAAGTTCGTCTGTAACCATGAAAGCTTTATTTATTGGTAGATTTGGTGCTACTTCCAGTAATTTATCATTAGGTATTACAATAACGGTATCTGCTGAACTCTGGAGCTTATCTAAACCTTTCTCAGCATTTTCGCGTCTTCGAAGTCCTTCAGCGCTGAAAGGCATTGTTGCAACAGCAATTGTTAGTGCACCAATCTTTTTGGCCAGGTTTGCAATAACTGGAGCAGATCCTGTTCCAGTACCTCCACCAAGCCCACATGTTACAAAAACCATGTCAGCTCCTTCTAGCCTTTCTTTTATCTGTTCTTCGCTCTCTTCTGCGCTTTGCTCACCTATTTCAGGTATACCTCCAGCGCCAAGCCCACCACATGTTCCTTTACCTATCAATATCTTCTGATGTGAGTTTGAATAGAAAAGATCCTGAGCATCAGTGTTTACACTAATTGTATCTGCTCCTTCTATTCCTATTTCCATTAACCTCGAAACTGTATTATTTCCAGCCCCTCCAGTTCCAACAACCAATATCTTAGCCTTGCTTTCTTCTATGATATTTTGTAAGTCACTGTTAATATCCGATATATCGATGCTATTTTGTATATCATTAGGTCTTCTCTCTCTTCTCACTTCTGATTCTTTTAAGGTATTATTTATAAGAGATTTCAATTCCTACCCCCACAGCCAATGTTGTTAAATTTATTTGTGGTATTGTAATAACTTGTATTTAAAAGCAACGGTTATATTACTCATAATTTGCCATCTTACAAATAATTTTTTGGTTTTTTTAGAAAAAATATCTTAAAAAAAGCATTTGTTAATAATATTAAAAATTAATGTAATACTTTCATGTATATTGATCGTCCCAGATTAATAGATTTTTAATCAAGATCGAGGCATTGCTATTATTTCTTTAATTTGAAGGTCGAAGAAATTGCTCATATTAGCTGCCTTTAAAACTACTGCAGCATCTACACCCTGTGCAGTCCCCCCAATTGCAATAATTTCTTCATCTACAGGAATTAAGCCCGCATCTGCAGCCATAATAGTAATTTCCACACAAACTTTTATTCCTTGGCCAAAGAGTCGTAAAGTGGCAGCTATAATCTCAACAGGAGTTATACCACTGAATTTATTAGAAATACCTCGTCCAACACCGCTTAATGCATGAGAACCAGCATAAAAAGTAATATTATTTTCATTAAGTTTTTCTATATTTTCCTGAGTTATTTCAAGCTTTCCTTTTTCTTTAAACCCAGCATGATGAGTTATACTGACTATATCAACATTTTCAATTGCTTCACGCAATTTTAAAGCGCTTTTTCCTGATACAGACGCAATAACAATTGTTTTTATATCTAATTCTTCTTTCCTTTGCTTTACAAGTTCTATCACTTTATCTGTATTTTCAACGCCCTTATTTTCAAAATAATTAATGGTTTTTTCCATCTAATCACCAGTTCTTTTTTTAAGATAATTTAAACCCTTTAAATCACTTATTTTTAATATATTTTAATATATATAACAAATTTTATATAAATAATGCGACAAAAAAGACTATATTCAAGTTAAAGAATAAGAATAATTTTAGTTTAAGCATGAAATTTTAAAAAGGTGACAGAATGAAAGCATTTGACTTTATAACACCAGATAGGATTACCAAGCCCCGTAAAAATGGAATAACAATGATGCTTGATAAGGGGATGGGTTTAAATGCTGTGGATGATTTAATGAAAGTATCTGGTGAATATATTGATTTTGCAAAATTTGGCTGGGGAACATCAGCTTTACATGATAGAAATCTCATAAAAGAGAAGACAGAAATGTATCTATCCTATGATGTAAATCCCTATCCTGGTGGAACATTATTTGAAATCGCATTGATGAAAAATAAACTCAATGAATTTTTAGATGAAGCTGATCAATTAGGTTTTAAAGCTATTGAAATATCCGATGGCTCTACAACCATATCTCTTGAAGATAGGTTGGAAATAATATCTACAGTAAAAGAAAAGGGTTTTTTTATCATTACAGAGGTTGGAAAAAAGAATCCATGTGAAGATCATGAATTAAATATTGATAATCGTGCTAATATTGTTAATTTAGACCTAAATGCTGGTGCTGATAGAGTACTAATCGAAGCACGAGAGGGAGGGAAAGACCTGGGAATTTATGATGAATGTGGTGATGTTAAGGAAGATGAACTTGAAAATCTTATAAAACAGACCGACATGAATAAATTGATTTGGGAGGCGCCCCTTAAAAACCAGCAAACTTATTTAATTTTAAAGTTTGGAACAAATGTAAATCTTGGTAATATAGCTCCAGAAGAGATAACCGCCCTTGAGACGATGAGAAGAGGGCTTAGAGGAGACACTTTAGGAAAGGTGAATCTTTAATGATAGACGAAATAACAATTCTCGGTGGTTATGACAAGCAGGGAAATAAAGAACCTGTAGAAAAAGTTATAATCAAAAAAGGAGAGATATTTGGAGTAGTAGGTCCCACAGGAAGTGGAAAAAGTTCACTTATCGGCGATATTGAACAGCTCGCCCAGGAAGATACATTTTCAAAGAGGAAAATCCTTGTAGACAATAAAGAGCCCAGTTATGAAGACAGAACCAATCCAAGGAAAAAAATGGTAGCACAGCTATCTCAGAATATGAATTTTCTGGCAGACATGAGTGTTGGAGATTTCCTGAACCTGCATGCTAAATGTCGAGGAGCAAGCAATAAATGTGTCAACGCCGTAGTCAAACTTGCAAACACACTCACTGGAGAACCTATAAAGAAGAAACATGAGCTCACAATATTAAGCGGGGGACAATCAAGAGCCCTTATGGTTGCTGATGTGGCCATTATAAGCAATTCACCCATTGTATTAATTGATGAAATTGAAAATGCTGGTATACGCAAACACGATGCTATTAAAGCCCTTGCAGGACATGGGAAAATAGTAATGGTAGTAACACATGACCCTGTACTTGCTTTAATGGCAGATAAAAGAATTATTATGAAAAATGGCGGTATGCAGAATGTTGTGCATACAAGCGAAAAAGAAAAACAGGTATCTAAGAAATTAAATAAAATAGATGAATTAATGCTTAATTTAAGAGATAGAGTTAGAAATGGAGAAATACTGGAAGAAATAGGACATATCGAGATTTAAATTTAAAATAGAGTAAATATTTAAAGTTTTAATGAAATCCAATACGAGCTGATTGATATGAGAATGATAATTGTGGCTGGAACTCCAGGATCTGGAAAGACAGCAGTTTTAATGCATGCATTAAAAAGCCTCAATGAGAGAAATCTGAAATCTTCTGTGGTTAAAATAGACTGCCTTTACACAGATGACGATAAAAAATTTGCAAAAATTGGCGTTCCAACCAAAGTAGGCCTTTCAATGGACATGTGCCCTGATCATTACGCAATTTACAATACAGAGGATATGATAAGCTGGGCTTCAGAAAATGAGTCCGATTTTTTAGTTATGGAAACAGCAGGGCTCTGTCATCGCTGCGCTCCCTACACAATGAACTGCCTTGGAGTATGTGTTATAGATGCAACCAGCGGTCCAAACACCCCTTTAAAAGTAGGACCTTTTTTAAGCACTGCAGATGTGGCTGTTATCACCAAAGGAGACATGATTTCACAGGCAGAGCGTGAAATATTTAGAGAAAGAGTTTTAGAGGTCAATCCTAACTGTAAAGTTATAGAAGCCAATGGATTAAGTGGTCAGGGATGCGTGGAACTTGCTGAGGAGATGCTTAAATCCAGGGAAGTAGCTCTTGACCAGGAAAAACTCAGACATTCTGCCCCTCTTGCAGTATGTACACTCTGTGTTGGGGAAACAAAGGTAAATAAGAAATATCACCGCGGAATCCTTCGAAGAATTGATGGTTTCCAAAAATACGAAGGCGAATAATGTCTATATTTTTATAGAGGTAATAAAAGATGACGAATAGTTCCAATAACCCCAATCATCGCCAGAGAATTGTTAAATTACTTCCGGGATTTCAGTGCGGAATATGCGGATATGCAAGGTGCGATGAATTTGCAGAGGCACTTTTAAGGAAACATACTGACCTTGATGAATGCAGATTCTTGCTTCAAGAAACATTTACCGAAAATAGGGCTAATTTAGAGGATATACTAAGGGAAGAGAAAATAATCCCTGAAGAGAAGAAAATAGTTGGTTTACTGGACGGATATGAGGCAGATATTATTTTAAATGCGCTTCCAGAGGAAAATTCATGTAGAGAAACCTTATTTCCTTTTACAAGAGAAGAACTAAAAGTTGGGGATATAGTAAGATATCGTCCTCTTGGATGCCCCATTATCCATTTTGCAGAGATACTCGAAGAAAACCATGGATTAATTGTTGTTCATATAGTTGGGCCTTGCCATAGGCTTGATGAAGAAGCAGATTTTGAATTTAAGGATATTGGTGTTTGTATGGTTGGAGGATTTGAAGGAATAATTGAAGGAAAACTACCAGCAGTAGGAGAAACTGTAAGATTCCTTCCAGGCCATTGTATGATGCAAAAAGTCCATTCCGGTGTTGTTGTACAGCTTGTAGGTAGAAGAGCAATAATTGAAGGTATTGACCTTAAAGTATGGGCTCCGCCAATTAAAGGGGAAAAATAAGAGTCTTAGATAATTATTTTTAATATTAAAAATGATGAATGATATGAGCACCCCCGAATACTATGTTATACCTGTCAAAACTGGTTATATCAAACCAAATGAATCTTATGATGTGATCATTGAAAGTGCAAAAGATTTTTTGGAAGATGGAGATTTTCTTGTAATTTCGGAAACTCCAATTGCCATATCACAGGGCAGGCTGGTAGATGAAGCATTATTTAAACCATCTATTCTTTCTATTTTTCTTGCAGATGTCTGGTCTAAATATATTTGGGGCTATATTTTAGGGCCAATTCTGGGCATTAAAAAAAGGACTATTCAAAATTTAAGGAATTTACCTCCTGAAGCCAGATCGCATAAAGAAGTTGTTTTAAAGCATTATGGTCTAAAATATGCATTAAAACCTGCTTCCGAAGCTGGAATTGACTTAAGTAATGCTCCAGGAACCTATGTATCTCTTTTACCTCATAATCCTGGTGATGTAGTCGCCGATATCGCTGGGAAAATATCTAAAAATCTTGGTAAGGAAGTTGTAGTGATAATAATTGACACAGATGTTACTTATGAACTTTTAGGAAAGCGATTTACTTCCTTACCCATATCTGCAAAAGGAATTAAAGCCAATCTTGGAATTTTTGGATATTTTTTAGGGAGATTTGGTAAAATTATTGGTCCTACGCCTCTTGCGGTTTCCAAGTTTCAAAAACTGAATAAAGTCATGAAAATTGCTAAAATCGCTGATGATTACCAAAATGAAAACGAACATAGTATGAAAACTGTTTATGATATGGGAAAAGTGTTTAATGATAAAATTGATGGTGTAACAATTGAAATGTTAGATTCAATCCAGCATATGCCTGCAGTTATCCTCAGGAAATCTTGATATTCATTATCCTAACTGAGATAATTGCTCGCTGTAATCAATATTGTTTCATCAAAATAATTAAATAGTAGTAAAACAATAATACATAGTAACATCAAATAATATGTCATTACAATAATGATGATATTTTTAAAGAAAAAAATTGGATCATAAAAATAGCATAAAATCAACTGTTTCGCAAAATCAGGTCAAATATTTTATTTCATCCCCATAATATACCATAATAACCATTCAAACATTTTTTTTTATTTGTGTAAAATGATCCAATACCTAAGGAGGAAAAAAATGCTTAATGTTAATGGCCCAATAACTCAAGAACAAATTAAATCTTCCCTATCTAAAGAAGGAGCGGAAATGCTCAATGAAACCCTGGTTCAAGAGTTAATTTATGAAGTTACTGACGATAATGAAAACAGTATTTCTATTATCAAATGCTTATTAGAAGATAAAATAACCGATGAAGAAATTTCTGAAGAAATTGAATTAAGACTCAACATTGTAAGAAAAATTTTATACAAACTTTATGATGCTGGACTTGCAAGTTACAAGAGAAGTAAAGATCCAGAAACCCAATGGTACACCTACAGCTGGAAATTTGAAACCGACAAAGTCATTGAAACAATAACTAAAGAATTTGAAAAAAATTCCAGGGAAATAGAAGAATCACTGGCATACGAAGAGGATAATATGTTCTTTTCATGCATCAATGGATGCAGATACAACTTTGAAGAAGCTTCAGAACACAATTTCATATGTCCAGAATGTGAAACAACTTTAGAATATCAGGATAATTCTCCTTTAATCACAGAATTAAAGGAAAAAATGAGTTAATTCCATAACTCGAAAATTAAACATGCAAATCTTAGATTTGCCTCCAAATTTTTAATTTTACAGATGTTACTATTTTAAGAGGGCAAATAATTGAATATTGAAATTTTAAAGAGTTTAAACTGTCCTGAATATTTAATTGAACACAGTACAGCTGTTTGTAAAAAAGCCCTAAAACTATCTTCTAATTTTAATGTTGACATTGAACTGGTAAAAACAGGCGCTTTACTCCATGATATCGGTAGATGCAAAACAAATAGCATTGAACATGCAATAGTGGGTGCAAATATGCTTAAAAATCTCGGATTTTCTGATGAAGTTGCAAATATAGCTTTAAGACATATTGGAGCTGGTATACCAAAAGAAGAAGCTGAATTACTTGGTTTACCTCCAGAGAACTATATACCAATTACATTAGAAGAAAAAATCGTTGCGCACGCCGATAATCTTATCCACTGGAGTGAAGAGGTTAATTTAGAGTTCACAATAAGAAAATGGAATGAAAAACTTGGAAAGGATCATCCATCAATCAAAAGACTAATTAAGCTTCATGAAGAGATTGTTGGTATAAATGGATTTTATATTTAGAAAATTTTTTTAAGCTGTGATTTAAAATTATTATAAAAAGTTCAGGAGATTAAATTGCGAGCAGCAAAAAATATTATAATATTTACAGGCCCTTCACTGCACCCCGATGAAGCCTCATTGATTTTAAACGCTGAATATCGCCCCCCAATTAAAAGAGGAGATATAATAACTGCCCTAAATAATAATCCAGACATAATAGGGATTATTGATGGCGTTTTCCACCAGCAACCTGCAGTTTCCCACCGCGAAATTCTTGAAGCCATAAAAAAAGGAGTTACAGTAGTTGGCGGAGCCAGTATGGGAGCTCTCAGGGCCTCTGAACTTGACGATCTTGGGATGATAGGCATAGGATATGTGTATAACCAGTATAAAAAAGGTTTAATTGAGTCAGATGATGATGTAGCAGTTGCTATTAATCCCATTAACCTTGAACAGATTTCAGATCCACTTGTAAGTATGGAATACAACTTTAAAAAAGCTCTGGATAAAGATATAATATCTAAAGATGAATTCAATACATTGCTTAAAACTGCAAAATCCATTTTTTATCCTAAAAGAACCTATATTCTTGTTTTAAATACAGTTTCTATTCATCCTGAAAAAATTGCTGTTCTTGAGAACTTTTTAGTTGAAGAAGGGATTGATATTAAAAGACAGGATGCACTGGAAGTTATAGGATATATCAAAACTATCTCCGAAGATAATGAAGATGATTGAATAATCATTTTGTTGATTATTAAGCTCAAAATATTAAGTACTGAATTAAAGGATGAGATTATGAATCTCGATGAAAAAATAGAGAAATTAAGAGAATACCTTAAAGACAAAAAGATTCTGGTTGCCTTTTCTGGAGGGGCTGATAGTACTCTCGTTGCAAAGATAGCAAAAGATGTATGCAGTGAAGCAGTTGCTGTAACTGTAGACAATGGAGTTTTACCTCCAGACTGTATAAAGAACGCCAGGGAAATTGCAGATGAAATTGGAATTGATTATGAAGTAATAAAAGAAAATTTCATTGAAAATGAGGCTTTTAAATCCAATCAGCCAAATAGATGTTTTATCTGTAAAAGCATAATGTACAGTAAATTACAGGATGCTGCAGAAGAAAAAGGGATTGATATTATAGTCGATGGTTTGAATATAAGCGACTTACTGGAAGATCGACCGGGAATAATGGTTAATTATGAAAAAAATATTGTAAGCCCCCTTGTATATGCTGGTTTTACTGGTGATGATGTAAGAGATACACTTAAAAAGTTAAATATTCCTTATTCAACAAATACTACCTGTTTTGCAACAAGAATAGCCAAATACAATGAAATAACTCTCAAAAAAGTAAATAGGATAAGGTATGCCGAATCTTTAATTAAAAATATGGCTGGAGAACCAGTACGAGTTAGAGATGACGATGATATAGCTCGTATTGAAGTGGGAAACATAGATAGACTTTTAAACCAAACATCTCTGAACCATATAAATTCAGAACTTAAAGCTGTTGGCTTTAAACGTGTTGCTCTTGATATTAGCGGATATGGAGAACCTGAAAAAGAAATGGTAATTTATACCCCATGTAAAGATGAAAAAAACAAAATAATGTTTGAAACAGAGTTACCTTATCAAATAGACATTAAAAAAACATGTACAGAACTGGAAAGGTTAGGATCTATCAAATGTTCTGATGAAATGGGCATAGTAATGCTTGAAATTGATGGAAGAAATGTAACCATCTTTAGAGCAGGCAAAATAGTTGCAAGGCGCGTTATTGATAAAGAAGATGCAGAAAAGTTATTAATTAAAGTGCTGCCTCGAATAAGAAGATTTACATGAAAATATTAAAAGCTAGGCTAAAGCTCTTTATGTACATTTTCTTCAATTTTTCTTCTAAAACTTGAAGTTTTTTGCCAGAATCCCCTATTATCTTCTCCTTCCAACAATATATATCTCCCGGTAACTTCAACCTCGATATCGTCCACCATAACACTATTAATAAAGATTTCAATCTTAGAAGCATCTTCAATCAGGTCATTTGCTCTGTAATCGTAATTAATTGTAAGATTATTGTAACTGTATACGTCAGTAATGGTCTTTTTAATTGCTTCCTCAATTAAATTAAAAATAGTTTCCACCGCTGGTAAACCTTCCCACCAGCAGTGTCCAAGGATCACTTTTAAAAGGATTGTCTTAACAGACACATTTCCCTGATTTTTGGAGATAATTCTGATATTTCCTTTATCTGATGTAACTTTAAAAAGTAATGGTATTGACATCTTAATCCTTGATAGCTTTTATTAGATCTGTAGCTCTTACAATCCCTGCAAGTTCACCTTCAACATCGATTACAGGTATCTGTTCAATATTATGATGTCTCATTTTATTGGCACATTCTGTTATAGTAGTTCTTGTAGTTGCTAAAACTAAATCAGTAGCTGCAACGTCTTTTACTTCTTTATCAGTAAACTTCAGACGGTTTTTTATGACATAAAGGACATTAGTGCTGTCCCATGACCATTTATCTCCCTCTGTACCTACGGATGTGTTATGAACTGTTCTCTCTAATACAACTTCGCTTTCATTGATAAAATCTGTTTCAGTAAGTATTCCTGAGAGTTTACCATCTTTATTCAAAGCAAGGAGAAATTTAAGATGGAAATATCTCATTATTTCAAAAGCAACATTTAAAGGAGTTCTTTCCCATGTTGTGGGCATATCCTTTAACATATAATCCTTAACAGGTTCTTTAATATCCAGTTTCCATAAAGCATTCTCAATTAAATCAAATGCAGTAATAATACCTACAAGTTCATCATCCCGGACAACTGGAACTCTTCTTATACTATTTTTTATCATTAATTGAGCTGCATCTTTGATATCGTCATCAGGAGTGACGGTTAAGAGATTACGAGTCATTATAAGTGCTATCTGTTCTTCATCAGGGTTTTCAACAAGATCTGATCTTGTTACTATCCCTACAAGTTTTTTTGTCCCTGATTTTACAACAGGCAGTCCTGACACATTTTTTTCTCTCATTATCTCCAGAGCATTCAAACGGTTACCTGGAACCTGTATGTAGTGTATATCCTCTGACATTACTTCTTTTATAAGCATTGTTACACCAACTAGTATTGAATAAAAATCAAAATATCATTTCATAATATCTATCTATTACATTAATGTACAACTAAAACAGGACATGGCGCCGATCTAACTACATTTTCAGCTACACTTCCCAGTAAAAACCTATCTAAGCCATGTTTACCTGAAGTACCCATTACAACAAGGTCAATATTTTCTTCATCTATTGTTTTAATTATTATATCTGATGGAGAACCCTCTTTAGTATCTAAAGTTAGTTTAACATCTTTCTGGCACTTATCATCCTTTTTTTCTTCCATTACTATTTCAGAAATTCTCTCCAGTGATTTTTGCCCTTCTTCCTTAAGCATCTCTTTAATTCGTACAATAAGGTCTTCAGCAGGCAATCCTACTAATGATGACGTTTCAATCACATTTATAGCCATTAGTTCTGCGCCACTTATACTTGCAATCCATGCTGCCTGTCTTGCAGCTTTGTTTGCATATTCAGAACCATCTGTAGGTACTAAAATTTTTTTATACATGAGTTCACCTCTTAGGATAATATTACTCCTAATACATTTTAATAGTTATGGATTTAGTATTATATAAACTGAATCAGTTTTATTTACAGATAGGCAACTGTTAACGAACAACTAAAACAGGACATGGCGCCGACCTAACTACATTTTCAGCTACACTTCCCAGTAAAAACCTATTAAAACCACGCTTTCCTGAAGTTCCCATAACCACCAATTCAATATTTTCTTCATCAATTGTGTTTAATATTATATCTGCAGCAGAGCCTTCTTTAAACTGAAAATTTAATTTAATTTGCTTTTCACATTCTTCGCCGCTGCTTAAACTATTTAATCTGTCTGTAATTCTATCAAAAGATTTTTGCCCTTCAGACTCTAAACTTTTCTTTAATTCACTTTTATCAGCAGATCGTATTCCCGTAAATCTTGGTGTTTCAATTACATATAAAATAATAATTTCAGCACCACTTCTGCTTCCAAATCGGAAAACATGGTCCACTGCCATTTCTGCATTTTTAGAACCATCTGTAGGTAGTAGAATTTTTTTATACATAAACTCACTCCTTTTACAAAATGTCTAACTAGTGCCTTAAACTACCTTTTTAGATACAATGTTACCTTCTTTAATTAAATATTTGAAATCCTTTACTTCTGTTCTATTAATAATGGATAATACAGGATTTTTTGAGATTTCCTCTACAATAATTATATCTGCGATTTTACCTTCTTCTATACATCCATTATTCAAATTGAAAGCTTTAACGGCGTTTTTAGTTGCTGTTTTAAATAATTCAAGTGGAGAAAAATATTCTCTGTAATTACCACGTGTCACTTTTAAGGCATATTCCATTTCTCGTAACATATTGGGAGAGTTAAACATGATATTATCTGTTCCAAGAAGTACATTTATTTTATGTTTAATTAAGTCCATTATAGGGGGAATCCCAACAGAAAGTGAACCATTTGATCGAGGACAGCAAACCACAGAACTCTCACTTTTACTTATTAATTCCAGATCATTCCCTATCGGTGCTGTAACATGAACCAAAATATTAAAATTCGCTTCAACAGCCCTTGCAACTTCACTTTTACCAGTAGATTTCACTGATTCTTTCTGCACTTTTTCATGTTCTGCCACGTGTATTGCTGAAATTTTTCCATGTTTTTTACATGTTTTTGTAATTAATTGCGCTACTTCATCTCTTATTTCGCCAAATCCACTCAATCCTATACCATCACATGATTTGAGAAGGGTTTTTGTTATCCTTTTAATTTCCGATTTTCTAATTTCTTTATCGTAAAATGAGTCATCTCTTCCAAGGACTATTTTTCGAATAGGAATACCTTTAGATGCTTCTTCGATTAGTTTTATCCCATCCAGCCCCCCTTCTCTAAAATCAACAAATGTGGTTGTACCAGTTGCAAGCATATCCTTCATTGACTGTCTCATTTCATTAATTATCATTTCAGGAGGAGTTTTATTTAAAATCCTGTGTTTTAAACCATTAGGGGGCTTAACAATCTCATCAATACTCTTTCCATCCCCAATATCTCGAGCTATTGAATCTCCAGTATGTACATGCGAATTTATAAATGCTGGAGCTATAATTGATCCACTTGCATCAATTTTTTTACCTGAATTAACCTTATTTTTGGTTATTTCAGTTATAATTCCTTCATCAATTACTATATTTGCCTTTATGGCCCCTATATCCTTCCCATAAAGAATAGTACCATTTTCAATTGTGATCATGCTAAACATAACCTATTTATTATTCATCTGACTTTTAACCTAAAAGCATGGAAGTAAATATCTCTTTAATTCCATAATTAGTCAATTTCAACATAACATTAAATTAAATAATTCTTTTTCATAAATTGCTTTTGATTAGTTTATATTTAATTTAAAATTTCTCCATGATAAATGCTGTTAAAAATGTTTATTTTTCCTTTTTTTTAATTAGCATAGTTTTGAATATTTCATAGGAAAAAATGTAATATAAATGCTGATGACATTTACAAAGAAAGTAATTATTAAAAAAATTCATCGATATAGCTTATTATGAAACTAAAATTATAAAAAAATAAGTAAATAGCTCAATTAAAAAATAAACTCATACTTAATCAATCTTATTACTATTATGGTATTCATTAAGGGATTTTACGTCTACAACTCCTTCCTTTACTTTTTCAATAGCAGTTAGTGCTGCACGAGCCCCTGCAAGAGTGGTGACATATGGAATTCCAAGCTCTACTGCAAGTCTTCTAATGAAATATCCGTCATCTGCAGACTGTTTACCTGAAGGTGTGTTTATAATAAGGTTAATCTCCCCATCGAGAATTGCTTCTTTTATATTGGGTGATCCCTGGCTGATTTTCTTAATCCTATCAATTTTAACATGATCCTCGACTGCCCTTGCAGTTCCTCTTGTTGCAAGTAATTCAAAACCAAGCTCTTCAGCTTTCTGGACAATATCAAGTATTTTATCTTTATCTGCATTCTTGACACTGATAAATATTTTCCCTTCTTTAGGAAGCTCCATGTGAGCTGATAACTGTGATTTATAATATGAAATTCCAAAATTATCATCAATTCCCATACTTTCCCCTGTTGATTTCATTTCAGGGCCTAAAATTGAGTCAGCTTCGGGAAGTTTAATAAATGGGAATACAGACTCTTTAACAGCCACATGATCAATTTTTATTTCATCTTTAAGCCCTAAATCAGCGAGTTTATGCCCAATCATCAATTTAGCTGCTATTTTCGCAATAGGAACGCCTATAGCTTTACTTACAAATGGCACAGTTCTACTTGCACGTGGATTTGCTTCTAAAATGTAAACTTTATGTTCTCCATTATCTTTTACTGCATACTGAATATTCATCAGTCCTACCACATCAAGTTCAAGCGCAAGTTTTCGAGTATAATCTTTAATTACTTCTATAACGTCTTCATGGATAGTCTGTGGAGGTATAACACATGCTGAATCTCCAGAATGTACTCCTGCTTCTTCAATATGTTCCATTATTCCAGCAATGAATACATCTTCTCCATCACAGAGAGCATCTACATCTACTTCAATTGCATCTTCAAGGAATTTATCCACAAGTATTGGATGCTCTGGAGAGATCTTAACAGCTTCTTTCATGTATTCTTTAAGTTCTATATCGTCATAGACTATTTCCATTGCCCTTCCACCAAGTACATATGAGGGGCGGACAAGTACTGGAAATCCTATTCTTTCTGCAGCTCTTCTTGCATCTTCAAATGAATTAGCAATACCATAATCTGCTTGAGGAATATGGAGCTTTTCTAAAACTCTTGTGAATCTTTCACGGTCTTCTACCCTATCAATACTTTCATGTGGAGTACCAAGTATTTTTACACCTTCATTTGCAAGAGGAACAGCAAGATTTATGGATGTCTGACCCCCAAATTGAACAACAACTCCATAGGGTTTTTCTTTATCAATAATTCCCATTACATCTTCAAAGGTTAATGGTTCAAAATAGAGTTTGTTTGAAATATCATAATCAGTACTAACAGTTTCCGGATTGTTATTTATGACAATAGTTTCTACGCCTTCATCTTTAAGAGCCATTGCACCATGCACACAGCAATAATCAAATTCTATCCCCTGACCAATTCTGATTGGTCCAGCTCCAAGTATAATGACCTTTTTTTTGTCAGAAACTTCTACTTCGTCGAATTGTTCGTAAGTACTATAATAATAGGGTGTTTTTGCCTCAAATTCAGCCGCGCATGTATCAACCATTTTATAAGTTGGAATGATTCCATTTTCCTTTCGAAGTTCTCTTACCTCTTCTTCATCATATCCAGTAATTTCTGATAGTTTTTTATCAGAGAACCCCATTCTTTTGGCCTTTCGAAGCATAAAAGGGTCAGAAATATTATCATTATTTAATTTATTTTCAAAATCAATGATATTCATTATTTTATAAAGGAAAAATTCGTCGATCTTTGTAATCTCTTTAATTTCATCGATGCTCATGCCTGATTTAAGAGCAGTGTAAACCTGAAAAATGCGATCATCTGTGGCATTTTCCAGTGCTTTTTTATCATAATTAACATCATCAAAACCAAATCGTTTAATATCAAGAGATCTTATGGCTTTATGCAGAGACTCTTCAATAGTCCTACCAATAGACATTACTTCTCCAGTGGATTTCATCTGAACACCTATTTGTTTATTTATGCCCTTAAATTTGTCAAAAGGCCATCTGGGTATTTTAGCAACCACATAATCTATTGAAGGTTCAAAAGATGCAGGTGTTTCTTTGGTAATGTCATTTTGTATCTCATCAAGGGTCATACCTATGGCAATTTTTGATGAAATTTTAGCTATAGGATATCCTGTAGCCTTTGAAGCAAGTGCACTGCTTCTACTAACCCGGGGATTAACTTCAATTACTTTATACTCTCCAGTTTCCGGATGCACTGCAAACTGTATATTACATCCCCCCTGTATCTGAAGCGCCCTTATTATCTTAATGGAAGCATCTCTGAGCTTTTGATTATCCTCATCACTTAGAGTTTGAGAAGGAGCAACAACTATACTTTCTCCAGTATGAATTCCCATTGGATCGATATTTTCCATGTTACATACGATTATACAGGTGTCGTTTTTATCTCTCATTACCTCATATTCAAACTCTTTCCATCCCATAACAGATTCATCAATGAGAACCTGCCCGATATAACTCATGTCAAGTCCACGGGTTGCGACTTCTCTAAGCTGTTCTTCGTTATATGCTACACCACCCCCAGTACCACCAAGGGTGAATGCAGGTCTAACGATAACAGGGTATCCAATCTTTTCAACTGCTTCTAAAGCTTCTTCTAATGAACTTACAGCCCTTGCTTTTGGTACTGGCTCATTAAGCTCTTTCATAAAGTTATCAAATAGATCGCGATCTTCTACATTCCTTATCGTTTTTACTGATGAACCTATAACTTTAATCCCTTCAAGTGCACCAATTTCTTCAAGTCCTGTTGCTACATTTAGCCCGGTTTGTCCGCCCATTGTAGGTAAAATAGCGTCTGGTTTCTCTTTTTCTATGATTTTTGCAACAATTTCAGGAGTAATTGGTTCAACATATACTCTATCTGCCATGTCTATGTCTGTTTGAATTGTAGCAGGATTGCTGTTAACAAGAATTGTTTCTATTCCTTCATCTCTTAATGATTTACAAGCTTGAGAGCCAGAATAATCAAATTCAGCCGCCTGTCCTATTTGAATTGGCCCTGATCCAATGATAAGAACTTTTTTTATGTCGTCATCTTTCGGCATCTTAAGTCTCCATTTGTAACTTTTTATTATCTTAAACTTATTAAATTACATTTTATCCGTTGATTTATGTGAATATGAATTTTTCAGGAGTTTTTCACTTTAAAGCGTGGATTAATATTTCTCCATAATTTTAAGAAACCTGTCAAATGCATAATCTGTATCATGAGGTCCCGGACCTGCTTCTGGATGATATTGCAAGCCAGATACTGGAAGTTCTTCATGCTCAATTCCCTCTGGAGTTCCGTCATTAAGATTTATCTGAGTAAGGTTTAGAGAAGTTCCTTCAATTGATGAGGGATCAATGGCAAATCCATGATTTTGAGATGTTATAGATACTTTTCCTGTTTCAAGATCTTTTACAGGTTGATTTGCCCCCCTGTGACCAAATTTCATCTTATATATTTTGGCTCCAAAGGCAAGCCCTATTATCTGTTGGCCGAAGCATATTCCAAACATAGGTCGTCTTTCTGAAAGTTTTTTAACGTTATATATTGCTTCTTTTACTCTAGCAGGATTTCCTGGACCGCTGGATACAAGTATACCTTCTGGATCGTAATCAAGAATTTTTTTGTGATCCATTTTATATGGTAATATAATGACACCAGTTTCTCTTTTAAGTAATGAATTTATAATATTATTTTTTACGCCACAATCAAGTATTGCTACTCTTCTTTTAAAGTCCTCTCCAAGAATTTTAGGTTTATCAACACATACTTGATCTACGAGGTCTATTTCCTCTATACCCGGTTGTGTTTTTGCTAGTTCCAATAATTCCGCATCTTCTATCTCTTCTGTCGAAAGAACGCCTTTCATAGCTCCTAATTGCCGAATTCTAATGGTTAAAGCTCTTGTATCCAGACCACTTATTCCCGGAATTTCATATTCCGCCAGAAAGTCTGAAAGATTTTTAGTAGACTCTGAATGCGATGGATGTTGAGTTTCTTCCCTTACAATGAAGCCCTCTGCTTTTATTCCTTCTGATTGGAACCATTTATCAGATATCCCATAATTACCTTGAAGTGGATACGTATTCATTAAAAGCTGACCTTTATATGAAGGATCTGTGAGTGATTCAACGTAGCCTGTCATTCCTGTTGCAAAAACTACTTCCCCTGTCTTCGTTGTTTCAAAACCAAAACCTTCTCCATAAAGAATTGTCCCATCCTCTAAAGCTAATTTTGCTTCTTTTATCATTTAATCACCGTATTAATCCTAATCTTAATAAATATATCATGTAAATTATTTATAATTAGTAATTTTAATCTAATACAATTCCTTAATGTCATTTGATTTTCAAGTATTTAGTCTTTGGGTAGATCCCTAGAATATGATTTCAATGCTTTTTTCATTATTACAGCATCTTCACCATCTTCATAATAATTTTCAAGAAATTTTTTTTCTTCAAAGCCTAATTCCCTGTAAAATTTCCTTGCACCTTTATTTCCAATCCTTACTTCAAGTTTAATATCTTTTACATTGCATTTAGCAAAGATATTTACAGCATAATCCACTAACTGGGAGCCAATGCTTTTTCTCCTGTATTTTCTGTCTACGGCAAGAGAAATTATATGGCCCTCATCTTCATATCTTATCCAAAATATAATATATCCTACAACCATATTATTTTGCTGTGCTACAAGAAATCCTGCACCTAAATTATAAATATCTATAAGTATACTGGACGGATATGGATCATCAAAAGCAGCTGTTTCAATTTCCAGAATTCTTTTAATGTCTGGGCGCTTAAACTCTCTTATTATCATGAATATCGCCGTGATAGAAATGTGGGAAGATTTTACTCAATATATCATCAATAATTATGCTGATGCGGATAAGATAGTAGAAGTGGGTGCTGGAAGGTTTCATAAAGTGGCATCAATCCTCCAGAAAAACCTTAAAACTTCTATTGTAATGACAGATATTAAACCTTCTTGTAAGAAGATTATTCAAGATGATATTTGTAATCCTGACTTAAAAATATATAAGGGATCATCCCTTATTTATTCTGTAAGACCACAACCAGAATTACAGCCCTGCATCATAAAAGTTGCACAAATAGTTGGTGCTGACATTATTATAAAACCATTTTCTACTGAATTTATAAATTCAGACAAAATGAAGCTGGTAAATTATAAAAAAGCGGCTTTTTACATAAATAATTATCCAAATATCAATATGATTTAAATTTTAAGGAACTTTAAAGAAGTGTTATGATGAAATGGCAAAATTTAACTGCAGATGAAACTTTAAAGACATTAAAATCAGATGCTGATAAAGGTCTATCAACCGAAGAAGCCAATAAACGCTCAATTAAATATGGAAAAAATGAACTGGTTGAAAAAAAGAAAGCAGGCCCAATTAGTCTTTTTCTAAGTCAGTTTAAAGAAATACTCATAATTATATTGATAGTTGCTGCTATTGCAGCAGCTTATGTAGGAGATACCATTGATGCAGTTGTTATTTTAATTGTAGTAGTAATAAATGCAGTCGTTGGATTTATACAGGAATATCGTGCAGAAAAAGCCATGGAAAAGCTTAAAGGACTTATTTCGAGCGAAGCTATGGTTATTCGAGATGGTAGGGATCAGAAAATACTTGCAAGCGATCTCGTACCAGGAGATATTGTCACTATAGGGGAAGGAGATAATATCCCTGCAGATTTAAGAATAATACAGAGCTCCAATTTAAACGTTGATGAATCGGCACTTACTGGAGAATCAGTCCCAGTTGAAAAAATTTGTGATGCTCTTGAACCTGGAGAAGAAAGTACATGTAATGCTGCATTTATGGAAACTGATGTATCTACCGGTAGGGGAAAAGGTGTTGTGATAGAAACCGGTATGAACACTGCTATAGGGAAAATAGCAGAAATGATACAGGAAGAAGAAGATGAAACACCTTTACACCAGAAAATAGGCAGACTTGGAAGAAATCTTGGAATTCTTGCAATAGGAGTCTGTACACTGGTATTTATTTTAGAATATTTGCAGGGAGTTCCCATAGTTGATACATTCCTCACAGCCATTTCACTTGCTGTTGCAGCAATTCCAGAAGGCCTTCCAGCAATTTTAACATTAACACTTGCTCTTGGAATGCAAAGAATGGCCAAAAGTAATGCTATTGTTAGAAAACTCCTTGCAGTAGAGACTTTAGGCTCATGTAACGTTATATGTACTGATAAAACAGGTACTCTGACTAAAAATAAAATGACTGTGAGAGAAACCCATATTACTGCTCCTGAAAGAGCATTTGAAATTTCTGCACTATGTAATAATTCCAGCATATATGAGGGTAAAACTATAGGTGATCCAACAGACGTAGCTATGCTTGTTTTTGCTGAAGAAAATGGATATTCAAAAATAGAACTTGAAAAAAGATATCCAAGATTACTTGAAATTCCGCTGGATAGTGTAAGAAAAAGAATGACCACAGTAAATGAAATTGATGGAGAAAAATACGTTCTGGTTAAAGGAGCTCCTGAAATAGTTTTAGGTAAATCTACGTGGATTGAAAAGGATGAAAGAATCCAGAAACTTACAAAACCAGATAGAGAAGCAGTATTAAATGATTTAAGAAATATGACTGGTAAAGCACTCCGTGTTCTTGCCCTCGCCTACAAAAAAATCCCCTATGAAGAAAGTAAATTTGATGAACTGGACAAAGATATACTTGAAGAAAATCTTGTTTTTGTTGGTTTGGTGGGGATGATGGATCCGCCAAGGAAAGAAGCTAAAGAAGCTGTGGCAACCTGTAAGAAAGCCGGCATTAAGGTAGTAATGATAACAGGAGATCACAAAGATACTGCAGCGGCTATTGCCAGAGAAATTGGAATCCTTACCGATGGCAAGGTCCTTACTGGTTCTGAACTTGATAAACTCACTGATGCTGAATTTGAAAGAATTGTGGAGGATGTTCAGGTTTATGCAAGGGTCTTCCCAGAACAAAAAGTTAGAATTGTTGAAGCACTTAAAGATAAGGACAATATCACAGCAATGACTGGTGATGGTGTTAATGATGCTCCTGCTCTTAAAAGGGCAGCAATAGGTGTAGCTATGGGAACCGGTACAGATGTTGCTAAAGAATCATCAGATATGCTTCTTCAAGACGATAACTTTGCCACCATAGTTAAAGCTGTTAAAGAAGGGCGTACTATATTTGATAATATAAGAAGGTTCGTTAGATTCCAGCTTTCAACGAACGTAGGTGCTATACTTACAATTACATCTTCTTCAATCATGGGACTTCCAGTACCTTTTAATCCAATACAGGTTCTATGGATTAACATTATTATGGACGGACCGCCAGCACAATCTCTTGGTGTTGAACCACCTGAAAAGAACATTATGGAACGTGCTCCAATAAAAGAAGAGATTATACCAAGGAAAAATCTTATAAAAATAATTATTGCAGGGGTAGTAATGACTGTAGGAACACTTGCCCTCTATTATTATGAACTCATAAGTGGAGCAGGTGCTTTAAAAGCTACATCAATAGCATTTACAGTTTTTGTCATGTTCCAGATTTTTAATGTATTTAACTGTAAATCAGAAATGAACTTAAGAAATATTTCAAATAAATTTTTGTTTATCGCCATTTCACTGTCATTATTACTACAGATAGCTGTTATATATACCCCGTTCCTCCAAGGAATCTTTGAAACAACAGCATTATCATTAATTGATTGGATCGTGATTATTTTGGTATCCTGTACAATCATTATAAGCGACTGGCTTGCTGAGAAATTTATAAAGTACTAATACAAATAATAAACTATTTTTATATTTTAGTAACATTATTTGAGGTTAGAATTAGTAATCAGGTTGTGAATTAATGCCAGAAAAAAGTAAAAAAAATATAATTGTAATGGCAGGCACTAAAGATGCTGCAAGAATCATTAATAAACTGAATAAAACTGGAAATTTTAAAATACTGGCTACAACCACCACAGAATACGGTGCGGATATTGCAAAATCCGCAGGCGCACATAAAGTTCTTTCCTGTAAATTAGAAGAAAATGAATTGATAGAACTCATAAAAAAGAAAAAAATTGAAGTTCTAATTGATGCTACACATCCTTTTGCTATAAATGCAACTAAAAATGCAATAAATGCTTCAAAATCCGCCGATATTAATTATATTCGTTTTGAAAGGCCCCAAATGGAGCTTCCAGAAAGTAATCTAATTTATAAAGCTTTTTCATTTAAAGAAGCTGCATTAAAAGTCAATGAATTAACTAAAGGTCGAGTTATGCATCTTGCAGGAGTTTCAACATTAAAACCAGTGATTGAAAAAGTGGATTCCAACCGATTATTTGCAAGGGTACTTCCTTCATTAGATTCAATTCAAAAATGCCTGGATCTTGGATTAAAACAGGGAAATATCATAGCAATGCAGGGAACTTTTTCTAAAGACTTTAATAAGGCATTAATGCGAGAATATAACATTTCTTTGATTATAACTAAAGAAAGTGGGGATACGGGGGGCACTCCTTCAAAATTAGATGCTGCAGTGGAACTTGGAATTACAATAGTGTTAGTTACACGTCCAGAAGTTTTAGAACTTAAAGATAACGATATATTCGTAGATATAGACAAATTATGCTATAATATGTTAAATATGCCATAATATATCCAGATTTTTTATATCATCCATTAAAAATATATTGAATTAAAAAAATGTATTGATATTTACATATTAAAATTCAAGACATACTTTTTCTCTTTTAAGGTCTTAAAATTTAATTAAGGAGTTCTTATTAAATAAAAAAAACATAAATAGAGAGATATTTATATAAAAATAATTATAAAATTTAAAAATTCAGGAGTTGTTAAATTGAAATCTGCCGTAATGTATTATTCAAGAACTGATAAGACCGCTGAGGCTGCAAAAGTGCTTGCAAAATATCGGTAGATTTAATTGAAATTAGAGACCTTAAAAATAGAAAAGGAATACTAAACTATATAAGAGCTGCACTTGATGCAAAAGGTCCAAAAATTGCCGATATAGAACCCAGCAATGTTGATACTACTATTTATGACACATTATGCTTTGGAAGCCCTGTTTGGACTGGAAAACCAGCGCCAGCATTCAATACAATGATACAAAACCAGTGAAAACAAGTTTTCACAGGGCCGAAAATTGTAAATTTTCGAGCACTTTGAAATTACCGGGAAAAATATTATACTCTTTGTAACTCTTGGGGATCGAATTATGAAGATACACTTAGTTTAATGAGCAACACTGTTAAAGATAAATGTGGGAACGTAATTAAAACATTTGCTATCACAAATAGCGGCAAAAAAGTAATGAAGATATAAAATTGAAATAAATGGAATGGAATTCCCATTATAAATTTTTTAATTTAATAAATCTCTAAAGGCATCACTTCGATTTCAGACCCCTCTTCAACTATTTCAACATTTTTAGCCACTTCAAAATAGCCATCAGCTTCTGCAACTGCGGTTATAGCTCCAGAATCTTTTAATATAGGGTGTGCAACATCATTTTCTATTTTTACAAATGCGTATTGATGTCTTCCCTTTGAAGAATGAAATCTTCTTGAAATTTTGAGTTTTAATACATCAGATTTCCGATGTTCAGGCATGGATGCCATTTTTCGCAGAAATGATGAAACAAAAACATGAAATACCATTAATGCAGCAACAGGGTATCCTGGAAGCCCAAAAATAGGTTTATCATTGATCAAGCCAATCATAGTTGGTTTACCTGGTTTTACAGCAATTCCATGCACCATAACTTCTCCCATATCATCAAGTACAGCCCTTAAAACATCGCCTGCACCTGCAGAGGTTCCGCCAGAAGTTATTATAACATCGGCATCTAAGTGCTCTTCCAATTTGCTTTTAAGATCTTTATAATTATCTCTGGCAACACCAGAATATATTGGCGTACATCCGCAGGTTTTTACGGCATTTGAGATGGTTAAAGAATTTATGTCATATATTTTTCCATATTCAAGTTGTTCACCAGGTTTAACTATCTCATTTCCAGTTGATATCACTGCAACCTTAGGTTTTTTGAACACTGGGACATTTTTAATACCTGTTGCCCCCAATACCCCTATTTTATCATGAGTTAATAATGTTCCTGATTTCAGAAGGAGATCATCTCTGGAAACATCAGATCCTTTCAAGGCAATATTTTGACCATGAGCTGTACTTTTATGGATATGAATACCATCATCCTTATTTTCTGTAAATTCGACCATTACTACCCCATTTGCACCTTCTGGAACTGGGGCTCCTGTACTAACTTCAATGCATGTTCCTTTCTCAACATTTTTGGAAGCTGATTCACCAGCCCTTACTATTTCTGTAAGTTTCAAAATTACAGGATTATCTTCAGATGCACCAAATGTATCTTCTGCTCTTACTGCATATCCGTCCATTGATGCTCTATTAAAAGGAGGCAAATCAATTTCTGCTTTTATATCTCCTGCAAGTACTCTTTTATAGGCTTTTTCTAATGTTACTTCCCCAATCTCTTTCTTTATCTTGATATTATCGATTATTTCTCTGACTTCTTCAGAATCCATTATTCTTAGAAACTCTGTTCCCATTTAAATCACTTTGATTCTATAAAATAGTTAAATACCCTTTTAAATCATTATTTACATAAAAGGATATGACTATTAATTTATTTAAAATATGCTTTAAAATTATGGTGATCTCTTATCAAAATTTAATTAATTATTTTATATAATCATAAAAATAAACAAGCCTAAATTTTTTAAAGAATAAGCATAAAGTATTGTTATAAAATGCATTTATTTAATTTTCGTGTAAAATATTATTCATACTGAAAAATAATTCATTTAACTGTTTGGTTTTATTTAAAAATGGATAATATTCCTTTTAATTATTTTAGTTATTCTTCACTTTTTATTGCAAAAGTATTATAACAGAGTAGTGGAATATATCTATAATGGAAATAATAATTTAGTTTATTAATAAGGTTTCATTTACTAAAAAACAGCCCCGTGTATCTGGCACTTTTTCAATAATAGTACATTTATATAAGTTGTTCATTTTAGTTATTATGATCTTTTAAGCTAAACTTCAATAAAATGGAAGAATTTTATTGATAACTTTCTAAAACCTAATGGAGGAGAGTATTTGAGAAGAGGACGTGGAAGACAACAACAAGGAACTCAAGAAATGCGTAGAGTAAGATCTCCAAGAAAAGGAGAAATTGCTGGCGTTGTTGAGCAAATATTAGGACATGGAAAATTGAGGGTAAGATGTGACGATGGTAAAATTAGACTTGCCAGAATTCCTGGAAAAATGAAAAAAAGAATCTGGATCCGTGAAGGAGATGTAGTTCTTGTAAAACCATGGGATTTCCAGAGCGATGAAAAAGCAGACGTGATCTGGAGATATACAAGAACAGAAGCAAACTGGCTTGAACGCAGAGGTTATTTAAACTTATAATCTCTTAAATTTTAGAATTTAAATTTAAATCATTTTTAATCATTTTTATAATGTTTAATTTTCAATAAGCCACAAATATAGCGTGAATTAATTATGGGCTCTAAAATATCAAAGGCAGATGATATTTTAAGAAAAATGTTATCTGAAAAAAGAATTAAAAGTGTTGAGGATAAAAGGGTTGGAAGTGAAGTATTTGACACTATAACTCTTAAAACATTATACAAACTGGCAAATACTGGTTACATTCATCGACTTAATGGTGCGATAAGCACAGGAAAAGAGGCAAATGTGTTTAAAGGCCTGGATGAGAATGATAATTTTGTAGCAGTAAAGATCTACAGAGTTACAACTTCTGATTTTAAGAAAATGCAGAATTATATACAGGGAGACCCGCGATTTAAGGTCAGAACGTCTAATAAACGCCAGCTTGTAAATGCATGGGTTACAAAAGAGTTTAGAAATCTTCAAAGAGCCGAAGAAGCCGGTGTTAATGTCCCAAAACCCATTATAGCAAAGAATAATGTACTTGTAATGGACTTCATTGGAGATGAAGAAGGAGATGCAGCACTTCCCATGAGACATTCTGTTATTAAGGACCCTGAAAAGCTCCTTACCAAATTAATTAATAATATAAAGCTTTTATATCAAGAAGCAGGACTTGTACATGGTGATCTTTCAAGTTACAACATTTTAATTCAGGATGGAGAACCTGTAATTATCGATATTTCACAGGGTATGACTCGAGATCATCCAATCTCCCATGAGCTCTTAAATAGAGATATAGCTAATATTGTAAGAGATTTTAAGAAATTAAAGGTTAATATATCTAATGAAGAAATAAAAAGCATAATTAAGGATTTATGAGGATAGAAAAGTATATTATATGGCATATTGAAATATATTTAGAGGTAGAAGAAAATAGAATTTTTCTTGAACTTTAGAAAATCGAAGATTTTCGAGCCCCGAACATGAATGTTCAAGGGCGCAAATCTATGATTTGCGGCCATAAAACTATGGTTTTGTTGGCCTCAAAAAAATAAAATTTTGAGGTGAAAAAGTGCCTAACACTGAATATCTTAAGATTCCAAAGGAAAGAATTGGAGTTCTAATTGGGAAAGACGGCGTTACAAAAGAACATGTAGAAAATATGACAAATACAGAGCTAGATATTGAAAGTGAAACTGGCAGCGTCACCATTTCTCCAACAGAAAATATGGAAGATCCTCTTGGCGTATGGAAAACCAGATACATCGTTAAAGCGATAGGTAGAGGATTTAGCCCAGAAACAGCTCTTAAACTTCTTGATGATGAATTTATTCTTGAAATAATCAATTTGCAGGATTTTGTTGGAAAATCAAAAAAAGCAATATTGAGGCAAAAAGGCAGAATAATCGGTAGAGAAGGAAGAACCAAGGAAATAATTAAAGAAATGACCAATGTCGACGTATCGGTATATGGTAAGACTGTATCACTTATTGGAGATATGGAACGGATTCAGATTGCAAAAGAAGCTGTCGAAATGATTTTGGAAGGTATAAGACATAAAACTGTCTATTCATTCCTGGAAAGGAAAAAACAGGAATTAAAAAGAAAAGAATTTGAAAATATTGTAATTAAAGACTAAAATTACGCTTATTATGGACTAAAGGAGGCTAACTTTGGAAAGAGAAACATCTTTGGAAAAAGAAATGTCTATTGAACCAATAGTATCTGCGGAAAGAGAAGCATCTGAACTTTTTGAAGAGTTTAAGGAGCTTACAGCATCTGAGTTTTTCAGAAGAAATAAACAAATGCTTGGTTTTTCTGGTAAAATAAGATCATTAACGATAGTATTCCACGAACTGATCACAAATAGTCTTGATGCTGCTGAAGAAGCAGGGATTCTACCAGAAATAATAATAGACCTTAAAAGAGTGGATAAAGACCATTATATCTTATATCACAAGGATAACGGACCAGGTATACCTGAAGATTTCATCACTAAAGTATACTGTACCATGTTTGCAGGATCTAAATTTAGAAATATCCAGTCAAGGGGACAACAAGGATTAGGGTGCAGTGGATGTGTTCTATTATCCCAGATGACCACAGGAAGACCTGTAAAAATCACTTCAGGATATAAAGTAGAGGATAAGCTTAAAGGAGTGGAAATGACATTCAAAATGGATGTCAAAAAGAATCAAGGGCTTATTTTAGATAAAAAAGAAGTTGAAGTCGATTCAACAGGTGTAGCCATAGAACTTCAGTTTAAGGATGTATCATATTCTCTAAGCGAACAGGGAGCATTTGAATATATAAGAAGAACTATGATTGCAAATCCACACGCTAAAATCATATTTAGAGATCCTACAGGCCACAAATTTATATTTGATAGGGCTACAGACATAATTCCCCCAATGCCTAAAGAAGTGCTCCCTCATCCAAAAGGAGTAACAGCAGACGATTTAATCTTTATGGCAAAGCACACCGATAAAAGGAGATTCAGAAGCCTGTTAACAAGTTCATTATCCAGAATGTCAAATAAGAGAATTGACGAAATTGAAAAAATAACTGGAATTGACTTTAACAAGCGCCCTAAAGACATGAAATGGGAAGAGGCGGAAAAAATTGTGGAATTATTCCAATCAATGGACTTCATGGCCCCTCCAACAGCAGGATTAATCCCAATGGGAGAAGAACAGATTGAAAAAGGTATGAGGGAGATATTAGAGCCCGAATATGTAAAAACAATCACAAGAAAGCCTAAAACATACAAAGGAGGAGTTTCTTTTGTAATTGAGGCCGGGCTTGCCTACGGAGGAAAATCCGGTAGAGTAGTTGGTGAACAGAAAAAAGCAGAAATCATGCGTTTTGCAAATAGAGTCCCGCTTACTTTTGATCAGGGAAGCTGTGGTATAACAGAAGCGCTCAAAAGTATAGACTGGAAACGTTATGGGATAAGAGACCTTGAAAACGCTCCAGTAACAGTATTTGCAAACATTGTATCTACCCACGTACCTTATATGTCTACAGGAAAGCAGAGTGTTGCTCCTGAAGAAGAAATAATGCAGGAAGTGAGGCAGGCCACAATGAAAATTGCCAGAAGCTTACAAAAATATTTAAATGCAAAAAGAGCAGCTAAAGAAGAAGAAATGCGTTCAAAAATATTTGAAACTTTCGTGCCCGTAATATTAAGGGAAGCGGCAATCCTTGCTGAAGAAGATGTTCCAGAATACGACGCACTATTAAACAAAGTAACAAGAAAACCAAAGATACTGGAGGATATTCATGCTAAATAGAAGAGATATCACAATAAACAAGCTCAAAGGATTAGGAGCACAGATAATTGAAGATGTAAACAGTAGCACTGTTCCATCTGTTAAAGTGCCTTCAAGGGGTACCTCTAACCTTGTTTATGACGATGCAAAGAGATATTATGTCCTTGGAGACCGTTATGGTAAAAGATCACTTGGTAATGTTAAACAAATTAAAAAAATAGCCCAAATGGTTTATGTAGCTAACTTCAGTAAAAATCTTATAAGAACAAATAAAACAGCGACTTTAAGGGAGCTTTACTACGTTTCAGAAGGATGGGACGTTGATTTTGGCGACCAGCAAGAATGTAACGGTGTTGGTGAAGATTTAGAAGTTATGCTGGGAATGTCAAGAGAAGACCTTGGTTTAATGCCAGAGGAAGATGGAGCTTCTGTTTATGGTAACATCATTCTTCAAGAGGGTGATGTTGAAATTAACGCCCTAAAATCAGGTAAATCAGGTTACACTATATCTCCCACCATTGACGACGTGGAATTCGTTGATCATGATGTGAAAAGAGTAATTGCAGTTGAAACTATGGGAATGTTCCACAGACTGGTTCAAGAAGAAGCATATAAAAAATTCGATACCCTCATTGTAGGACTCAAGGGCCAGGCAGCAAGAGCAACAAGAAGGTTCTTAAAACGCGTTAACACTGAGCTTAATTTACCAGTATATGTATGTAACGACGGAGATCCATGGGGATTCCACATTGCCATGGTTATAATCTCAGGAAGTGCAAAGCTCGCCCACGTTAACCATGACCTTGCAACCCCAGACGCTAAGTTTTTAGGGGTAACTGCAAGTGACATAATAAACTATGATCTTCCAACTGATCCTTTAAAAGATATTGACGTTTTAAGACTTAAAGAACTGCTTAAAGATCCTCGTTATAAGGACGAATACTGGAAAACAGAAATTAAGAAAATGATTAAGATCGGTAAAAAAGCAGAACAGCAATCATTCTCTAAATATGGTCTTGAATATGTAGTCGATACATATTTACCAGAGAAACTTGACGCAATGTAATTCAACTGCTCATAAATTCTTTGAATTTTTTGAGGGGAATTGATCAAAAAAGTCGGGCAGAACGAAGCATGCAAATCTTAAAAAATCAAAGATTTTCCATGCCTAAAAAAATGTAAAGCATTTTTCTCCAGCTTCGATTTGCTGCATGCAAAAAATCTATAATTTTTTGCGGTTACGAACTGAGTTAGTAAACATGGAAAAATTTTAAATTTTTCCGGTTGCGGAGCTTTGCTCCGCAAACATCAAAAATCAAGGATTTTTGATAGTTCTGCGCCAAAAAAATCGAAGATTTTCCTAAGACTATGAAACTTCCTTTCATGGCGGCAAAAACAAAGCTTTTGCAAGCCTCGCTCAAATCAAAGCACTCAAAAACTTCATTTTTGTGACGTGCAAAACTTTCAGTTTTGCTGTTCGGGAAACAAAGGTCTTCAAAATCTCTGATTTTGAGACTCTGAAAATAAAGTTTTCCTAGGTCTCCCTCAACGTCAAAATCATAAATTTTAACAGATTTTTCGCTGCGGAAACGAAAGCAGCCAAAAATGATCAATTAAGGAAATTAAGAATTTCCTATCTTTTTACTTTTTTAACCCATTAAATCAAATATTCTTTAATTACTATTTTAGCCAGCTACGCTGATATATTATCTTTTTTTACACTAAATCTCTAAAACGCTCGTCATGCCATTTTATTATTTAATTTAAGATATTTTGCTTTAAATAGTGTATTTAGAGGCAATTTATTTACAGATTAAGACCAATAACCATTATTTTTGCATTTAAAGCATTAAAACCTCAAAAATCAAAAATAATATATAATGCCAGAAATATATTAACTGTATAACTGGTGTTTTTATGTTAAGAATAGTGCTTGAAGAAATTACATCCCATATTAAATCTCTGGATATTGACGATGAAGCCGTTAAACTCATGGAAAATTACTTAATTAATGCTCCAAAGATATTTATATGCGGTTATGGAGAATCTGAACTTGTTGGGAAATCTTTCGCTTCAAGATTAAGCAAAATACGCAGCGAAGTCTATGTGGTAAGCGAGACAATTGTGCCTGAAATTAATAAAGAAAATGTGCTTTTAGCCATATCTGGATCAGGAGAAACTGAACCAACCTTAACTATTACAAAAAAGGCACATGAAATTGGCGCAGATATTATATCCATAACTTCTTTTTCTGATTCACCCCTTGCTCAAATTTCAGACCTTGTAATTGAAATACCCGGAAGAATAAGGGCAAAAACTAAAAATTATATAGAAAGGCGAGTATCCGGTGAATATGAACCATTAACACCATTTGGAACCCTATTTGAGATATCAACAAGGGTGTTTCTAGAAGGTATCATTACAGAACTTGCAGAAAGATGAAATTAAAATAATATTTATTAGAGCGCCTTAAATAAAAATATTAAAAAAAATAAAAGTCCTAATCTACTGAAATTTATATTAAAATGCATTCCGGTATTAATGGCTTTTTCATATTTCAACAATCAGCCTAAAAAGGTATTGATGGAAATAAATTTATTTATATAGCGATAAAAATTATATTATAATTAAAAGTTAAAGATTAGTATTTGAATAAGGAGTTGATCTTTTGAAATCTGTTGGTATAAATGGATATGGAACAATCGGTAAAAGAGTAGCAGATGCAGTTTCTGCTCAAGACGATATGAAAATTGTGGGGGTTACCAAGCGAAGCCCTGATTTTGAAGCCCGAATGGCAGTTGAAAAAGGCTATGATCTATATATAAGTGTCCCGGGAAGGGAAAGCTCCTTTGAAGAAGCAGGAATTAAAGTAACAGGAACTGCAGACGAATTATTTGAGAAACTGGATGTTGTTGTTGACTGTACCCCCGAAGGTATCGGTGCCAAAAATAAGGAATCTATTTATGAAAAAATTGGATTGAAAGGCATATTTCAGGGTGGAGAAAAACATGACAATATAGGACTTTCATTCAATTCATTTTCAAATTATAAAGATGTTATAGGGAAAGATTATGCAAGAGTTGTTTCCTGTAATACAACTGGATTATGCAGAACCCTTAAACCAATAGATGACCTCTGTGGAATTAAAAAGGTAAGGGCTGTTATGGTAAGAAGAGGTGCTGACCCAAGGCAGGTTAAAAAAGGCCCAATCAATGCTGTTGTTCCAAATCCCCCAACAGTGCCTTCACATCACGGACCTGATGTTCAGACAGTTATGTACGGCCTTAATATTACCACAATAGCATTATTAGTGCCTACAACATTAATGCACCAGCACAACTTAATGGTTGAACTTGAATCTAATGTAAGCGTTGATGATATTAAAGATATGTTAAATGCTACTCCTCGTGTTCTTTTACTTAAAGCAAGTGAAGGGCTTGGGTCAACTGCTGAATTTATGGAATACGCAAAAGAATTAGGCCGTTCAAGAAATGATTTATTCGAAATCGGAGTCTGGGACGAATCATTGAACATCGTAGATGGAGAACTCTATTACATGCAGGCAATTCATCAGGAATCTGACGTTGTGCCAGAAAATGTTGATGCAATAAGGGCTATGCTTGAAATAGAAGATGATCCTCAAAAATCCATTGAAAAAACAAATAAAGCTATGGGTATTTTTTAATTAAAGATACCATTACTTTCTTCTATTTTTAAATCATTTTATGTGTTAATTTGAGACTATCTGTTCTTTTTAATAGATTTTATTAAATGGAAGTAACATATATTCAAAGAATTGATATTGAATTGCTGCATTATTTGAATGATTTTTTCATAATTTACAGTGATTTTAATGATAAAAGAATTTATTATTTCAATGCGTCCGAGGCAGTGGTATAAAAATCTGGTTATATTTGTGGGAATTGTATTTTCATTTAACCTTTTGAACTTAAACCTATGGATTGATGCAATTGGGGCATTTGCAGTTTTTTGCGCTATCTCAGGCAGCATATATGTGCTGAACGATATAATCGATATTGAAAAGGATAAAACCCATCCTAAAAAATGCATGAGACCCATAGCATCAGGTAAATTAAACAAATCTTATGCTTTAATATTTGCCATCATATTTATTGGCTTAGCGCTTTTTGTTGCCTATTTAATTAATTTATGGTTCTTAGTTTCAACAATAGCGTTCTTTCTGTTAATATTAATTTATTCAGTATTTTTAAAGCATTTTATAATAGTAGATATAATAATTATTTCCACTGGTTTTGTTATAAGGGCTATTGCAGGATGTTTTGCAGTGGGAGTCCTTGTCTCACCATGGCTCATAATATGTGCTTTCTTACTTGCATTATTTTTAGCAATTGGGAAACGTAGACATGAGCTGGTGCTTTTAAGAGGTGATGCTGGAAATCACAGGAAAATTCTAGATGGATACTCAACTGAAATGCTTGACCAGATGATTAATATTACTACTAGTGCCTTAATCATGTCATATTCTCTTTACACATTTTTTACAGGCAAAATATTTATAATGCTCACAATTCCCTTTGCATTCTACGGTCTTTTCAGATACATATATCTTGTGCATAAAGAAAATTTCGGCGGAGAGCCTGAAATGCTTTTTAGAGATAGGGGAATGTTATTTACCATGATTTTGTGGGTGATTCTAATTATAGTAATACTTTATGGAAACATAATTTTTAAATTTTAAGAATATTAAAATTTTCATATTAGTTACTATAATTTAAAGATATAAAGTAAAAATTAAATTACTGGAATTAAAAGATGAAATACGACTTACATATTCATTCAAAGTATTCTAATGATGGAATTCTTGATCCCCAAAAAATTGTAAAGATTGCAATTAAAAAGGGACTTGATGGAATTGCAGTAACTGACCATAATACCATAAAAGGCGGTTTAAAGACAAAAGAATACGAAACTCAAGATTTCAAAGTTTTAGTTGGTTCTGAGGTATCCACAACCAGAGGGGAGATTATTGGGCTCTTTTTATCTGAAGAAATCAAATCAAGGGAATTTCATGAAGTTGCTGATGAAATTAGAGACCAGGGCGGTTTAGTAATTGTTCCACATCCATTTGACGAATTGAGGAAAGCATCATTCGGCATTAAAAATGAGGATGCAAAGTACCTGGATACAATTGAAGTGTTTAATTCCAGATGCATTTACCAAAAATATAATGATAGAGCAGCAGTATATGCAAAAAAACATAATTTATCCCAGGTTGGAGGCAGTGATGCGCATTTTCCATATGAGATAGGTAAAGCAGGTATTATTTTAGAATCCCATGAGGTGAAAAATGCTATTTTGAATAAAGATTTAGAAATATTTGGAAATAAATCCATTTTTTTAAACCATGGAATAACAAAGGTGCTTAAATTATGGCGAAAAACAAGATCTGGCTGGTAATCCTATTTGCAGTTGTAGTTTATGTAATAATGGGCATATATGCCGATTGGAATACATTAATTTCTGCAATGAAATCTTTTAAATGGATATTTATCCCATTAATGATAATTCTAACTACTGTTGCCTATTTCATCAGATTTTATAAGTGGAATTTTTTTCTCAAGACTGCAGGAGTTCAGATAAATCTTAAAGATAATTTATTCGTATTCTTCAGTGGACTGGGAATGATAATAACCCCTGCAAAAGTTGGAGAAATTTGGAAAGGATGGCTTATAAAAGATATAAATGGAGAAAACTTAAGCAGGACTGTCCCTGTAGTGATTATTGACCGATTTACAGATTTAATTGGCTTAATAATTCTATCTTTACTCGGAATTCTCTACTATAGGGAAGGAGCTTATATTTTAATAATTTTAATTGCAGTTTTTGCCGGATTTTTTATAGCAGTTAGATCTAAATGGATTTCCAGTAAAATAATTTCAGTACTGGAAAAAAGAGCAGGAAAATATTCTGGCGACATTAAAGAAATGCATAAAACCTTTGAACAAACAATGGCCCCTCAAGGGCTTGTTTTCATGTCTTTTGTAAGCGCCTTTGCATGGTTTTTTGAATGTCTGGCCCTCTATTATGTAATAGTAGGATTTGGAGAATATGTTAACATTATTTTATCCACGTTCGTGTTTAGCTTTGCATCTCTTGCTGGAGCAGTAAGCATGATTCCGGGAGGCCTTGGAGTTGCTGAAGGGACAATTACTGGATTGCTTCAGTTTTTTGGGCTAAATTCTGCTGTATCAATTGGTACTGCCATAATAATAAGATTTGGAACGCTCTGGTACGGGACAATTTTAGGATTCAGTGTGTATTTACTATTTAAAAACAGAATTATTTTAGAAAGACCAAAAATAGAATAGGTGAATTAATGTCAAATGTAGCAGTTATGAAGACATCACCAGAAACCGTGGTTAATGATTATTACAGCTTAATGAATTTAGCAGAATATAAAAAATCCTTAAAAAAGGAAACCTCCACAATTTTAAAACTCAATCTTTCATGGACCCTCTATTATCCTGCATGTTCGACTCCCCCCTGGCAGCTTGAAGGGGTCTTAAATGCTCTAAAAACTGATGGTTACAAAGATGTTGTAGCTGTAGAGAATCAGACTGTTGTTACACATCCATGGAAAGGAGCATACTATAACAAATGGCTTCCCATTCTAAATAGCCATGAAATAAATTTTAAGCCCTTAACCGATGTTGAATGGGTTTCTCATAAGCCAAAATCCGAAATGCTTGCTATGAATGAAATATTTGGAGAAGTATGGGTTCCAGAAATGTTCTATGACTCCAATGTGATTCATTTTCCAACTATGAAAACACATGGCCATACAACAACCACTGGAGCCATGAAAAATGCTTTTGGAGGTTTAATTCCCAAATACAGACACCATGCCCATAAAAAGATACATGAAGTCCTTGTTGATTTGCTTTCAATCCAAAATGAGATTCATAAAGGAATATTTGCAGTTATGGATGGTGGGGTCTGTGGAAACGGAGCGGGGCCAAGAACAATGAAACCATTCACTGGCAATCTAATACTGGCTGGGGAGGATCAGGTTGCAATCGATGCTGTAGCTGCAAGAATAATGGGTTTTGATCCCCTAAAAATTGATTACATTAAAATGGCGCATGATATGGGTTTAGGAACCGGTGATATTGATCAGATCGAAATAAATGCCAATATAAATAACCTTAAAAGTTTGAATTTCAATTTTGAAACTAAAAGAAGCCCCATAATAAAGTGGGATCAAAGGATCAGGAAGAAAACAATGAATATAAGGTGGCTCCACCAGCTGCTCTTTAATTCACCCTTATTTAAATCCTTCATCTTTGCCTCTGAATTTTATCATGATCGCCTCTGGTATCCTATAACTGGAAAGAGAAAGATAAATGAATTTAAAAAGACTTCATGGGGAAAAATGTTTGATAAGTACGATTATGGTGACTTTCCAGAATATAAAGAAGTCAAAGACTGGGATCCTTATTGAATCGTTTAAAACTCGATTCATAGGTTAAAATTAATATATTGTTGTACTAAAATAGCATTATTAAGATATAAATAAGTCAATTTTATCAATAAAAAAGTGAAATAATGCCTGAAAGAGCAAATATAGATGAATATCTGGAAAAATATGCCATAGAAATAAGCAAAATTGCCCTAAAACTTCGAAATCTAATTTTAAAACTGTTTCCTGATATGGATGAAATTATAAAATGGAAAAATCTTGTTTACCAAAAGAATGGATATGTATGTGCAATTTTAATCCATAAAAATCATGTAAACCTTGAATTCTGGCATGGGACAGAACTGGAGGATCCTAAAAATCTTCTTGAAGGTACAGGAAAGAAAATGAGGCATATTAAAGTTACAGATGAATCAACTATCGATGCTGAATACATAAAAATCCTAATAGGAGAATCTATTGAACTTAATAAGTCCAGTTAGTCTTTAATATCCTGAGAGGATGTTTGATAAAATTAGTGAAAACAGAACTTTAGATGATATTTTCCAGGGAAATGAGCCTAAAAAAGGTATAAATGAAGTTAGTGTAAAATCCATTTTAAATAAATCAAAAAAACGCGACTCTTGGTTTTTATTAGATTATTCACTTAACCCTTATCTTGGCTGTTCGTTTAATTGTCTTTACTGCTATATCAGAGGAAGCCATTATGGGGGAAATACTACTCATAAACTACAGGTTAAATCAAATGCTGCAGAAATTCTGGTAAAACAGCTGAAAAGAAGGGTTAAAACTAAAGAATATGGATTAATTGGAATTGCATCATCTACTGAACCCTATCCTCCAGTTGAAGAAGAACTAAAATTAACAAGAAGCTTACTTGAAATAATAGCAAGATCTAAGTTCCCAGTGAGTATTTTAACCAGATCTAAACTGATTTTAAGAGATATGGATATTTTAAAGAAGATAAATGAAAATGCAATTCTGCCGCCTGATTTAAAGCCAAAATTAAGAGGAGGGGCAATAATATCATTCTCATTTTCCACTCCTGACGAAAAACTGGCTAAAATCTTTGAACCCAATGCTCCAACTCCAAAAGAAAGGTTAGAAACCATGAAAAAATTTAAAGAGGAAGGATTCAGGACTGGAGTATGTTTCATGCCTGTATTACCGTTTTTATCTGATTCAGAAAAACAGGTGGAAAAAATGATAGTTCTGGCCAAAAATTACGGTGCTGATTCAATTTTAACTGCTGGTTTAACTCTATTTGGGAATGAACCAACTGATTGTAAAACTGTTTACTTTAAAACCATTGAAAAACACTTCCCTGAACTTTTGGAAAAAACTAAAAAAATCTTTGGAGATAAATTCTATCCAAACACAAAATATCAAAGAGAACTAAATGAAAGAGCAAATAGATTATGTAAAAAATATGAAATTAAAAATAGAATAGTATAAGAAATTTAAAGATATATGGAATATTGTGATTAAATGAAATCAGAGGTAAGATTTGGACCTGCAGGAAGACTTATTGAATATAAAGGTAAAACAACAGAAGTTTGCAATTATATTAAACAAATTGGGCTTGATGCCTTTGAATATCAGGCCACTTATGGGGTTAAAATTTCAAAACAATCTGCACTGGAACTTGCACAAAATGGAAAGAAAAACAACATTCTGATTTCAATGCATGCTCCTTATTACATTAACCTATCTTCACAAAGGGAAGAAACTATTAAAAACTCAATCAACAGACTTATTCAATCTGCAAAGGCTGGAGAATGGATGAATTCTTATAGAATAGTTTTTCATATGGGTTTTTATACCAAATATTCCCATGAAGAGGCTATGAAAAAGACTAAAGAAGCCATTACAGAGTTATTAGAAAAAGTTGAAAGTGAAGGAATTAAAAGATATACTTTTGCACCTGAGACAACCGGTAAAAAATCGCAACTTGGGTCCCTTGATGAAATTATAGACATATGCCAGACTTTTGATAACTTTGAACCTACCGTGGACTTTGCACACATGCATGCACGGTCCGTAGGAAGTATCAAAACTAAAAATCATTATGCAAAAATATTTGATAAGGTAGAGGATGAATTAGGCATTAATACCCTTCATTCTCATTTTACAAAAATTGAATATACAGATAAGGGTGAGAGAAAACATCATGTGCTTGAAAATGAAAACTTCGGGCCGCCACTTGCCCCTTTACTGGAACTGGTATCAGAAAATGGCTTTAATGTCACATTTATTTGTGAAACTCCCTATCTGGATATAGATTCAAGGGAAATGAAGAAAGAATACCAAAAAATCTTAAATGAGAAGTAATTTTAAAAATGAAATAATGCAGATGTTTTATTTTAATAAGTAATTTTCAATGTCAAAATAAGTTCAGGCCAAAATATCATACAAAAAATCAAGTTTTTTAATATTTATGAATCTAAACTTTAATATATGATTTCATATAAATTACTAAATGATATTAAGAATAGAAAACAGTACAAAATAAAGTATATTATTTTTTTATACACTATTTTAGGAAGTTATTAGAAAAAGCTAGGTAAAATGAAAAATTTTAATAGTTTATATAAGATAACATGAAAATGTATAAAAATAAAATTAATTACATGCGGATTTTAAAATTTTATTTTCTAAATTTTAATTATATAATCAACACTGGAAGGTGTATTAGTGAAATTTAACAATATGGCACCCGATTCATATATTATAGAGAAAAAAACATCACAAAATAAAGGCGGCCCACAAAAAGAAGCTAAAGTAGTTGCATTAGAGTCTATTGGTTATCCTTTTCTTTGCAATCTTGTGGAAAATCCTAAAATAGAGATATTTGATAAAGAACTTTTTGAACTTTACGCAAGGGAACAATGGGAAGGATATACTGTTAATGAAGGTTCTTTTCTTTTTGATCAAAAATTACTGCCAGATTTTGCATTCAAAATCATAAAAGCACATCCTAATAACTCGCAGATAACTGCAAATACATCCATAGTCCTTATTGAAAATGAAGAAGCTAATAAATTTAAAAAAATTGAAAGCGAACTTAAAATGGACGATGTTGTTGGCCAAGAGCGTGCAAAGACCAAATGTAAGATAATAATGAAATATTTGCAGGATCCGGAGAAATTTAAAGAGTGGGCACCTCGTAATGTCCTTTTCCATGGTAAACCTGGAACTGGAAAAACAATGCTCGCCAAATCCCTTACTAATGAGCTTAATGTTCCATTATTCCTTGTAAAAGCAACAAGACTTATAGGAGAACATGTTGGTGATGGTGCAAGACAAATACATGAACTTTTTGAGGCAGCATCCCAATCAGCCCCTTCAGTAATATTCATAGATGAAATGGATGCAATAGGGCTGGATCGAAAATACCAATCACTTCGTGGGGACGTTTCAGAAGTTGTTAATGCTCTTCTTACTGAAATGGATGGAATAGACCAGAACTATGGGGTTGTGACAATAGGAGCTACAAATAACCCTTATTTACTTGATTTTGCAGTAAGAAGCCGTTTTGAAGAAGAAATAGAGTTTGAAATCCCAGATAAAGAGCAAAGGCAAATAATGCTTGAAAATTATATTAAAACAATGCCCCTTAAAGTGGATGTGAACATTGAAAGATTGGCAAATGCAAGTAAAGGAATGTCTGGAAGGGATATTAAAGAAAGATTGTTAAAAACAGCCCTTCACAAGGCAATTTCTGATGATAAAGACGCTGTGACATGGGAACAAATGGAATATGCCCTGAAGTTACACAAAAATGAGAAAAATGAGCCGAAACACATGTTTGCATGATTAAAGGATTAATTTTTTTTCTTTATTTTTATATCATGAATTTAACAATTTATTTTAAAAATTAATGAACAGGAAATGATATGGTTTAATTTTTCATATTTTTAATTTATGAAAACTTGAGAAAATAAACTCCGGGGTAATGGAACATTATTAGGAGTAAATAGATGAAAATAAGCGAAATGCTATATGATGCAGCCAGATATCCCTTTTCAGGATTAAAACAGCTCCTTTTATTGGGCTTATTGATTTTAATTAGTAGTTTATTTCTGGGGCAATATAATGAGTTATATGTTTATTTAGATAATATTTTAGGTGATTCTGGTTTATTATTGGCCATATTCCTATTTTTTGCTATAACAACCATTTTTATGATCCTGGAAGCGGGCTACTCATTTAAAATTGTTGAAAAAAGCATTAATGGAGATGAAAAGCCTCCAGAGTTGAATAATTTCATTTATATGTTTAAACATGGGATCAATGAAACAATTATAGCCATTATCTATTTTATGGTTCCCTTTATTATCTTTTTATCAATTTTAGATGATGCATTTTCCCAGATAAACTTGGGAATTCCTGAAATAAGTGATGAAATTGCAATATTACTATTAATTGCCTTAATTTTTTTAGGATTCATTGTAAACATAATCTTTACAATTGCAATCCCTCACATGGCATTTAAAGGGGGATCATTTAAAGAAGCATTTAGATTAGGTGAAATATTTAAAAAGATCAGGAGAATAGGTCTAAAGAAATTAATTATTGGATACTTCATTGTTATTTTAGGCCTGGTGGTGATTGGAGGCCCAATATTAAAGGAGATAATAGAATCATCAAATATATTTGGATTTGTGATTGCAGAAGAATTAATTGCCCCTTATATTATTATGTTTTCTGCAAGATTTACTGCATTAATTTACATGGAATGATCCCCTGTTTTTCAAACTTTAAAACAAATTTTAATATCATTCAGGATAAATCAAGATAAAGAAAATTAAATTTATGATTATTAAGGAGTATTTTTAAATGGATTATGAGCTTATAATTGTAAGATATGGAGAAATCGGAGTTAAAAGCCCTAAAGTAAGGCGTAGATTTGAAAATGTACTTATTAAAAATATTAAAAGTAAATTAAAGTGTAAAATAGAAATAAATCAGGGCAGAATATTCCTTTATCCTGAAGATTTCCATGATGCATTTAATATTCTAAGTAAAACCATAGGAATAGTTTCATTTTCTCCTGTAGTATCCACAAAAACTGATTTTAACAATATAGAACAAACAATTGACGAATATATGGAAAAATTAGTGTCTGAAGGTTCATTCTCGGGTGAAAAAACATTTGCAGTAAGATGTCGCAGAGTTGGAACCCATGAATTTACAAGTCAAGAAATGGCAGGTTTTTGCGGCTCAGTCGTAATTAAAAATACTGATGCGCCAGTTAATTTAAGTAATCCTGACTTTGAGCTTTTTGTAGAGGTCAGAGAAGACATAACCTATATTTTCCATGAAAAAATTCCCGGATTAGGCGGCCTTCCTGTTGGAACTCAAGGAAAAGTGATTGCACTCGTATCCGATGGTATTGATTCCCCAGTTGCAGCTTTTTTAATGATGAAAAGAGGCTGTGAAGTTATAATTCTTAATTTTAATAATTATCCCTACACTCCCCAATCCAATGAAAAGGTACATAAGATCGTTGCAAAACTTGAGGAATATTCCCCCTCAAAGCTTAAATTTTATGGGGCAAATTATGGAAAATACCTTAAAAACTGTATTGAAAAGGCAAACCCTCGATTAACATGTGTTTTATGTAAAAGCGGAATGTATAAGGTTGCAGAAAAAGTTGCAAAAGAAGAAGATGCTCTTGCAATTATAGATGGGAGCAGTTTAGGGCAGGTGGCATCCCAAACCCTTCCCAATATAGTTGCAACCCGATATAGTACATCAATGCCAGTATTAAGTCCACTAATCAGTTTTGATAAAATTGAAATTGAAAATATGGCAAAAAAAATAGGTACCTTCGATATTTCAATTCTACCGGCACCTGGATGCTCAGCAGCCCCTAAATATCCAGAAACAAATGCAGATCTGGAGAAATTCCTGGAAGTTTTGGAAGATATCAATTTTGATGAAGAAACAGAAAAAGTATTTTCTTCTTTAAAATGATTAAAATTAAATATTTTTTAATCATTATCCGCATGTTGAGCAAATATGGGTACCTTCTACCTTTTCACCCTTCTTTTCCCTGTAATTATCAATTGCAGCGTGTAATGCATCTGCTGCAAGGTTAGAACAGTGCATTTTAACTGGTGGAAGGCCTTCAAGGTTCTCTGCAACATCGTTTCTTGTAATTTCCATAGCTTCATCAAGGGTTTTTCCCATTGCCATTTCAGTTACCATACTGCTTGTTGCAATGGCTGCACCGCAGCCAAATGTTTTGAATTTAATGTCTTCAATTATATTATCCTTTACTTTAATATAAATAGTCATTAAATCTCCACATGTTGGGTTTCCTACTGTTCCAACACCATCTGCATCCTCAATTTCGCCTACATTTCTTGGATTTTGGAAATGTTCCATTACTTTATCGCTATACATTTAATCAACCCCTAATTACACATAAATTAATTTATTCTCCCCTTTCTGCTCCAGGTGTTGCACACCAGAGAGGAGAAAGCTTTCTAAGTGTTTCAACTACTTCTTTAATGGATTCTATTGCATGATCTATGTCTTCTTCTGTATTTTCTTTCCCAAGTGTTAAACGTAGCGATCCGTGTGCATCAACCTGTTCTAGGCCAAGCGCAGTTAAAACATGTGATGGTTCCAGTTTTTTTGATGAACATGCAGAACCAGTAGAAGCTGCAATTCCTTTTGAATCAAGATGCAATACAAGTGATTCTCCTTCAATACCTGTAAATCTGAAATTAACGTTATTTGGAAGCCTCTTTGTTCTATGTCCATTTAGATAAGACTGTTCTATTGAATCCAATACTCCATTTATTAATTTGTCTCTTAAATTTGTTATATATTTCGCATTTTCAATAAGATTTTTTTGAGCAAGTTCACATGCTTTACCGAGTCCAACAATTCCTGAAACATTTTCTGTCCCTGGCCTTATACCTTTCTCATGCCCTCCCCCATGAATTAATGGCTCTAATCTAATTCCTTTTTTAATATATAATGCCCCTATGCCTTTTGGGCCGTAAACTTTGTGTGCTGAAAGTGAAAGCATGTCTACATTCAATTCCTCAACATTTACAGGTATTTTACCTACAGTTTGAACTGCATCGGTATGGAAATAGATCCCTTTCTCCCTTGCTATTTTACCAATTTCTGCAATTGGCTGAATTGTCCCGATTTCATTGTTAGCGTGCATGATTGTAATCATAATGGTTTTATCAGTTATAGCATCTTCAAGATCAGAAACTCTAACAATCCCTTCTTCATAAACAGGTAAATATGTGACTTCAAAACCAATTTTTTCTAAATATTTACACGTTTCATCAACTGCTGGATGTTCTATAGCGCTTGTAATTATATGATTCCCTTTATCTTTTAATCTGTAAGCAGTACCTTTAATAGCAATGTTATCTGATTCTGTTCCGCCACCTGTGAAAATTATTTCTTCAGTCTTTGCTCCAATAAGTGATGCAACTTGCCCTCGGGCATTTTCCATTGCTTTTCTTGCATCTCGCCCAAGTGAGTATAAAGTTGAAGCATTTCCAAATTCATCAACAAAATATGGCTTCATTACCTTAAATACTTCAGGATCAACCGGTGATGTAGCTGAATGATCCATATAAATCATTATTTCACCTCAAAAACTTTATTTTTTGGCCGTCGAACACAAAGCTAAAGAAAATGCAACGCATGCGAAAATCCATGATTTTCGCTGTTTGCGGAGCAAAGCTCCACAACCGGAAAAATTTAAAATTTTTCCATGTGTCAAATCTCTCAAAACCATAGGTTTTGGAGCGCGGAACTTTGTTTTGCAAGCTTCGATTTGATAACATTTTCTGAGCATCAAAAACGAAGTTTTTGAAAGTGTTCAGGCATTGGAAACCAAAGATTTCCAAAGGTTCAGAAAATTTTTAATTTTCCTCAACCTCAATTTCCTATTTTTTGGTTAAAAATCAAAAAATTTTCTTCAATCTCATAAATTACTTTTTATTATATGAAACTCAATTATCTTAAATTTTTTCAATATCTCTCGTTATTAACGTACTTATATGGTCAGTTGTGATGATTCCAATAACTTTCTGATTATCATCGACAACTGGAAGGGATGAAATATCGTGTCTCTCCATTTTTTCTGCTGCCGCTTCTATTTGTTCATCAGGTTTAGATACAATGACTTTTTTAGTCATTATTTCATCTAATTTACTGCATTTTAAGGCAACTGCCTTCGAAATATCCCAAGCAGTCACTATCCCCATTAATTTATGATTATTTGCAACCACAGGCAAATGTGTGACATTATTTTCAAGCATGAGTTTAGCTGCTTCATCTATACTGGATTTTTCATTTATTTTGGTTATTTCATCTGACATTACATCTTTTACAAGAATGTCTGATAGAAACTCGTTGATTATGTAATTTAATTGGCCTTCTTCTAAAAGGAAAGCATCGTGTCCATAGGGTGATTTAAGCTCATGATAGCTTACATCGATGTTATTTGCAGTTAAAGCCATTACAATTTCCTTAGATTGCATTGGAGGGTAAAGCCAATCAGAATTGACAGAAATTACCAGAAATTTAGCTTTTACATCTTTAAACCCTTCAGCAAGAGATCCGTTCTTTGTTAGATCAAAGTAATCCATGGCTTTTGTTATATAGAGATATGAATTTGCATCAAATCTTTGAACGAACGAGTTTCCTTGATAATGGAGATAACTTTCCACCTGAAAATCAAGCGAGAAGTCATAACCGTATTTTTCTTTATCCTGAAGCCTTCTACCGAACTTTTGATACATTGACTCATAGCTTAAATAGGTAATATGCCCTATCATTCTAGCAAGGCTTAACCCTTCCTTGGGAATCTCCCCAGAGTAATATGAACCTCCATCCCATTTGGGATCAGATACAATTGCCTGTCTACCAACTTCATTAAAAGCAATCTGCTGCGGAGCAGAATTAGCTGCAGTAGCTATAGGGATAGCTAATCTAACCATGTCTGGATAAGATACACACCATTGAAGCACCTGCATTCCTCCCATTGAACCTCCCATCACTGAAAAAAGCTGATAAATACCTAAATAATCTATTAACTTCTTTTGGGCATTTACCATGTCAGAAATAGTGATTATTGGGAAATCTAATCCATATGGCTTTCCTGTTTCTGGATTAATAGAAGAAGGTCCAGTTGACCCTTTACAGCCACCAATAACATTGGAACATATTATGAAGTATTTTTCAGTGTCCAGACATTTTCCAGGACCGATTATGATGTCCCACCAGCCTGGCTTTCTATCTCCCCCATGCCATCCAGCAACATGGGCATCACCTGAAAGTGCATGGCAAACTAAAATTGCATTACTTTTCTCCTTATTTAATTTACCATAAGTTTCATAGGCTATAGTAACCCCTTTAAGCCTTCTTCCACCTTCTAAAATTAAATCTTCTGAAAGATTATAGAATTTTGTATCTACAAGCCCAACTGAATCCTTTTTCATTTTTCTGAATCCCATAATATTGAATTTGTCCACGCTCATTTAATAGCATTTGGAAATTTAATAATTCCATTATATTTTGGATAATGCCTGATCTATGTCTGATATAATGTCTTTAGCGTCTTCAATTCCAATGGATAACCTTATGAAGTCCTCTGTAACTCCAGTTGATTCCTGTTCTTCTCTTGTAAGCTGCTGGTGAGTTGTTGATGCAGGATGTATAACTAAACTTTTTGCATCCCCAATATTTGCAAGGTGTGATAATAATTCTACATTTTCTATGAACTTTTTACCTGCTTCAAGCCCTCCTTTAACACCAAACCCAATTAGTCCTCCATAACCGCCTTTCAGGTATTTACTTGCAATTTCATGATTAATATTATCTTCAAGTCCCGGATAATTTACCCATGCAACTTTAGGGTGTTTTTTAAGATATTTTGCTACTTCAAGTGCATTAGCTGCATGCTTTTTAACTCTAAGTTCAAGTGTTTCAAGCCCCAGGAGAAACTGGAATGCATTAAATGGACTTAATGTTGGCCCTAAATCCCTTAAAAGTAAAACCCTTGCCCTAATGGTGAATGCAATGTTACCAAGTTCAGGGAAATCTCCAAAAGTTTTCCAGTATTTAAGTCCATGATAGCTTGGATCTGGCTCTGTAAACTGTGGAAATTTGCCATTGCCCCAATCAAACTTACCCGAATCTACTATAACTCCTCCAATAGATGTTCCGTGCCCTCCAATGTATTTGGTCGCTGATAAGACAGATATGTCTGCACCGTGTTCTATTGGTTTTACAAGTCCAACAACTGAGGTATTGTCCACTATTAATGGAATTCCTGCTTCATGAGCTATTTCAGCCAGCACTTCAAAGTCGGGGACATCAAGCTTTGGATTTCCAAGTGATTCAACAAATATTGCCTTAGTTTTTTCATCTATGGCTTTCTTAAACTCTTCAGTTTTTCCAGAATCTACAAATTTAACAGTTCGCCCAAGATTTGGTAAAGTGTAGTTAAATAACTGATATGTTCCACCGTAAAGATTATCTCCAGATACTATATTGTCTCCAAGCTGACTGATATTTATAATTGCAAGAAATATTGCAGAAAGTCCTGATGAAACTGAAAGTGCAGTATGCCCTCCTTCTATTGCCGCTACTCTTTTTTCAAATACATCGTTTGTAGGATTCATTATACGAGTGTAAATATTACCAAGTTCTTTTAATGCAAAAAGGTTTGCTGCCTGTTCTGCATCGTTAAAAACATAGGATGATGTTTGATATATAGGAACTGCTCTTGCTCCTGTTGCAGGATCAGCTTCTTCCTGTCCCACATGTAATCCTAATGTGCTTAATCCATATTCTTTTTTCTTTTCTTCGGTCATTTATTCACCAATAAATTCTTTTTTTTGCATCCTTAACCTATATATCATCAGCTCGAATAATTGCCAAAACTGTTTATGGTTAGATACTTAATTTATTTTGATTTTGTTTTATTCATTAATGGATTATGGTTGAAGTCTTATAACTCTTTTAAACAGGCTATTTTTTTTAAGAAAAGTTTAATTACTCAGGTTATTCACTACAAATATAATCCAGAAATTTCAAGTGAAAATCTATAAGAAAACCATTTATAACAATTGTTATGATTATTAAACCTTTTTATTATTTAAAGTTTATGAGTGATTTGTTTTGTTATTGAGCATTTTATCTGTCCTTCAGATTATTACAGTATTATCTAAAAATAAATCTATGATAAGTAACAGAATAATGATCAACTTGGGCAAAGTATTTATATAACAATTGTTAACTTAATTTCATAAATTATGCCGAGATGACCGAGCGGCTAGGTGCGTGGCTGCAGACCATGATACTTGGGTTCAACTCCCAATCTCGGCCTCTAAACTATTAGAATCAAATAATTTTAAATTAATCATACACAAAAAATACATTTTTTAGCTAATTTTTGATTGGAGCTATCATAATGAAAATATACAACACCATGACCCGTAAAAAAGAAGAATTCAAACCTCTGAATGAAAATAGGGTAAAAATGTTTGTATGTGGGCCAACAGTCTACGATAAATCACATATAGGGCATGGGAGGACTTATATTTCTTTTGATGTTATTGCAAGATATCTTAAATACAAAGGTTACAGCCTTTTTTATTTACAAAATATCACTGATATTGATGATAAAATAATCAAAAGGGCAAATGAACTTGGCATCGAGCCATTGAAACTTGCTAAGGAAAATGAAGAACTATATTTCAATGATATGGAATTATTAAGTGTAACCAATGTTAATTTTTATGCAAGAGCCATGGAACATCTAAATGAAATAATTAATCAAATTCAAACACTAATTACTAAAGGATTTGCTTATGAAACTCCTACTGGCGTTTACTTTGATGAATTTTGTTTTGAAGACTTTGGAAAACTCTCAAACAGGAATATTGAAGAATTAAATGTTTCCAGGGTTAATCCTGATCCTACAAAAAGAAATCCTGGGGATTTTGCTCTTTGGAAAAAAAGAGAAGAAGAACCTGCCTGGGATTCCCCCTGGGGAAAAGGAAGGCCAGGATGGCATATTGAAGATACTGCAATATCTGAAACCTATTTTGGAGGCCAATTTGATATACATGGCGGTGGATTAGATTTAATATTCCCCCATCACGAGGCAGAGATCGCTCAAATGGAATCTGCTACAGATAAAAAACCAATGGTCAAATACTGGATGCATACAGGCTTTTTAAATGTTGGCGGAGAAAAAATGTCTAAATCTCTTGGGAATTTTATCACGATTGAGAAACTGCTTAAAGAATATGATCCTCAAGTCTTCAGATTCTTTGTTCTTTCCACCCATTACAGAAGCCCAATCGATTTTAGTGATGAAGCTCTTCAGCAATCAGAAAAAAGTCTAAAAAGAATTCATAAGCTGATGGAAACTATAGAAGAACATTTAGAGATGGACATTAAACAACAAAATGAAAATGATAATAAATACATTAAATTAATAGAAAATACTGGAAAAGAATTTTTCAAGGCCATGGATAATGATTTTAATACTCCAACTGCGCTTTCAGCACTTTTTAATTTTATAAGAGATGTAAATAAAGGCATAAATCATGGAGAAATCTCTAAAAACGTATTTAAAGAAATTAAATTATTATTTAATGAATTTGGATATGTTTTAGGGCTTACTTTTTCGATTAAATCATCTAAAATAGATTCAGCTGATGAAATAGTAAATATTTTAGTAGATATAAGGGAAAAACTTCGCAAAAAGAAAGATTATGAGCTTGCAGATGAAATTAGGGGTAGATTAAAAGATATTGGAATAAATTTAGAAGATAAATAAAAATAATTAGATACAGTAATCTGGTTCTTGTTTAGATCCTGTGCAAGCATCACAACCAGTAGGAATGTTATCTTTTTCTTTATGTAACTGGCAGACAATTTCTTCTGCTTTAACATACTTACATATATCGCAAATTCTGCGGATCATGTCACCTTTATCTATATTTTCTTCTTTAAGGTCTATAGCAAATTTTTTAATCTTTTCCTTAGTTTCCTGATTAAATTTAATTCCATGCCCTCTTTTATCACTTATATACTGTGATACTGCTGGCTGAGTTATATCAAGTAATTGTGAAATTTCTTTTTGTTTCATTCCTAAATTAAGAAGTTCCTTAGCCAATTCAGACCTTATAGCTGGAATAACATACCATACAACTATTTCACATGGTGGTCTCATCATATCACGTCCGTTCAGTAATGCTGGAATTTAATTATTTTAATCAATTTAAATGAAATCTAAAATTATGAAATTGTAATATAACCTATGTTATATGATTTATAAGGTTTTGTCTATTAATAAAAATTTTAGTTAATTCAGTTAAAAAGTTAAAATAATGATATAGGGACTTTTCAATGACATTTAAAAAAAATATTAAATGCCTGAACCTTCTGAAAATATTTTTTCAATTTCTGATTTCTTTTCAAGTAATTCATTTACCCCTATATTGGTTGTTGATATTCCTAATGCCTTAATCTGGTTTTCAAGTTCGTCCTGCCGCTCCAAAATGAGTTTAATTACCTCAGCAATAGGATCTGGCAATTCCCCATGATCCAGATCTATGGCGCATTTACGCTCTTCCTTTACATTCTTTCCAGGTATCCCCACTACTGTAGATCCCATTGGAGCTGACTTTAAGACTACTGATCCAGCACCTATTTTAGAGCAATTCCCTATTGTGATATTACCTATTATTTTAGCTCCTGCACCGATTACAATACCATTACCAAGTGTAGGGTGTCTTTTTTTCCTTTCAAGGCTTGTCCCACCAAGAACAACTCCCTGATAAATTAAAACATCATCTCCTACCTCTGCTGTCTCTCCAATAACCACTCCCATTCCATGGTCAATAAATACTCTTCTCCCAATTTTTGCCCCCGGATGTATCTCTATTCCTGTAAAAAAGCGAGCAAGAGCCGATAATATGCCTGCCCAAAAGTGATGATTTCCAGTCCATAAACTGTGTGCTATTTTATAAAGCCAGATTGCATGGAGTCCAGGATATGTTAAAAATATTTCCAATTTACTTCTTGCAGCGGGATCTCTTAACATAACCATTTTTATATCTTCTTTAACTCTTTCAAACATCTGCGCGCCTCCATTTTAGGAATATTTTTTAAAACTTTCTTAGTTTGTAAAATCCTTGGTTTTGTATTCATTAAAAATGTTTTCAAATACCCAGTCCATACTTAAATATCTTTCACCAGTATCTGGAAGAATTACTACTATTCTTTTGCCTTTATTTTCTTCTCTTCTCGCAAGTTCAAGAGCAGCATAAGTTGCAGCTCCTGAAGAAATACCTGCAAGTATTCCTTCTTCTCTGGCTAGTCTCAATAATGTATTTGCAGCATCTTCATCTTTTACCTGAATGATTTCATCTATTAAATCTGTTCTTAGTACATCAGGGACAAATCCTGCACCAATTCCCTGTATTTTGTGAGAACCGGGTTCTCCACCAGATAATACAGGAGAAAATGCTGGCTCAACAGCTACAGCTATAAATTCAGGGTTTTTTTCTTTTAAAACTTCTGCAATACCGGTAATTGTTCCCCCTGTACCTACGCCTGCAACTAATATATCTACATTGCCATTAGTGTCTCTCAATATTTCCTTTGCAGTTGTTTCCCTGTGAATTTTTGGATTAGCAGGATTTTTGAACTGTTGAAGAATTACTACATTCTCAAGTTTTTCTGAGAGTTCTTCAGCCTTTTCTACAGCTCCTTTCATGCCATTAGAGCCAGGAGTTAACACAATTTCTGCCCCAAGGAGTGTTAAGAGTTTTCTGCGCTCCACGGACATTGTATCGGGCATTGTAAGAACAAGCCTATATCCCCTGGCCGCTGCAACAAATGCCAGAGCAATACCTGTATTTCCACTGGTAGACTCTACAAGTATCGTATCTTTGTTAATTAATTTTTTTTCTTCCCCATATTCAATCATCCCTACTCCTATTCTGTCTTTTACACTGCTTAAAGGATTAAATGATTCCAATTTGGCAACTACTTCTGCACCTGCTCCTTCTGTTATTTTATTTAGCCTTACAAGAGGAGTGTTCCCTATAAGCTCGGTAACATCATTTGCTATTCCTCTTTTTAATTCTGGAATTTTTGCCATATTCTCACCGTGTAATACTATGTATGTATTTTATATTGTTTTTATTTAACAATAACTATAGTTATATAACAGCGTTATAGAATAAATGAGATGCCAAATTATAACTATAGTTATATTTCTTTAATTAAAATAAGCATATATAATTAATGATAGTTATGAATTATTGGAAATACTAATTTTCTTTCTGAATTAAATCATAAACCTTTTTTAAAGCGTCTTCTATTAGCAAGGGTATAATTACAGGCTGAATTCCATGTGAAATAAGCTCATCAGCCGCACCCTGACCTACCTGACTCACTAAAACACCATCACAGTCTGAGATCAAATTTATCGAATCCTCAAGTGGGGAATCATGACCTTCAACCTTGCAGGCAGGAACATTCTTCCTGGTCTCCAAATATTCATAACTTCCATCGTCTTTAAGTTCTACTATTAAAAATTGCTGTGCTCTTCCAAAATGTTGATTCACGTATTTTCCATCGCTACTTGCTATTGCTATTTTGTGCGACATTCTTAAACCTCTTCATAAATCTTTAGAAGAAGCCTTATATAAAACTGGTTCAAGTTTATCAAGGGCCTTACTTACCTGTTTATCGAATTCAGTTAGTTTGCTGGCTAATCCTCTGAAGTATGGTGCATAAACCTTATAATACATTAATCTATCCAGATCAATACTGTTCTTTATAAGTTCAGATCTGATTTCCTGTACTTTTTCTTTTATAGCCGGATAAATTAAATCATCTGGATATTCACCCAAAAATATTCCATCAGCACCATTTTCAAATGCATATATTATATGTTTCGGCATTAAACGGTTTATAGATGGTAATTTAATTATTCTAATCGATTCTGGATAGGATATTCTATTTATTCCTATATTGTCAGATGCTACATAACCAATATAATCAACAAATACAAGTATTCTTCTTTCTCCATCTTTTTTGTCCTTTAACATGCCTGAAATCATTGCAAAAATTTGACTGTCTGTCTGGCCCATTACTTCCACTGCTTCATTTTTACATTTAGAAATACACATTCCACAGCCATTGCAGGCAATAGGATCAACAGATATACGTTCATCATGCATGTAAATAGCCTTATATTTACATGATCTCACACAATCACCACACATTTCACATTTAAAATGATCAACTACGGCAATTGTGGGTTCTATCTCTAATCCTCCATTAATTATCTCTGAAACTTTGGAGGCCGCAGCATTTGCCTGTGAAACACTGTCTGTAATATCTTTTGGACCCTGAGCAGTTCCACAAACATAAATTCCTTCTACATCAGTTGTTACTGGCTTCATTTTTGGATGTTTCTCTTTTATGAACAAATCTTCTGTAAGACTAACATTAAGTGTCTCTGCTACACTTAAAGTTCCTTCTGAAGGTTCCATTGCTTCTGATAAAACTACTATATCTGTTTCTATCTCTACTTGTTCACCACGGAGAGTATCTTCTACCCTTACAATAAGATTATCGTCATTTTTTGTTATATCTCCAGGACGTCCTCGTATCAATTTAATTTCCCTTGATTGTACATGTCTGAAGTAATTTTCATACATTCCAGGGGTTCTCATATCTGTGTAACATATAATTATTTCAGTGTCAGGATAATAACGTCTAATGAAATTTGCATGCTTTAATGCTACCATACAACAAACTTTAGAGCAATAACGATTTCCCCCCGGTTTTTCGTCCCTTGAACCTGCACATTGGACCATTACAACTCTTCTTGGTATCTTACCATCTGATGGCCTGAGCAGTTTACCATTGGTAGGCCCGTTAACACCCATTATCCTTGCAAGTTCCATTTGGGATATAACATCCTGATAGCGCCCATATCCATATTCTGGACGTTTTTTAAGATCAAATCCTTTATATCCTGTAGCAATAACCACAGATCCAACATTAAGAGGTATATTTTCTCCTTTCATCTTAAGATCAATTGCATTCATTGTACAGACTTTCTGGCATTTTCCGCATTTAATACAGTTTTCTTCATCTATTGTGTAAACATCAGGTACTGATTGGGGAAATGGTTTGTATATAGCCTTTCTCATCATCAATTTTTCGTTCCATTCATTTGGAACCTCCACAGGGCATACCTCAGCACAGTTACCACATGCCGTACATTTATCTTCCTTAACAAAAGTTGGTTTTCTTTCAATAAGTAAATTAAAGTTTCCTGCTTTCCTTTGAGAAGATTTAAGCTCAGCATTGGTGATTATATCGATGTTTTTATGTTGTACCGCCTCATTTATAAGCGGATTGAAAAGGCATAATGCACATTCTTCTGCAAGCTTTTCTGGAGAGAATATCTTCCCAATTTTTATCATGTTTCCGCCGACAGTTGGTTTTTCTTCAATTATATGTACCTTGATTCCTTGCTTTGCCAGTGAAAGTGATGCTGTTATCCCTGAAATTCCCCCACCTATTACAGCAGCGCTTTTTTTGGTTTTTCGAACTATTGTATCCAGCGGTCTGGCGTATTTAACCCTTTCAATAGCAGCATTGGTAAGAGAAATTGCCTTATCTGTTGTTTTATCCACATCAGAATGTACCCATGAACACTGCTCTCTTATGTTTGCCATCTCAAGCAGATATGGGTTTAAGGGAGCTACCTGATTTCTGAATGTTTTTTCATGAGTAATTGGCGAACATGCTGCAATTACTACTCTATCTAATTCTTCTTCAAGTATTATATCCCTGATATTTTTTTGACACTTTATAGAACATAAGTTTTCAAATTCCTTTACTACTTTAGCGTCAATTGAAGTTTTAAGCCTTTCAATATCCACAGTATCAGAAATATTCCCTCCACATTTACATAGAAAAACACCTATGTCAATGCTGCTTTTAGGGGCATATCTTGAAAAATTACTGTTATTCAATTTTATACCTCATAGATTGAGTTTTAATAATTTTGATAAATTTTTTCAAATTAGCTGTTTGATCAACCTTTAAAAAAGTTGAATGTCAGTATTCGCCTTTATACCTCGTTAACAGGATTAATCAACTTTATTTTGTCCACAACTGGTTCTACAGGGACTGTATGTGTTTGAATTCCTACTACTTTGTATGGATCAGCTCCAAAAGCAAGAGCTACAAATTGAGAAATATTGAGGCATATGATGTTAAATTCTGTATTTAATGATTCTCCTATTACTTTCTGGTTTCTGTCAAACTGTATTTGACAATTTGGACACATGTGAAGGAGTATATCAACTTCATTCTCCTTTAAACTTAAGAGTTTTTCAGCAGTTACCGAAAAAGATAAATCTTTATTCATATAGCGCTGCCTGAATCCGTTACCACATGTATTGGTTTTACGATCATACCAGTCCACTGTTTCAACACCACATGCCTTTGCAATGGTTTCAATAACCATAGGATCTCTGGGATTTCCAATAGTATCCTGGTGATGAACCTTACAGTAATGACATGCATGGTGTGCAGCTACTTTAAAGCCTGATAAATCTACTTCTACAAGATCTGGAATTTTATCTGCCTTATTATAAATAATTTCGGTAGTGTGGAAAATATTATCTCTTGAATCAATATCTTCAACTTTATATTTTAAATCAGAGATTCCTGAACCATCAAAAATTTTATTAACCTGTCTTCTAACATTATCTTTTGTATTTAAGATATTGGCTGATTTTTTAAGTATCGCATAGCAGGTAGCACACAATGTGGCAATATTTCTATGATCCTCCTCTCTTGCGATACCAAAATTACGGGCTGCAAGTGCAGTTGTTGAAAACTGATCAAATAGATCGGCATAATGACCTAAACCAGTGCAGCATGACTGTCTTTCACTTATAGTATATTCTATTCCAAGTTTATCAAATACAAACTTTGTAGATGATTCCACTCCTGGATATTCAACGTTGACAAGGCAGCTTTTAAAGAGTAAAATTTCTTTATCTGGTATCTTTTTCATCTTTACACCGCCTTACCCTCTCTAATCTTTTGGTAAATCCTGTTTTCTCTAGAATTTCGTTAATATCTTCTATATCTTTTTTTGGCAATAACATAGGCCCCAGACTTAATTCTTTCCTTATTTCTTCCAGATTAGCCTTTAATTCAATCCATTCATTTCCATAATCTTTTATCAGGTCGCTGAAGAAATCACTGGGAATGGTTCCCAATCCAGATTCAAGGTAACTGTCTGCATATTCTGAAAATGGAGCAATTTTAGATTTTCCCTTTCCATTATCTATGGTTTTTTGCCTTAAAACTTGATTAACTTCGCATGCGCTGTTATTCACAGGACATATGCTGTGACATGTATAACAGTAAAAACAATTCCATATTATATCATCTTTAATTAAAGTCTCATCTTTATCCAGCACCCTTTTAATTATTTCTCTTGGATCATAGTCTGTATGCCTTGCTGCCGGACATGTTGATGTACACATCCCACATTGGATGCATTTAAGAATTCCAAGATTATCTGATGCTTTTAAGTCTTTAATAATACTTTCTGCAAGTTCAAAGGTATTCTCACCTATTTTAAAAGTATTCATCCCTATTTACCTCGCATTATTAATCAAAATTATAAAATTGAAAAAATTTGGTCTTATTATAATAGCCCCTTTTAGTATATAAATTAAAAACAAAAATCCAAATTATGAATCTGTTTAGCATTCAACGTTACGTATCTATACAGTTATTATATAACAATAGTTATATAAACCTTTGCCTTTTAGCAGTTTTTATTAACTTAATAAATTAACAATTTAAATATAAAGCCAAAAAGTATCATTTACTTTTTTTAATTATCTCTTTTAATTCATTAATTTCAGTTAACATCTCCGGGCAAATGTTGTCCATCTGGGATTTCATTTCATTCGTTGTTTTTTCCATGCTATTTATTCTTTCAAGTATTTCTTTTTCTTCCGTTTCAATATCTCTCATAAACCATGAAGAAAAAGTTGCTGTTAAGAAACTGAAAAATGCAACTCCTACGATCATTAAAATAATTCCAAATAATCGGCCTCCTGCTGATTGGGGATAGACATCTCCATATCCTAGATATTGTTGTCATCACATACCATGCTGCATCGAGAGGATTATTAATTTTGTCACTAGGACTGCCTTCCAGAACTAAAATTGTAAGAGATCCTGCAGCCATTAAGACTATAAATGTGAATATTAGATAATTTACTCTGTTTTTTTGAAGAACTCTTCATATGACCCGTATTAGTTCTAATAATTAAAAATAACGTTATTATTTACTTTTTTCTCCTGCAAAAAGGCATTCTGCAGTTTCAATTAGTTTTTTATCATCATTTTCAGCGGCATTTTTAATATTCCTTATAATATCTGAAAATATTTTGTCAACAACAACATTTGTAAGGTTATCAATTATCTTCTCTTTTCCATTCATATCCCCAAGCATTCTAACCGCTTTTTGTGTTTCCTGTATCCTTATTTTCTCTGCTGTCTGTCTTATATTGGAAATAAGGGATTCAACTTCAAGATGCTTTAATGATTTTTTTAATAGCAGAAGTTCTTCTTCAATGATTCTTTCGGCTTCTTCAGATTCAGATTCTCTCATTTTCCTATTCTTCTCTGCTATACCCCTTAAATCATCAATATTGAATAATTTAATGCCTAGCTCTTTAATGTCCTCTTCAATATCCCTTGGATTTGCAATATCCACCATTACCATTTCATTACATTTTTCAGTAGAAACTGCATTTTTAACTTTTTTATAGGTTAAAATAGGGTGAGGCGCGCCAGTTGCACTTATTATGACATCAGCATCAGTCATGGCTTCATCAAGCCTATCAAAATGTATTGCATATCCTCCAAGCTCTTTTGCAAGACATGTTGCCCTATTGTAAGTTCTGTTTGCAACAACTATTGCTTTAAGGTGTTTTTCTGCTAATGCCTTTGCAACAAGCGTTCCCATTTTACCTGCACCTATTACAAGGACTTTTTTGCATTTTAAATCTCCATGTACAGATTCTGCAAGTTCAACTGCTGCAGAACCTATAGAAATAGAACCCTTATTAATATTTGTCCTTTTTCTTACCGATTGACCTACATGGATAGCCTTTGTAAAAACAGTTTTTAAAATATCACCTGCATATCCTTCAGATGAGCCTTTTTTTCTAACATCCTTTATCTGGCCCAATATTTGGTCTTCACCTATTATCATTGATTCCAATCCACAGGATAGCCTTAAAAGATGTTTAAGCGCATCATCATCAGTTTCAACCACAAAATTCCTGAAATTAAAATTATCTAAATAAAAATCATCTGAAACTAAATATAATTCCGACCTATTACATGTTTTAATTTTTAGATATTCCTGAATATGATGAGTATTAGAAATGTCATCAAATAAGCCCTCCAATTCATGAGTGGACTTCTCTATTGTATTTATATCGGCTGTAGTATGGTCGATTCTGATATTTAGAATCACATTATCCCCTCGAAAACTTATAGAGGATTCAAAACCTTGAATTTACAAAAAACTAAAGATCCAGTTTTTTTATTATATGTTTTTTGGCATCCCCGATGTTTCCTACTTTTATATATTCCCTTATTATTTCATCATTTAGAATTTCATATAGATAAGCTCTACGTTTTCTTTGATTTCCAATTTTTTCCTTTAAAATATTCCTTGTAAAATCCTGAAGTTCTAATTGGAAAATATCCTCGGGAGTTATTGTATTTTGTATTTTTTTTCTTAATTCTTTTGCCATTAAAGGACTTTTTCCACCTGTAAAAATGGATAATTGGACATCTCCTATTGAAAATGATGATGGAACCATCAGATTTCCATCTTCAGGATAATCTGCCCGATTTAAAAGCTTATCTTCAGCAAGTTCTGCCACATTATCGTTTAGCTCATGGTCATTGGTTGCTGTTACTACAATATCTGACCATTTTACCCATTTTTCAAGTTCTTCTTGAGGCTTAGGTATTGCTCCAAGCTTAATAAGATCCTCTGAAATATTTCTTCCAATTATTACAACACTGGCCCTGGCTTCTATAAATCTTCTGGCTCTTCTATCTCCTACTTCCCCTGCACCTACAATTAGAACATTTTTATTCTCCATCTGCAAGATTAGAGGTGTCCAGCCCATTTTGAAGCTCCATTACATACAAATTATTGAATTTTGTTATTTAAAAACATAATGCTTTTAAATATAAAAATAAAGCCAATATTAGCTTTTAAAAAGTTTTTATGAAATTTTAACCTAATTCCAGATCTTTCATCCTTAAAATTTTGGCAGCCATTCTTATATCATTTCCACATTCTTGAAGAACATCTTTTGCTTCTTCTTCAGGAACGTCAAATGTGTCTGCAAGTGCTTTTATGCTTTCTTCATTAGCAGAAGGTGCTGATCCAACCAGTTCTTCAGATAGCTGCTTTTTAAGATCCATATATTCTTCAACTGTCATGTCTATTTTTCTCATTACCATATCTCTCAATGGACATGGCTTAGATGGTTTACAACACCATACAAGGGAACCAAAACATGTTCCCTCGCCTTCACCTAACCTTGTTCTTTTTCCAAATTCTTCTTTTTTGGCTATGTACTCTTGAGAACTGAGATTAACCTCTTCAAGTGCGTAAATAATTGGGCAAGGTTTTACTGGTGGACAGCAAAAGGTTAAGGCTCTCTTATCTCCTCCCCTGCATACATGTGATGGTGAATCTTCCCATACCATTTTATTCCTCCAAATCTTAAAAAATCTTCGATTTTTTATGCATACAAAAACTTTCAAAATTCTACGAATTTTGAATCACGAAGTGTTTGTAAGCTTCGTTTTTGCGGCCGAGGAAATTACATTTCCTCATGTAGAAAAATGCACGCATTTTTCTTCAACTTCGATTTGGGCCGCCGAACATGTAATGTTCGGACCCTGCAAATCCTTCGATCTGCGGCCGAGGAAATTATTTTCCTCCGGCTTCGAAAGCAAAGCTTTCGAAAGGTTCAGAAAATACTCTCGAAATCTTCGATTTCAGAGCACGAAAAACTTCGTTTTTCGTAAGCTGCGTATTTTCTTAAACCTCCTAAAATTTCATTTTCGGGGTTTCGAAAACCTTTCAGGTTTTCTACAACCTCCTGATTTACTTAAATAACTGTAATGCCATGAAAAATTAATAATTATTATTCTTCAGTAAGCATCTTTTTCTTCTCTTTAGGTGTTAGATCCTCCACTATAGATTCTGGATCTCCTTCTTTTAAGATTTTCCCCCCTCTCATGAGGGCTGCTCTATCACAAACATCAAGTACAAAATCCATGTCGTGTGATATTATAAGGAAAGTCTGATTTAATTCGTCTCTCGCCTTTCTTATGGAATCTGTGACCTGAACTCTTGTTATTGGATCCATTGTTCCTGTAGGTTCATCAAGAATTACTATATTCGGCTCTTTAATAAGAACCTGGGCTAAAGCTACCCTGTGGCGCTCTCCACCACTTAATTCATCAGGATATTTTGTTAATAGACTTTCTGCATATTGTTCATCAAATCCAACCGCCCTGAGAACATATATTGCTTTCATCTTTGCAAACTCTGCTGGTAATTCCAGACTTATTGCTTCAGTTAAATTCCCCAGAACAGTTCTGTGAGGATAAAGACTATATTCCTGGTGCAAAATACCCAAATAAGGTTTAACTCGTCCCCTTCCAAAAGGTCCAGATTCTGTCATATCTACCCAATCATCACCAAGCTTTACTACAATACTGCCAGTACTTGGTTCTGTTAAACCGTATAGTATTCGTGAAAGAGTTGTTTTACCTGCTCCACTTAAACCTACAATACCAAAAATTTCTCCTTCATCCACAAGAAGGTTTATACCATCTACAGCTTTCACTACTCCTCTTTCTATAGAGTAATAATGCTTTTTGACATCGTTCATTTTGATCATAGGCCCGCCAGTCTGGTAATCATCTCTTTTTTCAGGGAGAGGTACCTGATCAAGGAATCTTTTCACAACTGATTCAGGATCTCCTTCGTCAACTATTTCACCTTTTTCAAGCCATATTACATAATCTGAGAGCTTTCTCATAACTTCTGGCCAGTGAGAAGTGATAATCATCGTTGTACCCTTTTCTTTTACACCTTCAAGTAGTGCTTGGTGTATTAGTTCGGCGGTTTTAGGATCAAGGGTACCTGTAGGCTCATCAGCTAAAAATATCATTGGTTCTTTCGCTATTTGCCTTGCAAGAACTACTCTTTGTTTTTCCCCACCACTTAAATCTCTGGCAATATGAGTTATTCTGTGGGTCATTTGAGTCATTTCAAGAAGATCTATAGCCATATACATGCTTTCTTCTTCATCATGATAGTCAATTGACTTTAAAACATTATCAATCACACTATCATCTTCATAGAGGGCAAATGTCCGTTGAAGCATAATGGAAATCCTTCTTCTAACTGCAGCGAATGTTTTCCTATCTGTATTCCAAAGATCAACACGTTTTGCTTCAAATTCTCCCCCACATGAACATTTTTGCCCTATTTTTGATGGAGCATCAACTAAATTACATTCAAGACATGCTGCAACGTTATAAATAATTTTACCGCTATCTGGCTTGTATTCCTTCATTCCACGGAGCATATTTATTAGTACTGATTTTCCAGCACCGCTCCTACCTAAAATACCAAGTACACTGCCTTCATTTATGGTTATATTCAAATTTTTCAAAACAGCTACGTCATTAAATGTTTTAGTGACATTTTCTAATTCTATAAAAGACATTAAATCACCTTTGGAATTATTTTGCAATAAATATATTATAATTATATATGTTCGTTACTTTTATAATAAAAATTTTTATAAATTATTCATATCTTGGAGAGATCAAAGGGAATATGACCATTCATTGCAGCACGGGCCAATGATATGCCATCTGCACCAGCGGAAATCATTTCTCTCGCTGATTTAAGATCACGAATAGAATTGTTACCTATTAAAAAAATTTTTGTGTTTTCTTTAATATTTTTTATAATATTAAGATCTGCATGATTAAATCCAGGTTTCATGGCATCTACATGCAAATAATCTGCTCCAGCCTCTTCTATGACCTTCGAAGTTTGAATATCATCCACATTTCCTATATTTGCCCTTATCTTAACGGAAACTTTGCTTTGAGCCTTATTAACAACATCCCTTGTAAAATCATATAATTTTTCAATATCATATAAAAGTGCCTGTCCGCAGCCAATATCTGTTATTTCAGGCTGTCTGCAATGTGCATTTATCTCCACCACATCAATTTCATTAATTTTAGATATTTCAATTATTGGATCTGGTGATTTGGAACGTAAATTAACAGAAACCTTTCCATCCCATGCCTTTTTAATTATAGATGATTCCTTTTCTATTGTGAACAAGATATTCTCTTCTTTTATATCAAATTCAGGTCTACCTCTCCCAATAATGCTCCGGCCAGCATTTATTGTTTCATTATCTATATTATAACCTCCAATGGTCAGCATATCAAAGCCAAATATGGACATTTTTTCGCAGAAATTTCCATCTGTTATCCCTGCCATTGGCGCTAAAACTTCAATAAATCAACTCCGCAATCCTAAAATATTTGATAAATGTAATAATAATTATCAGTAATCAACAATTGTTCCAAATTAACTAAATTAAAAATTTTTCATTCTTTCATTACATGGACAAGATCGTAGGTAAAACCGCCCCTTATCTCTTCAAGAGCTAAATCAGCTAAATTAGCAGCTTTTTCAGCAGTAGGAGCTTTTCCAACCCCTGCTTTAAGTGCTATATTTGTCTCATCTTCAATTTCTTCGATTATTTTTAAAAGCCCCTCTGGTTTAAGGCCGTTACATGGGGACATGAAATTATCTCCACCTATAAAGAATAGAAGTGAACCTTTTTCAATTAATTTTTTCATTAAGAAATGCTGAACTCTATTTACAATAAAAGAAGTATCATAAGCAGGAATAATATCAGTTAATGAATCAGTAATTCCATTTATATCAATGTGAGCAATTTGAACAAAACTATCTTCTTTGTTTACAAGACCATCTATTGCCAGGACTTCCTTACGTTCTTCAGATTGTGCTCCCCCATAATTTTGAAGTGCTGCAGTAGCATCTCTCTGGGCTTCATAAGGTGTTTCAGCTGCTCCCACACCCATACTAACTGTTATTGGATACCTGTTGCCGATAGAACGTTGAATTCTCATGTGATCTTCCATATCAACATTGTTTGTTATTGCAAGCATGTTATCAAAGCGGGTGAAAAATACAAGTCCTCCTTTGGCTGCAAATTGTCTTTGAAGATCTGCATAAAGTTCCGACTGTAAAATTTGTAAATCTGCTTCGGCCCTTGGTGTTGGAGTAACAGTCCAGGGTCCGTAATTATCAATCTGAATTAAAGTCATCTGTATCATAAAATTTCACCCAAAACACTTCTGGCTAACATTACTTTATCATCCATAGTCTTCATGTTTGTGTTTGTTGTCATAACCTCTGATATTAGTTTTTCTATTTTTTTCTTGGATCCTTCATCTATAGTATCTATAATAAACCTGTCCAGAAATTCATGATAGATGGTTGCAACACCAGTACATGATACTTCAAAACCTTTAGCATTCATAAATTTTGCAGCAGGCCCACTTACAGGTCTATCTCCAATAATTGGAGATATTGCTACAACATATGCTTTTTTAAGAGCTTTTTTAACTCCTTCAATTGAAATTATTGGTCCTATAGAGGTTATTGGATTAGAAGGCCCTATAATAACCATATCTGAAGATTCAATTGTACTAATTAAATTAGTTGATGGTATAACTTCATTGTATATAATATCTTCTACTTCAGGATTTCCTTTTTCTTCAACTAAAAATTTATGAAAACTCATTTCCCTATTATCTGTAATTATCTTTATATCTGATTGATCATCACTCATGGGGATAATTTTCGATTTGATGCCTAAATTCTTTCTCTGGATGTCTACAACCTTAGAAAAAGGATATTTATCCATTAACAGGGTTTTTTGGATTTTAAAAGCTCGATCTTTGTCTCCAATCCTCAAAATTTCATTATATCCTATTTTTTTTAAGGTTTCATGAGTTATAAATGTGTCATTATGGATGCCATACCATGTTTCTTCATTTATCATTCCTGCAAGTGTATACATCACAGTGTCAATATCTGGCGCTATATAATTTCCAGATATGTATGTATTTTCAACAGTGTTTACAATTACATTAATGTATTCAGGATCAATGATCTGAACTATTCCCTGTATTAATTTAGGGGTTCCTGTTCCTCCAGAAAGTATAGATATCATGTTAATTTACCTATTCAGTGTTTAATTTTTAGATTATAAAGAAAGTTATAATTTTTACTATTTATATATCTCTAAAATTATTTCCCCAGTATATAAAAACTATATACCTAACCACGAATTATTTATTAAAATGAATTTTATGGTGATTATATGATTGAATGGATTAATTTTACCTTAATTCTTGTTTTGCCTTTCTTTCATCATATTTTTATGCAAAAAGCCTTAGTCAATTCCAATTAGAGGAAAAAATAGGTCAACTTGCCTACAAAAAATGTACCATGTATAGATATATCATTATTTTTCTTTATATCAATTTTTGCTGGTTACATTATATACTATTTTTACCCACTTCCAGCGCCCATTCCACAAAAATTCCTATTAATTGGTGAATTTTAGCCACAATAGCATTCATATGGCAGCTCCATGCATTTATATATATTACAAGGGGGTTAAAGACGCTGCCGAGGAAACTGTGTGTCCAAAAGAAAATAATGAATTATTTTGGAGCATATATAATAAGGTAAGGCATCCTCAAGCTGCAGCTCTCCAATTCCAATGAAAAGCTTTTTTAGGCTCATTGGATTTAACCACATTTTTAATGGAAGTAAGTTTTAAGAATTTCAGTTACTTAATCTGTATCTCTTTTAAAATAATATATACTTTAGGAAGCCCATTTCAGAAATTAGTCTTTTAAAGTTCTTTATTGCCTTTACAAGTTCATAATTGATTTTAAGTTTCATTCCTTAATAAAACTATAAATTTTTCCCCTAGTATTAATTCAGCCATCCGATAACCTCTAACACTTTGCAAAAGCCTGATACTTTGATATATTCATACTTTACTACGTTTAATGCCATGAATTAAAAAATGTAGAAATTAATGTTGCCACATACAAAAATTAAAAAGTAATTGTAAAAAGAAATTTATTTTCCTTATTGCATAATGAAAACTGTTTAAATTATTCTAACGGAAAACATCGTATTTTTTAGGCCTTATCAAAGCTCTTGAAGTAGCTTTATCATCTTTTAATTTTTGTGTATATTCAACTCCCTTTATTAAAACAACAGGGATTCCTTCATCAGCTTGTCCCATTAAGATTGATGCAGCTCCGGCTAATTCATCTGCAACTGCTATACTTGTTGTTTGAAGCTCTCTCCCATAAAGATCTTTCTCTCCTTTCCTATCCCATAATGGAGTCATACCCGATATTCCTACTGTAGTTCCAATAGCTCCCTCTCTAAAGGTCCTTCCCTGAGTATCAGAGATAATAACAACAATTTCTTTACTGGTCGCTTTTTCTAAATTTTTTCTTATTAAAGCAGCGCTTTTATCAGGATCATCTGGAATTGGAGTTGCCATGCCATTATCAACATTTGATTCATCTATACCTGCATTTGCACATATAAATCCATGTTTTGTTTCAGAAATTATAAAATCAGGGCCAACTTTTATTATCTCATTAGACTTTTGGATTATAGCTTCGACAAGTCGAGAATCTTTTCCTGTTTTTTCCGATATTTTCTCAGCTTCTAAACTGGGTTGAATAGAATCCAGATCAATAATATTTCCTTCTGATTTTGCGATTACAGTTTCTGCTATTACGAATATATCGCCATCTTCAATCTTTATTTGATCCTCATTCATTGCATTTAATATTAAATCTGCGATATTATCCCCCTCTTTTATAAAAGGGATATTTCTAATTCCAACAAGCTTTATTTCCATTAATTCACCTAAAAAAATAAAATAAAGTTATAAGGAAGCAATCTTCCATTGTTTATCTGCAAATGCAGCCACTGAATCTACAGGATTGGTGAATCTCTCAAATTCTCCCCTATCAAATATAAATTGAGCTGCTTCATCTGGGCTACTACAAACAAATTCAACGTAATTGGGCTTTATATGTTCATACGTAGAGATATAAGAGCATTCATCTGTATTAACCTTTTCAACAATGACACTTTCCTTTGTGACTATCCCAATATATGATTCTCCTTCTAATGTTGTTGCTCCAGCGATACGAGGAGTATTGAAGTCATCTTTCTCATAATCCATAGTAAGCAGTGTTAATGCAATTGAATCCCTAATATTCATCCCAGATGCAATCTTTTCTGCAATTATATCCGTATGCGCCCCATTTGAAACTATTGCAACGTCATCAACAATTTTTATGCAATTATAGGCAATGTAAGGGTTTTTAAAAACATCTGTTTCATATCCTTCCTTGGGTACTATTGCTGCCCTATCTTCAAATGTTTTCACCATTCTATTGGGGAAAGATCGGCTTGAAACCCTGTATGCAACGAAATTTCCCTTTTCTGTACATCCTACCGCTAATATTCTACCAAGATACATTTTTTCACCTCTGAATATAATATTAATTAAAGTAATTCAAAGAATTTTATGATATTTCTAAATTTTATTTTAATTATTAGCTACTGGGAGTTTTTACTGCTTTTTCCAGGGAAAATCCAGTAGGGGTTGTTATAATTATTTCCCCATTCTTTGGCCTGATAATCATTTCGCCACCATCAATTACATCTGTATGTACAGCAATTGCTCCATTACTTATGTATCTTGACATATCCTGTCCATTAACAGTGACTTTTTTAAGTCCCGCAACAGGAATTAAATAGTATTCAGAAGTTCCGCTGCTTTGGGTTATTTCGGGCTTACCAGAATCTGACTGGGGGGAATCAGCAGCAGTGAAGCTGCTTGTAACCATTAAAAATATTAAAATCGTGAAAACAACATCGATAAATGGAACCATGTTGAATCGAGGGCTATTATCGCGTAGTTTATTTCGATATTTATTTACATCAAGAACCATGAAATCACTTCTTACTGCATCAATTTACTCTCAATAATTTCTGCTTTGGTATTGCATTTTTCCATAATAATGTTAGAAATACTTTTTTCAAGCATACTGGGTTTAAAAGCTACCCATATATTTGCATCAGGTTCATTTATTTCTTTAACCTTTAAAACCCCTACAGATTCTCTCAATGCTTCAATTGCCCCTTCAGATTCTACTTCAACTTTTATCCGCATTACTGCAGTTCTCCAGTTGGTCATTTTTTTGGCAATTTCTATTTTGTCCATTTCGTCCTCTATCCTGCTTGTAATATTAGAATAAAGAGGAAGTAAAGCTATTGCCACTGCAAGTCCTGCTATAGTTGTAATTAAAGCTATATAAATCCCTTCTGCCATTGCAGTTGGATTTGCATCTACACCAAGTGCTTTAAATGTGTACCACATACCAAGAACTGTTCCTATAAGACCTAAAAGTGGGGCAATTTCTATTATCATTTTTATGGTGCCTAAACCCTTGGTCATTTTCCCTATTTCCACAATGAAGACACGTTCCATAGCATCTTCAACTTCTATTTTATTCCTGTAACCAATTTTTAAAGCTTCTGATATTATTTTAGAAATAGGATTATGATATTTACCTATAGACCTTAAAGCTTCAAGAGAGCCCCCTCTATCCATTGCATCATTTACAGTTCCCATAATAAAAGGTGGGGTAATTTTTGATATTTTTCGTAAGTATAATATCTTCTCAATTGAAGTTATAAGTCCATATATACCTATAATAGCTATTATATAAGTTATAACCCCTCCACTTTTGAACATCTCCAGTATAGTGCCTAAAGTACTGCTTAGAAACTCATATATCATTATGCGTCAGTCCTCGCTCTTTAATAGTGTTCATTGTAGCCCAATTTTATATATTCTTTCTATGATTAACTGATTTGAATAATAATTATTCTGAATTAATATTGGTAGAAGTTTAATCATTAAATTACTTTTGATTCTTTTTTACAGTTGCCCATGATTTTCTAACAAAATGAGGTAAATTTTCATAGGAAAAGCGTTTTAAAAATTCTATAGTTTTAGGATCACTTGGATAACCAGAACCAACATCCCTGTATTCTTTTCTTATTTTTTCAATTTCCGTGTCTCTTTCAACTTTAGCCACTATAGATGCTGCAGCAACAATTGGATATTTATCCTCAGCTTTATGTTCAGCTATAACTTTAAGGCCCTCTCTGAAATTCTCCATTTCTTCACAGAATCTTTGGGGCTTAACATCAAGACAATCTATATATGCAAGACCAGGATTTGACAGGGCAATTACTTTTTTAATGGCTATTTTTTCAATTTCATTTAAATTAATGTTTTTAGCCCTTAAATTATCTATATCACCGGCTTGAATGTGGACTGTATGGCATTCGGCAATTTTATTTATCCTTCTTGCCATTACTTTCCTTCTTCCAGGTGTCAAACGTTTAGAATCTTTTAGTTGAAGCTTTTCAAGTTTCTCAAGTCTTTCTTCTTCAATTGAAACCCCACAAACTACAAGAGGCCCAATTACAGGCCCTCTACCTGCTTCATCTATGCCTATTACTTTCATTGTTATCTTCAGCTTTATTTTGGCTATTAAAAAAATTAAATTTAAAAAAAGTTTAATTTACTTATTTTTAAAAATAAGTTAGATTTTATTTCATTGCTTTTAAACGCACTTCGGGTTCAAGTGCTCTTGGTTCTGCAGCAACAATCGCAGCTCCTTTTGCAACAACAGTCATAGGATCATCTGATATTTCAACAGGAATTCCTACTTCTTCAAATATCCTTTCTTTAAGTCCTTTTAACTGTGAAGTTCCACCTACAACAACAGTTTCCTTGTAAACCCCAGAAATGAGTTCTGGAGACATTCTTTCAAGTATAACTGCCAGTGCTCCAATAAGTTTTGCAACTACAGGTTCAGCAGCTTCTGCAACAAGATTTGAATCAATTTCTACTTCTTTTGGCTTATTGGTTTCCATATCTTTTCCAATTACACTGGTTTTTATTGTTTCAATGTCTGAACCAGAATGCACCATTCCAATTTCTATTTTAGCTTTTTCTGCTTCATGAATTCCAATTTCAACATTGTACATTTCTTTAACTTTATCTACAATGTTATCATCAATATTATCTCCACCAAGTCTAACAGTTTCAATATCTGTAATTCCACCAAGAGAAATAACCACAATATCACTTGATCCAGCACCGATATCAATTACCATTGTACCTGATGCTTCTGCAATTGGCAATCCCGCACCTATTGCTGCTGCAAGCCCTTCACTTATAACTAAAACGTAGCTTGCACCTGCCTTTCTACCTATTTCCCCAACAGCATTCTTTTCAACTTCTGATGCGTCTCCAGGGATACCAATAACTATTCTATCAATATTATCCATTGAATCTCCTGCTCCCTTGTCCATAGCATATATTAAAAGCGCTTCTGCTTGAGCTACGCTTTCTATAACTCCTTTTCTAAGTGGTCTTACTGCTATAATATCTTCTGGAGTCCTTCCAAGCATTGACTTCGCATCATCTCCCACTGCAAGTACGTAAGATGGATCTTCTTTTTTTACAGCCACTACAGATGGGATTTTATATAGATCAAATTTATCTCCTGATGGTTTTGCTACAACAGTGTTAAGCGTTCCTAAATCAATTCCTAATGTATTTGCAATTCCTTCCTTCCTAACTTCCTCTTCTTCTTCCTTTTTTCTAAAAAGACGCATTTTATTCCTCCTTTATAACATCTTTAAATCTTATTACGAATATTTTATTTAAATCTGCAATTTCCTTGATTTTTTCCATATATTCTTCATCACTGGACATTAAAACCGTGGAAAGTGCAACATCTGCCATTTTAAATAATGGATCTGTAATGTTTCTAATAAACATGGGTAACCATTTGGTTATATAAACATCGGATTCTATAAAACCTGTAGTTTTATCTTCTAAAATAAAGGATGCCTGAGCAGTACTCTTTTCAACATCGCCTAAAAACTTTTTAATATTATCTTCTGGCCCTACAGCCAGCAGCAGATTTGATTCTTCTTTTACATAGTAAGGAGCTATTTTAAGGTATGCCCCTCCATTTTCCTTAGATATTAAACTTAAGTCTCTTATTTTATCTGTATCGCCATGTAGCATTATAAAATCAAATTTTTTGGTTACAAATGATTCTCTTGAAGTAACATGTTCTCTAAAAAGTATACTTACCCTATCTTTATCTAATATGGATTCATATGCAATTGTATTAACCATATCTTCATTACCTGCAATTACGCACCATATTTTATCTGAATCCTGCATTGTCGAAACTTTTGCAGCCTTCCTCAATGTTTTAATCTTATTCTCTATCATTAGTAACACGTCTTCATTTAATATAATTATATGAATAACTTTTCAAAATTTTTGAAACTGATCTCATAAATCTTATATAATAAACTATAATATCATTCTGTACAAAGACATTGAAATAGTCTATATATTTATGACAATTATTGAGAGAGATAATTATATAAACTTTTATAAATTGTCAATATGCAAATCAAAAATAGCATCTTGTTATGAATTAAAAATAAACATTTAATGAATTTATTTAATATAGAAATATGTTTAAATGTTCTATTTTCTTAATAGAACCTTTAATGAGTAAAAAAAAATTCTATATTAATTGAAATCCATAAAATAATGAAAATACAATAGACAAATCATTAAAATATATTTAAACTATTTATTAAAATTCAAATTTGTGATCTATATGTTCGTTAAAGGAACTTTAAAGAAGGCAGGGGTTTTATTGACCCTGGCAGTTATACCTTTTTTATTTGGATATTTTTTATTGAGCTTTATAATCTTTTCAGCTATTGCCTTTGTTATACAGTTTTTTAGAGACCCAAACAGAAAAGTTCCTCAAGGTGAGGGAGTAGTAGTTGCTCCAGCAGACGGAAGAATATTAAAAGGAAAAATCGACAAAATAGAAATCGTCAAGCATGATGATCCCCTGATGGAACATATACTGGAAAAAGAAGAGAAAGGAATCCGTGTAAGTACATTTATGTCTCCGTTTGATGTTCATGTAAATAGGGTTCCTGTTTCTGGAAAAATTGTAAAAACAAAATATTACCCTGGAAAATTTAAAATGGCTTTTAATGATATAGAAACTGTGAATGAAAAGAATTTGATAGTTATTGATTCGGAATATGGAAAAATTGGAGTTATCCAGATTGCAGGTTTTGTGGCAAGACGCATAGTTCAATATGTTAATGTAGGTGATCAGGTTCATATAGGCGATAGAATAGGTATGATAAGGTTTGGATCTCGTGTAGACCTGATATTACCCTACGAAAATTGTCATTTAATGGTAAAAGAAGAGGATAAGACAAAGGCTGCAGAAACTATTATCGCTGTGATGGAGAAGAAAATTCAATGATGGTGATCATTAAATCCAACAAATTTAGTGTCCATAAATATGTAATAAAGTTCTTTTTTTACTAAAAGTATATGTAATACTTATTATCCATTAGATTTATTGGAGTTAAACCATGAATATCAGATCCTATACATCCATTGCAGATTTATTTTCTATTGCAAATGCATCATCTGGATTTTTATCTATTATTATGGTTTCAATGGGTAATCTTGTTTTGGCCGCTAAATTTATGTTAATTGCAGTTATTTTTGATTCAGTAGATGGATGGGTAGCCAGGAAAATAAATAGAGAAGATGAATATGGATTTGGAAAAAATATGGACTCTTTATCGGATATCGTGTCCTTTGGTGTCGCTCCAGGGATGCTCTTATACATTTCATGTGCAGAATACGGAATAACCTATATCAATATTGGTATAGCTCTTTTAGTAGTAATATGTGGGATATTGAGACTATCACGATTCAATGTAACTGCAAATTTGTATAAAGATAAATTCATAGGTTTGCCTATTCCTACAGCGGCCCTAGTAATGGGAACCTTATATCTTTCTGGTTTTTTCAGGGAATATCTTGCATTGATCATAATGTTGCTTGTATCTTTATTAATGGTAAGTACATTCGAATATCCCAAGATTAAAGATATGAGAATACTTTTAGTGGGTAGTATATTACTCATCTTGACACTTTTACCTCAAAAAATTATGTCCTATGTTGCAAGTTTCCCCGTAAAGCTTTTATTTGTTATTGTGCTACTATACTTATTGGCTGTACCAATTATAGAATTATATATCAGATTCTTCGGAAGTGGTCCGAATGTTAGATAAAATACGTGGAAAAAAGAAAAACGATAAAGATACTCCTGACCTCAGGAGTAAAAATAATAAAAAAGATGAGTCTGAGGTAAAAGATCGTCTTAAAGGCATGGTTGGTAAAGTAAAGAAGAAAGAAGAGAGTTCTAAAGAAGAACCAAAAAAACCATCTCCTGAAAGAAAAATGCCCAGACCAATGCCTAAACCTACACCTAAAGCAGGAGATAAGCCAAGATTAAGGCCTCCGGAAAAGAAACCAGAAGGTAAAAAGCCAGGAATGCCTGGAAGGGGGGGATTTGGAAGAAAACTCCCTGAAGACGACCAAAGGACACTTATAGGTGCAGCTGTTTTCGGACTTATACTTATAATAATTGTTGGCGCAGGATATTATTTTTTAGTTTACGCACCTTACCAGAATGAACTGGGAAATGCTAAGCAGATGAAAATTGATGAGGCAAATACCTATTTTGCAGGGGCTCTTGCATTAGACCCAAGGAAAACGCTGCTTCTAGCTGAAATAGATGGAGCAGCTACACCTGATCAGGCACTTGCAGTTGATGTACTGGGTCCTGCAACAGAGGCTTGGAGAGAATATCAAAATCAACAAATTAACGGGAAGAAGGATGCCTATGGCAGAGTTATGATAACTTATGCTGCGTCTGGCCAAAAGAACGTAATAATAAAAGTTGCTGATGCTCAAAAACTAGTTAATGAGGCAGACGCAAGCGTTCTCTCCAACATGGAGATTAAGACACCAAATACTGTTGCCATCCCCATTATTATATCCAGATTACAGGCTGCAGGAGGTCTGATTAATGTGGGTAACAGTGTTGATGTATATTTAATGAACGAAACAGAAACACAAAATCAAAATGAAACCAACCAGACGGAAACAGAGGTATCCAATGACACTGCACCTAAAATAAGTGGAGCAACTGTTCTTGCAATTCTCAGAGCAAGAGACAGTGGTGTTGTAACAGCTAACAGATCACATGCTCAGGATGTTGCTATTAATCAGTTAATTCAAAGCAGTGCACGAAGTGAATCTGCTTCAAACGATGTTGAACAGCTTTTAAGAGCAGCAGCATCAAGAAACTGGGATGAAGGTGTGGTAAGTTCAACTCTAAACTCATACGGCTGGAGGTTATCAGACTTTGAAAGAACCTCAAACCTTGGAGAGCTTGATGCACAATATCTGTTATTACTTGAAGTTCCAAGAGAAGATGCTATATTCCTTATAAGGAACATGAATAACGTAATACTGACAGTTCCAACCCAACAAGCTCCTGATTGGATGATAAAAGAGCTTAGAGCCATATACGGATAAAATGTATAAAGAAATGGGAACAAAATAAAAAAAGGGGATTTAGATGGATCTAAATAAAATATGTATTGGAATGATGGTATTAGTGGTATTTTCAGGTGTTTTATATATAAATTCTGAAAACAACACTGCATATGGCGCAGAAACATGGATAACTCCAAGCAATGTAAGTGTGTATATGACGGATCTAGCTTCAGTAATTACTGTTAAAATAAAAAATAATAATGATCACGTCCATTACTTCAAAATAAGTCAAAAATACACAGGTACTCTAAATTCTCCAATTAGCTGGGTAATTGATTGGACCGATCCTCCAGCAGTGAAAATGGTTGATGCTGTTTCTCCTGAACTTGGAGGCGATTGGGGATGGAAAATACAACCTGGAGAAACAAAAACCGTTAAATTCAAGCTTAGAGCAGTCAGCAACTCAACACACCAACCATTGACTTTTGCTATATTAAATGATGCCTCCCAGCCAAATAATTACTGGCCAATAATTCCAGATCCTGGACTTTACTCCTCTTGGTTCTGGCCAAATGAAATTGAAATGCTCAATACAAATTTAGATCTTCAATACTGGAGGGGCAAGTTTTGTCTTTCACTTATAAATACAGATAATCATGCAGTCTCAGGAATAATAAGAGCCCCGATTGTACCTCTTAACTCAAAATTGGTATACAGCAATCCAAAAACAACATTTATAGACAATGAATTAATATTTGATGGAAATATTGCTGCATGGGATGTTTATTTACCTGCTGGCGGTCATAAAGGAATTACCTATATCTATGTCTGGCCTATATCTAACTCCGGCTCATCTTCAACCACAGGAACATTCTCATCTTCAGTTCCACAAACCAGTGCAGCAGAAACTCCAACAGTTCCTACTAAAGAAACAGGAGTTCCATATGGTTTGTTTGTAGTAGGTGGAATCATTGCTGCAGGCGGAGTAATTTATTCCAGGATCATGAGATAAATTAAGCCCAAATAACGAAGATAACTTTAATACAGTGACCTGACAATACTATATACTACATGAAATTCTCAACCTTCTTTGTTATATTAGGGCTGATAATCATCTCCCTCTATTTTTTAGTCGAAGTGAGCTACTATGCATCTGCTGAAACTGTACTGGAAAACAAAACAGATGTTCCCACTCTATTAATACCTAAAATCAATGTTAATCAGAGCATAAACAATAAATCGATATCCTACGGCATATATCACGAACCTAAATCTTCAAAACCAGGATATGGAACCACCATACTATTCGGGCATAGAACATTCCATGGCTCTCCTTTTTTAAACCTTGATAAACTTCAAAAAGGAGATAAAATAACTTTGTCCTGGCCAGGGATAGGAAATGTGGAATATACCGTTGAGAAATCTTTCATTGTTCCTGCATCTTATCGAATGTCTGTAGATCAGGGAAAAACTCTTTTTCTAATCACATGCTACCCCTTAGGTTCAAGCAAAGAAAGAATGATTATACAGGCAAATCAAACCAGGATGTATCCATTTCAGGCCATAAAAACAGAGGATACGTCTAAAAAGCCCTATGCATTCATATTTATTGGTTTATTTCTCACCCTAGGGCTTATATTAAACTATGCTTATCCTGTTAAAGAAGATAAGATAATATTATTTATAGCGACCATTGCCTTAACCCTGTTTCTTCTTTTTGGATATTTTTTCCCTGTTCCTGCTGATCAGGTGGAATACTACTTATCAGCTATAAACAGCTTTTTTGGAGGTTGAAAAAAAAATACGCAGCTTACGAAAAACGAAGTTTTTCGTGCTCTTGAAATCAAAGATTTCGAGAGTATTTTTCGAAACCTAAAAAATATTGAAACTATCGAAAATCAAAGATTTTGAGGCTGATTACTGCTAAACCGGTGATTTAATGAATGTAGATGAAAAATACTTTAAAAATATCACAGATAGAGAAAGAGCAATCTTTGAAGGTGCAATTACAATGGGAGCCCTGTTTCACCAGTTTGTAGGTACTCCTGTGAGTATTGAAAGTGCCCCTGGGCTTGAGAAATCTATAGAAAATGCAATGGAACTACAGCCATGCATAGAAAGCGTAAATATAAAAATAAGCAAAAAAATGCTTGAAGACTCAAAAAGTAAGTTCGAATATACTGCATTAAGTGGAGAAATGATGGATATAAAGATCATTTCAAAATATGATGATAAAAAAGCAGTTATTAGAATGAAATTTATTGAGGGGCTTAATTATCCTCTGATGTATGTTGAAGAAGCAGATAAATAGATATTAGATGAAAATCAATCATATTAAACGTTAATCCCTAAATACATCATATTTGTATTTAAAGAGTATAATTTGTATTAATAGACGTGCCTATTTTATATAATTAAATATACATATTCATTTAGATTACTGTTTTAATTCAAACTTATTAAAGGGATACTATGATAAAAATGGATGAAGATTTATGTAAAGGGTGCAACATATGCACAGAGTTTTGCCCCCGTAAAGTTTATGAACAATCAAAAGAGCTGGATAAAAAAGGAGTGCATCTCCCGGTTCCAGTAAATGAAGAAAAATGCAAAAAATGCAATCTTTGTGCCCTCATGTGCCCGGATCAGGCTATAACTGTTGAGGGAAATGAAGAATGATCAATGTTTGGAGATTTGGTTATGAACACCACACATTTTTTTATACAGGGAAATGAAGCATGTGCAAGGGGAGCTATTAAAGCCGGCTGCAGATTCTTTGCAGGTTATCCTATAACTCCTTCTACTGAAATTGCCGAAGATATGGCGGTATTTTTGCCACAAAAAGGCGGATCATTTATACAGATGGAAGATGAAATTTCAGCGCTCGGTGCAGTTATTGGAGCTGTTTGGGGTGGCGTGAAAGGGATGACTGCAACATCAGGGCCTGGATTTTCCCTGATGCAGGAGCATATAGGCTATGCTGCCATGACAGAAACACCTCTGGTTATTGTAGATATGCAAAGAGGTTCTCCTTCAACCGGACAGCCCACTATGGCCTCACAAAGTGATATGATGCAGGCAAAATGGGGGTCCCACGGGGATTATGAAATAATAGCAATCTCACCTTCATCAGTACAGGAATGTTTCGATTTTACAGCAGAAGCATTTAATCTGGCAGAAAAATACAGAGTTCCTGTAATGGTAATGGCTGATGAAATTGTAGGTCATATGCGGGAAAAAATATATGTTCCAGATAAAGTAGACATAATAGCAAGAAAAATGCCCGATGAAGGGCCTGAAACATTTTTACCCTACAAAGCAGAGCCAGATGGAGTTTCACCAATGCCGCCATTTGGAGCTGGTTATAAAATGCATATAACAGGACTTACACATGATGAAAGAGGTTACCCTGATGCTTCCAGTCCTGAAGCACATTCAAAACTTGTAAAAAGGCTTTGCAATAAAATAATTAAACATACGGACGAATTAACCCGGATAAAAGAACATTATACCAATGATGCAGATATCATCGTAGTTTCTTATGGTGCACCATCTCGATCTGCAATTACTGCAGTTAAAAAAGCACGTGAGGAAGGCATTAAAGCAGGACATATTAAGTTAGAAATTGTATGGCCATTTCCAGATGAAATAATTAGATCTGCAGCTTTACAGGCAAAACATATCATTGTTGCTGAGCTAAATCTGGGCCAAATTGTTCATGAAGTGGAAAGAGTGGCAAAATGTGATGCTGAAGTTAGTTTACTTTCAAAGATCGGTGGAGAAATGCACCAACCTGAGGAAATCTTAAAAATGATAGAAAAATGCCAGTAAAGATTATTTAATCACTAATTCTTAAAGGAGATGAAGAAATGAATGATAAAACGAAAGGAAATCGTTTTATGGATTATTTAAGAAGAGAAAGAATGCCCACCATTTTTTGTGCAGGATGCGGAAATGGAATTGTTATAAACACCTTCTTTAACGCCATGGAAATGGCAGAATTAAATCTTGATAACATTACAATGGTTTCAGGAATTGGATGTTCATCAAGAATACCGGGATACATAAAATGCGATTCCCTCCACACAACACATGGAAGGCCTATTGCATTTGCAACTGGAGTTAAATTAGCAAATCCTGAAATGGATGTAGTCGTATTCAGTGGAGATGGTGATGCTGCAGCTATAGGAGGAAATCACCTTATTCATGGGGCAAGAAGGAATATAAACCTCACTGTAATTTGTATAAATAACAGTATTTATGGAATGACTGGAGGACAGATAAGTCCAACATCTCCCAAAGGCAGTTTTGGAAGTACAGCTCCTTATGGAGCACTTGAAACACCTTTTGATTTAGCTGAACTTGTTAGTGCTGCTGGTGCAACTTACGTTGCAAGATGGACCACTGCACATCCTTTACAGCTCTCCAATGCCATTAAAAAAGGGCTTCAAAATAAAGGGTTCTCATTTATCGAAGTTGTATCCCAGTGCCCTACTTACTTTGGCAGGAAGAACAAAATGAGGTCCCCAGTTGACATGATGAAATGGATGAAAGAGCAGAGTATTGTTAAAAGAAAAGCAGATAAGATGACTGAAGAAGAACTTGAAGGAAAGCTAATTGTAGGTGATTTTGCAGATAGAAGCAGACCTGAGTTTTCAGAATCACTTTGTGAACTGGTTAATCAAAAATGCCAGGAAGGATCACCAGAAGCTATTAAATCTGCTTATAAAATTAAATTATAAACTTTAAGAGGGGTTAAATTGCGAAAAGATATAAGAATTGCCGGATTTGGAGGTCAAGGAATTATTCTTGCTGGAATTGTCATTGGAAAAGCTGCATCCCTTCATGATAACCTGTTTGCCGTTCAAACACAATCTTATGGTCCAGAAGCAAGAGGAGGGGCTTCAAGGACAGAAGTAGTTATAAGTGACAGTGAAATAGATTATCCAAAGGTTCAACACCCAGATATATTTGTTGCAATGTCTCATGAGGCATTAATGGCTTATTTAGGTGGCCTTAAAAATGGCGGAATATTAATCGTTGACCCTGATATGATCAAGGAAGAGGAAGTACTTCCATTTGTGGAAAAACATAGTATTAATTATTTTAAAGCTCCAGCAACAAAGACAGCTGCAGAAAAAATTGGACTCAGCATAGTGGCCAACATTGTAATGATTGGAGCTATAACAAAGGCAACTGAAGTTATATCTGAAGAGGCTGCAAGAAAGGCTATAGCAGAAAGCGTTCCTCCGGGAACTGAAAAAAAGAACATTGCTGCATTCGAAGCAGGCATGGAACTTATAGATGGAGGCCATTAAATTGAAATTCTTTGAATACATGGCAAAAGAGATATTCAAAAAGGAAGGTATTCCTGTACCTGAAAGTTACCTTGCAGTGAATGGGAAAGAGGCAAGTAAAGCCGTGAAAAAAATAGACAAACCAGTTGCCCTAAAATCTCAGGTTCTTGTGGGAGGTAGAGGCAAAGCTGGAGGAATTAAATTTGCAGATACTCCTAAAGATGCCAAAAAAGTTATAAAAGAGATTTTAGGCATGGAAATTAAAGGAGAAAAGGTTAATAAGGTACTTGTTGAAGAAAAAATCAACATTCAGTCAGAATTTTATATAAGCGTTGTAATGGATAGATCCGCTAAAAAACCCCTTATTATGGCAAGTACTGAAGGTGGAGTTGATATCGAAGAAGTAGCCCGAAATTCTCCCGATAAAATTATTAAATATCACGTAAACTCTCTCGATGAGTTTATGCCCTACGAAGCTCGTGAAATAGCCCTGAAAATGGGCATTCAAAATGAAATGATTTCTAAGATGGGCGGATTTATACTTAAATTATTTGATGTATTTAAGAAGTATGATGCAACAATAGCCGAAATCAATCCACTTGTTTTAACTCCTGAAGGACTAATAGCGGCTGATGCAAAACTTGAACTCGATGATGATGCTCTATGGAGGCATAAAGAGTTCGTAAATCTTGAAGATGCTAAAAAAGATGAATTTGCATATGTTACACTTGATGGAGACATTGCAGTAATAGGAAACGGGGCAGGTCTCACTTTAACAGGTATGGACATGATAAATCTCTTTGGAGGAAAACCTGCTACATTCCTGGATATTGGTGGGGGTGCATCACAGCAGAACATTGCAAGAGCCATAAATCTTGTAATAAGCGAGCCCAATGTTAAAGTAATCTTTTTAAATGTCCTTGGAGGCATTACAAGAGCTGATGACGTTGCGAATGGCGTTATAGATGTTTTAAATAGTGCTGAACGCAAAGTTCCCCTTGTTATAAGACTCACAGGAACAAATGAAGAAGCGGGACAGCGCATTTTAACTGATGCTGGTATTTCATTTGAAACTTCAATGGAAGCTGCTGCACAGAAGGCTGTTGAACTTTGTGAAGGTTTAGATTAATTTTAAATTTTTCAAATTTCCCAATTTTCTTCATAAAACCTTTTAGGGTCCTAGATCTTTTAGGATTCTGAAAGTCTTTGTAAGGCTGATTTAGAGTTATAACCTAGCATGGCTATGAGTCCTGCTAGAAATACAGTTAGTATGGTGGTTCTTTTCGCTGACTCGGGTGTATACTTGTGTATTTTTCTTAAACTTAATCCGGATTTACATAATTTGAAAAAATCTCTCAAAAATTCATAGAATTTTTGGAGCGCAAAAATTCCATTTTTGCTAGCTTCTATTTTTCCACGAATAGGTTTGTAGTATTTCCAGTTATTTATTTTTTCAAATAATACTCTTTTTAATATTTTATATATCTTTTTGGCCTTTGTTTCAGCTTTTTTTATCCTTAAATACTTGTAGAGGATAGGTTAATTTGTCATCTAGTTTTTTTATTTTGAAATTATCCTTTGGAAAAATTAAAGGAACAATCTGGTACTTGGAAATGCCTATTTGATAGTTTCGATAACTGTAATATCCCTTATCAAATATTATTATGTCTTTTTTTCGGATTATTCTTCTTTTACGTAGGTTTTCCATTACTTCTCTGAAAATTTTAGAATCGTGTGGGGCTCCAGAATGGATTAAAATAGCAACAGGCATTGCAGATCCATATTCAATCACTACTGTTGCTTTAAATCCAATGTAAAAACCATAAGAGGATGAATAACTCCATTTCAAGTCTAGTTTATTAAGGTGATCTTTAGAGCGATGTTTACGTTTTATATTGTAATCTAATTCTATTGGTGTGGCATCCACTATAAATGTGCGTTTACCACGTTTTTTTAATGGTTTAATTGTCATTAATATGCTGTTTACTATTTTAATATACGATTCAGCTTTAAATCTTGATGAAAATTCTGAAACTTGAAGCGCATCAGGAACATCAGATATTTCAAAAAATTTTCTCAACTTTTTATCTCTTTTTAACTCCCGAACAACAAAATCAAGACTTATATCAAAGAACATAGATGTAAAAATGATTTTAATAGATAAAATCATCATATTAACATTCTTAACACCTTTAGACACCATTATTGTCTTTGATTTCCTGGAACCAATAATATTAAATATTTCTTCTAACAAAATGTAATTCAGGTCTTCTTTACTGATATTTAAATGGTGCTTCATTTTTATCTCCAAATAAAATTATGTAAGCGCTAATATTTAAATATAATGGTTTAGAAGACCCATTACTATACTATTCTAATATAAAAAATGTATTTTAAAAAAGCAACATAGAATTACTCATAAAAACAAGAAAAAACAAAATCAAAATGATTTTTCAAGTGAAAAAAAATCTAAGGGGCTATATTATTATATTTCAGGAATGTAAAAAACCGCCATTAGTATAACTAGAATAGTAAAAATAATTTATCTGATATGATTATTCCAAGTATTTTTTAAAATTACTGAGCATAATGAGTAAATTATATCCTTTTTCAGTAATCATATAATCGCCACGTTCATGACGCTGTAAAATTAAATCACCTTCAAGTAATTTTTGTAAGTGAAACAATAAATTACCTCCTCGAAGCCCTGTAAGTCCTGATAGGGAAGTAAAAGTCATGGTTTCAGAAGCCATAGATTTAAGAATTTGAAGTCTCTGTTTATTAGAAATAGGGTCAAGAACACTTTTAACCATAATATCTTCAGGAATAGAAGATATATCAGTCTTATCTTCTTTATTATTGTCATATAGTTGTAGTGAACCAATTAGAGTTATTTGCTTATCAAAAATGGAGTCTACTTCCTTAAAACATATATCACATTTATCAAAAGGAGCACTTTTCCTTATCTCGTCTAATTCCACTCTTTTCTTATCTATAGTCTCTTTTGAAACATTTTCCTGTTTTATAAGCTTAGAATTCTCTTGTAAAAACCCATTAAATCTCTCTTTACAAGTTTCCCGCATCTTACATGGATTTACCATATTTTCTTCCAAGCTATTTTCAATATCATCAGAAATATAAACAGATACTGAATTCAAAATATCCTTTTTTAAGTTGCTTAGCATCAAATCAAGGTATTCTTGATTAGATTTTTCTATTAAACGCTTGATATCCTGATGTATAGCTTCTAATTTTATTCTGGTATCATAAAATTCAGAATTATCCATTTTATTTAGATTTTCCATACATTATTTTATTGATTTAGATAGTATTAAAGGTTTCTTTCTTGACTTTTTAAGTCATATTTGTGTATAAAACTGTACTTAGTACATTTTAATAACGGTTTAGTATATATTTCTAATAAACAATAGTTATATTTGAAATTAAAAACCAAATGGAGATGTAAATAATGGGAGTTAAAGAAGATATACGTGGACAAATTGTAGGAGCATTAGCAGGAGCCGATTTCCCAATAAATTCACCAGAAGAACTAATGTCAGCGCTTCCAAACGGTCCAGATACTACTTGTAAATCTGGAGATGTAGAATTAAAAGCATCTGATGCTGGACAAGTACTTACTGCTGATGATTTTCCATTTAAAAGTGCTGAAGAAGTTGCAGATACCATAGTGAACAAAGCAGGATTATAAGCCAGAATCGACTTCCTACGTTTTCTTTCTTTTCTTTTTTAAAGGATAATTAATTATTATCTTATAACAGGTTTTAATGGAGAAATTAAAATGGATAAGCCCAATAGTAAAGAAAATAAGCATAAGTCCCGTTGTACTGAATGTCCGTTATATAATGAATGTATGTGCATTTGGTTAGATTATTTTGCTGGAAAAATAGAATAATTAGCAATTCCAAGTGTTTATTATATCTTAAAAGAAGATGTAATCAATTAATTTTCCAGATTTTAGGAATGCCCCCCAGTTTCAACCTGTTCAACCGGAAGAGTGAAATAAAAAGTAGAACCAACACCAAAATCAGACACAACCCAAACACGACCACCATACCGCTCAATAATTCGTTTAACTACATACAACCCAATACCTGTTCCTTCATATACATCTCTGTATGTAAACGCTGAAGCAGTTATACCAGAAGAATTTCAATCAGATTAAAATTTAAAAAATTCCTCTATGCTTCTTTAAGGGATTCCATTAGGTCATAGAAATGCTTTGATTCATTAGTTTTATATAATTGATACCACCTTCCAGTGTTTCAGCTTTCATTACATTTATTCTTTTTAATACTTCATATGAAAATTCTAAGGGAGTAATACCGCTTGCTGTTATTAGATTGTCGTCTGTAACTGCTGGTTGATTTAAATAAAAATTCTCTCCAGTGTATTCAGGACAAAACATTTTTAAAAATTCTATGTCATTACTGGTATGATTTCTATCGTTTAATATTCCTCTATTTGCCAGAGCGACCGTGGCTCCGCAGATTGCTGCAATAATTACTTTTTTATTTATAATGCCAGAAACAATATCTATTATTTTTTAATTTTCTTTTTTCTGCTTTTTAACTAAAAATGAATTAACATCATCACATATGGGGTGAAAATCTTTACTGAATTCTTCAAGTATATGATTTGATTCATTCCATTTATTCCTTGATTTCTCTTCATTTTCCTTTCTTGCAGCAGTTAATGATTCTAAAGTAGCAATTACAGATTCATGTAATATAATAAGAACATGCAAAATCCTCCCTTTAAGTGGAGTACATCTTGAAGGAGGATCATTCTTTTCAAATTGAGAAAATATGGATTCTACTTCTATACGAATATTATTGATTTGTTTTGAAGCCTCTTCGTTGCTGATTTTTTCCTGATTTATTTTATTCATGGTATCTTTAAGTAAAAGAAGTAAAGTACCGGTTTCATTTAAACTTTTTTTGCTTCTCTTTAAAAATTGCCTTTTGGTCATTCCCAACATAAGTTTATTCCACCAGTAGGGTTGAAATCTAAAAATATAATTATATTTATGTTTTTTAAAGCAAAAAAGTTTTTCATTCACATCGATGATTTAACTTCCAGTTTCAAGGCGTTTTATAGCCTCATCAAATAAAATCATTGATTTTTCTAAAACCAGATGAATTGAATAGTCACATTTGTGGCGTAAATCAATAACGTAACTGGATTTATCTTTATCTCCCACTAAAACAAGGGGGTATGTCCTACAAACTTGAGGTCTGACATCATATATTTTACATCTTTTTTCTTCGAAATTATGGAATTTACAGGGTAAATCTTCTTTAAACATGAAATGTTGTGGATAATCTCTATTTTTCGCAATTTCATCCTTTAAATCTGATTTAAAGGTGAGTATTGGAGTTATTTCATCTTTATGAATAAATATTGGTGTTGATTCTCTGCAGCATGTACCACAATGGGTGCACCACTGTGGATGTTCGTTTATGATCTGATAATCAGACGGGCCGCCAAAAAGCTCCAAACTGGCGATATCTGCAAGTTCTATTATTTCTTTAAGGTCAGATTTCTTTATCCCCTTCCTTTTGAACCTCTTTAACGATCTTTTCTTCTTTAATTTCTTAAAAACAGATTTTTCAAGAGATTCTCTCTTTACTAATTCATTTCCATCCTTTGAAACTTTTTCCCGAATATTTTCAAATAATTTTTTATCTATTAAAAGATCCCGTAACATATATTCACCAATTCTCCAAATTCTGATATCTGAATTGTTGTTTCCTGACAGTTCCTTGGTTATTTTAATTTTATAACTGTTGTCTCTCCTAATAGTGGCTCAAATTCAATATGTTTTTAATTATATCATTATTTACTATTAACTTAAAACAGAAAAGTTTATACTTTTAATCAATATACTTAAAGACTTAATACAAAGTTAATCCATTAAATCATTTTCAACGTGTATATCTCCCAAAAATATGTTGAGGTACAACATGCTTAAAAAAATTGCTATTATAATTAGTATTATCCTGATTCCATGCATGATCTATAGCTTAATTGAACCATACCACATAGAAACTAAGGAAATTGTAATTGAATCAAGTCAAATTCCATCTGAATTCGATGGGGAAAAAATAGTTTTTTTATCTGATTTTCACCAGGGTTCATGGTCTTTTTTTGACAGTAAAAGGACAAAAGAAGTTGTAAATCAAATAAATGCAATGAATCCCGATATAGTTCTTTTAGGGGGGGACTATGTAAGTGACAATCCTCAATATATAAATTCCAGCTTTTCTGAATTATCCAAACTCCATGCCCCATTAGGAGTTTACGGTGTGCTTGGAAATAATGATCCTAAAGAAGCAACAATTAAAGCCATGCAAGATGCTGGAATCACTTATATCAAAAATGATGGGCTCTGGATTAAAAAGAACAATTCAAAAATTCGAATTGGAGCCGTTGGGGATCTTTATACCGATTCTCAAAATTCGAGATATGCAGTGGGCAATGCTACTGAAAATGACTTTGTAGTTTTATTATCTCATAATCCTGATTTTTTCCCGTATGCAACCACCAAGTCAAAAATAGATTTAATGCTTTCTGGACATACACATGGTGGACAAATTACCTTTTTTGGTCTTTGGGCCCCTATTGTTCATTCAGAGTATGGACAGAAATTTAGAACTGGTGTAAAACATATCGAAAACACCACATTAATTATAAGTAACGGTCTTGGAACTTCAATAATACCAGCAAGATTTTTTGCACCTCCTCAGATAATAGTGATAAAGTTAAAAAAGAAATATTAATGCAGATAGAGTTAGAGTGCTATTTTTTGAATATATGTTCTATTCCTTCTTTTGATTAAATGAATTATTTTTTTCAAAGGGCTTTGATGATGTTTCTATGAAAGATATAGCCAGCGAAGTTGAACTCAGTAAGGCAACCCTTTATCTATACTTCCAGAATAAGGAATCACTTTTTTTTGCAATTGTACTTCGCGGAACCAGAATTTTAAATGATATAATCAGAGAAGCTGTAAAAAAAGAAGAGAAAGGAATTGAAAAGGTTACAGCTTTTAGAAATGCATATAACAAGTTTACCATGCAGTATCCAGATTATATAAATATCTACAACTATTTTCAGTCAGGCAGGTTTAATTTGAGCACTTCAACTGATTTTAAAAAGGGAAGTAAACCATTAAAAACCAGAGTTGATGTCTCTATACCCTATGTAAGTCAATGTGCAATGGAAATACTCAAGCTGCGTAAAGAAAGATTCTCAATTCTCTGTAATTCTGTTCAAAAAGGGATAGATGATGGGACAATACGTCAGGATCTGAACCCTGTGGAAGTTGCAGTCTTACTCTCAGCAATATCCAAAAACTTATCCAATATACCTCCAGATCGTGAAAAAATACTCCATGATCATGGAATAGATCATGAAAAGTACTTTCTGGATGTTAGCGACTTAATAGAGCACATGATAATGAACAAAAACTTATAAATTTCAAAATCTCTATTTTTCAATACTTTTCATTGCAATCTAGTTTAAATTGTACCAAATCTTATTCGATCAATCCTGGCACTGTATTGAATTATACTTTGTTTCTTTTAAAATATTGATCTTATTCTTTTATTTTAGTTTTAAATAATGAAACATATTGGGGCTGAGACATGCAAAATAGCCTTATAAAAATAAATTTTAGTAATATATAAGATTGATATCCATAAAAAAAATTAAACTTTTCTTCTAATGCTAACTGTATGGGCCATTACAAGAGCAGAAAGAAATATATACGCCAACATTGCTGAACCGTTAAATGTTCTATTAAATACAAAAAGACCGATTAATGTCTGGGTTATAAAGGCAGTCAGAGCCCCAATTAGCAATGCTTCTTTTCCAAGGAACATTCTGCTTCCATTTTTTCTTTTACTTCTGTATTTTTTAAGTACATAGAATCCAGTACAAATTACAATCATTGTCCATATTAAAAAGGCTAAAAGGACTCCATATCCAAAATCAAACGATATACCATATATTCCTGGAAGCATATAGTCTATATAATCCTTTTTTGTGACTAAAATGCCGTAAAATAAGGGGAAAGGAAGAGTTAAACCATGAATTAGATTCATGGGCAGTGATATATACCCTTCTGAACTTCCAATACAGTTAGATGCCCAGTAACAGGCACCCTGAACATGTCCCCATAAAAGGGAATTCTTTAAAACCATGGAAAGACTTGGAAGGGAATATTCTTCAATTCTGGAGATTCTTAAAAGGGGACTTAAAATAGAAGAATTTAATACTCTTGAAAGTAGTTCTAAAATTCCAAATCCTGCTATCCCTGCGGCAATAACTGCTCCAACTGTTTTTGGGGTTAATTTAGAACTTCTCTTAAAGCTCTTGGACATGATGAATGTTCCAATGATCCATCCTAAAAACCATAGAATTAAAAATGATCTGTGCATCAGTCCACCAGCAATGGCTATTACTCCAAAAAGAATTAATGACATGGCTTTAATTGAATTTGATCTAATGTCAACTTCGCTTAAAAGGCTCGCTGAGGCAGCAAGAGTTGTCCAGCCAAAAAGAGCTATCGAACCAAATGGATGGGTAAATTCATGATGCGATACAAAGGGAAGGAAAAGAAATGTAGCGTCTAACCCAAATACAACTGCAAGGAGCACTGTTAATACCAGGGCAATGAAAAGAACCATACTTAAAGGAATTGAAATAATGTTAAAAAATAACATGATCCCAAGATGTATAATTACTGCAAATTCGAGTATTAGCTGAAGATGATTTTCTGCCAGTATCATTTTATCACTGAATATACTGTCTAATTGATAGTAAAATTATTCTAAATAAAATTGTTTTTAGTATAATATAACTTTAACTTTAAAATCTACATAAAAATTTAAAAATTAAGATATGGAGCAATTTCCATATCAATTATTTCTTACTGTCCACTTACAAGGCTACTAATGTAGTCAAAAATACCCTGTAAATAACTCATGATCTGATCTAAAATTCCTCCCTGGTCAAGCTGATTTGTAATATCGTTTAGCTGCTGTTTGAATGCTGTTAAATCACCTTGAACTTTCTGTGAATTGGCAATTGCATCTGCAATTTGCTGTGCCTGGGAGTCGGACAGGTTAATGTTCAAATTAGCTGCTATGTTAATAACAATTACTTTAATTTGTGCTGGATCCTGTAAATTCTGTTTTTGAACTTCATTCTTCACCTGTTCAAATAAATTGGCTATTTGATCAGGATTTTGTCCTGTTTGATTGGCTATCTTTGATCCTGTGTATAATTCTTCAGTTGCAGCTTTTTCGACGCTCTCAGGGATGTCAGCACCTACTGCAACTTCATAAGATTTCAAAACTCCTGTAAGAGCAGCTTCCCCTGAGGATTGAACTGGAGCAGTAACTACCACATGTCCCTTATCAATTCCTGAAGTCTTCAGGGCGTTTGAATACATCTTCGGAGTTACAATTTTCACTTTACTTTTATCAACTATAACTTTAATTCCATTTGTATAGCTCAAATCAACCATAGCACATGAATATATCTGATTTGAAGAATATATTCTTCCAGTTATATCTTTAGAAACTTGATTAACTTCAGATGCTGTTACAATTTTTTGTGTAGCATCTGCAACTTTCCTGTCGGTATGTGATTGGAAATAACCCATTACAGAGCTTTTCCACTGGCTATTCTCGTTAGTAGTTTCTCCAATGGTTATTGCAAACCCTGACGCACCGTAGATTGGGCTTACTGTCATTAACAAAAGAAGAATTCCAACTATTAGTTTTTTCATCAAACCACCTCAGTACATAATTAAAAAAACCTATTATAGATTATCCCTATTAAAATATACATTTAACTAAAATTCATCCTAAAAGAACAACCCTACTTTCATATGCCTTATCCTTTATTTCTAAACCACACTTTTCTGCTATGGTATTTGCAAAGTCATAAATTTCCTGATTTGAAGGCATATTTTCCCATTTTAACCTTCTTCTTGAATCTCCAACAAACATATAAGCTTTGATTTCAACAAAATCAGGATTGCTTCTTTTAATTATAGAGGCATATTCTTCAGCATTTTCCATATTATAGTCTTTAACACATGTCATTCTTATTACAGACCTGCAATTAAAACTTGGAAGCAAATCAAGACTTTTGTTTAGTTTATCCCATCCGTGATCTATTTGTGGAATACATAATTTTTCAAATATTTTTTTATTAGGAGCATCAAGAGACACGTAAAGCTGTGTTGGCTCTTCTTTAAGATTCTCCAGTTTCTGATGATTCATTCCATTTGTAACTAAAAAAGTGGTAAAGTCTCTTCTGTGAAACTCTTCAATCAGATCATTGATTTTTGGATAGATCATTGGTTCTCCGGCAAGAGAAATTGCAGCATGTTTTGGATCCTGGGATTCATCAAGCTTTTTCTTATTTGCTTTATCATTTCCAAAAAAGCCGCAAAGGAGATTTCTTTGTGCATTTATGCTGCCATCAATTATTTCACCAGGTTCATCCATTTCTCCTTTCCATTGAGTTTCAGTTACAGAAACATCCCTCCAACAAAATAAACACTTTTGATGGCAAAATGGGATACTTGGAGACATTTGCAAGCATCTGTGGCTTTCTATACCATAAAACTTCTGTTTATAACATACCCCCTCATCAAGTATGCTTTTTTTAGTCCAGTGACATATTTTAGCCGCGGCATGCCTGTTATTACCTACAAACCTGTATCCTATCTTTTGGAGTTTTTCCATATTTTCTATTGAAAGTGACATTTTTTGTGATCCTCTATGATATGTTTCTTATGAGTTCAATATCATATAAGATCAATATAATTTAAAACCATCCACTGGATCTTATATTCATCATATAAACAAGTTTTATGAGATGACTGTTACCATATAGCCTTTTTTAACATAAATAAGTATTAAAATGCATTTTTTAATGTATATAACTATATGTAACAATTTATACATAATTTAATAAAATTTATTAATTTTAAAATGGCTTTAAATCGGCTTATTCTCAGAAAATAAGAATTAATAAGAGTTAATTTATTAGAAGTTGGAATGAAGTTTCCTACTATCCACTACTCAATTTAAATTAACTATTATGGTGCTTTAAATCGAAAAAAAGACATAATGAACGCTTTTTTATGAAAATTAAATCAAAAGATTTATATATGATCTCTAATTGATTATATTATGTCCTAAACGTTCCTAGAGAGTACATTAAACACTATGGAACTTGGAGGCGGTACAATTAAGCGACGATCGGCATGTGCATTGTTATTAGTCGTAACAATGGCAATGTGCATTATTCCTTCCTTTGGAGGGACAGTAAACCAGATTGCATCGGGAAATAGTGCAAAAATTGGTTTAAGCAAAGATGTAGAACCTTTAGAAGTTAACGCGGCTTCTAAATACAAAAAATCCAAAAAAAAGATAAAAACTTCTAAGAAAAAATCAAAGAAGAAAAAGAAGTACAAAAAAGCAAAAGCTTCTTACAAATACAAAAAAACAGTGCACAAGACTTATACATGCACCAACTCAGGCGCATTTAAAAAAGATCCAAAATTAAACAGTATAATGATATCCGGAAGTAAATTTAGATACAGTGGAGCTCACCACACTGGTGCCGCACTGGCAAAATATGGTTCTGGCGATTGCTGGGCCATGAGCGATTATTTAAACGCTCAATTTACAAAAGCAGGATACAAGTCAAGAATAATTCAATATCCAACAAGCTATTCAAGCAGGCATAAATCCGTACAGGTTTATGTTGGAGAAACCTGGCAAACAGTGCCATATAGAAGTTACGGGTATAATTACCTCTTTGTATAGGTAAAATCGGCCCTTAACTGTTTAAAACAAGTAACAATCATTGATTTCAACTTTATTTCACTCAAAAATCTTTGATTTTTGGTGCCACAGAAATTCTATGAATTTCTGTAGGCTTTTTTGTTTAAAATTTATTTCTAATTTTAAATCATTAAGCATTTTCAATTGAACTTAAAAATCAACTCCATTTTATTCTATTATCATCAATTATCTCATTACCCATACATTTTTATATTGATAAAAAAGAAATAATTAATATAATATTTGCTTTTTTGGAGGGTAATAATGAACAAAATCAAAGAAACTCCAATTGTAATTTTAAATTTCAAAACATATTTAGAATCTACCGGAGAAAATGCTCTAAAACTTGCTAAAAGTTCGCAAAATGTTGCAGAAGAAACTGGTGTAAATATAATGGTTGCACCCCAATATGGAGACATTTACAGAATTTCACAGGAAGTAGATATTCCCGTTCTGGCTCAACATATTGATCCCATTGATGCCGGTGGGCATACAGGAAGCATTTTGCCAGAATGTGTGAAAGAAGCAGGAGCTGTAGGCACACTTATAAATCATTCTGAACAGAGGATGCAGCTTTTTAATATTGATGCTGCTGTAAAAAAAGCCTTTTCGCTCGAAATGAGTAGTGTGGTTTGTACAAACAACATAGAAACAAGTACTGCAGCAGCAACATTGAATCCTGACTTTGTGGCAATAGAGCCACCAGAATTAATAGGATCTGGCATTCCTGTATCTCAAGCAGAGCCTGAAATCGTTGAAAAGACTGTGGAAATGATCCACAATATTAACCCTCAGGTAAGAGTTCTTTGTGGCGCAGGAATATCAACAGGAGACGATCTTAAAGCTGCAATAGAATTAGGAAGTGAAGGAGTACTTCTTGCATCAGGAATTATTCTTGCAGATGATCCTAAAAAAGCGCTTCTTGACCTTGTAAGCAAAATATAGGGTGAAAATAATGTCCCTTCAGTTTTTTACTATTGATGACTTTGATATGGAAAATAAAACCGTTCTTGTGAGGGTAGACATAAATTCTCCTGTGGATCCAAACAGTGGAACCATTTTAGATGACACAAGAATGAAGTTGCATGCCCAAACCATAGCTGAAATATCAAAGAAGGGTGCAAAAACAGTGCTACTTGCCCATCAAAGCCGCCCTGGAAAAAATGATTTTACAACGATGGAAGAACACTCTAAAGCTCTATCGAATATTTTGAAGCGTTCTGTAGATTATATCGATGATATATTTGGTAGTGCTGCCCGAAAAAAGATAAAAAGAATGGATAATGGAGATATTCTATTACTTGAAAATGTACGTTTTTATTCTGAAGAAATTCTTAACAGAGAACCTTCTGAACAGGTTAAAACCCATATGGTTCAAAAATTAAGTCCTGTTGCCGATTATTTTATTAATGATGCCTTTGCAGCAGCCCACAGATCCCAGCCCTCCCTTGTTGGTTTTGCATTAACATTACCTTCAGGTGCAGGTAGAGTGATGGAAAATGAACTTAACTCATTATACAGCGCCGTAGATAATGTTAAAAGGCCGTGTGTATATGTTTTAGGAGGAGTAAAAGTTGATGATTCTATTATGGTTATGGAAAATGTTCTGAAAAACGGTAGCGCAGATTATATTCTAACAACAGGCCTTGTTGCCAATATCTTCCTTTGGGCATCTGATGTTAATATAAGGAAATATAATCGAAAGTTTATAGAGGACCGGGGTTACTGTGACTTTGTTAAAAAAGGTAAACAGATGTTAAAGAAATTTAAAGGTAAAATTAAAATGCCTCTTGACGTGGCTGTTTGTGTAGATGATAAAAGAGAAGAACATAAAATCAAAGATATTCCAAATCAGCCCATATTTGATATAGGCACAGAAACTATTAAAGAATACGCTAAAATCATACGCGATGCAAAAACAATATTTGCAAACGGCCCTGCGGGGGTTTTTGAGAAAGAAGGATTCAGTATAGGTACCGAAGACATTTTAAATGCCATTGCCTCATCCCCAGGATATTCCATAATTGGAGGGGGTCATTTAGCGGCTGCAGCCAGTCACATGGGATTATCGGGTATAAATCATATTAGTAGCGGCGGCGGAGCATCAATTAATTTGCTTGCAGGTGAGAAACTTCCAGTAGTTGAGGTACTGAAGGAAGTTACATTAAAATGATTAAAAATTACCATTAACTTTTTATATATCGAATTTAAAAGTATATAAGTTCCAGTGCATTAATGGAATTAATACATTTGCAATCAAATTCAGTATTACCACAAACTATTTAAAGGAAAATATCTAATACCTAAAAATGCCTCGGTAGCTCAGTCTGGTGGAGCGCGAGACTTGTAATCTCGTGGTCGCGGGTTCAATTCCCGTCCGGGGCTCTAAAAAAGAAGCATACGTGGTTTAGATTTAAGATAGGGGACCATAGGGTAGCTTGGTCGATCCTTTGGGCTTTGGGAGCCTGAGACTCCGGTTCAAATCCGGGTGGTCCCACTTTAAATGTCCCGCCTTAGCTCAATTGGCAGAGCGTCGGACTGTAGATCCGAATGTTGCTGGTTCAAGTCCGGCAGGCGGGATTCTTTTATTAAGGTAAGAAAAAATTGAGATTAAAGTAAAAATTGAGGTAAATAAAACTTGATACACTTTGCATGATTACATCCCATCTGGCACAAAGTTTATATATATCATAGCTGTAAAAACAGATGTACTTATGCTGGCACAAATATAGGCATAAGAATAATCAAGTTTACTCTCGTTCTAAAGAGCTGCCCTGGTGGTGTAGGGGCTATCATGCGGGCCTGTCGAGCCCGCGACTCGGGTTCAAATCCCGGCCAGGGCGTTGTGGGCCCGTAGCTCAGTCTGGCAGAGCGCTTGGCTTTTAACCAAGTGGCCGCGGGTTCAATTCCCGTCGGGCCCGTTCTTGATTCTAGCAACGAAAGTTGCAAGTTTGCAAATCCCTCAAAAACAAAGTTTTTTGGGCACAAACCTTCGGTTTGTGATCTTTGATTTGCAATTTTTTAACTGGAGGATAAAGTGTGAAAAAAGATATCTTAAAACACAGATTAGTTCCAGAACATACTATTTTGTCCAAATCTGAAATAAAAAAAGTAATGAAAGAATTAGATATCCATCCTGAGCAGCTTCCCAAAATAAAGCAGGATGACCCTATTTGTAAAGCAATTGAAGCCAAATCAGGAGATGTTTTGAAAATAACGCGAAAAAGCCATACTGCAGGTAAGTTCGTTACTTACCGACTGGTATTAAATTAATTAATTTATTTTTTGGAGGTTGAGAAAAATCTAAGATTTTTCAAACAGCAAAAACAATAGTTTTTGCATGTTGAAGAAAATTAAAGTTAACAAATCGAAGATTTGTTGCATTCTAAAAATCGTGAATTTTTATGGAATTTTCTGAACCTCAAAATCAATGATTCTGGAGGAATTTAATGGGAAAAAATGCATGGGGACTGGTTGATGCATTTTTTGATCAGTACAAATTGGTAGATCATCATATAAAATCCTATAACGACTTTGTAGACCACAGAATACAAGACATAATCGATATTACTGACGCTATTATGCTTGAACAGGGCGAATATAGAGTAAAAACAGGAAAACTTGAAATTAGAAAGCCATTTATAAAAGAAGCTGACGGATCAAAAAGTGAAATATACCCAACCGAAGCAAGACTTAGAAATTTAACTTATTCTGCACATATGTACCTTGAGATGGCACTTGTTAAAGAAGGAGAGCCTGAACCAGATTTAGAAAAAGTATATATTGGCGAATTACCTGTAATGCTTAAATCTAACATATGCCACTTGAACGGGTTAAATCAAAAAGAATTAGATGAAAAAGGAGAAGATCCACAGGATCCAGGAGGATATTTCATTGTTAATGGTTCAGAAAGAGCCATAGTTACAATGGAAGAGATTGCTCCAAACAAGATCATTCTTGAGCAGAGCGAAAAAGATAAAGCTGACCGAAAGGCGAAAGCCATTGTTACTTCTATTAAAAGTGGATTTAGAGCTCGGATAACTCTTGAATATAAAAAACCACGTAAAAAAGGAGTTTTCCTTAGAATATCATTCCCTTACGTTCCAGGTGAAATACCGCTGGTTGTTTTATTACGTGCTCTGGGACTTGAAACTGATGCTGAATTAATACAGAGTGTTTCAGAAGAAACTGATACCCAATTCCTTCTTATAGACGATATACAAACCTCAGAAGTAATGAACAGATACGATGCTGTTAAATACATCGGTAATAGAGTCGCAAAGGGTATGACTGAAGAGTACAGGATTAAAAGAGCCGAAGATGTAATTGATAGATATTTATTACCTCATATCGGAGTTGAACCAGAACATAGAGCTGAAAAAGCTACGTATCTGGCTGAAATGACCGAAATGTTACTTCAGGTTATCTTTGAAACACGAGACCCTCATGATAAGGACCATTACGCTAATAAAAGGCTCAGAGTATCTGGAGACTTGATGGAAGATTTATTTAGAGTAGCGTTTACAAGTTTAACCAGAGATATGACCTATCAACTTGAAAGAAGCCTTGCAAGAGGTAAAGAACCATCTGTTAAACAGGCAGTACGGTCTGATGTCCTTACAGAAAACATCAAACATGCAATAGCCACAGGAAACTGGGTTGGTGGAAGGGCTGGTGTAAGTCAGTTACTTGACAGAACAAGTTACATGGGGACTTTATCCCATCTTAAACGTGTTGTATCACCTTTAAGTAGGAGTCAACCCCACTTTGAGGCACGTGATTTGCATCCAACGCAATTTGGAAAGATATGTCCAAACGAAACTCCTGAAGGACCAAATTGTGGACTGGTTAAAAACCTTGCACTTCTTGCAAAGATATCTGAAGGTTCAGATACAGCTGAAATTGAAAATGTAATTAAGAAAATGGGAGTTTTAAGATAGAGGGATTGGCATGAAAAAGTGCAAAATTTATATTAACGGTAAACTAATTGGAGCTTGCGAGGATCCAGAAAGTTTCGTAGAAGAAATGAGAGAAAAAAGGAGAGGCGGAGAAATTTCTCACGAAATGAACATTACCCACTATCCAGAAACAGATGAAATATTTATTTTTAACGATCCTGGAAGAACAAGACGACCACTTATAGTGGTTAAAGACGGTCAGTCAATGCTTAAAGAGGAGCACATTACCGCACTTGAAGAATGGGAAATGAACTGGAATGACCTTATAAATGAAGGTATAGTGGAATACCTGGACGCTGAAGAAGAAGAAAACACCTATATTGCCATGTTTGATGATGCTTTAACAAAAGAACATACTCATCTTGAAATTGACCCTTCCACAATGCTTGGAATTTGTGCTGGTATCATTCCCTATGCTAATCATAACTCATCTCCAAGGAACACTATGGAAGCAGGGATGACAAAACAGGCATTAGGACTATACGTTTCAAACTACAGTTTAAGAACAGATACACGAGCTCACCTTTTACATCATCCACAGTTACCCCTTGTTAAAACAAGGTCAATAGATGCAACCAATTATGATGCAAGACCATCAGGTCAAAATTTCGTGGTTGCTGTTATGTCCTACGAAGGATACAATATGGAAGATGCATTAATTCTTAATAAAGCCTCCATTGAAAGAGGACTTTCAAGATCATCATTCTTTAGATCATATGAAGCTTCAGAGAGAAGATATCCTGGTGGACAGGAAGATAAATTTGAATTACCCGAAAAAAGCGTTAGAGGATACAGATCTGAGGAAGTATACAGACACCTCGACGAAGACGGTATAATAAATCCAGAAGTTGAAGTTAAATCTGGAGATGTTTTAATAGGGAAAACATCACCTCCAAGGTTCCTTGAAGAAATAGATGAATTTGGGACAGTGGCAGAGCGAAGACGTGAAACATCGGTTACTGTAAGGCACGGGGAAAAAGGTGTTGTTGATGCTGTAATGGTCACAGAAACGGTTGAAGGGAGTAAACTTGCTAAAATAAGAGTTCGTGACCAGAGACAGCCTGAATTTGGTGATAAATTTGCTTCAAGACACGGACAGAAAGGTGTTGTTGGACTTATCGTTTCACAGGAAAATGTACCATTTACATCTGAAGGAATAGTTCCTGATCTGATTGTAAATCCACATGCTATACCTTCAAGGATGTCAGTTGGTCAAGTTATAGAGATGCTTGCAGGAAAAGCAGGTGCTATGGAAGGTAGAAGGATGGACGGAACTCCATTTACAGGTGCTGATGGTGAAGAATTAATTAAAGATCTTCTTAAGGAAAATGGTTTTGAAACTGCAGGACGTGAATCTTTATACAACGGAATAACCGGTGAGAGGATAGAAGCTGAAATATTCATAGGAGTTGCTTTCTACCAGAAGTTACACCACATGACATCTGATAAAGTATATGCAAGAAGCAGAGGGCCAGTGCAGGTTCTAACAAGACAGCCAACAGAAGGTAGAGCTAGGGAAGGTGGCTTAAGATTTGGAGAAATGGAAAGAGACTGTCTCATTGCCCATGGTGCAGCACTTGCATTAAAAGAGAGACTTCTTGATGAATCAGATAAATATGAAGCCATCGTTTGCGCAGAATGTGGAATGATTGGGGTTTATGATAGGATAAGAGGAAGAAAATTCTGCCCTATCTGTGGTGACTCAGATTCATTCCCAGTGGAAATTTCCTATGCATTTAAGCTTCTCTTAGACGAACTTAAGAGCTTATGTATATTCCCAAAGCTCGTGCTTAAGGATAAAGCATAATAAAACTAATTGAATTATTTTAGGGGTTAAAAAATAAAGGAGTGAATATTTTGAAAGGAATTTTAAAGAAAATCGCCCAGATTAATTTTGGTCTTATGTCTCCAGAGGATATAAGAAAAATGTCAGTTACCAAGATAGTTACTCCCGATACATATGATGAAGACGGATATCCAATTGAAGCAGGGCTAATGGATCCAAGACTGGGAGTTATTGACCCAGGACTTAAGTGCAGATCATGTGGATCAAAAGGGGGAGACTGTCAGGGGCATTTCGGTCATATCAACATAGCAAGACCTGTTATTCATGTAGGTTTTGCCGATACAATTCATAAAATACTCAGATCAACCTGTAAAGAATGCGCAAGAGTCCTGTTAACCGATGCAGAGATAATCGATTACAAAGATCGGATCGGAAACATGGTCAAAAATGAGGAAAGCATAACAAACATCATAAAAGAAATTTACACTGTTGCAAGACGGGATAAATGTCCACATTGTGAGACAGAACAGGAAGATATCAAAATCGATAAACCTGTATCCATTGTTGAAGGAAATTATAAATTAACAGCAAGTGAAGTAAGGGAAAGACTTGAAAAAATCCCTGAAGAAGATCATATACTTTTAGGAGTAAATTCAAAGGTTGCTAAACCTGAATGGATGGTCCTAACTGTTTTACCAGTTCCTCCAGTTACTGTAAGGCCATCAATTACACTTGAAACCGGTGAACGTTCAGAAGACGATTTAACTCACAAGTTAGTTGATATTTTAAGGATAAATCAAAGATTAAAAGAAAATATGGAAGCTGGTGCTCCACAGCTTATTGTAGAGGATTTATGGGAACTTTTACAGTATCACGTAACAACCTACTTTGATAATGAAGCATCAGGAGTCCCTCCTGCAAGACATAGGTCAGGAAGACCTCTTAAAACACTTGCACAGAGACTCAAAGGTAAAGAAGGACGTTTCAGAAGTAACCTATCTGGAAAAAGGGTTAATTTCTCAGCAAGGACAGTTATATCCCCTGATCCAAATATAAGTATAAATGAAGTCGGTGTTCCTGAAATGATTGCAAAAGAGGTCACCGTACCTATTTATGTAACTCCATGGAACATTGAAGAGATGAAAAAATTCATCAACAACGGCCCTAAAGTACATCCTGGGGCAAATTATGTCGAAAGACCAGATGGAAGAAAGGTCAGAGTTTATCCTGAGACCAAAGATGCTATAATTGAAAAATTAGAGCCTGGTTTTAGAGTTGAAAGACATCTAATCGATGGAGATATTGTACTATTCAACAGACAACCTTCACTTCACAGAATGTCCATGATGGCCCATGAAGTGAGAGTTTTACCACACAAGACATTCAGACTTAACTTATGTGTTTGTCCTCCTTACAACGCTGATTTTGACGGAGATGAAATGAACATGCACATTTTCCAGACAGAAGAGTCACGTGCAGAAGCTAAATCATTAATGAGAGTCCAGGAACATATTCTTTCTCCAAGATTCGGTGGACCAATTATTGGAGGAATACATGACCACATATCCGGCGCTTATCTTTTAACCAGAGAAAGCAGTGTATTTGAAGAAGATGAAGTATTCCAGATATTAATGAGGGCAAAAATACCTTTACCTAAACCAAAAGGTGAATCATGGTCAGGTAAAGAAATATTTTCATTGTTACTTCCTGAAGACATGAACATGGTCTACAGAGCAGAAATCTGCAGAAGATGTGACGAATGTCTTAAACAGGAATGTAAAAATGACGCATATGTCGTTATTGAAGATGGAAACTTGAAAAGCGGTGTAATTGACGATAGAGCATTTGGATCATTTGCAGGAAAGATTCTTGACTCTGTGGTTAAAGAATATGGAACCGATAAAGCCAGGGAATTCCTGGATTCAGCAACTAAACTCGCTATTTCTGGAATAATGAAGAAGGGATTCACCACAAGTACAGATGATGAAGAAATTCCTCAGGAAGCAAAGGAAAGAATTGAAGAACTTTTATCTAAAGCAGAAGAAAGGGTAGAAATACTTATTGAAGCTTATACAAATGAAGAACTTGAAGCCCTTCCTGGAAGAAGCCTTGAAGAAACTCTCGAGATGAAGATAATGCAGGTTCTGGGAGAAGCAAGGGATAAATCAGGGGAACTAGCAGAAAAATACTTTGATATTAACAAAAATCATGCTGTAGTTATGGCACTTACCGGTGCAAGAGGTTCCATGCTTAACCTTACTCAAATAGCAGCTTGCGTAGGTCAACAGTCAGTTCGTGGGGGAAGGATAGAAAGAGGTTACAGTGAAAGAACACTTCCACACTTTAAAAAAGGCGAACTGGGTGCAAAAGCGCGGGGATTTGTACATTCAAGTTACAAAACAGGACTTGATCCCCTGGAATTTTTCTTCCACGCCATGGGTGGTAGAGAAGGACTTGTAGATACAGCTATTCGTACTGCACAAAGTGGTTATATGCAGCGTAGACTTGTAAACGCCCTCCAGGATTTAAGTGTCAGGCCTGATGGAACAGTAAGGGATAACAGAGGAGTTATTATCCAGACAATGTACGGTGAAGATAAAGTAGACCCTGCAAAGAGTGATTACGGGAAAGTAGTAGATATAGACAGGGTAATTGATGAAATAAGGATTAAATCCGGGAAATAATATTAAAAAGAGTAATCGGGTGGTTGTGTGCCAGATATAAAAAGTGTCATGAAAGTTTTAAAGAAGAAAAAAGCTGACTTTCCTGAAAGTTTAATAGAAGAAATTGCTGATGCCCATGAAAGGCATAATCTGGATGATAAGGAACTAAATGAGTTAATCGACAGGATTAAAAAGGCATATGAAAGGGCAACTGTTGAAGATGGAGAAGCTGTAGGTACAGTAGCGGCCCAATCTGTTGGAGAGCCAGGTACACAGATGACAATGAGAACATTTCACTATGCAGGGGTAGCTGAATTAAACGTTACCCTCGGTCTTCCCAGATTGATTGAAATTGTAGATGCCAGAAAGAAAATATCAACTCCAACAATGGCCATTTACTTCGATGATGAATACTTTGATGCCAGATTCGAAAAAGAAGAGATAGAATCTGAAGCAGAAAGAGAAAGATTTAAAGAAGAGTTTGTGCGGAAAACAGCCAATATGATAGGTAAAAGCAGCATGAACGATATTCTAAAGAACTTTAACCTTAACTATGCTGATATGAACATTGCCGTAGAAATAGATGAAGATAAGATCATAGATAAAAGACTTGATCGTGATGATATTATAAAGCGAATAGAAAAAGCTTTTAAAAGAGTTCAAATAGATAACAATATGCTAAGTTTTGAACCACCAGCACCAAGTAAAAAAGAAGATGATACTAAAATTCCAATAAGGGAATTAAGACTTCTTGCTGATAAAGTCCGTGACCTTCAAATAAGCGGTGTTAAAAATATTGGAAAGGTGGTTATAAGTAAAGAAGGTCTGGAATGGGTTATACACACCGAAGGTTCAAATCTTGGATCCGTTTTGAAGATGGAAGGTATAGATAAGGTTAGAACCACAACAAATGACATTCATGAAATAGAAAAAATTCTGGGAATAGAAGCAGCCAGAAATGCAATTATTCGAGAAGCACAGAATACAATGGAAGAACAGGGATTAACAGTTGATGTAAGACATATCATGCTTGTTGCAGACATGATGACTGCCGATGGTTCCGTAAAGTCCATAGGTAGACATGGTATTAGTGGTGAGAAAGCAAGTGTTCTGGCAAGAGCTTCTTTTGAAGAGACTGGGAAGCACCTCTTAAGAGCCAGTATAAGAGGCGAAATAGATCATCTCACTGGAATAATTGAAAATATTATAATAGGACAGCCAATACCCCTTGGAACAGGATCTGTTGGCGTTATTATGAAAAGAAGGTAAGTTAAACTTATCGTCTCATGAAAATTAGATAAAGGAGGCAACACATGGACGTAGATAGAGGAATTAGGGTTGCTGTAGATACAGGGACCGTGACATTAGGGTCTGATAAATCTATTCAGGCTTTAAAGCTAGCTAAAGGAAAACTGGTGATTATTGCAAAGAACTGCCCTTCAGAAACAAGGGAAGATGTAATGCATTATTCAAAACTATCAGAAATTCCAGTTTATACTTATGAAGGTACAAGTGTAGACCTTGGATCTGTATGTGGAAAGCCATTTACAGTAGCTACAATGATAATAAAGGATCCAGGGGATTCTACCATATTAGAAGTTATGGGGTAATTCTGTGACCATAAAATTTACAACAAATGAAATAAGATATATAGCTCTTTTTGAGAGTATGACTGGTGCAATGGTCAAAGATTGTATTGTTGATGGTGAAGCAGGAAGAATAACTTTCCTTGTAAAAAGAGGAGATATGGGACTTGCAATTGGAAAAAGAGGGAGTACTGTATCTAAAGTTCAAAAGACTGTTGACAAGGGCGTTGAAGTAATAGAACATTCTGACGATCCCGTTGAATTCATCACCAATTTAATGGCCCCAGCCAAAATCAGAAGTATCAGGATACTTCAAAGAGAAAATGGACAAAAAATAGCCACTGTGGAAACAGACCCTAAAAATAAAAGGTCAGCCATTGGAAAGGGTGGCAAAAATATTGAAAGAGCAAGACTGTTAGCAAAACGACAGCACAATATAAACAACATCGTTATAAAATAATCATAAAGATAATATTAGTGTTAATCAGTTTAAAATCTATTTTGCTAATAATAATTATATATTAGGAGGAATCACGTTTGCCGGGACTTTTTGCAGCTAAAAAACTTAAAAAGAACAGACAGAACTTCAGATGGAAGGATATAGAATATAAAAGAAAGGCCTTACGGTTAGATGTTAAAGCTGACCCTTTAGAAGGCGCACCTCAAGCAAGAGGAATTGTAATTGAAAAAGTGGGTATAGAGGCAAAACAGCCTAACTCTGCCATAAGGAAATGTGTAAGGGTTCAACTCATTAAAAATGGGAAGCAAATAACCGCATTTGCACCTGGAGATGGTGCCATCGGATTTATTGATGAGCACGATGAAGTAATGATTGAAGGAATCGGAGGGCCTTACGGAAGATCCATGGGAGATATTCCTGGAGTAAGATGGAAGGTTACCAAAGTTAACAACGTATCTTTAGAAGAAATGGTTAAAGGTAAAATTGAAAAACCAGTTAGATAAACTAACTGAATTTACAATAACAACATAAAACCAGTGAGGTAATTTTGATGAGTAAGGTTTTTGATAAATGGGATTTAGAAGAGGTGAAAGTAGAGGATCTGGGTCTTGTAAATTATATTTGCTTAGACGAAATATTAGTTCCACACACCTTAGGAAGACATGTCAAGAGACAGTTTGCCAAATCAAGAGTTTCAATAGTTGAAAGGTTAATGAATAAAATCATGAGAACAGAAAGAAACTCAGGAAAGAAAAATAAAGCATACAACATTGTAAAAGACTCTTTTGAAGTTATAAATAAAAGATCAAAAGAAAACCCTGTCCAGATACTGGTTAAGGCAGTTGAAAATGCTGCTCCAAGGGAAGAAATTACAAGGGTAAAATATGGTGGAATTGGATATCAGGTTGCAGTAGATATCGCTCCCCAAAGAAGAGTCGATTTAGCACTTGGTTTCATAACAAGAGGGGCTTTACAGTCCTCATTCAAAAGGAAACGATCTGCAGAAGAATGTTTAGCTGACGAATTATTGCTTGCAGCTGAATATGATACAAGAAGTTTTGCAATTGGAAAAAAAGATGAAAAAGAAAGAATTGCAAGATCTGCACACTAAATTAAAAATTTTTATAAAACAAGCTGATATTAAGGCATGAATAAACCTGAAACGACACAGGTTAAAATGTATTCTAAAAATATATAAACCACTATATATACATTAAAGGTAAGGCAAAATTAACCGCTAATTATATAGAGAATTTAATATAAAATGCCTTTAAATATCTGCTTTTTAACTATTTTACAATTACAGGGTGATTATAGTGAGTAGACGGGACAAAATGATTAATAAGATTAAGGAATTGATGTACCAGCCCAAAAACATCAGAAACATCGGTATTGTAGCCCACATCGATCATGGGAAAACTACACTTTCCGATAACTTACTTGCTGGTGCAGGAATGATATCTGCAGAACTTGCGGGGGATCAGAGATTCCTTGATTTTGATGAACAAGAACAAGCAAGAGGAATTACCATCGATGCAGCAAATGTATCCATGGTACATAAATATAAAAAAGGTGAATACCTGATTAACCTCATTGATACACCAGGTCACGTTGACTTTGGCGGAGACGTAACACGTGCAATGAGAGCAGTTGACGGTGCAGTTGTTGTAATATGTGCTGTTGAAGGAATCATGCCTCAAACAGAAACTGTACTTAGACAGGCTTTAATAGAAAACGTAAAGCCAGTACTGTTTATTAACAAAGTCGATCGTCTCATAAACGAGTTAAAATTAGACGATACTGAACTCCAGCAGAGATTTATAAAAATCATCGCCTCTGCAAATAAAATCATAAAATCAATGGCTCCAGAAGAGTATAAAGATGAATGGCTGGCCAGAGTAGAAGATGGAAGTGTTGCATTTGGTTCTGCATACCACAACTGGGCTATCAATGTCCCAATTATGCAGAAAACAGGCATAACCTTTAAAGATATTTATCAGTACTGTAAAGATGAAAATCAAAAAGAATTGGCTCAAAAAACACCAATAACTGACGTTTTACTTGATATGGTTATAGAACACTTACCGAGTCCTGATGTATCCCAGAGATACAGAGTACCAAGTATCTGGACAGGAGACATAGAGAGTGAGGAAGGACAGGGTATGATTAATACTAATCCAGACTCACCACTTGCAGTGATGGTTACAAACATCAGCATAGACAAGCACGCCGGAGAAATCGCAACTGGTCGTGTATACGGTGGAACAATTGAAAAAGGTACAGAAATCTACTTCGTAGGTTCCATGGGTAAGGCAAGAACCCAGCAAGTCGGAGTATACATGGGTCCTGAAAGGATCAATACAGATAAAGTTCCAGCAGGAAACATCGTAGCAATAACCGGTGCAAGAAATGCAGTTGCAGGGGAAACAATCTCCGAACCAGGAAGAAAAATCAAAGCTTTCGAAGGATTGGAACACATCTCAGAACCAGTGGTTACAGTTGCTGTTGAAGCTAAAAACACCAAAGACCTTCCAAAACTCATAGAAGTTTTAAGACAGATTGGAAAAGAAGATCCAACAGTAAGAATTGAAATTAACGAGGAAACTGGTGAGCACCTCATAGCAGGTATGGGAGAACTTCACCTGGAGATCATTACCTACAGAATCAATGAAAAAGGTGTGGAAATAGAAACATCCCCACCAATCGTTGTTTACAGAGAAACAATTGCTGGTAAAGCCGGGCCAGTTGAAGGTAAATCACCTAACAAGCACAACAGGTTCTACATAGAAATTGAACCATTAGAAGATGCCATGTTCAAGGCCTTACAGAATAAAAAAATCAAAGAAGGCAGGGTAAAAGGTAAAGAAGAAGCAGCAAAATTCATGGAATACGGCCTTAAAAAAGAAGAAGCAAGAAAAGTCTGGGATGTATATGAGAGAAGTCTGTTTATAAATATGACCCGTGGTATACAGCACCTGGACGAAATCAAAGAACTTCTGCTTGAAGGTTTCGAAAGCGCACTTGATGATGGCCCAATCGCAAGAGAAAAAGTCATGGGTATAAAAATAAAACTTATGGATGCAAAAATTCACGAAGATGCGGTACACAGAGGTCCTGCGCAGGTCTTACCTGCAATAAGAAAAGCAGTGTATGGATCCATAATGATGGCCCAGCCAACATTACTTGAGCCTCTACAAAAAGTATTTATAAATACACCGCAAGACTATATGGGTTCAGCAACAAGGGAAGTTCAAAACAGAAGAGGTCAAATTGTTGACATGGAACAGGAAGGAGACATGGCAACTGTTGAATCAAAAGTACCTGTTGCAGAAATGTTTGGGTTTGCAGGCGATATAAGATCTGCCACCGAAGGTAGATGTTTATGGTCAACAGAAAATGCAGGTTTCGAGCGATTACCTAATGAGCTTCAAAAACAAATTGTAAGACAGATAAGAGATAGGAAGGGATTAAGTCCTGAACCTTATGGTCCAGAACATTACCTGGGTTAACCTTCCTTTTTTTTATAATTTTAAGAAAAATTCGAGGAGTCAATCCTCACTATTAAACAAAACCCTTAAAAGTTAGGTTATCCAATAGGTAGAGTATACCGATAACTTAATTAGCACGATTTACAAATTGTAAACTGTTAGACTAATCTATCAACTAAGTTAGATGGAGGAATATTAATGGCAAAAGAAAAAGAACACATGAATTTGGCGTTTATTGGACACGTAGACCACGGTAAATCAACACTTGTGGGGCACCTTTTACTCCAATCAGGAGCTATCGCAGAACAACAGCTCTCAGATGGAGAAAACAAGTTCAGATTCGTCATGGATAAATTAACAGAAGAAAGAGAAAGAGGGGTAACAATCGACCTTGCACATGCAAGATTCGACACTCCAAAATACGAATTCACAATTGTGGACTGTCCAGGTCACAGAGATTTTGTTAAAAACATGATTACAGGAGCATCCCAGGCTGACGCTGCTGTATTAGTAGTTGCAATAGACGACGGTATAATGCCACAAACCAAGGAACACGCTTTTCTTGCAAGAACATTAGGTATAAACCAGTTAATCATTGCAGTAAACAAAATGGACCTTGTAAAATACGACGAAGCAAAATTCAACGAACTTAAAGAAGAAATAGGTAACCTCATTAAAACAGTGGCATACAAGCCAGATGACATACATTTCATACCACTCTCTGCATTTGAAGGAGACAATATAACAAAACCAAGTGAAAACACACCATGGTACAAAGGCCCATCCCTTGTAAAAGCTCTTGACGAATTTACAGCACCAGAAAAACCAACCGACCTACCACTAAGAGTACCTATCCAGGATGTATATTCCATTACTGGTGTGGGAACAGTACCGGTAGGAAGAGTAGAAACTGGTGTAATGAAAAAAGCAGATAACGTTATATTTGAACCAGCAGGAAAAGCTGGAGAAGTTAAATCCATCGAAATGCACCACGAAATGCTAGATTCAGCAGAACCTGGTGACAACGTAGGATTCAACGTAAGAGGTGTCGGTAAAAACGATATTAGAAGAGGAGACGTTGCAGGACACACCACAAACCCGCCAAGTGTTGCTAAAGAATTTACAGCACAGATTGTTGTTCTACAGCACCCAGGTGTTATCACAGTCGGTTACACACCTGTATTCCACTGTCACACAGCTCAGGTAGCATGTACATTCCTCGAATTACAGAAAAAACTCGACCCAGCAACTGGTCAGGTTAAAGAAGAAAACCCAGACTTCCTCAAAACAGGGGACGCTGCGTTTGTTGTAGTTAAACCTACAAAACCAATGGTAATCGAGAAGATCAAAGACATTCCACACATGGGAAGATTCGCTATAAGAGATATGGGTCAAACTGTAGCTGCTGGAATGTGTATTGACATGCAGAAAGCGAAATAGGAACATTCCTATTATTTTTTTTAAAATTTTGGAGGTTTGACAAAATTCGTTCTGAATTTCGAAAACCCCAAAAAAATAATTTTTTGGAGGCATTTAATGCACAAAGCACGAATTAAACTCACAGGAACAGATCCAGAAAAATTACAGTTCGTCTGCGACCAGTTACAAAAAATCGCAGAAAGAACAGGTGTAGATCTCTCAGGCCCAATTCCACTCCCAACTAAAAAACTTGTAGTACCAACCAGAAAATCTCCAGATGGAGAAGGAAAGGCCACATGGGAAAAATGGGAACTAAGAATCCACAAAAGACTTGTTGGAATCGAAGCCGATGAAAGGGCAATGAGACAGGTCATGAAAGTAAACGTTCCAGATAACGTAAGCATAGAAATCGAACTTAAAAGCTAATTCCTTTTTAATAGCTACATAACTTTTTACAGCTTAAATTAAATTTTAAGCTTTAAACTCTTATTTGCCGGGATAGCCTAGCCAGGGAAGGCGCGGGACTTGAGATCCCGTGGAGCTGTGCTCCTCCAGGGTTCAAATCCCTGTCCCGGCGTTAAAAAATTCTACGGATTTTTTACGCATGCGAAAAATGAAATTTTTCGCTGTTAAGAAACATAGTTTCTTAAACATCAAAATTAAAAATTTTGATTGCGCTCAACCGCTCAAAAATTCTGAAAGAATTTTTGGCGCCCTGAAAATCGTAGATTTTTAAGGGCTTTTTCCTTTAAAAAACTCGTTTCGGTAATTAGAAACAATAACAAATTCATTATTTTTGATAATTTTATTAATTCCAATAATTCAATCCAGTATTCAATCCATTAAGATTTCTACAGGTCTATTTCTAAAATAAATGGAAATTAAAGTATGCTAATAATCTAATTATATAGATTGGATTTATAATAGTAGCCAATAATTAAATATTGCCCCTTATTTAACTAAATAGCTATCATTATTTTACACAATATTAGTTTTTCAAACACTCTTGGGGTACTTTGTACAGGAAAAAGTTGCATCAGTGGCTGGGCCTGTTTCAGCACAGTAAGACTGCTTAATTTTAGCCAGATTTTATTCCTTATCCACTGGATAAACATCAATATCCAATTCTTTGGCCAAAATATTTTTAATAGCCACACTAAATGTTTTGAAGTGTTCTGTTTGCATATGTGAATCTAAAACATCCTGATCTTTCCATTGCTCAAGCATGATCAGCACATCGTCATCTTCAGTACTGGAATATAAATCATAACTGATACATCCTGATTCTAAACGAGTGGATTTAATTAAATCTTTAGCTTTTGAAATGATTTTATTCTTTTCACCGGGTTTGGCTGTTATTTTAGCGGTTACCATCATCATGGTTTTTCCTCCTTTAAGGTATATTCATATGAGTGTTATTTTGTGATATACTTCCATAAAAAATCTATGTTAGAGTGCATTCTATTTTCCAAGGGCATTTCTGGTATCCCGATCCACATGAGTACTGTTCCCACCATGGTGGTTTGTATGACTGTTGCAATTTCTGTAGAGTCTATATCTAGTCTTATGATGCCTTGAATTTTGACATCATCGAGTACATCTATTATGAAGTTTTGCAGATTATGATAGAATTCATTGTAGTGTTTACCTATTATTTCATATTTTTGAACGCCTTCAAATAAGAGGAGGTGTAATATCCTGTAATCTATCTTTTCAGAGCCTTTACATAATTGCATGCCCTCATTAATTGTTGTGTCGTCCCCTACTATGTTAAATTACTGTTTTGAGTTTTTCTTTATGTGCGCCTTCAAAGTGTCCTATTTGTTCCTTGATCAAAACACTTAAATATGTATTTTTCAATCACTGCAATAAATAAAATATCTTTGCTATCAAAATGATAATAAAGACCACCAGTAGTTATATCTGATGCTTTCATAATCTCATTTAATGAGATATCAAAAAATCCCTTTTTAAAAGAAGTTTGATGTATTTCCATGACCCGGTCTTTGGTATCCATTAATAATACCCTATATTTTCACTATTCCCACGTATATGAGGGCCAGTATATAAACATACCGAATGCTATGTATAATAATCGACGAATTTAAAAAAAAGGTTTTTGTTAAATTTTATCCGGGATCTGTGGAGATAAATTCCCATATGCGTTCGCTGGTTAAACTTATCCGGGTTTTCAGGGGTATTTCAGGCATGGCTATTCCCATTAAGACATTTCCAACCATTGCTGTTTCAATGGCATTTGCAAGTTCAGATGGATCAATATCGTTCCTTATGGTACCCTGGGCTATACCTTCTTCAACTATTTCTGTGATGAAATTCAGGAGTGAGTGAAAGAATTCTGAGTATTGCTGGCGTACTGGTTTGAATTTTTTAACCCCTTCCATTAAGAGCATGTGTAACGTTTGATAATCAATTATAACTGAATCTGATAGCTGTGCATCTCCTATTATGGATAGCATTATCGCCCTTAACTTTTCTTGGGGTGTGCCTCTGCATTCCCTTAATTTTCTGACGGTAAAGTTGAAGTAGTTGAAGAGGTATTTTTCTATAACGGCAATGAGTAGGTCGTCTTTGCTGTGGAAGTAGTGGTAAAATCCTCCAGTGGTGATATTTGATGCCTGTTTAATTTCGCTTAATGAGACATCAGAGAATCCCTTTTCCAGGAACAATTTTAATGATTCTTCCATGATTTTATCTTTAGTTCCCATGTTGAGTCCCCCAATTTTACGAGGTTTAATAAAATTAATTTATCTATAGATATATTCCATTTATAGTCAGGTGTAGATGTTTTTAAACGAAACACTAACTAAAAATCAGGTAGGGAACGTGTTTTCAGATAATTAAAGCTAACAGGTTTTTTTGAATCCTGATTTCTAATAATTAATGCCCATGACTATAATATTAATGGGATGGTTATTTATTATGCATTTTTATTTTCTCAAATTACATGATAAATATTTATTTAATAGAGAAAGACTCCTTATAAATTTTATTATTAATCATTATAAACAGACAATTCGGTATGTATATATAGGAGAAAATTAGAACTCTATCCAATAACCAAAAGAGGTGTATAAAAAATGAAAGGATATGCTATGTTAAAAATAGGCGAAGTAGGTTGGATAGAAAAAGACAGACCAAAATGCGGTCCAACTGACGCTATCATAAGGCCCACGGCCTTAGCACCATGTACTTCTGATGTACACACTGTTTGGGAAGGTGCTCTAGGAGACCGTCACAATATGATCTTAGGACACGAAGCAGTGGGTGTTGTAGATGAAGTAGGAAACCAGGTTAAAGATTTTAAACCCGGTGACAAGGTAATTGTACCTGCAATCACTCCAGATTGGGATACAGAAGCTTGCCAGCGAGGATATCCATCACAAACAGGAGGAGCATGCGGTGGATGGAAGTTCTCCAACTTCAAAGACGGTGTATTTGCTGATTTCTTCCATGTAAATCTGGCAGATAACAACCTGGCACTAATACCAGAAGGCATGTCCCAGGAAGCTGCAGTCATGATACCAGATATGTTAAGCACCGGCTTTATGGGTGCGGAAAATGCCAACATTGAAATAGGTTCCAGTGTAGCAGTTCTGGGTATTGGGGCCGTTGGACTCAGTGGTATAGCTGGTGCAGTACTAGAAGGTGCTGGAAGAATATTTGCAGTTGGTACCAGACCAATCTCAGTGGAAGTGGCTAAAAAATACGGAGCCACAGACATAATCAGCTATAAAGACGGAGACACCGCAGACCAAATTTTAGAAGCCACCGATGGAGAAGGTGTTGATGCTGTAATAGTATCTGGCGGTGGTCCGGACATATTATTAGACGCATTTAAAATGGCGAAAGCAGGATCCACAATCTCAAACAACAACTACTTCGGTAAAGGACAGGGAGATAAAGACACCATCCCAATACCACGGGTAGACTGGGCATTTGGTATGGGTGATAAAAACCTGATCACTGGACTATGTCCTGGTGGAAGAACCAGAATGGAAAGACTGGCAGATATTGTAACCTACGGACGAATGGATCCAGAACTCATGGCCACACATACATTCAAAGGATTCGATAAAATCGGAGAAGCCCTTGAACTCATGAGAGATAAACCTAGGGATCTAATCAAACCAGTGGTGCTCTTAGACTAAAAAAAAATATAATTTTTTTCTTTTTTTGAGTTAAAAGTTATGGGGTGAAAGGAGTTATTTAGTAAATCTAAATAATTAAGGGTTTACAAGTTTTAAGCCTTTCATTCTTTTTTAAAAAAAATATGAGGTATAAAAAAATGAAAATTGCAATTATCGGTGGTACTGGTGGTCAGGGTTTAGGGATTGCCATACGATTTGTACAATCTGGTGAAGATGTTATAATCGGATCCAGGACCATGGAAAAAGCCCAGGCAGCAGTGGATAAAGTAAAAGAACTACTAGAAAAAGACAAAATACCCAACCTTAAAGCAGCTGAAAACTCTGATGCAGCAAAAGAAGCAGATTTAATGGTTTTAACCGTACCATTAGCCGCTCAAAGATCAACATGCTTATCAATCAAGGAAGGTGCAGCTGGTAAAATAGTTATGGATGCAACAGGACCCCTTGAATCTGCTATCGGCGGATCACCAACCAGATGCCTGTACTTACCAGAAGGAGCAGCATCAGAAAGATCACAAAAAGTCCTACCAGATTCAAAAGTAATATGCGCCTTTAACAACATCAGCAGCGGAGCCCTGATGAACTTCAACGAACCCATAGACTGCGACTGCCTAATATCAGGAGACGACCAGGAAGCCAAAATAACAGTCGCCAAACTAATAGACAAACTACCCGGAGTACAGACTGTGGACTGCGGACCACTTGAAAGAGCCCAGATAATAGAAAAAATCACACCACTACTCATCGGACTAAACATCAAAAAAACATGCAAAGACGCCGGAATACGAATAACCGGCATAGACCCCGAATGCAAACTATACTAAAAACAAACAAATCCAAATAAGATAAATTTGGATTTAAAGACAGTGATTCAAAAATTAAATATTTTTCATGTAATGAGTAGGACAGGGCACCTAAATCATTTTTCGCTCAAATGTATTATAAGGTGCCCCAATATTATTTTTTTTAACTAAATAATTTTATAAATCTAAGAAAAATATGCAGGACTGTATTTATATGTTAAATAATCCACAGGGAACTGAACAGCTTATGGAAGAAGACCTACACATTTCCTGTTATGACTCTGATATACCGGTGATTGATGAGGACCAATATAAATCCAGGAGCACGGTAGAACTAGGAAAAAAACAACCATCCCCTATGATCCTGGGAATTATTGGATGCGGAGCCATAGCCAGTATAATAACCGATTTTGCCTTAGAGGGAAAGCTCAGTGCAGAGCTTAAATATTTCTATGACACCGACCTGGATAGAGCCAGGGAACTAGCTTCAAAAGTGGATGGAATGGTAGTTTTAAACTTTGAAGATATGTTAAATAATGTGGATCTGGTAATTGAAGCAGCATCACCACAGGCTGTTATAAAATATGTTCCAAAGATCCTTAGAGCCGGGAAAGATGTTATAATAATGAGTATCGGAGCCCTGATAGGGCAGAATTTCCGGGAAAAACTCGAAAAAATTGCATCAATGAACCATTGTAATATACACACACCGTCGGGAGCTATCGTTGGATTGGACGGTATAAAAGCCGCTTCAATGGGAAAAATTACAAATATAAGTTTATTAACAAGGAAACCACCTGAATCACTGGGGATTTCTACTGATGAGGAAATCGTGTTATATGAAGGTAAAGCTCATGATGCAGTGCGTAAATTCCCTATGAACATGAATGTAGCTGCTGCTTTAAGCATCGCCTGCAAAAAAGAAGTTAACGTAAAAATAATAGCAGATCCAAGCGTGGACTGTAACTGCCATGAAATACATGTAACCGGTGAATTCGGTGAATTAACCACAACCACCAGAAATGTTAACTGCACCAACAACCCAAAAACCAGCAAACTAGCCGCATATTCAGCCATCCAACTAATAAAAAATTTAAACAACCAAATAAACGTTGGAACCTAAACCATTATCCCTTTTAAATTTGTTCCCATTTTTTTAAATTAAAAAAAAACCAATAAAATAAATTTATCATAGTATTTAAAAAACAAAAAAATAGATAAATTTAAATGAAAATTAAATTTTAAAACTCATGCATTAAATGATTAAGATTTGATATCTTAATTATAAAACATTTAATCATCGTTTGAGCATTAAAAATTAACTAAAACTCAAATTAAACTATTCTACTATTTCTGCAAAAGCAAAGTTTCTTCTTACTGAATTAATTCTGATTTTAACTTCATCGCCTACTTTAGCTCCTGATACAAAAACTATGAAACCTTCTATTTTAGCGATTCCGTCTCCATCTCTTCCCATATCTTCAATTTTGACATCGTATTCTTCTCCTTCGTTTAAAGGAGCTGAATTTCCTTTATTATCTCTTCCATAATCGTTTCTAAACAATTTATTCACATCCTAAATATAGCCAAAAGGCTTGAATAACTTTCTATTTTTGATACTATATAAATTGATGTATTTTAAAAAGAAAACCATCTAAAACAAATTTTCTGGGTGGGGCAAATGATATATTTTTTAAGGAATAAATAAAACTAATATAACGCTTAAAAATCCAAAATAATCCTTTTTGTTACTAATTTTAAAATACGATTACTGGTCTTAAAATATATAATTAAATTTCATTTTGTTAGTAGAGTTATATCCTTATTATTATGCTTTTAAGAATCTTTTCATTATTCATGCAATTTTATAAAATTTTTCGATTTAAGGAAAAACTGCAAAATACCTGCTAAAGTAAAAAAATGTCAAATTTAACAAATTGAATTTCAAATCTGAAAAATAGATCAAATAATATGACCGTCAGCTAAAAATACTTCTAATAACGCAGTAATTCATGTTTAATTACTATAATGACTAAAGAGATTCATGTTCCACACCAGATTATACAAATCAGCTATTGTTTCTACAAATTCAGTGTACTGATTCCATACACCTATTGCTGTCTGCGAAATTACGCTTTCATTTTCAAATTTCGAAAATATCAGCAACATTTCTTTCTTATCCCGTATTATGGCTTTTATGAATGGTATCTGGAACGCTTTGACTTCACAATCCAATTCATTTAAATCATTAGATATATCTATTTTTTCTCCATCAGTGATGCTGTAAGGAGTCGCTATTATCCTGATTTGAACTCCTCTTTTTATAGATTTATTCAATGCATATTTCATTTCTTCAACTTCTTCGTGGAATATAAATCCTGATGCAATGTGAAGTGTACTTTTAGCTCGGTTAATTATTTCAATTTCCTTCTTAATGATTTTGTCTGTACCATAAATCAGCCAGATAGGGGCTGGGGATTTAGATATTTGGCTTTCATAGATGTTTTTAACTTCTGATTCAGCTTCATCGAGTTCTTCTTTAATCTTCACTCTTGATTTTTCAAAAACATCCTGTGGAGGTATGACAGTGTATTTTAAAGGTTTACCTCTTGTAATATCGATAAATCCCTTTTTATGCAGACTCTTTAACACTTCGTATATTTTAGAAAGAGGCACACCTGAATCTTCGTTTATTTGTAAAGCAGTAGCTGAGATAAACGAAGCCAGTGATAAATATGCTTTAGATTCGTATTCTGTAAGCCCCATTGTTTTTAATGCGTTTATTGTGGCATTTTTTATTGGAATAATAGATCCCTCCTTATTTTTTCACTTTATACTGTTTTAGTGAAAAAACATTTAAATATTACGGATTTTGATCTTAATACAAAGACTAAAAATAACCAATTAAATCTATGACACAGTTATTTTGAAATTCTATAGCAGTTTAGAATCTGTTTAGCGAACGCTATGGAAACTTGGTGTTAAAGAAAATTTCAGATTTTCCGAACCTTTCGAAATCTGTCAAAATCTTTGATTTTGACGTTGAAGGAATCTTCGATTCCTGAACCGCAAATCTAAGATTTGCAGGCTATGATTTCGAATGCTCGAACACAAAGTGTTCGGTGGCACCAAAATAGAAAATTTTGGAGGTATTAAAATGAAAAATACTAAAATAAGGTTAAGAAACTATATTATAGTGGCACTGGTGGTACTGTTGCCTATATTGTTTATATTTTATTCGCCAGTTGTAATGGCCTGGGGTATAATAAATGGGATTATAACAGCAAGCGTATTTGTTTTTGGAGCATGGTTTATTCTATCGTTATTTATGGGTAGATCAGTATCTTGCGGCTACACATGCCCTTATGGAGCATTGCAAGAGATATTAAACCGATATATCATGAAAAAGAAACCTAAATCTGAAAGAGCCGATAAAATAAGATATTTTATTTTTGTGCTGTTCCTTCTGATGGTTACATATTTTGTCTTAAAGAGCGGGGGTCTAAGAGGAATAAATTTATTTGCTTCTAGCAGTCAACTGGTTATTTTAATATCTGCATTCATTATAACAATTGGTCTTTTCTCCATAGTCTTTGGAAGCAGAGCATTCTGCCGATATCTATGTCCTCAAGGAGTATTCTTAACAATAGGGACTAAAATAGGCAGGAAAATTAAAATACCATCATTACATCTTAAATCAGTCCAGGATAATTGTTCTGACTGTAAATTATGTGATAAATCATGTCCTATGGGATTAAATGTTAGCTATATGGTAAGTAATGGTACAATGGAAAACCTAAATTGTATATTGTGTGGCGAATGTATAGATAAGTGTCCTAAAGAAGCTATTAATTATTCATTCATTAAAGATTAAAAATTACAGGTGAATTAAAGAAAATGGTTAAAATTGAAAGAGTTAAACCTTCTCCAAATCCCCATGGAGTTGATGCACATAAAATATATGAAACTTAAAACCCAAGTACATATGACAATAAAAACCATGTGAATATTTAAAAGTTTATGATTGAAGTTTATTGTATAAAAAATATAATATTGAGGTGATATGATATGGCTCCACACTGTGATACAATGGATGGACCTGTAATTTCTGCATGCAAAAAGGCTCTAAAAACAGGACATGTGTATTATGTCCTACCGTTTGTACCTAAAAAGGCAGAAGATGAACTAACCCAGGCATTTAATAAAACTATTAAAGCCAGAAAATTAGGACACGATGCTGCAGAAGTCGCTGATATCTGGTTCTTTGAAACTGCAGTACGTTTACACCGTGAAGGTGAAGGAGCATCTTATACTGGACTTAAACCAGCAGGTTTGGATTGGGGACCAGTAGTTCCTAGAGCAGAAAAGGACATAGAGAAAGGAGATCCTACAGAAACAATAGAGTTCTTGAAAAGTATAGTTGAAGAAGAAGTGAGAAAAAAGTTCGATAAAGCTATGTCTACAAAGAATTATGACTTAAGTGATACAGACGCTGCCAGAGAATATACCGAAGCAATGCTTCATTTTGTACTGTCTTCTCACCATCTCTATAAATATATAATTTCCAGTGGAGAACATTGATATTGTTGATATTTTTTTGTTCATCCCCTTTTCCACGGCATATTAAAATCATTAAATGAAATAATGCTTGTTGATTTATTCTTATAATGGAGGTTAAAAAATGAGTAAAGATGCAGAAATCGATCCAGAGTTTGAAGCGCAGTTAAAAGGTAAAATGGGCTGGAAATGCCCATGTTCACTTGAGATTATAGATAAAGAATCCGAACTCAAGACAGTTACCTGCAAAAAATGTGGAAAGACATTCAAAACAAACAGAAATACTGAATATTGCTTTGATTGTGAAAAAACAATTAAACCTTAAGGGTTTACCTGTAATTATTGAGTTTCTACATTTATTTTTAAAAAAATTAAAATTAAGTAGATGTTTTTTCTGCCTCATTAAGGAAGTATATCTCTTCTTCTGTCACTCCTCCTTTTTGGGGTATTTTCTTATTAACCTGTGGCTCATAGAATTTCCGTGCATTACTTAGATCATCCCATTTTAATAGAAGTATGACTAAATTAGGATCCTCTACGTCACGAAAGATAGTTGCTCCTTTAAAACCTGAAGCTTTTCGTTCCTCATCGAAATTATCAAACATTGATTTCCATTTCTCATAATCCTCAACTTTAAGTTTAACAAGTACATTTACCATATTTAATCACCTCAACCTTTCCTAAATCTTTGATTTTCAACTGTAAAAAATCAGAGAGTTTTTACATGCCCCCAATGCTTTGTGTTTGAGGATTTTATAGTTCGGAAATTGAAAACCTCTCGAAATTCAAAGATTTCGGAACATGCTTGTAAGCTTCGATTTTCAAACTTACGGCGAATAGCCGCAAGAATTGAAAATTTCCTCAACCGATTTACTGTAATATACTATTGTTATGTTTCATTTAGCTAATATAGTTATATATGCTGGAATAAAATAAACAGTACCCCTTATTAAAACAATTAACCCGCCTATTAACTATTTTTCCCATTTTGTAAATTCTGGGAGTTCATTTTCCCCGGCTAATTATGATTTATTAATTTTAAAAATATAGCCATAGGTAATTAAGCAAAATAATAGTCCTAAAAATAATAAAACAATTAGTAATGGGGCATTTTGTGAAAACTGCCCACTAATATCATATAAATTGGCAATTACAAATATAAATCCTAAAATCAAAAAATTCTTTATTGAAAAGGGATATTTCAATGCATCCTTTACTGTTTCCCCTACATTCATAATATGCACTCTTTTAATTTGATATCTAATCATGTTTACATTATTTTTATATAAATTATGGCCTCTAAGCCATACGATCTTGGCCAAAATATTCAAATTTGTCTTTAACCACTACAAATTGAACTGTTCCATCCATTTTCCATCATATCTTTTTAAATCTTTTTGATTCCCTTGTAGTTAAGACAAGCTCCTTCTGAGTATAGCTTGTTATTTTGCCATTTTCTTTCAGCATCTACTGATTCACCGGCATTTTTAACAGCTTTCAAAGCATACCATGCTGCACCCAATGAATGGTCCGCCATATGAGCAGTTGCAACAGTATGACCAACAGCACGCGCCACCGCAATTGTTACCGGGTTTATTGATTCCCTTGCTACCGCATGCGCACCTACTGAGGCGTTTCTTGCATCACCAACTGAAGCATTACCTTGTGCCCACGCTCTACCTACATTAAGTGCATGAATTAGTCGTTCATCTATTTTTTCGTCGAAGAGGCAATACATGTTCCGCACAGTCGCAAGCCCAATCCATTAACTGATAGTGCTGTTCCTTTTTTAGAAGTCCGCCTCGATGCTCTGCAATAAATTGTTTGTCTCGCATTTTTTGTTTTTCTCCCAATACTTCATTAATTTATGTCAATTTAAAAGACCATGAATTTTATACACTCCTTTGTTTATTTTTCCTATTTCTTTAATCATTTGGCTGCTTTTTATTCTTGCATCATTTTCTTATCCATAATATTTTCTATATAAAATTTTAGTAAATTACGTGTCCTTAGCTGATAATTGATTTTGACTGTTAAAAATTTTAACTGGTTAAAATATTTAATTAAATCATGAATATAAAGCAACAAATACCTTGTTTCGATGTTTTCTAAAAAGATAATAAAAAGATTAAAATCTAATAATATTTAAAATCATAGAAGAGAAAAAAATATAATCCCATGGTGACTTTATGAAAATTCAAAAGGGAAGCATATTCAGACCAGGAAAAGATTTCTATAAGATTGCAGGGATTTTATTGATTTCAGGTAGTATACAGTTTCTTCTGGCAGTTAACCTGGCTGAAGTGCTTTTTCCGGGATACAATGTTGGAAGGGACACTTTAAGCCATCTTGGAGGTTCATTGCCAGTAGTAGAACCATCAGCCACCATCTTCAACATTAGTGTTATTCTCATGGGGATTTTAAGCGTTGGAGCCGTATATCTAATCCTTAAAAGTGGAGGATGTCGGCTTTTCTCATCATGCCTTGCTATTTCTGCCATAGGTGCTATGGGGATCGGAATATTTCCTGCATTTACTGAAGGGACCCATATCTTCTTTTCTTTGATAACATTTCTCTTTGGAAGTTTAGCGGTTATTTTCAGTTATCGGTTAGGTTTAAATATTCCTATGGTGATTGTATCAATGATACTGGGCTTTATATCCTTTTTAGCCCTTCTATCCATGATTATTTTAGGTCTTGGAACTTCAAATCCTTTAATAACATATCTGGGCGTTGGGGGCACTGAAAGGTTCATTGCTTATCCATCTCTTTTCTATATCATTGCATTAGGAGGTTATTTAACAAGCAGAGGGAAAGATTGGGTTAGAATCAGATTTACCGATGGATACTGGTAAAAATTTACAATTTGTTACCACATAGCAGTTTTTATCATTCTTTAAAATAAATTATTATCCTATTTTACTGAAATGTGAATGTAAACTCTTAACAAACTCTAATTCAACCAAAAGTCATAGTAATTTTGTTTTTTTATAAACATTAGCCATCAATCGTATTATTTACTTATGATTTAATGGATTAATTTCCTCTCTTCACCATTCAATTCAAATTTATAAATAGCTATCAATACTTTATTAAGACATGAATAGCGGTCTAAAATCCATTTAACCATGCATATTGCTCTAGTAGCAAATGGATACTTTGAAGGTCCTTTGATGGCTCAGGTAGTTGATAGCCGCAAAAATTTATTTCTTGGATATAATTTCCAATTTAGTTATTTTAACATTATTTCCAGCTTATTCTTTAGATAAATCCTCAGTATCAGCCTCATGATATTGTGAAAGCAATTTTTTCTCTTCTTCCTTCTTTGGGAATTTGAATATTATAGCTGCTCCAATAAGGATTGCTAAAATTCCAACAAAATAAGCCCAGTGATCTCCTGCTAAAAATGAAGATTTTGCTGCAGCTATTATCTGGTTAGAATACTGAGGATACTGCTGTGCAAGTGCAGCAGCACTTCCAAAAGATTTCTGAAGTGCTGCCTCTATGTTAACAGAAATTTGCTGCTGAACAGACGCAGGCGCTCCACTGATTTGAGCTGCAATTGATCTGGAATAACCAGCTGCAAGCAATGAACCAAATATTGAGGTCATTACTGCGCCTCCAAAATCGCGCTGTAAATCCGCAGTTCCTGAAGCCATACCTACACGTTTAACTGGAACAGAGCCGGTAAGAGAATGGGAAGCAGGAGTTCCAGCCAATCCAACCCCAATTCCAACTAGTGCATAGGCAAGTCCAACCTTCCAGTAAGGAATATTCTCCTGCCATAATATCAACATTGTCAGGAATCCTAGAAGACAAAATGCGTAGCCTGCAAGTAGTGTAAATCTTGAGCCACGAGACTCAACAAGCCTGGCGGATTGAGGTGCAACAATAATCATGAGAATGGATGCAGGTAAAATGGCCATTCCTGCATCCAGAGTTGTATAACTAAGGATATTTTGTAAAAACTGCTGACCAATGTACATAGCACCCATAAGCGCTCCAAAGACAATTGTCCCTGCACATGCTGCTATCCAGAATATACTGCGACTGGCAACTTTAAGATCATAAAGTGGATTTTGTACTTTGCGCTGGCGCCTGATAAATAATAAACCTGCAGTAACTGCAATGATTAATAAACCAATTACCAGAGTTCCAGAGTTAGATACTGGGGCAAAGTTAATGGCTAAAATTAATGTTCCTAATAAAATAAGAGACATAAATCCCCCAATATTGTCAACTGGTTCCTTTGTCTCATTTATATGGGATGGAATGAATTTTATTGCCATAAATAGGGCTATTACAGCTAAGGGTAATGTAATTAGAAATACTGAACCCCACTGGTTAGACATAAGGAGGTATCCAGAGAGTAAAGGTCCAAGAGATGCAATAGCAGCACCTATGGCTGACCATATAGCAATAGCCTTTGTCCGTGCCGGATCTGACCATAAAGCAGCTATGAGTGCCAGGGTTGTTGGAAATGCCATTCCTGCTGATAAACCACCTATGATACGGGCTCCAATTAAGACTTCAACAGTTGGTGCAAAACCAGCAATGATAGATGCAGGTATGGAAATTAGCGTTCCTAAAATGAGCATCATCTTTCGGCCGTGATGGTCACCTAAAGCACCGAACCATAGTACTGAAGAAGCCAGGCCCAAAGAAAAGCCTACAGCCACTAAATTAATCTGAACCTGTGAAGCATTAAAAGCCAAACCTATAGAAGGAAGAGCTACATTGGCAACTGATAAATTCAAATTAGCAACTGCAGCCACTAAAATGAGGGTGGCAAGAACTGTCATTCCAGGTTCAGAATCTTTTATGGTCCCCTGTTTAGCATTCATTTTGATAACTCTTTAAATTGTCCAATATATGATTCTGTAACTATTCATATATTGTTTTATGGTTTTTAACTCTATTAAATACCCTAAATATCTCTAAGGCTAATTTTATAGTTCTTGCCAATTAAAAAGATTAGAATAGTCTCATGACTTTAATTCTCTTTTATGTTTATTTAAATATTATTTAAACTATATTATCTCTCCATTTATAGAAATAGTGTAGTCTTTAATGATTATATTCTTTTGAGCCTTCTCTAATGCCCTTTTAACTATAATCTCGATACCGCCGCAGCATGGAACTTCCATATGCACAATGGAGATTGATTTTATATCCTGCTTCTCGAATATCTGGGCTAATTTATCCACGTATTGATCTATGGTTTTATCAAGCTTAGGACAGAGTATTATTAAAATTTTGTCTTTTAAAAACCTCTGATGAAAATTAGCATATGCAAATGGTGCACAATCAGCAGCTATCAGCAGATCTGCATTTTTAAAGTAAGGCGCATTAGGATTTAGAAGTTGTAACTGCACTGGCCAGTTTTTAAGCTCTGCAGTAAATATTTGAGGTTCGCTTTTAGATTCCATTCTATTTTGACTTAAATCTTGGACCATTGAACCTGGACAACCGCAGGCCAGCGGTTTTTCTTCATAATCAGGGACTTCAATATTATTTGCCTCTAAATAGTCAATGGCCTGATTTACAAGTTCATCCTGGCCATGTTCCTGTAAATGCTGTAGATGGGCTTTTATAACATTCGGTCCGGCTTTTACGATATTTCCCATAACTTCGTGCTCGTCATATGGCTCAGCTTCTCTCCTTTCAACTTCTATAGCGCCCTCCGGGCAGTCTCCAATACATGCTCCTAAACCATCACAAAAAAGGTCACTTACAAGTCTAGCCTTACCATCAATTATCTGTAAAGCCCCTTCCGGACATCCTGTAATGCAGTTCCCGCAACCAGTACATTTTTCTTCATTTATTTTAATAATATCTCTTTCCATAATAATTGCCTCCCCTAAACTAAATTATCAGTTTAATATCATTAACATTCCCATTTTAAAAGAATTTTTATTTAGAAAAATTCAGTTAGGAATGAATTTAATTATGTTAAAATAAGTTGATAAAAATTGTGAAAATAATTTTAAAAATTTTTAAATAATAAGAAATTTCCAGTTAAAATCCTTTTTAAGACTTAAATCTCCTTAAAATTAATTGATTTTTAAACTGGCAATATATTCATATCCTTTAATAACATTCTGGATTTTATCAAATACCATTTCAGCTTTTTTGCCCAGATGTTCTGCTGCAACCTTTAAATGATAAATTGCTATCCCTAAATCTATATATGGATATTTCCTTGCTACAAGAGATCTTATAAAATCCTGATTTAGCTGCATATCCATGGATCAAACTTTTATTTCCTGTAAAAAAAACCATGGTTATCTGTTTGTAGCTGATAATGCAGGACGAAATGCCCCTATTATTTGATCTGCACCACAATATCAGTTATTTCACTTGGCGCTTTTCTTTTAAACTGAGATATATCTGTTCTGTGTAATGGTTCATTAGGCTTTTCAAAGGGCATTAAAATAACAAAATTCAGGTCTGTATTTTCAAGAATCTCTTTATTTAACTGTGGAATTCCCTGCCAGCAGCTTCCAATACCATTTGCTGAAAGAAAGAGATCTATCTGCCGCAGCATAAAGCCAATATTGGTTAGATAACCATCTTTCTGAAAATACATTTATATAATGGGGGGCGCTTTTCATCATCCTTTTTTTAACGTTTTCAGACCCCACAATCTTAAATTCTGTTTTGATTTCAGGACACATTGGCTCCAAATTCTCTATTCTATCCTAAACTTCATCTAATGTATTAAGAGGAGCTAAATCATAATCTCTAATTTACGCTTAAACATCGTAGAATAAAAGTCATGTGAAAATGGAGTATTTAACTGATTAATCGCTTTTTTATCTGGTTTCATGCTTATAATATGTGCTTTTTAATATTTAGACCTGATATTTTTAAGCAAATTTTATTTCTCCAGGAATATAAACGTGAAAAACAGATTCATTTATTCTAAAAGACTAAATATAAGAAATTATAGAAATTCTTGACAAATAAATAATAAATGGGATAATATCATTCCAAGCCAGGAAAATAAACGTGTGTTGGGTACAGAAGTTTCAGTGGAACTATACAACGAATTTAAACAAATAGTAACAATAAAATACCATTTTAAAAGAGGATACATATAGATTTAATTGAGGCTATTGAAGATTATATTAAGAAATGCAAAAATTATAAATAAAAACTGTTCTCTCATCTTTTGAGAGTAACAAAACATTTATATACTCTCCAAACTTAACTAATTTTTAATTTATCATCTCCATTTATACCAATTATTATATTCTTCACTTTCAATCATATTATTTATTTAATATAATCGTTTTTTTAGATAGATTTAAACTTAAAAACAATTATTATTCTTTATTTTTATAATTAAACATTAAATTAAAAGGAATATGTGATTAGATGAAAGTAACATTGATAAACCCTCCACAAACTAATTCAAAGTATAAATTTATGGGCATAGTAGCTCCTCCTTTAGGATTAGCTTATATAGCCGCAGTTTTAGAAGAAAATGACTTTGATGTAAACATAATTGATGCCTCTGCCTTAGATATGAACTGGGAAACTCTGGAAGAAGAACTAAGGAACATTTCTCCTAATTTAGTGGCCATTACTGCTTTGACCCCTACTATTGAACAGGCCATTAAAACAGCTCAAATAGCAAAAAAAGTCTGTCCAGAAGCAGTAATTGTAATGGGCGGATATCATCCCACATTTAACCATCAGGAACTTTTAAAAACCGATTTTGTGGATATTGTAATTAAAGGGGAAGGAGAGTTTACAATGCTGGATTTAGTGAAAACTATAAAAGAAGGTGGTAATCTTGCTGAAGTTAAAGGAATAGCCTTTGATAATATTGTAACTTCCCCTAGATCCCTAATAACCGACCTGGACATCCTACCATATCCTGCTCTACATCTTCTTCCAATGGATCATTATAAACTTCTGAATATGAAAACCAATATGGCCACCATGATTACCAGCCGGGGCTGTCCTATGCAATGTTCATTCTGCGCCTCAGCAGCACTACACGGCCCCCAATTACGTCAACGATCTCCACAAAATATAGTGGATGAAATGGAGCACCTGATTAAAAAGTATAATATAAATACAATAGCTTTCATGGATGATACATTCACTCTGGGCAATAAAAGAGTGTATGAAATCTGTAATGAGATTAAAAAGAGGAATCTGGATATTTTTTGGGGATGTACCACCAGAGTGGATAATTTATCTGAAAATCTAATAAAGGAGATGAAGGAAGCTGGATGCATAGCTATATTTATTGGTGTTGAATCAGCAGATCAGCAAATTCTTGATCAGGTGAATAAAAAGACAACTATTTCCAAAATAAAGCATGCATTTGAAATTTCTCGAAAAGAGGGAATGCGTACAATCGCTTCAGTTGTATTAGGTATGCCTGGAGACACCAAAGAAAGCATGGAAAGAACCATAAAATTTGTGCAGGATCTGAAACCATCTTATGCCATATTCAGTCTGGCCACTCCCTATCCCGGAACAAGGTTTTATCAGCAGATGATGGAAAAAAATCTAATCAAAGTTAAGGACTGGTCCAAATACACCCTTATTTCTCCTATTTTAGATACAATGGAATGCTCTTTAGATGAACTTAAAAATATTCAAAACAAGGCATTTCGTAAATTCTACCTTCGCCCAAGATATCTCTTGAATCAGGTATGGATGGACGGACCAATGCTCCTTAAAACTATAGCTGGTGTTATCAGAAAAGTAGCATAAAGAACATCCTGTACCCCCTCAAAAACATTTCAGCCAACTAATATTTCATCTACAGACCATCTTATTGTAAAACTTCCCTCATATTCAAATATTAAAGTTAAAACCAGCCATAACACACTAACTAATACTAAATCTTTAGTATTATGGTTATCAGCACGTGGTAAAAAGTAAATGGGCAAAAAAAGTTAATAATTATCTCTGTGGTCATTCCAATTTGATGAGCAATGAGTTCACCCAACAATGGTTGATAAATGAGGTTCATCATAAAAATTAAACCCAGCAACTAATATTTGCATCAACCATGCACAAATATCTAATTTTAAAAGTTCAGTACAAATATCACAAAAATTAAAAGAGTTGTTGGAAATGATTTAATCCTGGAATAACGTCAGTATTCCAGTAATTAAAAGCCATATGCCAATGAGTATTCCTAAATACACTGGATTTTTTATATAAATTGCTACAATAATGTATATTATACCCATAATTAGGCTAATAAGACCTCCATAAAGACCTCCTTCAATTCTTGAAGCTAATGCCGCTATTCCTGCTATTATCAGTAATATACCTGCTATGAACACAAATATAGCAGCTGCAAAACTGAACCAGCTTGGAATAAAAATGAATCCTAAACCAAGAATAATGGCCAGTATTCCTAAAATCAATGAAGCTATACCCAATCCTTTATTTCCTCCAATTGAAGTTATACCTACTGCTAAAAGGCCTACACCCAGAAATAGTATTGCCAAACCGGTTAGTACGCTGAAAGGAATAACTCCTAAAAGTGGGAAGGCTATAATTATTAATCCAAGAACTATAAGAACTAATGCACTCCCTATCCTCTGCATATTTATACACCTCTCTTTTTTTCTATTCAACAACTCCCTCAAATTTAAATCTTTGATTATTAATATAAATTTCTTATTTATTATAATTTATTGTAAGTGAATGGTCCTAATAACTGGTGAATCAATATATTAAAATCAAAAAAATATTAATAACTGAAGTTTAGATTGAATATTGAATTTTTTAAAAATGGTGATGTTTAAATGATTTCAAATCTTAAAAAATTGTCCATTTCAACTGTGGTTCCCCTTATAGTGATTTTGACTCTTCTTTCTATTGGAATTTTAATTCCAATTCTATCTATGGTAATTTTTGGCGCTATTTTAGGTTATTATGTCCGTTACATAGCCAAAAAAATCAGACCATATGCAAAAAACGATACACTTGCTGTTTTTCTTGGAATAATCATTCTGGCCATTCCTGTTATTCTGTTGTTATATTTTACTTTCAGCGAGTTTGTAAGCATTGCAGGCTCTTTTTTCGGTTCTTTGCAGCAAGCTGCTACCGGCAATTCAACGATGAACATGACACAGATAAATGAAGCTGTGCAGACCCTCAATCTTCCAGCAAACTTCTCAGATAGTCTTGCAAATACAATAAAATCAGGAATTATACAGTTCATATCCTATATCTCCAGTTCAACAATTGCTCTGGTAAGTTCTATTCCGGGTTTTGCAGCTCAAATGCTCATATTAATTTTTTCAATCTTTTATTTTGCCAGAGATGGCGATAAAGTAATCCGATATATAAAAGACATCATTCCAGACAAAGATAATGCTTTCTACAGGCAGATATTCAACAGTGCAGATGATGTTCTAAAAAGCATTATTGTGGGCAACGTTATTCCTGCTGCAATACTGGGAGTACTTTCTGGAATAGTATATTACATCCTTGGCTATCCTTATGTGATTTTACTGGCAATTATTAGTGGTATAGCTATGTTTATACCAATAATTGGCCCCTGGATAGTTTATGGAACCATTGGTATCTTCAGTATCCTTCTTGGGAACACTTTACAGGGTGTGCTGGTTATTATTTTAGGTTGGATAATTCAAACCGCTGCAGACTTCTATATCAGGCCCCGAATTGCTGTTCAATATTCTGAAATTCATCCCCTTGTCTTTTTACTTGGATTTATCTATGGTGCGGTGACAATGGGTATTCCTGGCTTATTTATAGGGCCTTTAATAATGGGAATTACTTATGCTGCATACAGAGTTTATAGAGACCAGAAGTTAAAGTCTAAAAGGTCAAAAAATTTATAGGCATGGTTTTAATGAATGAAGAAAAATTTAAAGAGTTAAAAAAGGCCCTTAAGGACAGGAAATGTTCCTTGGATTTGCATTCCAACGTTGTAGAAATTACATTTGAAAAAGAAGAGGATGCAGACTGGTTTGAAAATAATTTTGAAAAGTTCCAAAAAGAATCTGCAGCATGCTGTTTAATGCCTATACGGCCAAAAAATGCCCTGCCCAAATTTATATTTAATTTAAAAGATTTGAATAAGCTTATTAGATTAATAAATGAAAATTAATGGGTATTTTTATGATAGAAAATTATATACTAACTTATTCTTTTCTGGCAATTTTTTTAGCTTACAGTTATATAGCTTTATATGTTTCACGCAGACAGGGAGCTAAAATCGTTGGCTGGATAACTGCAATAAAAAACAAAGATTACACTCTTTTTCTTTTGAGCATACCTCAAATAGGGCTTATTTTTAATGCGATATTCGTCTTCAATAGCGGAATTTATGAGATTATATCCGTAATAGCAGGTTTTATCATTATGGTTCTGGGTATGGGGTTTAACCTGATTGTAAGGATGAATCTAGGTAAAAATTGGGTTCCTCTTTACAAAACCACTGAAAATCAGGAACTTGTAACTGAAGGAATCTACTCCATAATCAGGCACCCCTTCTATTTATCTGTATTAATTCTATTTTCAGGAATTTCAGTTATTTCCTGGAATTTATATGGTTTATTATTGCTACTATTTGCTTTAATGGCCTTAATAGTTAGAATAAAAAAAGAAGAAGATGAATTAATTACAAAATTTGGTGAGGAGTATGAAAAATATAAAAAGGAAACTCCAATGCTTATACCCTGGCTAAAATAATTAATTTCCAGAGGTATAAAGGTTTGATTATCTTGATTTGTATCTTTGATCGAATCTACGTACTGATTTAGCTATATAAGGCTCGCATTTATCTAATTCAGTTAAAAGACACATCCTGATATTTTCACTTTCCACTTTTTCTTTTTTACCAATTTCTTTATTGATATTATTCAAAACTTCGTTTAGTATATCTTTTTTTTCTTCAACAGTGTATCCAGCATCAATTGTTGCCTTTTGTAGAGATCCTTTAATTTTATCTGGATTAAATGACTCTAATGTACCTTTTCTTTTAATTACCTTTGTCAAAATAGCACCTCATTATCTTATTGGATTTGAATAATTTAAATATCTTTTTACACCTATTAGAAGTGATTATCTTGATAGATGATTTAATTGCTGATGACTTCATCAAATTAGAATCAGCAGATTTTTTTCTAAAAAAGTTGGGAAACATTTGGGCATAAGTATTTAATAATCTTTATACCATAATATTAGTTATATAACAAAATTTTTTGGCAATAAATTATTGCATTTATATTGTTAAACAATTATTGAAATCTTTGAATACCTTTAGGAGTGAAAAAGTGCATAATATAGAAAAACTAAGTTCATTTAAGGAGTATATTCCCCTCACACGTAAATCAGGTGAAAAAAACGTGGGTCTCCTTATAGATGGACCAAATATGCTCAGGAACGAGTTCCACCTCGATCTGGACATAATAAAAAAAATAGTATCTAAAAGTGGAAAAATAAAAGTTGGAAAGGTTCTTTTAAACCAGTATGCTTCAACCAAGCTTATTGAAGCTGTAACAAACCAGGGATTTTCTCCAATAATAGTTGCCGGTGATGTCGATGTCCAACTGGCTGTAGAAGCCTTCGAATTGATTCATAATCCTAATATCGATGTAATTGCAATTATGACACGTAATGCGGATTTTTTACCTCTAATAAACATTGCTAAGGAAAATGGAAAGGAAACTATAGTTCTTGGAGCCGAGCCAGGATTTAGTATAGCTTTAAAGAACTCGGCAGATAATGCTATAACTCTAAATACAGATCCACGAGCAAAACCCACTTAACTCTATTTTAAATTCTTTTTATCAGTTAAAATGATCTATTTAAAAGAAGCTACATTGCAGGATAAAAAGAAAGTATATGAATGGTTTTATCATTCTGATTTTTCACCAGTACTAAATAAAATGCAGGGTTATCCTCCAGAAAGCCCCCTGACTTTGCTGAATTTGAGAAAGATTATGGAGACTTCTTTTTTATGATTCAAGCCCGGAAAAAGGACGTGGCTATTTAATATTGCTAAAAGAAGATATAATTGAAGAAAATATTGGATTTATCTCTTATACATCTGTTCATCTTAAAAGAGGCATAGCAGAGTTAGATATCTGACTTAAAAGCCTGAAATATACAGGGAAAGGGCATGGAACTGCTGCAGTTAAAATTTTATCCAATAAATTGCATAATGAATGATTTCATACCATTATAATCAGACCCTGCCTAAAAAACACCCCTGCAATTCGTTCTTATAAAAAATCGGGATTTAAAGAAGAGATTTTAATCCCAGAAGATTACTATAAAAAGGGATACATGAACCTTGTTGAAGGAGATTGTGGCCCTGGAGGGGATCTATTTTTAGTTAAAAAGCTAAAAGATGATTAATTTCTGGCATTAAAAATAGATTCAATTCTATGAACCGTATCAATGTCTTCAATACCCTTATCATCCCTTATTCTTTTAACAACAGGGAATCTCAGGGAGTATCCACTTTCGTACTCCGGACTTTTAACGATTTCACTGTAGGCTATTTCAAGTATAATCTCAGGTCTTGCCTTTACTTTTCTTCCCTTTTTTTCTATCATGAGACTTTCTACTTTATTCGAAAGTTCCAGGAGAGTCGCATCGTCAAGCCCTGTAGCAGTATGGGCTATTGTTTTCAGATTTCCCTCTTCATCCTGTGCAGCCATAAGATATGATCCAATAAGATTTGCTCTTCTACCTCTGCCGTATGTTCCTCCAACAACAACCAGATCAAGAGTTTCAGGTTCTGCTTTAAGTTTTAGCATTTTTTTACCCCTTATACCCGGCATATATGGAGCTAATGGGTCTTTTATCATTATTCCCTCATGACCATCCTTAATTGAACTTTCAAAAAGTTTTTGGGCATCTTCAATATTTTCTGGAGTTACTATAACCTGATTACTGAGTTCAAATTTGGAAGGTTCAACCTTAGCAATTGATTCCAGTACCTGTCGCCTTTCTCCAAAAGGAGTATCAATAAGGGGTTTTTTATAGTAAAGTACATCAAAAAGATACATTATAAGTGGAACCTCAAGACGTAACCTTTCAATTTCATATTTTCTACGTACTCTCTGAAGAATATACTGGAATGAGATTGGATTTCCATCCTTTGTAGCAATTATTTCTCCTTCCACAATTAAATCTTCATGGGGAAGGCATTTTTGTACGTATTCAACAATTTCTGGAACTGCTTTAACTATGTTATCCAATCTCCTTGTAAAAACCTTTATTTCATCCCCTCTCCGGTGAATTTGAACTCTAAAACCATCATATTTAGTTTCACAAATAGCCGCGCCCATTTCTTCAACTGAAGATTCAATACCCGGTGAAAGCTGTGAGAGCATTGGCTTTACAGGTTTTCCAGGGATAAGATTCAGTTTTTTGAGTCCTCCTTCCCCTTCTGCCTTTGCAACTTCTGCCACAAGGCCTGGATCATTTGTAAGCATTAATGCTCTTTCTACCACTTCTTTTTCTATATTAAAGGCTTCTGAAACGGCATCTTTAATTGTTCCCTCACCAATTCCTACTCTAAGCTCTTCAACCACTGTTCTTGAGATATATTTCGCTTCAGACGGGCTGGCTGAAGTCAAAAGCTCGATAAGTATCCTGATTTTTCTTGTCTGTGCATTTTTACCCGATATTTCTGCAAGTTTTGTCATATTTTTATAAACCTTTACTATGGTTAGCGGTCTTGTAAAGAGAGTTGATTGATACCTATTTGCAAAAAGGGCTTCAGCTGCAAACCCAATATCTCCATTATCCCTGACGCTGTCCTCTACTGTGTCCATACTCACACCTACCACTAAAGAAATAGCTTTCATAAGGAGTTTTAAACCTATTCCAATCTCTTTTTCACTCCAAACTGGAAATACTTTGCCTAAAGACAATAAAGTGACAATAGGGAGGATTTCAGTTTCTGTATTTTTTAAAAACTCTGCAAGAATTGCAGTTTTTTCCAGTCTTTTAGTTGTAGAAGTAAGGGCTTCATAAACGTCCACGAGCTCTTTATATCTCATTTTACTTTGAAATTCGGGCATTTTATCACTGATTAATTAAAATATTAAATTCAACTGTCATATCTCTTTTTATACTGTAATTTAAATAAATTTATCTTATAAGTTTATTTAAAATTTAAAAATTTTAAAATACATATTTATTATGAATTTGAACATATAAAAAAATATTAACAATACTCTGTACTCAATTTAAAGGTTTAATAATGTCATTAACGAGTTAGTTATATTTAGTATAAATATTATAAATCTCAAGAGGATTTAAATGCCTGAATTACCAGAAGTAGAATCATTTAAAAGATATATGGATAAAACATCCCTAAATAAAACTATTAAAAGTGTTGAGGTTAAAAATCCTGAAATTTTACAAAAAGTAGATAAACATGACTTAAAGAATAAATTAGAAGAACATCAATTTCAATACACCCGAAGGCATGGAAAATATCTTTTTGCATATTTAGATAATGATTACTGGCTGGTTTTACATTTTGGAATGACTGGAAAATTGATTTACTTCAAAGATTCTGACCAAAGCCCACTTTATGATCGAATTTTAATTGGGTTTAAAGATAAGACATTTCTTGCCTTTGATGATCCCAGAAAATTTGGAAAAATCAGTCTGGTTAATAAAATGGATGTTTTTATTAAAGAAAAGAAATTAGGCCCAGATGCATGGGAAATTGGGCTTAAATCATTTAAAAATTTGTTTAAATCAAGAAAAGGTGCTATTAAAACCGTGCTAATGAATCAGCATATTCTGGCTGGTGTTGGCAATATTTATTCTGATGAAATACTGTTTCAAGCCTGTATTCACCCTAAAACACCTGTAAATAAATTAAAGAACAAAAAAATTGAAGATGTTTATACGATAATGAAGGAAGTGCTTAAAACAGCTTTAGATAGGAATATGGCCAATCAGAAGCTTCCTGAATCATTTTTGATTCCAAACAGAGTTGAAAATGGCAAATGTCCTAATTCCGATACAAAACTTGAGACTATAAAAATTTCTGGCAGAACTGCTTATTATTGTCCAGAATGCCAAAAAGAACCAATATAAATATATATCTTATTAAATCTTTTAAATGGTAATACTTTTTAAATGAATAATGAAATACAATATAAGATAATAAGCATAAATATATCATTATAATCTATCAATGGATTAAATATTTATTATGAACATTTATAATAGAAAATCGTTTCGAAAACATGCCCTAATATGATTTATAATATAGATGCATAACTGTTTATACGGAGTTAAGACATAAGTTGTAATAATTTAATAAAAATTTAAATAATATTAATAACAAAAATGTATCCATGGCAGCTTTAGACATAATAGGGTTATATGTGTCATCTGCATTTATACTGGTATTAATAGCAGCATTTGGATTTATCACATTAAAAATAGGCATTTTTTCCTATAAAATAGTGGATGAATCTCTAACTGCAGTAAAAAGAATGGAAAACTACCAGACTATTAATCAAGAGCCATCAGAAGCTACAGAAAAATTAGAAAACAAAATTAAATCTGTGCAAAAACACCTTAACTCAGTAGAAAGCTATTTTAAAAATTTCAGAAAACGAAATATTAAGAATCCAAAATACGCTTATATTCAATTGTTTAAAAAATAAATTATGAATCTTGAAAAACTTTGCAAAATTGCAAACACTTGCGTCCAATGCCCTTTACATGAAAGTCGAACGAATGTAGTATTTGGAGAAGGTCCTGAAAATGCCCAAATAATGCTTGTGGGTGAAGCGCCCGGTAAAAATGAGGATGAAACTGGAAAACCCTTTATTGGAATGGCAGGCAGATTATTGAGCGAAATATTGCATGAAGCAGACCTGAATCGGTCACAAATTTATATCACATCAATTGTTAAATGCAGACCTGAAGATAATCGAAAACCTAAAAAACCAGAGTACAGTACATGCATAGATCTTTATTTAAAAAAGCAGATAGAGTTAATTGACCCTGATATAATTGGACTTCTTGGAAACAGCGCAGCTTATGCGCTAATTGGTAAAAAAAACATAAAACAGATTCATGGAGAAACGTACGAGTTAAATGGCAGGAAATATATGGCTTTATTCCATCCTGCAGCAGCATTATACTCAAGAGTCCTGCTCCCACAGCTAAAAGAAGATATGGTAACATTAAAAAAAGAAATCGAATCATAATTTTAAATGTTGCCTAAAATATCCTTGAGCATCATAGCGTTTTTGGGGGCATTAGCATTAAAATCATTGTTAAAATAACAGAATACATCACGAGCTTTCGATTTTTTGATTTTTTCTGCCCATCCCTTTAACTCCCTTTTTGAATATAAATAACGATATCTTTCACTATCTCCATTTTTACCATGAAATCTTACATATAATATTTTCGATGTAATTACAAGGTTTTCTGGTAAATCTGGTGATGAAACAGAGCAAAACTCAATATTAAATTCATTTAAAATATCATAAACCTGGGAGTCAAACCAGCTCTGATCCCTAAATTCAATGATGTTCTTTTTTGAAGAATCCATCTGTTCAACTGCATTTTCTAAAAATTCAATATCTTTTGGTTTATTTGGTGGAATTTGAAATAATATACATCCTAATTTATCTTCAAGGATTTCTGCAAGCTTATAAAAACGAGCGACTGTACTTTTAGTATTTTTGAACCTTCTTCTGTGTGTTATAAGTTGATTGGCTTTTAAAGTAAATTTAAAATCATCTGGTGTCCGTTCATACCATCCCTTAACGGTTTTTTCATTTGGAAAGCGGTAAAATGTGTTATTTACTTCAACAGTCTGGAATTCTTCAGAGTAATATTCCAGCCATTTTGATTTATATCCTTTCTCTGGATAGAATTTTCCGGCCCAATCATTATAATACCAGCCAGAACATCCTATAAAATAATTCTGTTTCATTTATTATCCATTATCACATATCTTAATATAAAAATGATGAGTAATTTATGGTGTTCTTTAAAAAAGATGATATTTATATTAAGATATTCTTTGTAAATTATTCCATGTTTTAACTCATAGTTTCGCCATGCTGCAGCAACAGGGATTCTGATCTCCTACCCATTCTTTCTCAAAATCTCTTATTAATACATCACGTATTTCTTCAGCCCCTGCTTCTTTCCTGTTTTGTACTAGTTTATTAATATCGTTCATTGTGTTATCTATAAGTTCTTTATGATCTTCTAAATTTAAACTGGCATATTTAATAGCGCTTTCAATGGAATTCCTTACTTTTTGGGAACTAAACCCCTCTTCTTATCATTTCTTAATATAACATCAGCCATATAATCACATTTTAATAAACTAGTTAATTGATCAAAATAAAAAAATATTGGACTCAAATCATCTTATTCCATGAGTCCTTTCGTAGTTTCTCCAGGATTGGGCTGCTTTTGGAGCATTACTTTCTAAATCATTTACTACTTCATTTCTAATTTCTTTGGAACTAATTTCGTTTCTATTCATTGTCATATTTTCTACATCTTGTGTAGCCTGTTCAATTGTACTCATTTGCTCTGTTACAGTATAACCTGCATCAGTAATAGCGTTTTCAACGGCTTTTCTCAGTTTTTGTGGTTTAAATTGTTCCTTTTTACCATTTCTCTTAACTACATCTGTCATAGAATCACCTCTCTATATCCTACTTTCATTCAATTCTTTATTACTATGAAAAAAGTAATATAAATAAATTTCATATGCATTAAAAAACTCAAAAATAAACTTGAGTTAATGGTTAAAATCAAATGGGAAAAAAATATTTTAAAAGGAATTTTAATACTTCATTCCATGTGTTCTTTCGTAATTTCTCCAGGCCTGAGCTATTTGCTGGTCATCCTGTTCTAAATCTCTTAATACTGTGTCACGGATTTGTTTAACTACTATCTGATCCATACCTCTCGCCATCTGTGTAGCATCCTGTGAAGCGTGATCTATTACTTCTCTTTTTTGACTTATATCAAATCCTGCATCTTTAACAGCACCCTCTATGGACATTCTTAATTTTTCTTCTCTAAATTGTTCTCTTTGACCATTTCTTTTTATTACATCTGTCATTTTATTTTACCTCCTATACATGATTGGATTCTCACAATTTTTCATGATTTTATAAGAACCCATTCATTTTATGCATTTTATGTAATTTTGTAATACTTTTTTATGATCGTTACAATATAAAAAACTTTACGTGCCTTCAAGAAAAATGTTAAAAATAAGTCAATATAACAATTAAAATATGATTTTAACTCATAATAAACAGATAATTATATAAAAAAAATGATTAATGGATTATAACTAAAAAAACAGTCAAGCACCTTTATACATCTGTAATATCTCATCAGAAGTGGTGGCCTGCTCAGGAGACTTTTCTTCACGCCATCTAATGAATCGAGGGAATCTTAAAGCCATCCCCTGTTTTTCATCCTCTCGCCACTTACATGTGTGAACAGGGCTTTTAGTTATCTCAGATCCAAGGACTTCAACCACATATTCTGGATCAAACCAGAAATCAGGTTCCATTTCTTTATTTACAACAACTCTTGCAGGATTTTTATCCACTCTGGCATCAGCGAGCTTTTCAGGCATTGCTGCAAGTTGTTTATCAGAAAATCCAGTTCCTAACTTAGAAACAGTTTCAAATGTGTCATCATGGTGATTATAAGAAGCACATAAAAGAGCACCATAAGTACCACTTCGCCTTCCCCTGCCTGCATATGCTCCTATAATAACCAGATCAAGGGTATCTGATAGTTTACTAATATATTCCTTCTTCCATTTAATCCATGTCCAGTCTCTTCCACCTGCTCGATAATATGAATCTTCTGCACATGATTTACATACAATACCCTCTAAATTTTTATTTATACATTCCTGGAAAAAATCATCTATATTATCAAGGTCAGAACTGACTCTTCTACTGGCTAAAGCAATATATTTTGATTCTTCTAATACTCTTTCCAGTTTCTCGCGTCTTTGAGGGTAACTGGTATGCATGAAAGAGTTTCCATCAACATAGAGCACATCAAAAAGCATGTATTTAACTGGAATTTTTTTTCTATACTCCTTAACGTCATATTTTCTCCTTCGCTGCATCAATATCTGAAATGAACCAAAGAGGTCATTTTCAAAGTCATATGCCATAGCTTCCCCATCCAGGATTACTTTTTCAACTTTAACATATTTTTTAATGTTTTCAACCAGATCCGGAAACTGGGAAGTCACATCAGTTAAACGGCGCGAATATAATTTAATATTTTTACCATCTTTGTGGGTCTGAATGCGTTCCCCATCAAATTTTTCTTCGGCTGCAATATCCCTGGATCTGATTTTTTTTCTTATATCTTCAAAATTAGATACTCGCTGTGCTAACATGGCTTTAATTGGTCTATTAATTGTAATCTCTATCTGATTTACTCCTTTTATCCCTTCAGCTTTTAGAACTTTGGCTATAAGTCCTATATCTGAACTGATATTATAAGCATGTTCAAGTACTGGCTTTTTTCGTTTTGAACCTAAAAAAGCAAGAGATAAAGCGTTGAGTATGGTCATATCTCCAACACCAAGTCTCATAGTACCTTCAGCAAGCCTTGCAATGTATCTTCTGCCTGTCTCATCAGCTTCTATCAGCATTGAAGCCAGTATTTTCTTTTTTATATCCTGAGATCCTTTTCCACCTGTAGAAGCTATTTTCCTTAAACCCTGAAATATATCTTTTATAGATAGCTCGCCAGTATAACCAAAACATTCTTTAAAAGGATTTTGTGTCTTTTTAATTATTTTTCCTGCTACTTCGCCAATATCTCCAAGATTTCGTGTTTCTTCTTCAACCTGACTTTTTGAAACACCACTTGCAATAGATATTGCAGATTGAACAGTTTTCTCACTTAATCCCAGATTAATATCCTCATATCCTGGTGCTATTCGTCCAAGAACCAGATAACAGACCATATCTATTTCTTCTGCTTCACTATCTTTAAGAAGTCTGGATATAATTGATACCATCTCATTTTGAGATGTGGTATTTTCAATTTTTTCAAGGGTCCTTGTAAAAACTTCAAAATTAATTTTAATCACCTGAAATCTTCAGGTAAACATTTTACAAGCTGATCAAGTTTTTCTATAATGTCTTTCGGCCTGTAATTAACCAGTTTGTCTGTTAAACTCCTATCATAAAGCATTTTCTTAGCTATAGGAATTGAAACCCCATCTACAGTTTCTGGATTATCCATGTGGAGCGAACCTAACGGCACCCGGCTCAATTTCCCCGAAGGAGTCTGTGAAGGGTCTATACTTATTGAATCTTCCTGTCTTTCGTGTCCCCCTACAACTTTAAAATCGACCTGTTGATCCACTTTTTTAGCCCATTTTCCCGTAAAATTACGCTCTGGATCATTTTTTGAATACTGAAAATATTTTTCATAAAATGAATTAGGTTCAGGGTGCTCTAAAAAGAAGAAAACATGAAATGAATTTCCAGTCCAGTAAGTAAATGGATTAACCTTCCCTATGAGATCATTAAGCTCATTATCTTCCCTAATAGTTTCTAAAAAGAGCCTTGTGCTTTTCTGTGCTTGTTCTGCAGTCATTCCCCTAAATCTATCGATATCAAAAAATATTCTATCAATTTCTCCACCCGGATTCTCATGATTTGTAGCATAAAAGAAATCAGCAAGCTTTCTTGGAAGAAAATACTGCCAGACTTTATTCTGTAAATCTGTAATGTCATTTTTAGCATCTTTTAAATGCTCTTCCTTTGATCTGAACTCCAGGAAATTAATATCCACTGCTTCAACAAGTTCTTCAACATACAGGGGTTCTAATTTTGATCCCCTTTTAAGTAAATAGCGTACATGTCCTTTTGGAAGCCATATCTTGCTTGCAAGTTCACGATCCTTTAAATACTTTTTTAACTTCTCTGCAATAATAGCATATAGAAGTAAAACATCAGTTTGACCGAAAGGAGTAATTATATTATCTATATTTTTTTTAGCAAAATTAAGCAGAGTTACCATACGAATCAGCCCGAAAATGATTTTATATACTTATTAATATTATTTAATAAGTATTTATTATTTGCTATTTAATTAAAACATTTGATTTAGAGCCTTTAAACCTCAAAAAATAAATTTATGGACTTATTTTAAATAGTGTTCCAATTAAAAGAAAAAAATAGAAGTTGCTTAAATAAATCTTTTAAAGCGTTCTTTACCCACCTTACAGATTGGACAGATTTCTGGAGGTTCCTCCCTTGCACATAAATAACCGCAAACGCCGCATCTAAACACAGGGACGTCTAAAGAAGAAATCACACTTCCTAGCTCACTTTTTGATTGTTCCCTTTCTTTGGGAGCCGGTCTTCTTTCTGGTATGGACTGTAGTTCTTTTTTTCCATCAAGTATATCTCTAGAGACATAGAGACCGCAGTAGCATGCATCATACTCATTTAAATCAGGATCTCTATAATCGCATGGACATATGATATCCAGATCTTCTTCCTTATTATCTGCTGCAAGGCGGCATGGGCATGACCCATAACCATAACGCTTTTCATTCAGTAATATATTTTTTAAAAGGTATTTTGTGAATTCTTCATCTGAATTAAGATGATATCCATGAGCTTCTACATCTTTTTTTACTTTCTGGTAAAATTCTTCCAGTTCCTGGTTGCTAACATCGTCATTCATTGAAGCTTCTCCTTAATTTCATCTTCTCTGAACCCTACAATAACATCATTATCATTAATTACAACTGTTGGAAAAGAAAGTTGAGGATTCCAATTTTCTACTTCCTTTATAATCTCGGATCTTTCATCACCCTTAAGTAGATCAACATAAATATAGTTAAAATCAATTTTAAGGCTTTCAAGAAGCATTCGGGTCTTTTTACACCACCCACAAGTACTTAAAGCATAAAGAACTACCTTACCTTTATTTTCTCCTTCAACATGTTCCATGGTCATAATATCATCTCCTTCAATGTCATTTATTATGTAAAAATAACTATTAATAATATTATTTAATAAATAGAAATAGATAATTAGTTTTTGATCCAGATCAACCTACTTAATCTAATTTGGAATCCATAATTTACATTATGAGTGCCTTTAATGAAAATTAAACTCCTAATTAATATCAGTTGATTAATCTATTATTTTTTCCACTATAGATCCACATCCCTGACATTCATATACTTCCAACCATCCAGCTGGATAGTTATGCTCTTCTATTTTTATTAACATATCTGATCCACATGTTGGACATGAATCAAATGCATATGAACCTGTATTTCGAAGCATGTTAATTCTGGATCTCATTATACCACCAGGTAATACTTTTATTTCTTTAAGTATTTTATTTTTTCGAAGAAAATTGGAATATATAAAAAGAATAAAAATCCGAATTCTTTTTATAAGCCACATTACTGAAATTATTAGACGTTAAAATCATTTTGAGATACAAATCAGAATTAATTTCGCTTAAAAATAGACTGAATAGTATGGAAATTATGATGATGAATTTGTTAGAATAATCCAATAAAAAGATGGGAACATGTTGCCCTCCCATTTTATATGAATAAGATTATTAGTTTTACCCCCCAAACATTAATTTTTAGAAGATCTATAATTTAATAATTGTAAGAGTTATATCGGAGTTATTAATAATGGTGAGGAAAAACGCGATTAAACTTTTTGAAAGTAAACAGATCCGTACACTTTGGGGAGAAAACGAAGAAGAATGGTATTTTTCAGTTATAGATGTCATAAATGTTCTTACAAGTAGTAAGGATCCTGCTCGATATTGGAGTGTTCTTAAAAGTCGTTTAAAAAAGGAAGGAGTTGAACCTACTACAATTTGTAGTAAGTTGAAAATGCCTGCTGCTGATGGAAAAATGCGATTAACTGACGTAGCATCTACTAAACAATTATTGAGATTAATTCAGTCAGTTCCATCTCCAAATGCTGAACCTTTCAAAAGATGGTTAGCCGAAGTGGGTAAAGAAAGGCTTGATGAAATAGCTGACCCTGAACTAGCAATGGAAAGAGCTATTAAGACCTATAAAAGTAAAGGTTATTCAGATGCATGGATTAATCAACGATTAAAATCAATTGAGATGCGAAAAGAATTAACTGATGAATGGCATCGATCCGGTGTTAATGAAGGTGTTGAATATGCAATTTTAACTAATGAAATCACCAAAGCATGGTCTGATATGGACACCAAACAATATAAGAAACTTAAAGGATTAAAAAAAGAAAATCTTAGAGATAACATGAGTAACCTTGAATTAGTTTTAAATATGTTAGCTGAAGCATCAACCACAGAAATATCTAAAAATGTTAATCCAAAAGGTTTCGAAGAAAGTAAAGATATAGCTAAACGTGGAGGAAATGTTGCAGGAGAGGCCAGAAAGAACATAGAAAAAGAATCTGGCCGATCAGTTATAACCCGACGTAATGCTAAATCCCCAGAGCTTTTAGATGAATAAATAATATGGAAATATCATACCTTTGTTCCGCATTCACCACAGAAAACAGCACCCTCTTCAAGCTTAAAACCACATTCCCTGCAAAAAACAGGTTTAACCGAAACCAGTTCAGAAGGGGTAGATTCAATTTGATTATGGGTTTGAGAATCATTTAAAGAAATAGGAGCATCACCCCAACCCACATCTCTATTTCCTTTTGCACGTTCATTAACTAGTTCCACATATTGCAGAATCAAATCATTTAGATAAGAAACATTTTTACCATCAACATTTAATTGAGATATGTGATTTTTGGCATAATTTTTTAAAAATAACTGTTTAAATTGATTATATTTGGGTTTTAATGTTAATTCATGGCCGGAAGTTAAAATTAAGTTTCCAGATTTAACACATTGGGATATTTCTTCCCAGGGAATTTTCATTAACCCAACATTTTTGGCAGATTCTAAAAGAATCCCATTTTCTTTGAATTTTAAATTAATGGGAATTTTTTCGAGTTCAGAGGTGGTTTCTTGATTTATGCCACTAGTAGCTGCTAATCCCACTAATCCGAATGCTGCTGTGGCAGCACCCTTAGTAAATGCACCATGAGCATTTTTTGTGTGAGTTTGTGTAATTGTTTCTCCAGTATAGTAATCAAATTCTAATCCTGATGTGATTAATTCTTGTAAAATGTCATCTTTAGTCTTATTAATTAAATTTGAATATTCGCCCCCAGCCATGTTAGTAATTTCAACTTTCTTTGAACCAAACAACCCCATTCTATTCATCCCCTTCATCTATTTGTTTAAGTTTTATCATGCGTATTAGGTCGTATTCATGAGCAATATAATATTCTATCGCCGTGACGATTGTTTTAGAGACCGATTTACCTTTATAACTGGCTAATAATTCAATATCGCCCTTAACATCCACAGGCAGTCTCACTTGTTGGATAATTCTTATCATATCCCAATCTGATCCTTATATTACTATTATACATAGCCATTGCTTTAAAATAGACTGAATAATATGGAAATAATGAATCTAACCTAAATTATCCCTTACAATCCTTAAAGCACAGAATTCACCGCACATAGTGCACATATCACCCCTGGTAGGTGTACTTTCCCTGTATTTACGCGGTGTTTCGTGATCAAATGCTAATTCAAATTGTTTTTTCCAGTCAAAGCATCTTCTTGCCTTTGCCATCTGAAGCTCGCTATCCCATGCACTTCTTATTCCTTTAGCAACATCAGCAGCCTGTGCAGCGATTTTAGATGCAATTACACCTTCTTTTACTGCTTTAACATCAGGGATTGCGAGATGTTCTCTGGGAGTAACGTAACAAAGGAAATCTGCACCTGAAGAGGCAGCTATTGCCCCACCAATTGCAGATGTAATGTGATCATACCCCGGAGCAAGATCAGTTACTATAGGGCCTAAAACATAGAATGGGGCTCCCTTACAGATTGTTTTTTGAATTTTCATATTTGCTTCAATTTGATCAAGTGGAACATGCCCAGGACCCTCCACCATAACCTGAACACCAGCTTCCCTTGCCCTTTCAACAAGCTGCCCCAAAATAATAAGTTCCTGAATTTGAGGAATATCTGAGGCATCTGCAAGGCACCCTGGCCTTAATCCATCACCTAAACTGAGGGTTACGTCATATTCATGAGCTATTTCCAGTAAATAATCATAATTTTTATAAAGAGGGTTTTCCTCCTCATTTTGAAGTATCCATGCCGCTAAAAACGCTCCACCACGGCTTACTATGCCCATGATCCTCTCTGAATTTTTTATTTTTTCCACAGTGTCCATGGTTATCCCTGAATGGATGGTCATAAAGTCCACACCTTCTTTGGCCTGATTGATTATGGCATTGAACATATGGTCTTCATCCATATGGATTACTGCACCTTTTTCTTCAGAAGCCTCTACAGCAGCTTCATATATGGGGACCGTTCCAATTGGAACGTTAATTGCCTGCATTATTTCCTTTCTAATTTCTTTTAAATGGGAACCAGTGCTTAAATCCATTACTGCATCAGCGCCGTATTTAACTGCTACTATGGCTTTTTCTACTTCAGTTTCTATATTTTCTATCTCTGAAGAAGAACCAACGTTGGCATTAATTTTGGTGGTGAGTCCCTTACCAATACCTTTAGGAACACTTTTACCGTTTATATTCCTTGGAATAGTGATATATCCTTTTGATAATTGTTTGATGAGTTTTTGAATGTCAATATTCTCTTCTTTTGCAACTTTTTCCATTTCATCGGTGATTTGGCCCTTTCTGGCTGAGTCTAATTGTGTCACGTTTAATCCCTCGTAGTTAAAAAATTATAAAAATAAATTGTTATAATTTCATTCTTTATCTTAATATATATGTTAAAATAAAATAAACTTATGATTAATAAGCTACAGGCAAAGAACATAATGATTGAAGATGTTCATGTAACTTCACCAAATGACCTTGTTGCGGCTGCTAAATTGAAAATGATGAGATGTAATGTTGGAGGGCTCCCTGTTGTTGATAAAAAGAAGCTTGTAGGAATAATAACCCATAGAGATGTTCTTTTGGCAGGGGGAGAAGCTTTAGGCCTTAAAGTGGGTGATTTAATGAGTAAAGAGCTGTATGTTGCGCATAAAGATACTCCGATCATGGAAATTACAAAAGTGATGGCTGATAAAGGTTATCAGAGAATTCCAGTTGCTGAAAACGGAATTCTCGTGGGTCTTATAACTCAAAGTTCTCTAATCCGTGCACTTGCAGGGATAGATTAACTTTAACTTTAGATTTTTCATTAAATTAAAGGATCCGGTATTTTAGCTTCTGATTTATCCTTTAAACCTCCAATTTTTTCAATTCTTCTTTTTAAAAAGTTTTCACCCGCTTCTGTGACTCCATAAATCGGTATTGAAGCTCCAACTGTGAATACTTCTCGATTTTGCCCTATTTCTCTTATGTATTTTGATGCACAACCAGTTACAACATCGGCGGTATCAAATAGGGCTTCTGCATCATCTCTGGACATTCCAGTTACATGTGCAGCAAATATGTACATTTTAACTTTTTCATGTTCTTTTTCCATATCTCTAAGCATCTTTGCATCATCTGGGGAAATTATGGTAACTGCTATGTTCTTATAACCCATATCAATGGCTTTTAAAGCCCCTTTAATTTGATTTATTTCAGCTTTTTCAGGATCAAGGACATTTTGAGGTCCAACAGCATCTATAATCTCATTAATTGGAGAAGTACTTAAAAACGCGGATATTCGACCAGCCATGCCCTGAACAAACTCTGGATCAGTTACAATTACTGTTCCGCATCCTTCACTTACGATAACCGCGCAATCAATTATGTTTTCTTCAAGGAGAGTTCCCAGTGTTTCAGAAACTCCAAAGGATAAAAAATCTTTCATACGCAGAATTCTATCTCCTGTGCACATTCCAAAATCTTTAATTCTGAATTCTATATTTTCTTTAATTGCTTCAGGGGTAAACTCTTTAATTCCCCTGTATTTATCGAAAAGAGGGCAGTAATTGATTTCTGGTTCTCCCACTTCCACAACTTTTCCATCTCTGACCACTACTCTTGCTTTTCCAAGTGCTTCTATCACATGTTCATCCATATAATCACACCATTAAATTGATCTAATTTATAATATTGGAAGTTAAAGATATTATTTGTGTTTATAAATTAATTAAAATATAATTTTTAAAGTTTTATTAATCTAAATAAGAGTGATTTTATGGGTTACAGAGGAGATTCCAAAGTATTTTTAGATTCAGCCGATATTTCTATTGGTGACATCGTTAAAATAATTAAAAAAGATGTTTCTTATGAAGGAATGATTTTAGATAGGGCAGAAGATACCGATGATAAACATGTGGTTTTAAAACTTAATAATGGTTACAACATTGGTTTAAAAATACATGATGCAGATATTACGCTTTTAAAAAAGGGAGAGAAACCAAAAATTGAGTTAAAATCTTTAAATATTGAAAAAGATACTCAAAAATACGACATTTCCATCATATCCACCGGTGGAACTGTAGCATCTATTATTGATTATAAAACAGGGGCTGTTCATCCTGCATTTACTGCAGATGACCTCCTTAGAGCAAATCCAGAACTTCTTGAGCATGCAAATATCAAAGGAAAAGCAGTTTTAAATATTTTAAGCGAAAATATGAAGCCAGAATACTGGATTAAGTCTGCAAGTTCAATAGCAGATGAAATAAATGACGGAGCATATGGAGTAGTTGTTGCTCATGGAACTGACACCATGCACTACACATCAGCAGCATTAAGCTTTATTATAGACACTCCCCTGCCAATTGTACTTACAGGAGCCCAGAGAAGTTCAGACAGACCTTCATCAGATGCATACTTAAATCTTTTAAATTCTGTTACTGCAGCTAAATCTAACATAGCTGAAGTAATGGTTTGCATGCATGGGACAGAAAATGACTCTTATTCCAATTTACACAGGGGAACCAAAGTAAGAAAAATGCATACATCAAGAAGAGACACATTTAGAAGTATAAATACATCTCCAATTGCAAAAGTCCATAATGGGAATATTGAAATTTTAGATAAAGAAATAGAATATAAAAAACGAACTGATGATGAAGTTAAACTTCGAGATGCTCTTGAACCAAATGTAGCTTTTATTAAAAGTTATCCTGGAATTTCTGGGGAATTAATTGATTATCATATAGACAAAGGATATAAAGGAATTGTTTTAGAAGGAACAGGGCTTGGACATTGCCCAGAAGATATTATCCCTTCAATACAACGTGCAACAGATGAGAAAATCCCTGTTATTATGGCTTCCCAATGTCTTTATGGAAAAGTAAATATGCATGTTTACAGTACTGGAAGAAAGCTCATATCTGCCGGAGTTATTTCTGCAGGAGATATGTTACCTGAAACAGCTTTTGTAAAGCTTATATGGACTTTAGGGCAAACTGCCAAATTAGATGAAGTTCAAAATATAATGCAGACTAATATTGCAGGGGAAATTCAAAATAAACTGTCATTAAAATATTTTTTAGTCTAATATGATTTACGGTGATTTAATGTTTGATTATGAAAAACTCGGACTCAAAATGGGGCTTGAAATACATCAACAGCTTAATACAGATGAAAAGCTGTTTTGTGCATGCGATTGCAACCTCACTGATAAAAAACCTGAATTTAAGATCCTTCGAAATCTAAGACCAACCCAGAGTGAACTTGGAAAAATTGATAGAGCTGCCTTTGAAGAGGCACGAAGGAAATTAAACTTTATTTATGAAGCATATACCCATGAAACATGCCTTGTTGAAGCAGATGAAGAACCTCCACATCCATTAAACCTTGAAGCACTTAAAATATCTCTGATAATGGCAACGCTTCTTAACATGCATGTTGTTGATGAATTCCATGTGATGAGAAAGCAGGTAATAGATGGAAGTAATACAGGCGGATTCCAGAGGACAGGACTTGTTGCAACAGAAGGATATCTTGAAACAGATTATGGAAAAGTTATAATTGAGAATTTATGTCTTGAAGAAGATGCTGCAAGAAGAATAGGGCATGAAAAAGGGAAAGTAACCTTCAGGTTAGACCGGCTTGGAATTCCCCTCGTTGAAATAACAACTGATCCCTCTATAAACCATCCAGAGCAGGTAAGGGAAGTAGCGTATCAAATTGGACAGATATTAAGAAGTACCAAAGTAAAGAGAGGATTGGGAACCATACGCCAGGATTTAAACATATCCATCAGCGAAGGAGCAAGAGTCGAAATAAAAGGGGTTCAGGATCTTGATTTAATGCCAAAAATGGTTGAAAATGAGGTTAAAAGGCAGATAAATCTTCTAAAAATAAGAGATGAGCTGATTAACCGGGATGCATCAGTTGATGATAAGTTATATGATGTGGCGGAAGTTCTAAGTGAAACAGGGTCTAAAATAATAACCAGAGCCGAAAGTGTATTTGCAATTAAACTCAACGGCTTTAAAGGATTAATTGGAATGGAAATCCAACCAGGCCGAAGATTTGGAACAGAACTTGCTGGATACGCCAAAAAAATGGGAGTATCCGGCCTTTTCCATACCGATGAGCTCCCAGCCTATGGAATAGTTGAACATGAAGTAGCAGCTTTAAATGAATTTTTAGGGGCTGGAGAAAAAGATGCTTTCATTCTGGTTGCAGATAATAAAGAGAAGGTAATCAATGCTTTACAAGAAGTACAGAGACGGGCTAAAATGGCAATTGATAGTGTTCCAGAGGAAACAAGGAAAGTAACACCTGATGGAAACACAGAGTACTTGAGACCTCTTCCCACAGCAAGTAGAATGTATGTTGAAACAGATATTCCTGTAATAAGCATCTTAAAAGAACAGCTTGAAGAAGTAAGCTCTAATTTACCAGAGCTTCCTGAAGAAAAGAAGGAAAGAATAATAAAACAGTACAATTTGAGTGATGATCTTGCAAAGCAACTTGTAAGGACAGATAAAGTAGAATCTTTTGAATACATTAAATCAAAATCTGCAGTTGATTCTACAGCAGTTGCCTCTGCACTTGCATACACATTAAAGGAATTAAAAAGGGATGGCTGTGCTGTAAATAAATTGAACAATGATGTTCTGCTTGATACATTCTATCTTTTAGAAGAGGGTAAAATTTCCAAAGAGGCAGTTCCCCAGATTCTAGAAAATGTATGTAAAGAATCTAATTCACCGCAAAAAGCTGCAGCAAGCCTTAATTTAATGATGATTTCTGAAGACGATGTTGAAAGAATAATAGATGAACTAACATCTTCAAATAATGAAATGATCACAGAGAGAGGAATGGGCTCAATAGGTCCACTTATGGGTATGGCCATGAAAAAACTCAAAGGGAAAGCAGATGGTAAGCTTGTAAATAAACTTTTGAAAGATAAAATACAGAATATAATTAGATAAATAAAAAAAATTTAAAAAGATTAAAAAAAATCATTGAGTATTTGAAGGCCATATAAGTGAATAAGAAAGCATTATGGTGGTTAAATGGATGAATATGATGTTATTATCGTAGGATCAGGGCCTGCAGGATTAACAGCTGGAATTTATGCTGGACGGCAGGGATTAAAGACCTTAATTCTTGAAAAAGGAGTTGCTGGCGGTGCCGGGTTAATGGTTCCCAATATGGAAAATTATCCAGGATTCGAAGTAGTTTCAGGTAAACAGCTTATTGAATACACTAAAAAGCAAACATTAAAATATGCTGAAATAAAAGAGTTTGAAGAAGTAACAGATATAGAAATCCTTGATAAAGCCAAAATAAAGGTTTCAACTCAAAAGAATGAGTATAACTCTAAATCAGTGATTTTATGTACTGGTACCACCCATAGAAAGCTCGGAGTCCCTGGGGAGGATGAACTCCTTGGAAAAGGTGTTTTTTTCTGTGCAGTTTGTGATGGGCCTCTCTTTGTAGGTAAAAGAATATTGGTGATTGGAGGAGGGAATACAGCCGTCCAAGGAGCTTTATTCCTGGATCATATTGGCTCTTACGTGGCTGTTGTTCATAGAAGAGATGAATTAAGGGCTGAGAAATATTTAAAGGAAAAATTAGATGAAAGAGAAATTCCAATAATATGGGATACAGTATTAGACGAAATAAAAGGAGAAATGCTTGTAAATAAAGTTGTACTCCATCATCTAAAAAAGGATATCAAAAAAGAATATGATATAGATGGAATTTATATAGCAATCGGAGAAAGCCCTGTTAATGAGATAGCAGAAAGTATTGGAGTTGAAATTGATAAAAGAGGCTATATTAATGCTGATAAAAGCCAGGAAACCAATATTCCATTTGTATATGCTGCAGGAGATATTACTGATGGTGTAAATCAGTGGGTAGTGGCCTGTAGTGAAGGAGCAATAGCAGCACTATCTGCCTATGATGATTTAATAAAATTGGAATAATTAAACACTTATTTAATATATTACTACTTATTCAGGTGATTATATGGAATGCAAGGAATATGGACTTACAAGAAGCGCAGAAAGAGATAATTTAAACTTAAACCCTCTTCAACGTGGAGGAGTATTACCTCTAGAGGCTAAAAAAGCTTTGCTTGAATACGCTGATGGTTACAGCGTTTGTGACTACTGTGCTGGAAGACTTGATGAAATACCTACGCCCTCCATAACTGGATTTTTAGATGATTTAGCGAAATTTATCAATGTTGATGAAGTTAGAACCACACATGGGGCAAGAGAAAGTAAATTTGCCATAATGCATTCTTTATGCGAACCAGGAGATACTGTAATTGTTGATGGAAATGCTCATTATACCACTCATCTTGCTGCAGAACGTAACAGGCTAAAAATGATTGAAGTTCCAAATAACGGGCATCCTGAATACAAGATTACACCCGAAGGTTATAAAGAAACTTTAGAAAATGCTATTGATAAAGGGATAGACGTTAAACTTGCATTACTTACCCATGTAGATGGTAATTACGGTAATTTAACCGATGCAAAGAAAATTGGAGGAGTAGCGCATAAAGAAGGAGTTCCAATAATTTTAAACTGTGCCTATTCAATGGGAAGATTACCAATTGATGCTAAAGATTTAAATATGGATTTCGTAGTTGGAAGTGGTCATAAAAGTATGGCTGCCTCAGGACCAATTGGTGTACTTGGAATTAAGGAAGATTATACTGATAAAATTCTTCAGGTTTCAAAAAGACATCAAGTTAAAGAAATTGAAATGCTTGGATGTACCAGTAGAGGGGCACCAATAGTCACTTTAATGGCATCACTGCCTCATGTTGCAGAGAGAGTCAAGCATTGGGATGAAAAAGTGAAAAAGACAAGGAATTTTGTAAGCCAAATGGAAGAAATTGAAGGTATAACTCAAGTTGGAATAAGACCTAAAGAGCATGATCTCACCAGATTTGAAACTCCAGTATTTGATAAAATCGCCGAAAAGCATCCACGAAGAGGATTTTTCCTATATGAAGAACTTAAAAAAAGAAATGTAGTGGGAATAAAACGTGGGCAAACCAAATGGTTTAAATGCAGTGTTTATGGGTTCAGTGAAGAACAGATTAACTACATTGCAGACTCATTTAAAGAGATTGTGGAAAAATATAAAGAATATCTTTAAATCTAAAATTCAGTTTTAAACATAATTATTTTCCTTAAACCATTCCACAGAATCCTTAATTGATTCTTTTATAGGGTGAGGTGAAAATCCAAGTTCATTTTGGGCTTTTTTAAAGCTTATATCGCTGTTGCTATTTAAAACTTCTATTGAATAACCTGTAAAGAGAGGTTTGTTTTTTGCAAATCTATAGTAAAGCGGAGTAAACTTGCAGAATGCCTTTAAAAGCCAAAGGGGTGCTTTAAATGATGGAGCTTTAACTCCAGTTATTTTTTCAAGATATAACATTAGATCATGAACTTCAATCCTTTCTCCAGATAAAATATATATTTCACCACTTTTTCCATGGTTATTGGCAAGTATTAGCCCTTCTGCAACATCTCTAACATCTACAAAATCATATGCTCCGTCTAAATATGCTTTCATGCCCCCATTCACATAATTTAGAAATAAAGTTCCCATCTGTGAAATGTTATAGTCGTGCGGACCTATAATACCACTAGGACACACTATAACTGCTTCAAGGCCTTTTTGTACGCCTTTAAGTACTTCTAAAGATGCTAAAGCTTTTGTTTCATCGTAACCCCCTCTTGAATACTGGGGCTCAAATCCACAATTTTCATCAATAATAACGCCTTTAGGAGGTTCTTTTAAAGCATGGACTGAACTTGTATAAATTAAACGCCCCACACCAGTTTTAAGACATGCATTAACCACATTGCGAGTTCCTTCAACGTTAACCTGGTATAAAAGCCCATCCTTATCAGGCATGATTGATATAATTCCTGCAAGATGATACACCGTTTCAGCCCCATTAAAAGCACTAACCAGTGAATTGAAATCTCTAACATCACCCTGGACTATTTCCACATCTAATCCTTTAATAGGTTTTAAATCCTCGGAATGAAGGGTAAATGCCCTTACTTCATCCTCATTTTCCAACAATTTGCGTATAAGGACATTTCCGACATGTCCTGTTGCTCCAGTGACTACAATCATATTTTTCTCCTTTGGATTAAAAATTATTCTTTAATGATATCTGGAATGAAGTATAAATAAATAGTAATGATAATAAGAGAAATAGAATCAAAATCCATTCTCTCAAAAACCGGAATTCCAATTGCAGATTATGTAATAAACCCCTACACTGGATGTATTCATTCCTGTATCTTCTGTTATGCCAGATTTATGAAAAGATTTACAGGACACCAGGAAGATTGGGGAAAGTTCATTGATGTAAAAGTAAATGCTCCAGATTTAATTCCAGAAAATACCTTAAAGTATGAAGGCAAATATATATTCCTATCCTCTGTTACAGACCCCTATTTACCCTTAGAAAGAGAATATAGACTAACTCGTAGAATAATTGAAAAATTAATCCCTTTAAAACCAGTTTTAGGAATTTTAACCAAATCTGATCTAATTTTAAGAGATTTAGATATTATAAAACAGTTTGAAAATTCAGAAATTGGATTCTCATTTTCTACCCTCGATGAAAACACAAGAAAAGAAGTTGAACCAGCGGCCTCACCAATTGAAAAAAGGATCAATGCCTTAAAAGAAGTTCATGAGTCTGGAATTCAGACTTACGTTTTTATAAGTCCTATTTTACCGTATTTAACAGACTGGAAAGATATAATAGAAAAAACAGGCGAATATGCAGATTTTTTTAGTTTTGAGAATTTAAACATTGCTGGAACTGTTTGGAGTTCTGTAAAACGGTTTTTAGAAGAAAAGCACCCTGATTTAGTTCAAGAATATAAGGAAATTTATTCTGATAATGTTTACTGGGAAATAGTTGAAGGAAAACGAAGTTTTCCTGAACCACCAAAATTTTCAATTTTGGAGGTTGAAGAAGAAATTAAAGAGTTTTGTAGAGCTGAAAGCCTTGATTGTAGATTGTATTTCCATCATTAAGTAAATTACTTGGGTTATGGTTTAATAATACTATCTAATTTTGTATGGAACGAAAAAAGGTACTTTTCGCTTGTATGTCCGATATTTTCTACCATATTTTTGAGATAATTGTTTCTCTTCCGATTTTGCAGTGATTAGAAATAGAATAGTAAATAGAAAGGCAGAAATTAAAATGAAAGTGAATGGCAGAACCAGAAACCATCCAAAAACCATAATTGTGGCTCCAAAATATATAGGGTTTCTTGTACGTGCGTAAATCCCTGTAGTTACTAAAGAATCTCCTTTTTCATAACCTGTCTGAGAATATTTTAACCTGAGATCCTTAATACCTCTGTAAACAATAACAATACCTGAAATTATCAAAATTACCCCAATAATAGTGCCATATGGATAAATAAATGATAAATACCATGGTAAATTAAGTAGCATTGTTACGCCTATGGGGATTAATAGGAATAACAGTGCAAAAATTACCAAAATCCAAATAAAGGGCTTAAAAGATCTACTTTTTTTATCTTCTCCAGAATCTTTATTATCTCTTCTTATAACAATCATTTATGAACCTCAATATTAAAATAAATATAATGGGTTATCAAGATATAATTATATTTCTAACTATATAAATCTCAATCTAGCAGCATCCCATCCCGGAGATCTGTACGTTATCTTTATCCATCAAAATATCGTGTTCTCCTACTACTTCGCCATTTCTCGTAACAATAACCATGAATACGGGAATCTCTAATTTTTTTAATAAATCACCAACAGATATGCTATCTATTTCTATTTCTTCTACTCCATCATCTTTAAATGGAACATTAATGATTTTTACTCTCAAAGAATCACCTAATAAGATAAAAAAATTAAAATTTAAATATTTTTAATCTTTTACATATTTTTCTGGATTTTCATCAAATTCTTCCTTGCAGATTAAAGACCAGAAGTAATAATCTTTATTTTTATATTTACTAACCCATTTAATTAGTTCTACATCTACTTCCATCCCACATACAGGATATTTTGATTTAACTAACTTATCAAACTCTTCTTTCATTTTAAAGTGCAAAAATAGTATTTTTTGCCTTTATATTCATTTACATATTATTACAGTTTATTCATCTACATTTGACTTGATCTATTGCCCTGCTTTTATCACCTCAATTCTTAAATAGTCCATCATCATATATTGCATCCATATGATGATATCCTCCCATATAAGGAGTATATATCCACATCCAAGCAACAAGGACAATAATTAAACTATCAATACAGTCATTGTGTTTTGATCCATTCATAGCACTAAATCATTACATATTATCCTTCAGAAGCTTCTTTAATTCATCAACGGACAATACATCTCCGCTGGATTTTATCTCATCATCTATGATTAGTGTGGGGCTACTTCTTATATTCATCTTTATTGCTGTATCCAGGTCAATTTTTTCGATTTTTTCATCCATATTTAGTTCTTTAATGGCCTCTTCTAAATTCCTTACAAATGATAGACATCTTGCACAATACGTAGAATAAACTCGAATCCTCATTTTATTTCCTCCATCATTTTTCTATCTTCAAAAACCTTGAATTAAAAGCAACAATAATTGTACTAGCTGACATTAGCACAGCTCCTGCAGCAGGGGTTAGGAGAATTCCATATGCAAAAAGAACTCCAGCAGCAATTGGGATTGCAAAAACGTTATATCCAGTTCCCCATAATAAATTTTGCACCATTTTACGATATGTTGATTTAGCAAGCTTAACTATATAAACAGCGTCAAGTGGATTGCTTCGAACAAGAACAACATCTCCAGCTTCTATAGCGACATCTGTACCTGCACCAATTGCAATACCTACATCGGCCTGTGCAAGAGCAGGAGCATCATTGATGCCGTCTCCTATCATTGCAACGATTTTTCCTTCAGATTGTATTTCTTTAACTTTCTGAGCCTTTTCTTGAGGTAATACTTCAGCATAATATTTATCAAGACCAATTTCTTTTGCTACCCATTCAGCGACTTCCTTCCGGTCTCCTGTAATCATTATACACTGAATATTCATATCTTTGAGCTTTTTAATTGCTTCTCTGGATTCTTCCCGTATAATATCTGCAAGTGCAATTGCACCTTTAAGTTCACCTTCAATAATCACAAAAACTATTGTTTTTCCCTGTGCTGAAAGTTCATCCACCTTTTCACTGGAAAAAGATATATTTTTTTCTTTTAAATATCCTGGACTTATTACTTCAACGTTTTTTCCTTCAATCTTACCTTGAACTCCTTTTCCTGGAATTGCTTTAAAATCTTCAACATTAAAAGTCTCTTTTGCTGATGATACTACTCCTTTTGCAATGGGATGCTCAGAATAGGATTCAAGTGAAGCAGCATATTTTAAAACCTCATTTTCATCATATTCCTTGCTTAACGATACAATATCAGTTACACCAAACTTTCCCTGAGTTAGTGTACCTGTTTTATCAAATATTATAGCGTTAATATCTCTTGATCTTTCAAAAGATGCACGATTTCTTATTAAGAGTCCATTTTTAGCCGATAAAGTTGTTGAGACTGCAACAACGAGTGGAACTGCAAGTCCAAGTGCATGTGGACATGCAATAACCATAACAGTAACTGCTCTTTCCAATGCAAACTCAGAACCAAAAGTAGTAAAGAATAACCAAACTATAAATGTTAAAAATCCTCCAGCAAGGGCTACTACAGTTAGTCCTGTCGCAAACCGGTCTGCAAGATTCTGAGTTCTTGATTTACTTTCCTGTGCCTCTTCAACAAGACTAATAACTTGAGAAAGGAACGAATCTTTTCCTGTTTTCTTTATTTCCACAGTAATGGATCCATCTCCATTGATGGATCCGCCGATAACTTCTGCATCTACATCCTTAAATACTGGCTGTGATTCCCCTGTAAGCATAGATTCGTCGATGGAAGTGCTACCTTTAATAATTTCTCCGTCTACAGGAACTTTTTCTCCAGGTTTGATGAGTACATGATTTCCAACTGATAGCTCATCTAATGGAACATCCATAGTGCTTCCATCAGGCATTATTTTGTGGGCACTTGAGGGCATGAGCTTAACCAATTCTTCAAGTGCTTTAGATGCCCCCATTACTGATCTCATCTCTAACCAGTGTCCTATAAGCATGATATCAATTAATGTTGCCAGTTCCCAGAAAAATATTTCGCCCATAAGTCCAAAAACTACTGCACTGCTATATAAATATGCGCTGGTAATTGCAACTGAAATTAATGTATCCATTCCAGGAACCCTGGATTTAATTTGATTATAAAATCCTTTAAAAAATGGATAACCTCCATAAAAATAAACAATTGTAGACAGGATAAAAAGGATATATAAATCTCCTGGAAATCTGATTGATTCGCCTAATCCTACTAATTCCTGAACTGTAGGCGATAAAATAAGTATAGGTATAGTTAAAATCACTGAAACTATAAAACGTCTTTTTAAATCATTAAGCATGCCCGAATGAACGTGCTGCCCCTCCATTCTATGTTCTTTACTTAATTCATCCCCACAAACGATGCATTTCCCTTTATCTTTGTGTTCTTCATGACTTATATGCTTCATTTCATGATTAGAATCATTATGATTAATTGTAATCCCCCCAATTATGTTAATTTATGAATTTACTGATATAATAATTTTAATAAAATCGACGATATACGCAGGAATATTATCTTAAATTTTACTTTCTCCATTTAAAAAAGAGAATATCACTAAAAAAAAGAATTGTAAATGTAATTGATTTATTATTGTAATTGAAGAACAGAAAAAATTAAAAAAATAAAACTTTTTTGGGGCGGTATTTTAAGCTGTTTTTAGGTTAAATTATTATATTTTATAAAACTAATAATAACTTATGAAAATAAATTTTGTAGAATTGGAATAATTTTACTGGTAGTTGGAGTGATTCTATTTTCTGGTTGCACTCAAAACCCGGCATCTAATAACATGATTACAATTCAAAACTCTAAATTTAATCCAGATACAATAAATATTATGGCAGGATCAACGGTTACATGGACTAATAACGATTCTATTCCCCATACAGTAGTGAGCGATACTGGAGCCTTTAAAAATATAACCATAAATAAAGGAGATAACTCCCAGTACATATTTTATAAGGAAGGCACATACAATTACCATGATTCAAAGAACCCATCAATGACCGGTAAAATAATCGTTACTAGATCTAAAGGTTATTAAATATAAAAAAAATATAAATTATGTCATTTAATGTGGAGATAACAAATTATATGAGATACCATATGATAGATTAATCAATGAATAAAAGAAAAAATAGTTTTAAAATTATTTTTTTATACCACATTGAATTTTATTTAACTATTTTAATTACAGGGAACTGAACTTCTGTAAGCAATTCTTCAGGCTTCACTTCATTTGGATTATTCAGATAAACTTCTGTAACAGGTCCAATTATGTCATAATTGTTTTCTATCGCATATTTTGCCAATCCATCAATTACAGGGCCCACCTGATCATAAGAACCTTTATGCATAGTTGAAACTACAGTATGCTCTGGAATAATCTTTACCTGCACGTTTCCTTCATCAGTTGCAGTTCCCTCAAATGAAGCACCTATCTCATAAAAAAGTTCTTCTGGAGGGACATCATCGGGACGGTTGAAATAAGCTCCATAAATCATTCCGGTCATATTAAGGCCTTTCTTCATCACCCAGTTTACTACTTCTTCCATAAGTTCTGGAATCATATCATAAGGGCCTCTGTATCGTATAAATGCAACCTGCGTATCGCTCATCCTTTTTTCTTCTACTTTCATATTTAATCCTCCATTACTATATTGATCGTGGAGAGATAATTATTTTTTCATAACGGGAACTGTACTTCTGTGAGTAATTCGCTTTCATCTACTTCCATCGGATTGGTAAGATAGATTTCTTTAACTGCACCTTCAATTTCATAACCATTATTCATGGCAAATTCAATCAGAGCTTGGTAAACCTGTGCTGTCTGCCCATAAGGACCTTTATATACTGCAGATACTGCTTGATGGGCCGGAATTTTTTTAATCCTTACTCTGCCTTCTCCAGTAGCTTCTCCATTAAATGCAATCCCTACTTCATATTTTAGCTCTTCCTGCGGCACTTCCATTGGGCTGTTGAAATATATGCCATATGGCGGTTCTGTGATCTGTAAATTTTCTTTCATAACATAACCAACTACTTCGCCGAAAAGTTCAGGGAGCTGTTCATAAGATCCTGTAACAGAAATGTAAGCTACCTGGGTTTCTTCTATATTTTTAACTTCTATTTTCATAATAACACTTCCAGAAGCAAATTTATATCATTTAAGCTTCTCAACTTGCACTGTTTATGATTTCCTTTCTGACTCTATATACCTTTATGTAAGAGCATGTGAAAACTACTAATAAAATTATAAAACAAAATAAATATATGTTTTAAGGCATTAGAAAAGTAAATAGTGTTGAGATATTATTCTAATTTATATATGGATCTTCTTGTGCTCCTTTGGGCTCAATATTCCTACCTTTTGAAGCTCCATATAGCGGTTCAAGGGCTCTAGATCCCCCTAACTTTTTAAGAGCTTCTGCAGCGTTTTCACATATGTCTGAACGTTTTATCAATTAATTAGCATTTTACTTAATATAAACTGCTGGAATATAAACAAAAAACTTTGAAAACATGGGGATTAGAAATTGTGCAAAATATTTTTAATCTCAAAGAATAAAACAAATTAAATCAAGTTAGTAAAAAAATTATGGTTACAAAAATTAATTAATAAAGACTGGTGGAATTGAATATGGAAAAAATAGTGATTGGTCTCCCTAAAGGGAGCTTAAATAATGTAAATAGAGGAAATACTCATCAATTATTCGTTGATGCAGGGTATGATGTTAAGGGATACGAACCTGGAAAGGAAGACAATGAAATTAACATAGCCAACGACCCTGAAATTAAAGCCTTCTTAACAAGACCTCAAAGCGCCCCAGTAGAGCTTAACAGGCAAATACTGGATATTGCGATTGTTGGAGAAGATTGGGTCAAAGAAGAGTCTGTAAATACAGATGAAGACCTGATAAAAAAAATTGGAGACCTTGATTACGGCCAAACAAGACTTATAGTTGCATTACCCGCTGAAGCACCTTATAGATCACTTACTGACTTCTTCAAAGCCACTTCTGATCGAAAAACCCCTATATTATGCTTTACAGAATATCCTAACTTAACCAGAAAGCATTTCATGAATAATAAAGGATATAGGGAAATTTATGGAGAAAGCAAGCCTCTGGTACAGGTAAGGGGGCTCTGGGATGGAGATAATAAGCAGGTTCAAATCATTAATTCTGATGGAGCAACAGAAGTCTATATAGCAAAAGGAGCTGACCTCGTTGTTGACAATACACAGACTGGAAGTAGTTTGAAAAAAGCAGGTTTGAAAATTCTGGAAACCATTATGGAATCAAGTGCAGGACTTTACGCAGGTCCTGGGTGCACCGGCCAAAAAGCTAAAAAAGCAGAAATGATATTTGAACAATTATTTGGAGCTATTAAAGCCAGAAAATATTTCGATGTCAAATTCAATGTATCTAATGAGAGAGTAGAAGAAGTAAATGGCTTTTTAATGTCAAAGGGGTTCTGTTCTGATGAACCTACAGTTGTAAGAGGTACCATCTTTTCACAGGTGAATGTTTTAATCCCCAAAACCAGATTTCCAGCAATGCTAAGGGCTATAAAAAGTTACGGAGCATCTGCCATTGTAAGAGAAAATGTGAAACAGTATGTAAAATAACCTAAAAAGTAATTTATACTAATATGGAGAGGGTTATTTGAAACAATTTCTAATTACTCCTGCTGCTGGAAAACGTTTGATTGCAAAAGCTCTGGCTGAAAATAAAGCCATAAATAAGGTCCTTGAATCTGGAACTCTGGTAATCATTGCCGGCACTACCAACGGTTATGTTGCGGAAGAAATTCTATCCAAAATAAACCAAATAAATGGTTTTTCAGTAAGGAGATTTTTTAGAGGCATTGTACTTCCTCCTGGAGGTCCTGTATCCGATTCAGGCCGTTTAAAATATGAAAGCGCCTTTCCTGGTGATGTGGTAATTAATGATGGTACCTGGAAAAAGGGACTTACAATTTTTGATGTTGTTGATGACTTAAAAGAGGGAGATGTAATCTTAAAAGGTGCCAATGCTCTTAATTACCGTGATAAACAGGCAGCCGTTTATATCGGTGATCCCCATGGGGGTACTATCAGTGCATCTATTCAGGCAGTTGTAGGGCGACGAGTTCGCTTAATTCTTCCTGTAGGAATGGAAAAACGTATATTAGGAGATTTAAATGATTTAGCCCGACGGTTAAATGTGCCCGGAGCAAATGGACCTCGTTTATTACCTGTTCCTGGCGAAGTTTTTACTGAAATAGAAGCAATTCACGAGCTTACTGGAGCTAAAGCTGAACTGGTTGCTGGTGGTGGAGTTGGTGGAGCAGAAGGTTCAATCTGGCTTGCAGTTAGTGGAGAAGGAGACGAATTAAAAGCAGCGGAAAAATTAATCCTTTCTATTGCATCAGAAAAGCCATTTGAATTTTAAAACAAAAAAAAAAGAAAATTAAAATTTATTTTCCAGTTCTAACATCTTCTACAATTCTTACATCCTGTACTGGAGGTTCGGTAGGTATTGCTCTTGCAATCAGTAAAGTTGCAATAACAGCAATAATTGTAATTAAAACTGCATAAATTAACAATCCAGTTACATCACTTCCTGCAGTGAAAAATTGTGCCAATATGGCTTTTATAGCTTCATTCCATGCTAAAGCAGCAATTAATCCAAAGGCAGTTGTTATTAACGTTGCTATAGTTGTCATAACTTGACTTTTAACATCGCTCATTTTTATCTCCTCCTATAAATTCTAATACTTATTTTATCGTAAATAATATATAAATTTATTTATTTATGAAGGATTTTTAGCCCCTTTAATGTCTTTTCAAGCTATACATCCATTTTAAATTAATTTAACAGATTCATATTTTGAAAAATCATAATTTAAAAGTAATTTTTGAGTCATGTACTACTTTGAAGTCTCAAAAAGCATTATTAGATATAAATATAAAATAAAAAGAATTATTTTTTATCTTTAGAAAGATACTCTTCCATTGCCTCTATTTCTTCATCTAAGAGGAAGTTTTTACCGTCTTTTTCATGTTTTAAAAGTAACCATATCCCCAATGTTGCTCCTATAAGGGCTCCGATAACATCCAGAATTAAATCTGTCATTGTATCATGATAAGGATCTAATGATGGAGAACCTTGGGTTAAAGTCCCATGAGATATCCCAAAATTTGTTGCTGGGCCTATTACCATGTCATAAGCGTATTCACTCACTTCGAGTATACCTCCAAGTCCTATTGTGATTAAAACAATTACAGCCCATGACATTAAATAACTTGCCCTGAATTTTCCAAGAAGATATCCTATATAGAACAGCAGTATTCCCATAAATGAAATTATACTGGGAATCATGGTGTGTTGAAATTTATCATAATAATCATACTTTGCATAGAACCCTAAAGAATTGGCAATAACATATTCAAATGTAACCATAATTAAAAAAAGAATCTCAATTTCCAGGGGAACAAAAATATGCTGGCGGGTTAAGATTGCTGGAAGAAGTATAAGAAATACTGCAACAATAATAACAATGCCAAAAACTGAATATCCAAATATAATTTGATAAATACCGAAGGATATAAGGAAAATTCGCAGAATCCATGCTACTATAACACTTGTTTTGTGACTTTCAAATAGTTTCTGGTTGGGTCCAAACATTTTTTACACCGTACATTTATTTAACCTATATCTTAATTATTAAAATTTTTTCTTCTATCATACTGGAATATATTTAAATAATGTAATAAAAAAATACCTTATTAAATTAAATGAGGATGTTAATATGGATGATAGTAATATATTCAAAATTGCATTAATTACAACGATTTTAGGGCTTTCAGGAATGCTACTTCTTGCAGATAACGTAATGCCCCATGAAGTAAAGATAAAAAACATCGATAAGAGCATGTTGGATGCCGATATAATGATCGAAGGAGTTGTTACTAAAATAGATAAATCATCAGGAAGTAATACTTATTTTATGCAAATAATGGATGATACTGGCAAAATCACCGCCGTAATTTTCCCTAATACCATAATGGATATTGAAAAAACCAGTTTAAATGTAAATTCATTTAAAACCCATAGAATTAAGATGACTGGAAAAGTTACCAGCTACAATGGGAATTTAGAGATTATTTTAAAGGATGCATCCTCAATAAAAGTAATTGCATAATGTTGATAACTCATTCCCCAGTCAAAATAAAGTATGGATTAAAAATCTGGTTGTTTCTTATCCTCCGGATAAAAAGATTGACAATAAAGAGCAGATATCTTAAAACGTGAATTTTGGAAACATATGATTTCTCCAGCCCATATATGCTTGGAATGGGGATCTCTACAATTTCTATGTTATTTTTAGACGCTATATAAAGCATTTCAGATTCATAAACGTAATCATCATATTTTATATCTAAAAAAAGACCTGATGCATTTGCAGATAAAGCCCTAAACCCGCTCTGACTATCTGTGAGTTCATATCCTGTTACATATCTAATGAGTTTTGTTGTAATCTTATTGGAAAGTCTCCTCTGGACAGGCATATTTTCAGGATTTCCATCTTTAAATCTCGAACCAAGAACCATCCCAAAATCATTAATATAGGATGCTAATAATGGAATATGTTCCGGATTATGCTGTCCATCTCCATCAATTAAGATAATGACATTATAATCATATTTTGATGCATTTTTAAGCCCTGATTTAATTGCAGCCCCTTTGCCTAAATTTTTATCGTGTTTAATAACTCTGGCGCCAGCATCAATAGCTCTTTTTGACGTATGATCCTGAGAACCATCATTAACCACCATAACATCTGAATATTTTAATGCTCCTTTTACAACATTCTCGATGGCATTTTCCTCATTATAGGCAGGGATAATAGTAATAATCTTCATTTTAACTCCTTTTAATCCATAATAGTTTAACATTACATATATGTTTTTATAAATTATGAATTTTCTAACACATTTTTACCCATTCTAAAGAACATTTTATACTTGAAACAAAAATTTTATGATAATTAAGAATTTGAAAAATCTCATTAATTAGAAATCTTACAACTGACACTAATCTGGTAAATAAATGTAATTCATAATCATAATGAATATCCTTTAATTGTTGGGCTAATCTTGCTTTTTCAAACCAATTTATCAAAATAATCACTAAAAAGTATTTGTGCTTGAAAACTCAATATCAGTAATTAAATATAATTATTAAATCGGTGAAAATTATGAAAAAATTATTTGGAACATTTGGAGTTAGAAGAGTTGCTAATACAGAATTAACGCCGGAATTTGCGTCAAAACTTGCTGCATCCTATGGAAGCCTGATTAAAGGTAAAGTTGCAGTAGGCGGAGACACCAGAACCACCACAGAAATGATAAAACATGCTGTTATTTCTGGATTATTATCTTCAGGCTGCGATGTTGTAGATCTTGGATTTTTACCCACCCCTACAGTACAATATGCTGTTAGAAATTATTATGATGGCGGAGTGATAATAACCGCTTCCCACAATCCTCCAAAATACAACGGAATCAAACTTGTCGATTCTGATGGAATAGGAACTCCAGATGAAATGGAGATAGAAATAGAAAAGCTGTTTTTTAACGATAATCCAGATAGAATATCCTGGAACGAGATTGGAGATGTAGAGACCAACTCAGGATTACTTGAAGAGTACATTGACAATGTTATAGCCCGAGTGGATGCAGAGGCAATAAAAAATGTCAATTTAAAGGTGATTGTAGACTGCGGAAGTGGAGCAGCATGTTTTACAACCCCTTTTTTGCTCAGAAAATTGGGATGTGAAGTTATTACTATGAACTGCCAGCCTGATGGCTTTTTCCCAGGAAGAAACCCCGAGCCAACTGAACCAAATCTCAAAGAGCTTATTGAAGTTGTTAAAGCCACCGGTGCAGATCTTGGTGTTGCCCATGATGGTGATGCAGACCGTACAATCTGTATTGATGAGGAAGGAAACTTTGTTTTCGGCGATAAATCATTTGCGCTTGTTGAAAAATATATGTTAAAAGAAAACAATGGGGGATTAATTGTTACAACCGTTGCCACATCCTCTGCAATTTACGATATAGCCAATGAATATAATGGAGAAGTTATAGCAACAAAAGTTGGTGATTTAATTGTTGCAAGGGAATTAAAAGATAAAAACGGCCTATTTGGTGGTGAAGAAAACGGAGGATTAATATTCCCTGATTTTGTTTATGGAAGAGACGCTGCACTTTCTACCGCCAAAATTATTGAAATAATTGCAAAAACTGGAAAGCCCCTCTCCAGACTTATAGAAGAATTACCTGTATATTATTCTGAAAAAATGAAAATAGAATGTCCTGACGAGCTTAAACAGGAAGTAATGCAGAAAATAGCTGAAGAAACCAGAGAATTTGAAGTGGATACCACAGATGGAGTCAAAATAATTAAAGACGAAGGATGGGTTATAATAAGGCCTTCTGGAACAGAACCAATCTTTAGATGTTTTGCTGAGGCAAAAACCCTAAAAGAAGCTAAAAAAATGGCTGAATGGGGAATTTCCCTTGTAAAAAAATATTTAAATCAATGAAATCCTTGTTATTTTTAAAATAAGCATGGGTGGAAGAATACCCTACAAAATCTTTTTAATCTTTCCTTTTTTTGATTTTTCTGGTTTAATCCAGATTTATCTTAGGTCTGATTTTTAGATATTTGTATCAGGATACTCTTCCAGATAGTATTATGATCATCATCCTATAAATATTTTATTATTTAATATTAAAAAAATAATATTTTTATATTCATTTATAAAAACCATAAAATTCAGCGCAGTAAGCACATAAAGGATATTTACCCTGCCTGTAATAACTATCATCATCTGCATTGATATTGAATTTCTTATGGCAGATGAAACATACCTCTATTTTTTCCCCTTTACCATTATCTTTAGAATCTATTTTTCTCACCTTTAAATTTGTATTAAGCTCATTTAAATGTTTATATAAAAATTTTCTTTATGATAGTATTTTTGTCTTTATATCTTTTAAGTTTTAAAAATAAATGGGGAAAAACGAAAAATACAATATTAACTTATTACCACAATTCAACCATGAAAAAAAGAAAAATTGCATGGGGAATAACTGGTAGTGGTGACAAATTAGAAAATACAGTGGATATTCTAAAACAGATAAAAGAAGAATACGAAGATGAATTTGATATCAGAGTATACGTATCAAAAGCTGGAGACCAGGTATTAAAGTACTATGGACTTTTTAAACCAATGACTGTGGATTATGAAAAGTTATGGGTTGAAGTAAACGCTAATGCACCATTTTTAGCAGGACAGATACAACTTGGATCCTTTGAATTCATGTTAATTGCACCAGCTACCTCAAATACTGTTGCAAAAATATCACTGCGGATAGGTGATTCATTACTTACCAATGCTGCAATTATGGCCCAAAAAGCAGATGTTCCTGTTTATATAATGCCATCTGATGTTGAAGAAGGAACCACACTTACCCAGCTTCCTGATGGGAGTGACCTTAAACTAACTATAAGAAAAGAAGACGTGGAACATGTACAAAAAATAGAAGGAATGGAAAATACTTATATTCTAAAGAATCCAGAGGATATTTTAGATGTTTTTAAGAAACACTCCCAATTAAAAAAATAAATGTATTATAATGGTGCAGCATCTCTTACCTGTAATGTAACTTTGAAAGTGTACCCAGAACTCTCTTTATCCTCGGCAAGAGGAGATATTCCCCTAAAATAATGATTCCATCGGGCGCCAGAGTCTGCAATATCAATTCCAATGCCTTCCATATCATTAGCATCTGAGAAAAAGGCGTAAGCATCGGTCAATTCTTCTCTTGGAGCCCTGAAGTTAATTTCCACCACTCCACCAGTTCTATTTACAAATTTAACATAATCCTCTTTTATTCTGGTAATATCTTTTTCTTCATTTTGCATTCCAGTATCCCTTATAAACACAATATTTGATTCATCCATAAAACAACCTCACTTTACTATGTTAATAAATTTGAGGATGAAAGTATAAACTTTTTTCTATGAATTTTCTATTCTCAATTTAAATAGGGTTATAGAATATCAGACCATTTATTCCAATTCCCTATGATTAAATTAAAATTTGTATCCAAATTGTCGAAGTAAAGCCCTTCTTTCTTCCTCCTCTTCGCTGCTTTCAATTCCTTTAGGGCTTGAACCATCAATTACACCCATTATTCCCCTTCCAAGTTCTGTACTGGCAATTATTACATGAACGGGATTTGCAGTAGCACAATAGATGTTTACAACTTCAGGAACACTTATTATTCGCTGTAAAACATTAATTGGGAAGGCATTTTTAAGAAATATTAAAAATGAATGGCCGCACCCAATTTCAAACATTTTATCTGCAGCTAATTTAATTAATTCTTCATTATTACCTGTTTTGCGAACAAGACATGCTCCTGAAGCTTCACAAAACGCAAGACCAAATTCTGCCCCGGGTACTGTATTAACAACTGCTTCATAAAGATCTTCCACTGTTTTAATGAAATGACTCTGCCCTAAAATCAAGTTACAATCTTCTGGAGCTTCTAATTTAACAATATAATTCTTTATCTCCATAATAACCATCCCCTTAGTTAATAATTAATACTTTAAATTTTAAATATTTTAATGGTGTTAAATATGAAAAAGTCAATAGGTGCAAAAACAATTTTATATCCAACCCCTGTCTTCATAATTGGGTCATATGACAAATATGGAAAGCCAAATGCCATGAATGCTGCCTGGGGAGGGATTTCAAGTTCTGTTCCTCCGTGCGTTTCTATCTCATTAAGAGAAGCCACATATACTCACGGAAATATAATTGAAAATAAAGCTTTTACCATAAATATCCCTTCTGAAGAATATATTAAAGAAGCTGATTACTTTGGGATTGTTTCAGGGAGAAATGAAGATAAATTTGCTGTTTCAGGCTTAACTCCCCTTAAAAGCACTCTTGTAAATGCGCCATATATCGAAGAATTCCCTCTGACTTTAGAATGCAAACTGGTGAACATACTTGAGCTTGGATTACACACCCACTTTACTGGCGAAATACTGGATGTTAAAGTGAATGAGGATCTAATGGACAGTAATAAAAATCCCAGTATCGAGAAAATAAAGCCTTTCTTATATGATCCATCATTTAGATCATATTATGGGATTGGAAAGCCCCTTGGAAAGGCCTTCTCTATTGGAAAAGAATTAAAAAGTTAATTTACATATGTTCAGTACTCCATTACAAAAACAAAAAGGAAGCGACTTTAGTATCCAGCTAAAATAAACCCTTAAAAAGGCATTATTTCATTAAATCCGTTTTATATTTCTTTTTTTTTGATTTAGAGTTTAAATAACAGGAAATTGTATTTACAGATTTATTAACAAATTTACAAGCCATTGAAAAATGTTTATTTTCCTAAAATAGGCCTATTATGAACTTATTTCTTTAAAATGGCAACTGATAAATATTAGCCTCTGCATGGAATTTTGAAACCTTCTGAATGAGTTTTAAATATAAAAATAAGTTTAAAAAAGAGGATTTTCACAATTTTAAACCAAAAAATTTATATATCCTGTGAAAACGAACATTATTTTGTTCAGAAATTATAGAGAGTTCCTGATTATTGGTAGTTAATATTAATAATATAGGAAATCTTAACTGGTGGTTTCTGGACACGGAGGCGGTACAATTTCAAAGAGAATGCTTCTAGCAATGATAATCGTTATTAATGTGTCGTTGCTAAGTTTAGGCGATATATCTGCCACTACAAACAATTTAGACGAAATAGAATCCAATATAACCCATGAAACATCCAGTTATAATAATAATAATAATTCACAAAATGACACTGATACTCAACTAAACAATTCAAGTAATAATTCAGGAAATACTAGTTCTAATACTGTAATCATCCATAATATAACTGAAGCTGCAGGTGAAGAAGATGCTTACTCCAATGTACACGGTATCTGGCTAACCACTTCCAATGTAAATACTGTAGACATAGATGCACTGATAAAAGCCAACATAACCGATATATTTGTTAAAACTAACCGAATTTCTGACCCTACATATAATAGCATTTTAAATACAATTTTAGCAAAGGTTAACGGTACATCTTTAAGAATTCATGCATGGATAACCTGCTTTAAAGATGCTAATGACAAATGGATAGATCCACAGGGAAAATACAGCTATCAGGTCTCAGTGCCCTATACAGCAACTGTTTCAACAGCTTATAAAGTATGGTACAAAGGTTATACCTACAAAACGTATAAAGTAAAGGTCAAAAAATGGTACAAGACAAAATACAAATATAGAGGTAAATGGAGAACCAAATGGAAATACACATGGACCTACAAAACCAAATACAAGAAAGTATACGACTGGAAATATAAATGGGCGTATAAAACCAGTTATGTGACAAAATACAGATCTGAAACAAAGTATGGATACAGCAGCGCATATAAAGACACTCTACTCAGTTTTATATCCAATATAACCACTAATTACAACATAGATGGAGTCCATCTTGACTACATTCGATATTCTGGATCAGGCACCAATGCAGCCTACTTAAATCCAGGAGGAACAGAAACAATAACCTCATTTGTAGCTAATGTAACCAGTACAGTAAATGCAATTAAGCCAAAAATAGCAGTTTCAGCTGCTTTGATGCCAGAAGGATCAATGAACGCAAAGTATTACGGACAGAACTACACTCAACTTTCACAATATCTCGATTTCTTAGTTCCAATGGTTTACAAGGGAAATTATAACCAGAGCGCATACTGGATCGGTCAAACAGTTAAATACATTGTTGATAATTCAAATGGAAAGCCGGTTGTAGCAGGACTTCAAACATACGAATCAGACGAGAATACCACACCAATTCAAGCTGCAGAATTACAGAATGACATTGATACAGCAATTGCAAATGGATCTTCGGGATATGCATTGTTTAGATACGGTTTAATTAATAGTACATACATGCCTATTAAGGAAAGCCTTGTAGAAAGTAGCGGTGATTCTGAAATTACATTAGCACAGATTCAAGCAGCAGCAACAAGTGTAAAATCATACATAGAAATAAACCACAAGTTACCAAGCTCAGTGACAGTAGGAACAGCTCAAATAAAAGTACCACAGTTTTTACAGTTACTTGTAAAAGGTCTGCTACAAATTCAAAGTGGAACAGTTACATCAATGACTCCAGAAGATATAAACGCCCCTTCAAACCCAAATGGAAGCTATATATATGGAAACATAGCTCTTTCAGAATATTTAAGCATGGCTGAAAAGATCAAAAGTTACATGGACTTGAATGAAATTGCTCCTAACTACAGTACAAGCTCTTTAGGAAACATTCAGTATTCAGATCTTGTCTATGTATATTCTAAAATAATGAACTTCTACGGTGCAGAAAGCAGATTACCTGATTACGTTACAGTAGATACATCAATCGCAAATACAGACATACCATCAGATTTAAATCCATACCTTGCAACAACTACAAACTGTCAGGTCACTGATTCAAACATTAAAACACTGGCAGCATCAATTACTAAAGGACTGACTTCAAGCTATGATAAGGCAGCGGCCATATTCAACTGGGTAAGGGACAACATCGGTTATTCCTTTTACTACAACACAAAATATGGTGCAGTGGAAACTTTAAATGCAAAAACTGGAAACTGCGTTGATACAACCCATCTTTTAATTGCCCTGGAAAGAGCAGTTGGAATTGTTGCAAAGTACGTGCACGTTACAGCTACATTTACCAGCGGTAATGTATATGGTCACGTCTATGCAAATGTTTGGGTAAACGGCCAATGGTATTCTGCAGATGCAACAAGCTCCAGTAACACGTTTGGGGTTATAAAGAATTGGAACATAGCAACTTGCACATTAAAAGGAATATATGCTTCACTGCCGTTTTAGGCGAAAGCATATTTTTATTTATTTTTAGATTAATATCCAGTAAACAGGTTTTTATTTTTTGATCATCACCCGTAAATACCAGTAAAATATAAATCATCATTAATAATCATGACAAATTAATGTGTAAAGATATACCATTTTCGACATACTACAACACAACATTCTTATTATTCCACAGATAACTGCAAACCACATCCAAAAACCGATGCAATAGTTTGCAGAAACTAAGAAGGTGTCGAAATGACCAAAAGACCAATAATTAAACTCAAAGAAAAACATCCAGAGCTAGTAAAACAAATATTAGAAGATCCAGAGCTCAAAAAATATCTTACAAACCGTAGTGAAATATTAAAACCCCAAACCAAAACCAGGTATGTAAATACTATAGAAAAATATACATTAAAAATATGGATAAACTGTCTATAGAAGATATTGAGACTAAAGTAATGGTAGATGAAAATTATCAGAGATTAGATGAAGCAGAAAAAGAAATCAAAAAATTAAAAGCCTTATTAAATCAAAGAGAAGAGAAACTTATAGAAGCAGGAGTAAACTTGAAAACACTTGATATAGGAAATATAAGCGACCAAATATATGAACAAGTCTTAAAAAAGCTTACTAACGCTTCTGAATAATTTATTTTTTAATTGTTACTGTAAAAATAAGTGGGGATTTGATTTTTGAAATTTTTCCTGAAATTTTAAGCACACATTAATTATAACAGATGGAACTATAATAACAAAAGCTATGCAATAAAATAGCAGATAATTGAAGCTTCCTACAATATACTTAGAGCAAATATGAAAAATTAATTCTTCCTGGAAGTTGATAGAAATACTAGCATGCATAATTACGTAATTTTCGTTTAATTTGATTTAACTGCATTAAAGTATTAAAGATGTTTTATGCAACATTTGCATCATAATATCGCAGCTAATCAAATTAAATTAAGGAGGATAAAACCCATCCTGTTCTTTCTTGTATTTAAGCCATGCGGATAGCATGTGGTCATCAATCATATATTTTTTGTCCGAATGGGAGAGTATGCCCTTATTTCTTATTATATTTACATATTTTGCCAGCGTTTTATTGGAAAAGTCTACTTTAGCTAGTAAATCACTCCAGCTTAATGGTCCGTTTTCAATAACTGTTGTAATAATATCTTTTTCTTTATCTGAAAGTGTAGCCCATATTGATGTCCACATAATAGCAATTTGCTCAATTTTTTCATAAAATGTCTCAATAACCATTTTATCATCATATTCTACATCTCCAGACATAGTATTACAAAAACTGTTAATATATGCAGGATATCCTCCTGTACATTTATAAAAACGATTTAAACCACTTTCAGTAAATTTTAATTCTGATACCTTTTCTTTTAAATAACCTTCAGTTTCTTCACTTGTAAATGGATCAACAGCATATTGGGTCATTCTACCGCCAAATGCCCCTTTTATACCATTTATTTTACCTACAATATCGCTGGTTGATGATGTTGATCCTGTAAAAATATAACTTACATTATCTTGTTCTTGCGTATAACTTCTAAACATCCAGAAAAATGCTTCAGGAGATTCTAATTCACCTATAAGTTGAAATTCATCTATTACTATTACAAAACCATTTATTTCTCCATCTGAAAGTTCAACTACTCTTTGGGGGAATTCCATTACAAATTTACTGAGTTTTTCATAGTTATCCTTAATATCAGGAATTGCTATTCCCATAGCTGCCCCTGCTTCTTTAAAATCAAATTTTTTCTGTCTAATTTTTCTTATAAGATCTTTAACTATGTCATATGCTTTTGTCAGATCATCCATCTCTTCTCTTAATGGCTCATTCATCGCTTCTAAAAGGCTATTCATTATTAATTCTTCTGTTATCTTACCTTTCTGAATCCCAAATATTTTGGAGATGTCTATATACGCTGTGAGAATGTTATCTGGTAATTCTGTTAATAATTTTTTCAGTAAAAATGATTTACCTACGCCCCTGTGTCCTGTAACTAATATTTGGTTGGCTACATCATAATTGAGTGTATTTAAAAAAGAGTTGAGTGTTATTAGCTCTTTTTCACGATTGTAAAAATATTTATCTAAATCAGTTGGAATTCCTAATGGTAAAATTGGCATTTGATCCACCTTTTTGTTTACTTGTGTATTTTATTTCACTTTAGTTTTATAGTTTACTTAATTACACTAATGAATTTATGTACACCATACTTTAAAGTTTACTTAATTACACTAGTGTATTATGTTTCACTTAGTTTTATAGTTTACTTAATTACACTAATGAATTTAAATACACTAAAATAAAAAGTTAATTTATTTACACAAGTTTACCATTTAATTAACTAAATAAGATTACGTTGAATGAATTATGCTTTTTTAAGGTATTTTGAAGTTATTTTATATTATAAAATGAAAAATTTAATTTGCATTCTTCGTAATATCGCGGTAAACGAACTTTTCATGAAAATGAATTATAATCTACAAATGTTGAGACACCAAACCATTCATTCTAAAATGAAATAACTTTCTGTAAGTTCTTCAGGGAATTTTTTAATCCAATCAACGCAATCAGGATAATATTGACGCTTTGGACCACCACGATAAATATAAGAAAAACTATTGTTACATTTAAGACATGAAAGCCGTTACTTTCTTGAAAATATGGCCTAAATGGTTATAGTTTTCTTTAACCTCTCTTACTATGCTTTTATTTGTAAATGCATCATGTATTGCGAATCTTTCCCCAAATTCAAAAAACAATATTTCTACATAATTATTATAATTATAGTGTAGTACTTATTTTTTTATACTTTTTTTTAGGAATTTTTTAATCC
>ENA-UOOM01000015-UOOM01000015.1-fermentation-metagenome-genome-assembly--contig:-NODE-15-length-264968-cov-21.236278_pt1 | contig 264968 bp, 188 predicted proteins | sample MGYA00245781_ERZ724031 | MGnify/ENA primary metagenome ERZ724031 (study PRJEB28704, sample SAMN03018317) | fermentation metagenome | biome: anthropogenic terrestrial biome; feature: soil...
GCCCACTTTTCCGGAGAACCCTCCGAGAATACCTTTTTTAATAGTACCCATAATTTGTAATCTTTAAAATGTTAAACTTGCGGACGTCGAATGGCCATTTCTCTAATCCGGAAGCGAAGTTCAGCATTTCAGGAGAGGTAAAAAATTATCGGTCGATTTGGCTGCATTTGGCTGCGATTGGCCGTGATTGGCCGTGATTGGCTGTAGTTGGCTGTAGTTGGCACTCCTCCAGCCCCAATTTCTCAATCAACTCTGTGAGTGAAGGATACCTGCTCATCATCTTTTCAAGAGTCGGACTGGGTTGTTTTTTCTCTTCCGGAGTGTTTTCAAAGGTATTATCAAGATTGTGTTCAGGTCTGCTTACACAACCGTTTTCAGTCTCAGCCGTTTCATTTTCCTCCTTTATTTTATCAATAATATAATCTGCAATATCGTAACCATATTCAAGCTGTTGCTCCGTCGCGTGTTTCTCCACCACATCAGATATCTCCATGGTGCAGTGCACGTCGCTGCTGATCTTCTTCAGCTTGGCTTTCCACTTCTCATAACAGCCTGCATCAGGATAAAGCAAAACATACCTGTCCCGTAACACTTTTGACTTTGGCGAATTCAGTCCGTGCAGATTACCTGCAGCAAGCCAGATGAAGTCGGAGTAGATCATACTCCCGATTACAGCGGTCTTCTCAGCTTCAACGATTGCCACCGGCTTATCGGGATAAAGATTCAGCAGATGTTCACCAAAATAGCACTGACAAAGGTTATAGTGTTCGAATACCGCACTTCTCTTTTTTATGAGATTATGCACCCAGTTGATACCCCCTTTTTCGTTCTTCACACGCTTGCCGGTGTGCGGGTTGTACTGCATAATCTTGCCTGTCCTCACATTGTCATTATTATCAATCTGCCAGAATATCACACGCTTGTAGCTTGCTGCCCCCAGTGCATAATTGTCAACTGCCTCTCTGATTTTCTCACGAGGGAAGTAGTTGTGCAGGAATTCAACAAAATTGGAGTTGTACGACTTCGAACTGATTACGTATCTTGGTGAAATGCAGTCTATCTTGTTCTGAAGGATCTCAACGTAATTGAGATTGCCTGTTTGGTTGATTTTATTAGTCTGATTGAGTTGGTTAGGTTGACCACCAACCAGTGTATTTCCCCTATTCTCTCTTTCTTTTCTTATTTCATTATTAGACATACTACTCCCTGTATTATTATACATACTACTCCCAGTATCACTCTGTTCAAACAAATTACCTGTTAAGTACCGTTTCGGCTTAGGATTATCCCTGAAATATTCCCTGGGAGTATAATGATAACCACACTTTATCTCACGGTTGCATTTCCCCACGGTGGGGTTTATTGGTCTGCCCGTTTCACCGTCAATATAGAAGGTGAATGTTTTCTGTTGCTTACAGGCCGGACAGGCATGTCTGCTGTCCCTCCCGTGATATGGTTCCAGATATGGCATTTTATATGTTGTCATAATATGTTTCGTTTTTCTCTACACCAAATACACCAAATACACTAAGTATTGATTAAATAGGTGTATTTAGTGTATTTGGTGCTGTCATTTCAGTAACATCCTTTTTTATATATGCCGCCAAACCATAGTTTCTGCGCTTCAAAATTATACCCTGATTTTTCAGCCTCTTGTTAAAAGTCTGTTTTGCTTCCAGAATATGATTTCCTCTTATGCAAAAGCCTGTGTACTCTCTATACAGTTCGCCAATCGCTATACAATCTTCTGAAGGCTTATACCCCATCTCATCAACAAACAGTGCAACCGAATCACCCTGCACTCTGTAATCATTGAGAACCGCTTCTGCCTGCTCACTTTCAGTGAATCCTCTCTGCTCCACCAGTCGCTTGAGCCCCTCCAGCACCCAGTTGAGCACCCCGGGAAGTTCTACGTTGATAATCTTTCTTGCCAGCTGCTTATCCTGTTTTTCTTTTGGTATTGTTACATTTAACGGTATTATCAGAAATCTGCGGTAGAAAGCATCAGAGTGATCAGTTGTATTGGGCAGTGCGTTGCAGTTGAACATCATCTTGCCATAGTTGGTGATTGTAAACGGATCACCGTAGGGCACCCTCGCGTCAACCGGCTCACCCGAGGCGAGCTGTTTGAAAACCGACTCGTTGAGCTTTCCGTTTATCTCTGTTGAATAATTCAGCAGTTTACCGCCAAGCATGGCACGATAATAACCGTTGGCATTAGTAAGATTCTCAAGTGAGAAATTGCTGACATTGCTTTTTCCTCCCAAGAGAGCATAAACAATCTCGAACACCACCGATTTGCCGTTGGCTCCTGATCCGTAGAGCAGCAGCACCTTCTCCAGCTTCAGATCTTCTGTCTTGATAAACAGATAACCGATATACTCGGCAAGGACCATCTGCAGACTCTTGTCGGGCAATACGGTATCAAGGAAATCATCAAACATCGGACACTTTGCATTTTCGTTGTACGCAAACTTCAGTTGGTAAGTGAGGAAATCCTCTTTCCTTGGTCTCCTCAATCGCATATTGGTACCCTCAATGTCAAAAGTGCCGTTGCTCAAGTTGATCATCGCCTTCTCGCAGCTGTCAGCAGCATCATCAAATTCATCAATATGTGCCACCGACATAAACTGCTTTGCCAGCTGCTCCTTGAAAGAATATATCCCGCCAAGGAATTTTGTAACACCCATTTTCACCGCCGACTTGCCCAGGAACGACTGAAACGAAGGTATGGGGAATCTTTTCCAGTACTCTCCGTTATACAAATAGACCAAACCATCGCGGTAGCACAAGCCCAGACCCGTATCGTCAACGGTCTCGCGAATCTTCTCGATACATGTAAAAAGGAAATGCCTGATGTTGAGCTTATCCTTATCCTCAATCAGTCCCGCCTCACTGCGGAAGTCAACTGTTTGAATATGGTTGTAGATATACTCCGGCACCTCAGAATGCTTCAGCTTCCTACCCTTTGGTTTATAAGCCGGTTCACTGTTCATCTTTGATTTCTTGAATCTATCCAGTTCGTCAACCACGCGCGACACCACATCCGCCACATCCGCCACATCCGCCACATTCGTCACATCACTCATCACGACCCCCTTTCTCACCGCCGTCTTTCTCGCCGTTATAATACCTGTCCAGCAGAGCAACCACATCCGATTTCTTGTAAAAGCAGATACCGTTAATCCTTGAGTAAGGTATTAGCCCGTTTATTCTCCATCGCTGCAAAGTACGCGGCGATATCCGCAGTTCACGGAACACATCCTGCGAATCCATCCAGTTTGATAATTTGTCATCATTCATAGCATATAAAATTTATTGGCTACGAATATAAGGGTTGGAAACAAGCCAATACAAACTCATGAGTAACCCAGGTTACTCATTGAGTTACTCATTTTAGCTTAGTTTGTATTGATTTAGCATATTTAAACAATAGGGTTGCGTAAAATCTGTAAGTTGTCAGGAAAAATAGTAAGGTTTTGGTTTAGTCTAAAAGTAATCTCTATTTTTTAGGACACTTATAATTGTCTATTCTATCGGAAATTTCAGGAAATACACCTCTTAACGAATCGGACAACAACTTCAGATCGCTGACATCCTTAGGTTTATTCAAATCTATTTTCATTCTGTTCTGAATGTTTCGCAGATTCTTTCCGGTAAATAGCCGTATTATTTTAGCTAATTCAATCTTTTTTGTGTTTACTTCATTAACTCCCAAAGCATCAAACAGAAACAATAATCCTTTTGTCTGCTGAGCGCAGGTCAAACCGCCTACAGCATCATCTTCATCAGCTTCACAAACCACATCAGATTTAATTTCCGGCTCCTGATATTTATTTTTTATCATGCACGACAACATACCCAGCATTATTTTCTGCTCTTCAGTTGTGTCGTAACTATAATTTTCTGACATATAGCAGATAATGTCCCTCGTAACAGTGTCAAGAAGTTCATCTCCGGTGTTAATCTCTTCCACAAACTTAATTGCTTCCGAAGTAGTTTGTGTTCTCACCCTGATACTGTCGAAAACTTTGTATGCAAGGTTAAAAGCCTTAATCCACCAACTGTTACTTTTTTTTAGATAATAGATACTATTCTCGTGGTATTCCTTATTATCTTTATCTGTTAGATATTTACACAGACTGTTTTTAGGATAATCCTCCTTGTAGTTTCTAATTACCTCTTTAATATTTTTGTGTGTGTCTTTGTCAAGAGTTTTGGGCTCATGTCCTTTCAGTGGTATAGAGTCCCCATGAAAATTATCACCAAGGACAATAATATTATGTACATAAATAAACGACTCGTCTTGCATTATGGCACTAAATATCTCAGCACGTACAAAAGCGGCAATATTTTTATCAACTTCAACTTCTCTCGGTTCAAACGTTTCTTTCGAAGCACGATACCTGGCATCAGCGAAAAGATGGTTATTAAAATACTCTAATGTTTTAATCTTATCTGTACGCATTGGGTACAGATCATAAATAGCTTTTTTAACTTGATTGTAGTGTAAGAAACTTGGTTTCTCATTTTCAAGGGTCTCCTTGCTCCTCATGATTTTAATTTTTTTTGATATTATATAAAAATATCAGGATATTTTCCCGATAATATTACAATTTTTCACCATGGATAGATTAACTACCTGTTTTACAAATATAACGAAAATTTGAATATTTTAGACTGTAAAATGTTATGGAAATGCGCTTCCACGGCTGTTTTTAGAGACATTTTATAAGATTAGGTAGGGAGAAAGAAATTTTACTGGTGGTTGATTAAATTGTAATTATGTTAAAAAATATATTACATTTGCAAATAAACTCGGCAAAATGTTTTTTATAAAGAAAAATAAGTACATTTGCACAACTTAACTTATAAGTGAATACTAAGCGTAAATTTTATCTTGAATTATTTGAGGAATCAGAAGCAGTAAATTTCTATACTGTTCACTTTGAGGGTGATGAGGATTCAGAGTTTATGAAATTTATTAAGGAGCATCAAGAAATCAAGTTTAAAAAGGACTTATCAAGAATTACTTACTGGATTGATAAGATAGGGCAAACTGGAGCTCTGGAAAGATATTTCAGGCCGGAAAGTAAGATGAATGATGGAGTAAATGCAATTCCTATTGAAGTTTCTAAATTAAGATTATATTGCTTAAGAATTAGCGATAACATATTAATTTTGGGCAACGGCGGAATTAAAAATGTGAAAAAGTACAATGATGATCTACATTTAAATAGCTGTGTAAAACTTTTGGCAGATCTTCATAGATTTTTAAAATTAAGAATAAACCAAGGTATTATTACAATAAAAGATAGAACATTTAGTGGAAACATTTCGTTTTATACTAAAGATTAAACTTATTATATATGAAAAAAAACCCTTTGATGGAAGAAATGCGAAAGAGTGTTTCAAATGATATAAAAAGAGAAATCGATTTATCATTTGACATAGTTAATCGTATTCACTATATACTGGAATCAAAAAATCTCACCCAAAAAGACTTGGCTAAAGCTTTAGGTAAAAGCGAAGCTGAAATAAGTAAGTGGATGCGAGGCACCCATAATTTTACCTGTAAAACTCTGGCTAAAATTGAAACAGCATTGGGTGAGCGAATAATTGAAGTTGTGGGAAAGCCGGACAAAAAAGGATATGTATTTATTAGTATGCCTTCTAATATTACTTTACCAAGAAAAGAGAGTGTCGAAATTTTAAGTAAAGTAGATTTCACCCGCAACTTTAATGATATATCTAAAGTTGGAAAAACATACAGTCATAATTAATAAAAATGGATAACTTAGAAAAAGAAATTCAGATTCGTCTTGTAAAGGTTAAAGAAACAAGCTTTTTTCTAAATTCCTCATTGCTTGAAAAAATAGAAACTAAGGATTTAAATAATCTGCAAATTGGGTTTGGATTAAATATAAAACCTGAAATGTTAAAAAACACCTTGAACTTATCACTTATAGTCAAATATCAAAGTAGTCCAAATGAAGATGATAAAATACTGGAAATAGAAACTTCAAATATCTTTGAAATAATTGACATGGAAGGATTAATTGAAGATAAAGGAGACAAAATTGAAGATAAAGCAGGAATAACGCCAACTTTAGTTGGTATAGCAATTAGTACAATACGAGGAATACTTGTCGCCAAAATGACTTCAACTCCATTGGAAGATTATCCTTTACCTATTGTCAATCCAACAGAGTTATGCAATAATCTCTCCATTCCTTCCTCAAAATAAACATATTCATAACTGTACCAAACACAATACTCTTCTTTTCTCACCGATGAATATATCTCATATAACATATACACTGTCCGAATTACTCTTCAAATCGCCCGACGTGAGATATACCCAGAAATGCAAATCATTTATACTGTCAGCGGTTTCAATTCCGGGCAACCTGTTCAGGTCGATTGCTGCACTGCGGTCCGACCGCTTTGCCCTGTTGATAAAGTTTTTTGCTTTTGATACAGCTGTATTGAGACAGGCGATATTCACCTGATCATTGCCTTTAGCGGGTCGGGATGTGCCTTCTTGTTGCGGGTCCCAGCTAAAATGCACGGTGCCTGAATCTTCATCAACTGTTGCCGTCACACCGGTCAGAGGTTGCAATTTTCCCCTTGCAATCTGAATTTTGCTGTAATCAATGGAGTAGTTGGGGTACTCGCCCGTGATTGCGTTTTTTAATACCATTGAAACTGTGCTGCGGAAAGCATTATTCATATCCCTGTATCCATGTTTGATGATACTGTTAAGCGGTGAGAGCGCACTGTTGGCAAGTCCGAACCTCATTCTCGAGGCAAGCTGCTTCGGCGTTTTCGGATCCGAAGGCACAGTGTATTGTCTGAAAGCCTGCTTTCCGCCCTTAGTGACATACGCAATTATCGGTCCGATTCTGCCGGACAGTCCCATTTTGTTCAAGTCTATTTTCCCCATACTACAAATATTGTTTTCTACCCTGCAATTTACCGAAAAACCGCCACTCCTGCAACTGTTTTGAGGGTATTTCGGCACTACTTCAGACGACGCAGCATCATAAAATTATGATGATGCAACGATGTTGAATTGATGTTGGATTGATGGTGCTTTGTGTGAAGTACAGCTAATTTAGCTTCCGATTATTTTATTTAGGAAGTAAAGTATTATTCTTTCTTGCTGTATCTATTCTTTCAATCTCAAGTATTTCTTTTATGGTATTGGCTTTTGTCAGTAACTCGTTGTAACAATTAAGGTAATTACGTTTATTTTCAAGTCTCGTTTTCAGATCAATAAACTGGTCAGTTACGTCTCGTGCGTCAATTTCTTTGTAAAGTACCTCGCCATCACCTGTCTCAACATCGGATATAAACCTCGTGAAATTTTCACTCGGTATTCTTATTTTAAAATCATAAGATGTTTCTCATCATGTTACAATTTAATTGTTTTCCGGTTGTCTTATTTTAATAAAGGGCACCCACATTTAATACAAACATCCTCAGTGATATAATGCAGAAAGGCACAGGCATTACAGAATATTATGTCGTCGCCTGATTTATCGAACTTCTCGTAAGAATTCAGTTTGCCGTGAAACCGCACCTTATCTCCTTTTTTGAAGTAGTTGAAGACGGTAGTGTCATCTTCAAACCTGCTTTCGTGTACTTTACCTGTTTCGCTTTTTATGTAAACGGTGTAAATTGTCTGTTTATCGGTTCTTCGGACTTTTTTGTCAATCACTACGCCATCCCACGAGGCTCTGTTTCGTGATTTGGCCGACATGAGACCAATTAATAAAAACATTGCACCTATCACCAGTCCGATCCGGAGCGCTTCGGGGTTGTCCATCTCGTCGCTGAATGCCCCGTAGAGATAGAATCCGCCAATTGCTATGGCTGCAAGGATCAATGAAAACTGAAACTTCCAATTTCTTGTATTCCGCAGGTAGCGGTCGAATGCGGGGTCGCTGATTTTTGAGGAGTAGCCCATACTATTTTACTTTTAACAGTGAAACAACATGCTCTAAATCAATATCTGGCGGAGCCGGAATATTAAGCTCCTCGGTGTTTTTCAGTGTGCGGTCGAAATAGTAGTACTTTATATAAAGTCCGTGAAAAGGTTTATCAATTATCTTCACTTTCTGTATGCCCGACAGCGGGAAATCCCAGTTGTGGAAAAAGCCGTTGATATAGGCAAACTTCTGCCCGATCATAATCACCCCGTCGCCCTTCAGGTTTTTATTGCGGTAGAAAGCAGGCATTACGATAGCAAAAGCAGCTGAACAACAATTATCAGCTTTGAGAACCAGTTGTAGGGTTTCTCCTTTTTCCTCCTGATGAAAACTGATAACAGCACTATAAATGAGCAAAACAGAATTCCGATTACTTCGTAATAGAGGTAGCCGCGAACGGCTATAATTACGCTGACAATAAGGAAGAGCCAGGTTCAGATGTTTACTCCGGCGGGAGTTGTTTCAGAAACAGATCTTGATTTTCTCCCGACCGGGGGTGATTCCGGAAAAGTTTTTGATTCTGAAACGGTTCTTGATCTGGGAGATGAGGTTGATTTAGGAATGGGGGGCGGTTCAGAAATAGTTTTTGTTTCAGAAACGGGAGTTGTTTCAGAAACAGCCTCGATTCCTTTTTCTGCAAGATGTTGTATGTTTTTCCTGAGAGTTGATATGTCTTTGGTGACATCCGTTACATCTGAATATCCCAGAGAATTCAACTCGTTGTTCAACCTCCTGATATGGGTTTCTGTTGCATTTACATCAATATTTGCCTTATCTATCACCTCCATAGCCTTATCCAGATCGCGAGGCAAATCCTTAATATCCAGATTCATTCCCTCTTTGTAGCCTGTACGCACATCTTTGAGAGTACCTGCCGCTTTCTTTGCCTGTGCATAAGCCTCCGATTCGCGACCCCCTTTCATGGCATTCTCTACTTTATTCTGGTACATTCTGCCAGTCTCCTCGGCATTTTGCAAAGTTGTTTCTCCCTTTTTTACCTTAGTGATATTCGACCCGTTGATATCTATTTCACCGGTTTCGGGATTGAAAACGTGATCAGAGTAATCACCTCGTAGTTTAGTTTTATCGCCTCACGATGCAGCATTCCGGTGAGTTTTTTAACGATCAGCTCTTCAGCAATTTGCTGTCCCGTTATCTTTGCAGCCTCTACCACCGATTTTGTCTGGTAAAGATTGTATAAGAACTCGCAACTTATGAAGATAGTCCATGCCAGAGGGCGGTTATCCCTTACCACAAGCTCGATGTTTTCGATACTGAGTATTCTCCCCTTTGCCATATTCATCAGCAGGGGCATGATTGAATTAAGCTGTCGTGATGAAAAAACATCCCAACCCTTCTCCGGCTCATAAATATAAAAATTGAGAGCTTCAATCATTTTTGCCTTAATCATACCCGCTGCCGTTGCTCCCACTCCTTTGAGGTAGAAAGCAGCCAGTGCGCTGAATGCCATATCGCCTGCCCATTCTGTCCACTCGAGAGTGACAGTGATGGCATTTGCCCATGCCTCTTCTGATTTATATCCCTCTGCACCCTCGGCTAGAATAAGGTTTGAAGATGCTCAAAATTAAGAAGAGTGTTATGTCGGACATACCACTCAAAATCATACCAATCCCGACCTTTTACACGAGTTTTCCAGGTCAAATGACTTGTTTTTTTGTATAAGAGAAAAATCCATATCCTCACTAAATCGGGGTATATTGTGGAAGATTCTTAAACAAGTTCCTCCATAAAATGCAGCTTTATCGAAAAAACCACCACGGTATAATCCCGCAAGAGTTATCTCTTGCATAACTTCATACGTTGCATTTCTTTCCTGCTCTTTAGTCTTTATCTCATACCTAGAAAGCATTTGCTCAAATATAGTCATCGTTGTAATAGATTTAATAATAATTTTAACATTGTTTTTTTCTTCCCTGCTTTTACACATCCCTTGATAATATCAGTATCCATGTCATCTAAGGCTGACATATCAAAACGCAAATCTTCTTCAAGATAGACCAATAATGCTTTTTCTGACTGAATTCGCAATTGTGGTGTTGTGGTTATCATATCACACAATGCTTTTTCCGGTGTAGCAATCAGGAAAGTATATTTATCATCAACTGTTTGTTGCTTTATACCAATAGGATAGTAGGTATTACTTGTTGTGATATATTCAAAACTACCGATAAGATTTTCAAATTTTGCGGAACGGTTGGTTGTCATGGAGCGAGTAGTAAATACCTGTTCGGGTATTAAACCATAATAACGCAATGCACTCTCCAAAGAGACGTAAGAAGGTCCATAGATGTGATTAGCAATTTTATTGCGAGGAAAACTACACTCCTTACGGTTTTGAATTTACCGTAGGGGAAAATGAGAATTATCTTATCGACTTCAAGCCTTTACGGGACAAGGGAATACGTGTGTGGGTAAACTCGCTGTGCTGTATTTTTTATTAACTCATTTAAACGTGCCTGAAGCTTACATCTAAATTACAACTTCCTCAGCACAAACACTCCGCAGCCGAATTGGCAGCCGAAGCTGTATTTGGCGTCGATGCCGGTCCAGTCGGCGTTCTCGTGGAAGTCGCCTTTGTCGTCGATGTATAAGAAGCTGCTGATCTCGAAGTCTTTGCAGAGGATGCTCACCAGGTAGTCCACATTGAACACCCTGTGGGCGTTGAACTCGATGCGCTGGGGACCGATGGGCACGGAGAAATAAAAAGTACCGTCCTTTTTCAGGATCTTTGCTATATTGTCAATTGCTTTAAGGTAACCAAAGAAATCTATCGGGTCGCCATATCGTCCCAGTCCGAAATGCTCAATCACGTGCAGCGACGATACCGAGTCGCAATAATCTACCAGGTCGGGCGGCAGCTGCATCAGGTCGGCTTGCCTGAAGACAACATTCTTCACCTTGCTGTGTATCTCGCGTATGTCGATCAGCTCAATCTCGCGGAAGGAGGCTACATGCGCCACAAACCCGTCGGCTCTGGAACCGATATCAAGATGCTTCTGCGGGTTAGCCTCATGAATAAGCTGCGCCACATAGAGGTCCTGATGAAAGTAGGCACCCTTCATTGTGCCGCCCTCATCCTTTTTATCTGTCAGCACCGGATACAACGGACCCATAGCGAAGGTCTTATCCTCTCCCATCTGCTGCTTTAGCTTCTTAAGATCGGAATAAAACCACTGCTTGCTTTTTTGATACCATAGCGCGCGCCACAGCTTTTTGGGATCAAAACCATAATAGAGCATGGTCTTGTAGATCTTTCCTGAGAGAGATTTCAGATTTCGTTTCATAATTTAATAATAATAGCTTCAAAGATAATAAAACTAATTCTATCCAAACCACATAGACGCTATCATAATAACGTGATTATGGGTTATATTTCTACAACATTATACAGAAAATCATTGACACGTAGATGAGCTACTTTTATATGATATGGTTTCATTAAATTCCTTTTTCGGTTTGTCCATTGTCCGATTACACTTTCCACTTCTGTTAAAGATGATATATTTTTATTTTGTTCAATATAATCTATAGTAGCCAATAACTCAAGCCCATAAGGAGATTCGAATCCTTCAATTAAATTTTTTAAATTAGCAAGACGTTCCTTTTGAGAATTAGAAAGATTTTTTTCAACACCATTGTACCCTTTCTGAATAGTATCATTTACAACAATACAAATATATAAAAAACTTTATTAAAGACCTATTCTATATATCCTCCCTCAACTCAATCCTAAAAGTTGTCCCTTTTCCCGGTTCCGACTGCTTCACAAATATTCTCCCTTTGTGGTTGATTTCGATTATCCGCTTTACGAGCGAGAGGCCTAAGCCCCACCCTCTCTCTTTTGTTGTGTAGCCGGGTGAGAATATTTTGCGGTGTTTTGATTTTGGAATTCCTGTTCCACTGTCGGTTACATCAAGAAAAACAAGACCTGATCTTTCTGTTGTCATAGTGAGAGTGATTTTCCCCTCCCCTTTCATGGCGTCAACACTGTTTTTTATGAGATTCTCTATCACCCAGGCTAAAAGGGGTTGGTTGAGCATTACGGTAATTGGTTGTTCGGGAAACTGTATATTGAATATTACTCTGTCGGACACTCTTTTCTCCATGTATGAAAGTGACTGGTGCACTGCCTCCTGAAGCACTGCAGGCCTGAGATCGGGGTCGGAGCCTATCTTAGAAAATCGTTCTGCAATCATCTGCAGTCTGTCAACATCCTTATCAATCTCCGTAAGAAGTTCGTTGTCGGGGTCTTTTAGTTTGAGGTACTCCGACCATGCCATAAGGGATGAAATTGGCGTGCCCAGTTGATGTGCAGTCTCTTTGGAGAGTCCCACCCACACCCTGTTTTGCTCGGCACGCTGTGATCGGTTTAACGTCAGGAACGCCATCAGTATCAACAGTGATATCACGAACAGCTGGAGGTAGGGGTAGATCTGCAACTGCTTAAGTGTATATGAATCATCATAATAAAGGATCTGATTCATCTCGTGCAGCTCGATGGGCGGGCGCTTTCTCTTGAATTTCTCAATCTTGTTGTGAAGGAAAGGCTCAACATTCTCTTTTGGCAGTTTGATATTGTGCGATTCAACAGTCCCGCTGCTTTTGTCGTACAGTATCAAAGGGATTGTGGTATTGCTCTGCAGGATTGTGAGCACCAGTCCCGCATCAGGATTTTCTGACATCATCGACTCAGTCGCCAGTGCCCATATCTCCATTTTTGCGCGCTCTTCAGCGGCAAGCTCCCTGACCATGCGGCTGGAAAAGAACAGCGACAGCAGGGCAACGATAATCGCCACTATGACTATGTTCTTATACGCCATTTGTCGGGATAGAGATTATTTGCACGGTTGCCGATATTTTTCACGAAACCGAGCGGTTGATTTTTGTAGGTCAGCAGCAGGAATCCTCTGGGTGCGTCGGGGATACTTATTGCCTCTCTGCGAAGATATGAGATGGCTTCGTCGTAATCCAACTCTCTCTCGGTGAACGCTTCACGATTGAGTCTGCTGCTCATTGCCAGTGCGTGTGAGGGGATAAAATCCTTCCCCTTTATTTCGCCAAGTTCAATGCCCATCGAAACAACCTTGAGGCTCTCTTTTAATGCCAAAAGCGTTGCTGTATGCTGTTTTGGAATCGCTATTATCCTGTTTTCCTCCTGAATATAATCGAACTCGTCGGGGTTAGTGAGATATTTCCTGTAAGCTGAGTTGTCTTTTATGAAGAGGGAGGAGGATTTGTTGGATTTATAGGATTTGTTTGAATTATTTGAATTCTTGGTCCTATTGGATCTATTGAAATCCTTGAATTTGTTGGAATCCTCACTTAGTTTTTGACTAAAAAACTGCGAACCTTCAGAGTCTTTCCGAAGCACTGCAACAAACAGTCCCTCTCCCTTTGTTTTATGGGGGAAGAAACGAAAGACTATTGGTTTATTTTTCTGATTGTAAAGGTTTTCGATATTATCTGGGTTATCTAAATTATCAAGATTATCTGAATCATCTGAAACATCAGGATTATCAGGATTATCAGGATTATCGGGATTATAAGGATTAAAAATCGCCGGTGAGATTCCCCACTCTTTTTCTATTTTAATATCCACGAAAGAGGCGCCCAGTTCTTTTGCAGCCCACAGAGCGTTTTCTTCGTTTTCGGCGGTGTTGTAGGTGCAGGTGCTGTAAATCAGTATCCCACCCGGTTTGAGGGCTGGCCACACGTCACTGAGAATATTTTTCTGACGGGCGGCACACATTGTGACGTTGTCCTGCGACCACTCGCTTATGGCTGTTTCATCTTTGCGAAACATGCCTTCACCGGAACAGGGGGCATCAACAAGTATCAGGTCGTAGAACTCCCTCAATTCGGCGAAATCTTTGGGTTCGTTGTTGGTTACGATAGTGTTGGGGTCGCCGTACTTGATTATCGTTTCGGAGAGAATATTAGAACGCTGGCGGATTATCTCGTTGGCTGTGAGCAGACTGCCCGGGGGCAATGCGGTGAGCATGCTTACAGATTTGCCGCCGGGTGCAGCACAGAGATCAAGACAGTTGAGAGGTTCATTAATTGTGAGTTGTTCGTTAATTGGATGATTTGTAATATTTCGAACAACATATTCTATAAACATTGAGGATGCTTCCTGAACGTAGTAGAGACCACTATGGAACTGCGGGTCGAATGTGAATGAGGGTCGCTTTTGGAGATAGTAACCGAAACGGGACCAGGGAACGGGGTCTTCTATTTCTACTGATTCCCGGGGTTCGGGTTTGTTATCCGTTTCAATCGTTGTTCCTGATTCAACAATTTGGTTGATTAGGGGAAATTCAATCTTCTCCCCTTTATTCTTAAGCGGATTGAGACGAATGCTGAGGGGCGGAGTTTCTGCCAGTGCTCTCAAAAAGGAGTCGGCCTCTTCCCTTAGAAGCGAACGAATTGAATCTATGAAGTCGGCAGGAATATTCATTCTGCAAAGTTAAAATATTTTGACATATAAGTAGATTCAAACCGGTTTTCTCGTAATAAATTATTATCTTTACGGCTTGATTTTCTATTTAAAAAAACATATTTGTCATGAAAAAAATTATCTTTATTATCGCGGGATTTCTAATGTCCCTGACTCTTACCATTTCGGCTCAGGACAGACCTGATCCGCAGCCTGCACCCGAGACACACGAAGCTTTTAAGGTTGGTATGGCTGGTTACTCGTTTGTAAACTTTAATCTTGATGAAGCACTTGATATGATGCAGAAATGCGACGTGAAGTATCTCTGTATTAAAGATTTTCATCTGCCGCTGAATGCTGATGCGCAGCAGATTGCCGACTTCCATGCTAAGCTTGCATCAAAAGGTGTTACAGGTTATGCAGTGGGACCAATTTATATGAAAACTGAACAGGCTATTGACGAGGCTTTTGAATATGCAAAGCGTGTGGGCGTTAAGCTGGTTGTGGGTGTGCCTAACTACGAGCTGTTGCCTTACGTTGACAAGAAAGTGAAGGAGTATGACATGAAGTATGCTATCCACCTGCATGGTCCTGACATGCCTCTATATCCTGATGCTGATGATGTTTGGGAAAATGTGAAGGATCTGGATGCACGTATCGGTATGTGCCTTGATGTGGGTCATGACACCCGCAACGGTAAGGATCCTGTGGCAGACCTGAAGAAATATCACACACGCGTTTTTGATGTACATATTAAAGATGTAACAGGCGCTTCAAAAGCAGGTTATTCTGTTGAGATTGGTCGAGGAATCATTGATTTCCCCGCCTTCGTGAATATGCTTCGTGAGGTTGGTTACACCGGAGTGTGCAGCCTTGAGCATGAGCGTAATATGAAAGATCCGCTGCAGGGTATCGCTGAATCACTCGGCTACTTCAGAGGTGTTGTTGCAACTACAGCAGGAAAATAAATTGGACAAAGCAGCATTATATTTGATTCCGGTTTTATTGGGTGATACAACTGTTGAGAGGGTAATTCCTGAATTCAACAAGGGGGTCGTGTCCGGACTGAAATACTTCATTGTGGAGAATATTCGTTCGGCACGACGCTTCATGAAAAAGTGCGACCCGGATATCGACATCGATTCGCTTACTTTTTACGAGCTCAACAAGCACACTGACAAAAAGGATATTGAGGGATTCCTGACTCCCATGAAGTCGGGTATAAGCATGGGTGTTATATCCGAAGCGGGTTGCCCTGCGATTGCTGATCCGGGTGCGGAGGTGGTTGCCATTGCCCAGAAAAAGGGGTATAGAGTGGTGCCTCTTGTTGGTCCCTCCTCCATTCTGATGGCAATAATGGCGTCAGGTTTTAACGGTCAGAGTTTTTCCTTTCACGGCTATCTGCCTATCGAAGCGGCGGGGAGAGTGAGCAGGATCAAGCAACTGGAGACGAGTGCCTACAAGAATAATCAGACACAACTTTTTATCGAGACGCCCTACCGAAATCAGAAGCTGGCGGAGGATATCATTGATAACTGCAGACCACAGACACAGCTGTGCATCGCCATGAATATTTCGTGTGATGATGAGTGGATTGTGACTAAAAGTGTGAAGCAATGGAAGGGGAATCTTCCTGATTTGCAGAAGTCGCCGGCGGTATTTCTGATTTATAAAGGGACGAATTAATAGAACAAAATAAAGGTTGGAATTGGAAATTGAATTTTTTGAAACAAACTAAGAATTGAATATAGAGCATAATAAACAACTACAACAGTTTAACTCTTTCAGGACTAAGGCTGTGGCGCGACTCTTTTGCGAGCCGCAGAGCATTGATGAGTTGTCTGAACTGTTGAAATCATTCCCGGATGAGAAGAAGCTGGTACTGGGAGCGGGAAATAATCTGTTTTTCACTAAGGATTACGACGGTTTGGTGATCAAGCCGGGCATGAAGGAGATAAATATTGTTTCGGAAGATGATGAGTATGCCGAAATTGAGGCGGGTGCAGGAATCGACTGGGATAACTTTGTGGAGGAGTGCGTCGGTCGCGGTTACTCGGGCATAGAAAACCTGTCACTTATACCCGGATCGGTAGGTGCCGCACCTATACAAAACATTGGTGCTTATGGTGCTGAAGTGAAGGACACTATCACTCTGGTGAGGGGTGTTGATATCAACACGGGTGAGCAGAGGGTTTTCACCAATGAGGAGTGTGAGTTTGGATATCGTGACAGCTTCTTCAAACGCAGTCGCGGTCATATAATAACGTCGGTGGTTTTCAGGCTGCGTAAGTCGTTCACCTACAAAGAGAAATATATCGACCTGAGCAGGGAACTGGATGGTAATCAGACTCCGTCGCTTTTGCAGGTGAGGGAGGCAATAATCAATATTCGTACGAGGAAACTGCCTGACGTGAAGGCTCTTCCAAACGCGGGGAGCTTCTTCAAGAATCCTATCCTGACATTAGAGGAGAAGGATGCTTTGCAGAAAAAGCTTGTTAATGTGCCAATATATAATGTAGGTGAGAACAGCTTCAAGACATCAGCTGCTTTCTTGATTGAGAAGGCGGGCTATAAAGGGAAAGGCAACGGCAAAGTGGGTACGTACGAGAATCACGCGCTGGTAATTGTGAACCGGGGAACGGATGACGGTAATGACATCGTGAAATTTGCACACGAGATCATTAACGAGGTTGATAAACAGTTTGGGGTTATCCTGGAACCGGAAGTATGGATTTTTTAAATAGTTAGAACATGTCATCATTTATTATTGAGGGAGGACACAGACTGAGTGGTGAAATCACTCCGCAGGGTGCTAAGAATGAAGCTTTACAGGTGATCTGTGCGACACTGTTAACCGAGGAAGAGGTGGTTATTGAAAATATCCCTGATATTCTGGATGTGAACAACCTGATTGAGCTGCTGCGCGATCTGGGTGTTGAAATAAAGAAAGTTGAAAAAGATACTTACTCGTTCAGGGCAAAAAATATTAATCTGCCGTTTACGGCTACTGAGGAGTTCAGGCTGAAGAGTGCTGCCATGCGTGGCTCAATAATGCTGGTGGGACCGCTGCTTGCGAGGTTTGGCGAGGTTGTTGCTGCCAAGCCTGGAGGCGATAAGATTGGGCGCAGGCGACTGGACACGCACTTTAACAGTATGATGGCTCTGGGGGCAAAACTGACTATTGAGAATCAGGTTGTGAGGCTCTCGGCTGAGAAACTGAAAGGTACTTATATTCTGCTTGATGAAGCGTCTGTTACGGGTACTGCCAACCTGCTGATGGCGGCTGTTATGGCGGAGGGTGAGACTGTTATTTACAACGCTGCATGTGAGCCTTACCTTGAGCAGCTTAGCCGCATGCTGGTGAGGATGGGCGCAAAGATTGAGGGGATTGGCTCTAACAAGCTTTTTGTGAAGGGGGTGACTTCGCTGAAGGGTTGCAAACACAGGCTGCTGCCTGACATGATTGAAACGGGAAGTTTTATCGGTATGGCTGCAATGACCGCTTCTGAGATTACCATTAAAAATAGTTCGGTGGACAACCTCGGGATTATTCCTGAGAGCTTCAGGCGATTGGGTATCACCATTGAGCAGAGGGGTGATGATCTGTATATTCCGCGACATGACGGCTACACTATCGAGTCGTTTATGGATGGTTCGATTCTGACTATTGCTGATGCACCGTGGCCGGGACTGACGCCCGACTTGTTGAGTGTGATGCTGGTGGTTGCCACGAAAGCGAAGGGGAGCGTACTTATACATCAGAAGATGTTTGAGAGCAGACTCTTTTTTGTGGATAAGCTTATTGATATGGGTGCACAGATTATATTGTGTGACCCTCACAGAGCTGTGGTGATCGGGCTTGACGACCGTTTCCGTTTGCGTGGTACAACAATGACTTCTCCGGACATTCGTGCCGGTATCTCGTTGCTGATTGCTGCCATGTGTGCCGAGGGGAAGAGTACGATTCACAATATTGATCAGATTGATCGGGGATATCAGAATATAGACAAAAGGCTCAATGACCTTGGTGCCTCTATAGTAAGGAAATAAATTTGCTTTTTATGCAACTCTTTTATTACTTTGCATCATAGTAAATAGTGAATTATCCTCATATTTATTTATTATTCAATACCGTCGCTCTGTTTGTATAGTTTTGTACAAGTAGGGTTTCGGATTTTTTGAACATAACAACACTTTTAAAAATACAACCTATAAAAATTATGTCAACAAACAGAGTTGTAACAGACATTAAACAGGTAACAGTACGCTTTTCAGGAGATTCCGGTGACGGGATGCAGCTGTCAGGTACGTTATTCTCTACTTTATCGGCAATATTCGGGAATGAAATTTCCACTTTCCCTGATTTCCCTGCTGAGATTCGTGCACCACAAGGCTCACTACATGGAGTTTCGGGGTTTCAGGTGCGCATAGGAGCAAAGGATGTTTATAATTCAGGTGATAAGACGGATGTTCTTGTTGCTATGAACCCTTCCGCCCTTAAAGTGAATGCCCAGTACCTGAAAAAGGGATCGATAGTGATTTATGATAACGACTCATTTAAGAAGCGTGATCTTGATAAGGCTAAATTTGAGACTGAGGACCCTTTCACAGAGCTCAACCTGAATCATGTACAGCAAATTGGCGTTGACATCACAACTCTAACAAAAGCATCACTGGAGAATTCAGGACTTGAAAATAAAGATATACTAAGGAGCAAGAATATGTTTGCCCTTGGACTGGTATGCTGGCTGTTTAACCGCCCGCTGGAGATTGCTGACATGCTTCTGGAGCAGAAGTTTGGCAAGAAGCCTAAGCTGGTGGAAGCTAACATAAAAGCGCTTACCGATGGTTATAACTACGGTGACAACCTGCAGATGACGGCTACTACATATAATATAAACGTTGTGGAATCCGGCAAGGGGTTTTACATGGACGTGAACGGGAACACCGCTACTGCCTACGGTCTGGTGGCCGCAGCAGAGAGAGCGGGACTTCAACTGTTTCTGGGATCATATCCTATCACTCCGGCAACTGATATTTTGCATGAGCTGACCAAGAGAAAGGATTTTGGCGTGAAGGCTCTGCAGATGGAGGATGAAATTGCAGGTATCACTTCTGCTATTGGCGCGAGCTTCGCAGGGTGTCTGGCTGCTACTTCAACATCGGGACCGGGACTTTCACTGAAGAGTGAGGCGCTGGGACTGGCAGTGATGACAGAGCTGCCGCTGGTTGTGATTGACGTGCAGAGGAGCGGTCCTTCAACAGGCATGCCCACCAAGAGTGAGCAGACCGACCTGCGACAGGCTTTGTATGGCCGTAACGGGGAGAGTCCGCTGGTTGTAATCGCTGCCACATCTCCTACAGACTGCTTCGACAGTGCTTTTGAAGCTTCGAAGATTGCGCTGGAGCATTTGACACCGGTTGTTTTGCTTACTGACGGATATATTGCCAACGGTTCTTCGGCATGGAGAATTCCTGATATGCAGGATTACCCGGAGATCAATCCTCCGTATGTGCAGGATAGGTTTAAAGGTAATGCTGAGGACTGGAAACCGTTTATGCGTGATGAAGAGACTGACGTGAGATATTGGGGCGTACCGGGCACACCGGAATATATGCACAGGATTGGCGGACTTGAGAAGGACCGCTACACGGGGGTTATCTCCTCGAATCCTGAGAATCACCAGTATATGGTTGACACTCGCCAGAGGAAGATTGACAAGATTGCTGATTTTATCCCTGAGCAGGAGGTTGTGGGTGATGTTGATGCTGACACACTGATTGTTGGCTGGGGCGGCACTTACGGACATCTGCTGGAGGCAGCACTACATATTCAGGATAGCGGTAAGAAGGTGGCATTCACACAGTTCAGACACATATCACCTCTGCCGAGAAACACACACGACCTGTTGAAAAGATACAAGAAGGTTATTGTTGCAGAACAAAACAGCGGACAGTTTGCCTCATACCTGAGCGCTAAGTTTCAGGACCTGAGCAATCTGCGCAAGTACAACAGGATTGAGGGACAACCCTTTAAAGTGAGTGAGCTGGTAAAAGAATTCACCAAAATCATGGAGGAAGAATAAAATGAGTACAGTTGAAACAAAAAATATAGACATGAAAGGCCTTAAGTATCAAAAATATATGCCGAAGGACTATAAGAGCAGCAACCCAATACGCTGGTGTCCCGGCTGTGGTGACTACGCTATTCTGACATGCCTTCAGAAGGCTTTATCGGAACTTAACGTGGAGCCGCATAACACTGCGGTGATTTCGGGGATTGGTTGCTCATCGCGTCTGCCCTACTACATGAACACTTACGGTTTTCATAGTATCCATGGTCGCGCTTTACCTATCGCCACAGGGGTGAAGGTTGCAAATCCCGAGCTGAGCGTGTGGGTTGCAACGGGTGACGGTGACTCACTGGCTATTGGCGGTAATCACTTTATCCATGCTATCCGCAGGAATGTTGATATCAATGTTCTTCTGTTTAACAATAAGATCTACGGACTTACGAAAGGACAATACTCACCCACTTCGGAGAGGGGTTTTGTTTCCAAATCATCGCCTCACGGCACTGTGGAAGATCCTTTCAGACCGGCAGAGCTGACTTTTGGCGCCAGGGGTACATTCTTTGGACGTGCGCTGGATGTGGATATGAAAAATCAGGTGGATACGCTGGTTGAAGCAGCTAAACATAAAGGTACGTCGGTTGTTGAGATTCTGCAGAACTGCGTGATCTTCAACGACGGGATACATAATAAGATAAGCGACCGCAACTGGAAGGCTGACAATACGATAGTACTGCATCATGGCGAGAAGATGCTGTTTGGCAAGGATAACGAGAAAGGTATCGTTCTGGATGGCTGGAGCCTGAAGGCTGTTACTATCGGTGAAGATGGTTACACGCTTGATGATGTGCTTGTGCACGATGCAACGACACAGGATAGCACACTTCACCTGAAACTGGCTCTGATGGATACTGAACACGGTATGCCCGTTGCCCTGGGAGTTATCAGAAGCGTTGATGCGCCTACTTATGAAAAGGATTATGAAAACCAGATTGCCGAAGTGCAGAAAAAAGCCACTCAGAAGTCTTTCAGGGATTTCCTTTTGAGCTCTTCGAACGTTTGGGAAGTCAAATAGCTCAAGACAAGGATAATTATTTGAGAAATTAATAATTACTCAAGAAACAGAATACTATAAGAAAACAAATATCTTCAGAGAAACAAACTACGAGTACTTTAGAGAGGCGCTATTTAAGTGCCTCTCTTCTTTTCTGCGCTGTATCTCGGTTTGAATGAGTCGCAGCTCCCTGCTGGTCTGCCCTTTCATGGAGGTGTTTTCCTTTGCACGGCGGAACAGGTAGGGCATCATAGTCTTCACCTCACCATAAGGAACATATTTGGCTACATTATAACAATGTTCAGCGAGATTATATGTAATATGGTCGCTCATACCATACAGTTGCGAGAAATATATACCGGGGTGATTTCTGGGGAGTCCGTGCTCATCAATCAGCCTTGCCAGCAGCAGTGAGCTCTCCTCGTTGTGAGTGGCAACCATGAAATCAATTGTTTTGTAGTTATCAATAAGATAAAGAATTGCAGCATTAAAATCACTGTCGGTAGCCACCTTATCAGGCTGTATGGGTGAAGGGTAGCCAAGCTCTGCAGCACGCTCACGCTCCTTTTCCATATATGCACCGCGAACAATTTTGAGTCCGAACTTAAACCCCTCATCAACTGCTTTACGGTGATGTTGTTTGAGTCGTTCCAGTCCGTCAGTACAATATAGTTGATAAGTGTTTTGAACGATTGCTCTTTCGCGGTTGAAGCGTGCCATCAGCTTTAACACCATATCATCAATAACAGGCTGAATCCATGTCTCCTCTGCATCAATGAGCACCGGGACGTTAAGCTCATATCCTCTTCTGAAGATTGACTCCATCCTCTCCTCCACCCTTTTGAGTTCCTCATTTTCGACAGTAGTGAGAGATTCACCGGCACTGACTTTTGCCAGGAGATCGAACCGTCCGATACCTGTTATCTTGAAGGCGCTGAAAGGTACAGTTGCGCGATCTTGTGCAAATTCGACTGTACGAATAATTTCAGCACAGGTGGCGTCGAACATTTCGTCAGTTTCTTCACCCTCCGTGGCATAGTCGAGAATAGAGTGAACATTGCGGTTGCCCAGTCTGACAATAGTTTTGCTGCTATCCAAGATAGACATTCCCCCCACGAAATGGCGGTATATTGTTTTGCGCAGAATACCTTTTACCGGGAATCGGATTGCTAAAGCCAGTTTGACCAGGACCTCACCTGTTCTTACTAATCCCCTGCTGTTCATTACCTTGAAAAGTTGATAAGCCTGTTTCAGTTCGGCATCAGATAAATCACGAAAAGCTAATTCTGTATCTTTTAGAGCTGTTAATGTACTGTTTTTGGTTTGCATGCGTGTTTAATAAAGTATCCTGATAAAGTATTAAGACACTACAAATATAAATATTTTTTTGTATTTTTGTTTATCTCGTTTACCAATTTGATTTAAATCATGAGTTTCACGAAATTTAAAAAAAACGAAACATTATATACAAACTATTAAATTAAAATATTATGCCTAAAGGTGTGTACAGATTACCTGAAATTAAGAATGAGCCTGTATTGAGCTATGCTCCGGGAACACATGAGAGAGAAACACTTAAAAAGACTTTAGCCGAACTAAACAAGGGCGGTCTGGACATTCCGATGATAATTGACGGTAAGGAAGTTCGTACGAATAATACCAAAGAAATTCGTCCTCCACATAACCATAAACATCTGCTTGGAGTTTATCATCAGGGAGATAAAAGTAACGTTGAAATGGCTATCGCTGCAGCCCTGAAAGCCAAGCCGGCGTGGGAAGCGATGAATTGGGAGAGCAGGGCAGCCATATTTCTTAAAGCGGCAGATTTGATTGCAGGACCTTATCGTGCGCAGTTTAATGCAGTAACCATGATAGGGCAGTCGAAGAATGCACACCAGGCAGAGATTGATGCTGTGTGCGAGCTGGTGGATTTCTACCGCTACAACGTGAAAAATATGCATGAGATATACTCTATTCAGCCAAACTCATCGCCCGGTGTGTGGAACCGCATGGTGTGGCGTCCGCTGGAAGGGTTTATTTTTGCTTTGAGTCCCTTTAATTTCACCTCTATTGCCGGTAACCTGGGTGCTGCACCCGCGCTGATGGGCAATACCGTTGTTTGGAAACCATCCAAGACAGCTGTATATTCAGCTCATCTTATAATGAAGGTTTTAATGGAAGCCGGACTGCCTGACGGGGTTATCAACCTTGTATATGTAGGCGGAAGAGAGGCTACTGACGTTATTTTTAATCATCGTGACTTTGCAGGTTTGCATTTCACGGGATCGACAGGTGTTTTCAACAGTATGTGGAAAACCATAGGAGCAAATATTTCAAATTATAAATCCTATCCCAGGATAGTGGGTGAAACAGGCGGTAAGGATTATATCTTTGCCTGCGAGTCGGCAGACTCCAAAGAGGTGGCTACAGCCATTACCCGCGGTGCTTTTGAGTATCAGGGACAGAAATGTTCTGCTGCCTCACGCGCATATATTCCCGAGAACCTTTGGGATGAAGTGAAGCAGTTTGTGAGTGAAGATCTGTCTGAAATAAAGACCGGTGTTGTGGAAGATTTCAGCAATTATGTGAATGCTGTGATTGACGAGGAGTCGTTTGACAAACTTGCCAAGGTGATTGATGACGCCAAAGCTTCGGCTGATGCGGAGATAGTTTGTGGCGGCGAGTATGATAAATCGACAGGTTATTTTATCAAGCCTACGGTAATCCTTGCTAAGACTCCGGATTACATCACTATGAAAGAGGAGCTTTTTGGACCTATTCTGACTGTTTACGTCTATAATCCTAAAGATATCGACAGTGTTCTTGACACACTTGACAAAAGTACCGATTACGCGCTTACAGGCGCTATCTTCTCGGCTGACAGGGCAGAGATTGAAAGGCTGACAGCCCGACTGACACACACTGCGGGCAACTTCTATATAAATGACAAGCCTACCGGTGCGGTAGTTGACCAGCAACCGTTTGGCGGGGGTCGCGGATCGGGCACCAACGATAAGGCGGGATCAGTTCTAAACATGCTGCGTTGGGTTTCACCACAATGTATCAAGGAAACTTTTGTTCCTGCAACGGATTATATGTATCCTAACTTCAGGGAGGAATGAAAATAACATATTAATTTTCGAACAAGGTTATATCCCTATAGAAAATATCCCTATAGAAAATAGTTAAATGGAGAGAGAGTGTAATTTCACTTTCTCTCTTTTCTTCTGTTAAAAAAATCTTTCGGAAAAACATTATATCTTTGTGTATTGTTAAAGCTTTTGATTGACTTATTTGATGCAAAATAAAAAAAGGATAAATATTGCAGTGGACGGTTTCTCGTCCTGCGGCAAGAGCACTATTGCGAAGGGACTGGCGAAAGAATTAGGTTATACATATATAGATAGCGGAGCTATGTATCGTGCCGTGGCCCTTTACGCTATAAGAAAAGGGTGGCTGACAGACAGCCTGATGGATGAAAATGAAATCACAAAGCATATTACAGATGTAAAGATCACCTTTAAGCCAAACCTGTTTGGGATGCAGGAGACTTATATGAACGGTGAGAATGTGGAAGGTGAGATCCGTACGCTGGAAGTTGCCAACGGAGCAAGCAGAGTGAGCACTCTGGAAGCTGTGAGGGCCGAGATGGTGAGGCAGCAGCAGGAGATGGGACTGAAAAAAGGCGTTGTGATGGATGGCAGGGATATTGGCACAGTGGTATTCCCTGATGCAGAGATGAAACTATTTCTGACCTCTTCCCCCGAAATAAGAGCTAAACGCCGCTATGACGAGATGGTATCAAAAGGTGAATCGCCGCTATTTGAAGATGTGCTGGCAAACGTGAAAGAGCGTGACCAGCGCGATACCACACGTGAAGTGAGCCCCCTGAAACAAGCAGATGATGCAATATTACTGGATAATTCTGAAATAGGCATTGATGAGCAATTGCAATGGGCTTTGAACATGTTTAACAAAATCACAGGTAATAATGAGCAAAATTGAAATAGACAAAGGTTCCGGATTCTGTTTTGGAGTTGTGAAAGCAATAAACAAAGCGGAAGAAGAGCTGAAGAAAAACGGTACACTTTACTGTTTGGGTGACATTGTTCACAACAACATTGAGGTGGAGAGGCTTGAGAAGATGGGACTTATAACCATTGATCACGAACAGTTTAAGGAGCTGAAGAATGTACGTGTGCTGCTCAGGGCACATGGTGAGCCACCCAGCACTTATGAGATTGCAAAACAAAATAATATAGAACTGATAGATGCATCGTGCCCGGTGGTTCTGGGACTTCAGAGGAAGATAAAGAAGAAATACAACCTTAGGGTTGATGATGATACCCAGATAGTTATCTATGGCAAGAAGGGACATGCCGAAGTGAACGGTTTACTCGGACAGACTGCAGAAACAGCTATCATTATAGAGAGTAAGGATGATATTGAAAAGCTTGATTTTACGCGCGACATAAACCTGTTTTCGCAGACAACAAAATCGCTGGACGGCTTTTTTGAGTTAGGTAATATCATACGCAGCAGGATGCAGAATGGCGCAAAACTGGAGTTTTTCGACTCTATTTGCCGTCAGGTATCCAATCGCGTTCCCAACATTCAGGAGTTTGCAGAAAAGCATGATTTGATAATCTTTATCGCGGGAGAGAAAAGCTCAAACGGTAAGGTTTTATTTGCTGAATGCAAGAAGAAAAATCCCAATTCATATTTGATACACTCGCCTGAACAGGTGAGCCCAGATATGATTGGAGATCACAAGAATATAGGTATATGCGGCGCCACTTCTACCCCATTGTGGCAGATGAAGGCTGTTGCCGAAAACATCTCCAGACTAAAGCCTGAAATGAACATCACAGAAGCTGCTTTTTAAAGCAGCTTTTTTTTTGTGCCGTTACTTAAAAAATGTATCTTTGCACCTAATTTTAAATAGGTTCAAGGAAAATAATCAATTATGGACTCAAACATAAAAAGTGTTGGAATCCTTACCTCTGGAGGTGATGCACCGGGTATGAATGCAGCTATAAGAGCTGTCACCCGTGCAGCAATATTCAACGGCATGGTTCCTTATGGTATTTATCGCGGTTTTAGAGGTTTGATAACTGATGAAATTGTAGAATTCAAAACAAATAGTGTAAGTAATATTATACAGCAGGGTGGCACAATACTTAAAACTGCACGCTCTGATGAGTTCTTGACTATAGAAGGCAGGAAAAAGGCTTATGAAAACTTACAGAAGTATGGTATTGATTCGCTCGTTGTGATTGGTGGAGACGGCTCACTTACAGGAGCAGCAGTTTTTGCCAATGATTTTAATATTCCTGTTGTGGGATTGCCTGCAACTATTGACAATGACCTTAACGGTACTGATACTACAATTGGATACGATACTGCACTGAACACCATCATGGATGCCATGGACAAGATCAGGGATACAGCTACATCACACGAGAGGCTGTTTTTCGTGGAAGTGATGGGACGCAACTGTGGTTTTCTGGCGCTGAACAGTGCCATTGCATCGGGTGCTGAAGCAGCAATAATTCCCGAGATCAGTATTGAGAAGGACCAGCTTGGTGAACTGATTGAGCAGGGTTTCCGCAAATCGAAGAGCAGCAGCATGGTGCTTGTAACCGAGAGCGAAGTGACCGGTGGTGCTATTAAGCTTGCTGAACGTGTGAAGAAAGAGTATCCGCAGTATGATGTAAGGGTTACAATTCTTGGCCATTTGCAGAGAGGCGGTTCACCTACTGCACAGGACAGAATACTGGCAAGCCGTATGGGCGTGGCAGCTATTCAGGCATTGCAGGAAAATCAACGTAACGTGATGATTGGAATTCACGAGAACGAAATTGATTACGTACCCTTCAAAAGAGCTATCAAGAAACAAAAAGATATAAGTGAAGAGATGCTTGAAGTGTTGCGTATATCTTCAATCTAAAATCTTTGTTTATATAAAACAAATAAACTCAAATATATGGAAATTACACACATCGAACACATCGGTATTGCAGTTAAAAGTATTGAAGACCATTTACCTTACTATGAAGACATTCTGGGTCTGAAATGCTACAACATTGAAACTGTAGAGGATCAGAAAGTGAAGACCGCCTTTTTCATGGTTGGACAGACAAAAATTGAGCTGTTGGAGCCTACAAGTGAGGATAGCACAATAGCCAAGTTCATCGAAAAAAGAGGTGAGGGAGTACATCACATCGCTTATGCTACAAACAACCTGAATGAAGCCCTTAAAGAGGTGGAATCAAAAGGAGTGAGACTGATTGACAAGGAGGGCCGTGCAGGAGCGGAAGGTCTGACAATCGGATTCCTTCACCCTAAATCAACAGGCGGTGTACTTACCGAACTTTGCGAACATCCGGAAGAATAAAAAATCATTCAACACAATAAAACAACTTGATCTTATGAGTAACCAACTTGATAAAGTAAAAGAGCTTATTGAACTTCGTCAGAAAGCTCGACTGGGTGGCGGCGAGAAAAGAATTGAATCGCAGCACACAAAAGGAAAATACACGGCACGTGAGCGTATCGACATGCTGCTTGACCATGGCAGTTTTGAGGAGTTTGACATGTTTGTTGAACACCGTTGCTATAATTTTGGCATGGAGAAGAACAGGTACCTTGGAGACGGAGTAGTAACCGGCTACGGTACTATTGACGGGCGACTGATATATGTTTACGCACAGGATTTTACTGTTTCAGGCGGTTCGTTATCTGAAATGCACGCACAGAAGATCTGTAAAGTGATGGATCAGGCTATGAAGATGGGTGCTCCGGTTATTGGTATCAACGACTCGGGTGGCGCACGTATTCAGGAAGGTGTGAACGCACTGGCAGGTTATTCTGAAATATTTCAGCGTAATATTCTTGCTTCAGGTGTGATTCCGCAGATTTCGGGTATTTTCGGACCTTGTGCAGGTGGTGCAGTTTACTCACCCGCTTTGACAGACTTTATCCTGATGACACAGGGTACTTCATATATGTTTTTGACCGGTCCTAAGGTTGTGAAGACTGTTACCGGTGAAGATGTTACACAGGAACAGCTGGGTGGAGCAAGTGTTCACACAACAAAATCAGGTGTTGCTCATTTTTCGGCACAGACAGAAGAGGATGGCCTAAAGCTTATCCGCAAGCTGATCAGCTATATACCACAAAACAATGTGGAAGAGGCTCCGCTGGTTATTACCGATGACCCAATTGACAGACTGGAGGACAGCCTTAATGAGATCATCCCTGACAGCCCAAACAAGCCGTACGACATGTATGAAGTGATTGGTGCTACTGTTGATAATGGAGAATTTTTGGAAGTTCATGCAGATTATGCAAAAAATATAATTGTTGGTTTTGCACGCTTTAACGGTGTATCTGTTGGTATTGTTGCAAATCAGCCTAAATATCTTGCAGGGGTTCTTGATATAAATGCTTCAAGAAAAGCTGCTCGTTTTGTACGTTTCTGCGACGCATTCAATATTCCGCTAGTTACTTTTGTTGACGTTCCCGGTTTTCTGCCAGGTACAGGACAGGAGTATGGCGGCGTAATTACTCATGGTGCTAAGTTGCTCTATGCTTACGGAGAAGCTACTGTACCAAAGATTACAGTGACACTGCGTAAATCTTACGGAGGTGCACATATCGTGATGAGCTGCAAGCAGCTGCGTGGTGATATCAACTATGCATGGCCGACAGCAGAGATTGCAGTTATGGGTGCTGACGGTGCTGTTGAAGTGCTTTACAGCAAGGAGATTGCAGCAGAGAAAGATCCGGTGAAACTGGCAACAGTAATAGAAGAGAAGAAGAAAGAGTACAATGATCTCTTTACAAATCCTTATGTGGCTGCACGTTTGGGTTATATTGACGATGTGATTGAGCCAAGAAATACAAGGTTCCGTATTATTCGTGCTTTGCAGCAGTTGCAGACAAAGAAATTAGAGAATCCGCCTAAGAAGCATGACAATTTACCACTATAAAAAGCTGATGAATATGAGAATTTTTAAACTGTTCATATCTCTTTTCATCACTGCGTTGCTATTTACAGGATGTAAATCCAATATTGAAAATCCTAAATGGGTGATCAATGAGGTGATGTTAGAAAATGAGACCAACTTCGTGGATGATTTTGGACAACGCAACGGATGGATTGAAATATACAACAATACCGCAGCAACTATGGATTTAGGAGGACGTTATCTTACAAACGACCCTGACAATCCTACTAAATATCCTATTCCGAGAGGTGATGTCCTCACACAGGTTAAGCCAAATCAGCATGTTCTTTTTTGGGCGGACAATGAGCCTTTCAACGGAACATTCCATCTTAATTTCAAGCTGGATCCGACAAAAGATAACTACATAGCTCTTTATGAAAATGATGGCAGGACTTTACTTGATGAATTAGTTATTCCTGCCGGAATACCGGTTGACCGCACATACGGATTTCCAAAGGATGGCATCAAATTTAATGAGGAAGGCGGCATTAACGCTGTTATACTTGACAGGGTGACTCCCAGCAGTAACAATGCCATACTGGAAGAGAATCCAAAAGTGGTGGATATGCGTGAGAATGATCCATGGGGAGGAATGCTTACAATTACTGCAATGCTGGTAGTGTTCTCAGCATTAATCGGGCTTTATCTCTTCTTTAAACTTTCCGGAAATATTGCAAACAGGATAACTACAAGAAAAGTTGCCAAGAGCGGCACGCTCTCTGTTGCCCGTAGTCAGACACACCTCTCAGGTGAGGTATTGGCTGCAATTTCTGCTGCTCTCTACGAGATGAAAGAGGATCAGCATGATATTGAGTCTACTATCCTTACCATCAGACAGGTTAAGAGAGACTACTCGCCCTGGAGTGCTAAATGGAAATCATTAAGGAAACTACCTAATTAGAAAAAATATTAAAGAATAACACACTAACAGATATCTTATGAAAGAGTTCAAATATAAAATAAACGGTTCGCCATACAGAGTTGTGGTTAGCAAATCGGACGAAGAGATAGTAGAGCTTGAGGTGAATGGAACGCCATTCACAGTTGAACTGGCACCTAAGACTAAAAAGCCTAAGACAGTAGTACAACGTCATACAAATGAACCTACTCAAACGGCACCGGCTACCCTGGTTACAAGACCTTCCAGCCCTTCAGGCAAGAATACCATTCAGTCGCCTCTTCCGGGAATAATCCTTGATATACGCTGTAAGGTGGGCGATACAGTGAAAAAGGGACAGACCCTTATGATACTTGAAGCTATGAAGATGGAAAACAATATTCTCTCTGACGGAAATGGAAAAATAACTGAAATATTAGTCCAAAAAGGAGATTCAGTTCTTGAGGGAGCTGAACTTGTAGTAATCGAATAAAACCTGGGGGAATAATATGAATACATTACTATCATTAGCAGATAATTTACAAACCTTCTGGGGCTATACCGGATTTTACAATGTTGAGCTGGGGCATATTATTATGATCTTTTTTGGTCTAATATTTATATACCTCGCTGTAACAAAGGAGTATGAACCTTTACTACTCATACCAATAGGTTTTGGTATGTTGATAGGTAATATTCCGTTTAATGAAGCCGCCGGTCTGCAGATTGGTATTTATGAAGAGGGATCTGTATTTAACATCCTCTATCAGGGTGTTGTACAGGGGTGGTATCCGCCGCTGATATTCCTTGGAATCGGTGCTATGACAGACTTCTCCTCACTTATAGCTAATCCAAAGCTTATACTTATTGGAGCAGCTTGTCAGTTTGGTATCTTCGGAGCATATATTATTGCTATCGAATGGGGATTTGCACCTAATGAAGCGGGAGCTATCGGTATTATTGGTGGTGCTGACGGACCTACTGCCATCTTTACAACCTCTAAACTTGCACCTCACTTGCTGGGGGCTGTGGCTATATCGGCATACTCCTACATGGCACTGGTGCCGGTAATACAGCCGCCTTTCATGAGGTTGCTGACTACAAAGAAAGAGCGGGTGATGAAGATGAAGACACCGCGTGTGGTATCACAGACAGAGAAGGTATTGTTCCCGATTATGGGACTTTTACTGACTGCTTTCCTTGTGCCTTCGGGACTTCCGCTTCTGGGTATGTTGTTCTTCGGCAACCTGCTCAAGGAGTCAGGTGTTACACGTCGTTTGGCAGAAACAGCTCGCGGTCCGCTGATTGATACAATCACAATTCTTCTGGGACTGACAGTTGGAGCTTCAACACAAGCAACCACATTCTTAAGAATTGAGTCGCTGAAAGTATTTATTATCGGTGCATTTTCATTTGTTATAGCAACGGTTGCAGGTATACTTTTTGTGAAAGCATTCAACCTGATTCTTCCAAAAGAGAAGAGGATCAATCCACTTATAGGAAACGCCGGGGTATCGGCTGTGCCTGATGCTGCTCGTATTTCTCAGACCCTTGGAATAGAATATGATCCTAGCAACTATCTGCTTATGCACGCTATGGGACCGAATGTTGCAGGTGTGATAGGTTCGGCTGTTGCTGCCGGTATCCTTCTTGGATTCCTGTATTAATATTAATAAAGTATAGGAGAGGCATTAAACCATTTTAGGGTTTGATTTCTACTGTACAATTTTATTTGACTTCTAACCAAATATGAGGTCTTCATGAATCATAGATAGTAAAGAGATATTTTATAGTATCTCTTTACTTGATTAATTTAACTATTGTAAAAATCTATAAACTATGGGTCTCGAACAACTTTTACCCGCCATTTCGGGAATGACTTGGCAACACTTGGTTATGATTGGAGTGGGATTAATCCTTATCTATCTGGCCATTGCAAAAAATTATGAGCCCACCCTACTCTTACCTATGGGGTTTGGTGCGATATTAGTGAATATACCTCTATCATCTGCCATCTCCCAGATTGATCCGGCTACCGGAGAAGCTGTGGAGGGTGTGCTGAACATATTTTTTGATGCAGGTATAGCGACCGAGATCTTCCCGTTGCTAATATTTATAGCAATCGGGGCTATGATTGACTTCTCGCCACTTTTCCGCAACCCCTCCCTACTACTTTTTGGTGCAGCGGCACAATTTGGTATTTTCCTGACAATGGTATTAGCAGCACTACTTGGATACGACATTCGTGAAGCCGCTTCTATTGGCATTATTGGTGCTGCAGATGGTCCGACTTCCATTGTTGTGGCGTCACGTTTTGCACCTAACTTACTGGGACCTATTTCTGTTGCTGCCTACTCATATATGGCGCTTGTGCCAATTATTCAGCCTCCTGTGATAAGATTACTCACTTCACGAAAGGAGAGGTTGATACGCATGACGGGCAATAACAACAAGAAGATTTCGAAGAAGGCATTGATTGCTTTTCCAATTGTAATTACTATTGCAGCCGGAATTATTGCACCTTCGTCGCTTGCATTGATTGGATTCCTTATGTTTGGAAACCTTATACGTGAGTGCGGTGTATTAAATAAATTATCGCTTGCAGCCCAAAATGAACTGTCGAGTCTGGTTACTATACTTCTTGGAATAACAATTGCCAGCACAATGACAGCGGAAAGATTTATAAGGGTTGACACTCTCATTATTATAGCTTTGGGACTTTTTGCTTTTGTGTTTGACACCTTTGGAGGTGTTATCTTTGCAAAGTTCCTGAATATCTTTAGAAAGGAGGGTAACAAGATTAATCCGATGATTGGCGCCTGCGGTATATCGGCATTCCCTATGTCGGCCAGGGTGATACATCAGATGGGACAAAAAGAGGATCCATACAACTACCTGCTTATGCCGGCTATCAGTGCAAACGTGGGCGGACAGATTGGCTCTGTTGTTGCAGGAGGTATTATATTAACACTGGTTCCTTTACTGGCTTAAAAACGGAATGATATGACAACAACATTACAAACAGCTTTATTTATTGCATTAGTGGGGATAGTGGGCATATTTATATTCATGTTCATCTTTTACCTGCTGATAAAAGGTCTTGATAAATGGTTCCCTTTTGAAGAGACGAAGCCTGAAGGAGTACTTTTTGAGGAGGATATTGAGGATTAAAAACTATTTGTTCTGCTTTCTGACGTCTGCTCCCCACATTAGTTTGTCGCGCAGAGTTTCGTAGAAGGTGTGCCCTAATCTTTTGACTACTCGTAATGTATAATCAGCTTTTCTGACCTGAATACTTACAGTTTCATCTAATACACGCGACTGGCCGTCAACAGACACCAGGAACATGTGACTGCGGCTCTCAATCTTGAGTGATATCAGACTACTGTCATCAACCACCAAGGAGCGGGAAGTAAGGTTGTGCGGTGCAATTGCCGACAGAATGATGCTTGGTGTGGTGGGTGAAAGAATTGCTCCGCCGATACTTAGGGAGTAGGCTGTGGAACCTGTGGGAGTGGATATTACCAATCCGTCAGCCTGATAAGAAGTAAGATAATCATTATTGATATAAGCATGAATTGAAAGCATAGATGCTGTATCCTGCTTTAGAATCGCTATCTCATTTAATGCATTGGAATTAAAGTAGTTTGGAGGTAATGTTTCGTCGGTAGTCATTTTCAGCAGAGTACGCTCCTGAACCTTATAATCACCCCTCATGACCTCTGTAAGTGTATCCTCGACATCGGAGTAGTTTATTGCAGCAAGAAAACCCAGCCGCCCAGTGTTTATACCGAGTACAGGAATTCCTGAATCGCCCACAGTTGCCGAAGTTCGCAGAAAAGTGCCGTCGCCGCCAACACTTACAACCATGTCCACATCTGGTAATGTTTCGGCAAGTTGACAAATCGGATCAATCTTTTGCCGTATATTAGCAGGAAGAGTAATATAAAAATTCTCAGGGAGAAACAATTCTCCACCATGTCTTTTAATTGCATCACAAACACCGTAAATCTGCTCTTCAGCTTTTACGGTTCGATCGGGAAACATACTTCCAAACAGTGCAAATTTCATTGGCTTACATCTCTAGGTAATACATTAATTCATCCAGTCTCTCTTTCTGGGTATCTGTTACTTCGCCTTCTTTCATGAAAAAGTACACAACGTTGTAATTGAATCTCTCGAAACTTCTCAATACAACTGTAAGATCTGATATATTAAGTTTTAATGATACCAGAAGGTCCTTCCCACCGGATATAGGTACTATATACAGTGATATTATATGTGCATTATTGCTCTCAACAATTCGTGAAATCTCTGTAAGCGTATAATCTTTTAGAGGTATTTCGAGAATTATAAGAGAGTTCTCTGCTTCCGAAAGCTCGATGAATTGCTCTGGTGTAAGTGGTTTGCTGAAATTTTCCACTTGTTTTTTGATAAATTCTTTCGTTGACATTGAGAAAATGGTTATTTCGTATTACTTTTGTATCAGTTTTACAAAGATGGCAAAATTTTGCGTATTTGAACCTTCTTACAGTTTTTTATTTTTCTTTTTTATAAGCCTGTATAGGTTAAATTCTTTGTGAATAATTTTTTACTGTAAAATATGACGAAACTTAGTGTTAATATTAATAAGATTGCAACTTTAAGAAATGCCAGAGGGGGCAACATTCCCGATGTAGTGAAAGCAGCTATTGACTGTCAGGCTTTTGGCGCTGAAGGAATTACTGTTCATCCCAGGCCTGATCAGCGGCATATTCGCTATTCTGATGTATTTGATCTGCAATCGAAAGTGACTACAGAATTCAATATTGAAGGAAATCCAACGCCTGAATTTATCTCTCTTATAGGAAAGATAAGACCGGCGCAGGTGACTTTAGTGCCGGATTCTCAGGATGCTATCACATCTAATGCGGGATGGGATACTATCACTCACAAGGATTTTTTATCTGATATTATAAGCCAATTTCAATCTATGGGTGTCAGAACTTCGATATTTGTTGACCCTATTCCTGAAATTATTCGAGCTGCTTCACAAATCGGGACTGACAGGATTGAGTTATACACCGGTCCGTATGCAGAAGAGTTTGCTGTAAATAAAGAAAATGCGATTGCTCCTTATGTAGAAGCTGCAAAGCTTGCAAAAAACCTTGGATTGGGTATTAATGCGGGACATGATCTGAATCTGGATAATTTGAACTATCTTTATATCAATATTCCATGGCTTAAGGAGGTGTCAATAGGACATTCGCTTATTTGTGATGCGCTTTATATGGGATTAGAAAAAACGATAAAAGCGTATAAAGATTGTTTAAAAGAGCCACAATCTGAGGTATAAATATTCAAATTTTATATCTTTAGCAGAATATTGAATCTAAATAATTTAAATAATAGCACACTATCGGTATGATTTTATTGCAATTACCTTCTCCTGCTGATACAGCACAGGCAATTTATAACACGATGCAGCAGACAGCTGCAGCAGCAGAAACTGAATCAGTTACTATGAATGCATTTGATCTGGCCCTCAAAGGCGGATGGCTGATGATTGTTTTGCTGATTCTTTTATTGATGTCCATTTATGTTCTGATTGAGAGAACATTGGTAATTAATAAAGCCGCAAAAGAAGATAATTCTTTTATGAATCGGATCAAGGATTATATTCATGACGGGAAAATTGATGCTGCTATAAACCTTTGCCGCAACACAGACAGCCCTACAGCAAGAATGGTTGAAAAGGGTATTTCGAGGCTTGGCAGGCCCACGGCTGATGTTATGTCGGCTATTGAGAATCAGGGTAATATTGAGATTTCTCAATTGGAAAAAGGATTGCCGGTGCTGGCTACTTCTGCATCAGGTGCACCTATGGTGGGCTTCCTCGGAACAGTGACCGGTATGGTGAGAGCATTTATGGATATGGCGGGAGCAGGTGCTAATGTGAATGTAAATATCCTGTCGACAGGAATTTATGAAGCGCTTGTTACTACTGTCGGGGGTTTGATTGTTGGTATTATCGCACTATTTGCATTTAATTATCTGACTACCCGTATAAAGGGGATTGTGAACAACCTGGAACGTAAGATAATGGAGTTCATGGATATCCTTAATGAACCGGCTGCTTAAAATGCAGTTGCTTGATCTACATTAAAGTATTATTGAAATGGCTTTAAAACAACGCTTTACGATAGAATCAAATTTCAGTATGGCATCTATGACGGATGTGATATTTCTGCTATTGATTTTTTTCATGATTACATCCACTATTGTTACGCCTAATGCTATTCAGGTGGCTTTGCCCCGGGCACAACAGCAGGCTCAGGTGAAACCGATTACAAGGGTTACAATCGACAAAGACCTCAATTACTATGTGGCTCATGGCAACGAATCGGAAAGACAGGTAGTTTTTGAAGAGATCACCCCTTTCCTGCAACAAGCCTACAGTGCTGATCCGGGATTATTTGTGGCTCTTTATGCTGACGAAACTGTTCCTTATGGAGAGATTGTAAGGATTCTGGATATTGCTAATCAGAATCAGTTTAATATGGTTTTGATGACGAGGCCTAATTAGAATAATAAGTCAAGGGATTAGAGATAATTGCAAATCAAATCCTGCCTACAGATTAGTACAGATCTTAGTTTAAAAGTAAAATGAGTATTACAAGAGAAGAGATAAGTGGTATAGTAGGGACAACGATATTTGGTATATTGTTGTTTTTGCTTTTGCTTTTCTCATACTTTACTTTGGCATCTCCACCTGATGAACTGGAAGGAATTCCGGTTATGTTTGGCTCTACAGAAGATGCTTTTGGATATGTTGAACCACCAATGACGGAGATAAATCCGGTTACTTCGCAGGAGCCTCAAATACCTGAATACTCACCCAGAGAACCTCTCATTACTCAGACAACAGAACCCACAATTGACGTGGAAGCTCTGCGTGAAGAGGAGCGCAGGCAAGCTGCACTTGCTGAAGAACGCAGAAAAATTGAAGAAGCTGAGCGCATCAGACGACAGGAAGAAGCTCGCAAAAGGGAGATAAATGAACAGATGTCGGGGCTTTTCGGAGAGAGTGAAGGCAGCCGTGGCAGTACAGAGGGTACAGGCACTCAGGGAGTATCAACAGGAAATTCATCACAGGGATCTGATACCGGAACGGGAGGAATAGGTTCATACAACCTGGGCGGACGCAGTCTGGGAAGTGGCGGACTGGCACAACCGCGATATAATGTGAACGATTATGGTACTGTAGTTGTTAACATAACTGTGGACCCTGCAGGAAATGTTATTCATACAGAAATCGGGCGAGGGACAAATACTCCCAACACTACCCTTAGAAACGAGGCAATGCGTGCTGCAAGAAATACAAAATTCAATGCAATCAATTCTGCTAATAACCAGCAGGGGACTATCACATATCGATTTAATCTGAACTGACTTTTTAATATTTAGATTGTCAGTCTGGATCTGAAATTATCAGATTTGAATATATTTATAATCAATCATTTTCTGAAATTCTAAATAAGGATTATAAATTACTGTAAACATTAAGTTATAAAAATGTCCAAACTTAATTGGATTTTTAAATTAAGAAAGCATGAAGAAAGTAGCCCTCTTTTTAGCAAACGGATTTGAAGAAATTGAAGCGCTCGGCACGGTTGATATATTAAGAAGAGCGCAAATTCCCGTAATCACTGTTTCCATTACTGATGATAAAGTTGTGACGGGTGCACATAATGTGCCGGTAACAGCTGACGCCATTTTCAGTGAAACTGATTTCAAGGATATTGAAATACTGGTACTCCCCGGAGGTATGCCCGGTGCCAAGCATCTGAATGAACATGAAGGTCTTAAGAAACTTATTGCCGAATATAACTCCAAAGGCAAACAGATTGGTGCTATTTGTGCTGCACCTATGGTTTTGGGCGGACTTGGCATTCTGGATGGAAAAAGAGCTACCACTTATCCCGGATTCGAGCCTGAGCTTATTGGAGCTAAGGTTACGGGCGAGAACGTGGTGATAGATGGAAATATTACAACCGGAAAAGGTCCCGGTCTGGTGTTTGAATTTGCCCTGAGACTCGTGGAACAAATTGCGGGGTTGCAGACTCGACGCGGAGTACAGGAAGGACTTCTTCTGTGATAATCTGAAGCTTAAATTAACGGTGCAAAGAGTTGGTTATTAATAAAAAACCGACTATCTTTGCACCGTTTTTCAAATAATATAATGTCTCACTTTTTTAATTAAAAAAATTTATCAACAACAAATGACAGAGAACCTAAAAAATGTAGCACCTATAGATGATTTCGATTGGGCTGCTTATGCTCAGGATGATCCTTATAGCAAAGAAAACAGAGAAAAGCTTGCAGAAAGCTACGATAGCACGCTGAGCAAAATTACCGACAAAGAGGTTGTAACAGGAACTGTTACCTCCATGAACAAACGCGAAGTGGTTGTAAACATCGGATTCAAATCTGATGGTGTGGTTTCCATGAATGAGTTTCGCTACAATCCTGATCTGAAGATTGGCGATGAAGTGGAAGTTTACATTGAAAGCCAAGAAGATAAAAGAGGACAATTGATCCTTTCTCACAAAAAAGCACGTGCTTCCCGCGCATGGGATCGCGTGAATGCAGCACTCGAAAACAATGAAATCATCAAAGGATACATCAAATGTCGTACTAAAGGTGGTATGATTGTTGATGTATTTGGTATCGAAGCATTCTTACCGGGATCACAGATTGACGTGAAGCCAATCCGCGATTACGACATGTTTGTTGATAAAACGATGGAATTCAAGGTGGTTAAAATCAACCCAGAATACAAAAACGTTGTTGTATCACATAAAGCACTGATTGAAGAGGAACTGGAACAACAGAAGAAGGAAATTATTTCTAAACTGGAAAAAGGACAGGTTCTTGAAGGTGTTGTTAAGAATATCACATCTTATGGTGTATTCGTTGACCTTGGGGGTGTTGACGGTCTTGTTCACATTACAGACCTTTCATGGGGTCGCATCCAGCACCCGGAAGAGGTTGTTAAACTGGACGATAAGATTAACGTTGTAATTCTTGATTTCGATAATGAGAAAAGACGTATTGCACTTGGTCTGAAACAGCTTACTCCTCATCCTTGGGATTCTCTTAGCGAGACTCTTAAAGTGGGTGATATAGTTAAGGGTAAAGTGGTTGTTATGGCCGACTACGGTGCATTTGTGGAAATTGCTCCGGGTGTAGAAGGATTAATTCACGTTTCTGAAATGAGCTGGACTCAGCATCTTCACAGCGCTCAGGACTTCATGAGTGTAGGTGATGAAGTTGACGCTGTTATCCTGACACTTGATCGTGAAGATCGTAAAATGTCGCTCGGCGTTAAACAGCTTAAGCCGGATCCATGGGAAAGCATTGAAGAAAAATTCCCTGTTGGAAGCACTCACAAAGCAAAAGTACGCAACTTTACCAATTTTGGTGCATTCGTGGAAATTGAAGAGGGTGTTGAAGGATTAATCCATATCTCTGACCTTTCGTGGACAAAGAAGATTAAACATCCGAGTGAAGTTACTGAAATTGGATCTGAAATTGAAGTACAGGTACTTGATATCGACAAGGAAAACCGTCGTTTAAGTCTTGGACACAAGCAGCTTGAAGAAAACCCATGGGATGTATTTGAAACTATTTTCACTGTTGGTTCTATTCATGAAGGTACTATCATCGAAATGCTTGATAAAGGTGCTGTAATTTCATTGCCTTACGGTGTTGAAGGTTTTGCTACTCCAAAACATCTGGTAAAAGAAGATAATTCGCAGGTTGGTCTGGATGAGAAACTTGAATTCAAGGTGATTGAGTTTAACAAGGATGCAAAACGTATTATTGTTTCTCACAGCCGTATTCACGAAGATAATGCCGGTGAAGAATCAAGAAAGAAAGGCAAACGCACCAGCAAAAAAGAGAGCGGAATTGAAAGCGCTGCTGCTACTCCTGCAATGGAAAGAACAACTCTTGGAGATATCGAAGAACTAGCTGCTCTGAAAGAGAAGCTGGACAATCAGAAGGTTGAAGCTTTCAAGAAAGAATCGAAGAAAAAAGCTGAGAAGGAAGCTGAAGCTGAAACTGAAGAAGTAGTTGACGAAGTTGAAACTGTTGAAGAAGAAGCTAAGGTTGAAGTAGAGGCAGAAACAAAAGTTGAAGCTGAAGTTAAAGATGCTGAAGCTGAAGTTGATTCTGAACAGGAAGAAGATAAAGAATAAATTTTCTAATTAATAATTTAAAGGGGTAGTTCACATTAAGAATTACCCTTTTTTTTATTTCAATTTACTGAATACTAAACCTTATATTTTATAAAATGGAGTGTAAAATAATGAAGTAAACATTTCATTTTAATCATAAAAGTCGCGTTGATTGAAACATAAACAGACCATAGTTTGTTATGGGAAATGTAATAATTACCAATAAATATTAACAGATAATGGAACCAATAAGGGAGAAAACGGTGCCGGGTAATCGTATCAATGTTATTGACGCACTCAGGGGATTCGCACTATTGGGAGTGATCCTGATACATATCTTACAGTTGTTCGGTTATTCATCCGTTAACATGCCTGATGCTGCGAGGTTCCCGTTGTTTGACAGAGTTGTTCAAATGATTGCAAACTATGTAATTGCAGGACGTTTTATAAATATTTTCTCCTTCCTGTTTGGACTCAGCTTTTTTATACAGATGGACAGAGCATCTAAGAAGGGTGTGGATTTTCGTGGTCGCTTCCTGTGGAGAATGGTTATTCTTTTTGCGATTGGAATTATTGGAACAATTTTCACATACATGGATATACTATCGATTTATGCTTTCTTTGGTATAATTCTCGTTCTGCTTTTTCCATTAAAAAACTGGGTTTTAATCACAATAACAGCCATAATACTATTGGGATTGCCATTAATGACGATTGTTGGTTTCGATAATATCACACTGGAGCAGACAACCGCAATGGCTGCAAATCAACAAGTTGAACTCCAGTTCACTAAAAGTGAGATTATGAGTGTACTATCCAACGATATTGACGTGCCGGCTAATGGATCTTTTTTTGAAGCTGCAAAAGATAATCTGACAAGAAAGACCAGCGAAAAGTTGAACTTTCAATTCTTACTCAGTTCACGTGGTTATGTTACCTTTGCACTCTTTATATTAGGGTTTGTGGTTGGCAGAACCGGTTTTTTTGAAAAAGTAAACGTCAGGAGAAAGAAAAATTTTATACTTTTGATTGGGTTCATTATTGCTTCTGTTGTCATTGAACTTATTGGTCAATTGATTACTCCGGATAATCCAATAAACCTATTAATGCATATTTCACAGGGACAAGAAGTGCCCATGATTTCAATTATTACATCTACTCTGAATGATATAGGATCACTTTCTCAATCAGGAGTGCTAGCAATGGGATTTATAGTTTTATATCAAACTAAAGCGTTAGGGAAATATCTGGAGGTGCTTTCTTCATACGGACGCATGGGGCTGACTAACTATGAGATTCAGAATATTTCGGGAGCAATCCTGTTTTCAACCTGGGGATTTGGTTCATTCTTTAGCAGACTTGGTATGACTGAACTATTTTTACTGGGATTGTTAATATATACCCTTCAGATTATAATTAGCAGGCAATGGATGAAACACTTCCTGTACGGCCCACTAGAATGGTTCTGGCGATCTGGTACATATATGAGATGGCAACCATTCAAAAGAAGAAAAACTATTATTAATATTTAAAGCATGTTTTCAAATAACAGTCCATATCGTGATTTTTCGGAATTTTTGTCATCACGATTTCCATATAAAGTTCAAAAAATATCTATAAATGCAGGCTTTACATGCCCCAACAGAGACGGCACAAAAGGTCGAGGTGGTTGCACATATTGTAACAACCAGAGCTTCAGTCCGGGTTATGGCAAACCAACCAAGAGTATCTCTGAGCAACTGGCAGACGGCATTGATTTCTTCTCTCATAAGTATCCCGAGATGAAATACCTGGCATATTTCCAATCATATACCAACACTTATGAACTGCCTGAAATGCTGATTGAAAAATATGAAGAGGCTCTTGCCTACCCCGGTGTGGTGGGATTAATTGTGGGGACGCGTCCCGACTGTATGTCAGATGAACTGCTCGATTACTTTGAAACTCTAAGCAAAAAGACCTTTGCTTTGATTGAGTATGGCGTTGAATCGACTTTAAACAAAACTCTCGAGAGGGTAAACCGTCAGCACACTTATGAAGAGTCTGCCGAAATGATTTGCAAAACTGCAGACAGAAATATACCTGTTGGTGCACATATTATACTTGGACTTCCCGGTGAGACGGAGGAGGATATCCTTAATCATGCTGATAAGCTTTCGGAACTGCCATTGACAACACTAAAACTACATCAGTTACAGATTATAAAAGGTACTGCCATGGCAAAGGAGTTCAGACTATTGCCTGAGTCATTTTATCTTTTTGAGCTCGACGAATATATTGATCTGTGTGTTAATTTTGCTGAACGCCTGAATCCTGATATTTATATTGAACGGTTCACTTCGCAATCTCCCTCCAAGCTTTTGATAGCACCGGAGTGGGGACTAAAGAATTACGTAGTAAGAGAGAAAATAATAAAAAGATTCCGGGAAAGAGATACCTGGCAAGGTAAACTATCCCGGAATAAAGTATCTGTGTTATAACTACTGCTTGTTATTTCACATTAAGTTATTTCACATTAAAAGCAATTCTGAGTTCTTCTATCTCGGCATCTCCAATGGGTTGCAGTGATCCTATTGAAGCGGCCATCACCAACGAGTTTGCAGAGAATTCGGCAACCTCAAGATAGTCAAAACTATTTAGCAGCTTATCACCGGTAATAAAAACACTGTCGTTCTCAACCAGAACAGCTCTGTTATCTTTAAACATCTTTGCAACGCTGTCGATATCATTATATATCAACCCAAATGGAATTGATGGAACATCCTGAAGGAAGATCCAGCTCTCCGGAATTGTACGTACATCAAACCTGCTGCCACTCACTGCATGTGCCATAAGATTTATGGGTTGTGTGGATATAATTGAGTTGATATGCGGATTTAACTGATATATCCTCTGATGAAGTGCTACAGAGCGACTTGGCGTTTTACCTGCTTCTGCCATGCCATTCTTTATCTGCACGATATCACTTGGCACAATATCCCAGCGTGCAATATTACTGGGTGTAATAAGAAAATCATCTCCTCTCCACCGGGCAGAAACAGTGCCATACGTTGAAATCATCAATCCCTGATTACATGCCCTGCGGATTATATCTACCATTTCACTTCGCAATGCCCTTTCATCTGAGGGATAATCAACATCCATAAAATGAGACACATTTCTAGGGATATGATTCACATATTGAGATACCTGCTCGTCAGTTAAATATTTAACCTGACCTAATCTCTTTGCATTGATAATAGTACGGCAGCAGAATTCGAGAGTCTCAAATCGCTGATATGCATCCATCATATCTAAGCCGCCAAGCACAACACCATGATTCTCCATGATTATGGCTTTATAACGGGTATCCTGGAATTCATTGGCAATTTTATCACCAAGATCTTCACTTCCGGGAGTACCATAAGGGGCAAAACCTATATCACCACAAATATTGTGTGCCTGAGGTACTATCTTTGTATCTGGAACAATGCCGGCAATACTAAACGCAACCAATGCGGGCGGGTGAGCATGGATAATTGCTGTCATCTCAGGTCTTGCTTCATATATTGCTTTGTGAAAAGGCAGTTCCGAAGAGGGCTTATGTAATCCTAAGATTGTACCATCCTTTTTCACCTGCATAATATCTTTCACTGTAAGTGATCCTTTATCTACACCTGAGGGAGTTATCCAGATATCTCCATTTTTATCCTTAATAGATACATTCCCACCTGAGGTAGTGGTCATCCCGCTACTGTAGATTCTACCTATAATCACTTTTATCTGTTCGGTAGGATGCATTAATTTTGTATCTAGCTGTTTCATATTTCAGTATTACTTAATAATTTTAATTTATTCAGAACAGTAAAGATACAGAAAATTAGAGTGTGACTGCTAATCATTTAGCGCGTGATAGCAAAAATGTTTCTGCTTCAACACTCCACAAGCCATCGTGCCTACTGCATATTTCTGCCAGTTCTCTGTAAAACTCGTCTGTTTCGCCCAATTTACCAAAGTCGGATATTGCAGTTAGCGGCATATCAATATGTGTATAGATAAGCTTCTTTCCTCCTGGAATATTAGGTAGATTATTTGTTGTATCGGCAACTGCATTTAATCCTCCGATATGAGTTACCAATCCTGCAGGATCAAGTCCTTTACTCATGATATCCAATGCTTCTACCATATCATCATTATTCCCGCCACTTGTTCCAACTATATGAGTATATGCATAGTGCACATTATAGAAATTGAGCATGGCACTAAATTCTGTGTCGTTAGGTCCTGCAAAAAAGTTAAGACATCCATCAAATCCAAGAATGGCGTCACCCTGTTCAACTACAGGTCTTACCGGTGCAAATACAAATACATCGTCGTATCCTGTGCCTCCAGTTTTGTCCCTAAGTACTTTCACCGGATCATCAATATTTCCGGTATTTAAATATATAAGATCAATGCCGCGAGATGCAGCAAATTCAGTAGTGTAGATAGTAGCCGCCCTGTCGAGTCTGGTCTGATCCACATCAGTAACTACCAACAAAGAAGGCTTACGGTCTTCCCTGTGAAGCACATAGTTTATTGCAGCAAGTCCCATTGGACCCACACCCGCCAGAATAGCCATTTTGCCACCATCAACAATCTCCATTTTGTGCTCATAACTCCCAGGAGTTGTGTGATAATTTGCATGCATTGCACCAATCACACATGACAGTGGCTCAGCCAAAGATGCAGGATAATAACCTTCTCCGTTGTATATCAACAGGCAGTCCTGTTCCATAACTTCGTTAGGAATAATCACGTAGGTAGCATCGCCTCCTATGTACTTGTAACTGTAACCTGGAGCGCTCAGCAGTCCAACCGGTCCATTCTCGTAATATAGAGCGGGTTGAATAGAGAACTTGTCTCCTGCTTTAAATTTATGTGCCCATTTAGAGCCCACTTCCAGAAGTTCTCCCGAAAATTCGTGACCAATTATAATTGGATTTTCTGCAACATCGTCTGGTACTCTTTTATGATCAGCTCCTTGTGATGATGCCTTATAAGAAGACATACAAATTGAGTCTGAAACAACCTTTGCCAATATCTCATCCTCTTTTATAGGAGGCAACTCAAATTCCTCAAGACGAAGGTCTTTTTTTCCGTATAATCTTACAGCTTTTGTTTTCATATTATTTAAAATTTTGCCGATAACCAGAATTCATGGTTTATGACCGGCGTTTTAATTCAACATTACCTGTCCACCCGTGATAGGAAGGGCCTGACCGGTCTCACCGCTCTGCTCCATAAGATAAAGTATTCCTTTTGTTACATCTTCAGGAGAACACCCTTTACGCATAGGTACTTTGGATAGATAGAACTTTTTCACATCTTCAACAGTTTTTGCACCCGGCACCTTACCCGCTCTCAGATATTGAATGAAGAGTCCGTTTTCGGGGTCACTCCAAAGCGGTCCTTCATAAAAGTTACCCGGACAAACAGAGTTCACCTTAATACGAAATGGTGCAAGCTCAAGTGCAAAAGACTGAGTAAGACCGATACCGCCAAACTTACCACCTGCGTAAGCAAAATTTGCTCTGCTGCCTTCAAGGCCCGATTTAGAATTTATCTGAATGATATCGGCAAAATATTCATCCGATGCATATTCGGTTTGTATTTTCATCACCCTGCTCACTACTTTAGTGCAGTAGAAATAGGCGCTATAATTTATCTTGGTAACAAAATCAAAGTTCTCAGGAGTCATATCTTCCAATCCTCCGGCTCTAAGCACTCCCGCATTACTGATAAAGCAATCTATACCGCCAAACTCGCATACAGTTTCATAAACAAGATTCTCTAAGTTTATTAAATCTGCAACATTTGTTTTCACAAAAATGGCGCTATTGCTTTTAGTGAAACTCATAAAACTCTCGGCAGTCTCTTTTCCCTTATCTTCATTCAGGTCGGCAATAACAATATTAGCACCCTCCTTTATCAGGCAGTTACCAATTCCTTCACCAAAACCTTGTGCTGCACCGGTTATAATAATTATCTTATTTTCGGCACGGCCTGCTGAATTTCCTGCTGCCACGCTTCTGCGATAATTTTCCACTTCCCAGGTGTCAATAAAATTTATCTGCTCATCTGTCATAGGATGAGGACCGCCAAAAGATCTGGAGAGATATGCAACCTTCATTGCATCTTCATAGACATCCAGAAGAATATCACATTGTTTGGCATTATCTCCAACAGCTACAAGTCCTATTCCTTTTATAAGTAACACCTTTGGCTGGTAACCAAACCTGGCAGTGAATTCAGGAATATTTTTTTTTGATTCCTCCAAAATCACACCTGCATCTTTTCCGTTCAGGAAGATATAGTTTGATTTGCAATAAACAATAGCATCAGGAGTAAATGGTTTGATAATATCTTTTTGATTCTCTTCACTTTCACTAAAGTAACTGATCAATTTGTTATTGCGAATCCTCAAAGTTTTCAGTTCTTTGTCAGAAAGCATCATCCTGATTGCAGGAATTATTTCTACCACATTTTCGGGTACATCAACATCACCCGTAGGCAGCTGTTCGTTAATTGCCCCCTCCAACTTGGCAATAATTTCATCATAGATTGATTTGATCTCCTCAATTGTTTTGGCAGCCACAAAAATACCATGGTTCTGAAGCCAGATTACCTGCGCCTCTTCTTTGTGCTTTGACCTGTATTCCTCAAGCTTATCGTTTACCTTATTAAAGAGCACATATCCAGGATCTGTGTACTCAACAAAAAGAGCCTTATCGCCAAAAAGTCTTTTCAGCTCACTTTCTGCATTTACTGCACAAAGCAGTCCGTTTACAGCTGTAGGGTGCAGATGCACCACAAATGGATAATCAATTACATTATGCATAGATGTTTCTACAGACGGCCGCTTACCCTTCGTAATAGTAGCTGCTGACAGGTCATCCTTAACCTGCCTTTCCCTCTCAAATACATCTTTGCTATATTCTTTTTCTGACATTGGATTAAGCATAGCCCTGTCGAGAATGGCAAAACCATCTTCGGTTATTGTGGCCAATGATGCACCACTTGCTTTAACCCAGATTTTCTCATTGTTTTTATATGAAGTATTTCCGCCGCCCGCAATCACAAAACGATTGTCACGCCCGTAAAATTGCGATATCTCAATAAGTTCATCAATCTCTTTCATTTTATCCCACTCTCTGTTTTATTAACTCATGTCCCAACTTAACAAACTCATCACGCTTGGAGCGATCTGCTGCTCCTACTTCATCCACATAACCTTCGAGACCTTGTGAAACTACATGTTGATGGGCTGCAATAACACAAGCACCTTCATAGTTTATTTTCTTCAACCTGCTTGTAAGTGGTGTCCTTCCTCTTGCAAAAAGCTCAATAGGCTCCATTACAGGAGAATTGTGTTCACTTCCAAAAGTTACCACAAATCCTTTGTCATGAAGATAGCTTGCATACTTCTCCAATAACTTTAAATCATTACGGGTGGTGATAAATTCCACCGAATGGAAGCCACGCTCTGTAAGTTGCTCTGCAACTTTCTCAAGATCACCCTCAAAATCGGTATACTCACCTTTGGGATTATCTGCCAGGAAAGGATATGTAGGTATTCCACCTGCGGCAACAATTATATCGCATACACTTTGCACAGGCAAAAAAGCAGACGAATCCTCAGCTACAAAGGCTTTTCCTCCCGCTTTAAGAAGATTAGACCTGATCTCATTCTCTACTCCGGCAATATCAGTAAAGGAAGATTTAAGCTCTTTACCTTCAAATATTGTTCTGAAAAGCGATGATATAGCAGTTTCATCATCTTTGCAAAACTCATACGCTTTCATTCGCAATGCTCTTGCAAGATGTCTTTCGCGAAATGATCCCTGTGTAAGTTCTTTTTTTATCCACTGGAGGTTTAGCTCAAAGCCAACTTTCAACTCTTTAAGATAACGGTTAAGCTTATGAAACATAGCCTCCACCTGATTATTGGATTCTGCCTCAACTGCTTTTAGTTCTGAAGCATAAGGCTCAGGCAGTGTAAAGGGATAGCTTATCCCCTTACCGCTAAGATAGGTACGACCCGGATTTGCAGGATCATTAACCCTCAATCCGGCGTTCTGATCCTCCTGGTTAAGGCTTATAAACTCGATACCAAAAAGTGGATAGATCTTTCTTTTATCACATCCTTTTCTCCACTCCTCATAACCTCTGGTAGTATAGAAGTCGTTTATACCAACCACTTTTACATCTTCAGCAACTGCTCTGTCCAATGCATCGTCGATATCACGGAATGCACTGAAAGAATAAGGTGTATGCAGATGTGCGTTTACATTCAGCATAATAGATTGTTTTTATTTAAAAAGGCATCAATCTTTATTAAATACCTCTCTTGGACCTTTTAACCAGCTCCCCGTCTGTGAAGTTTTGACCGGGTATATAATCCTTCAGTGGCTGAATTCTTTCGTGAATCATATCGATAAACCAGCTTGGCTGGGGAAAGAAAGAATCTTCCAGCTCATGCGCAGGAGTAATCCAGTTGCGTGAACCCAAAACACATACGGGTGCATCAAGATAGTCAAATGTCAGCTGACTGATATTTGTAGCCAAGTCATTAAGGAAAGAGCCCCTCTCAGTTGCATCACCGGCAATAATTATCTTTCCTGTCTTCTTTACTGATTCAATTACCTTTTCATAGTTAAATGGAACCAGTGAACGGGCATCTATGACCTCAGCACTCATACCATACTTTTCTTGCAGTTCATCAGCAGCTTTCAGTGCCTGGTAAAGTGTGTAACCCACGGTTAAGAATGTTATATCTTCTCCAGATCTCTTTATATCAGGCTCACCCATCTCTATTTCGTAATATCCTTTCGGCACGCCGCCTTCATGAAACTGTTCACCTATATCATATATGCGCTGACTTTCAAAGAATATAACAGGGTCTGTTCCCTGCAGAGCTGCATTCATCAACCCTTTGGCATCATAAGGTGTTGCAGGGAAGCAAACCTTTATACCGGGGATATGTGCAACAAGCGAGGTAAGATCTTGTGAGTGCTGTGCGCCATATTTTGAGCCAACTGACACTCTTACAACCACCGGCATCTTCAATACGTTTCCACTCATTGCCTGCCACTTGGGAAGCTGGTTGAAAATCTCATCACCTGCGCGACCTATAAAGTCGCAATACATAATCTCAGGAATAACGCGACCGCCGCACATTGCATAACCAATGGCTGTACCAAGAATTGAAGCTTCCGAAATAGGAGAGTTAAACAAACGGTTATATGGCAAAGACTCTGTAAGTCCATTATATACAGCAAATGCACCGCCCCAGTCACGGCACTCTTCGCCATAAGCAACCAGTGATGCATCTTTATAAAAGCGATCGATTATTGCTTCAAATATACCATCGCGCAGCTGATACTGCTTCATCTTGCTGAACGGTTTTCCATCAGCATCAAAAGCAAACCTCTCTTTATTGGCAATCTTCTTTACACGAGGGTTTTCCTCCATTGGAATCAACACTTCCGGTTTTGCATCAGAAAAGCTGTCCACTGAACCATTGGAAAACATCATATCACCAATAACTTCGGCATTTTTCATCCTTGGCGAAATATTGTCATCTATGGCTTTCAGGAACATCTCGTTTATCAGTTTTCCTATATTATCGTTTATATTGTCCAGGTCAGACTGAGTAGCAACCCCTGCCTCTATCATCTGCTTACCGAAGCTAAGGATACAGTCTTGAGCTTCCCAGGCTTCAACCTCTTCTTTGGTGCGGTATGATGATGCATCAGAAGGTGAATGTCCGCTGTAACGGTAAGTAAGCACATCCAGTAAAACGGGACCTCTTTTCTCTTCAATAACCTTGCGCTTGCGTTTATAGGCATCTATCACGGCAAGTGGATTATAACCATCCACACGCTCAGCATGCATCTGATCAGGATTTACTCCTGCACCAATACGTGCGGCAATGTCATAACCCATGGTTTCACCACTGGTCTGTCCACCCATTCCGTACTGATTATTCATTATATTGATGATTACAGGTAGTCCTCCCTGCATATCACCTTTCCAGAGCTCTCTGAACTGGTCCATTGCTGCAAAGGTGATTCCTTCCCAAACGGGACCACAAGCCATGGCTGCGTCACCTATGTTAGCAACAACTAACCCTGGTTTACGATTTACTTTCTTATAAAGTGCTGCACCAACTGCAATATCGCCTGAACCTCCAACAATAGCATTATTTGGATAAACTCCGAAAGGAGTAAAGAATGCATGCATCGAACCTCCCAAGCCTCTGTTGAAACCTGTTTCCCTGGCAAATATCTCAGCCAGTGTTCCATATACCAGAAATCTGCGAGCCAGCTCTTTCACTGAACCTTCAAAATCTTTCTTAACTATTTCATATATTGCTCCGTCAAAAAAACTTTCCATTATTTGCGTAAGCTGCTCATCGTCGAGCTTGTGGATAGCAGACATACCTTTTGCAATAATCTCTCCATGCGAACGATGGCTGCCAAAAATAAAATCATCCACGTTAAGTGTCCAGGCCATACCCACGGCGGCCGACTCCTGCCCTATTGACAAGTGTGCCGGTCCCGGATGATTATAAGGTGTTCCATTATATTCACCTTTTGTTTTAATAAGATTAATCATCGTTTCGAACTCACGAATCAAAGCCATATCATGATAAATAGCTTTAAACTCATCATTAGTGAAGTTCTCTTTCTCATCTTTAACACTTTTCTGATATTGATTTACCGGTATGGGCTGAAATTCAACATACCCTGGTTTTCGAACCTCATTAGGATCGATTGTCTGTACTTTTGGCATCTCTATATTGATTTATTTTGTTTTGATATTACCTGATTATTATATCCGGTTGTAGATATCTTGTTTACTATTTTATAAATATTGTTAGAATCTGAAAACCACCTCTTTAAATATCTCGCTAACTGTTGGATGTGGGAACACAACCTCTTGCATCTCTTTAAGTGTCATTTCCTGTTCAATAGCCATACATGCTCCGAAAATAATTTCGCTTGAGGGATTGCCAAGTATATGAACCCCAATCACTTCACCATACTTTTCACCAACAATCACCTTGCATAAACCGTTTCCACCTTCGTTTTCAGCTACGAAACGTCCGGCATAAGCCATAGGCAGCTTTACCACCTTATATGCGATACCTTTAGCTTTTGCACTCTCTTCAGTCTCTCCCACTCCGGAAACTTCGGGGTTAGTATAAACCACACCAGGGATAGCATTATATCGCATAATATCGGATCTTCCGGTGAGATTATTAACTACTACCTCGCCTTCGCGACTCGCTGTATGGGCAAGCAGAGAAAATCCGGTAACATCACCTGCAGCAAATACTCCGGGAACATTTGTACGCATCTTCTCATCTACTTTTATCCCGTTACGGAAAAGCTCTACGCCTATATTTTCGAGTCCAAAACCTTTAGTAATCGGTCGGCGACCCACGCTTAGCAGTATCTTATCTCCTTCTACAGTGTGCGTATCTCCATCTTTCTCAAATATGACTTTGTTACCATCTACCTTTGTAACCTTGGAATTAAGGTTAAACTTAATACCTTTCTTTGTATAGATCTGACGCAGCATTGCTGATAATTCAGGGTCCATACCTCCAATTATCTCCGGTAGCATCTCAACAACGGTAACTTTAGTTCCCAGACTGTTATATAAGCTGGCAAACTCCATTCCTATTACACCACCGCCAATCACTACAAGTGATTCGGGACGCTCTGTAAGTTCAAGAATCTCTCTGTTGGTAACTACTACATCTCCCGCTTCCTTTAATCCGGGTATAGGAGGTATTGATGATTCCGAACCTGTACAGATTAGTATGTTTTTGCCAATATATTTTTCATCATTACAGATTACTTCAATCCCTTCAGAGGAACGGCTTTTTATATAGGCCTCACCTTTTACAACCTCAACCTTATTAGATTTCAAACTGCTCTCAACACCAAGAACAAGCTTCCTTACAACTTTCTTCTTGCGTGAAACCATTTTACCATAATCGAAAGTTATGTTATCACCGAAAACACCATACTTTTCTCCATGTAGTGCATTTTCGTATGTCTTGGCACTATACAGCAATGTTTTGGTAGGGATACAGCCTTCATTAAGGCAAACACCACCGATCGCACTTTTCTCAAACAAAACTACTTTTAGTCCTGCATGTCCGGCTCTTTCTGCGGCTACATATCCGGCCGGTCCTCCGCCAATAATCAGTAAATCTATCATATTATATATCTATTTCAAGTGTTTCTATTTCTATTGCAATCTGTTTCAGGAATCTTGTTGCTTCTCCGCCATCAAGTGAGCGATGGTCGTAAGTCAGACTTAGTCCGATATGTGGTACAAAAGCATATACTCCATCACCCAGATCTTTTGGTCTGGGGAGTATAGTGTTCACACCCAGGATAGCCGACTGCGGCAAATTTATAACAGGAGTAAACATCTCTACTCCATAATTGCCCAGGTTGGACACTGTAAACGTACCTGCTTCTGAAGCCAGGATGTCGGGATTTACTTTTCCATTTCTACAAGCTGACGCAACCTCTTTTAAATGATTTGACAGACCTTTAAGCGAAAGGTCGTCAGCGTTACGTACAACAGGAACCATCAATCCCCTCTCTGTATCAACAGCCAGACCAAGGTGGACTTTGTGGAAATATCTCTTTGTTTCACCAAGGAAATGGGTGTTCACTTCAGGGAATTTCTTCAATGCCTTAATAACAGCAAAGCAGACCATATCGTTCAGAGTGATATTTACACCCAGTGTTTTTGCATCTAAAGCGGATTTAATCTGTTTGCGCAGATCAAGTATCCTGCGGGCATCTGCACCTAAATGGTGAGTAAGTTGTGCTGAATTCTGCAGCGATGAGTGCATCGAACGTGCAATTATTTTGCGCATATTGGAAATCTTGCGATCCTCATAATCCTGACCATAGACAGAATTGTAGGGGGCAGCAAGATCAGAAGCCCTGGATGCACCGGCAAGACCTGTTCCTGTTTCTTGTGGTTGCATTCCCTGCTCTGTTGCAACTCGTTTTGCGAGCGGAGTCATTTTAGGACGATTCTTCAAATACTGCTTCACATCACTTTCTATAATCCTCCCCTTTGGACCACTACCCTTTATTTGGGTAACGTCAACCGCTTCCTTCTCACTTAGTCTTTTTGCTCTTGGAGAAATAAAGAGGGCATCAGTATCACCTCTGTCTGATAAGCTGTCATTTGCCAGCGACGAGATTTCAGAACCTTTCTCTACACGGGTAGTAGTCGATTCAACTGCCTCTTTTACCTCAACTTTGTCTATTGTTTTTAAACCTGCACTCTCTGTCATCAGTGATGAGATATCTTCTCCCTGTTCACCAATCACCATCATATTCTCAAGCACAGGCACCTCGTCTCCTTCACCGTAAAAGATCTCAAGGACTACTCCATCTGCCGGAGACTCTTCCTCAAACGAGGCCTTATCTGTCTCATAAGAAAAGAGGACATCCCCTTTCTTTACGCTATCACCTTTTTTCTTGTTTATTTCTGATATTATACAACTCTCCACTGATTGCCCTTGCTTGGGCATAATTACAACAACTGCCATTTTAAATGATTTTAAGTAAAAGATGTACTACAAATGTATTCAATTCAACTCTTTGTATTATTCAATTATTGATTTTTAAGCTATGTTATTTGATACTAATTCCGTGTCTGATATTATCCTGCCCAAAGGATATTCCGATTGCAAGAATAATACTTATAAAAAGGGTGATACTTTTACTCATATTTATTTAATGTTGATTCTCTATAACAAAACTTCCTTTCAGCTTTATGTCATTGGAGGAAGCACCTATCATTACCGTAAATTCGCCAGGTTCCACAACCCTCTGCATATCTATATTATACAATGTAAGGTCATCAAATTGGAGGGTGAGTTCTGCACGTTTTGTCTCTCCAACCTTTATACTGATCTTATCAAAACTCTTTAATTGAATTGGGGCAATGGATACTGAACTGAAATTATCGCGAAGGTATAGCTGTACTACCTCTTCACCATCATTATCACCTGTATTTGTAACATTACAGCCTATTTTCACACTCTCTTTTTCTACCGCAACAGAAAGGTTGCTGTATTCAAATTCACTATAGCTTAATCCATATCCAAAAGGATACAAGGGTGAGCTGCTCTCTTCTACATAATTTGCCTGCCTGCCTAAAGAGTAGTATATGGGCAACTGCCCAACTGAGCGGGGTACAGAAATTGGTAATCGTCCTGAGGGATTATAATCACCAAATAGTATATCTGCCAGAGCATTACCTCCCTCCTGACCGGGATACCAGGCGGTCAGCAGTGCGTCTGCTCTTTCTGATGCCATGTTCATATCCAGAGGACGGCCCTGAATATAGATAACTATCAGAGGCTTGTCTGTATCTGCAAGTGCTGACATCAGTTCTTCCTGATCACCAAGCAGATTGAGACTGCTTCTGTCATAACCTTCACCCGACTCCATATCAGACAGGATCTCATTACCCACATCTGAAACGGTTGCGGCTCCTGTATCTATATACTCTGTATTGAAATCCCTGGCGCTTGACCCGCCGACAACAAGTATCACTGCATCAGACTTATTTGCAATCGCCACAGCTTCAGCAATATTGGTTTCTGTTGTATCTCTTATGTTGCAACCTTTAGCATATCTGACAGCTGTGTTATTGCCAACGGCTCTTTTAATACCATTAAGAACTGTAACAATATTACTCCTTTCCTGTGGTGCTGTATAATCACCAAGCTGATTATATATATTGTCGGCATTGGGTCCAATCACTGCTACAGAACTAATATTTTTATCCAAAGGCAAAATGTTATCACTGTTTTTCAGCAAAACTATACCTTCTCGGGCAACCTGACGTGCCAACTGTTTGTGTGACTCACTTCTTACCTGCTTGTATGCCTGAGCCGGATCCACATAAGGGTTCTCAAAAAGTCCCATTTCAAACTTAAGCTTCAGAATATTGGCAACAGCAGTGTCAATATCTTCCATTGCAACAAGCCCCTCTTCCAAAGCAGCTTTAAGATTCCTTCCATAAGCATTGCCACCCAGATCAGCATCAACACCTGCCTTTAGTGCCATACTCGAAGCATGCTTCACGGAAGGAGCCACCCGGTGTGTTCCTGCAATTCCCTCTATACTGCCAAGGTCCGAAAACACGAATCCGTCAAAACCCCACTCATCACGCAAAACATCTTTCAAAAGATATCTGTGAGCTGTTGCAGGTACTCCATCAATAGAGTTGTATGAAGTCATAACACTCTTAACTCCCGATTCTGCTGCTTTTCTAAATGGAAATAAATGATTTGCAAACAGATCTCTTTTGCCAATATTAGCCATCTGACCATTATGTCCCCCAGTGGGTACTCCATAAGCTGCAAAGTGCTTGGGTGTTGAATAAACATGTCTGCCATCACTAATTTCATCTCCCTGAAACCCATTTATAAAAGCTACTCCAAGCTTTGCGACAAGCATAGGATCTTCTCCGAACGTCTCCTCAACCCTCGACCATCTTGGTTCTCTTGCCAGGTCCAAAATGGGACCATAACCAATATGTGCTCCTTGTAGTCGGGTCTCAAATGCTATCACCTCTGCCATTTTATTAATCAGCTCCGGATTCCAAGTACTGCCTTGTCCCAGTCCTGTCGGAAAAACGGTTGTTCCAATTGCCATGTGCCCATGCATACTCTCTTCTGCAAAAAACAGAGGTATCCCCAAACGGGTTTCTTCTACAACATGTCTCTGCAACTCATTCAACGCTTTGGCTGACAGTTCAGGATTAAGTCCTGTTTTCAATGTTTTCTGTGTCCATGGGTCTGCTCGCAAGGTTGCCCAGAAACCTCCCGGAGGCATAGCTTGCATTCGGTCAACAAACTGCTTCGAAGGCTCAACTGTGTGATCATCAATCTTTGTGTACATTTCCCAACCTGTCGGGAAGCACAACTGACCGATTTTCTCTTCTGTAGTCATCCGGCTCAATAAATCACTGACTCTGGCATCGACCGATGCCGACGGATTTTTGTAAACCTCTTGTGCCAAAGATGCTGACAAAACACCAAACAGGCAGATTATGGATGCTATACCTACTCTACTTTTCATTATTATTTCACTGTTTTAAATGAAAATACTAATGGTAAGTTTTCTGAGCCTCCTGTTTTTGGTAATTCAATGATCGTCTTATCTCCTTCAACTTTCCATTTTACCCTCTTATTTGTAAGCAACGAAACAACATTGCTGCCTTTTACCGGCATGCTTCCTTCCCACTCTATCACAGAAGGCATATCCTTTCCTTTCTCAGGAATATAATGTGCATAGATAGTCTGATTATCTTTATCTGCCGTGAACCATACATTCCCACTGTTATAGTTCGGAGTAATGCGTGTATTATAAATTCCTTTGCCGTTTATTTCAAGCCAATCACCTATATCATTCAGAATTTCTTCTACTTCAGGCTGAATGATTCCCTCAGGTGTAGGACCCACTCCGAGCAGCATATTACCGCCTTTTGCCGTTACCTCAATCAACATTGCTATCACTTCAGCAGGAGTCTTGAATTTTGCATCGGGTATCCATCCCCAGTCACTACTCAGCGGTATGCAGCTCTCCCATGGATACGGTAGTTGCTCCATAGGAATGGAACGCTCGGGTGTCTGATAATTTTCATACTTACCTCTGATGGTACGATCAACAATAATTAAATCGTTCTGATACTTACGTGCCATACCTGCAATCTTATCCATATCAATATCTTGTCGCGATGGAGCCACCCATCCGCCATCGAGCCAGAGAATATCTATTTCACCATAACCTGACATCAATTCTTCCAGCTGATTGTATGTGAAATTCTTGAAATTCTCCCACCGCTCCGGATGACGCTCAATCTTGTAGTTAACATTCCTGTTTGGAGTTGCAAAATAATCCCACCAGTAATACTGACTATGCCAGTCGGGTTTAGAAAAATAGGCTCCAACCATAAAATCTTTCTTTCTGAATGAGTCAAACACATATTTTGCAACATCTGCTTTGGGATGATCTTTAAAAGGACCGTTTGCAATAGAGAAATCGGTCTGCTTTGTATCAAACATATTGAACCCGTCGTGATGCTTTGTTGTGAATATCGCATACTTCATACCTGCTCTCTCCATAATACTGCTCCACTGATCAGGATCAAAATCAACGGGATTAAACTTGTCTTTCAGTCCCCAGTACCATCTTTTATACTCAACATAATTCATAGTGCTGTCTCGGGGGATCCAATCTACATCTTCTGAACAGATCGACCATGACTCCACAATTCCGGGAACAGAGTAAAGTCCCCAGTGAAAAAGCACTCCAAACTTAAGATCCTGCCATTCGTCAAGCTGCTCAAGTACCTCTTTTTCTTCAGGCCAAACATATTCTGACGATCGCTCATGCACAAATCCCTCTTGTGTTTGTGTAAGAAAGTCAAGTTCACTTACGGTTACATACTTCTCATCACCTGCAGTACCGGTGGCAACCAGACGAATATATCTTGTGCTGAAAGGTGTTGCGAAATAGTGAGTACGGGGTGTAGGATCATTAATCAGATTGCCGAACTCAAACGTATCAGCTGTTTTCCAGTTCTCTCCGTTTTCACTAATCTGTATCTCACCTCTTGAGATCATGCCGTTGGGATGAAATGTTTGTGGTGTGTAAACAAATGCTTTTAAATTATACAGAGCACCCAGATCCAGTGCAATATAATGGTTTTCATCACTTTCACCTGATTGCCAGTAGGTACGGTTCACAGCATCAAAAGCATTAAGGGCAGCTCTTCTGTCAGTCTCGCTGCTGACACCAAGTAGTTTCCAATCTTTCTTAACTAATCCAAACTCCTCACTTTTAACAGCTCCTCTGACATTGTTAATATAAGAAACCGCTTTAAGAATATTATGTTCAACTTTAATCGGACTTTCATATTTCATGGAGCTTTGTGTAGGTTCTGATCCATCAAGGGTGTAGAAGATCTCATAACCTGCGTTAATGTTGTCTGCAGCATTATCTCCTGTAGGATTCCAGTTGAACTCAGTTTGCAATGGAGCTATGGTCACCAGCCCCTCTTTATCACGGGTAAATGCCAGTTGTGGCGGACGTGTATTGTAATAATGGGCAGAAATATGACTGATAGCAGGAGTTAACCGTGACTCCAAAACACGAATCCTAATCCTGTCTGTTGTCACTTCAGGAAACCTCAGGATACGCTTGTAACCAATATTGGTTGCTGTGGCTATCTCTTTCCACTCATTGTCAACCCAAGCATCAACTGCATGTTTTTCAACACGCTCACTATGTGTAGCTATCGCTTCCTGAAGCATAAGACGGTTAAATGTTTTCTGTGCCGGCAATGTTATAACAATCTCACCTTTATCCAACAAAATATATGTGTCAGGATTATCGTCCAAAACTTCTTTAGGACCAGTTGCACCGTCAAAAAGATTATTGCCATAGGTCTGGTGAATGCGATTCCCAACCTCTTCAAGCACTTCTACATCGCGTGGTGAAAATTTCCCTTCCCTGTTTGGCGGAATATTCAGTAAAAAGATTGAATTACCTCCAACAGAACGTTCGTATATATCAAAAACATCATCGGCACTTCTCACTTTCTGATTTGTATCATCACGATAAAACCACCCCTCACGAATTGAAGTGTTTGTCTCTGCCGGCTGATAGTGAAGATAGTTGGCTTTGTACAGCACTTCGCGTGAACCAAGATCCCTGTCTGTCATATCATGAAATTCTGTAGCAGTGCCGGGATTCTCTTCGTAGGTCACAACATTCCATTCAGTATCCCTTGTTGCACCGGCTTCATTGCCGCACCACCTTATATCCTCACGACCAAATATCACTGCTTTGGGCGCAAGAGTGCGAATAAGCTCTCTCCAGGCGGTATAATTGTATGTCTGCCCTCCTTTTCTTTTAGGATGTGCACCGTCAAACCAAACTTCGTGAATCTCTCCATACTCCGTAAGTATCTCAAAAAGCTGATTCAGAAAATATTCGTTGTAGTCATCTACTACAAATTCAAACTGTGTCTTGTTCTTAAAGGGGCGACCCTCAACTTCACGCGGTATAGTTCTCTTGGTGTACTCACTCAGATTGCCATACAATCCTTCAGGATTCTCAATCTGATACAAATCGGCAGGTGAGAGGTAAACGCCAAGTTTTAAGCCATACTTTCTGCAAGATTCCGAAAGATCTTTCAGGATATCTCCCTTACCGTCACGAAAGGGGGTGGACATAATCCCGTGATTTGTGTACCTGCTTTGCCATAACACAAAACCATCATGATGTTTAACAGTCAGAATCACCATCTTCATTCCGGCATCTTTCATGGCACGGCACCACTGATCTGTGTCAAGCGTTTTCAGATCAAAGACCTCAGGGTCTTCCATACCGCTTCCCCACTCCATACGGGTGTATGTGTTGGGACCAAAGTGAATAAAGGCTATAAACTCGTTCCTCAACGCATCCAGTTGATTTTCAGTAGGAACTACGTGAGCTGCTTTATTTATTATCGCCTCTTTAGTATCACCTTCCTCTACTTTAATTGTATTCTGAGTGTTTTGAGAATACACCTGTATAGTCAGAAAAGCTCCAAAAATTAATATTGCAATCTTTCTCATTTTTCTTTTTAAAATTAAATAATCAACTTATAAAGTTACGCTTTTCTGCTCAGAAACTTATATAATAATTTTTATATTAATTAGATTTGCATTCACTTAACTGTGCTGTACTGTGCTGATATATCCACAAAAATATTAAACGGTACAGGACTTAACAAATATTTCTATATGTTATAAAACACAAATATAGAATTACATAAAGTCAATAACTTTCTTTTCAACATAATATTAATAAAAAAGAGAAATCAGATTTACACACTGTATCTCTGATTCCTCTTAAAAGGTTAGGATTATATATTACATATTTGGTCCTTCACCCCATTGCGGTGAGCCTATATCCTGCCAGATCCGCTCCGAATTAAGTTTAGGTCCTGAACCAACAGAAAGTCCCTGCGTCTGATATGAATTTATTAAAATATCATACATCAAATCTGTTGGTGATGGCTGATTCAGTGCCATTCGTCTCGGTATTGCCGATGTTGGCACTTCAGCATAAACCATGCGAGGAAACAAATCAGATCCAATAATCGGTACACCCGACCTGCGGGCAGTTGTGTACTGATCAATGGGCTGAAGTGAGAAGTGTACTATCTGCTGCAGATAAACCTTCTCAAGGTCTGAAGCCTGATCACCCGTTAACTGATAAGCAGGATTAGCCATCATTGTCTCAATCTCTCCATCTACAAGATCAATAGGTTCCTCATTAGGATCATAACCTCCATAAGTGGTACCATAATATGGTATTTTATTATTAGCTGCCAGTCTGTCGTAATTTCTAACTGACGCATCCAGAGCACGGTTAAAATAAGCTGATGCGTTCTCGGGCAGAGTTGCACCTAAAAGCGCAAATTCAGCAAGATACAGATTCACTTCTGCTGATGTCATATAGATACCCCACCATGGCACATCTTCAGTATCACGTATTGCCTGATCACCCGGTATAATAGGATAATTGAAGTCTATTCTGCCGTAAAGCATCTCCTGCTGGAACATTGAGTATGGACGGTAAATAAAGTTTTCATTATATTTACTATGTTCAGTGTAGTTAAACCAGTCACCATACAGAGCATCCTGCTGTCCTGCATTAAACTCAAGAGGCAGTCCGTAGTAGCGAACCCATGGTTCCCCTGGTGCTTTCCAGCTTTGAAATGCATATTTACCATCTGTTCCAACTGTATAATTTACATTCTCCATCACAAATTGCGGAACGTCATCCTCTCTGCCTGCATCAAAAAACAGCTGTACAACTTTTGAATTCCACATATTTTTCTGAAATATAAAACGTACTCGGGGATCCCGGTTCTCAATCAAGAAATCAACCATTGTCATAGAGCCGCCGACAGACTGCAAAACAGAGTTGTTCCAGTTATATACATAGTCGGAGTTTGAGGTGGTGGCAGTTGCTTTGTTAAACAGGAAATCCTGCGATGAATTGCTTATAACACCTACAGGTGAAGAAGCAACCTGAGAAGCGATTTGCAATGCTCTTGCACGATCTTTATTAACCAAGCGTGCTGCAATCTTCAGCTTTAATGAGTTTGCAAGCCTTGCCCATTTTGCAGCATCTCCCTTGTAAACCATGTCCTGAGCACCAAGAAACACCTGATTGGTGGCAGTTGTAAGTACCTGAATATCATTATCCAGGTTTTGAAGCCAAAGATTGTAAAGATCTTCTACTCTGTCATACTTAGGTGTAATCGGACCGCCAAAAGCAACTTGTGCTGCTTCTGTATAAGCAATATCACCGGTGAAATCGGTGTCGTAAATTCCCATATAGATACACAAAACATCAAGTGCTGCAGAGTACTGAGCATATTTAGCGCTCTCTTCTTCCGGCATATTTGAACGTACAAACGTCAGTTCATTGGCATACTTAAGAACATCTATCGCCTTGAAATTCTGTGCAGCTGCACCATCCGCAAGTGTTGATGACACACCTCCGGTTGAGACGCCTGTTTGCACCCACTGGTATATTTCTGATGCATTGTAAAACCAGTAAAGATAATCCTGTGGTTTAAACTCCAGTATTCCCTGTGCAAAGAGGAATGATGGATTCCCACTGGTTATGGTAGCCGGGTCTGTATTTGTTTCGGCAAAATCATCTTTACAGCTTGTTGTATTCAGGAATATAGCAATAACCGTAAATATGATGGTCAAATATTTTATTTTTTTCATTTTATTCTTGTTTAAAATTGTTTTCAAATTTTGATCAATTTATTGATAGCATCAAAATCCTATATTTACAGTAAATGTAAAACTGGATGTTACACCCTGGAATGTACGTACGCGGAACTCAGCTGCTGCTGTACCGCTCACCGACTCGGGATTCTCGCCGTTTGGCATGCTGTTAAGCAGATAACCTAAGTTGTAACCTGTAAGAACAAGGTTTATGTTGTTAACTTTCATCCTCTGACTGAATGATGATGGTACACGGTAACTTAGCGATACATTACGTAATGCTATATAGTTTAATTTGGTTACCCAATCCTCGGATACAACACCGTAATTACGTCCTGCCATTGTCCATGCATTATTCCTGTAGGTCCATGCTGATGAGTGAGTTGGCTCAATAACACCTTTGTCAATCAGCTCTTGGTATGTTTCACCAGCTTGTGAAGCTCCACCGGAACCTACTGTATAAACCGACTTGTCAGGCTGGGTTATTCTGGTTCCTGCCATTATTACTCCTTCAGGAATTACACCATCATGATATGTAAGATTGTCAAATCCTGATGTCCAAGTTACTCCACCGTTACCAGGAGAGCCGTATAGCGATCTCTCTGTATAACCGTAGGCTGTTCCGTAACGTGAGTTGTAAGAAGCTACATATCCACCGAAGCGCATGTCCATTCCCAGACTTAAGGTAAGATTCTTATAAGTAAGATCTGATGAGATTGAACCAAGAAAATCAGGAACCATTGAACCGATTTCTTTAATTTCTGCCTCATTACGAAGCAGGTGTGCACGCCTTCCGGCATCTGTCCATACAAGAACAGGTAATCCTGACGACTCGTCAATCTTTGTCTCACTGTCTGTCATAAGTGTACCGTAGGATGAGCCCACTTTAGCAACCGAACCTATACGGTAGTTACCATAAGTAATATCTCCGTTAAGAGGAATATAATTAGCTACGTTCTCATGAAGAGAAATGATTTTATTGTCGTTTCTGGTGTATGTCAGACCCACATTCCACTCCCAGTCATTTGTTCTTACCGGTACTAGGTTTGCTGCTATCTCTACACCTTGATTCTGAATATTACCTGCATTTATAAGCTGCTGACTTCTTCCTGAAAGATAAGGTATGGAGATCTGCATAATCTGATCAAAAGTGTTCTCCTTATAATAAGTAAAATCAATACCGAAGCGGTTTTCTACAAATCGCCAGTCGAGACCAACTTCCCAGGCTTTCTTGCGCTCAGGCTTTAAATCAGTAGCATTCATAATGCCGGGGATCGTTAAACCATAATAATTTGTATTCAGCAATGTATATGAGGCTAAACCGTAGGCAGAGTTAATAGAATAAGGATTAGTGTCATTACCAACCTGTGCCCATGATGCACGTACTTTAGCAAATGACACCCATGATGGTAGCTCATCCCTGAATGTTTGCGTAATCAGCCATGACCCGTTTATTGATGGATAAAAATAGGAGTGTGTGCCTGTAGCATTACTGTAAACAAGTGAAGATGACCAGTCGTTACGCCCGGTAACATCCACAAATATCTGATCTCTCCAGCTTACACCTGCCTGGAAGGCAACAGAAAGCATTTTCTTAGTATCAGTGATTACAGATGAAAACCTGGGTGTGTTTTTTGAGTTATTGATAAAAAATTGATTCGGTACAACCAGTCCGCCATCTGTGTACATTCTCTGCGCCTGCATGAAGTTTTCGTAGTACTCTCCGCGAACAAAACCACTTAAAACCCAGTCTTCTCCCAGTGTTTTATTTACCAGAAAATTAGCATTCAGGTTGGTTTGCTCTTTGGCGTTCAGACTCATCTCATAATATCCTGAAGGTGTACCTCTGTCAGGACTCGCCTCTTTTGCTTCGTAGCGTGTATAGTAGTAGTTGTAACTACCTGCTGTTCTGAACTTCAGCCAGTCAAGCAGATCAATCTCCAGTTCCACAACCGGTCGAACAGCAGTCTCTTTCTGTTCATACCTATCTTGATACAGATTCCACCAAACACCTAAACCGGGCATGTTGGCATACTGGTCATTATATGTCGAACTTGCTCTACCCATCAATCCCATATATTTATCTTTTGAATAATTAGGATCATAAGAGCGATTCCATGTTCCATCAACAAAGTTCTCACCAATATTTCTCAAAGGATTCTTTGGCAGTGAGTTGGTAAATGACATACTAACATCAAGCTTTATTCTGTCTGTAAGCTTATGAGAAGCTTTACCAAGGAAAGAGAGTCGCTGGAACTCATTGTTTGGCAAAATTCCTGTAGCATACATATAAGAGAATGAACTATAAAAAGTGGTTCTGTCATTTCCTCCACTTATTGCTATATTGGTATTCGAATTATATCCCCTTGAATATGCCTCTCTGAAATTGTTCTTTTCGGCTAAATAAGGTCTGTAAGTACCGTCGTAATATCCACTTCGCGACCGTCAAATGCAGGCCCAAAACTAAATCCTTGATCATTTAGCAAAGAAAATTTCCCTTCATTGTTGAGCGGATACTGACGGAAGTTATCGAATATGTAATAGTTACCGCTAGGATCCTTTTCGCCGTAGCTCACAAATTGAGCCAGGATACCGTTGCCAAATTGGTTTTGCAACCTCGGCGCAGAGGTCACTGCATCCATCCCCACTGTTTGTGTAAACTGAACTCCCAATCCCTGTGAAGCGCTTCCACTCTTAGTTGTGATAACCACCGCTCCGTTCAATCCGCGTGAACCGTACAAAGCAGTTGCGGCAGCACCTTTCAAAACAGACACTGTCTCAAAGTCATCCGGATTTAGGTTCTTCAGCTCATTGCCATAGTCCTTTGGCTGTGAATCCCAGTCGGGGTTACCCTCCCTGATATTATTGGATAGTATTACACCATCAACTACATATATAGGTTGATTATTTTTCCCAAGTGTGGAAGCTCCGCGAATAAGTATTTTTGTTGATCCGAAAAGACCACCGTCAGAGCCGGCAATCTCAACACCCGCAACCTTACCCTGCAGTGCCGAAACCGGGTTAATCAGATGGGTATTCAGTTCATCACCCTTGAGCTCGGTCATAGCATAACCAAGTGCTTTGGCGGACCGCTTCATACCAAGTGCCGTAACCACAACCTCATCAAGCACTTCTGTATCATAAGCCAATACAACATCAATTGTTGCTCTGCCCTGTACAGGAATAGTTTGGGTTACCATACCAACATAACTGAAGTGCAATGTTGCGCCGGAAGGCACATTATTTAATGTATATCTGCCATCGATATCAGTAACCGTACCATGCGATGCATCGCCCTGCACTACAACAGTTGCACCTATTACAGCTTCGTTATTAGTATCTGTAACAATACCTGTAACAGTAAGATTTTGTGCAGAAATGCCAATTGATACCATCCACATAATTGCGAATAGTAAATTCGTGAAAATTAACGATCTCTCTCTTTTCATTCTTTTTTTTTGTTAAGGATTAATAACTGGAATGGTTTTTTTGTTCAACAACTAGTTTTAACTTATGTTATTTAACACCTTTTGCATGACGAAACACTCTATTAACTCTGTATTTACACCTTACTTAGCTCTTACCAAATTCTTACCAACCCCTTACCATCCCCTTTTAAACAAGAAGAAAGTAAGTACTTGACAGGAATAGGATCGGGATTTAGTATTATTCAGTCTCGAAGCATATCCTTATTAATTAATAACAAATAATGAAATTATTTGTTTAAAATGCTCCATATATTTCTCATGTCTAAAGTTTATGTTAAAAGAGTAATATAAGATATAAATAAGATTCAAACAGTTTGGAAAACAGATAAAGCCAATTATACCATTAGATTTTTTGCATGTTTATAAGAAACTTTTAACTTTGCGGAACACCAGAAACAAAATCATTAATCAAATTCCGTGTTATTTGTGAAAATTTAAAAACAATAAGATGAAAAAAATATTTCTTTCGATAGTTATTATTGCCGGACTTATGCTGATTGCCGGCTGCGAAACTAAATATGAGTATCCTTTTCAAAATCCCAATTTGCCGGTGGATGAGCGGGTGGATAACCTTATCAGCCTACTGACTCTGGAGGAGAAAGCGGGATTGATGGTCAACTCTTCGCAACCGGTAGAGCGTCTCGGCATTCCCGCTTACGACTGGTGGAACGAAGCTCTGCATGGGATTGGACGTGCCGGATTGGCTACTGTTTACCCTCAGGCAATTGGCATGGCTGCCACATGGAACGAGCCGGGACACCTGGATGCTTTCACGATTATTTCTGATGAGGCACGGGCTAAATATAATGAAGCAGTAAGAAACGACAACAGGGGCAGATACTACGGTCTAAGCTTCTGGACTCCAAATATCAATATTTTTCGTGACCCCCGCTGGGGAAGAGGACAGGAGACTTACGGCGAGGATCCCTTCCTCACCGCCCGCTTGGGAATAGCCGCAGTGAAAGGGTTGCAGGGTGATGATCCTGACTATTTTAAGACTTATGCTTGCGCAAAGCACTTTGCTGTGCATAGCGGACCTGAATGGAACAGACACTCTTACGATGCATCTGTATCTGCACGTGATTTGTGGGAGACATACCTGCCTGCGTTCAAGGCCTTGGTTGATGAAGGCAATGTCAGACAGGTGATGTGTGCCTACAATGCTTATGAAGGTGAACCATGTTGCGGAAGCAGCAGGCTGATGCTTGAGATATTGCGCGAGGAGTGGGCTTATGACGGCATGGTAGTTTCGGACTGCTGGGGAATTAATGACTTCTTTATCCCCGATAATCATGGTACACACCCAAATCCGGAGTCAGCGGCAGCAGATGCGGTGATTCACACAACCGATCTTGAGTGCGGCAGTGTGTACGAAAACCTGGTGCTGGCAGTGGAACAGGGACTGATCACTGAGGAGCAGATAGATTACTCGCTTAGGCGTGTATTGCGAGGCTGGTTTGAGCTGGGAATGCTGGATCCCGTTGACAGAGTGCCTTGGAGCAATCTTCCCCACTCTATCGTGGACTCGCCTAAACATAAGGAGAATGCTCTGAAGGTTGCGCGTGAATCAATGACTCTCCTCAAAAACAGCAATAACACCTTACCATTAAGCAAGAATATTAAACGAGTTGCGGTGATTGGTCCGAATGCTGCAGACAGCACTATGCTATGGGGAAATTATAATGGTACACCCTCATCAACAGTGACCATACTTGACGGCATACGAAACAAACTTCCCGACGCTGAAATCATTTACGACAGAGGTTGTGATCTTGTAGACCCATGGGTAAGAACATCTCTCTACGATAATTTCACCAATAGTCAAGAGAATTCAGAGGGTCTCTATGTGGAGTTTTACAATAACAACAGTTTTGAGGGAGAGCCGGTTGCAACGGAGGTTAACAGCGAAGGCATACTTTATAATAACTCCGGCGGGACAGCATTGGCGCAGGGTGTGAAAATGGAAAACACCTCAACACGCATAAATGGAATATTTACCGCTCCTTACACGGGAGAAGTGGTTATGTCGGCACGCACATCTGATAAATACACTTTATACGTTGACGGCAAGGAAGTGATGACACAAAGTGGTCGTGAAGCCTCTATTCCATCAGAATACACGTTAAAGGTTACAGAGGGAAACAAGTATGACATTAAACTGGAACATGCACAAACAGGGCGCCGCGTGAATATCGACTTCTCGATTTTCCGTAAAGAGTCTGCTCAGTTTGACGGACTTGTAGAACGTATTAAAGATGTGGATGCTATAATTTATGTTGGAGGATTATCACCCCGACTGGAAGGAGAAGAGATGCCCGTGAGCGCGGAAGGTTTTAAAGGAGGTGACCGTGAGAATATTGAGCTTCCAGGGGTACAGCGACGCATATTGGCAGACCTGAAGAAAGCTGGCAAGCCTGTGATTTTCGTTCTCTGTTCAGGCAGTTCTCTGGCACTTGAAGGTGATGAGCAGAATTATGATGCTCTGCTGGCAGCATGGTATGGCGGTCAGGCAGCCGGCACAGCCGTGGCAGATGTACTTTTTGGTGACTATAACCCTGCGGGCAGACTACCTGTAACTTTCTACAAATCAACAGCGCAATTGGACAATGCTCTCAAACCCGCAGAAAACCCTGAGCATGTTGGTTTCCAGAACTATAATATGGAAGGACGCACCTACCGTTACATGAAAGAAGAACCGCTTTATCCATTCGGTCACGGTTTAAGCTATGCTGATTTCAGTTACGGAGAAGCAAAACTCACATCTGACAAAATCAATGCTGCAGACGGCTTGAAAATCACTATTCCTGTAACTAACAACTCCTCCATGGGTGGTGATGAGGTAGTTCAGCTCTATGTGAAAAGAAATGATGACCCTGAAGCACCGCTGAAATCGCTGCGAGCATTTAGTCGTGTTAATATAAAACCGGGTGAAACAAAAGAGATTGAACTGACTGTCAACTCTGATGCTTTTGAGTTTTATGACGAACGTACCGACGGGCTGATTCTTAAAGCCGGCAGCTACACGCTGATGTATGGCGGCACTTCTGCAGACAGCGGTCTGAAAAGTGTTGATATTACTGTAGAATTGTAACAATTAAAAGATATGTACACCATAAATATAGATTAATCCTCCTAGTCAGATTAGGAAAAGGGTACTTTTACACTTTTTCAAGTTAAATACTTTTTAAGTTCTATATTTTTTTTAAACTTAAAATAGTTTCTCTAGTTAAAATACTTTTTTGAACTTAACTGACAAGAATTATGAAACATGTTTTTTGGGTATTATTTATAATACCAACTTTATTAATTGCTCAACAAGCAAATGTTAATTTAGATTACAACCCTCATAAAAATCGGGAGAATCTCACTCCTTTTAGCGCACCATTGAATTCTCCCGATGTAGATGACCAGGGTATGGTAACTTTCCAATTAAAAGCTCCTAATGCAAAAGAGGTTTCTCTTGCACCGGGTGCTATTACCACCTCTTTAGACAAAGAGAGCAAACCAATACCTTTCACCCGAGGCGAGAATGATATCTGGGAGCTAAAGATAGGCCCCCTCCTCCCGGATATTTATGCTTACCATTTTATTGTAGATGGTATTCAAATTACTGATCCTAGTAATACATATGCTGCATTCACTGCTATGCCTCCCTATAGTCAGTTAGTGGTTCATGCACAGGAACCTTCTTATTACGATGCTAAAGATGTACCGCATGGCGTGGTGGCGCGACATATATATCATTCTGAGACAACAAAAGGAGAACGTGAGCTTTATGTATATATTCCGCCTAGTTATGATGAAGGGAATACATACCCTGTTTTGTATCTGTTAGGAGGTAGTGGAGAGCTTCCTTCCAACTGGATATACGATGGTAGAGTAAATTTAATAATGGATAATTTGCTTGCCGAGAATAATGCTTTACCAATGCTTATTGTTGTTGTTAATAACCAGGTAATACATCGTAACAATCCTCAGCATACTGAATTAACTTTTGATGTATTTGAGGAGGAAATACGAAATCATGTTATTCCATTAATAGATGAAAGCTACAGCACTATTAAAAGCCCTCGTGGGAGAGCAATCTCAGGACTTTCAATGGGGGGACGTCATAGTATGTTTGTAGGATTTAGGTCACTTGATTTATTTGCCAATTTCGGCATTTTAAGTGCTGGTGACACAAACCCTGAAGAATCATTAAAAGAGTTTTTAATTGATCCGGATATTAACAATAAAATAGATTATCTCTTTATTGGTCAAGGCACTAAAGAGGTTGAAAGCTTTTTTAATGAACGTGTACAACGTCTTCATGAGTCTCTAAACAATCATAATATTAAACATGACTATTACGTGGGTGGAAATGGAGGGCACGACTGGTCCACCTGGCGACATTTACTCTATTATCGCTTTTTGCCTAACTTATGGAAAAACAATTAGATAAGCCATAATCAGATAAGCGATATTCAAAAATAAAATACTTTAATTAACATTAAATATAAAATGAAAAAAACTTTATACATCTGTTTAGCAATGATATTTACAAATTTCACTTTTGCAAATAAAACGATAGCCCAAGAAAATACAGAAATTAAAAAAATAAGAGTGGTTGAGGACGGAGGAACTGGTGCTTATAAGGCAATTATGTATACCGATGACTCTTTGCCAACTCATACAGTTTTCAGACCCGAAGATCTTACAGCAATCGGAAACGACAATAAATTGCCCATAATTGTATGGGGAAATGGTGCTTGTGCAAATTCTCCATGGGAACATATTAACTACCTCTCAGAAGTAGCTTCTCATGGTTTTCTTACAATAGCAATTGGTCCCATGCCACAAGAGGGTGAAAGAGGCTCAGGAAGGTCAGAAGCATCTCAACTGTTAGATGCAATAGACTGGGCAATAGAACAAAACAATGATGCTAACAGCACTTTATATAATAAAATAGATACGTCTAATATAGCTGTTAGTGGCATGTCATGCGGTGGATTGCAGACTCTGGAAGTAGCTCCCGACCCACGTGTTACTACAGCAATAGTGTGTAATAGCGGTATTTTGGGAAATCCCGGAAGTGGCATGCCCGGTATGCCTCAACTAACTAAAGAAGACCTTTCTAAACTACACACACCGGTTTTATACCTTCTCGGTGGTGAAACAGATATCGCTTATAACAACGGTATGGATGATTATGAAAGAATTAATCATGTACCGGTTTTCGTGGCCAATATGGATGTAGGCCATGGCGGCACATACAGTCAGCCTCACGGTGGAGAATTTGCCAGAGTGGCAACTGCCTGGTACAAATGGCAATTAAAAGGCGATATAGAAGCTGGTAAAATGTTCACAGGAGAAACACCTCTGCTGTCAAAATCCGAAGTGTGGAAAGTCGACAAAAAAAACCTACCTTAATTGTCTTATCTTAACAACAAAATAAATTAAATCAATTATGAAGAATGTATTAAACTTAGTACTGCTATTAATTTTTACAGCAGGATTAAATGCCCAGGTAACACATACTTTTCCGGAAGGAACAGCTCCTAACGAGTATAACATTGTAGGAGCCGAATACCCAAGAGTGGGGAAAGACGGACGCACATATTTCAGGATATATGCACCTGATGCTCAAAAAGTGGAAATCAGTTTCCGTGGAGAAATGCAGAAAGGCGAAGATGGATTTTGGACGCTTGAAAGCAAAGGACCTGAAGTTGTTGGATTTCATTACTACCAGGTAATTATTGATGGTGTAAGTGTAGCCGATCCAAATGGCAAGCCATTATTTGGTATGGGTAAATGGGTCAGCGGAATAGAGATTCCTGAGGAAAACGGGGATTACTACAAACCTAAAAAAGGAGTTGACAAAGGAGTTATAAGCGAATCATGGTATTATTCAGACATCCGAAAAGAATGGCGTCGTTCACTGGTTTATACACCTGCAGAATATGATAAGAACCCTGAAAAGAAATATCCTGTTCTATACTTGCAACACGGCATGGGAGAGAATGAAACGAGCTGGGCAGTTCAGGGAAAGATGAATTTTATCATGGATAACCTTATTGCAGAAGGCAGTGCCGTTCCGATGATTGTTGTGATGGATAATGGCAATATTGAGAGTTTTCAACCAAGACAGGGAGAGGATCCAAACGAAGCAAGAAAAAGATTTGGAGCCGATTTCCCCTCAATTCTCCTTGAAGAGATTATACCTAATATTGAATCAAAATATCGTGTTCTGACAGATCGTGAGAACAGAGCAATGGCCGGTTTGTCGTGGGGTGGACTTCAAACTTTCAACATCACCCTCAATAATCTGGATAAATTTTCCTATATAGGAGGCTTCAGCGGTGCAGGAAGTATTGATACCAACCAGTTGGAAACTGTTTACAACGGTGCTTTCAAAGATCCAAAAGAATTTAATGAAAAGGTACACGTTCTCTTCCTTGGAATCGGATCAGAAGAACGTCCCGAAAGAACAAGAAACCTTAGTGACAATCTTAAAAAAGCGGGCATAAATAACATATATTACGAATCACCGGGAACTGCTCACGAGTTTCTAACATGGCGCAGGTGCCTCAAGGAATTTGTTCCTTTGATTTTTAAATAAATACCATAATCTCAGGTTGCTTTATGAAGTCGTTATTCAACTGGGTATTAGTTGCAATATTTTCTTTTGCATCGATACAAGCGCATGCTTTCAATTCCGAGATTTTTACAATTGAATTGAAGGATGGTGTATCAACTAAAGTGCGCTTGTGTCTTCCTGAAGAAGGTGAAATAAACAGGATAGTTATTGCTGTTCATGGCACCGGTCCCTTTACATATCTTACGCAAAGAGAGGGTTTTAATTATTATGATGCCCTTGCAGAAGGATTCTGCGGTAAAGGTACCGGTTTTTTCACCTATAACCGCCGTGGTGTTGATTTAGGTGAAACTGGACCGTGGTATGACTCTGTTGACAGCGTTAAATACGCAGGGTATCTACCAAATACCGAAGCAGATGACGTAGAAGCTATGATTGCTTTTTAAAAAAATGACAGTCGCTTCAAAGAGTGCAAAATTATTCTTTACGGAATAAGTGAAGGTACGATCATAGCTTCTATGGTTGCTGAAAGGAAAAATGTTGAAGTTGATGCTTTGCTTCTTCACGGATACGCTCATGAGAATATGTATGACATTTTAAAATGGCAGAACATTGGCAACGGCGTGATGATTATGATCAATTCCATTTTTGACAAAAATGGTGATGAATCAGTTGACAGGGAGGAGTATGAACATGTCGATTCAGTAGTAACAGCATACAGAGCATACCTGTTTCAAAATTTACCATTTGACTCAGTTAATGTAGTTAAAGACGATGCGATTGATATCAAAGATATTAGCACTATACGCCAGCCGGTTCAAGAGATTATGATGTCAAAAATCTCCAGCAATGAAGAAGCATGGTTATGGAACAACTATTTCCGTGTGACCATCAACTGGTATAGGGAGCATTTTGCACTTGAACCAAATAAAACGAGACTCTTAAGAGTGGATATTCCAATATATTTGTTTCATGGAAGAGTTGATGTAAATGCACCGGTAGAAGGTGTTTATGATCTTGAGGATAGGTTTAATACTTGTCGTAAATCAAATTTACAAACATACATTTTTGAAAAGCATAATCATGATTTAAATTTCCAAGATTGGATTGCAACCAGGACATATTCAGAAGGTTTACAAAAGCTTTTTGATGTATCGGCTGAAATATAAACACATTGTTACTCATCCAATCCACAATAAACCTAATAATTTCAAAGAATGAAAAGAATTTTAATTACTGCCCTGCTTGCTGTTTACAGCTTATTTGTCTGTCTTGGACAGGAAAACAGCAAGCAGTGGCTCAACCTTAATTATGCAGGTGATAACCAGGAGTATCACAACCTTGACATCTACCTGCCGGAAACAGGTAAATCTGCTTATAAACCGATTATCGTAATCTATGGCAGTGCGTGGTTTGGCAACAACTTTAAACAACACGCGTATAATACCTATGGTAAGTCTTTGCTCGAAAGCGGCTTTGCCGTAATTGCAATTAACCACAGATCCAGTGCCGATGCTGTTTACCCGGCTCAAATCAATGATGTAAAGGCAGCTATACGGTTTGTAAGAGCAAACGCCGATAAATACAATATAGATGCTTCATTTATTGGTATCACCGGTTATTCCTCAGGGGGACATCTTGCCTCACTTGCAGGAACAACCAACAGAGTTAAGGAATATACCGTTAACAATACTACTGTAGATATAGAAGGAAAGATTGGAGATTACACCTCTTACAGCAGTTCTGTTAATGCAGTGGTTGACTGGTTTGGACCTATCGATCTGGCACGTATGGATAATTGTAATGGACCAAAGGAGGGAGACTCTCCGGAAGCAGCACTCATCAGAGGTAATCCTGCTGACAATCTTGACATGATTGCATTGACCAATCCTATAACCTATATCGATGATAGAGATCCTAACTTTTTAGTTATTCATGGAGATGCAGATAATGTTGTTCCTCACTGCCAAAGTGAGCTGTTTTCTAAAGCATTAAAAGAAAAAGGATTGTTGACAGAGTTTATTTCTGTTCCGGAAGGACAGCATGGACCGGTTACATTCAACGACAGCACTTTTAAAAAGATGACCGACTTCTTCCTGAAAGAGGCTGAAAGGGCATCTTTAACAGCACAGGGTGGCAGAGCCTGGAGTAGAAATAACCAGGCTGTTGAACTTGATACGATCAGAAGTTACGATAATTACTTTACTAAGACAGCCAATACTATCATGACTCCTGATGAAGAAGGATTTATCCGACGCTGGACTCTACTTGAACCAATAGAGGTGCCTGTCCTCAGTAATACAATTTTTACTGACAGTTACCTGCGAAATGCTTTCGACACTATCTATTTCGAAAATCAGTTTACTATTCTCCCTATCGATGGAGAAAAAGTAAAAGTTGGAGAACAGCAGCTCACTTGGCACGCATTGGACAGTAAATTATTCAATACAAAATTATTCCGATTTGCTTATGGATTGCATAAACCGATTTATGGTGTACTCTTTTGGGCAGTGACCGTTATAAACAGTCCCGAGGAAATGAAAGATGTAAGAATGTCCGTTGGATCAAACTCAGCATCTATGTGGTGGTTGAACGGAGAGGAAGTATTGCTTCTTTCGGGCGATAGACGCATGGTCATGGATGATGCAGTATCTCCCCGCCTGACACTAAATAAGGGGAAAAACATAATTCGCGGTGCAGTAATAAACGGCCCGGGGATGAGTGACTTTTGCGTTCGTTTCCTCGATGAACAGGGTAAACCGATAAAAAACATCCATATAAGTAACAACTAATAATTGCAGATTAAATGAACTTTAAATACAAATTACAAGCAATAGCGATTTTATTATTCTTGGCAGTTAATGCGACTGCACAGATCGGAAAACCATTTATACACGACCCCTCAACTATCATGTTTAGTGATGGTAAATATTACACTTTCGGCACAGGTGGCGGCGGATTGATTTCTGAAGACGGGTGGACATGGAATGGCGGTGCTGAAAGACCGGGAGGTGGTGCTGCACCAGATGCCATAAAAATAGGTGATCGTTACCTTGTAGTCTATGGAGCTACAGGTGGCGGTCTGGGTGGAGGTCATAACGGCAGAATATTTACAATGTGGAACAAAACTCTTGACCCTGCATCGCCGGACTTTAAATATTCGGAACCAATACTGGTAGCTCAATCAGACGGTATAGAAGATAATGATGCGATAGATCCCGGATTGCTTCTTGATCCAAATGATGGTCGGTTATGGTGTTCTTACGGAACATATTTCGGCTTTATTCGTCTGATAGAACTCGATCCACTAACAGGAGAAAGGATGAAAGGAAATGAAGCCATAGATATCGCTATCGATTGTGAAGCAACAGATCTGGAATACCGCGACGGATGGTATTATCTCTTGGGCACACACGGCACCTGCTGTGATGGGGCTAACTCAACCTATAATATAGTTGTAGGCCGCTCAAGAAATGTTACCGGACCTTATATCGACAACATGGGCAGAGAAATGCTTAAGGGAGGCGGTAAACTGGTTGTTGCAGCAAGAGACAGACTAATAGGGCCCGGACACTTTGGGCGCACTATACTTGAAGAAGGAGTAGAAAAAATGTCTTGTCATTACGAAGCCGATCTTGACCAAAGCGGTCGAAGTGTTTTGGGAATACTCCCATTATTATGGAAAGATGGTTGGCCAGTAGCAGGAGAAAATCTGAAAGAAGGCACCTACAAGATCGAATCCGAAAGAAGAGGATACAGTCTGGAGCTGGCAGTAGATTTTGTGAGAATGCCCGGCAGAAGGCGAGGACCCAATCGGGATGTTGAAGAACCTATAGTAGCAATACCATCACAAAAACTGGAAGATGTTATTGAAACATGGCCGGAAGGTAATATTGATGTTAGGATCGGCGATTATATGGTACGTCCGCATCAGAGATGGACAATAACAGCAGTACCAGAAGCCGGCGGTTACTTTGGAGGTCCATATTACAAGATCACCATTGAAGGTACAAACAGGGCTTTAGCAGCAACTGCAGAGGCTGAAGTAATAACTGTACCTGAATTCAACGGTGAACCTGAACAATTATGGAGAATAGATCAGCTGACAGATGAAACTTACCGTATAATGCCAAAAAAAGTTTCCGGTTGTGATGAAGACCTTGCTTTGGTTTCATCAGGCGACAGCACTCCTACCCTTGCAAAATTTGATATGAACAGTGATAATTCTAAATGGAATTTCAGAAACCACTAAATCAAGGATGGTACGTTTCTCCTATAATGTCATCTCAATAAATCCTAATTTGATTCAGAATCCACAATGGTAAATTATAAAATTAAGCACCTATGAAAAAAAATATATCTATACTTATATTATCACTTCTTGTTCTTCCGTTTCTAACGAATGCTCAAGATCTCCCGGAAGGAACATTTCCAAACGAACATAATCTGGATGGCGCACAATGGCCGAGAATAGATGCAAAAGGAAACACCTATTTTAGGGTATTTGCTCCTTTTGCAAAAGAGGTTCAAATTAGTTTCCGTGGACCGATGACGCGTGAAGCTGACGGATACTGGACTTACGTTTCCCCCGAACCGGAAGCTGTTGGATTTCACTATTATCAGCTTATTATTGACAGCGTCTATGTAGCCGACCCTGCTACAAAATCATATTACGGTATGAGTAAATGGGTTAGTGCCATAGAAATTCCGGAGGGTTTGGAGTATGATAAAACACAAAACGTTCCTCACGGTGAGATTCGTTTGAAAAAATATTGGTCTGAAATGACTCAGGCATGGCGTAATTGCTATGTATATACTCCCCCTATGTATGATCAGGATTTAGATAAACGTTACCCTGTACTTTATTTGCAACATGGTGGTGGTGAAGATGAAACAGGTTGGGTATTTCAGGGACGTATGGGTAATATCATGGATAACCTTATCGCCGAAGGAAAAGCTGTTCCTATGATTGTTGTTATGGATCGTGGTTATGCGTCACTCCCAGGAAGTGAAATGGTTCAAAGATTTGACGATCCAAGGATGAATGCATTCCTTGCAGGGGCAGATACTCCTGCTGCTTCGCAGACAAGCAGGAGGGAGAGGCCGGCAATGAGCTCACGTATGCGTGGTATTTTTCCTGAATTGCTGGTGAAAGAGATTGTTCCAATGATTGACTCATCTTTCCGCACTAAAACAGATCGCGAGAGCCGTGCAATGGCAGGCCTTTCTATGGGTGGCGGACATACATTTCAAGTTGTTATGCCTAATCTGGACAAATTTGCATACTTGGGTGGATTCAGTGGCGGTGCCGGTTCAGTGGAACAGATTGACCAACTGTATGACGGCATTTTTGCCAATCCACAAAAGTTTAATGAAAATATTAAACTTATGTTTCTAAGCATTGGCTCGGAAGAACGACCAGAAAGGGTAAAAGCTTTTGCTGAAGCGTTACAGGGCAAAGGGCTTCAAAATGTAGTTTATTATGAATCGCCCGGTAGTGCACATGAATGGCTTACATGGAGGAGATCGTTGAGGGAATTTGCCCCGCTCATATTTAAATAGTTTTTTTATTAATAATAAGTTCATTTAACTCCTCCTGTCTATCACTAAACTGTTTGACAGGAGGTTTTTTATTAGCACATTTTTTTGAAAGGATAAATATCAGTTAAAATATTTATTTGATTTTTTTTTAATTAAGATTGTGTAAAATCAAGTTTGATGCTATATTTGTAATGTTTACAATATTAAAAAACACTTATTAGCAATAATTATTAAATAAAGATTATGAGTATGAAAGCTTTATTATTACTTTTAACAGTAGTCCTAATGGCATGCGGAAACGAAAAGGTTGAGAAAGAACCTGGATTGAAAGATGTCTTAGAGGGAAAATTTGAAATCGGAGTTGCACTAAACACAAGACAAGCTGCAGGAATGGACACTCTTGCTACTGAAATTGTGAAAAAGCATTTTAATGCTATAGTAGCTGAAAATGCCATGAAAAGCGGCGAGCTTCTTAATGAAAACAGAGAATATGACTTTACACAGGCGGATGAGCTAGTTCAGTTTGGAGTAGACAACAATTTAAATATCGTTGGACACTGTTTGATTTGGCATTCACAGCTGCCCCAATGGTTTTGTGTTGATGAAAATGGAGAGAATGTAACTCCTGAAGTCCTGAAGGAGAGAATGAAAAATCACATAAATACAGTCGTGGGTCGGTATAAAGGTGTTGTAAAGGGATGGGACGTAGTTAACGAGGCTATCCTTGAGGACGGTTCTTATCGCAATAGTAAATTTTATGAGATACTGGGTGAAGAGTTTATCCCATTGGCATTCCAGTATGCACATGAAGCTGATCCGGATGCACAATTATATTACAATGACTATAATGAGTGGTATCCTGAAAAAAGGAAAACTGTTACAAGACTTATCAATACTATAAAAGAACGTGGTTTGCGTATTGATGGAATAGGTATGCAGGGACATATCGGCATGACAAGACCCACATTGGAAGAATATCAGGAGACAATAGACGGCTATGTAAATGCAGGAGTGAAGGTATTAATTACTGAATTAGATATGAGCGCACTGCCTGAACCACGTCGTATGGGAGGAGCGAATCTTGCAGATCGTGAAACATACAGGAAAGAGATTGATCCATACACCGAAGGATTACCTGAAGAAGTATCAATTGAATGGAACAACAGGATGATGGATTTTTTCAATCTGTTTTTAGATAACAGTGATAATATAATCAGGGTTACAATGTGGGGTGTAAGTGATGGAGACTCATGGAAAAACGGATTTCCTGTGAGAGGAAGAACAGACTACCCGCTGCTCTTTGATCGAGATCACAACCCAAAACCGATAGTGACACAATTAATCAGTAAACTATCAGATCAGGAAAATTAATATTTTTTTGCACCGATAAAAGACGTAAGTTTTATTAATTTAAGACTTACGTCTTTTTTTACAAATCAATCTAATAAGTGATTATTTTAACCTAAACCGTAATTTCAACTTGAAGAATAAATTTTAACATAATAAACAAGTTAATCCCAATTCCCTTAGACTGCCACTCTAACATATTGTATTTCATACAATTTATATGTTAACGTATTACCTACAATATCTATCTGGTTGATAGTTTATGTTTTATAACACATATAATAACTTGCTGTTCTTTTTTTTCTATCTTATTTTTGTAATTGAACGTAAATTCACATAAATATTATGAAACTACCAATATTGACACAACAAGGATATTATTGTCTAAGCATCTACTCTTGCTTATTCAATTTTTACATAAAGTTAATGATATAAAGAGACATATTAATAATAAATTTTTACCAAAAAAAATGAATCAAATAATTTAAAAATAACTTATGAGAAAAATTTCAGTTAATTATTAAGTGCTCTGAAAGATGGTGATGCAGTTGTTACTGCCACCTATAATGCACCCAACGGTGATAGCGATAAGATAATTTTTACAGTTAATGCAACTACTTTTCCTCTCACAAAAGAGATGTTTAATCCGTCAATTTGGGAAAATGGTTCTTATGATGAAAATACAAAAACATTAGTAACAGGTCAATATGGCTTTGGAGGTTGGCAGTATGGAAACGGAATTGATCTTTCCGGCTACAAATATCTGGTCGTTGAGCTAGGAAACGATAATGATTCGAATGTTTCATTCAGACTATTTGATGAGAACAATTACTGGTCGGGTGCTGCAATGTATGATTTTAAAAATTCACGAAAAATAGAAATCGATCTTCACAATATGGTCAAAGGTGAAAATCAAGTTAAAGTAGATCCCTCACATATCTACATTATCGGTTTCTGGTCATTAGGTGGAAAACCTATCGTAATAAAGGATATATATCTAACTGAATAATAATTATAACTATATTTGAAAAATGAAACATTTTTTTACAATCACTCTTTTTCTTATTAGTCTAACTACCGCTTTCGGGAGAATGACAAATGAAACGGAAGATACAAAACCTACCAATCCTGTAATATGGGCTGATGTTCCCGATATGGCGATGGTGCGTGTTGGAGATACTTATTACATGAGTAGCACAACCATGCACATGAGTCCCGGTCTGCCCATAATGAAATCCAAAGATTTGGTAAATTGGAAGTTGGTGAGTTATGCATATAATCTTCTTACTGACAATGAAAGACTAAGATTAGAAAATGGTAAAAATGCTTATGGTGCCGGATCATGGGCCAGTAGCATACGGTATCATAATGGTCTTTATTATGTATCTACATTTTCTACCACATCAGGCAAAACTCACGTGTATACTACAGATAATATAGAAAAAGGAGAATGGAAAGAAACTACCTTTGAACCTGTTCTACATGACCACACTCTTTTCTTTGATGACGATGGCAAGGTTTATATGATATACGGAGCTGGCGATATCCGTATGGTAGAGCTCAATGAAAATGTCTCGGGTATTAAAGAAAATGGTATAAACAAAATTATTATTGAAAATGCAAGTAGTGTAGCTTCGGAAAGAGTTGGACTTCCTGCAGAGGGGTCACAAATGGTTAAACATAATGGCTATTATTACCTCTTTAACATTACCTGGCCGCCCAAAGATATGCGTACAGTGATTGTACACCGTGCAAAAGAAATTACAGGTCCTTATGAAGGTAAAGTAGTTTTAAGAGATCGTGGAATTGCACAAGGAAGTATTATTGATTCTCAAGAAGGAGATTGGTATGCATATATGTTTCGCGACTATGGATCAGTTGGACGAATTCCTTACATTATGCCGATGAAATGGGAAAATGACTGGCCTGTTCTTGGAATAGACGGCAAGGTTCCTGATACGCTGGATATTCCGGTAAGTGAACAACTTGGCGTTTGGGGTATTGTTTCATCTGATGAATTTAACCGAATAGAAGGAGATCCATCATTTTCTCTTAGCTGGCAATGGAACCACAATCCAGACAATCGTTACTGGTCGCTTACGGACTCTCCTGGATACTTAAGACTAACAAGTGGTCGTATCGACAGTTCACCACTTCAAGTAAGAAACGTATTAACTCAACGCACATTCGGACCTGAAAGTGCTGCTTCTACCTTTGTTGAAATATCATCAATGAAAAACGGTGACTTCGCAGGCATGATTGCTTTACAGAAAAAATACGGCTTTGTTGGTGTAAAAAAAGAAAACAATAAATATTCAATTGTGATGATAAACGGAGAGGAAGAAGAACCGGTTGAGGTTGCTTCCGTACCTCTGGATCAAAACGGTGTGCATTTAAAGATAGAATGTGATTTCAAAGAACGTACTGATAAGGCTACATTTTATTACAGCATGGACGGTCTAAACTGGGAACCCATAGGCAATACACTACAAATGGCATATACCCTCCCCCACTTTATGGGATACCGCTTTGGATTGATCCATTATGCTACAAATGAATTAGGGGGATATACTGATTTTGACTACTACCGAGTTGAAGATAGTATTACTGATAAATAGTTTAATTAAATAATTTAACTGTATGAAAAATAAAATGTATATATTAACATTCTTTATGTTTAGTTGTTTAATTATGACCAATTGTACTTCTGCAACTCTAAAACCATGGGAAGAAGGGGCTTTCGAAACAGGCGAGTATCGCAATATGTTTCTGGAAATGGGTTACAAGCAATCTGAAATAGACGCCAGGCTTAAGCAAATCTATACAGATTTGTTTGAAGGGGATAATAAGATTTATTTTGAAGCCAATGATTCAATGGCATATATTTCAGACATCAAGAATAATGATGTACGCTCTGAAGGAATGTCTTACGGTATGATGATAGCCGTTCAATTGGACAATAAAGATATGTTTGACAGATTATGGCGCTGGTCTAAACACTACATGCAGCACCAGGAAGGACCTATGAAAGGATACTTCCGATGGAGTTGTAAAAAAGATGGGACTCCAAACTCGCAAGGTCCTGCTTCGGATGGGGAGCTTTATTTCATAACTTCCCTTATTTTTGCATCCAACCGCTGGGGTAATGAGACCGGAATTGATTATCTGTCTGAGGCACAATTTATACTCGACTGCTCAATGAGTAAAACAGGTAAAAACGGTATCACACCTCTAATACATCCGGAACACCAACTTATCACTTTTGTTCCAACAGGTTTTGGAGCCGGTTTTACCGACCCTTCTTATCATGTTCCTGCCTTTTATGAGGTTTGGGCTCTTTGGGCAGAAGATGGCAGAGCAGATTACTGGAGAGAATGTGCAACTAAAAGCCGTGAATTTTTACATAAAGCAATACATCCTGAAACAGGTCTTAATCCTGATTACAGTAACTATGACGGTTCATTATTAAACAGCGGACGTATAATAGGAGATGCTTTCAGATTTGACTCATGGAGAGTGCCCATGAATATCGCACTTGATTATTCCTGGGCGTGTAAGGACAAAGAATGGCAACAGTCATACGGACACAATATTCAAAACTTTTTATATAATCAGGGAATAGATCAATTTGTTGATCAATACAATGTTGACGGTACCACTGTTACAGAGATCCTGGGTGCGGGTGGATATACTAAACTTCGTCATTCACTGGGGCTTGTTGCCTCATCTGCTGCTATATCACTTGTTTGTTCACACGATATGAGCCGTGAATTTATTGAGCATTTCTGGAATTCACGACACGAGCCCTACGACGACGGTTACTTTGATGCTTATTATGACGGGCTATTGCAACTGTTTGCGTTTATGCACTTAAGCGGAAATTATAAGATTATTACACCTGAGAGCAAGTAAAAAAATAATATACCTAATAATAATTTAACTGTAATGAAAGATTTACTTTTTGCAACAAAATTAGAGAAACTGCTTTTTTTATCCATAGTCATGTTTCTGTTCAGCTTCAGTATGCAAGGTGCATCACAGAAGTACGTTTACAAGGGAGCAGGAAATCCCTATTTACCTTTATGGGAACATTTGCCGGATGGAGAGCCACGTGTTTTTGAAGATCCTGACAATCCCGGTAAATACCGTGCTTATATAATAGGTTCACATGACCTGAGATACACAAGCTATTGCGGTCCTGATATCAGAATGTGGTCTGCTCCTGTGGAGAACCTTTCGGAATGGCGTGACGAAGGAGCCATATTCACTTATCAAGTTGATAATCAATGGGACGTAATGTATGCTCCCGATCTGGTAGAAGTGAAAAGAAAAGATGGAACAAAAGAATACTATCTGTATCCTCACAGCCGCGGACCTCGCAGAGAAGCGATGGTTGCCAAAGGGAGTCGTCCTGACGGACCTTTTACACCTATCAACCTTACCAAAGATGGTACAAGAACAGTAGAAGGCAGCATATTGGGTTTTGACCCTGCTGTATATATTGAATATGTTACAGACCCAGCAGATCCTGATTATGAGATCGGTTTTAGAGCTTACGGATATTGGGGTTTTCAGAGATCATTAGCGGCTGAGCTGGATCAGAACACCATGTATTCACTCAGGCCCGGAACTGAAGTAATTAGTTATTTTATTCCTGCAAGTGCTCGCTATGGGGTTATTCGTGATCCTGAAGGTACTGAATATCCTCAGATTTATCCTGATCAGGATTTAAAAACGTTCAACTTTTTTGAGGCATCCTCCATTCGTAAAGTAGGAAACAAATATATAACTGTTTTTAGTGGTTACTCGGGTCCTGAATATGGTGTGGGTAGTTCTAATTCAACATTACGTTATGCCGTGGGAGACTCACCTTTGGGTCCCTGGAAAAGTGGAGGAGTACTTGTAGATTCGCGGGCACCTGTTCTTAATAAAGATGGTTCAGCTATTGAGACAACCTATTCAGGTCACAACACCCACGGCAGTATAGAGTATATAAATGATCAATGGTATGTCTTCTATCACAGAGCCCCAAGAGGTTTTGGTTTTGCACGCCAGCCAATGGTGGCACCGATTTATGTGGAATGGGATGAGAAGCCGGTATCAGAAGGTGGTATGGTAAGAATCAGGGCATACGATCCTTATGAAAAGGATAATATCAAGATTGTAAAAGATAGTAATGGAAGAGAATATAAAGGAGCTGAAGTTACCTCTGAAGGTTTTCATATTTACGGTCTTGACCCTTATCAATATTACTCTGCAGGATATGCATGCTACCTTTCTGACATTAGCATTCAGCAGGATACATGGGATATCTGGGATAATAACATGAAAATAGGTAATGTTAAGAACGGAAATGTTATTGGTTATAAATACTTCGGGTTTGGTGGACTAAAAAAGAATACAAAAGGAATAAAAGCCTTCAAAGGAACAAGTAAAAGGAACAAAACCGAATTCAACCTCTTTCTGACGCCTAAGACATCTGAATCATTCAAAGTTAATGTATGGCTTGATGGTCCTTGGGCAAACGAAACTTGGAAAGGCACAAAAATTGGCGAAATTGTTGTTCCCTCAAACTCAGCACAAGAACTAACTCAATTTGCAATTGATGTTTCAAAGTTTGTTGATAATCTCGATCAGAAACATGCCATATTCTTAGTTGCTGAAGGCAAAGAATCTACAGAGCTGTTCGATTTAATGGGACTTGGTTTCAGTTCTAAGAAGAAAAAAATATCACCTCCGATAGTTCCAAATATCACTATTAACATTAACGAAGAAAAGTTAGAACTCCCTAAAACACCAGTAAGATCGACCAATGCGAATGGAATAGTGAGTTATAATTTGTATGAAACCAGTTACGAGATTCCAAAAGGAACAACAAAAGTGCCTACAGTTACTGCTTCTTCGGATAATAAAGATGTAAAAGTAACTATTAATCAAGCTGATTCAATGACAGGAACAGCGAAGGTTGATTTTGATTATAACGGTGTTGTTAAAACATACCAGATTGTATTCGAACCACAAACTGAAGAAATGCATGTTTATCTCTGTCTTGGACAATCTAACATGGAGGGGCATGTTAGACCAAGTGCAGAGAATAAGCTTGATGTTGATAAGCAATTTGTGTTATTACAATCGATAGACTGTCCTGATCTTGGCCGAGAAAAAGGAGAATGGTATAATGCTACTGCACCTCTAGTACGTTGTCATACAGGAATTGGACCTGTCGACTTTTTCGGACGATATATGACCGCTGCTCTTCCTGATAATATAAAGGTAGGAGTAATTAATGTTGCTGTGGGTGGATGTAAAATTGAATTGTTTGACAAAGACAATTTTCATGAATATGTTTCCACTTCACCCGACTGGCTTAAGAATATGGTAGCCGAATATGATGGTGATCCCTATAAACGTCTTGTAGAGATGGGACGTATCGCAGTAAAAAAAGGAGGGATCATAAAAGGTATTCTTTTACATCAGGGTGAATCTAACACAGGAGAAAAAGATTGGCCACTGAAAGTTAAAAAAGTATATGACTCGCTTTTAAAAGATGTGGGACTGGCACCCAACTCGGTTCCATTACTCGCAGGTGAAGTAGTTCACGCGGACCAGAAAGGTGTATGTGCATCTATGAATGAGATCATTCAAACCTTACCTGAAGTTATACCAAACAGCTACGTAATATCTTCAGCAGGATGCAAGGCAGGACCCGACAATTTACATTTCTCTTTTGAAGGATATAAGATGCTTGGCGAACGATATGCAGAAAAGATGATTTCCCTTTTAAAAAAGTAGATAAATATACCCACAACTAAAAACTTGTTTTTGTATGTCGTTTAAAAGATCCATACTATTACTATTCTGTTATATAATTTGTCTTACCTTTTCTGTATATGCCATTAATATGAGAAATATTCATGAACCGGCAATTATACTAGAGGTAGACGGAGGTACTCTCACTCTTTATCCTTTAAATGATAATTCAATAAGAGTGAAATTTCATAAGTCAGGGGTTACACTTAATGCCGAGGAGATAATTTATACAGAGAAAGTTGCATCACCTGTACATAAAGTAAAAGAGGATAGTGAGATAATAAGTCTTCAGTTGGATCTGATTACGGCAGTTTTTAACAAAAAAAGTAAGACACTTTCATTCCACGATAGTAATCGAAATTTGATTTTAAGTGAACAGGTAGGAGGTCGTTTTGTTGAATTAGATCATCTGGACAGTATTCCGGTATTCAAGGTGATGCAAAGATTTGTATCTCCTCCGGACGAATACCTGTTCGGCACAGGTCAATTCCAGGATGGATACCTAAATATAAGGGGTTTGTCTCGTCGACTTACACAAGTGAACAGCCAGATTTCCATACCTTTTATACTTTCAAGCAAAGGATATGGACTAATGTGGAATAATTATGGACTGACAAATTTCAACCCTGCTGAAAACTCTCTGGACCTTATTCGCAATAAAGACCTAACAGAGAGCCTTACAGTAGATGCTACCGGTACCAGTGGGAATAAACGTGAAAACAGACAAATGAATCAATTTACCGGTACTCTAGATATTCCCACTGCCGGCAGTTATGCTATTCTTCTTGATGTAGGACAAAAGATGGCTCGTAAACATCACTTGGTTATAGACGGTGACACTCTGATAGATATCAACAATATATGGCTGCCCCCTACTACATCGCTAATAACTGAGTTGTCTGAAGGAGAGCATAATATCTTAGTAGAGGGGGAAGAAAACGACACACCAAAGCTATACTGGAGAAAGGTGACTGACGAAACCATATTATCGTCACCTGTGGCAGAAGCAATTGATTATACAGTTTTTGCCGGCTCAGGAGAAGAGGTTATATCAAGTTATAGGGAGTTGACAGGACATTCTCCGATGCTGCCTGAATGGGCTTTTGGTTATATACATTGTCGTGAGCGATATCATACACAAGATGAGTTACTGGAAAATGCTCTAACTTTCCGTAATAAAGAGATTCCTATTGACATGATCGTACAGGACTGGCAATATTGGGGGAAATATGGCTGGAATGCCATGCGTTTTGATGAAGAACGCTATCCGGATCCAAAAGATATGGTACGACAGCTTCACGAAATGAATATTAGGTTTATGGTTTCTGTGTGGTCTAAAATAGATAAACAATCAGATGTAGGAAAAGAAATGAACGAAAAGGGATATTATATTCCTGACACTGAATGGATTGATTTTTTCAACCCGGATGCTGCAGCCGCCTATTGGCAAAACTTCTCTTCAAAAATGTTACCTCTTGGGATTGATGCCTGGTGGCTGGACGCTACGGAACCTGAAAATGATGATCTGCAAAACAGAATGATTTTCAACTCCACTTTACCAGGCGAGCTTTACAGGAACGTGTACCCGATGTATGTGAATAAAACTGTTTATGAAGGGCTACGGCGAGACGATCCTGAAAAAAGGCGTGCGTTTATACTTACTCGCAGTGCATTTTCCGGTTCTCAGAGATATGGTATAGCCACATGGTCGGGAGATGTGGGTCACGATTGGGAAACATTACGCCGACAGATTACTGCAGGTTTGGGGTATATGAGCACTGGATTACCTTGGTGGACTTATGATGCAGGTGGTTTTTTCCGTCCGGGTAATCAGTACACTAACACAGATTATCATGAACTATTTATCCGTTGGTTCCAGACTGCAGCATTCTTTCCATTGTTAAGGGTGCACGGATATATGAGTAATACCGAACCCTGGAGGTATGGAGAACAGGTAGAAAAAATAGTGTCAAACACACTTGAAATGCGATATCAGTTGTTTCCATATATTTATTCAGAAGCATCACGTGTAAGTTTTAATGGATCTACACTTATGCGCCCACTGGTTATGGATTTTGCTCATGACAAAAATGCATTGGAACAAAAACATCAGTTTATGTTTGGACCGTCTATACTGGTAATTCCGGTTACTGAACCGGGAGTTGAAAAATGGTCGTTATATCTCCCTGAGCATGAAAAGGGATGGATAAATTTTTGGAGTAAAGAAAAAATGGCAGGTGGAAAATACATTGAAGTGCCTGTTGATCTTTCATCTATTCCTATCTTTGTTAAAGCAGGATCGATTATTCCCATTGGTCCTGCTAAACAGTTCTCTTCACAAAAAACTAATGATCCCATTGAAATTCATATCTATCCCGGTGACAATGCAAGTTTTACTATCTATGAAGATGAAGGTACTAATTACAATTACGAACATGGAAAATATACTACCATTAACCTGGATTGGAATGATGAAGAAGCCACACTAACAATTGGAGAAAGAAATGGAGATGGTTTCCCGGGCATGGAGATAAACAGAACTTTTAAAGTTGTAAATATAATGTCTGAAGACAATGCCATTACCGTTAACTATGACGGAAATAAAACAATATGTGAACTGAATAATTAAAAAATAACAATGAGACAAACTATAATACTCTTACTGCTAATTTCTTTTCTATCATCATGCAAGGCGGGAAATGATCAGCTTGAATCTCCAAACGGGAAGATTATTGTTCATGTAAATGCTGAACAAGGGAATTCTTTTGGACAAACTTCATTAACAATTTCATATATTGATGCAGGAAAAAAGAGAGTTCTTTTTGAAAATTTGCTCACAGGTCTTAAAACTGACAAAAAGAATCTGACCGACAGTATGAGACTTATTTCTATCTCTGCTACCAAGGAAATTACGGAAGAGTATACAATGATCACGGGAAAAAAAAGTCTTTGCAGTAATAATGCAAATGAACAGACATTCAATTTCACAAATCAGGATAATGAATCAATTAATCTGATTATCAGAGCGTACAATGATGGTATTACATTCCGTTATCAGTTTGATGGTATTAGTGATGATGAGCAAATAATTGAAGAGTCGACCACCTACCCTATTGCTGAAGGTGTAAAACGATGGAGCCAACCTTATTACATAGACTATGAAGGTTTCTACACACTTACAACCAGTGGTATATCAAAAAATTCACACTGGTCATATCCCCTGTTACTTGAACCGACTGATTCAGTCTTTGCATTGATTACTGAAGCCAATATCCAAAGAAATCAGTGTGGATCACAGTTGAAAAACGATCTTGACCCGACTGCTTATAGAGTGCATTTAGCTGATGAAAAACTACCTGTTTCAGGAACATGGTTATCTCCATGGAGAGTTGTAATTATTGGTTCTCTTGGAGACATTGTAGAATCGACATTGATTACCGATGTGTCTGAACCATCTGTTCTTGGAGATACAGAGTGGATTAATCCAGGACCTTCAGCATGGATATACTGGGCATATAATAATGGTTCTAACGATTATCAAATAGTAAAGGAGTATATTGATCTTGCAGCTGAAATGAATTGGCCTTATAACCTGATCGATTGGAAATGGAATGAAATGGGTAACGGAGGCTCTGTTGATGATGCAGTAGATTATGCCAACGAGAAGGGTATCAAAACGTTATTATGGTACAACTCATCCACCAGCTGGAACGGAGAAGGTGCACCCGGTCCTTTATTTGTATTAAATGAAAAAAATAGCAGAGTAAATGAATATAGGAAGCTTAAAGAGATGGGTGTATCAGGTATCAAGGTTGATTTCTTTAATGGTGATGGACATAAAGAAATGAATTATTATATTGACCTGCTGGAAGATGCAATTGACCATGAATTACTTATTAATTTTCATGGAGCTACTCTTCCACGAGGATGGCAAAGAACTTACCCAAATTTAATGACAGTAGAAGCAGTTTATGGAGCAGAATGGTATAACAACAGACCAATTCTGACAGACAGAGCAGCAAGACACAATGCTACGCTGTCCTTCACCAGAAATGTGGTTGGTCCTATGGATTATACCCCTGGTACTTTCAGTGACTCACAACATCCTCACATAACTTCTCACGGACATGAACTGGCGCTGACAGTAGTATTTGAGTCTGCTTTGCAACATTTGCCTGATCGTCCTGAATCTTATAGATCACTTCCTGAGCCTGTCAGAAATTTTCTATCCACTTTGCCCGTATCATGGGATGAAACTAAGCTACTTAACGGCTATCCGGGAGAATCAGTTGTACTTGCACGTCGTAAAGGAGATAACTGGTTTATTGGTGGTCTCAACGGCACTGATGAATCGAGGACACTATCTTTTGATATTGCAGAACTTACAGGAGCAAAACATACAATTACACTCTTTAAAGACGGCCCGGAACAAAGAAGTTTCACAATTGAAGAAGATTCTGATTTATCGGAATATTCTGATCGCATTAATATAGAATGTTTACCTCGTGGAGGATTTGCGGCTATAATTAAATAAAATATAATTTATTGCAGACATGTTTAGAATTGACATTTTTTTTAAAATAGTTTTAAGTGCACTTGTTGCTTTTCATTTTAGTCTGAACGTCCAATCATCAGATAGGACAACTAATAATCAGCCTCTTTACCTTAACACCTCTTACTCTTTTGAAGAAAGAGCCGCTGATCTTGTTTCACGTCTTACACCGGAAGAAAAAGAAACATTGCTTGGTAATACAATGTCACCCATTCCAAGACTAGGTATTAATAAGTATGATGTATGGGGTGAAGCACTACATGGTATAGTAGGGAGAAATGATAACGCAGGTATGACTGCTACCTCTTTCCCTAACAGCATTGCTGTAGGAAGTACTTGGGATCCTGAACTTATTCGTAAAGAAGCCGCAGTGATAGCTGATGAAGCAAGAGGCTTCAACAACGAGCGGATCTTTACTTTAACCTATTGGTCACCTGTTATCGAACCTGCAAGAGACCCCCGATGGGGACGTACAGCAGAGAGTTACAGTGAGGACCCCTTCCTAGTATCAGAGTTAGCAAGTGGTTTTGTGAAAGGAATGATGGGTGATGATCCAAGATATTTGAAATCAGTCCCTACCGGTAAACATTACATTGCAAACAATACTGAATATAACCGCCATAATGGCAACTCAGAGCTGGATTTAAGGGATATGCGTGAATACTATCTCAGTCCTTACAAATCCCTGATAGAAAAAGACAACCTGCCTTCTATTATGACTGCATATAATGCTGTTAATGGAGTGCCTGTCTCTGCAAGCATCTTTTTGGTGGACTCAGTTGCCAGAAAAACTTATGGTATGAAAGGATATGTAACGGGGGACTGCGGGGCAATATCTGACATATTCCAGGGTCATCACTATCTTAAAGATGGAGTTGAGGCAACAGCTGCCGGGCTGAAAGCAGGTGTGGACACCGATTGTGGTGGAGAATATCAGAGTAATGCCCTTGAAGCATTGCAACGTGGGCTGATAACCATGGCTGATATTGACAGAGCATTGATAAACATGATGACAATACGTATGCGATTGGGTGAATTTGATCCTCCGGCAGTTGTACCCTATTCAAGGCTAAGACCTGAAATTATAAATGATCCCACACATAATGATCTGGCATTGGAAATGGCAACAAAAAGTCCGGTATTGCTGAAAAATGAAACTGTAAAAGGCTCCTCAATTAAAGCGCTCCCATTAAATACAGAAAAAAAAGCTACAATTGCCGTTCTTGGACCTCAGGCGAACAGAGTGGAGTTGGGAGACTATTCAGGTCCTGTGGAACAGCACTTAAGCATATCTCATCTTCAGGGATTAAAAGATTACATCGACCAACATAATCTACCTATTGAAATATTTCACGCAGAAGGGGGAAATACCAGTCGCAAGACTGATTTTTTTGTTTTGCAGAATTTTACAACAAAAAACAATAATGGTGAGAGTAAAGAATATAAAGCCACTGATTTTGATGCTGCTGCACCAGGAATTTTAAAAACACAAAGATTCGGCAACCTGTCACTTCAGGGAATTAAAGATGGTGACTGGACTGCGTATAACAACATCGAAATCACTGATCTTGATTCTCTGACCCTGCAACTTAATATTGAGCAAAGTGGTGGTATTCTTGAAGTCAGAGTTGGCTCTCCTACCGGAAATATGATTATGTCACAAACAATAGAAAGCGCCGAAAGAGGTGGAGTTCGTTCTTTTGGAAGAGGTTCGACCATTACTTCAAAAATCAACACATTGGGAATTAAAGGTTCACAAGACCTCTATTTCATATTCCGTGAACCACAGCGAGAATCGGTAGATCAGGAAACACTAAAAAAAGTAGCTTCAGCTGATGTGGCGATAGTTTTTGTAGGAACCGACCAGAATACAGGCAGAGAGGAGTCAGACAGGTTCTCCTTATCATTACCCGGTAATCAGATGCAACTAATACAATCTGTGGCTGCAGTTAATCCTAACACTATAGTTGTAATGCAGACAATGGGAATGGTTGAGGTTGAAGATATCAAACAGAATTCAAATATACCGGGAATAATTTATACAGGATACAACGGACAGGCACAAGGAACAGCAATGGCTAAAATATTGTTTGGTGAAGTTAATCCCGGCGGTAAAACTAGTGTCACCTGGTATCGTTCTGTAAAAGACCTTCCTGATTTTGGTGACTATAGATTGAGAGGAGATAAAAACCGAAACGGAAGAACTTATTGGTATTTTGATAAAGATGTATCTTATGAATTTGGATACGGTCTTTCATACACTACTTTTGAATATAGTGATATAACAATAAGCAAAAAGGAAATAACACCTTATGATCAGATCAGTATTAATGTAGATGTTAAAAACAGCGGAGATATAGATGGAGACGAGATTGTTCAGGTATATCTTAGAACTGAAAATGCTTTATCAAAAGGACGTCCTATAAAACAGTTGAAGGGATTCAAAAGAGTTACCATCCCTGCAGGGCAAACCCAAACAGTTTCTATTGATATCAATTGTTCCGACCTTTGGTTCTGGGATGAGAGAAACAACAAAATTTCCTTCGACCAAGGCATTTATACATTTGAAGTTGGAGCATCATCACTTGACATTAAAGGTACTGTTGAAGCTGTAATGGAAGGACAATTTAAAGAGACCCCGGAAACAGTTGTTGCAGAGTCAGACAAAATAATCCTTGTGCCTGGAGAAACAACACAAACCCGCTTATCAGTTACACTTTTGGACGACAGCTTCATTGATATAGAAAAAACTAATGTGGTTTATAAAAGCAACAACCCATCAGTAGTGAAGATTGACCAAAACGGCTTAATTACTGCATTACAGCCCGGCTTAGCATCAATTTTTGCATACGTTACTTACAATGGCGTCACAGTATCAGACAACTTTCCAATAAAGATTATACCTGATCTTACTCCGGCCTCTATAACAGTAAATGGCACTCCTATCAATGGTTTTGACCCTAAGGTAAAAGCATATAGCTTTCTGATTGAAGGTAAGACTGAAATTCCTGTAGTTCAAGCAGAATCCGTAAGCAATACCATCAACATAGAAATCGAAGAAGCAACAACTCTTCCTGGAACCGTCTTAGTAAGATTTATAGATTACAATACAAGGGAAGAAAATTCATATTATTTGAATTTCGACCGGATGTCTAAGAGCGATGAATTCAACGAATCACAATTAGGCTCACAATGGGAATGGATAAGAGAAAACAGTGAGAATCACACTTTATCTTCGAATCCGGGCACGTTAACCATAACCACAGAAAAAGGGGATGTTTCAGAGAATAGTAATAATGCACGTAATTTACTTGTACAGAGTGCAAATAACGACTGGACTATTGATACACGCCTGACTGCTTCCAGAGCACCCTCTCAACCTGAAAATGCCGGTTTAATTGCATGGCAGGATGACCATAATTTTGTTAAACTGATGCTTCGTGCAGTTACTAAGACTACACGACAAAGAGGACCTCAACCCGGAACTATTGATCTCTTAGTAGAAGAGAATGACATTGCAAGGTCGGTTGCAACTTTTGACCTGAAAGATATGATCACCGACGGTCAGTACCTTTATCTGCGTCTTTCAAAAAATGGAGCCCAATACACTGCAAGTTATTCACTTAATGGCAATGAATATATAACTTTAGGCCGCGCTGATGCTACTTTGAGAGATATCAAAGCAGGCATTATTGCATGCGATGGCATAATAACACAAAGCATGACCAGCACTTTCTGGTTTGACTCTGACACAACAAAACCTGATACTCCTTTTGATGTATCTTTTGATTATTTTCATATCGAAAATAAAGGTATTGTATATTAATAAACTGATTATAAATATTTCACTAATTTAAAATACTGTTGAGAATGAAAAGAATGATTAATACATTTCTGATTTTAATGTTGATATGTACTTCACCATGTATATATGCTCAGAAAAAAGGGAATTCAAACATTCCTGTATTCACACAATTTACCTATCAGGGGGAAGACCCGGTTTATGATAATTATCCGTTACAACCGGACGAGTTCTACAACCCAATACTTCAAGGGTGCTATCCCGATCCATCTATTACCAGAAAAGGAGATGATTATTTCCTGGTATCTTCCTCGTTTGCAATGTTTCCCGGAGTACCAATTTTTCACTCCAACGACCTGGTAAACTGGAAGCAGATTGGACATGTGCTGGATAGAAAAACACAACTTAAGGTCTATGATTCTGGAATCAGTGCAGGAATTTATGCACCTGCAATAAAATATAATCAATATAACGACACGTTTTATATGATTACTACCCAATTTGCCGGTGATATCGGTAATATGGTAGTAAAAACCAAAGACCCGTTCAAAGGATGGAGTGAAGTATACAAGTTGAATTTTGGAGGTATCGATCCATCGCTGTTTTTTGACGACGACGGTAAAGCTTACGTGGTTCACAATGATGCACCCGACAGAGGTAAGGAGCTGTATGAAGGACACAGGGTGATTAAAATATGGGAGTATGACTTGGAAAAAGATCAGGTGAAACCAGGTACAGATCAGATTATTGTTGACGGAGGTGTTGATATTACCCGAAAACCTATATGGATAGAGGCTCCTCATATTTATAAAAGAGATGGCATTTACTATTTGATGTGTGCAGAGGGTGGTACCGGTGACTGGCACAGTGAAGTTATTTTCACCAGCGATAATCCTAAAGGCCCATACAAACCGGCTTCTAATAATCCTATTCTGTCACAGCGATATTTACATCCTGACAGAGAAAATAAGGTGGATTGGGCAGGACATGCTGATATTGTTGAAGGACCAGACTCTAAATATTATGGCGTATTTCTTGCTATTCGTCCAAATGAAAAAAACAGAGTAAACACAGGCCGTGAAACATTCATATTGCCGGTTGACTGGAGTGGTAAGTATCCAATTTTTGAAAATGGATTAATTCCCATAGAACCAAAAATGAAAATGCCAGAGGGTGTAGAAAATAAAAGCGGAAAAGAAGGCTTTTTTCCAAATGGAAATTTTTTATTTCAGGACAATTTCAAATCAGAAAAATTAGATTACAGATGGATAGGAGTAAGAGGTCCTCGTGAGGAGTTTATTAATATAGGTAAGACAGGTATAACAATTACCCCTTTTGCCGTTAACCTCAAAGAAGTAGCCCCTACCTCTACCCTGTTCCACCGCCAACAACATAGATATTTTTCAGCAACAACGACAATGAATTATGTGCCATCTTCAGATAAAGATTTGGCAGGAATGGTTTGTTATCAAAGTGAACGTTTTTATTATCTATTCGGTGTAACTAAAAAAGGAAATCAGGATTATCTGATTCTACAACGTACTGAAAGAGGATCATCAACAACAATTGCCAGTACCCCGATACAGACAAATAAGCCTTTAACTCTACAGATTAGAGCAAAAGGTGATGAGTACAATTTCAACTACTCGATAGACGGAGAAATCTTTCATACACTTGGCGGAGCCGTGTCGGGTGACATCCTTTCTACTGACGTTGCCGGAGGTTTCACAGGCAACTTAATTGGATTACATGCCACCACAAAGAATGACGCGGAAGTTGAGATTAAACCATGACGACATCTGCTATATTACAGGCTTTTACCCAATTTATGGAAAAAACAATTAAAGACTAAATGTTGAATATAATCTATATAAAAATGTTGAATATAAATTTTAAAAATAAAGGAAGATTTACTCTTCTCATCGTTATGTTTTTTGTTGTAAGTATAACAATAACAAAACCAATTAACGCACAAAACCCAATAATTCAGACCAAATACACAGCAGATCCTGCTCCCATGGTCTGGAATGACAGATTGTATGTTTACACAACTCATGATGAAGATGGTTCTACTTGGTTTACTATGAATAACTGGAATCTTTATTCTACTGATGATATGGTAAACTGGACAGATCATGGAAAAATTTTGTCATATTCTGATTTTGAATGGGCTAAAGGTGACGCATGGGCCGCACAGTGTATCGAAAGAGATGGCAAATTTTATATGTATGTACCAATGATATCACGTATTAATAATCGTGGAGCAATTGGAGTGGCGGTTGCCGATACTCCCATGGGTCCGTTTTACGATCCAATTGGGGAACCATTGGTACAGTCTGAGTGGGGTGATATTGATCCTACAGTTTTTATAGATGACGATGGACAGGCATACCTTTACTGGGGAAATCCCAACCTGTATTATGTGAAGCTTAATGATAATATGATTTCGTATGACGGGGAGATAGTAAAAGTACCTCTAACTGAAGAGTCTTTTGGGAAAAGAGATGATGATTCAGACAGGAATACGCTTTACGAAGAAGGTCCATGGCTTTATAAAAGGAATGATCTTTATTATCTTTTCTGGCCGGGAGGACCGATTCCCGAGCATATTGGCTATTCTACGAGTGACAGCCCTATTGGTCCATGGAAATATGGTGGTGTTGTAATGCCTACTCAGGGTGGGGCGTTTACAAATCATCCAGGTGTAATTGATTTCAGAGGAAAAACGTACTTTTTCTATCATAACGGAGCCCTGCCCGGAGGAGGCGGTTTTAATAGATCGGTATGCGTGGAAGAGATGACATTCAACCAGGATGGCAGTGTACTTCAACTTAATATGACAGAAGGAATAAAGCAAGGATTAAGCACTTTAAACCCATATATAATGAATCAGGCAGAAACGATTGCATTCTCCGAAGGATTTAAAGCATCTCAAAATAAAGAAGTGGGTGTATTTGTGACTGCAAACAAAGATAACAGCTATATAAAAGTGCGAGATGTTGATTTCAAAGAAAAAGGCGCTACTCAATTCAGAGCACGCGTAAGCACTACCCACAACGATCCTGTAACTCTTGAAGTAAGACTGGGAAGTATTGATGGAGAAAAAATTGCATCAGTAAGAATACCTCGGACAGGAGGAAGCAACAGATGGGCTTTGGTGAATTCAGATGTTCCGGGAGTTACTGGCGTTCATGACATATATTTCGTAGTAAAAGGAAGACCTCAGAGTCATTTAATGTACTTCGATTACTGGATGTTTTCAGAATAAACCATCAATTAAATTGATTACAAAAAATAATATTCAAACAAAAAATAATTATAATGAAAAAAGTCTTTTTATCTATTCTCTTATTTATCATAACACAAATTGTTTTCTCTCAAATATCATCTGTTTCTAGCCCTGACGGAATGCTGAAACTTGATATATTTCTTGAAGAAGGACATCCATATTATTCCGTTATTTATGATGGAAAGACCATACTCGAAAAATCACCTCTTGGTATTATTACAAACGAAGGAGACTTCAGTAAAGATTTAATATATAAAAAACATAATACCGAAAGGATTGATAAGAAATACACTCAAGATAGAATAAAGAAATCAGACATTCATTATATTGCCAACAGGCTGGATGTAGCTTTTGAAGATGTTAAGCAGAGAGAAATAAAAATTGTATTTCAGGTGAGTGATAACGATATAGCTTTCAGGTATGAACTCCCTCACTGGGGGGAAAGAAGAGCTGTTGTTGTTGAGAAAGAAGCAACCGGATTTAAGTTTCCTGAATACACTACTACTTTCCTTTCTCCGATGATGGGAGCCATGGGTGCATTTGCAAGAACATCTCCCAGCTACGAAAGCGGCTATACCAATGATGAGCCTGTGGGCAGGGGTACACATGGCAAACTTGGATATGTTTTCCCGGGCCTCTTCCGAATTGGTGATGATGGATGGGTACTATTGTCAGAAACAGGAGTAAATAGTCAGTATTGTGCGTCTCATCTGAGTGATGGAACAAAAGATGGTCTATATTTGGTTGAATTTCCACATTTAGATCAGAACAACGGTTTCGGTAGCAATGGGGCACAACTCTCCCTTCCCGGTGTTACTCCATGGCGTACCATAACGGTCGGTAGTACCCTGAAACCCATAGTGGAGACAACAATCCCGTTTGATGTTGTGGAACCTTTATATGAACCTTCACAAGATTATAAATTAGGACGCGGAACTTGGAGCTGGATTGTTTGGCAAGACCAAAGTATGAACTGGGATGATCAGGTAAAGTATATCAACTTTGCTTCAGAAATGGGTTATGAATATATTCTAATTGATGCTTTGTGGGATACAAATATCGGGTACGAAAAGATGGAAGAGTTGATAGAATATGCTGGTTCAAAGGGAGTAGATGTTTTCCTTTGGTATAATTCAAACGGAGGCTTCAATGATGCTCCACAAGGTCCGAGAAACAAATTGAATACCTCCATATCAAGAAAAAAAGAGATGAAATGGCTGCAGAAAGTTGGTGTAAAAGGTTTGAAAGTGGATTTTTTCGGTGGAGATAAACAGGAAACTATGCGTTTTTATGAGGATATTCTCTCAGATGCCAACGATCATGAATTGATGATTATTTTCCACGGATGTACACTTCCACGCGGATGGGAACGTATGTATCCTAACTTCATGGGTAGCGAAGCTGTACTTGCATCCGAGATGCTTATCTTCTCACAGGATGTGCGTGAAAAAGAGGCATTCTATGCTACCTTACATCCCTTCATTCGCAATAGTGTTGCAAGTATGGAATTTGGCGGAGTGTTTTTTAATAAATACTTAAACCGAGGAAACAGTAGAGGTCAGAAACGACTTACCACGGATGTATTTCAGATTGCTACCGGCATTCTTTTTCAGAATCCGGTTCAGATGTTTGCTCTCACACCTAACAATCTTACAGATACGCCAGAGATACTTATCAACTTTATGAAAGAAATTCCAACAACTTGGGATGAAACTATATACATCGATGGTTACCCCGGAAAATATACTGTTATAGCACGCCGTCACGGGGAACAATGGTACATTGCCGGAGTGAGTGCAGAGGAAAAACCGATTGATTTAAAACTGAGTCTGCCAATGTTGAAAGGGAAAAAGGTCAGCATTTATAACGACAATGTAAATAAAGAACCTATATTATCTGACGTACAAATCAACAATAATGGTATGTTGTCAATTACTATTCAACCAAAAGGAGGTTTTGTTGTAAAGTATTAGCAAGAGACCACTCTCTTAATTTAATATACAGTTTACAAGAATGAAAAATAAATATATCTGGTTGTATATAATTCTTTTTATCTGTATCGGTGAATTGCAGGCACAGGATAAATTATACAAAAACCATTTTTCGGTATCTGACGTAAAATTACTTGAGGGACCTTTCAAAGATGCTAATGATCTGAATATCAAGATACTTTTACAGTATGATGTTGATCGGCTTTTAGCTCCATATCGACTTGTTGCAGGCTTACCTGCAAAAGCCATCAGCTATCCCAATTGGGAGGGATTAGACGGTCATGTAGCTGGTCATTACCTTACTGCCATGGCAATTAATTACGCTTCCACAGGCAATATTAGTTGTAAAGAACGAATGGAGTACATGATATCAGAACTCGAAGAGTGTCTTAAGGCAAATGCTATTAATAATTCAGATTGGGGTATAGGATATATTGGGGGGTTCCCAAATAGTGCTCGACTATGGTCTGATTTTAAAAAAGGTAATCTGGGAATATACCATTCATCCTGGGCACCTTTTTATAACCTACATAAAATGTATGCAGGTTTAAGAGATGCCTGGCTTTATTGCGATAATGAAAAAGCTAAATGGCTTTTCATGCAATTTTGCGATTGGGGTATCGACATTACTTCTGACTTTACAGACGATCAAATGCAAAATATGCTTAATATGGAACATGGTGGTATGAATGAAATCTTTGCAGATGCATTTCAGATTACAGGTGACAAAAAATATCTGATAGCAGCAAAAAGATATTCGCACAAAATGTTTCTTGAGCCATTGTCAAAGGGAAATGATATTCTTGACAACAAGCATGCTAATACTCAGATACCTAAATTTATTGGATTCACAAGAATCGCTGAACTGAGTGGTGGTGAAGAGTACCTAAATGCCGCGCGCTTCTCATGGGAGACTATAGTAAACAATCACACTTTGGCTTTTGGTGGGAATAGTCGCCGAGAACACTTCCCAAGTGTAGAATCATGCACAGATTACATTAATGATGTAGATGGACCTGAAACTTGCAACTCATACAACATGCTGAAACTAACCGAAGATTTGTTTCGTATAAACCCATCAGCTCATTATGCCGATTACTACGAACGTACCCTGTTCAACCACATTCGTTCAACTCAACATCCTGAACATGGCGGCTATGTATATTTCACCACTGCTCGTCCTCGTCATTACAGGGTATATTCTACTCCTAACAATGCCATGTGGTGTTGTGTGGGCACAGGCATGGAAAACCATAGTAAGTATAATCAGTTTATCTACACCCACACAGGAGATTCTCTTTTTGTAAATCTCTTTATAGCTTCCGAGCTTAATTGGAAAGAAAAAGATATTGCCTTAAGACAGGAGACAGGATTTCCTTATGAAGAAAGTACCAAATTTATTATCACTAAGGGTTCATCAGACTTTAAATTAATGATCAGATATCCCGAATGGGTAAAAGAGGAAGCATTAAGAATCAGCATAAATGATAAAACAATTGAATATTCTGCTCATCCTTCATCTTATATTTGTATTGACAGGAATTGGGAAAAAGGAGATGTGGTAAAGATTGATTTACCAATGCATAATAGTGCAATCCAACTTCCTAATGTTGAAAATTACATAGCTTTTATGCGCGGTCCGATTTTGCTTGGTGCTAAAACCGGTACCGAGGATTTACATGGATTACTTGCCGGTGATGGTCGATGGGATCAATATCCAGGGGGAAAAATGCTGCCTATTGACCAGGCTCCTATATTAATTGAAGATGATATAAAAAATATTGCTGATAAATTGATTCCGGTAAAAGACAACCCAATGAAATTTAAGCTGGAAGTCAAAATGGTAAATCCTGTTGATGTAACATTGGAACCATTTGCAAATATTCATGATTCAAGGTATATGATATACTGGCTGGCACTTACAAGCAATGGTTATAACTCTTACAAGGACTCCCTTACAAAAAGGGAAAACGAAAAGATTGCAATAGAAAAACGAACTATAGATTTTATTGCCACAGGTGAACAACAACCTGAGACCGACCATGATATGAAAATGGAGCACTCAGAGTCAGGAAATAGCAATAACGAGTTTTATCGGGAGGCAAGCAGAGGTGGTTTTTTCAGTTATGATATGAATACTAATTCTGAAACAAACCTTAGTTTACTAGTTCGTTATTGGGGAGTTGAATGGGGAGGTCGCAAATTTGAAATTTATATTGATAATGAATTGTTATTGACAGAAGACAACACAGGACGGTGGAATCAATCAAAGTTTTACGATATAAATTATGAAATTCCGAACTCAATGGTAAAAAACAAAGATAAAATAAGAGTTAAGTTCCAGGCTCTTCCAGGAAATACTGCGGGACCGATTTATTTTGTTCGTTTGTTAAAGAAGTAGCCTATAAAACATAAAGTTCAATCGTTTTTGCAAATGTTGCCAAATGGACTAAATGATCCTTAAGTAACAAAACATGTTAGCTAATGAGGTTAATTGAATGGAGATTAGGAATGGATAATGAAACCCATAGCTATACAATTCAACTGAAGAGTCAAAAGAATTATTTAAAATCTTATAAAAAAATGTTCAAAGAAAGAATTCATAATGTATCAACCCTTTTATTATTATTCGTAATAAGTGTTTTGGGTATTAGCGCAAAAAGTGCTATCCCGCCTCAACGACCAATCATACAAACCAAATACACTGCTGATCCGGCACCCATGGTTTATAAAGACACCGTGTTTTTATACACTTCACACGATGAAAATGATGCAATGGGATTTAAAATGCAAGACTGGCTGCTGTATTCATCCACAGACATGGTAAACTGGACGGAGCATGGAGTGGTTGCATCATTGAAAAACTTCGATTGGGTGCCCTATGATAATGGTGCCTGGGCAGTACAATGTATAGAAAGAAACGGGAAATTTTACCTTTATTGCCCGATGCCTAACGGAATTGGAATTGGAGTGTTGGTATCTGACAGTCCCTATGGTCCATTCAAGGATCCAATAGGTAAGCCTTTGATCAAAAACAGCAACCATGATATCGATCCAACCGTATTTATAGATGATGACGGGCAAGCCTATATGTACTGGGGTAACCCAAAGCTGTATTGGGTAAAATTAAACGAGGATATGATTTCTTATTCCGGCGATATTCAGCAAGATCCTACAACACCATCAAATTATCAGGAAGGTCCGTGGGTATGGAAACGCAACGGCTTATACTATCTGGCTTATGCCTCCACTTGCTGTCCTGAAGGTATAGGCTATGCTATAAGTAGCTCTCCCACCGGGTCTTGGGAATATAAAGGAATGATTGTGGATGCATCCGAAAAAACACGAGGTAATCACCCCGGGATTATAGAATTCAAAGGAAAATCATATTGTTTTGGTCATTCTTACGATTTACTTAAACAAATCACAAGTAAATTTTATGAAAGGCGTTCTGTTGATATGGACGAAATAGTATATAGCTCGGATGGAAGCATACAAAATCGCCAATATTGGTCGATTGAAGGACCTTCTCAGGTTGGCAGACTAAAACCATTCCAACGGATTGAAGCAGAAACAATGGCATGGAGCGAAGGTTTGAAGACCCATTTTGAAACAGAATGGGAAGGAGATTTCGATTGGGCAAGAGGTAATAAAATAGCTGATCGTCTTTATGTAACATCAATAAATAACGGAGATTATTTAATGTTAAAAGGAGTGGATTTTGCTAATGGTACAAAATCTGTAGATGTATGTATCTCATCAATAAACGGAGGGAAAATAGAAATTCGCATTGATAAAATAGATGGTCCGATCATTTCTACTATTGATGTAGATTTTTCCGGAGAGGCAGGTATATGGAGGACAATAACCTCTCCAGTAGAAGAAATTAAAGGAGTACACGATTTGTATTTTATTTTTAAAGGAGAAAAGGATTTATTCAACTTCGACTGGTGGAGTTTTTCTGAAATCTAAATCTAATACAACAACTAATAATTTATAATAATGAAAAAAATAATTATTGTAGCTTTAACATTTTTGCTAATCTCAGTAAGTTCCTTTGCTGAACCTTTCGTAAGAACTGAACATGGGGTCAGTATTAAGGTAAATTCGATTAATGTAGAAATTCAATTCTACGGTTCTTCTATTGTTAGAGTGATTAAATCACCTCAAGGAAAAAACGTTGAAAAAGAGAGCTTGTCGGTTGTAAAGATACCAGAAAAAGTAAATTTCAACATTCTTCAATCAAAGGATGAACTCCTAATAAAAAACAAAAGTGTTGAAGTGGTTATAAGTTTGGAAAACGGAAAAGTGACTTTCAAAAATACAAAAGGCGACATATTTTTGGTTGAGAAAGAAAACGGATCTTCTTTTACTGATTTTGACGACGCAGGTGTAAAAACATATAGCGTTAGTCAATCTTATATACTTGAACAAGATGAAGCTATCTATGGTTTGGGTATTCTTCAAAACGGGAAAATGTCACAGCGAAACCAAGAAGTAAGGATGGTTCAGAATAACACCTGGGACTTTGTTACTTTTTTTCAGTCAGTAAAAGGATATGGTCTGTTCTGGGATAATTATTCTCCAACAACTTTTAAAGATAATGCCATGGAAACATCTTTCAGTTCTGAAGTTGGTGAATGTATAGATTACTATTTTATGTATGGTGGTAATTCCGATGGTGTAATTGCTGAAATGCGAGATCTTACAGGTCAGGTTCCAATGTTCCCTTTATGGACTTATGGATACTGGCAGAGCAAAGAACGTTATAAAAGTCAAAATGAGACGGTTGGCGTTGTAAAAAAATACCGCGAACTTGGTGTTCCGATTGATGGAATTATTCAGGACTGGCAATACTGGGGTAACAATTATTTGTGGAATTCAATGGAATTCCTTAACGAAGATTTCCCTAATCCTAAAGCAATGATAAACGATATTCATGAAATGAATGCGCACATAATTATTTCTATTTGGTCATCGTTTGGTCCTGCTACAAAACAGTATAGAGAATTAGAAAAAATAGGAGCATTGTATAATTTCAACACATGGCCTGAATCTGGTCTGACAGCCTGGCCTCCAAACATGGAATATCCATCAGGTGTAAGGGTTTATGATGCATTTAATCCGAAAGCAAGGGATATATATTGGAAACACCTTAATGAAGGTTTATTTAAACTCGGAATAGATGGTTGGTGGATGGATTCTACCGAACCGGATCATCTGAGTTTTAAACCAGAAGACATGAATAATCAAACAGCACTTGGTTCTTTCCGTAAGGTAAGAAACGCATATCCCTTAGTGACAGTTGGTGGTGTTTATGAAAATCAGCGGACTGTTAATTCTGACAAAAGAGTGTTCATCCTAACCAGATCAGGATTCGCAGGACAACAAAGGTATGGAGCTAATGTATGGTCAGGAGACGTCTTTACATCATGGGAAAACTTCCGTAACCAAATACCTGCCGGACTTAACTTTTCTATGTGTGGTATTCCACATTGGAATAGTGATATTGGTGGCTTTTTTGCAGGAGAATACAATAAAACATGGAATGACGGGACAGCTTCAAAAAACCCAATGTTTCAGGAATTATATGTCCGATGGATGCAATTCGGTGCATTTAATCCAATGATGCGATCTCATGGTACCGACTTATCAAGGGAAATATATCATTTTGGGCAGAAGGGAGAACCAATTTACGATGCAATTGAGAGTACAATTCGTTTACGTTATTCCTTGTTACCCTATATCTATTCAACTTCCTGGGAGGTCACAGATAAGCAGTCGAGTTTCATGCGCGCTCTTGTAATGGACTTTTCTCATGACAAGAATGTTTGGGATATAAAGCACCAGTATATGTTTGGAAAATCGATTCTGGTTGCTCCTGTAATTGAGGCACAGTATACTCCCGAAAAAATTAAAGATGACAAAACAGGAGATGGATGGACAAGATCCGATGGCGATGGGGCCGAAAAGGAGCCTTCAGTAGATTTCACCCTTAAAAAGAATACAATGATTTATCTACCATCAGGTTCCGATTGGTATGATTTCTGGACTAACGAAATATTTAAAGGTGGAAACGAAATCTCGAAAGAGACAAGCATCGATATAATTCCTTTATACATTAAAGCGGGATCCATCCTTCCTATTGGACCTGAAGTACAATATGCTACTGAGAAAAACTGGGATAATCTTGAACTTAGGATATATGAAGGAGCAGATGGTACATTTACTCTATATGAGGATGAAAATGACAATTATAACTATGAAAAAGGAATTTATTCAACAATTACCTTTTCATGGAATGATACAAAAAGAACGCTTACTATAAACAACCGTGAAGGCTCATTCCCCGGAATGTTGACTGACAGGAAGTTTAATATCGTTCGTATTGGAAAGAATCAAACAAATTACAAGACAGTAAATTACGCAGGCAAGAAAATGGTGATTAAGTTTTAGTATCCATAACATCAACTTATATTATCATACAAATACACTAAAAGTCTAAACTTAAAATTTATAACCGATATGATTAAAACAAAGAAAAGAGCTATATGGTATCTCCTGATTACTTTTACCTTAACAGGGGTTAATCTTTCAGCTCAGGATTTAAAACTGAGATACGATCAGCCTGCAAAAGTTTGGGAAGAAGCTATTCCATTGGGTAATTCGCGTCTTGGTGCAATGATATACGGTATTCCGGATCGAGAAGAAATTCAGTTGAATGAAGAAACTATATGGGGAGGCGGACCTTACAGAAATGATAATCCCAAAGCATTGGATGCACTACCAGAGGTCAGGAAATTAATATTCGAGGAGAAAAATGGGGAAGCAGACAAACTGATTAACCAGACATTTTTTACACAAACGCACGGAATGCCCTTTCAGACAGCGGGTAGTGTTATTTTGGAATTTCCTGGTCATAAAAATTTTAAAAATTATACCCGCGAACTCGATCTCAACAGGGCAGTTGCAACTACCCGATATCAAGTTGATGGAGTTGAATATACACGAGAAGCATTCTCCTCATTTGCTGATGATGTTTTCATCATGCGTATTACAGCAAACAAAAAAGGTGCGTTGAATTTTGAGGCTGGATATTATAATCAGTCAGAACATACTGTATTCAAGAGAGAGAATGCGCTAATTTTAGAAGGCAAAGGCTCTGAACACGAAGGTATTGAAGGAGCAATTCGCTATCAAACTCATACAAATATAAAAAACACAGATGGGAATGTTAAAGTTACTGATAATAAGATTTTCGTTAACAATGCTACTTCTGTTGTATTATATATTTCCATTGCTACAAATTTTACTGATTATAAAACAGTGGATACTGACCATGCGATGAAAGCAGAACAATTACTTTCTTCAGCTGTTAAAAAGAAATTTACTTCCGCAATGAAGGAACATATAAGGATTTATGGTGAGCAGTTTAAACGATTTTCTCTATCATTAGGATCTTTACCAGGAACTGAAAAACTTACTACAACACAGCGTATTTTAAACTTCCAAAATGACCAAGATCCGTCAATGGTTGCACTGCTTTCACAATTTGGGCGCTACCTACTGATATCTTCTTCACAACCAGGAGGTCAACCTGCCAGTCTGCAAGGTATTTGGTGTAACAGCATGCAACCTGCATGGGACAGTAAATATACAATCAACATCAATACCGAAATGAACTACTGGCCAGCTGAGGTTACAAACCTTCCGGAAACACATGAACCTCTCTTTAAGATGTTGAAAGAGCTGAGTGTGAGCGGACAGGAAACAGCAAGTAAGTTGTATGGTGCTGATGGATGGGTTGCACATCACAACACCGACCTGTGGCGTGTTACAAGTCCCATTGACTTTGCTGCTGCCGGAATGTGGCCAACAGGAGGTGCCTGGCTTTGCCAGCACTTATGGGAACACTATTTGTTTACGGGAGACAAAAAGTTTCTAAAGGAAATATATCCAGTACTTAAAGGATCTGCCGATTTTTTCATGTCCTCACTTATTGAGCATCCCAAATATGGATGGATGGTTGTTTCACCATCTGTTTCACCAGAACAAGGTCCTATTACGGCAGGATGTACAATGGACAATCAACTCGTGTTTGATATTCTTACACGCACTGCGGAAGCAAACCAAATTTTAAATGGTAATAAAGAATACCGTACAGATTTACTGACCATGGCTGCTAAGCTGCCACCTATGCAGATTGGCAAATATTCACAACTTCAGGAATGGCTGGAAGACGTGGATGATCCGAAAAATGAACATCGACATGTTTCTCACTTATACGGACTTTATCCAGGAAATCAGATTTCGCCCTACTCCACCCCTGAGCTTTTTGAAGCTGCGCGTAATTCTCTGAACTATCGAGGTGATATGGCAACCGGATGGTCTATAGGGTGGAAAGTAAATCTTTGGGCACGTCTGCTCGATGGTAATCACGCATACAAGATAATCAAAAATATGCTTACATTGGCAGGTCGCGATAATCGCGACGGAAGAACATACCCCAATTTGTTTACAGCTCACCCGCCTTTCCAGATCGACGGTAATTTCGGATTAACAGCAGGTGTAGCAGAAATGCTACTTCAAAGTCATGATGGTGCTGTTCATATTTTACCTGCCCTTCCGGATAATTGGAAAGAAGGATCGGTACACGGTATAATGGCGAGAGGTGGGTTTGAAATATCTATGGAATGGAAAGAAGGAAAAGTTGCCGAAGTTACAGTTCACTCACGCTTAGGCGGCAATTTGCGCCTACGTACCTATACCAGGCTTTTGGGTGAAAATATGGTAAAGGCAGAAGGTGAAAATCCTAACAATTTCTTCAAACCTTTTAAAACTGCTAGTCCGATAATATCAGATAAAGCTACATTAAAAGGAGTGTCATTGACAGAGGTTTTCGAATATGATATTCCAACACGAGCAGGTAAAACGTATAAATTTGTTGCAGCTAAGTGAAACAGTAATAAACATACTGCATTGAGTATTTTCGTAATGAAATTATATTTTCATATCTTTGTAGTACAATTATTTATATATTTATATTTATTAACTTTTGAAATTATTCCGCTTATAACGGATATCTAATATGAACAAAGAACAGAGTGTACTATACCCGTATGTATCGGTGGATTGTGTAGTGTTTGGTTTTGATGGCGAGAAACTTAAGATATTGCTTATTGAGCGGAATATAAATAACTCAAGTGACAAGTTGAGTGATAAAAAACTCCCTGGCAGTATAATTTATGAAGACGAGGATCTGGATTCTGCTGCAACTCGAATACTAAATGAACTTACTGGATTAAAAAACATATATCTCAGTCAGTTTCATAGCTTTGGGCATCCAGAAAGAGCAAATAATCCAAGAGACAAACAATGGCTTGAGAGAACAACAAAGTTGAAAATAGGCAGGCTGATAACTGTGGGTTACGTAGCTTTAATTAAAATTAACCGAAAAATAATTTTTGAATCAGAAAACACTACTGCAAGATGGTATGATATTGCATCACTACCATCAATTCAGCTAGCTTTTGACCATAACCAGATTGCAATGGAAGCACTGAAATACATTCGAAATAAAGTTCAATACGAGACCTACACTCTGTTTGAATTACTACCTCATAAATTCACAATGACACAATTGCGCAACTTGTATGACATTATTTTGGAAACTAAATCAGATGTACGTAATTTCCAGAAGAAGATGCTGCAGATTGAGGGACTTGAACAATTGGATGAAGTTCAGAAAGATGTACCTTACCGTGCTCCACGACTTTACCGATATTATAAAAAAAGGTCAAAATCAACTCCTAAGAAATAGGTAAAGCAAATTCATTTGATTTTAGTACAAACTATTTATTACACTATAGCAGAACTGATAAATTCAACTTTATTTGAATAAAACACAAATATATTAATAGTTAAATTGATATGTATATTTAACTATTAATATAAATTATGTGTCATAAAAGGGAATGACATATCTAACATATTGTATTTCATACAATTTACACAATAGCGTAAGGTTTACAATATATATATCTTTGATTTTTTATGTTTTATAACATGCAATATTAATTGTAACAATATATCAACTGTTATATCTTTGTATTTACTAACATTTTGTATTTTTATATAAATATTATCTTAGATTACTTTTATTAACAAGGCATTTTCAAGTTGTCCTTATAATATTTTATTATACAACTATGAAGCTTTTATTTACCGTAATTTCTCTTATTTTTTTCATTTCTTGTAAGAATGTAACTCCTATAACAGTAGGTGGCTTTGTATACTTTGATTATTTCAACATAAGCGATAAAATTTATTGAAAGAGCATGAAAAATCTAAACCAATAAACAATGACCAGAAATTAATTACAATTATCTAACTATCTATTAATCTAAACAAATGAGAGAATGAAAAGAAAAACAATGAATTTATTTAAAGGAATATGTATAGTATTGCTAAGTACATTTTCCTTGCTGGTTTCTGCTCAAACAGGTACCGTAAGAGGAACTGTTGTTGATACAGATGGAGAACCGCTGATTGGTGTTACTGTGCAAGTACAGGGAACTACCACAGGAACTGTTACTGATATAGATGGAAATTTCACACTGTCCGATGTACCGGCAAATGCAACACTTGAAATTTCGTATGTTGGTATGCATAGCCAGACAGTAGCATTAGAAGGCAGAAGCACTATTCAGGTAACTATGGTGGAGGACACAGAACAATTGGATGAAATTGTTGTAGTTGGCTATGGAACTATGAGAAGAGAGGCTGTTACCGGCTCAGTTTCATCTATTCAGGCAGATGATATCAGACAGATTGCTACGGGAAATTTAACATCTGCCCTTCAAGGACGCTTGCCTGGTGTACAGATGCAGCAATCGAGCTCCAAGCCTGGTGCAGATATGCAGATTCGTATACGCGGAACAAGATCGTTGAATGCTGACAACAATCCTTTGATAGTTTTGGATGGAATTCCATTTGCTGGAACTATATCTGACATTAACCCAAATGACATCAGGAGTATTGACGTACTGAAAGATGCTTCATCTACAGCCATTTATGGATCAAGAGGAGCTAACGGTGTTATAATGATTACCACTTTTAAAGGAGTTGCAGGACAAAAAGCAACAGTTAGTTATAACGCTTTTTATGGTGCTAAAACACTATATAACCGTTACCCAATGATGACCGGTGACGAATTGTACCAGATGCGTCATGTTGCAGGAATATATATAGAAGATCTGGGCGGTGGCAACAGTCGCCCCACTATGGGTGCAGATGAAGCAGAGGGAGTAAATACCGACTGGCAGGATCTAATGTTTGATAACGGAATGGTAATGAGCCATGATGTTGGTGTTTCCGGAGGAACTGCAACCGGTAGTTATAATTTTGGAGCAGGCTACTACCAGGATACATCACTACTCCCCGGACAGGAATACCGTCGTATAAACCTAAGAGCCAATATTGATCAGGCAGTAGGAGATTATTTCCGTTTTGGTCTTACCACTAATAATAACTATAACACTAACGATGGACAGAATATTGGCATGTATAGCACTCTTGCTACCTCTCCACTAATAAATCCGTATAATGAAGATGGTTCACTTAAGCGTACAGTGAAATCAATAGATGATGAAACATGGACAATGACACGTGAAAGAATGGAAGGTTTGGGAGACAGCTATGCTGACAATCAACGTGGCTATGGCTCATACAACTCTCTTTATGCAGATGTTAAGATACCCGGAGTTGAAGGTCTGAGTTATCGGATTAATTTAGGGCTTAACCTCAGAGGAATGAACAGAGGAACATATCAGGGAACAGGTATATTTAGTAATGCCCGGGATGCAGCATCAACCGGTTCGCTTGAAAAATCACTGACATACCAGTGGGTAGCTGAAAATATTGTCACCTATGATAAATATTTCGACAAGCATCATATAAATTTCACCGGTTTATATTCTGAAGAGCAAACACACTATGATCGTTCATTAGTAAGTGCATTAAAAATTCCATCTGACCATTTTCAATACTGGAACCTTGGACAAGCAGCAAAAGCTGATGTAACAGTTAACCCCAATGATCAGCGCTTTGAAGAATCGGGTCTTAAATCCTGGATGGGACGTATAATGTATGATTACGACAATAAATATATGTTTTCTTTAGCAATGCGTTCAGACGGATCTTCTAGGCTTTCTCCCGGTTATAAGTGGCATACTTATCCTGCTGTTTCTGCGGGCTGGAACTTGCACAGAGAAGAATTTATGGAAGATGTAGACTGGGTAAATAACCTAAAACTACGCTTAGGTTGGGGACAGACATCAAATCAGTCTGTAGAACCTTATGCTACTTTGGGACTATTATCAGTTCGTCCATATAATTTCGGAACTGCAACAACTATTGGAGCTTATGTTTCGAGTGTACCTAATGCTGGTCTGGGATGGGAATATTCAAGAACATCCAACGTGGGAATTGATTTTACTATCTTGAATCAAAGGCTGACCGGATCAATTGACTATTATCAAGTTGATACTAACGACCTTCTTATGCGTGTTAATCTTCCCTCCACATCAGGAGTAGCAAGTTATTGGGCAAATATTGGAAAATCTCAGAACAGGGGTATTGAAGTTGCTCTTAATGGAGTCATTATTGATAATCGTGATGGATGGAATTGGGAAGCAGGATTAAACTTCTACTCTAATAAGAATAAAATTGTAGAGTTGGCGTCAGGTCAAGACAGAGATGAGGGAAATGCATGGTTCGTGGGATACCCCATAAATTCAATTTTTGATTATGAGAAAATCGGTTTATGGCAGGAAGGTGATCCTCATCTTAATATATTAGAACCGGGAGGTAATCTTGGTATGATTAAGGTTAAATACACGGGCGACTACGAGAATGGTGTACCGGTCAGACAGATTGGTGCTGCAGACAGACAGGTTATAAGCGCAGATCCTGATTGGCTGGGAGGATTTAACACCCGTATTGCTTACAATAATTGGGACCTCAATGTTATCGGTACTTATCAGCACGGAGGTACACTTGTGAGTACACTACATGCTTCAAACGGTTATTTGAATTTGCTTTCAGGACGCAGAGGCAATGTAAAGGTTGATTACTGGACACCGGAAAACACAGATGCCAAGTATCCAAAGCCGGGAGGTATTAAGAGTGGTGACAACCCAAAATATGGAAGCACTTTAGGCTACTTTGATGCATCATATCTTAAAGTAGGACAGATAATGTTAGGCTACAACTTCGACAGGAAAACAGAATGGATAAACAGAGCAGGAATTAATAGCTTGCGATTATATTTCAGTGTTCAAAATGCATTTGTTCTCTTTTCACCGTTTAACAAAGAATCAGGCATGGACCCTGTAACTAACTCTTATGGCGATGAAAATGTTGCAGTAGTAGGCGGAGGTTATAATGCAAACACTATGCTGATAGTGGGAGCTAATAGTCCACAAACCAGAAACTTTGTTTTCGGTTTAAATCTTACTTTCTAAATAATTTCAATATTTACTAACTTTGATATATACTGAAATGCAAAAAATAAAAATAAAAATAACAGTAGCAACAATCGTGTTAATTTCATATTTAACCGGTTGTTCAAACGATATCCTTGATGAGAAGCCTAGAAGTATTTATGAACCTGGCTTTTTTAAAACTGAGCAAGGCATACAATATGGTTTGACCTCTTTATATTCACATACCCGCTATTTTTTGGGACAATACTATTATGCAGCACAGCAGAATGGTACTGATGAATATACCTACGCACAAAGTGCCGATAATAACTTTAAAGACACTGATATGTCGGGTGTTGGTTCTTTAAATCCAAGCAGCAGTCGCTCGGATGTACTTTGGGGCGCTGTTTATAGCAATATTAACACAGCAAGTGGAATAATTGAAAATGCTGCAGAAGTTGGATTGTCTGAAGCATTGATTTCTGAAGCTCGTTTTTGGAGAGCTTTTGATTATTTCATGCTTGTTAAAACATTTGGTGGAGTACCACTGGACTTGGGTTCGGGTGAACTAAAATTCAACACCACACCATCAAGAGTCTCAACACGTAACACGGTTCCTGAAGTTTACACAAAGGCTGTTTTCCCAGATTTGAAAATAGCAATTGCTGAACTTCCTGAGACCGGTCGTGTAACAGGTGGCGTAACAAAAACAGCTGCCAGACTATTTCTGTCAAAAGCTTATCTCACCTATGCATGGTGGCTTGAAAATCCCAACAATATCCCTACTTATCCGGAAACGGCACGAACTGACCCCGACGGACATGATGCTGCATGGTATTACCAACAGGCTTATGACATTGCTATGGAAGGTATTAATAACCCCGGTCCTTTTCGCTTGTTAGATTATTACTATGATGTGCACCTCGGTAGTAATGATCGAAATAAAGAGATAGTTCTTTACTCTGATCATATTCAGGATGAGTATTATAACCAAGCCAGTCTTTCATATTCAGGAGGCGGTGCTTCCGATAACTATGCTGTGTGGTATGTAACATCCAACTATCCAAACGTTAGAAGTTCAGCTAACGGTACAGACTATAACGTTTCTTCTGTTCAGCGGGAGGCCATTCAATGGGGCGGTCGTCCATGGACACGTATGGCTCCTACTATTGAAGCATATACAGAGACTTTTGCTGACAAAACAAACGACAGCCGTTTTGATGGCACCTTCGCAACTGTTTTTTATGGAAATTGGGCCAAAGCAGGCATGACAGAAGAGTTCCTTTTTAATGCAAATGGTCTGAAGGTAAAAAATGGTGATCCAGTATTAACATTTTTGGATGAAGAGCCGGAAACAGCTGTTACTTATGAAATCGGTGCAGGAAAAAGTAATGTAGGTGCAGGAACATTACCAGGCAGGGCAGACTGGGTTATTCCTCCAAGTGGTATTAGCCGCATTTATTACCCCGGACTTTGGAAAATGGGAACCTACAGAACTGATAATGGAACAGGATTAGGGCAACCTAATGGTGCAATTACCCGGCCTTGGAATATTGCAAAGTTTTCAGAGTTTTATTTGATTGCAGCAGAGGCAGCAGTGAAAGGTGCAACAGGCACTAAGTCAGCCCGTGAACTTGTAAACGTACTGCGTGAACGTGCAGGTAAATGGCGCTGGAAAAACAATGGTAACTATATAAAAGTCGAGGACAACAGCGCAGCGATGGTTGCTGCTACACCATCTGTAATTGATATAGACTATATACTGGAAGAGCGCAGTAGAGAATTTTTTGGTGAAGGTTATCGCTGGGATGATCTTGTACGTACACAAAAATGGGCTGAAGTGGCAGCATCCTATACCATTTGTGGAAGTAGTGCAGGAGATCATAATCCTGTGGTTTATAAACGAACAATTGAACCTTACCATTATCTGCGACCTATCCCACAAGGTCAAATAGACGGATTAACAATGAGTGATGAAGAAAAGAAAGCTTATCAGAATCCTGGATATTGATTAGTATATATTTATAAATAGCCGGAGAGTTTATGCTCCGGCTATTTTTATTATATAGTATACAAAATAGTAAGTGTCACAAACGATCAATACTGTACAATATACACATACCGATAATAGTATTTTTTACAATATCTATTGGCCTGACATGACATGTTTTGTAACATGGTTTATTTTTTTTATTTTGAATTCAATATTAGTATTTTTGCATTAAATAAAGTTTCGCATAAGGAATATAATCATAAAACAACCATCATTTTTTTTGAATATGACAAATAGATCCATGCAGATTAATTGGTTACGTATTAATTACATTGTAATTATAATTGGAGTAATGATTTTTTTTCATGCTCAGAAAGATATAATTCAGAATTATCTGCACGTGAATATTTTTTAATAAATGAAGGATAGTCATTTTTCAATTACTAACAACCGCAAGATAAAATCATAATAGTATGAAAAAAATGTATTTCATCGGTTCTATTTTGATAATATTGATATTCTGTATCAATATTTCCTCTGTGGTTGCACAAAACATTCCTTTAGTGTATGATTCAGAAAACAATAACATTGAAATTCATCCATTCAAGAATGTGGACTACGGACGATGGATAACCTGGGCTGAAAATGAATAACTTACAACATAAATATAAATAATATAATTGCATGAAATCAAACTCACTTAAAGCCGGAGAATCAAGAGGTTTTTACAAACTATCATGGGTGCAGCGAATTGGATTTGGGTCAGGCGATTTGGCTCAGAACCTTATCTACCAGACGGTTTCGATGTACCTTCTAATCTTTTACACCAACGTTTTCGGACTACCCGCAGCCACTGCAGCGGTCATGTTTCTGATTGTAAGGCTAGTTGATGTTTTATGGGATCCTATTGTTGGAGCTTTAGTTGACAAACGAAATCCTAAGTTGGGTAAATATCGATCTTATCTTGTACTGGGAGGAATACCTCTTACAGGATTTGCAATTCTTTGCTTCTGGAATGGATTTTCAGGTTCATTGCTATATGCTTACATAACATACATTGGATTATCAATGAGTTACACTTTAGTAAATGTTCCATACGGTGCTTTGAATGCTTCTTTGACAAGAGACACCCACGAAATCACAACATTGACCTCTGTGCGTATGTTTATGGCAAATCTCGGAGGGTTAGCGGTTGCCTATGGTGTTCCAATTATCGTAAAAACACTCTCACCTGATGGCAAAATAAATTCTCCGGAATCAGCAAATGCATGGTTTATTACAATGACTATCTATGCTCTGATTGGTTTTGCTCTTCTTATTTTCTGCTTTACTCAGACAAAAGAGCGTGTAGTAATGGACGAAAAAGATACTGTCGACGTAAAGGTTTCTGATCTTTGGACAGAGTTTTTAAGAAACCGTCCATTACGAGTTCTTGCAATGTTTTTTATTGTTGCTTTTGCCATGATGGCTATTGGCAATTCTGCCGGATCCTATTATATGATATATAACGTTAAAGCCCCTAATATGCTACCCTATTTTATGGCCTTGGGTTCTATTCCTGCATTTATCTTTATGCCAATGGTTCCCGCCATTAAACGCAAAATAGGGAAAAAGCAGATGTTTTATGTTTTTCTAACTATTGCCATTATTGGTATGGCTATACTTTATATTGTCTCGGTTATACCCGCCCTCCAATCACAAATATGGCTTGTGATGGTAGCACAGTTTATTAAATCAACCGGAGTAATCGTTGCTACCGGTTATATGTGGGCATTGGTACCTGAAGTAATATCTTTTGGAGAATATACAACAGGCAGAAGAATTTCAGGAATAGTCAATGCTCTTACAGGTATTTTTTACAAAGCAGGTATGGCATTAGGAGGTGTAGTACCCGGACTAGTACTTTCATTCGTTGGATTCGACGAAAAGAACTCTATTGAACAAACTCCACTTGTTGAACAGGGTATTTTGTGGCTCGTAGTGGTTATTCCTGCACTACTGCTTTTACTTGGAATGTTTATCATTTCTAAATATGAACTTGAGGATGATGTCATTGACAAAATCAATTATGAGATAGAAGAGAGACAAATGAATAAATAATAACAAAGAATTACAAAATAATAAAAGGTGGATTTATTAAAATATTAAAATAAAAAAGAATTATGAAACAATCAAGATATTTAGTACCCGGAGATTATATGGCTGACCCCTCTGCACATGTTTTTAATGGCAAAGTTTATATTTATCCTTCACATGACTGGGAAAGTGGTATCCCTGAGAATGATAACGGCGACCATTTCAATATGAAGGACTATCACGTTTTTTCTATGGAAGATGTGGAAAACGGAGAAGTTACTGATCATGGTGTGGTTCTGCAAACAGAAGACATACCCTGGGCAGGACGTCAACTTTGGGATTGCGATGTTGCTTACAGAAACGGTAAGTACTATATGTATTTCCCGTTGAAAGATCAGAATGATATATTTCGTATAGGTGTTGCTATAAGTGATAAGCCGGAAGGTCCATTCATTCCGGAAGAAAATCCAATGAAGGGAAGTTACAGTATGGACCCCGCTATTTGGCATGATGAAGATGGAGAGTTTTACATGTATTTCGGCGGCTTATGGGGTGGTCAACTTCAGCGTTATCGTAACAATAAAGCTCTGGAATGTGCTAATTTACCCGAAGGAGATGAGCCTGCACTCTGTCCCAAAGTAGCAAAACTAAGGGGAGATATGCTTGAATTTGCAGAGGAACCACGTGATTTGGTAATATTGGATGAAAACGGAAAACCGCTTACCGCCGGAGATACGAAACGTCGTTTTTTTGAAGCTTCGTGGATGCATAAGTATAATGGAAAATACTATTTTAGCTATTCAACTGGTGATACTCATCTGATATGCTATGCAATCGGTGACAATCCCTATGGTCCTTTTACTTACCAAGGTGTAATACTTACTCCTGTGGAAGGATGGACTACACATCACTCAATAATAGAATACAAAGGAAAATGGTATCTGTTTCATCATGACAGCGTGCCTTCAGGAGGAAAGACATGGCTACGTAGTATGAAGGTTGTGGAACTGGAGTATAATCAGGACGGAACTATAAAAACTATAGAAGGTACAGCTACTAAATGATGAGAAAAATAATATATATAAGCCTGCTTTGCTTTTTTGCTGCACTTCAGCTTAATGCGGAGGATGGCAGCAGGCTTTGGCTTAGGTTTCAGCCGGGAGAGAAAGGTGAGTTGCCTTTCTATACCGGATTAAATGGTAACAGTTCCTCAATAGCCGTACAAGAGTTTCAGCAGGCATGGGAAGAATTGAGCGGTAAACCACTTTCAGCTACCTCTAATCTGAGCAACAATACTTTGCTTATTGGTACAGCAAAACACTCAGATATTCGTAGGCTAAATATATCCAAAGAGTTAGAAGAATTGGGACCTGAAGGTTATATTATTAGAACTGTTCTGCGTGGGAAGAACCATATTACTGTGGTAGCTTCTTCTGAAGAAAAAGGTTTGTTGTATGGCGTTTTTCATCTATTGCGGTTAATACAGACAAAACAATCATTAAATTCGCTTGACATCAGAGAGAAACCTCTTTATGATTTGCGTCTTCTCAATCATTGGGACAACCTTAATGGAACAATTGAAAGAGGTTACGCCGGTTACTCAATCTGGAAATGGGAAGAACTGCCTGAAACAGTATCTCCCAGATATAGTGAATACGCAAGAGCAAATGCCTCTATTGGTATTAACGGGACAGTACTTAATAATGTAAATGCCTCTCCTGACATTCTTAAAAGTGATTATCTGAAAAAAGTAAAGGTAATTGCGGACATAATGCGTCCTTATGGAATTAAAGTTTATTTATCAGTAAACTTTTCATCTCCTAAAATACTGGGAGGATTATCCGATTCTGATCCGCTAAATCCTGAAGTACAAAAATGGTGGCAAAATAAGATTGTAGAGTTATACGATCTGATTCCTGATTTCGGTGGTTTTTTGGTTAAGGCTAACTCAGAGGGACAACCTGGTCCACAGGACTACGGCCGCACTCACGCAGAGGGTGCCAATATGCTCGCAGATGCATTAAAACCATATAGTGGCATCGTGATGTGGAGAGCATTTGTTTATAATCCATCAGAAGAAGATCGAGCGAAACAGGCCTATAACGAATTTGTACCACTTGATGGAACGTTTCGTGATAATGTAATTGTACAGGTGAAAAACGGACCGGTGGATTTTCAACCACGTGAGCCATTTAGTCCTCTGTTTGGTGCAATGAAAAAAACAGCTATCATGCCAGAACTACAGATTACACAAGAGTACCTTGGTTTTTCAAATCATTTGGTTTACCTGGGAACTCAATGGAAAGAGTTCTTCCAAAGTGATACTTACAGTAAGGGTGAAGGTTCCACTGTGGCAAAAACAACTGATGGGTCTCTCTTTGATCATACAATAACTGCTATAGCCGGTGTTGCAAATATTGGAGAAGATACAAACTGGACGGGTCACCATTTTGCACAGGCCAATTGGTTTGCATTTGGACGTCTGGCTTGGAATCACACCCTTTCTTCTGAAGAGATTGCGGATGAATGGATTAAGATGACTTTTACGCAAAATGATGAGTTTTTAGTTCCTGTCAAAAAGATAATGCTTGACTCTTGGCAAACTGCTGTTGATTATATGATGCCTCTGGGTTTACACCACATATTTGCTTGGGGACATCATTACGGTCCCGAGCCATGGTGTGACATCCCTGGAGCAAGAGCTGACTGGCTTCCAAAATATTATCACAACGCAAGTATCGATGGTATAGGATTTGATCGCACAACAGGTGGTAGTAATGCAGTGTCACAATACTATTCACCCCTTGATGATACCTTTAACAATATCGAAAGCTGTCCGGAGGATTTGCTGCTTTGGTTTCATCATATATCATGGGATCATACCATGAAAAACGGTAATAACCTGTGGGATGAAATGTGTTTCCGATACGATCGCGGTGTACAAAAAGTACGTGATTTTCAAAAGATTTGGGACAGAACAGAGGGCAATATTGATAGAGAACGTTTTGAACATGTTCAATCAAGACTGAAGATTCAGTCTCGTGATGCAGTTTGGTGGAAAGATGCCTGTTTGCTATATTTCCAGACCTACTCGAAAAAGCCGATCCCATACAATATTGAACGACCTGTACATGAACTTGAAGATTTAAAGAACATTAAATTAAATCTTAAGCATCATAATTAATCTCTTAACTATATAAATGAGGCTGATAAGAATTTTGTAATTAAGTGTTTTTTTAATTAGTTTTGTTATATTATTAAACGTTCAGGAATAGATTAAAACAAACAAATATCAAGGATAATAAAAAATTATAAATATGTATTTAATAGGTTACGACATAGGGAGTTCTTCTGTAAAAGCAGCTCTTGTTGAAGTTGAAACAGGCAAGATAACTGCCACTGATTATTTCCCTAAAGTAGAGATGCCAATGCATGCCGAAAAACCGGGTTGGGCTGAACAGGATCCTGAAATGTGGTGGTCAAACTTAAAACTTGCCAATGCTTCGGTGCTGGAAAAATCAGGTGTCGATCCACAAGATATAAAAGCTATAGGAATCTCGTGGCAGATGCACGGATTGGTAATGGTTGATAAAAATAAAAAGGTTATACGACCTTCAATAATTTGGTGTGATAGTCGTGCCATACCTTACGGTGAAGATGCATTTAATTCTATTGGAGAAAAAAAGGTATTATCCCATTTACTCAATTCACCCGGAAATTTCACTGCTGCTAAACTGGCTTGGGTAAAGAAGAATGAACCTGAATTATATGAACGAATAGATAAAATAATGTTGCCCGGCGATTATATTGCAATGAGGCTTACCGACGAAATATCTGTAACAGTGGAAGGACTTTCAGAAGGTATTTTCTGGGACTTTAAAGAAAACAGGGTTTCGGACGATGTACTAAAATACTATGGTTTTGAAAAAAATATATTACCGGAAATCACACCGGTTTTCGGAATTCAAGGGAGAGTTAGTGAATTAGCAGCAAAGGAACTGGGTCTGAATCCAGGAACACCTGTCAGTTATCGTGCAGGTGATCAACCTAATAATGCTGTATCTCTAAATGTTTTTAACCCCGGAGAAATTGCCTCAACCGCAGGTACATCCGGTGTTGTATACGGGGTATTGGATGAAGTGAAATACGATCCTTTATCTAGAGTTAACATCTTTGCACATGTTAATCATAAGCACGATCAGACAAGACTTGGTGTTTTACTCTGTATAAACGGCACGGGAATATTAAACTCATGGATGAAAAAGAATATTGTACCATCTGAAATGAGTTATAACGACATGAATCAAATAGCATCACTATCACCTGTTGGTGCAAAAGGTATATCCGTGATACCATTCGGCAATGGAGCAGAACGTGTACTTGAAAACAGAAATGTAGATTGTTCCTTAAATGGAATAAACTTCAATATTCATAGCTTATCAGATTTGCTGCGAGCAGCTCAAGAAGGCATTGTTTTCTCATTTCAGTATGGTATGGAAATCATGAAAGAAATTGGAATGAATATTAATATTATAAAAGCCGGAAACACTAATATGTTCCTAAGCCCAATTTTTCGTGAAACATTAGCCAACATAAGTGGAGCTGTCATAGAGCTATATGACACTGATGGGGCTGCCGGTGCTGCAAAAGCCGCCGGAATCGGTGCTGGAATATATGCATCAAGTGAGGAAGCATTCTCGTCATTAAAGAAAATCATGACAATAGAACCCGACCTTAATAACAGTGAACAGTATTTGAATGCTTATCAAAAATGGAAAAGTTTTGTTTAGAGTGAACAAAAAAGAATTATGTATATAAACAACTTATTTTTAATTATATAAAAACAGAAACATTATGAAAGAGTATTTCCCAGGTATAGGAAAAATTAAATTCGAGGGTAAAGAGAGCACCAATCCATTAGCATTTCGCTATTACGATCCGGAAAAAATGGTTTACGGTCGTAAGATGAAAGATTGGTTTAAATTTGCTATGGCCTATTGGCATACCCTATGTGCAGAATCCAGCGATCCTTTTGGTGAAGAAACCAAAGACTTTGAATGGAACAATGGAAGTGAAGTAATTGAAAGAGCCAAAAAGAAAGTCGATGCCGGCTTTGAATTTATGCAAAAAATTGGCATCGAGTATTTCTGTTTTCACGATGTGGATCTAGTAGATTCCGGAGATTCGTTAGAAGAGTATGAAGCTAATCTAAAGACAATTGTTGCCTACATTAAAGGAAAAATGGCTGACACCGGAATTAAACTACTTTGGGGTACAGCTAATGTATTTGGACACAAGCGTTATATGAATGGTGCTGCCACAAATCCAAATTTTGATAGTGTTGCATTTGCAGGTACTCAAATAAAAAATGCTCTTGATGCTACTATCGAATTAGGAGGTGAGAATTATGTATTCTGGGGAGGCAGAGAAGGTTATATGACTCTTCTTAATACAGACATGAAACGTGAGAAAGAACATTTAGCCATGATGCTGGGCAAAGCTCGTGATTATGCAAGATCAAAAGGATTTAAAGGTACATTTTTTATTGAACCTAAACCCATGGAGCCTACTAAGCATCAGTATGACTATGATGCTGAAACGGTTATAGGATTTCTGCGTGCTCACAACCTAGATAAAGATTTCAAACTCAATGTAGAAGTGAATCATGCAACTCTTGCCGGACACACATTCGAACACGATTTGCAGTGTGCAGTTGACGCAGGAATGCTGGGTTCAATAGATGCCAACAGAGGTGATTATCAAAACGGATGGGATACAGACCAATTTCCTATTGATGTATATGAACTGACACAAGCAATGCTTGTTATTCTTGAAGGTGGAGGTTTGCAAGGTGGTGGAACTAATTTTGATGCCAAAACACGCAGAAACTCTACTGATATGGAAGATATCTTTATTGCACATATCTCAGGCATGGATGCATTTGCACGCTCTCTTGAAGCTGCTGCAGCTATTTTAGAGAAATCTCCTTACAAGAAAATGAGAAGAGAGAGATATGCATCTTTTGACAGCGGTAAAGGTAAAGAGTTTGAAGAAGGCAAACTTTCTTTAGAAGATCTTCGAGATTATGCACACTCTTTAAATAAAGAACCCGATCAAATTAGTGGAAAACAGGAATTATACGAAGCTATAATTAACATGTACATTTAATCAGACAACTGAAAGATCAACTCTCTTTAAACAGAGGGTTGATCTTCTTTTTTTTCTACAAAGGGACCAACTACCTTATCAAACTTTTATTCAAACCTTAGCCTTATAAAAATCTTAATTGTAATGAAACAGGTTTACAATCATTCTCTGAAAAATATACTCATACTTCTTGCAATTTTAACTGTAAATATTGCTCGTAGTGAAGTAAAACTTCCTCAGCTTCTGTCCGACAACATGATTCTGCAACGAGACACCAAAATTCATCTTTGGGGATATGCCGATCCTCAAGAAAAGATAACTATTCAGTTTAAAGGAGAAACAAAAAACACCACAGCAGATATTAACGGTAATTGGTCAGTATTTCTAAATCCTTCCTCTGCAGGTGGACCATATACAATAGTGATAAATGACAAAACTATCAGTAATGTGTTAATAGGTGACGTATGGCTATGTTCCGGACAATCTAATGTTGATCTCCCAATTTACAGAGTTGAGGATTTGTACAAAAACCTGACAGATACACTACACCGTAGCAAGGTTCGTTTAATTAAGATATCAAACGCTACAAATATCCTTAGCCGTGAGGAAGATGTAAAGAACACCTACTGGCGCGAGTTGGCACCGGATAATGTATCTGACTTTTCAGCAATTTCATACTTTTTGGCAAACGATCTTTATGAAAAAACAGGAATTCCACAAGGAGTAATAGCTTGCAGTTGGGGAGGAACACCTATACAATCATGGATTGGCGAGGAGTATATAAAAAAATACCCGCATTACTACAGCGAAATGCTAATGGTTCAAGATGATGAATACACGGCTCAGGTAAACCGTGCCTCTCAGACTGCCGGTCGAGCTTGGAGTAAAACATTATACAAACTCGATCCCGGAGTACACGAAAAATGGTATTCAGAATTTATCGATGAAAGTGAGTGGAGCAATGTTTATCAATTTGATAATAGAAAATGGACACAATCAGAAAAAGGACCATTCAGCGGATCCTACTGGTTCAGACAACATATAAAAATAGATAAAAAGTATGCAGGCAGCAAAGCAACACTCAGACTAGGATGTCTTGTTGATGCAGACTCTACTTATCTGAATGGTGTACTGGTAGGCACAACCGGATATCAATATCCTCCAAGAAAATACAATATTCCTGAAGGACTCCTGAAAGAGGGAAATAATGTAATAACTGTCCGTTTAATCGCAGGAGCTAATGCAGAGTTTGTAAAAGAAAAACCTTATAAAATAGTATTTTCGGACAACAGTGAAATTCAACTCTCTGAAGAGTGGAAATTCAGACAAGGGGCTTACATGTCTCCTCAGAACATTCAGGGCATAAATATGCAAAACCGGCCAACTGCCTGTTATAATGCTATGTTATACCCGCTTCACCGCTTCCCGGTTTCAGGCGTTTTGTGGTATCAGGGAGAATCAAACACAGGAAGAGCAAAAGAATATGAATATCTACTGGGTGATCTGATGGATAATTGGAGAAGCATTTGGGATAATGAAACATTGCCATTTTTTATAGTACAACTGCCCGAATTTATGCCTCCAACCTACACACCGTCGGAAAGTGGATGGGTTACTCTTCGCGAGTCGCAGCGACGTGCGACAATAAATGACGAACATGCCGAGTTAATTGTAGGACTAGGATTGGGTGAATGGAATGACATTCATCCTCTTAGAAAAAAAGAACTTGCAGAACGAGTATCACTTGAAATTCGCAATAAGGTATATAATCAGGATGTGATAATAACACCCAGGCTTACAGGGGGAACTATAAATGGCAATAAGGTGGTTTTATCATTCTCAGGTGACATTTACGGTAATGAGGATGGAGAAGTATACGACTTTGAAATTTCTGATGACGGAAAGACTTACAAAAATGCCAGAGCTTTAGTGAAAAATAACTCAATATTTATTTTCAGTGATGAAATAAATCGACCGGTAAGTGTTCGCTATGCTTGGCGCAATACCCCGCCTGCTGCAAATCTAAAAAGCAAAAATAAACTACCGCTCCCGACTTTCCAGTGGGATAAACCATAATAGCACAAATCAAGATTATATCAAAATGTACAGTCAATAAATCATTTATTTAAGAAATAAAAAAATATTTTGCGGTAAGTTTGCAAATCAATTATATCTAATTTACACATTTAACCTCATCATGAATAGAGGAAATTTGAATTTTTTAGCCATTGATATTGGAGCAGGAAGTGGCAGAGCAATACTTGGGACAATTCAGAACGAAAAGATTGAATTGAAAGAGGTAAACCGTTTTTCTAATCCAATGATTGAAGTAAATGACTTACTTTATTGGGACATTCTGTATCTATATGACCAGATCATCAAGTCGATAATAAAAGTTAACAATACCGGCGTTGATATAGCATCTATCGGTATAGATACCTGGGGAGTAGATTATGTGTGTTTTGGAAGTGACGGCAAACCTCTTAGGATGCCGTCTACGTACCGTAACATCAATACTGCTGGAGCACCAGAGCGATTTTATTCAAAAATAGCAAAAAAAGAGCTGTATCGTAAGACAGGTATCCAGATTATGGATTTCAACACCCTGTTTCAACTTGACACTCAACTACACGAAAAATCCTCAATCTATCCATTGATCGACAAGATATTGTTTACGCCTGATGCATTATCTTATATGCTTACAGGAAATATGGTTACAGAATATACTATAGCTTCAACATCACAGCTGATCAATCCATATAAAAGAGATTTTGATACAGAAATACTTGAATCCATAGGTCTTTCAAAGGATCATTTTGCCCCTATTGTTTTTTCAGGAAAAGAAATTGGAAAAATAAACAATTCGGTAAAGAAAGCTACAGGATTGCAGAATATATCTGTTGTTGCAGTTGCTGGTCATGATACTGCATCCGCTGTGCTGGCTGTACCTGCAGAAAATGAAAACTTTGCCTACCTGAGTTCCGGCACCTGGTCGTTGATGGGTATAGAGTCAAAAGAGCCTGTAATCAACGAAGAGACCTATTCTCTTAATATTACCAACGAAGGTGGAGCAGACGGTTCAATCAGACTTTTAAAAAACATTTGCGGAATGTGGCTCATTGAACAATGTAGAAAAGAGTGGGAAAAAGTAAGACCTGTTTCATTTGACGAAATTATTGATGCTGCAGCTCAGACTACTCCATACACAAGTCTTATAAACCCTGATGCTAAATGTTTTGCAAATCCCGATTCAATGATTGATACAATACAGGAATATTGCAGAGACACAAACCAGGCTATCCCTCAAACAATTGGTGAGATTTCCCGATGCATTTATGAAAGCCTCGCATTCAGATACAAACAGGTTTTGATGAATCTGCAAAAATTGGCTGATTTTCCAATTCAAAAATTACATATTATTGGTGGAGGTTCAAAGAATAATATGTTAAACCAATTCACAGCTAATGCTATTGGAATGCCGGTTATAGCAGGCCCTTCTGAGGCCACTGCTGTCGGTAATATACTTATGCAGGCAAAAGCTTCGGGTATAGTTGACAATAAAAGTGAAATGCGTAAAATAGTACGAAATTCAACAACTCTTGAAGCATTTAATCCTACAGACATTCAGTTATGGGACGAAAATTATCAAAGATACCTTGAAGTATTCCAAGAAAATTAGTGTTAACGCCAAAAGTACAATTAAGATCAATTAAAGAAATATTATAACATTGTAAACAAACAACTTATGAAAGAGGAACAAATCATTAAAGCATATGAAGATGCTAAAACATTATACACTTCCTTAGGAGTGAATGTGGAACAAGCAGTTGAAAAATTAAAGAACCTCTCAATTTCAATACATTGCTGGCAAGCTGATGATGTAACCGGTTTCGAAAATCCTGACGGCGAACTAACAGGAGGTATTCAGACTACAGGAAACTATCCCGGGAAAGCGCGTACAATTGAAGAACTGAAAAAAGACCTGGAGAAGGTGTTGTCGTTAATTCCCGGAAAACACAGAATAAGCCTACATGCTACTTATGGCGATTTCGCTGGTGAATTTGTAGATCGTGACAAAATTGAACCTAAACACTTTCAGAGCTGGATTGACTGGGCAAAAGAGAATGATGTAAAACTGGATTTCAATTCCACATTTTTCTCACATGATAAAAGCAAAAGCGGATATACTCTTTCTGATTTTGATCCCGAAATAAGGAAATTCTGGAAAGATCATCTACGCCAGTGCCGTAAAATTGCGGCTGAAATTGGCAAACAACAAGGAGATCCATGTGTACACAACATCTGGATACCTGATGGTGAGAAAGACAAAACTGTATCACGTTTAGAGCACAGAAAACTTTTAAAAGAATCACTTGATGAAGTTCTGTCAGAGAAAATAAGCACTGAGTATTTGAAGGATTGTGTAGAATGTAAACTATTTGGCATTGGAAGCGAAAGCTATGTTGTTGGTTCACATGAGTTCTATATGGGCTATACAGTTAAGAACAACATGATGCTTACATTGGATGCAGGACATTTCCATCCAACTGAAAGTATTTCAGACAAACTCTCTTCAGTGTTGCTTTTCGTACCAGAAATAAACCTTCATGTCAGCAGACCTGAGAGATGGGACAGTGACCATGTGATAATACTTAACGACGACCTTCTTGCTATTTCTCAAGAAATTGTACGCACTGGCCAGATGGAGAAAATTCATATTGGTCTAGATTATTTCGATGCTTCGATAAATAGAGTTGGAGCCTATGTAGTAGGAATTCGTTCTGCACAGAAGGCCATGCTTCAGGCATTATTGGAACCTACTGAAAAACTTAGGGAATTTGAGAAAAAGGACAAAAACTTCGAACGTTTAGCCTATCTGGAAGAATTAAAATCACTGCCGTGGGCTGCAATATATAATCATATTTGTCTACAGTTTAATGTTCCTGTAGGCGAAGATTATATCAAGGTAGTTCAGGAATATGAAGACAATACTACTTCGAAAAGAATATAATTACTCTAAAAATAACAATACAACATAAATACTATAAACCATGAATACCTTAATAGGTTTATTAATAATTGCTGTGGGAAGTATGGGCCAGTCAAGCTCATACGTCCCCATCAATAAAATAAAGGGATGGTCGTGGGAAAACTTCTGGCTTACGCAAGGTGTTTTTGCATGGCTGATATTTCCTTTCCTTGGAGCACTGTTATCAATTTCACTACCTGAAATGTTTGAAATTTACAGAGTTAATTCCTCAGCTTCATGGCAAGCAATAGGCTATGGCGCACTTTGGGGCGTAGGAGGGTTGACTTTTGGACTAAGCATGCGTTACCTGGGTATAGCATTAGGTCAATCAGTGGCATTAGGTACTACTGCAGCTATTGGCACCTTAATACCTGCCATATTAACCGGTACTGATCTATTCTCACCTAAAGGACTAGTTTTGTTGCTTGCTGTTGCCGTTACTTTGGTTGGTATTGCTCTGGTAGGTTATGCCGGAAGTCTTCGTTCTAAGAACATGACTGAAGAGGAAAGAAAAAAAGCGATAAAAGATTTTGCTCTGAAAAAAGGACTTCTCATTGCACTATTATCAGGTGTAATGAGTGCATGTTTTAATTTAGGACTGAGTGCAGGAATACCCATAAAAGAAGCTGTTATTTCTTCCGGAGCGAAAGAACTGTTCGCTCAAAATCCGATTACTTTATTAGTTACAACTGGAGGTTTTTTTACCAATTTGGTTTACTGTTTATACATGAACAGAAAAAATAAAACAAGTGGTGAAATAAAACGATCTTCGGGTCCGGTCCTGGCAAACAATTTACTATTCTGTGCACTGGCAGGACTTCTCTGGTATTCACAATTCTTTGGCTTAGGTATGGGACAAAGTTTCTTTGAACCTGACAGTGTTATGATGGCTTTCTCCTGGAGTATCCTTATGTCTCTTAATGTTGTTTTCAGCAATGTTTGGGGAATTATACTTAAAGAGTGGAAGGGTGCAGGAAAAAAGGCTATAACTTTCCTGGCACTAGGGATGGCAGTATTGATACTATCGTTAATTATACCTAATTTATTTTAACATTGTTTTATTACCTAAATATTTCATTATATTTACAATCTTAGAAAAATATCAATGAATATCTGAGAAACAATGAGATATAATGATTTCGGCATAGATTTTAAATACCTGTTAGTCAGTGAAAAAGATAAAAAATTCGGACTCACTGTAAATACAGTTGGCTTTCAACCGATAACTCAAAATGCTAAATATCCGTCAACGGAACATCCCAAAAGCTACTATTTCAACCCAGGTAAAGGCAGGACTCTATCCGAGTATCAAATAGTATATATTAGTAAAGGAAGGGGTACTTTTAAGTCTGATTCAACTAAAAAAACCGATATAGTTAAAGGACAGGCGATTATTCTCTTCCCCGGTCAATGGCACACATATAAACCTCTGAAGGAAACAGGGTGGAATGAGTATTATATCGGTTTTGAAGGAGATATCATTGATAAAATTGTTGAAAATGGCTTTATTACACCTTCAAATCAGGTATTGGATGTTGGTGTTAATGAAGACCTTGTAAACCTGTTTTATACAGCCATAAGGGTAGCAAAAGAAGATAAAACAGCAGCTCAGCAAAATCTGGCAGGTATAACTTTCAATATTTTGGGGTTCATTTTATCAATGGCACAAAATAAAAACTTTGAGACAAAAGAAACAGCCCAAATTATTGAACGAGCTAAAGTAATTATGCTAGAAAATATCAACAGAGAAATAGACACAAAAGGAATAGCTGCAAATTTGGGTATTAGCTATTCCCTTTTCAGGAAAACATTTAAAGAATATACGGGATATGCGCCTGCTCAATATTTTCAGGAGCTTAAATTGAGAAGAGCAAAGGAGTTGTTAGCAGAAACAAATTATTCTGTAAAAGAAATTTCTTACGAACTAGATTTTAATTCATACGAATATTTTTTATCATTTTTCAAAAAAAAAGTTGGAATAACCCCAATTGAATACAGGAATTCGAGAAGGGTTTAAGTAGGATTTAACAACAATTTATTAAAAATAAGTCAATATGATTATTAAGAGAATTGCACTGGCAACAATTATATGTTTATGCTTTTTCACTGCAGCAGGTGCCCAGGAACAGTCTATCCCTTACGACTTAACTGTCAACCTATTATCACAAACCGATCAGGTTTTCCTTAATGGATACCCTGCGTCAACACCTTTAAAAGAAGCTACTTCATTGAAAGAGAATTTCCAATTTACTGATATAAGCACAACTAAGCCATTCTTCGGATGGGCCGTGCCTTCTTTAGGTGACAACACACTCCAAACGGCATATAGAATATTGTTAGCATCTGAGAGTGATTATCTGATGAGAGACTCCGCAGATATGTGGGATTCAGGAAAAATTGAAAGCAATTGTTCAGCTAACATACTCTACGAAGGCAAACAACTTGAACCGGGAAAAGTATATAGCTGGAAAGTAAAAATATGGGATAATAATGGAAATGAGTCAGTTTTTTCAAATATCTCTCAATTTAAAACATCAGAGTCTTTTGCAGGTTATCTTACAGACAGACATCCTATACAAAAACAAGATGAATATCCAGTTAAAATAGAGCAAACAAAAAATAACAGTTATTTTACAGATTTTGGTAAAGCAGCATTCGGTAGATTGCGGGTCAATCTGTTTTCTGAAAATGGAACAGACACTGTGAAAATTCATTTAGGAGAAGTAAAAAAAGATGGCAGAGTAGACCGTACACCTGGTGGCTCAAGACGTTATGCCGAATACAGTATAGTGCCAAAAAAAGGGTGGAATACTTATATTATCACTATCAGACAGGACCAGAGGAACACTGGAAGCCAAGCAATATTAATACCGGATTATATTGGAGAAGTTACTCCTTTCCGTTACTGTGAAATTGAGAATTACAATCATCCTCTGAAAGATAAAGATTTGATCAGAGAAACTGCTTTCTATCCTTTCAATGAAACGGACTCATATTTTCACAGTTCTGACACCGTTTTAAATCAGGTGTGGGAACTATCAAAATATTCGGTGAAAGCAACATCGTTCCTGGGCGTTTATGTTGACGGTGATCGTGAACGAATTCCTTACGAAGCTGATGCAATAATTAATCAACTTTCCCACTACAGTGTTTCTGGTGATGGGTACAATATGGCAAGATATACTCATGAATACCTGATTAAAAATCCAACCTGGCCTACTGAATGGATTCTTCAATCAGTACTAATTGCTTGGGAAGATTATATGTATACCGGCAATACACGATCATTTGAACAGTTTTACAAAGATCTGCAAGCAAAAACACTGATTTCGCTTTCGGATGAGGATGGTTTTATAAGCACACTTAAAGGTAAAGTTACTCCTGAAGTTCTGAAGTCAATTCATTTTAATGGAAACCTTCGTGATATAGTTGACTGGCCCCATACCGGAATACTGGGACTGGAAAAAGAAGAGGGTGGAGAAACTGACGGATTTGTTTTTACAGAAGTGAATACTGTTGTAAATGCTTACCACTACAAAGCACTTACCGTTATGGCTAATATAGCTCAAATTCTTGGTAAACAAAGTGATTACACCTTCTACACCGAACGTGCGGATAATCTAAAAAAAATGTTTAACAAACATCTTTTTGATAAAAAAAGAGGTGTTTATGTTGATGGTATTGGCACAGATCACGCATCACTACATGCAAACATGTTCCCACTTGCATTCGGTCTTGTTGAGGATAAAAATATAGAGTCGGTCTTAAAATTCATACGTTCACGTGGAATGGCATGCAGCGTTTATGGCTCACAGTTTTTACTTGATGGTGTGTACGATGCAGGAGATGATGACTACGGTCTTCAACTACTCAGTTCAATCGGTGAAAGAAGCTGGTACAATATGATCCGAAAAGGTTCTACTATCTCTATGGAAGCATGGGATAATAAATATAAACCTAACCAAGATTGGAATCATGCATGGGGTGCTGCTCCAGCAAACCTGATTCCAAGAAAACTGATGGGAATACAACCGATAGAGCCAGGATTCAAGAAGATACGGATCAAACCACAACCTTCAACCTTGGATTTTGCTGAAGTAAAACAGCCTACAATGAGAGGTGATATTATTGTTAAATTTAATAACAAACCTCTTGAATCTTTCCAACTGAATGTATCAATACCAGGTAACACAACTGCGGATGTTTACCTGCCTCACTATTCAAGAAGACAGAAAGTATTAGTTGACGGGCAGCCCGTAAAATTTACAAGAGATGGGAACTTTGCTGTAATTGAAAATGTAGGATCAGGCAATTGGGAGTTCACAGTAGAACGATAAAATACCATATCAAGAGTCACAGTCAGCCAATGGTGCCAAAATAATAAAGGTTAATTAAAATGAGAGCACTTGTTTTACTTATTTACGTATTCTCCATTATTCAATTTCCCGCTACTGTTAAGGCCCAAGAACATCTTAATGAGAGGAGTTTTAACGGACAACTAATTGAGGATGTGATTACACGGGCATACGTTACTCCGGTTAAAATTGTTTGGCAGTCAGATAATCAGAACAACTTGGTGCAAAACTCACAAGTTCTCCTTACTCCGTTTGACGGACAATTAACAACAAGTGGTAAAGGAATGTGTGTTTTAAAATCTGATGATGATAAAACAGCATCCATTCTACTGGATTTTGGCAAAGAGATTTATGGAGGAATTGAAATTGCTGCTGCAATCAGAGGGGATAAAAAGCCTGTAAAGGTAAGAATCAGACTAGGTGAATCTGCAACAGAAGCAATGAGTGACTGCATTGACAATAGCATACCCGGCATGGGATCTGCTACTAATGATCATTCACTAAGGGATTATACGATAGAGCTTCCCTGGCTTGGAACTGTAGAGGTCGGAAATTCAGGATTCCGCTATGCAAGAATAGATCTGCTGGATAAAGATGTCGAACTGCCAATCAGATCAGTAAGAGCAATATTCCGATATAGAGACATACCTTATCTGGGTTCATTTAAAAGTGATAATGAACGTCTTAATAAAATATGGGAAACAGGTGCCTATACGGTTCATTTGAACATGCAGGAATATTTATGGGACGGAATTAAAAGGGACAGACTGGTGTGGCTGGGTGATGTGCATCCTGAGGTTATGACAATCAACAACGTATTTGGAGACCAGGATGTTGTAAGAAAGAGTCTCGATTTCGGCAGAGACACCACTCCTCTTCCCGGGTGGATGAACGGCATGTCATCTTATTCATTATGGTGGATAATCACCCACAGAGATTTCTATCTCTATAACGGAGATCTGGAATATTTAAAAGAACAACATGGTTATTTATCTGAATTGATTAAACAGATTACTTCTAAAATTGATTCAAATGGTAAGGAAAAATTGGATGGAGGCAGATTCCTGGACTGGCCAACATCAGAAAATCCTGAAGTTATTCATTCCGGTCTGCAGGCATTAATGCTAATCACAATGGAAGCCGGAAAGGATATCTCAGTTTGGTTAAATGATAAATTGTTAGAAGACAAATGCTCTGAGGCAATTAAATTATTAAACAGTCATAAACCTCCAAGCCACAACAACAAACAGGCGGCTTCTTTACTTTCATTGGCTGGCATGATGCCAACCGAACAAGCTTCGAAAGTGATCTTAAAAAATGGAGCTGATGATTTTGCAACCTTTTATGGTTATTATATGCTTGAAGCTTTGGCTAAGGATGGTAAATATTCCGAGGGCATAGATGTTATAACGGATTATTGGGGTGCCATGCTTGATTTGGGAGCAACAACCTTTTGGGAAAACTTTAATTATAATGAAAGGTTTAATGCGGTAGCAATAGATCAGTTACCCGATGAATCTAAATTTAATATACATTCAGATGGTGGTGATTATTGTTATATAGGTCTTAGAGCAAGTCTATGTCACGGATGGGCATCGGGACCTACTTCTTGGCTCACAAATCATGTATTAGGCATTCAAGTAATTGAACCCGGTTGTAAAGTATTACGTATTTCACCCAATTTAGGTGATTTGAATTTTGTAGAAGGCTCCTTCCCTACTCCATTTGGCATTGTAAAGGTAAAACATATTAAACAGGCAGACGGGTCAGTTGTGAGTGATATTGATGCACCAAAAGTAATAAGATTAATTAAGTAATAATATTACTTTGTAAACCTGCACAAAGCAAAAAGCTCTGTAAAACATTCAATATTATTTGGGTTAGTATACATTTATAAAAAGACTATACTTTAGTAATATATTAGACGTACTTGGTCCAGAGCTTCTTCGTACCCCCTTCATATTCTCTTCATATCCACCACATATTTTTATGAGGAGGCTCTGGATAATGTACTCCTTATGTAATATTTTTGTTTAAAAAAGTATCTTCCCTGTTTTTAGAAATATTCGTTAATATCAAACAACAGAAGTTGAATTGGTGCCGTATAGTTTTATAAATAAGACATTATGATTTTAAATAAAAAACAAGTCACCAAGAGCATTTAATACTATTTTAGGTAATTATTCTCAAATAAACCCTGTGCAATTAACACAAATAATCATTTATCACAGTATTAATGCCATTTTTCGAAGTTAGTTACAAGAACATAACAATACTTTTGCTATATGACATAAATTAGAGTAATTTTTATAATAATACTAGTTTTAAACATACACTTAATACCACTAAAATGCTTAATGCATATAATACTAATCTAAATTAATAAAAAAAATGAGATGAAAAGTAAAATTTTAAATCTAACTAAAGGGTTGATGGTCATATTTTTGTGGTCATTTTCTATTCTCATGTTTGCTCAGAACATTACTGTAGAAGGTACTGTTACTGATAATAACGGAGAAGCACTAATTGGTGTAACAGTGCAAGTGCAAGGAACAACAATTGGTACAATTACAGATATGGAAGGTAATTATACTTTACCTAATGTTCCTCCAAACGGGACACTTATTGTATCATATATAGGTATGCAATCTCAAACAGTTGCAGTTGCCGGCAGAAATAATATTAATATTACTTTAATGGAAGACCTGCAGGCACTGGAAGAGGTAATTGTGATTGGATATGGTACTGCTAAGAGAAAAGACTTCACGGGGTCTGTTTCTTCTGTTAAACTTGAGGACTCGCCTGTTGCTTTAATGTCCAACATGAATGCATTGGAATCAATCAAAGGAAATGTTCCCGGATTGGATATTGGTGTAACTAATAGTGCAGGAGGTCAGCCAAGTATGCAAATGCGTGGTCAAAAATCAATTTCTGGTTCAAATAATCCGTTGATAGTACTTGATGGTGTAATTTTCATGGGTAGTATAAATGATATCAATCCTAATGATATAGCTACAATTGATGTTCTGAAGGATGCTACTTCTGCAGCAGCTTACGGATCTCGCTCTGCAAACGGTGTTATTACAATTACCACAAAAAGGGGTAGATCTGAAAAGCCTGTTATTACACTAAACACTACCGGAAGTCTTCAGTCTTGGAATAGTAGACCAAACCTGATGAATGGTGACCAGTGGATTGAATCTGTTATGGCACGTAATAACAGTACCGACTTAAGCTGGCTGAAACCTCAGGAAGCAGCAAACAGGGAAGCAGGAAGAGAAATCGACTGGCTGGACGCATCTACACGTACAGGGTGGATTCAGGATCATCAGCTATCAATCTCCGGTGCTTCTGATAAAATGAACTATTATCTTTCCGGTGCATTTACAGAAAATACGGGCGTTATAATAGGTGACGACTTCAATCGTTTATCATTCCTTGGAAAAGTAAATACCGATATCACGGACTGGCTGGAAATTGGTGTAGATGCTTCATACACACGCTCGGATTACTCTGGTGTAGGTGCAAACATAAGTCAAGCTTTTGTAATGTCGCCTTATGGAGTTATGTATCGTGATGAAGAGCAAAAGTTATTAGAAAAATTCCCATATACACAATCCGGTCAAAATCCATTGTGGGGAGTCGTAGGTGGTACTAGAGACAACACCGACATACGTGACAACTTCAGGGCCAATGCTTATGCAGTAGTGAGATTACCATGGGTTGAAGGTTTGAGCTATCGTTTTAACTATGCCGGTAACTTGGCTAAAGAAGATAGGAAAAACTTCTATTATGAATCATACTACGTGAGAGAAGGTGATTATGACGATGTATCGCGTTACTCTCCTGCAGCATATCAGAATTTGTTGGCCAATGCCAATGGTAATATTGACAACAGAACCATTTCAAGCTGGGTAGTAGACAACATTTTGAACTATACCAGAACATTTGGCAGACATAATATAGATCTGACAGCTGTGGCAACACGCGACAGAAGCGATTACAGTTATCAGAACACCACAGGCAGTAATTTTGCAGCTAACGGAAATACTGCTCTTGGAGTAAATGGTCTACACAAAGCTACCGTACAAAAAGTAAATCTTGATGCTAACAGAAGGACTAATATTGGCTACTTGGGTAGAGCATCTTATTCTTACAATGACACGTATTATCTTACTGGTTCTTTACGCCGAGACGGAGCATCAGTATTTGGTGCCAATCAAAAGTGGGGTAACTTTATGGCAATTGGAACAGCATGGAGGATTTCCAATGAATCATTTATGGAGAATGTAGATTTTCTGGATGATTTAAAACTGAAACTTTCATGGGGAAAGAACGGTAATCAAGGTCTTGACCCTTATGGAACTCTTTCTACTGTGAGAAATGCAGCTGAAGCAGGTGCACGTTATCAGTTTGGCAACAAAAGTGATATCTATTATGGCATGGTTCCCGGAACTTTGGGTAATGCTGACTTAGGCTGGGAGTCTACTGCATCTTGGAACACAGGTTTTGAATCAATATTGCTTAACAACCGTATATTCTTTGATGTTGATTTCTATTTTTCCAAGACAACAGATCAGATATTTGAAAGAAATATTCCTGTTATGACTGGTTTTAAAACAATCAAATCATCTTTGGGACAGATTGATAACAGGGGTATTGAACTATCATTGAGAACAGTTAATATTGCAAAACCTGATTTTACATGGATGACTAACTTGACATTCTGGCTAAACAGAAACAAGCTGACCCATCTGTATGGTGAAGATTTGGATGGAGATGGAAAAGAGGATGATGATATTTCAAACAGCAGATTTATTGGTAAACCATTAGGTGCAATATATGGATATGTTCAGGATGGAATTGTTCAAGAGACTGACACTGAATATATGGAAAATAACGGTGTTTCTGCAGGAGTACCTAAATATAAGGATATAACGGGTGAGGGTATAATTAATGCAGAAGATCGCCAGATCTTAGGTTATTCTACACCTAGTTTCAGGTTAAATATGAGCAATACATTTACTTACAAGAATTTTGATCTTTACATGATGCTAACCGGAACATTTGGTGGAGGAGGTTATTATCTGAGTCCAAACAGAGAGGCTTATATGACAAATGGATCAGGTTTATTTAACTCAAATAGTATATATATTCCATGGTGGACTCCTGAAAACAAAAGTAATGTATATCCCTCAGCTGTATTCTCTGGTGACGGTGGTCGCTTCATGGGTTTACAAAGCAGGAGCTTTCTCAGGATGCAGGATGTTACATTGTCGTATACTTTCAGAGAATCTTGGGTTAAGGATCTGAATTTACAGAACCTTAAAGTATTCCTGACAGCAAAGAATTTATTTACAATTACTAATTGGGAAGGAGATGATCCTGAAGTAGGTTCACCTGTAAGATCGGGCTCTTATCCTGTACTTACCTCATTTTCTTTGGGTGCAAATATTAGTTTTTAATCACGTAAGAATATGAATAAAATGAAAAAAATAAAATTATATTATCCTCTCGCTATACTTTTAGCATTTTCCACTTTAGCGGGATGTAACGACGCTGAATTTCTGACAGAAAAGCCGGAAACCTTTTATACAGTTGATAACGCCTTCACTACCTCAGAACAGGTAGACCAGGTAGTTATCGGTTGTTATGCACACGCAAGAAGTATGTTTGCAATGGGTGAAGAGAACAGCACCTTCTTTGTATTTCACGGAAATGGTACAGATATGTATGACGTTGCAACCATAAGGCGCGGACAGCGTTTTAATGATTATGGAATAATTACTCCAAGTAGCAATGAATTTAATAACAATTATTCTCATTGGTATCAATTGATTGGTAAGGCAAACCTAGCTCTTTATGCTGCTGAATTACCACAGATCGTATGGGGTTCAGAGGAAAGTAAGGCTTATACGACAGCTCAGGCACGTTTTTTCCGTGCAATGAGTTATCGTAATTTAGGTGAGCTTTACGGTGGGGTTCCAATTGTAACTGAAATTACGACAACCCCTCGCTATGATTATGAAAGGACAACTCGTCTCGAAACTTATCAGTTTGCTATTGATGAATTTGAAGATATTCTTAACGATCTTCCGGAGACATCACCTACTGCAGGACGCCTGGTAAAAGGTGCTGCACAGCATAATCTTGTTCAGCTTTACATAAATAAAGGTATAGAATTAGATGCTGCAGGACAGTCTGCTGAAGCAAAAACAGCTTATGCCAAAGCTATCAGTTATGGGAATGATGTTATAGACAATTCTGTTTATTCATTAATGACTGAACGTTTTGGAACACGCAAGGACGAAAATCCTGAGTTCTATTATGCAACTTCAGTCGATAAACAAACACCTGACCACACGTACACAAGTGCCGGTTATCCAATTGAAGGTAATGTGTACTGGGACTTATTCCAGGAAGGAAATCAAGACTTCCAGTCAGGAAATAAGGAGGCTATCTGGGTTGCCCAAATTGATTACGAAGCATTCAAAGAAGAAGATGGTATGTCCAGATTGGCTTATTCCAGAATATACGGACCGGTTTTCCGTGATCCGATGTCAGCACACCTAAACAGTACTATGGAGGATGTGGGAGGTCGTGGAATTGTGCAAATGATGCCAACCATGTACACCAGAGACGTTATTTACGAAGGTAAATGGGGAAATGACATGAGAAATTCTGATGCTGTATTCCGCAGAACATTCTTAGGTAATGTTGAGACTTCACCATACTATGGCAAACCAGTGCCATGGAGTGTTATTTACAAAGAGGGACAAAGTCAGGATGCAATTAATGCCGCTATGACACAGTGTTTCCCTGTATCCTGTAAGATTGCAACAGATAAATATACAGGACTTGCAGACGGACAAAACAGAAGTAATCTTTACAGAGATGAATATCTGATCCGTTTACCGGAAACCATTCTTTTACGTGCGGAAGCAAAAATGCGAAACGGAGATAATGCCGGTGCTGCTGCTGATATCAATTTACTTCGTTCACGCGCACAATGTGAATATCTGGTTACTGCTGCTGATGTGAATGTTGAATTAATTCTTGATGAACGTGCAAGAGAGCTTGTTTATGAAGAAAAACGCTGGAACACCCTGCTTCGTATGGGTGGTACAATAGCAGTAGAGAGGATCAAAGAATATGCATACTGGGAAGATCCACGAGCCACATTAACAAAGAATTTCAATCTTTGGCCTATACCACAAGTGGTAATTGACACTAATAAAGATGTGGTAATGGCACAAAATCCCGGATGGGAATAGTGTTTGAAATTATTATTTAACTAAAAGTAAATTCATAGAGGAGTTTTCACTCCTCTATGAATTATTTTGTATCAAAGTCACCAAAAACCCACGAAGTCTAAAAAAAGTATTATGATAAAAAATAAAGCTCTAAGATTAATCACTTTAATCACAATAATACTGCCGATGATAATTGGATGTAATAATAACATCACAAACACTTCAAATAATCAATCGGTTAACTATGAATTTTTATCCGAAAACTTCAAGACTCCGGATCAATCCAGTGGTGTAAATTGCTGGTGGTGGTGGTTAAACGGTAATGTAACAAAAGAGGCAATTACAAAAGACCTGGAAGCGATGAAATCGAGAAACTTTCAGGGAGCGATGATTTTTGATGCCGGCGGACACAACCAGCGTGGCAATAAAGACATTCCGGCAGGTCCTGTATATGGTTCTGATGAATGGATTGAGCTTTTCACATTTGCTTTAGACGAAGCAGAAAGATTGGGCCTGGAAATTGGTTTTAATATACAAAGCGGATGGAACCTGGGAGGACCAAACGTAACTCCTGAGTATGCAGCCAAACAATTAACTTATTCTGAAACAAAACTAAAAGGGGGTGAACATATAGTTCAACAATTAAGCTTGCCTCCCAATTATGAATTATATAAAGACATAACTGTATTAGCATTTCCTGTGAGTGAAAATGCTATGGCAAAAGAGAAAATAAATAATCTGGATTACAAACTCGGGTTTCATGAACTGGGTGGTTCAGCACCTGATACCCGTTTTTTACTGGATAATGAAACAGTGCCTCAAAACAGCAGAGCAGAAAACACAGATCCTGTATACATTGTTAACAAAGAGGATATTATTGATATCTCTGCATTTATGGACGAGAATGGAGTACTGGAATGGGATGCTCCGGAAGGAGAATGGAACATTATGCGTATAGGATATACTTGCACAAAAGCTGATGTTTCAACATCTAGCGATGGATGGCAAGGAAGAGTACTTGACTATTTATGTAAAGATGCTTTTACTTTCTATTGGAACGATGTAGTCAAACCTATACTTACTGCTTCGGGAAATCATGTGGGAACTACACTGAAGTTCATGGAGACAGATAGCTGGGAGTGCGGAGGCATGAACTGGACTAATAATTTCGCTTCTGAATTCAAATATTATCGTAAATATGATATAAAAGAATATTTACCGGTAATTGCCGGACATGTGGTTGAGAACATTGATATCACACATGCATTCCTTGCGGATTTCAGGAAAACACTGGCTGACATGGTAGCTAACAACCATTATGCTCTTTTTGCACAATATGCACATGAAAATGGTATGGGAATACAACCTGAGTCGGCAGGTCCCCACGCAGGTCCTTTAGACGGTATAAAAAACTATGGCTTCAGTGATATAGTCATGAGTGAGTTTTGGTCTCCATCGCCCCACCGACCAACACCACAACACCGTTTTTTTGTTAAACAAGCGGCTTCAGCTGCACATATTTATGGAAAAAAAATCGTAGGAGCAGAGTCATTTACTACTATAGGACCTCATTGGAATGATGAACTGTGGCGTGATCAGAAATCTTCATTTGATCACGAGATTTGCTCAGGTTTAAACAGACTTTACTTCCATACATTTACTTGCTCTCCTGAAGAAATGGGAATGCCGGGGCAGGAATATTTTGCCGGTACACATGTTAATCCACAGGTTACCTGGTGGGATGAATCTGGAACATTTATTGATTACATGCATCGCACTCAGTTTGTTGTTCAAAAAGGCAAATTTGTTGCAGATGTACTTTATTATTATGGAGACCATGTACCTAATGTTTTTTCTAATAAGCAGACTGATCCATCAGGTGCACTACCCGGTTTTGATTATGATGTAACTGATGAAACTATATTTAAACAATTAAAGGTAAAAGACAGAAAAATAGTTGTTCCTGGAGGAATAGAATACAGAGTGCTGGTTTTACCTGATCATAAAGTACTTTCTTTGGATGTATTAAAGAAATTGGAATCAATTTTATCACAAGGTGCTGAAGTTATAGGATATAAACCTGAAAGGCTGATAAGTTTGACAGGCGATGAAAAAGCACAGCGTGAATTTAACGATTTAGCAGACCAAATCTGGGGTGATGTTACTCAGGAAAAGGGAAGTAGGAAATATAAAAAAGGAATTATATCATGGGGAGTTTCTTCAAGAGACTATCTAATGGCAAAAGGTGTCTCTCCTGATTTTGAATTTTCAAATGGAAATGAAGGTGATTATGATTATATACATTATACTATAGGTGATTCTGAAGTGTATTTTGTTAGCAATCAGACAGAAAATACAAGATCATTTGAATCTGTATTCAGGGTACAGGGCCGCCAACCGGAGCTTTGGGATGCTTTAACCGGTGAAATACGTGAAGCAACTGCTTTTACTCAACTAAATGATAGAACAATTGTCCCATTGACACTTGACCCCTATGGTTCTGTAATGGTAGTATTTAACAAACCGATTGATGTCACCTATGAAGGGGTTGATAATTCTAATTATCCCAACTATACTACAGAAAAGGAACTAGATGGTAGTTGGGAAGTTTATTTTGATCCTGAGCTTGGTGGACCGGGCAGTGTCAGATTTAACGAATTAATAGATTGGACTACCTCCAAAGATGAAGGAATAAAGTATTATTCAGGCTCTGCAGTGTATAATAAGAATTTTCAATTTTCCCCTCAAGAAAACACTTCCTACTCTATACAGCTCGAAAATGTATTAGATGTTGGTATTGCAAAAATTAAAATAAACGGTATCGATAAAGGCGTTGTCTGGACCAAACCTTTCAGGGTTGATGTTACAAATGAATTAATAGAAGGTGAAAACAACCTTGAAGTGGAAGTTATCAATTCATGGTTTAATCGTGTGGCCGGTGATGAAATGAATCCAAGACCAGATCAGATTACCAAAACCAATATTGTATTAATAAATGACTTCAGAGGAGCGGCTCGTAAAGAAATCCCTCTGGAACCTTCAGGACTTTTAGGACCCGTAACTATCAAAATAGCAGAACATACTTCTTTATAGAAGAACAATAATTTTTAGAAATGAAAATAGGTTTAATTGGAGTAGGTTTAAATACATATTGGGGACAATTTGATGGTCTCCTTGAAAGGTTAACCGGTTATCAGAAACAAATAAAAGACAAGATGGCATCATCTTTTGATGAAGTAGAAGTAGTTGATGCAGGCATGATTGATAATACTGATAAATCTCATGAGGCTGTCCTACTTTTAAAAAAAGAAGATGTTGAATTATTATTTATATTTGTTTCAACGTATGCCCTCTCTTCAACACTTATACCTATAGGTAATGGTTTGAAGGCACCCATTATACTGCTAAACCTATCACCTTCACCTTCTGTGGATTACAACAAGATAAACAGTATGGATGATAGAGGGAAAATGACCGGTGAGTGGCTGGCAAACTGTCAGGCATGTTCAGTTCCCGAATTTGCATCTGTCTTCAATCGTTCTAATACCAGGTATGACATTATCTCGGGATATCTTGATGATAATGAGGCATGGAAAGAGATTAATGAATGGATAATTGCTGCAAAAGTATCCTCAGGAATGAGAAAAAACCGGATGGGGGTACTTGGTAATTATTACGGGGGGATGGTAGATGTATACTCCGACCTTACCCTCCATAGTACAGTATTTGGGACTCATATAGAGGTCCTGGAAATGTGTGAGCTTGTTGAAATAAGGAACAATGTCAATGAGGATGAAGTTACACAAAAAATAACAGAGTTTGATACGACATTTAATATTGATTCCGCATGTTCAGATTATGAAATTGAGAGGGCTGCCAAGACATCAGTTGCTTTAGATAAATTGGTAGAAAAACACAGATTGGGCTCCATGGCATATTATTATGCAGGTACTCATGGCAATGACTATGAAAACATTATCACTTCTGTAATTGCCGGCAATACTTTATTAACCGGTAAAAATATCCCTATAGCCGGTGAGTATGAAGTAAAAAATGTGCAAGCTATGAAGATCATGTCTTTAATGGGAATTGGGGGAAGTTTCTCTGAATTCTATGCAATTGACTATAAGGATGACATCATTCTTTTAGGACATGATGGACCTGCACACTATATAATGTCGGAAGATAAAGTGCGACTCGTTCCGTTACCTGTTTATCACGGTAAACCGGGTAAAGGTTTATCAATTCAAATGTCAGTAAAACATGGACCTGTTACATTACTCTCTGTTGTAGAGAGTAACGAAGGATTATCTCTTCTTGTTGCTGAAGGAGAATCAGTACCCGGACCCATACTTAATATTGGTAATGTTAACAGCAGATATAAATTTAATATCTCAGCAAAAGAATTTATAAAAAAATGGAGTATGGTCGGACCGTCTCACCACTGCTCAATAGGATTTGGTCATGTAGCTGATATTTTAAAGAAGTTTGCAGTTTTGACAAATATACCTGTTACAGTTATTTGAGGGCAGAAGCGAATTCAAGAATAATTTTATAATATATTATTTATGAAAAAGATTGGAATTCAAATATTATTTATTTTAATTAGTTTTTCTCCTTTATACGCCCAATATCAGCCTAATTGGGAATCACTTGATAAAAGAGAAATACCTGAGTGGTGGAGTGATGCCAAATTCGGCATTTTTATACATTGGGGACTGTACTCTGTGCCAGCTTATGCACCAGTAGATGAGGTTGAGGGAATTTATGAAAAATATGCTGAACATTATTACAACAGACTTCTTACCGGAAATAAACTTTTCACCGATTTCCATAATAATCGATATGGTGAGAACTTTAAATACGCCGACTTCGCTCATAAGTTCACAGCAGAAAATTTTAATCCGGCAGATTGGGCGAAACTGTTTAAAGATGCAGGAGCTAAATACGTGGTACTAACATCAAAACATCATGATGGATTCTGTTTGTGGCCCAGCACAAATACTCCACATTGGAACAGTGTTGTAATGGGACCGCATATAGATATCATTGACACTTTATCTAATGCTCTGAGAGATGAAGAGATCCGATTTGGTCTTTATTATTCTCTTTTGGAATGGGCTCACCCACTATATTCTCAATCTACGATAGAAAAATGGGTGGACACGCACATGATTCCTCAAATGAAAGAGCTTGTAAACAATTATAAGCCGGAAATTATATTTTCTGACGGTGAATGGGATTACGACAGCAAAACACTCAAAAGTGAGCAGTTTTTAGCATGGTTATATAATGAGTCTCCTGTTAGAAACGAAGTCGTAGTTAATGATCGGTGGGGAAAGGAAACAAGAAGTAAGCACGGTGGATATTATACTACTGAATACGATCTGGTTCATAATCAGAAGGGAATAGGTGACAATGCTGATCATCCGTGGGAAGAGAGCCGGGGAATAGGAACATCTTATGGTTATAACAGATTTGAAAAATCTAATCATTACCTGACCTCAAAACAATTAATTGATATTTTAATCGACAAAGTATCCAGTGGAGGTAATTTTTTATTGAATGTAGGACCTGATGCAACAGGAATGATACCTGTTGTAATGCAAGAGAGATTACTGGACATAGGCAAATGGCTTAAAATTAATGGTGAAGCTATTTACGGTTCAAATCCTTGGTATAGTAATAAAATAAAGAAATATGAGAATATAGCCTTTACAAAAAATAACGGAAACCTTTACATAATTATAAAAAAATGGAAAAATGAACCAATTGAGATAAGTGGTATAAAAAGTGCGGGCAAGGTTGAGATGCTTGGTTATGGGGGGAAAATCAGTTCTGTATATAGAAATGGTAAGCTGACCATAACACCTCCCACATTAACAATTGATCAATACCCCTCACCCTATGCATGGGTATACAAGATTAATAGTTTTTCGGAATGAAATAAACATTTAATCATGTAGAAGGGATTGGTAACGTAGAGATTAATCCTATTGATTTTCCTACAACCGGATACTATTTAGGTATTAAATCTTTGAGATGGATAAGTGATGAGTGGATAAAAAAACTATAAAACTATGAAAGTTAGATTTAATACATCGCTAATGATAATACTGTTGCTATTACTATTGCCGGTAACACTATTTTCCAGCCCATTTTACATTGCAATAAATGGTAGCGATAATAACAGCGGAACTATTCAAAATCCATTTGCCACATTAAATGGCGCATTAATTAATATTCAAAACCTACGTTCAGAAGGTAAATTGAAAGGTAATGTGGAAATAAAAATTCAATCCGGTGAATATCGCCTCACCAACCCTGTAATGATTACAAATGATCTTTGGGACGGGAAAGACACCTTATTTATCAGAGGCGATGAAAAGGACATGCCAATTTTAAAGGGTAGTATTCAACTTGATAGTTTTAAAGAAATATCAGAAAATCTTTGGGCAGTAAATATCCCTGAAGCATCTCTTTTTGGCAGTAATAATATTCACCAACTATTTATAAATGGAGAAAGGGCAACCCGAGCCCGTACTCCAAACGATGGTGAAATGTTTTTAACCGGAGATGTTGAGGAGAACATATTTGATTCTACTAATGTAATTAACAATGGACTTGCATTACAGAGATTATCATTAACTGACAAGCAGTTGGAAGCACTAAAACCTGCAATAGGAGATTTCCCAAATGTAATAATATCTGTGAATCATGCATGGGACAGGACCAGGCAATATATTCGAAACGTGAACTTTGACAACCCGGCTATTCATGTTATCAATGAACCAATGCATAGTTGGAATAAATTAGATAAATCTTCTCAATTTTTCTTCGAAAATTCAAAAGCATTCTTAGATAATCCGGGTGAATGGTTTTTAGATTTACACGGAACTCTTTTTTATATTCCTTATGAAAATGAGAAAATAAATAATACAATTGCAGAAATAGCTGTAGTTAACCAACTGTTATTAATAAACGGGGATGAAAATAAGCAATTAAAGAATATCTATTTCGAAAATATTTCATTCCAGCATACACGACATTTGTTTCCACAATCCGGTGAAAGTCCTAATCAGGCGGCAGCTATTCATTCTGCCTCAATTGAATTGAACTATGCCACTAATATAAAGTTTGACAAATGTGAGATATCAAATGTAAGTAATCATGCAATTTGGTTTAAAAAAGGCACCAATCATAGTACACTAAGTAAATCTTATCTGCATGATTTGGGAATGGGTGGTGTGAAAATAGGTGATTTCAATAAACCTGATGAAAGTGATCCTTTTACTAATAATATTATTATTGATAACAATATTATTCAATCAGGTGGATACGAAATTCCTACCGGCGTTGGTGTAATAATATTCCATGCGAGCGATAATACAATATCACATAATGATATAAGTGATTTTAAATACACAGGTGTTTCAATGGGATGGGTATGGGGTTATACACCCAGTGTTGCAAAAAGGAACAGCATAGTCTATAATCACATCCACCATCTTGGTTGGGGAGAACTTAGTGATATGGGTGGAGTCTATACTTTAGGCCAATCTGAGGGCACAGTTGTAAGTAACAATGTCATTCATGATATTTATTCTTATGGTTATGGCGGTTGGGGCTTGTATACTGACGAAGGTTCCACTGGTATACTTATGGAAAACAACCTGGTTTATAATTGTAAAAGCTCAGGATTCCATCAGCATTATGGAAAAGAAAATATCATAAGAAACAATATATTTGCTTTCAATCTCCTTTCACAATTGCAGGCAACAAGAGTAGAAAAACATTTATCATTTACATTTACAAATAATATAATTTATTTTAACTCCGGTGATCTATTCGGTAGAAACCGAGGTGTAAACTGGCACTTACTTAATCAGTCTTCAGATTATAATTGTTTTTGGGATACACGCACTAAGGATGTAATGTTTAATGATTTCAGCTTTAGCGAATGGCAGGCTCAGGGTAAAGATATCAATTCTATTATTGCAGACCCGGGATTTGTTAATCCACAACAATTTGATTTCAGGTTTAAAAGAAATAATATTACAAGAAAAATTGGCTTTATACCTTTTGACTATACAAAAGCAGGAGTTTATGGTGACCCTGACTGGATCAAGAAAGCAATTTTAAATCCACAAAAAATTGAAGCCTTTAATAAAATTGTAAACGAGAGGGTTGCCCACGAGAAATAGTATATTTTTAAAAATAATTTAGTTATTAGATAAAGTATGATTTTCAAAGAACACTTTAAAAGAATCAGATCTAAATTTTATAGTATAAAAATATTCACTTTTTTATTATTGCTATTACCATACAATTTCAGTAATGCTAAAAGTGTAGATTTTGTTACAGTAGATATCAATTCTTTCTACTCCAATGAATTCAGCAGCTTTAGAACTCCACCGGAAAATATTGATCTAAATGTAAATTGGATTGGTGCAATTCGTCACGAAGAGTCAAATATTCCTGAAGGAAGAACTTATCACGGCTTGTCAATCGATTCAGAAACAGGAAAAAAATGGCAGGATACTCACCCTCTTTCAAAAAGAAGTCTCATGCTTAGAAAAGAGTTTACAACTGACAAAAAGATAAGTGATGCCGTAATTTATATAAGTGGTTTAGGACATTATGAGTTGACTTTAAACGGTAAAAAGTTGGGCGAATCGCAATTTGACCCTTTATGGAGCGATTATGATAAAACTGTGTATTACAATACTTATAATGTAACTGATCTTTTAGAAAAAGAAAATGCAATCGGTGTTCTGTTAGGTAATGGTTTTTATAATCAGCAGGGCGGCAGGTATGTAAAAATGCAGGTAAGCTTTGGACCTCCCACTTTATTTTTTAGAATGGATATCGCTTATGATGACGGTTCCATTAAACAGATTGTATCTGACAAAAACTGGAAGTACTCTCTCAGTCCGATAGTTTTTAACGATATGTATGGTGGTGAGGATTATGATGCACAACTTGAACAAAAGGGATGGGACAGTTTCGGGTATGATGATTCTCAATGGATTCCGGTGGTAGTTCAGGATGCTCCAAAGGGAAAGTTAGTTTCTCAGACTACTTATCCGATAAAAGTTATGGAAACATTTCCTGTTCAATCTGTCAAAAGAGTTAACAACTCTTATGTATTTGATATGGGTCAAAACCTGTCGGGATTTCCAAGAATTAAAGTTAAAGGAAAAAAAGGAGCCAAAATAAAATTGACTCCTGGAGAAAACATTTACGAAGACGGATATGTAAATCAATCGCAATCAGGAAGTCCCTATTACTTTGAATATACTCTAAAAGGCGGGGAAGAGGAAATATGGCAGCCTCGTTTTTCTTATTACGGGTACAGATATATACAGGTTGATGGGGCAAAACCTTCTATACACAGTGATATGCTTGCAAATAATCTAGATGGAAGAGATATTCCGGAGTTATTAGATCTACAATCGCTGTTTATATATAATTCAAATCCACAAACATCAACATTCAACTGTTCAAATGAGATTTTTAACAATACTCACAAGTTAGTAATAAACGCAATGAAAAGCAATATGCATGCAGTGTTTACTGATTGCCCTCACAGAGAAAAGCTCGGCTGGCTTGAACAGGTTCACCTAAACGGCCCGGGTCTGTTTTATAATTTCGACCTTACACGCTTTGCACCTAAAATAATGCGAGACATACGTGACTCTCAACTGCCTAATGGCTTGGTACCAGACATTGCGCCTGAATATGTAATATTTGAAGGCGGATTCAGAGATTCTCCGGAATGGGGAAGTACTTCCGTAATTCTTCCTTTTATGTATTATCAGTTTTATGGCGACAGCTCACTGATAGTTGAGTATTACTACGTTATGAAGAAATATGTAGATTATCTCACTTCTACTGCAGAAAATAATATAGTTTCGCACGGACTGGGCGACTGGTGCGATTACAGGGAAGATCAACCTTATGGTGTTTCTCATAATACTCCTGTTGCATTATCCGCCTCAACACATTACTATATAGTTGTAGATTACCTGGCTCAAGCAGCAGAAATCACAGGAAATGAAGAGGATATATTATATTATTCTAAATTAAAAAGCGAAATAAAAAACTCTTTTAACAGGGAATTCTTTAATGAAGAAAACAAGTATTACGGCACTGGTAGTCAGGCCTCAAATGCGATGCCGCTTTTTGCAGGACTTGTGGATCCACAGAACAGAGAAGAGGTATTAAACAATTTGGTTAAGAATATAGAGGAAAGAGGTTTCAGATTATCTACCGGAGATGTAGGTAACCGATATCTTTTTCAGACTCTTGCCGATAACGGATTAAACGAAATTATGTATAAGATGCATAATCACAAAGAAGTCCCCGGTTACGGATTTCAGCTGCAATTTGGAGCTACAACACTCACAGAACTATGGGATCCAAGAGCTGGTGCTTCATGGAATCATTTTATGATGGGACAAATCGAGGAGTGGTTTTTTAAGTCCCTTGCAGGGATCAGCTCTGAAAACAATAGCGGATTTAAGAATATTATTATAGCACCTCAACCGGTCGGTGATTTGAAATTTGTTAATGCTTCTTATCAAACACTATATGGAAAAATAAGCGTTGACTGGGAGAAACAAGATGATGTTTTCACACTCAACGTGTCTATACCGGCTAATTGTACTGCAAAAATATATTTACCAGATGATTCGCAATATAAAACGGTAGGCAGTGGTAAACATACGTTTAGGTTATTACTACATAATTTATAAGTTAGCGTCTGATACACTCCTACTCTACTTCCTCGTGTGTCCTAAAATCATAGAAAGTCTTCCTTGTCAGGTCTGCAAGAGATAATTGATAATTTATATAGGCTCTCAGGTGAGAGGTGTATGCGTTATTAAGACGATTCCTTTCCAATGCGAGACTTTGACTGTCTATATCACCGTCGGTATAACGCTGACGTGTAATATCAAAACTTTTCTCTGCAACCTCTATGTTTTTCTCTAAAACCTGCAATCTTTTTAAATTACTGTTTATACTGGCTACAAGATTCTTAACTTCAGTTTCAATTTCTCTTTCAACCTCCTCTTTGCGGTAATTGTACTGATTTAATCTCGACTCAGCAGCTCTTACCAGTGCGCGGTTTTCGCCCCAATCGAGTATAGGAATTGTAATGGTTAGTCCTACTCCGTAACTCGCATTTCTATCCATCAGGTTTTGGTATGAATAGTTTACTGAATTGAAAAAATCAATATCCTGCTGCTGGTTTATACCTGCTTTTTCAAAGTAAGCATCAATCCTTCCCTGTATCATTCCGTTAGCTTTCTGTTGTTTTATATTCAGCTTTTGCAACTCAATCTGTATTTCCTGCTCTCGTACTTCAAGCCTGTTTTTTAGAGCCAGTTCAATGGCTTTACTTGTATCAATAATAACTATATCATAATTGAACTCATTGTTCAAAGATATATTATCGTTTAAATCCAACCCCAATAGTTCTATAAATGAATTCTTGGCAGAAGTCTCATTCAATATAGCAATATCATAATTATTTTGGGCTTCAGCTAGATCCACTTCCATTTGCAGTGCATCAACTTCTCTTATAAGTCCCGCTTCATATTTATTCTTTGAGATTTCGTTAGCTTCCATTTGTCTTTCAAGGTCTAGTTTAGCAATATTAGTACTTTCCTGAAGCGATAACAGATTGTAGTATGAACTGCTTACCTGATAAACGATATTTAGCTCTTCCCTCTTGAATTGTTTATTGGAACGTTCATAATCGAGTTCAGCTCTTTTAAGAGTTGATCTTATATTATTGTATGCATAAAATGATCCCAGGGGCTGATTAAAGCCTATTCTTGATCTTAAATGAGTAGAACGGAAATCGCTGCTTAAATTTGCACCGCTCGACAAAGTGTTTTGAATAAATATATTACCATCAGTCGGAAGCGGTTGATTAATAGTAAGCGTTCCACCATGCCTTAACTCTTTTATAGGATAGTAATAAGTTACTCCGGTTGTATCTCTCCAACTGTCAATTGTTTCAGAATATTGAGGAGATGAGATTGTCAAATCAATATGAGTTCTTAATCTGTTTGTTGCAGACTGAAGATTATATTCTGCTATTTTCAGATTCTCTCCCAGATTTCGCATAGTATAACTTTTATCCTTTGCTATTTCTATGCTTTCTTCGAGAGTTAAAGTGTAATGTGTCTGACCATACAGATTTGTTGTAAAAAGTGATGATATAAATATTGATATCAGGCTGACTAAAATTATTTTTCTCATTGTTTCTAAATCTTTAATAATCTTGTAGTTATTTTCTTATATTAAGATTCGGTAAATCTGAATGTATCAATCCATCTTTTAAATAAATATTCCTGTGTGCATAAGTGGCAATTTCCGGTTCATGAGTAATAAGTATAATTGTATTTCCTTCATCATGCAGCTCGTTAAATAATTTCATTATCTCATCACCCGTTTTAGAATCCAAAGCACCTGTAGGCTCATCTGCCAATAAAATACCGGGATTAGTTATCAGAGCTCTCGCAATTGCAACCCTTTGTCTCTGTCCCCCACTCAACTCAGTAGGTTTATGGTTAACCCTGTCGGTCAGCTTAACTCTTTCCAATGCTTTTAAAGCTCTTTCCCTTCTTTCTTCTCTTGAGTGGCCGGAATAAATTAATGGAAGTTCTACATTTTGGATAGCATTCAGGCGTGGCAGTAAATTGAAGTTTTGAAAAACAAACCCGATTTCCCGGTTACGCATAGTAGAAAGAGCATCATCATCCAAAGTACTTACATCTACATTATTAAGATAATAATGCCCGGAAGTCAACGTATCCAGACAACCAAGAATATTCATCAGTGTCGACTTTCCTGAACCGGAAGGACCCATTATTGCAACATATTCATTTTTCTCTATATTTATATCGATCCCGTGTATAACAGGAATGTCAGTCTCTCCTAAGCTGTAACTTTTTCGAAGGTTCTCTATTTTTATCAACATAGTAATTCCTTTTTTTAATTATTCCTGTCTTATTGAATCTACTGGTTCTAAATTAGCTGCATTCTTTGCTGGTAAGTAACCAAAACAAATCCCTACTAATACTGAAAACGAGAATGCCAATAAAATAGAATATGGGCGAATAAAAGTGCTGACTTCTGTAAACAGCGTAACAGTTAATGAAAGAACTATCCCTGCAAATACACCTATTAATCCGCCCGTTATGCTTATAACTACTGCTTCTGTTACAAACTGACTCATTATATCTTTCTTACGAGCACCTACCGCCCTTCTTATGCCAATCTCACGAGTACGCTCCATAACGGTTGCAAGCATTATATTCATGATACCTATACCGCCCACCAACAAAGAGATGGCGGCAATAGCACCAAGTAGTATGTTATAAATTTGCCGCTCCTTCTCCTCTTGTTTTAATAGTTCAAAAGGAATAACGATACTGTAATCTTCATTATTAAAATGACGTCTTTTGAGGATTTCATCAATCACTCTGGAAGCTTCAACAAGTCTGTTCGAATTATTTATCTTTACAGTTAACTGTTGAATCTCACTGGTTAGTATGTTTTCTTGTGTGAATCTGTTTAAAAACAACGAAAGAGGTACGTAAACATCTGTATTCAGATCCCTTGCAGCCAGTTCACCTACTGTTTCTGTAAAAAGACTTTTAGACTCAAGTACTCCGACAATTTCAAGCCATTGGTCTTCTATTTTTATCATTTTGCCGATTGGGTTTTCACCTTTAAAAAAATTACCGGCAACTCCTGCACCTAACACGCAGACCTTTAATCTTTCATTGTAATGTTTTTGATTGATAAAACTTCCTTCCTGCATTGAATAATTCATCATACTATGAAAATCAGGAGTTATACCTATTACTGTAGATTTAGCTGTTTTGTCTTCATAATTAACATCTGTATTTTTTTCTGCCTGAGCGGCTATCTGTTCTATTCCGGGTACAATCTCTCTAATTGCTTCTGCATCCTGAAGTGAAAGCCCTTGAGAAAACCTTGCTCTGACATTCTCTAACTCAGTGTTAGATAACGATTTTTCTCTTACAATAATGTTACTTACACCTAAATCCTGATATTTAGCAATAGCTTCCCGCTTTGCACCTTCGCCAATCGAAAGCATTGTAATAACCGATGCAACACCAAAGATAATCCCCAGCATTGTTAAAAAAGAGCGGACTTTATGGTCGATTAAGCCCTGTATTGCTAAACGAATGTTTTCTTTATAATCCATACTAATCTGTTATAAAAACTCACAGCTAACTGTCATTCCCGGCCTTAATCTTCTGTCAGATTCAAGTATTGTAACCTCAATATCAAATATTTTTTGTCTGGAATTACGATCTTTCCTCCTGCAAAGCTTTCCGATGTATGAAACTTCGCCTTCAAAAACTACATCAGGCAAGGCATCCAATCTGACAGCTACTTTTTGATTGGGGAAAACATTCAGAAAATCAGTTTCATTTATTTGAGTAATCACTTTCATGTGATCCAAATCGGGAACATTTGCTAAATTATTTCCGGCATATATATTATCACCTACTTTAAAAATATTTCTGTTTGCATCTCTTCTGTTCACCTCTATCTGGAATACTCCGGAAATTGGTGTTCTTAATGTTAGTAAAGGGATAAGCGCTTTAGTATTTTCTATATCATTCTTTATTTGATCAACTCTTATTTCCTGAATCCTCAGATTATTCTCATTTATAGTTTTGCTTAACTCAAAAATCCTTTTTTCTTTTTCCAGATTAATGGTTGCCTGTTCAAATTCAAGCTTCTTAATTTGTTGCACCCTTTCAGTCTCGAATCGTGAAGCTTCTACTTCAATTTTTTTCAGATCATAAGAAGCCAATTCACTCTGTATTCTTGATTCGCTCTCCTGCCTTCTATTATCTTGTTCAACATACATTTTTTCAAGTGAAGCTAACTGATTTTCCAAGTCGCTTTCTCTGTCAAGTATGTATCTGTTGATATCTGAAGGATCAAATTGAGCTACCGAATCTCCCTTACTAACCACTGCCCCGTGATCTAACAGGCCTATTATTTTCATTTCCCCCCAGTGCCTTCCGTATCTTGGAATTACAAAAGCATTTGAATTGACAGCAACGAGTTCTCCTGTTTCAACTATTCTCTTTCCCTGATCGTCTTTGCCCCTGCCACCTCTGAAATCCAACGAACCGTCGCAACCGGTATAAGCAAAAATAAGTACCAGCATAATAAGGAAGCTGTTTTTAAGTCTGCTTTTCATGATTCTACTGTGTTATCTGGTTCTTCTGTACTTTCTTCTTCAAAAGGATTAATCAGTGCAATATCATCCCCTTCTTTGAGACCGTCTAATATTACTATGTAGTCTGTATTGTTAATTCCGGTCTCCACTTCAGTTTTATTGTATCCTCCTCCGCTTTTCTTATAAACAAAAGTACTCTCACCCTCCCTGTTTACAGCATCTAAAGGTATATATAAAACATCATCTATTTTATCAATAATAATTCTGCAACTCACAGTTAGACCCGGTAATAAATTCTTATTAGTTTCGCTCAATAAAATTTCGACTGGAAATACTTTTATTTTTGAAGACCTTTCTTTGTTAACAGCTAAATTGGCTATTTTACTTACATTTCCGGCATAAGTACTATCAGAAAATGCATCAGGTTTAATTTCAACATTCAACCCTTCGTTTATTTTGGAAATATCAACTTCGTTTATTTGAGTAATTGCCTTTAATGAACTTAAATTAGGTAACTTTATAATTGACAGACCTCCCCAACATTGATCACCAATCTGGAATTTATTGTCGCTGCTTCTGTTTACCTCAATAATGGCTATTCCTGATGAAGGAGAAACAACATTGAGCATCTGAAGTGTTTCGTGTGCCTCATCAAGACGCAATTGAAACTGATTAATCGAAATCTTTTTTTGTTTCACCTCCTCATTTTGAATCTTTAATCTGTTATCAATCTGCTCTTTTGCTCTTTGTAACGAAATTTCTGCCTTGTCTAAATTTAATTGTATCTCTCTCTTCATTATTTCTGATTCATGCACCGATGATTCAAACCTGATCTTAGATATTTCATGTGAAAGTCGGCTGACTTCATAAGCTGCTTTGAGGTCTTCAAGATCTGAAGCATGCTGTGCCAACATTCTGTCATATTCCTCCAGAGCTATCTCCAGACTGGATTCTGCATCTACAATACTTTTGAGTACTTCTGACGGATCAAAAACAATTAATGTGTCTCCTGCATTAACTTCTTGTCCGTCTTTAACCATTTCAGTTATTTTCAGGTTCCCGTATCGCCATGAAATACGAGGAGCAAGAATATTAGTCGACTGTATTGCTTCAATCTCTCCTTCTTCATAAAGGTCCACATAAAAAGTTCCTCTTACAGCTCGTCCTGTTGGTATCTGCTTTGTTTCTTTTTTCCCGCATGATACAAGAATAACAAAACAAGTAAAAAGAATAAAACGCATAAAGTTGTTCATATTGTATTCTGTATATGGTTTATCATAATAACATCTCTATTCAGAAAGGAGTTTTCTGCCACTGACTAACGAAGATTTAGGTTGGATAAGTGAAATTTGTTCTCCGATCTGCAAACCCTCCGAAACCACGGCATCCTTAAGAGAAGATTTCCCGGTTTTAATCTGACGCAGCTCATACTTTCTGTTTTTCTTAACATACACTGCCTGAATTGAATCTGAATTAAAAATAGATATTTGTGGCACTACAATTGTATCTCTTAAATGATCTGTTATAACCTTGCTGTTTGCAGTAAAACCTGATTCAGGTTTTATCAAAAAGCTGTCGAGTGAAGCTTCTACTTCAAAAAACTTCACTTTAGAATTTCGTGATATTGGCTGTCCAACAGGAAGTTTCTTTGTTATTCTGCCATAACCCCAATTATCCGGCATTGCATCAAAAGTGAAACTGACAGAGTCGTTCAGATTTATATACCTAAACTCAGTTTCGTTTACTTTCATGGTTACCTTCATTTCTGAATCTTCCGGAATTATTATAATAGGTATATTCTCCCAAACATCATCGCCGGGGATAAGCTTAGCTTGACTTCTTCGCGATTCGGCAATTATAGCAAGCCCGGCTTTGGGAGCTTTGATAGTTAAACTGTTTAGAACATCTTCAGCAGTCTGCAGTCGGGCATACAACCTCTGTAACTGAATCTCTAAAGTTCTTATTTCCGATTGATTTATTACTTCCAGTGACTCTAATTTTCGGTCGAGTCTGTTTTTCTCAATATATGCTCTTTCAAGCTGCAACTCGCTTATTCTTCTTTGTGTTGGTGAAGAAAATCTTGACTGCAGTGAATCTAGGTTAGAAATCTCAGTGTCAATATCGTTGTTGTCTACCTGTGCCTGAAGTAATGCGAACTGAAAGTCCAGTTCTGCCTTTTTTTTAGTCAACTCAGCTTCAACGGCTTCAATAAAAGTCTGAAGATTATCATATTCATCTTCATTATTTTCGTCTTTAATCACGCAAACAACCTCACCCTCTTCAACATAAACTCCGTCATCAATCAGAAAAGTTATAGTTCCGTTTACATTCATCGGACAAAACAGAGTGGTATAAAGAATCGGTTCTACAATACCACTTAAGACAATTGAGCTCTCAAAGTCCTTTTTCTCAATGTTATAGACGGGTATATTTTCATTTTCTTTAAAATTACATGAAGAGATATGTATTAGCAAAGTTATAAATAACAAAATTTTATCCACTTTCACTTCATTGATAATTAAATTTACAGCTCTTTTATTAAAATTAAATTATTACAAATTTAGCTTGATTATTTTAGAGAAACAAAAAAAATCAAATTCCATAGTCATTAAATCAAACAGTACAACATACAAAATAAAATTATTGTTTATATTTGTAAATGTTGGTTTTGTTTAATAAATACCTATTTTAGATAACCTGTAATTATGCTGAGGCCCAAAAGCTACGTAATCCTTATTTCATTATTTACTCTCTGTTTCAGTGCTAAAAGTGAAACATCCAATTTATTAGTTAACCTACAAACAGACTACCTCGAAAATCCTATAGGCATTGATAATCTTGAGCCCAGATTATCTTGGATAATTGAGGACAGCAAAGAAGGTACAAAACAGACAGCTTACAGATTGATTGTAGGAGTTGATCATGATAGGGTAAACAGTATAAATGGTGATACTCCGGTATCAGGCAGTTTTAGTGGAATAAGCTGGGATACGGGAGTAGTAAGTTCAGACATTCAGATGATTAGCTATTCCGGTAAAGATCTTACTCCTTTCACAAAATATTATTGGAAAGTTATAATTTGGGATTACGAAAAAGATCAAAGTGTCTCTGAAATTCAAACATTCGAGACCGGTATGATGGATATGACCAATTGGCAGGGCAACTGGATAAGCGATGGCAGAGATATTAATTATAAACCGGCACCATACTTCCGTAAAGAATTCCAGCTAGATAAAGAAATGGGAGCCGGTAAAGAAATAACATCTGCCCGTGTATATATTGCGGTTGCCGGACTTTATGAATTATTCATTAACGGAGAAAGGATCGGGAATCAACGTCTAGATCCAATATATACCCGTTTCGACAGGAGAAATCTTTATGTAACTCATGATGTTACATCACAATTGCAAAAAGGAGAAAATACTATAGGTGTAATATTAGGAAACGGATGGTATAATCATCAGTCGCTGGCAGTATGGAATTTTGAAAGAGCTCCATGGAGAAACAGACTAGCTTTCTGTATGGACTTGCGAATTACATACTCTGATGGTAGTGTTGTGACAATTCCTACAGATTTGAGCTGGAAAAAATCAGACAGTCCCATTATTTTTAACAGCATATATACAGGTGAACATTACGATGCAAGACTTGATCAGGAAGGTTGGAGTGAACCTGGTTTTAATGATTCAAAATGGCAGGGAGTTAGTCTGAAATCTGCCCCTTCTAAAAATATTACAGCACAGCAATTGAGGCCGATAAGGAATGTATTGGAAATCCAGGCTGTTGACTTCAAAAAAATAAATGACAGTACCTATTTCTACGATTTCGGACAAAATATGTCAGGTGTTACAAAAATCAAAATTGCAGGGATTGAAGGTACTGAAGTAAAAATAAAACATGGAGAACGTCTTGATGAAAACGGGCGCCTTGATTTATCTAATATAGATGTTTACTATCGCGGTGATAATGAAACAGATCCTTTTCAAACTGACATATTGATATTGAGCGGAAAAGGTGAGGATGAGTTCATGGCAAAGTTCAATTATAAAGGATTCAGATATGCCGAAGTTACTGCCAATAATCCGATTGAATTAAATAAAGAAAGTCTTACTGCCTATTTTATGCATAGCGATGTGCCGTCTAGAGGTAAAATAGAAAGCTCCAGTGAATTGATAAACAACCTGTGGCTGGCTACTAACAATGCATATTTGTCAAATCTTATGGGCTACCCGACTGATTGCCCCCAGCGTGAAAAGAACGGGTGGACAGGTGATGGCCATTTTGCAATAGAAACAGCACTTTACAACTTCGATGGTATAACAATTTATGAGAAATGGCTGGCAGATCATCGTGACGAACAGCAACCAAACGGTGTGCTCCCTGATATTATACCTACCGGAGGATGGGGATATGGCACTGCTAACGGACTAGATTGGACAAGTACTATTGCCATCATACCCTGGGAGATTTACAGGTTTTATGGCGACAGTAAACTTTTGGCTGATTGTTATGAAAACATTAAACGATATGTCGATTATGTAGATAGAATTAGTCCCGATGGCCTTACATCGTGGGGAAGGGGCGACTGGGTACCGGTTAAATCTCAGTCTAACCTTGAACTCACCTCTTCTGTATATTTCTTTGTTGATGCCAGAATATTGGCTCAGGCAGCTAAACTATTTGGAAAAGAAGTTGATTACAAGCACTACACTGTATTATCAGAAAAGATAAAAAATGCTATAAACAAAACATTCCTGAATCGTGAAACAGGTATTTATGCAAGTGGTACGCAAACAGAACTAAGTGTTCCGTTACAGTGGAAAGTTGTGCCCGAGGATTTAATACCTAAAGTTGCCGCAAATCTTGCAAAGAAAGTAGAAGAGACAGATTATCATCTTGATGTGGGTGTCCTGGGTGCAAAAGCTCTCTTAAATGCGTTGAGTGAAAATGGATATCCCGATGTAGCTTACAAAGTTGCAGTTCAGGACACCTACCCATCTTGGGGATGGTGGATTGTAAATGGAGCTACAACTCTTTTAGAAAATTGGGATCTTGATGCAGAAAGAGATATTTCTGATAATCACATGATGTTCGGTGAGATTGGCGCATGGTTCTTTAAAGGAATGGGAGGAATTTATCCCGATGCAAATCAACCGGGTTTTAAACATATTATTTTACGACCACATTTTGAGAAGGATCTGGAAAAATTTAGAGCCGAATTTAAATGTCCTTACGGCACAATAGTATCGGATTGGAAATGGGATAATGGTATTGTTAACTACAACATTGTTGTACCTCCTAACAGCAGTGCAACTTTTTATTTACCTAAAAATGCGGAAATACTTGAGTTTAACAAGGGAGAATTTGATAACATTAGACTGGATGCAGGATCGTATACTTTTAAAATAAAACTTAATATCTAGCTCAAAATAACTAAAGAAAAATGTTTACTTGGAATAGGTGATATTTTCTACAGCTAGTTATAATATAATATGGAAATCATATTGTAGAATATCTGATAATTTAATATGAATACAACAACTGAAAAACAAAGTAAACCAAAGAATGGAGTAAAAATTAATTATCTGATTTTTTTTACTCTAATCTGCATTGTATCTCTTTTTTCATTTTCTTGTTCAAGCAATCCAGAGAAACAACAAAACGTTCAGGAACGACTGAATGAAGAAACATTTAAAAATCCGGATCGGATTTACTACCCTGAAACCTGGTTTCATTTTATAGGTGGAAATGTGTCTAAAGATGGAATTACCGCAGACCTGGAAGCAATATCCGAGGCTGGATTTTCTGGAGTTCACCTGTTTCACGGACAATTTGGAGGAGAGTGGCCCGGAGTCTCGCCTCAGATTAAAGCTTTGAGTGAATCATGGGATGAACTTATCCTTTGGACTGCAGAGGAATGCAAACGATTAGGACTCAAATATTACATGCAAAACTGTCCAGGTTGGTCTTACGCGGGAGGTCCCTGGATAGAACCTGAAAACTCAATGCGACACCTTACATATTCACGTACAGATATATCAGGTGGACAGGTAGTTAGTTTACAGCTCGAACAACCTAAGAATACAACTGAGGAGTGGCATAATTATAAGGATCTGTTTACTATCGCTTTCCCCACACCTGAAGGTGATTCGGGAGAAAGATTAATACCTGCAGATGTAAGAAGCAGTCAACTTGAACCGGTAATTCGAGATTGTCTGATCGGTCAAAAAAAAGTTAAACTACCTCCTTCCACATCTGGGCCCACAATCATAGATATAAGTTTTTCAGAGAAAGTGACAATAAGAACAGTTGAATTTCCTCCCATCGAATCTTTTTCACACAATTGGTGCTATTCACCGGGTGTTACTGTATCTGTTTATGCAATAACATCAGATAAAAAAGAGGAGATTGCCCATATAAAAATGCCTCCTAGCAGCTGGCAGGATGACCAACCTGTAACTATTGCATGTAAAGAGGTGAAATCCGACCGATACAGAATTGAGATTAATAATCTCCATGATATGGAACTCTCTTATATTAACTTTTACACTGCAGCCAGACAGCAGAACTGGGAATCCGAAGCCGCATGGACTTTACGCAGAATTATGAGAGAGGATTTTCCTGAACAGACAGAAAAGTCATGGGTAGATCCATCTAAGATTATAAACATTACAGATCTTATGGATTCTTTGGGATTACTGACATGGAATGTTCCCGAAGGTAACTGGACTTTGTTGAGAATAGGACATGTGAATACAGGCCAGAGAAACGGGCCTGCCCCACCAGAAGCAACCGGTTGGGAGGCTACTAAGCTTAATGTCTCCGGGATAAGGGCAAATTTTAATGGGTATATTGGCAGATTGATAAACGATGAGGGTGTACTTAAAGATGGTTTACTGAATGGAATACTGCTCGACAGCTGGGAGTGTAAAACTCAAACCTGGACAAGCGGACTTGATACGATATTCTCGGATAAATGGGATTACTCACTCTTCAGTATGTTCCCTGCACTTTTTGGGTATGTAGTAGGCGATCCGGAAAATACATCATTGTTCCTGCGTGATTGGCGCGTAACACTTAATGATCTGCTCGTGGAAAATTTCTTTGGTGAAATGAATCGTTTAGCCAAAAAAAACGATTTAAGACTCTCGTTTGAAACAGCCTCAGGTGATATTTTCCCCGGTGATATATTGGAATACTATAAATACGCGGATATTCCTATGTGTGAGTACTGGCACCCCAGGAGCGAATCTTATATCGGCAGTTTCGAATTTAAGCCGGTAAAACCGGCTGTTTCTGCAGCTCACATGTATGGAAAGAAGAGGGTAGCTGCAGAAGCATTTACTTCATTCGATTTAACATGGAATGAGCATCCAAGATATTTAAAAGATATTGCCGATATTCATTTCGCTGAGGGAGTAACCCATCCTGTATTACATACTTATACACATAATCCCAGAACCGATTTTCTCCCTCCTGGCACCTCATTTGGCTCAAAGATAGGAACTCCTTTTTTACGTTTACAAACCTGGTGGCAGCATATGCCATTATTCACCGATTATCTTTCCAGGTGTACCTATATGCTTGAGTCAGGCCACCCGGTCTCTGATGTTCTGATGTATCTTGGTGATGAACAAAATCACAAACCGGATCAATCACTCGATTTCCCTGAAGGATACAGATATGATTATTGTAACCCGGACGTATTGTTAAACAGGTTATCTTTAAAAAATGGCCGATTGGTAACACCCGAAGGCATATCATACCGATTGCTCTGGCTGAATGACTGTAAACGGATGTTACCCGAAACTCTGGAAAAAATTCTCTCTTTTGTTAAGGATGGAGCAATTATTGCAGGTGAACCACCTCTGAATATTGCAACTCTGAGTGGTGGAGAACCATCAAAGGCACGTTTTCAGAAATTAGTGGAAGAATTATGGGGAGATGGCACACATAAAGTAAGAAATGTGGGTAAAGGAAAAGTATATATTGATGATATTGAGACCGTTCTTATTTCTGAAAACATCGTCCCTGATGTACGAGTTGATTCAAAAAATATACGCTGGTATCATCGTCAGACAAGTAATGCTGATATCTATTTTATATCTCTGCCTCCTGAAGATGGCTTTCAGGGAGATATTACATTCCGTAACAATAAAAAATTTGTTGAGATATGGGATCCTATAACAGGAAATATCAGAGTGGCAGAACCAGTAAATATGTCCGGTGAAATTACAACACTTTCCATGAATATTCCTGCAGGAGCCTCATTTTTCGTGATATTCAGAAATAAAAGCTCTGATAAAAAGGATATCGAATATAACTATACCGAAAAAACAGAGGTAACACAACCATGGAATATAAGTTTCCCAAAAGATTGGGGAATTGACACTTTATCCATTCAAATGGATGAATTGAAAGCATGGAAGGATATCTCTCTTTCTAATGAAGGCAAATCATATTCAGGAACCGCACATTATTCAAACAGCTTTAACTTGAATGAATTCCAACACGACAAGAGCTACCTGTTGGATCTTGGCAGAGTAGAAATGATTGCAAAGGTCTATATTAATGGTAAATATGTGGATACAAAATGGTGTTATCCTTATCAAATGGAAATAAGCAGATATCTAAAAGAGGGGAATAATCTTTTAGAGGTGGATGTAACAAGCACTTGGTTTAACCGGCTTACCTATGATGCAGGATTACCCGAAAACGAAAGAAAAACATGGACAATCAGCGGACCTGAATCCGGCTCAACATTAATAGAATATGGATTATTAGGACCTGTAAATATTTTTTCAGGCTCAGAAAAGTATTAAAAAACGAGTGGAACAAATATAACGTTCCATTGGAAATTAGGAAATGGTAATTATATTGTTGAATTCTTATTTTAAGAATGAATTTTCACTGTAAAAAACAAATAGTATGAAAACATCTAATAGAATCACTTACACACTCATTTTCATAACCATACTGGTATTTTCATTTCATACAGCTAATGCTCAGGACAAATTATCCGGATCATTTGATGTTGAACTGAACGGTTATGCAGGAGACAAATTGAAAGCTTCATATAATAATCGTATCCTTGCGCAGGATGCAGACAGATTAATTACACCTTTCACGGCAAGAGATGAACACAGTTGCTGGCAGAGTGAGTTTTGGGGAAAATGGATCACATCTGCGGTACTGGCATATAAATTTAACCCCACAACGGAATTGGCTGAGAAATTAAAATCGGCTGCTTATGGATTAATGGATACTCAAACAGAAGATGGTTACATAGGCAATTATGCACCTGAAAGCAGATTGAAAGCGTGGGATATATGGGGAAGAAAATATTGCATGCTTGGGTTAATAGCCTATTACGATATTACACAGGATGAAAAGGCTCTGAAATCAGCAGCAAAAGAGGTTGATTTCCTTATGAAGGAGCTTAAAGATAAAAACGCCAAAATTGTATTGATGGGTAATCACAGGGGTATGGCCGCATCGTCTGTATTGGAGCCGGTTTGTCAACTATATACACGCACTGGTAATAAAAAGTATCTGGATCTTGCAGAAGAGATAGTAAGACAATGGGAAACACCAGAAGGACCTCAATTGATTTCAAAAGCTGATATTCCTGTATCTGAACGCTTTCCAAAACCAGCAAAAAACTGGTATGGGTGGGATCAGGGACAAAAAGCGTATGAAATGATGTCATGCTACGAAGGATTACTTGAACTGTACAGGATAACCGGAAAAGAAGAATACAAAGAAGCTGTTGAAAAAACATGGCAAAGTATTATCGATAGTGAGATAAATATTGCAGGTTCCGGTTCAGCAATGGAGGCCTGGTTTTCAGGTAAAGAAAAACAAACCATGCCAATAGCCCATTATCAGGAGACTTGTGTAACTGTAACATGGATAAAATTCAATCAGCAATTGTTACGTCTGACAGGAGAGGCTAAATATGCTGATGCAATTGAAAGGACTTTTTATAATGCACTTTTAGGTGCAATGCGCCCGGACGGTTCTGATTGGGCAAAATATACTCCTTTGTCAGGGCAGCGACTTGAAGGTTCTGAGCAATGTGGGATGGGACTTAATTGTTGTAATGCCAGTGGTCCAAGAGGTCTGTTTACAATTCCGCAGACAGCTGTTATGCAATCAGATAAAGGAGCCTACATAAATTACTATATAGATGGTACTTACCACTTTAAAAGTCCGGGGAATCAGACGATTGTTATTGAACAGAAAACCGACTATCCTGTTTCCGGTAAGATTGATCTGAACATTAAAGCAGGAAGTAATGATAATATGGAGATTGCTATAAGAATACCTTCATGGAGTTCAAATTACAAAGTCCTTGTAAATGACGTCCTTGAATATGAAACCGGTGATAGTTCTCCCGGAAGTTATCTTAAATTGAAACGTGAATGGAAAAACAACGACAAAATTTCTATTGAATTCGAGATGAGTGGAAAATTACACCGATTTGGTGAGTCTCCGGAATTTATAGCTGTTACCCGTGGTCCCATTGTTCTTTCAAGAGATGAAAGAATAGGTAATCCGTCGCTTGAGGCTATACTAACACCAGTAATTAACGAGAAGGGTTATATAGATTTGACTATAGAAGAATCGACAAATCCAGAACTTCATATGATTTTTTCTGCTCATTTTATACCGGAATCATATACAGAACAGGGATCACAGCCCATAAAAGTAAATCTATGTGATTATGCATCTGCCGGCAACAGTACAGATAGTTTCCCATTTTTCAAAGTCTGGCTGCCTCAACTATATAACCCAAGAAACTGAAATTTAAATGAAAACAAAGAAAACACTTACTTATCTTACATTAACTCTACTTACACTACTTTTTACAACTTCTTGCTCAATTAGCTCAAAAGGTAGCGTGACTCCTGTTAACTTAACTTTAGAGTATCTCACAAACCCATCTGGTCTGGATATAGAAATGCCTCGATTAAGCTGGACTTTAGAAGCTACAAAAGAGTCTGAATTTGGACAGAAGCAAACAGCTTATCGTATTCTTGTCGGTAGTTCAGAAAGGATATTAAAAGGCGACAAAGGTGATATATGGGACACCGGCTGGGTTGAGTCTGACAACATGCAACTAATTGATTTTAACGGCACACCATTGGAATCTGACAGGACTTATTACTGGAAAGTAGCAGTAAAGGATGAAAAAGGGAATAAATCTAAATTCAGTGAAATCTCAACATGGAGTACAGGTCTGTTTTCACAAGATGATTGGTCTGCAAAATGGATAGGCACAGGTGAATCATACAATCCTGCCGAAGGTCCAAATAAAATGCAGGACCCTTGGTTCAGAAAAAGCTTTAATCTCAAGGAAAAACCAACAAAGGCAACGCTTTTTGTTGCATCAGTAGGCTATCATGAAGTATATGTTAATGGTCAGAGAATAGGTGACCATGTTCTTGCACCTGCGGTTACTGATCACACAAAACGTGCACGTTATATAGCTTATGATATTGCAGCTGATCTCAATTCAGGTGAAAACGTTATTGCACTCTGGCTGGGTACATCATGGTCAATCTACGCACCATATAAAACGGATGATAAACCTCGTGCTCCCATAGTAATTGCTCAGGCAGACATCTACAATAAGAAGGGTGAAATAACAGAGCGTATAATTACAGATGAAAGCTGGAAAACTCATCCAAGCCCTAACAGATTAATTGGTAACTGGGGTTTTGGTGTTGGTGGTTATGGAGGAGAAATTTGGAATGCGAATAATGAAATAGCAGACTGGAATTTAGCTCAATTCGATGATAATGAGTGGGAAAATTCAACTGTTTTGAATCCTTCACTAACACTATCCGCACAGCAGGTTGAACCAAACAGATTAATTGATGAGATTCACCCCGTTAATATTGAACACAGACCTGATGGATCATACCGTGTGGATATGGGCGTTAATTTTGCAGGATGGATTAATATTCATGTTAAGAGTAATCCCGGTGATACAATCAATTTCCAATTCTCTGAAAGAGAGCAGGATGATATGACATTCGCTTTGCAAAGTGCTTATGTAACGGATGAATCAGGTGAAGGCGTTTTCCAAAATCTCTTTAATTATATGTCAGGCAGATGGATCACAATCAAAGGTTTAACTTCTGCTCCCGTAAAAGAAGACATAAAAGGTTGGATGGTTCGTACTGATTTTGCCGATGCAACTTATTTTGAGTGTTCTGATTCACTTCAGAATTGGATTTATAATACTGTCAACTGGACTTTCGAGAATCTCTCTTTAGGTGGATATATTGTCGACTGCCCTCAACGTGAAAGGTTTGGCTATGGTGGCGATGCACATGCAACATCAGAAACGGGACTTCTTAATTATAAGCTGGGCGCATTCTATACCAAATGGCTTGAGGACTGGCGTGATGTGCAGGGAACAGAGCCAATGGTGGGTAATATGAATAATCCTGAGTGGGCTCGTAAACAGGAAGGAAGTGGCAGAATATTAGGAGGTGGAGTTTTGCCTCAGACAGCGCCCACATATCACGGAGGCGGTGGTCCTGCCTGGGGTGGAATAGTTGTCACACTCCCCTGGATAATGTATCAATATCATGGCGACAGAAGGATATTGGAGGATAATTTTGAAATGATTAAAGGATGGCTTTCATTTCTGAACACTCATGTAGAAAACGATATGCTTAAAAGGTATGGCGGCAGATGGGACTTTCTGGGAGATTGGCTGTGGCCGGGTGCAACTTCTCAAGGAATGAATAATTATTCAGATGAAAATCTCTTTTTCAATAATTGCTACTGGGTATATAATCTTAAAACAGCGGCAAATATTGCAAATATAATAGGTAAAGAGACTGAAGCTCAACTATGGACTGATCAAGCAAAAAGGGCAAGCGAAAACATTCATGAAAAATATTATAATGCTGAAGCTAAAAACTATTCTGATCTATCGATGAGAAGTTTAGCTGCAGCTCTTTATGGTGATATTATGCCTGCTGAACTACGATCTGAAGTAATGGCGAGTCTCGAAAATGAAATTATTAACAATCAAGACGGTCATATTGATGTTGGGATAACGGGAGGAGCAATGTTGTTCAAGGTGCTGCGTGAAGAGGGTCGTGACGATCTGATTTACTCCATGACATCGCAAACCACCTACCCCAGCTGGGGACTCATGAAAGAGAGTGGTGCAACTACTATTTGGGAAATGTGGGAAAAAGATCTTCCCGGGCATTCTCTGTTACATAGTTCTTATTTATACCCCGGCGCCTGGTATATAGATGGGGTTGCAGGAATAAAACAGGATAATGAAACTCTCGGATACAGGAAATTTATTGTTAAGGTACCAAAACTCACTGCGAATCAACTGTCGTGGGCTAAAGCTGATTTTGATTCTCCTGCGGGACTTATTAAAACATATTGGAGACGTGATGGAGTAAAACTTCAACTTTCTGTTACGGTACCACCTAATTGCAGTGCTACAATATGGTTTCCGGAAGAAAGCAGTGAAAAAATAACGGAGAATTCAGGATTTGCAAAGCATGTAGGCAATAACGACGGATATCAATTATACGAAGTTCCTGCCGGCAATTACAATTTTTCGAATTAATCAATTAGTCACACACAAAATATTATAATCTAATCACATACAATTGAATCATAAAATTATAACATGATGAAAAATAAAAACAAATTTACAGCTATTCTGATTACGTTGATAGTTGGATTAACGGGCTTAAACGGATGTGTAAGTGATTCTGCTAAACTTGTTTCATTAAAAGTTGAAATGCAGGAGAATCCGGTAGGAATAGGAACTGCAACACCTCGGTTTTCATGGCAGTTAACCTCCGCGAGGCCTGATCTTCAACAACAATCTTATCACATTCAGGCAGCTCGATCAGTTCAGGATTTAACCAAAGAGCAAAACCTGATTTGGGATTCAGGGATTGTAGACAGCGACAATTCAATATTAATACCATATCAAGGAGAGAAACTAAACTCCGGTGAGAAATATTACTGGCGCTTAAAAGTAGTTACCAACCAGGGTGAGATTGGCTGGAGTGAAGTAAACAACTGGTCAATGGCATTATTAAACGAGTCAGATTGGAAAGCAAACTGGATAGGTGAAAACAGTATGTCAAATGAGGGCGAAACAGATAAGTCCGATACCCGGCTTGCTGCACGATATCTCCGGAAACCTTTTGATGTTAAGGATGATATCGAACGGGCTGTTCTCTATATTTCAGGTCAGGGAGTGTATGAAGCATACATAAACGGAGAAAAGATTTCTGGTGACGTATTGGCTCCAACGGTTTCATGGTATCCCGACAGAGTATATTACAATGTATATGACGTAACCTCGCTCATTTCTGACAACACAAACTTACTAGGAGTAATCTTGGGGAATGGCAGATACTTTGGGATGAGAGAATCATGGAGTCAGATGTTTGGACTTCCACGTCTTTTAGCTCAACTTGAAATTGAATATAGTGATGGCTCTACAGATTTGATAATTACTGATGACTCATGGAAAGTTACTTCCAGGGGACCAATAATTGCCAATAATGAGTTTGATGGAGAAGAATATGATGCACGTCTGGAATTCAGCGACTGGAACCTTGCAGACTTTAATGATTCTGACTGGAAAAGTGCTGATATAATGGATGCTCCGGGTGGTGTAATCACTGCACAACCAAATCCAAATATTCAGATACAGGAAGAATTGACTCCAATAAAGGTGACTGAAATCACTGACGGAAAATACATTCTTGATATGGGTCAGAATATGGTAGGCTGGCTAAAAGTTAATAACCTGAAAGGTAAGAAAGATCAGCCAATCTCGTTCAGATTCGCTGAAACACTCAAAGAAGACGGCACTCTGTATGTCGATAACCTTAGAACTGCAAAAGCACACGATATTTACACCCCTGCTGCAGATGGCAATTTCAGCTGGGAACCAAAATTTGTGTTCCATGGTTTTCGTTTCGTAGAGATCTCAGGATTGGACTATCAGCCTCAATTATCTGATTTCACAGGGAAAGTCGTATATGACAAAATGGAAACCACCGGAAGGTTCGAGACTAACAACGAAACGATCAATCAGGTATTTAAGAATGCATTTTGGGGTATCAGGGGAAATTATAGGGGAATGCCAACCGACTGCCCGCAACGTGATGAGCGTGTAGGATGGCTTGGCGACCGCACTACCGGCAGCTTCGGTGAAGCTTTTATCTTCGACAATGCCCTTCTGTATAGTAAGTGGTTGCAGGATATCGAAGATTCACAGAGTCCCGAAGGCAGTATATCGGTTGTCTCTCCTAAATACTGGACACTCTATCATGACGATGTTACATGGCCGGCAGCATATTTTTATAGTGCAAAGATGCTATGGCAGCAGTATGGTGATACAGAACCCATTTTCAAACACTACAACTCAATGAAGCGTTACCTGGAAAGAATTCAGGAGGTTTCAATGCAGGATTATATTATCACAAAAGATGCTTATGGTGACTGGTGCATGCCTCCCGAATCACAGGAACTCATTCACTCACAAGACCCGTCACGCAGAACTGCAGGACCTGTTCTTAGTACTACTGTCTATTACAGCCTTCTAAATCTGATGAGTGAGTTCGCAGAGTTAACAGGCAACAGTCAGGATATCCCCGCTTACAAAGAGTTGGCAACACAGATCAGAAATGCATATAATAATATGTATTTTAACCCTGATTCAGCAATGTATGACAATAATACTGTTACTGCCAACATGCTTTCATTACGTCTGGGACTTGTTCCTGAAGGAAAAGAAGTAGATGTCTTCAACAATATTATTGAAAAAACTGAAGTCGATTTCAATGGACACGTTAGCACAGGTGTACTCGGCATACAACATCTTATGCGCGGATTGACAGAATATGGCAATATTGATCTTGCTTACAAAATTGCAACAAACCGCACCTACCCTAGCTGGGGCTATATGATTGAAAATGGGGCCACAACAATCTGGGAACTTTGGAATGGCAATACCGCCAATCCTGCTATGAACTCAGGCAACCACGTGATGTTGTTGGGTGATTTGATAATATGGTATTATGAAGATCTTGCCGGAATTAAAAACCATCCCGAAAGTATAGCATTCAAAAAGCTGCTGATGGAACCAAAATTCCCCGAAGGGCTTACTCATGTTGACGCATCATACAATTCTGTTCATGGTGAAATCCTTAGCGAATGGAGTATAGAGAATGGGAAATTCGACTGGAATATAACAATTCCTGGCAACACCTCAGCAATTGTGAGGCTGCCAAAAGAACTGAACATCATTACCCCTGAAGGTGAAGGTGTAAGAAAAGTAACAGACAGCGATCAGGGTGTTGAAATTGAATTAGGATCAGGTTCCTATCAAATAACAGGGAACATTTAAAATAAACGAACTCGGAAACGTATCACTCTTCGTCTGTAACACAACCATTTGAGGCATCTTTTACCAGTTTGGCAAACTTGTAGAGGATGCCTCTTTTTACTTTAAGTTCAGGCTGCACCCAGGCAGCACGGCGACGGGCTATCTCCTCTTCTGCCACTTTAAGTGTGATTCTGTTATGAATTACATCAATCTCAATAATATCATCATCTTCAACCAAACCAATCAGTCCACCCTCAAAAGATTCCGGTGTGATGTGTCCAACAACAAAACCATGAGTACCTCCGCTAAAGCGACCATCAGTAATCAATGCAACTGAATTTCCGAGTCCCGCCCCTATGATAGCAGAAGTTGGCTTCAACATCTCGGGCATACCGGGTGCACCTTTTGGTCCTTCATTTTTTATCACTACCACATCCCCTGCTCTCACTCTACCGTTAGAAATACCCGCAATCAGGTCTTTCTCACCATCAAATACACGGGCAGGACCCTCAAAGCGCTCACCCTCCTTACCGCTTATTTTAGCAACACTACCCTTCTCTGCCAGGTTACCGTACAAAATCTGCAAATGACCTTGTGGCTTCAAAGGCTTTTCAAGAGGATGGATAATATCCTGTTTTTCAAAATCTATATCAGGCACATAATCCAAGTTTTCCGCAATAGTTTTCCCCGTAACTGTAATGCATTCACCATGAAGCATACCTTTCTTCAACAAATACTTCATAACAAGAGGCACTCCTCCAATCTTATGCAGATCCTCCATAAGATATTTACCACTTGGTTTGAAATCAGCAATCACCGAAACTTTATCGCTAAACTTTTGAAAGTCGTCAATAGTCAACTCCACATCCACGCTCCTTGCCATGGCAAGCAGATGAAGTACAGCATTAGTGCTCCCTCCCAGAGCGATGATAATAGTAATTGCATTTTCAAAAGCCTTGCGTGTCATGATATCCCGAGGCTTGATATCCTTTTCTAGCAACAAGCGTATATATTCACCGGCATCATGGCACTCCTGTCTCTTCTCTTTGCTGATTGCAGGATTACTGCTGCTATATGGCAGACTCATACCCATAGCTTCAATAGCTGCTGCCATTGTGTTAGCAGTATACATACCGCCACAGGCACCCGGACCGGGGCAACTTCTCTTCACTATCTCCTTAAAATCCTTCTCATCAAGCTTTCCTGCAATCTTTTGTCCCAATGCTTCAAAAGCCGATACAATATTCAAATCTTCTCCCTTATAATGCCCGGGCGCTATCGTACCTCCGTAAACCATTATTGCAGGACGGTTCAACCGCCCCATTGCTATGAGTGATCCGGGCATATTTTTGTCACATCCCGGCACAGCAATAAGAGCATCGTAATATTGCGCTCCACAAACTGTTTCAATAGAGTCGGCAATTACCTCCCTACTAACCAGGGAGTAACGCATACCATCCGTGCCGTTGCTCATACCATCACTTACTCCAATGGTATTAAAAATAAAGCCGGCAAGCTGTTGTTTCCATACACCCTTCTTGATTTCTAAAGCCAGACTATTCAGGTGCATATTACAAGGATTCCCTTCATAGCCCATACTGACTATTCCCACCTGTGCTTTTGCTAAATCTCCTTCTGATAAACCAAGGGCATACAACTGCGCCTGAGCTGCAGGCTGTGTAGGGTCCTGTGTGATTGTTTTAGAATATTTATTTAGATCTTTCATACGGTTGCAACATTAATATTAATATGTTTTTAATCTAAACATATCCAAAGACGTTTTGTTGCAAATCAGTTCATTCTCATTTAAACTCTTTCCACATCAGCAGTGCACGTGCAATTGCATTTTCAACAATAGGTTGCATCACGGCATAACCCTCTTTGTTAGGATGTACACCGTCTCCCGACAACTCTTCCGGCAGTCCGTTTCTGTCATCCGCCATAGCAGAAAAGAAGTCGCAATAAACCACACCCTTTTTTGAAGCATATTCTTTAATCCTCTTGTTTAGCTCAACAATCTTAGGGGCGGGTTCCAAACCTTTGCGCCACGGGAAATTATAAGCCGGAAGCACAGAGCACAAAACAACCTGTATCCCATGTGCATGAGCAAGCTCTGTCATAGAGTGAAGGTTATCCTCTATCATCTCAAGAGAAGATGGACCCGTATTTCCTGCAATATCATTAACACCTGCTAAAATCACTACAACCTTAGGCCATAGATCAATTACGTCCTGACGGAAACGCAGCAGCATCTGTGGAGTTGTCTGCCCGCTTATCCCTCTGTTAATATATTGTTTCTCTTCTGCGAAGAACTCAGGCACCTGATTAATCCATCCTTGTGTTATCGAGTTACCCATAAATACAACTCTGTCGTCACAAGCACGCACAGGCGCAAGCTTTTCATTTGCTTCTCTGAAATAGTTAAGATTAGCCCAATCCTGAGCTTCAGAAAATAATAAACTGCATGTAATACACAGCATTGTTAACATAAGTTTTTTCATACTACAGATAATTTAAAATTTTAATGTCAAAAATAGTTATTTTAATTAAGAAAAAGAGCTGATTCGTCGATATTAAATGAGGGTATGTCGATTTAATAACCTAAAAAAACTAAAATCACATATTATCAGCACCCCTTATTTGTTGTATAATTGTACCTTTAGTTTCTTTGCTTTTAATTATGAATAAAAGAACCAGAATAATTGTTTTTACATCCATTGCAGTAATTATACTGGGAATGGCATTTTTCCCAACCATCAAAAGATTGTTTGCATCTGACAATCAAAACGGAGATCCCGGAAATCAGCCCTCGCAGGGCGGTGGTCCCGGTGCTGCAAGATCAGAGCTTGTAGTCACTGCCACGGTACTGAAGCCACAAACACTCAACAATATGTTTCGTATCAGAGGAGTATTGTTGCCTGATGAAGAAGTAGATCTTACATTTGAATCTTCCGGAAAAATTACAGATATATATTTTGAAGAGGGAACCTATGTTCAGGAAGGAACCTTGCTGGCAAAGGTTAACGATGCACCGTTACAGGCTGAGCTCAAGAAACTGGAGGCACAACTGCCTCTGGCAGAAGACAGACTATACCGTCAGCAAACTCTTTTAGATAAAGATGCTATCAGTCAGGAAACCTACCAGTCTGTAGCAACACAGCTCGAAACACTAAAGGCGGAAATTGAACTTGTCAAAGCAAGGATCAAACAAACGGAGCTGCGTGCACCATTCAGCGGCCTGCTCGGTCTCAGGCAAGTGAGTGAGGGTGCTTATGCATCACCTAATGTTGTTGTCTCTAATCTCACCAAAATCTCACCCCTGAAAATTGAATTTTCTCTTACAGAGAATTTTGTAAATCTCATAAGACCCGGAAGTGAAGTTGCTTTTATGGTAGATAACAGTCTGGATGTCCGCAACGCCACCGTTTACGCAGTTGAATCACGCCTGGATGTCAGCACTCTTAGCTTGTTTGCCCGTGCAAGATATGACAACAGCGACGGAAAAATAAAACCGGGACAATCTGCAAGTGTACAAATCAAGCTTGATGAGATAAACGACGCAATAGTGATACCCAGTATTTCAAGTGTTAAAGAGATGGGACGTGATATTGCTTATGTATATAAAAATGGAGCTGCTCAGGAAGTTGAAATTATTACAGGAATGCGAACAGCCGCCTCAGTAGAGGTAGTAAGCGGTCTTTCAGTTGGTGACACACTTCTCACAACCGGAGTTATGCAGTTAAGGACCGGAATGCCGGTCAGAATTGATCAATTCGTTGAAAACAACGCAAATTAAGACATGAATTTATCCGAATTAAGTATAAAACGACCGGTTCTTGCAACCGTTATGGTGCTTATTATTATCATCTTTGGCATCATAGGTTATACAAGCCTGCCCGTTCGTGAATATCCCAACGTGGATAACCCTGTTATCACTGTTCATGTTTCTTACCCCGGTGCCAATGCCGAGGTTATAGAAAATCAGATTACAGAACCACTGGAGCAGAATATAAACGGAATTCCGGGTATCAGGTCACTGGTCAGCCGCAGTAGCCAGGGCAGTTCACGTATCACTGTTGAGTTTGAACTAAGTGTAGATATGGAGACTGCCGCTAATGATGTAAGGGATAAGGTTTCTATCGCTCAAAGATATCTGCCCCGCGATGCCGACCCTCCAACAGTATCTAAGGCTGATGCCGACTCCGACCCGATCATGCAGATTACCGTTCAGAGTCCCACACGCTCACTCCTCGAGCTTTCTGAGATTGCTGATCTTACTGTAAAGGAGAGGTTGCAAACAATTTCCAATGTCAGTGCAGTTGAGATTTGGGGTGAGTACAGATATGCCATGCGACTATGGCTTGATCCAATCAGAATGGCTTCTTATAACATCACCCCTATGGATGTAAAAAGTGCTCTCGATAGGGAAAATATCGAACTGCCTGCAGGCAGTATTGAGGGAGATCATATCGAGCAGTCGATCCGCACCATGGGACTAATGGAGACACCCGAGGATTTTAATAATCTTATCCTGATTGAGGATGATTTCAGAATTGTAAGGTTTCGCGATGTAGGTTATGCCGAGCTGGATGCAGCTAACCGGCAGAACATTCTCCGCAGAAACGGAGTGCCGATGGTAAGTGCGGTAATTATACCTCAACCCGGTGCCAATCATATAAGTATAGCCGATGAAGTAAGAGTACGATTAGATCAAATGCAGAAGGACCTCCCCGAGGATGTTAAGCTTGATGTTGCATTTGATAACACAAAATTTATCAGGGCATCAATCAGTGAAGTACAGACAACCGTAATTATCGCTTTCCTGCTGGTTGTATTCATCATTTTTGTGTTCCTGCGAAACTGGAGGGTGACACTTATACCCGCCCTGGTTATTCCAATTTCACTTATAGGTATTTTCTTTGTGATGTATCTTGCCGGATTTTCTATCAATGTTTTGTCTATGCTGGCAATTGTTCTGGCAGTGGGACTTGTTGTTGATGATGCTATTGTGGTAACAGAGAACATCTTCAAGAAGGTAGAAAGCGGGATGAACCCGGAAGAAGCATCTATAGAAGGATCCAAAGAGATTTTCTTTGCAGTAATCTCTACAACAATTACACTTGTTGCAATATTCTTCCCGATAGTATTCCTGGAAGGTATGACGGGCAGACTCTTCAGGGAATTCAGTATCGTAATTTCAGGTGCAGTTATAATATCATCATTTGTAGCACTCTCGTTTGTTCCTATGCTATCATCCAAGATGCTTAAGAAGGGTAGGAAAAAGAGTAGATTTTACAATAAGACCGAAGTGTTCTTTGACGGTATGAACAGATTCTACCATAAAACCCTCACCTCTTTTATTAGCAGGAAATGGCTTGCATTCCCGACTATTGCACTTGCAGGGATACTTATTGCCGTTTTATGGAACACAATTCCCGAAGAGATGGCACCGCTTGAAGACCGCTCGCAGATTATCGTTAGGAGTTCGGCACCCGAAGGTGCAACTTTTGAGTTTATAAGGGATTATACCGACAGGATATCGGCAATTGCAGATTCAGTGGCACCCGAAAAAGAATCGAATATAACTATGACTCGCGGAGGATTTGGTATGGTACGCCTTGTATTGTCGGATATGGATGAGCGGGAGAGAAGTCAGATGGAAATTGCTGATGCTCTAACAGAGGCAGTGAGAAACGAAAATGCAGCACGTGCATTCGTACAGCAGCAGTCAACCTTTGGCGGAAGGCGCTCAGGAATGCCTATCCAGTATGTACTTCAGGCTCCTAATATTGAGAAGCTTGAAGAGTTTATCCCCCCATTTCTCGAAAGGATGAATGCCAGTCCCTATTTCCGTATGTCGGATGTAGATCTGAAATTCACCAAACCGGAAACAAGGATTATTATCGATAGGGATAAAGCTGCAATGCTTGGCGTTAGTACGCGTGATATCGGTCAGACCTTACAATATGCACTCAGCGGACAGCGTATGGGTTACTTCTATATGAATGGCAAGCAGTACCAGATACTGGGTGAGATTAACCGACAACAACGAAACACGCCGGTTGACCTGCGAACCATCTATATAAAAAACAATGTGGGACAGATGATTCAGATGGATAATCTGGTAAAACTGGAAGAGTCTGTTGCACCTCCTCAACTTTTCAGGTATAACAGGTTCAATTCTGCAACTATAACGGCAGGACTGGCTCCGGGATATGCTCTGGGTGAGGGACTTGAAGAGATGGACCGCATAGCGGCGGATGTATTAGACGACTCGTTCAGAACAGCACTTGAAGGTGAATCAAGAAACTTCAGGGAGAGTTCATCAAGTCTGCTATTCGCTTTCGGTCTTGCTATATTATTGATCTTCCTTGTTATGGCAGCTCAGTTCGAAAGCTTCAAGGATCCTTTCGTAATTATGTTTACCGTTCCACTGGCACTGTTTGGTGCCCTGTTGTTTATGTGGATATTTGGAATAACGCTGAATATTTACAGTCAGATTGGTATAATTATGCTTGTGGGACTTGTAGCTAAAAACGGTATTCTGATTGTTGAATTTGCAAATCAGCGCCAGAATGCGGGATTAAATAAACACCAGGCAATAATTGAAGCATCAGTTCAACGATTAAGACCTATACTTATGACAAGTATTTCAACTATTCTGGGACTTCTACCTCTGGCTCTTGCCACAGGTGAAGGTGCAAACGGTCGTATTGCAATGGGTACCGCTGTTATTGGCGGATTATTAATCTCAACGCTTCTGACACTGTTTCTGATTCCGGCGATGTATATTTACCTGTCAACTGACAGAAAATCTGCCGAGGAAAAGAAGAACGGTGAAAATTTACTTGCAACAGAGAACGAACAGACTGAACTCAATTAAGATTTAGATTAAGATTTAGAAAGATTATCATGATAATTTTTACTCAAGAAAAGAGACGCTTCTTTTTTTTACTACTGTTTACAACACTTGCCCTGACGGTGCATCCTCAGTCACAGGAACGACCAAAAATAGAGAATGTTCTTGACCTTCGGGAATGCCTCAGGATTGGTCTTGAAAACAATTTCGACCTTCAGATAGCACGCAACGAGGAGATGATTTCAGATAACAATGTCACTCTCGGAAATGCCGGATATCTCCCCCAAGTGAGTCTCAATTCAGGCTACAATCTGCGAAGCAACAATTCAGATCAGTTCCCCGCGGGTGATACGGAAGTTGTAGAAAATCGCAACTCCAACACCCAAACACTTGATGCGGGTCTGAATCTCAACTGGTCGATTTTTGAAGGCTTCAGAGTTCAAACAAACTATCAGCGTCTTAAAGAGCTTCAGTCGGTTGGCGAACTTTACACCCGCCTGGAGATGGAAAACCTTATTGCCGGACTGACAGCCGAATATTACAACTACGTGCAGCAACAAATCAGACTCGGCAACCTTCAGTATGCCGTATCACTCTCTAAAGAGCGCCTGCGTATTGTAGAAGCCCGCTATCAGGTGGGATCACTTTCAAGACTCGACCTGCAGCAGGCAAGGGTGGATTTTAATGCCGACAGCTCACAATTGATTCAACAATACGAAATCCTCAACCGTTCGCGAATCAAGCTTAACGAACTGATGGGTGCGGATGTGGAAAGTCAGTTTATGGCTCAGGACACCACTATTATGTTAAACCCGTCTCTTGCAAAAGATGAACTTTTTGACATGACAATGGCGCAAAACACGTTTCTGCAGTTAAGTGAAAGCAATCTCACTCTCAGTGAGCTGGAACTAAAGAACCTGCAAAGCAGAAACTACCCCTACCTCCGTCTTAATACGGGATATGGATTCACTCATTATAATTATAATACCGGCAATCTCGACCGGCAGCGCAGCTGGGGTCCCAATGTGGGAGTCACTCTGGGATATACTCTATTTGACGGATTCAACCGCAAAAGAGAACAAAAAAACCAACAGATCACAATCCGAAACAGGGAGCTGGAAGTTGAAAGAGACAAGCTTGTTATAGAGAGTGATTTTGCCAATATGTGGATGGCCTACCAAAATAATATCGAGCTCACCAACTTGGAGATAGAGAGCCTGGAAAATGCCACCATCAATTATGAAATCGCGATGGAAAGATACCAGATAGGCGATCTGTCGGGACTTGAATTGCGAGAAGCACAAAACAGTCTGCTTGAGGCTGAGCAGCGACTGCTCACAGCTCAGTACAACACCAAACTATATGAGATTTCTTTAATGCAGATCAGTGGGAAAATAACGGAGTTTTTGCAGTAAACCTTTCAGTCAGTTTTATTCTTTATGAATTCAATAGTTGATTTAATTCCCTCCTCATAGTTAGCAGGAGTATAATTAAAGTGATTATTGAACTTTGTTGAATCAAAATGATAAGGGAACTCATTCTGATATAGCATTTCATAAGCCTCAGAAGCAATTTTACTGAACAGTTTTCCAAACCTCATAAATGATTTGGTCAGAATTGAGTATTTAGCGTTCACTCCAAGCTCTTTTGCTGCTAAACCTATAAATGTTTTACCGTCGATAGCAGGACTATGAGTTGGCAGGTGCCATATTTGATTCCATGCATCACTGCTCTTTGCAAGCAGATATAGTCCGTTTGCACAGTCAGGAATATAAGTATAAGAGTGCGGCTGATTAATATCTGCCATCCACTGCGCCCGTTTCCCTTTCATTAAATTGTCGAAAACCATCATATAAGGTACGCTGGTTTGAGGAGTTCCGTACGGTCTGGATAAAACGGTTTGATATCGAAATACACACATTGTGTTGTATTTATTTCAGGTATATCTTTTTGAATAGCTTTTATAAGTTCTGCGGAAAAATCTGATTGACCTGCCTCTGCTATCCATATATTTCCTTGATTTTTAAGTGTCATTTTAACTATTTCCTTAACTTTTTCAACTGCAAGTATAACATTATTATGAGCGTCTGTCCAATTGTCTCCAAAGGCGAGCTGAAACAGATCATTTGGTGGCACATATAATCCCCCCTGAATACCGTATGTACCAGCTACTGCATGATATTTAATTGTTGAAAAAACGGAATCTGACAACAGAGTAGCAAAGGCAGCAACTGTATGCAGATCATCTACATCCGTTTTACAATCAAATTGCACTAATAACAGGTCTTCTTTTATATTGAAGCCACCAGCCTGTGAGTTACTCTTATCCTCGTTATTATTTTTGAAAGACATGAAAATAGTTACCAATACAAGAATTATGAATGTTTTTGATTTCATCTTTTTGTAATTTAAGTTTTAAAATTTATTCCATAAAATTTTTCATTTTCAAGTTCCTTTGGATCTGATATCTTTCTAACGAATAGAATTATATCCTGCAAGTTTAGTTAATTTAATCATATTCACCAGCAAATCCTGCTACTATTTCGCTCTATTGATATCAAAAAATGTGAGTGAGTATCTTGTAAGAAAAATGAAGAAGAAGAAAAGATAGAGAGCATTTTGGTTGCTATATTTCACTAAATTAAACTTTTTTGTTTATGTTTGTGAGTAGTGTAAACTAATACCTGCATTTATGACACAATCCATGATTGATCGTTTGTTGCGTATAATGAAATTGCTTACTGATAATACTATGTACAGTATAGAGGATATTGCACAGCGACTTAACATCTCTGCCAGAACCGTGTATCGCTACATAAACGGGTTTCGCGACGCCGGGTTTGTGATAAAAAAGTATGGCAACTTAGTGAGACTCGACAAATCATCACCCTACTTTAAAGAGATTAGTGAGCTCATACATTTCACGGAAGAGGAGGCATATATCCTAAAATCGGCCATTGAGAGCATAGATGAGAATAATCTCCTTAAGCAAAACCTTAAAAAGAAGTTATACACTGTATATGACTACAAGATCCTGGCTGAGACAATAGTTAATAAAAAAGATTCAAACAATGTAAAGTTGCTTGTTGAGGCTATTCAAAATAACAAACAGGTTTTGCTTAAAAACTATTCATCAGCTCATGGCGAAACAATACGTGATAGAAAAGTGGAGCCGTTTGCATTCACAACTAACTACGTGCAGGTGTGGTGTTTTGACACTGAAGAGCGGGTTAATAAACTCTTTAAAACATCTCGCATTTCTTCAGTAGAATTGCTGTGCGACTCTTGGCAATATAATAATATGCACAAAGAGGGAAATATTGACATATTCCGCATTAGCAGTGATGAGCAATATCACATCAGGCTTAAACTCAACCTCAGAGCATACAGCCTGCTTACAGAGGAGTACCCTGTCTCCTCCAAATATATTGAAAATATCACAACCAATGAATGGATATTAGATACTTACGTATGCTCTTTTGAAGGTGTAGGTCGCTTTATATTGGGGCTTTGGGAAGATATTGAGATTATAGAGTCAGAAGAACTGAAAGATTATCTTTGTGAGAGGGTTGAGAAAATGGTTGCCACCATTAAATTTAAGTGCTTACGCTGACGGTAAAGGAGGTGTATTTGGATAAGTATCTATATTAAAAAGAGAATTATTTCTGGGATTCTGGAAAGATTCAATTGAAGGTATAGAGCATAAGTATATTGCTGATTTCTTGCTGGAAGAGAATTGGTGACATACTATAATAACAATAATATGAAACAAGTTGTAACACTTTTATTTTTTGTGATATGCACGGTCTTCTTGGCTAGTGCCGCGAACAATAATAATATAAATGAAAAGAGTGATATTATAATTGAAAACAATCAATTTAAATTGGTTGTTGGAAGAAATGCCATTGCCAAAAGTTTGGTACTTAAGTCAAACAATGAAGAATGTTTGATGAAAGGAGAACATATTGCCATTTTTTCAGTAACCCAGGAAAGGCCATATCATAATGAGATTAAATTAGCCCATCCCAATAAGAAAACAACCTTTCAGGCCGACACCATTTACAGGGAAGGTGATAAGCTGATAGTCGGGTTTGAGCTGATTCCCTATCAGGCTATCATCCAGATAAAGGAAACACCTGCTTACGTGGGTTTTAGCCTGTATGGTTTCATTACAGATGGTATTTATCCTGATTATCTAAAAATTACGCCTCCTCCGGCAACTGAAGTTACAATATTGCAATTGCCGATTCGTGACAGAAAGAATTTTGGTGAATGGCTGAATGTGAGTTGGGATCACAAGGCGGCAGTGAATGTGTTGGGCACAGATGAATATGCCTTCATCGATTTCGAGAAGCGCAATGGATATAAGATTTTAAAAGCCGGTGCCAGGAAGGATATAAAATTTAAAGGGACTGGTGCCGCATTGATTGTTTCTGATCCTGATAATTTACTGGATCACATTGCTCAGGTGGAAGAGGATTTTAATTTACCAAAGGGAGTTGAAAGCAGGAGGAGTGACTTTATCAATGCTTCGTATTATTGGACAGCAAATGTGAATCCTAACAATGTAGATCAACACATCAAGTATGCCAAAATGGGTGGTTTCAGACTTATGAATATCTATTACCCAAGTTTTGAAGGTGGTGGAGGTTATAGTAATATTGGAAATTACGAAATCAACAAATCACTTTACCCAAATGGGAAAGCAGATCTGGAAAAGATGCTTGATAAAATTAAGGCTGCAGGTATCATACCGGGTGTTCATTTTCTTCATTCACATATTGGCAGAAACAGTCGGTATGTTACTCCAATACCCGATTATCGTTTGAATATTGTTAGGAGCTTCAATCTGTCGGAAAATCTTGGCATGCACGACACCACCATCTTTGTTGAACAAAATCCGGAAGGTTCTACCATGGCCGATAGATGTCGGGTTTTGAAAGTGGGAACGGAACTTATTTCTTACGAAAATTTCACCACTGTTCCTCCTTATCAATTTACAGGATGCGTAAGAGGAATTGATAATACAACAGTAAACGGCCTTGCAAAGGGTAATGTAATTGGTATACTTGATGTAAGTGAATTTGGAGCTACAAGCATTTATATCAATCAGCAAACAACGTTACAGGACGAAATTGCAGAAAAGATAGCAAATATTTACGATGCAGGGTTTCAGTTTTTCTATTTTGATGGTTCGGAAGGGGTAAATCCTCCTTTCGGTATCAACGTTGCGCTGGCACAGTATAAAGTCTTCAAACGATTAAATCCGCAGCCCTTGTTTGCAGAAGGAGCTGCTAAATCGCACTTCAGCTGGCATATATTGAGCGGAGGAAATGCTTTTGATGTTTTTAGACCGGAAGTATTGAAAAAGGAAGTCCGTAAATGGCCTGCGGAAGAGGCGCCCCGCATGAGACAAGATTTTACACGTATTAATTTCGGTTGGTTGGGGTATTTCGTTCCGGATGAAACAACAATCGGGACCCAACCGGATATGCTGGAATATGTTACAAGTGTTGCTGCGGCTTGGGATTGCCCCATTTCCATTCACTCGAATATAGCTGCATTTGAAGCACATCCGAGAACTTTGGATAACATGGAAGTGATGAGAAGATGGGAAGAGGTAAGAGCGAAAAAATGGCTTACTGAAGAGCAGAAAAAGGAATTACAGAATTTAGATCAGGAGCACCATCTGCTGATCAATGAAAAAGGTGAATTCGAGTTGGTTCCTTATGAACAAATTACCCATGTCGCCGGAGACAGCAAAGAAGTAAGGGCATTTATATTTAAGAAAAACAGTGAATATTACGTGATTTACTGGCATGCCACAGGGAACAGGAAGCTTAAACTGCCGGTAAAGTCATCTAAACTTACCTTATATAGATCTATTGGTGAAAATGAACTCATCACGCAGAGCCCGGAAAATTACAGCATCCTTCCCGTAGGTGACATGCGATATATAAAATTTAACCGTCTTAACAAAAAGGATTTACTTGATATTTTCGCCAAAGCAGAGATAATTGATTGATGAATTTGCTATCTCGACTTAACAATTTACCCCTATATTTGTTATCTCGGCTTAATAAAACAGGGTAATGTGGAAAATCAGAAATGTACAGGAGCTATCTTGAACAATTTATTCCACCTTTTTAGGGTTATAGGCATAAAAACTTTCCTAAAGTGACATATCTGTTATATATGTCGGGTGATGGAGTTATGAACCTTTTCCTCACTTTGTCGTTTTGTAAAATAATTGAATATATACAGCGCTTTTAATTAGATTATTAAGTTGTCGGTTATATTCAATGGATCATGAATTTAATAACTGTAATAATGATAAAGAAAGGTACGTTAGAGCTAATAAATAATACTCCCCTGGTTGTTCTTGATAAGATTGTCGATGGCAGAGTTATATACGCTAAGGCGGAGTTTATGCAGCCTGGAGGCAGGGTGAAGTTGCAAAGAAATTGGCAGAAGAGATTGGCGGGTTTTACGCCGGTTACTCTTCAGGTGCCAATGTTGCTGCCGCTATAAAATATATGGAGAAAAATCCCGAGTTTAAGTATGTCGTTACAATTCTTTGTGACACAGGTTATAAATACTCAGATTTGTAGTTTAAGTTCAGGTTTTTATCAAATGAGAACTACTTGTATCGTCAGAACTATGATTGATATCAAAATAAATATTTTAAGTAGTTCTCCCTGTTTATCACTTCATATATAGCATTAGGGTATGCATCTTTAAAAGCACCGGGAGCTTCCGGATTCTTATTTCCCCACTTAATTTCAAATGCATTGAGGGAGCCTGAGCCTTCTTCTATAAGGTCTATTTCCTGCTTGTCGTAGGTCCTCCAAAAATAAAATTCTTTACCAAGCCGGTTATTATTATTTGCTTTTATACGTTCGCTAATTAAATAATTCTCCCATAATACACCTACATCTTGCCTTATTGATAAGGGGTTGAAATTTCCAATTATCGCGTTTCTTATTCCGTTATCATAGAAATACCATTTACCAGCTTTAGTTACTTCTTTACGAAGATTACGTGAATAAGCACCAAGACGATAAATTACAAATACTTTAGAAAGCAAATCGAGATATTTTTCGACCGTATTCTTACTCATACCAAGCTGCTTGCCTAATTCATCATATGAGACCTCACACCCTAATTGGAAAGCTATCAAACGCAGAAGTTCTTTCATCTTTCCGGAATTCTTTATCCCATCAATTGATAAAATGTCTTTAAGCAAATATGCACCTACAATATCTCTTAAATAGTCGGTTTTTCGTTCAAAATTATCTGAAACTACTACTTCGGGGTAGGAACCATATATTAACCGAGATTCTAAATTTTGACGTGTTTCAAGAGCATTTTCTGTTATTGCAATTTCTTTTTGTGAAAAAGGGGTCAAGTAGAAATGTGTACTCCTTCCCACTAACGGCTCGCCTGATTTATTTAAAAGATCAAATGATGACGATCCGCTTGCTATAACGCGGACGCCTTTAATTTCATCGACTATCAATTTTAACTTAGAACCAATTTCAGGAATATTCTGAGCTTCATCAATTGCCAATAAATCAATTCCATCCAAAAGATGCTTATAATTTGCAATAGAACGCTCTTCTAATAAAGCTAATGTATCATAGTCTTCTCCATTGAGAAACATAGTTTTTCCGGCAAAGTCATCTATTAGTTGACGCATTAATACTGTTTTTCCAACTCTTCTTGCACCAAAGATCAAAACGACTTTATTTGGCTCTATTCTTTCAGCAATTCTATCTTGTAGTATTCTTTTTATTGGCTCCATATCTCACAGATTTTATCCTTACAAATGTAATAATAGTTTTTCAATTGACGAATTTTGCATTAAAATCGTCAATGGGTTGACTATTTTAATGCAAACTATTAAATATGTTTTATTGTCAATTAGGAAGAAGTGACCATTAATTAACGATGTTGGTCTAACAAAATACATTGCCATCGGGGTCGGTTAATATTAGGCTTGCAGGTCCTTCTGTTTTGTCGTCAGCTTCACTTGCAAGTGTAAGTCCGCTGTTTTTTATTTTTTTCTGTATTTTATTTTGTTGGTTCATTGCTTATCATGTTCACCCCATATCAGATCTGAAGTATCAAATCCTATATCTTCTGCGATCTTAAGATATTTATCTTTTACATCTTCGGGTATGGTAGTTTCGCGGGATAGAATCCATAAATACTTTAGATTTTTGCCGGCTACCAGTGCATATTTGTATTCAATGTCGAGTGCAATTACGTTGTATCCGGAATAAAATGGTCCAAAGAATGAGACTTTGAGCATGGCAGTGTTTTGATCTCCTGCAAATTTTGCTTTGCCGATTGCCTGGGTCCACTCCTTTTTTACGGTGTTGAATCCTCGATTGACTACTTTAATGGTTCCATCATCATTTAAAGTGTATTCTGCTGTTGTGTTGTTGAGATTTCGTTCGAATTTGAAATCTTTTCTTGCAATTTCGTACCATTTGCCAAGATATCTTTCCTTGTCGAAGGGTTTTACTGCAACTGCTCCCTTAGGTATTGAAGCACAAGAGTATGCTGCCATAGTTGTGCAAATTATAAGTAAGTAAATTAAATGTTTTGTTTTCATATTACGATATGTAAATTAAGCCTGTTTAAATGCTTTTCTTGCCATAAAGGTAAGTGTAATTCCCCGAGTTGCAAGATAAAGAATAAAAGAAAACCAGAGTCCGTTGTTTCCCCAAACGGGTGTCAGCAGAAAATATGATCCGAAGAAAATTATGGTGGAGAGGATCATTGCATTTCGCATCTCCACTGAGGCAGTGGCTCCGATAAAGATACCGTCCCAGAGAAAAGCAGCAAAGCCTGCAATGGGTATAAGCAGGGTCCAGAACAAATATCCTTTTGTTGCTGTAATGATATGAGCATCGTTTGTAAGCAGTCTTAATATAAGATCAGGGAACAGGAGATATACGACCATTGCAACCAGACTTACCACGAGTCCCCAGAAAAAGATTCGTTTGATCATATATTTAAGCACGGGCATATTTTTTGCTCCGACATATCTGCCTGTGAGTGCCTCCCCTGCATAAGCAAATCCATCCATAAAATAGGAGAAGAGCATAAAGAATTGCATCAGAAGAGCGTTGACGGCCAGTATGGTTTCTCCCATTCCGGAGGATGCAAATGTGAAGAATGTGGTGACAAGGGTGAGCAGGAATGTACGTACAAAGATATCGCCGTTGACCCTGAAGTACTCTCTTATTGCATGTTTATCCCAGATTGTATCCTTTTTGATATATTTCCTGAGTCGGCGGTAGTATTTCCACCAAAGTGCGGCTGCAACTATTAAGGAGATTATTTGTGAAAGGGCGGTACCCAAAGCAATACCTTCTATTTTCATTCCGAATCCGAAAACAAAAGTAATGCTGAGCAGTATATTAAGCACATTGTTAAGTATTGCTATCACCATCGGGATTTTGGCATTCTGCATTCCTATAAACCATCCCTTGAATGCGTACATCCCTAATACTGCAGGGGCTCCCCACACTACTATGCGGAAGTAGGCTGATACATATTCAACTGTTTCAGGACCGGATTGTATCAATCGAAATGCGAGTTCTCCAATCGGGTATTGTAGTAAAATTATTAAAAGACCGATGACAAGCCCAATGGCGAGTGAGCGGATGAAAACATTCATTGATTCTGTGAAATCTCTTGCACCATAAGCCTGTGATGCAAAACCACTGGAGCTCATTCTAAGGAAACCAAAGTTCCAGTAAATCATGTTGAATATATTTGCACCAAGTGCAATAGCGCCTATATAAACGGCAGAACCAAGTCGTCCGGCTACGGCAATATCAATCATCCCCAGAAGGGGAACTGTAATATTTGTTATTATATTTGGCAGAGCGAGTCTGAATACTTTCTTGTCCATAAGCGATAAAGCAACAAATAATATGCCAAAATAAAAGTAAAATTATATTTCCTACTTTAATAAAAATTCATACCTTTGAACCTAATCGTAATCATTGTAAAGCATACTATCATAAGAAAGATATAAACTACATATAATTTATCTATGGACAAAATTCAGGAACTAACCTCTAAACTTTATTCCGAAGGTGTGGAAAAAGGTAAGGAGGAAGCAAATAAAATTATTGCAGATGCTAAGGCTCAGAAGAAACAGATTTTGGAAGAGGCAGAAGCTCAGTCGAAACAACTGCTGGATGCTGCCAGAAAAGAGGTTGCAGAATTGAAAAGCCATACCGAGGCAGAGCTTAAACTATATGCTGCGCAATCATCTGAAGCACTGAAAACAGAGATTACTAACCTCGTGACAGGTAAGCTTGCAGAATCGAATGTTAAAGCTGCAACTGTAGATAAACAGTTTATGCAGAAACTGATTGTGGAGCTTATGCAGAACTGGGCTAGGGAAGAAAAGCTGAATATTGGCACGGAGAGTGCAGATGAGCTGAAATCTTATATAACTGCAAATGCTAAAGACCTTTTGAACAAGGGTGTTAACATAGAATCTGTTAATGGTATAAAGACAGGTTTTACTGTTTCACCTGAAGATGGCTCTTATAAAGTGAAGTTTGGTGAAGAAGAGTTTGTCGAATACTTTAAGGAGTTCCTGCGTCCGCAAATACAACAACTGCTATTCTAATATTGCTGAAATATAACCTTTATCAAATCGTATCATTATTTAAACAGAGCATGCTTTTTAAAAACCAATATTACTATTTCGTTGCAGGACTGCCCGATTTTTCTTTCGACAGCATGAAGCTTCCGTTTTCCGTTGAAGAGTTCATTACCATGCTTAGGGAGGAGCTTAAACCTGCAGACCTCAAGCTACTTAGAAAATATTTTCTGAAGCATGATAATGATAATCTGCTTAATTTGCTGGGAGATAAGGATGCAAACATCAGCATTGCGGGTAAGTTGTCGCGTGAGGAGATTATGGATTTAATCACTTATGTGAAGGAAGATATCCCGATTAAAGATAAGCATATCCCACCCTATTTTGAAGATTTCATCAGAAGGTGGCTAAGTGAAGAGAATCCTCATGAAGGGGGCAGAATATGGGAGGATCTGCTTACATCTTTTTATATGGATTATGGTGTTGAAGCTAAAAACAGCCTGTTGTCCGGCTGGTTTGAGCTTAATCTTAACATCGGGAATGTTATGACGGCTGTTTTTGCACGCAAGTATGATCTTATGGTTGCAAAATATATTGTCGGTCACAACACTTACGCTAAACTCATCCGAGAGAATTCAAACGCCAGAGATTTTGGGATTAGCCAGGAACTGGAATATTATGATACGCTTATACGTATTTCTGAAGAGCCTGATATATTTGACAGGGAACGAAAGATTGACAAATTCAGGTGGGACTGGTTGGAAGAGAATACTGTTTTCGACTACTTTAATATAGAATATATCTTCACTTATTTCTGTAAACTACAAATACTGGAACGTTGGGTGAAACTAAATGCAGAAGAGGGGGAGAAAGTTTTTAGGGATATGATTAACAGCCTTAAGAACGAAACAAAACTGCCTGACGATTTTTAAAAAAACAAAAAGAGTAAATTATCATATATGCTAACAAAAGGAACAGTCAAAGGAATCATATCCAACCTCGTAATTGTTGAGGCAGATGGACCTGTTGCTCAAAATGAGATTGCCTACATAGATCATGAAGGTACAAGATTGATGGCTGAGGTTATCAAGATTGAGGAAAAAAATGCCTCAGTACAGGTATTCGAAAGTACAAGAGGACTGAAGGTTGGCTCTAAAGTTGAATTTCAGGGACATTTACTTGAAGTTGTGCTTGGTCCTGGTTTGCTCCAGCGAAATCTTGACGGGCTTGAGAATGACCTTGATAAAATGGAGGGTGTTTTCCTAAGAAGGGGCGAATACACTTTTCCTCTGGATGAAGAAAAACTGTGGCATTTTAAGCCGATAGCTAAAGAGGGGGACAAAGTAAAAGCGGGCTCATGGCTTGGTGAAGTTGATGAAAACTTTCAGCCTCACAAGATTATGGTGCCTTTTACAATGAAGGGTGAGTACCGTATTAAGAAGATTATCGGCGAAGGAGATTATAATATATATGAAAAGATTGCTGTAGTTGAAGATCTTGAGGGTAATGTTACAGAGCTGAATATGATACAGCGCTGGCCCGTGAAGATCCCGATTACAGAATATTCTGAGAAACCAAGGCCTTACAAACTACTTGAAACGGGTGTTCGTGCAATAGATACACTGAACCCTATCGTTGAAGGGGGTACGGGATTTATACCGGGTGCTTTCGGTACAGGGAAGACTGTTCTTCAGCACTCAATATCCAAACAGGCTGAAGCGGATATTGTTATCATTGCTGCTTGCGGCGAAAGAGCTAATGAGGTTGTTGAAATTTTTACGGAGTTCCCGGAGCTTGTTGACCCTCACACGGGGCGCAAACTGATGGAGAGGACTATTATTGTTGCAAATACATCAAATATGCCCGTTGCAGCACGTGAAGCTTCGGTTTACACGGCAATGACTATTGGTGAATACTACAGGTCGATGGGACTGAAAGTGCTGCTTATGGCAGACTCTACTTCACGTTGGGCACAAGCTTTGCGTGAGATGAGTAACCGACTTGAAGAGCTTCCGGGACCGGATGCTTTCCCTATGGACCTGTCATCTATTATTTCCAATTTTTACGGTCGCGCAGGTCATGTTACTTTGAATAACGGTGAGGAGGGGTCTATTACTTTCATCGGTACTGTTTCACCCGCGGGTGGTAACCTGAAGGAGCCTGTGACTGAGAATACGAAGAAAGTTGCAAGGTGCTTTTATGCTCTTGAACAGGACAGGGCTGATAAAAAACGTTATCCCGCAATTAATCCTATTGACTCATATTCAAAATATTTTGAATACCCTGAGTTTGAAGAATATATATCAAAGGAGGTTTCTGAAGACTGGACAAAGAAAGTTTCTGAGATAAAGACTCGTCTGCTTCGTGGTAAGGAGATTTCTGAGCAGATAAATATTCTGGGTGATGACGGTGTGCCTGTGGAATACCATATTACCTTCTGGAAATCGGAGTTTATTGATTATATTATTTTACAACAGGATGCATTTGATGAAATTGATTCAGTAACATCTATTGAAAGACAGAAAAATATACTTGACCTTGTAACTGAAGTATGCCGCACTAAGTTTGAATTTGATAAATTTACGGAAGTGGCCGACTTTTTTAAAGAACTCATAAATATTGGCAGACAGATGAACTACTCGGAGTTTGAGTCGGATAGTTTTAACGGCTACGTAAAACAGCTGAGGGAGATGGTTTCAAATTATCAATTATCGGCTGCAAACGTGCAGTAGTTTAAACTTAAATCATAAGCAGCAGGTTAAATGGCAAATAAAAGGAATTATGGCAAAAGCATTTCAGAAAATATATACAAAAATTACTCAGGTAACTAAGGCAACGTGTACTGTAAAGGCAACCGATGTCGGGTATGATGAACTCGCTACGGTTGAAGGTAAGCTTGCACAGGTAGTAAAAATTATAGAGGATGAGGTAACCCTGCAGATTTTTGAAGGTACCGAAGGCATTCCTACAAACGCTGAGGTAATATTTATGGGAAAATCACCATCACTGAAGGTTAGTGATCAGCTGGCAGGCCGTTTCTTTAATGCTTATGGCGATCCGATAGACGGGGGTCCGGTGCCTGAAGGTGAAGAAAGGGCTATCGGGGGTCCGTCGGTTAACCCTGTAAGAAGAGAGCAGCCTTCTGAACTAATTGCTACGGGGATTGCGGGTATCGACCTGAATAATACATTGGTGTCGGGACAGAAGATTCCGTTTTTTGCGGATCCTGACCAGCCGTTTAATCAGGTTATGGCAACTGTGGCTTTGCGTGCGGAGACTGATAAAATAATTCTCGGGGGTATGGGTATGACTAATGATGACTACCTGTACTTTAAAAAGGTGTTTAGTAACGCTGGGGCATTGGATCGTATTATATCTTTTATGAACACTACGGAAGACCCTGCTGTTGAGCGATTGCTGGTGCCTGATATGGCGCTTACGGCTGCGGAATATTTCGCGGTTGACAAGAATGAAAAGGTTCTGGTATTGCTTACTGATATGACTTCTTATGCTGATGCGCTATCGATTGTTTCGAACCGTATGGATCAGATTCCTTCGAAAGATTCGATGCCGGGTTCGTTATACTCGGACCTGGCAAAGATTTATGAGAAAGCGGCTCAGTTTCCTTCAGGGGGTTCTATTACTATTGTGGCAGTGACTACTTTGTCAGGGGGCGATATTACGCATGCTGTGCCTGACAACACGGGGTATATTACTGAAGGACAGCTTTTCCTTCGCCTGGACAGTGATGTAGGTAAGGTGATTGTGGATCCGTTCAGGTCATTATCAAGGTTGAAACAGAATGTTCAGGGCAAGAAAACCCGTGAAGATCATCCACAGGTAATGAATGCGGCAGTGCGACTTTATGCTGACGCGGCGAATGCTAAAACAAAACAGGAGAATGGTTTTGATCTGACTGATTATGATACGAGAACGTTGTCATTTGCTAAAGACTACTCGAGAGAACTGATGGCAATTGATGTGAATCTGAATTCGGTTGAGATGCTGGATAAAACATGGGAACTGCTTTCTGAGCATTTCAAACCTTCAGAAGTAAACATGAAACAGGAATTAGTGGATCAGTACTGGAAAAAATAATGGCTATAAAATTTCAATATAATAAAACTTCACGTCAGCAGTTGGAGAAACAGCTGAACGTTCGTGAACGCGCTCTGCCTACGTTACAAAACAAGGAGACTGCGCTGAGAATGGAAGTTAAAAAGGCCAAAGATGAATTAGTCAGACTTGATAAGGAGCTTGAGGAGAAGGTTAAGTCTTACGATAAGATGATGGGTATGTGGATGGAGTTTGACCCCTCTCTGATAAGCGTTAAGGATGTGCATCTATCTAAAAAAAAGATTGCAGGGGTAAAAATACCAATTCTTGAAAGTGTGGATTTTGAGATTAAACCCTTTAGCCTCTTTAACAGACCTAAGTGGTTTCTGGATGGGGTGAAAACTGTTGAATCACTTGCTGAGGTTGGAATCCGTCGCGATTTTCATGCTATCAGAATAAATAATCTGGAGTTTGCGCGAAAGAAGACTACACAAAAGGTTAATCTTTTTGAGAAAGTTCAGATTCCGGGTTACCGGGAAGCCATTCTTAAGATTAAGAGATATCTTGAAGATGAGGAAAATCTGTCCAAGTCATCACAGAAAATAATGCGTTCTCATCAGGAAAAAAGAAAAGAGAAAGGAGATGTCAAATGGTAGCAACAATGAAGAAATATCTGTTTTTAGCTTACCATAAGGATTACAAGCTGTTTCTCGATGATCTTCGCGACCTTGGTATGATTCATGTTGTTGAACAGGACAGAAGTGAGGTGGAAGAAGATAAGCTTTATGAGTTCATAACTGAAAAGAAACAGCTGGAAGAGGCTAAAAAAATATTGAACAGGGTAAGGGATAAAAAATCTGACAGCCCGTTTAACGAGGCTGATGCAGATTCAGGTAAAAAAACACCTGCTGAGATTGAGAAAATTGAGAATGAGAAATCTTTGCTCAAACAACAGCTGATGGTTGCTTCTAAGGAAAGAGATACTTTAAAGCCTTGGGGTAATTTCAGTCCCGACCAGATAAAGCTTTTGGAAAATGCAGGGTATAAAATCAACTTCTTCATAAGTCCAAACAACCAGTATGATGAGGAATGGGAAGAACTGTATGATATCTATGTGGTGAACAGAGAATCTTCCCGTACTTATTTTATTACTCTAAGTAAGGACGAAAATATGGCGGAACTTCTGAATCTTGAAAAGGAGAAATTGCCTGATGTGTCACTGGATGATCTCAACAGGTTGATTGAATCAGTAAATGATAAAATTACTGTTCAAGAGGATAAATTAAAAGAACTATCTGATAATATACCCTCTGTGGATGCTGCGATTAACTCACTTGATTCGAATATTCAGTATTACAAGGTGGAAAAGAGCGCTTCGAATGTAGTGGATGAAAAAATAATGTTACTGCAGGGATGGGCACCGGTAGATAATGATCCGGAAATTTCAAAATACCTTGAATCCAAAAGCGTTTACTTCGAAAAATCTGATCCGGCTCCTGAAGATGATGTACCAATCAAATTTAAGAACAATAGGTTTAACAAACTTTTTGAACCTATCGCAGAGTTATATGAGCTGCCAAGCTATAATGAAATAGACCTTACACCCTATTTTGCGCCTTTCTATATGATATTTTTCGGCCTGGCACTGGGTGATATCGGTTATGGGGCTTTTTTGCTGGTGCTGGCAACTGTGGTCAAATTGGTTAAGAAAGAGACAATCGCTAAATCACTTAGGGGAACATTGACTCTGGTGCAGTTTTTAGGTGCTTCCACTATGGTTTGCGGGCTTCTTCAGGGTGGCTTTTTCGGTATCAGTATATATGAAATAAACAATCCTTTTTTTAAGAACTTACAGGAGCTGCTTTATTTTGATAACTCACAGATGTTCATACTTTCTCTTGTATTAGGGGTTATCCAGATTATGTTTGGCAAGTTTATCATGATATTTAACCGGATTAAACAATTTGGAATTGCCCATGCTCTCTCATCAATCGGATGGTTTGTATTCTTATTGAGCTTTATATTAGCATTTTTACTTCCGTCGATGATGCCTATGATGGGGACAGTTCACAAAACTGTAATGATATTATCGGGTATTTTAATCGTGTTTTTTAACTCTCCAGGTAAGAATCCGCTAGTAAATATTGGCACATCTTTGTGGGATGCCTATAATATGGCAACAGGATTGTTGGGCGATGTTTTATCTTATGTCCGATTGTTCGCACTTGGTCTGTCAGGAGGAATACTAGCAAGCGTGTTCTCAAGTCTGGCTACAGGAATGAGTCCTGATAACGCGATAGTAGGCCCGATAGTGACAGTTCTGATATTTGTTATAGGTCACGCTATTAATATATTCATGAACTCTCTGGGTGCTTTTGTGCATCCATTGAGGTTAACATTCGTGGAGTTTTATAACAATTCGGATTTTACGGGTGGAGGCAAAAAATATAACCCATTCAGAAATATAGAAAATAGAAAATAGAAATCAATAAATTTAAAAGCAACTAAATGGAAACAAATTTAATAATTGCCTATACAGGTATAGCAATTATGCTGGCACTTGCAGGTATTGGCAGTGCGTATGGAGTTACTATAGTGGGTAATGCAGCTATAGGTGCAGCAAAGAAAGTAGATGGCAAGTTTGGTAATTTTTTGGTGTTAACGGCACTACCGGGGACACAGGGATTATACGGTTTTGCCGGTTATTTTATGTTCCAGAGTATTTTCAATATTCTGACACCCGAAATTACAGCCATTCAGGCATGGGCAACTTTGGCTTCAGGTCTTGTTCTGGGTTTTGTTGGTCTTCTCTCAGCAATACGACAAGGGCAAGTTTGTGCTAACGGTGTAGTTTCAATCGGACAAGGTCATGACGCTTTTGGCAACACTCTTATTTTAGCAGTATTCCCCGAGCTTTACGCTATTATTGCACTTGCAGCTGCCTTCCTTATGGGTACTGCTGTTGCATAAGTAAATTCAATTTAATTTTTGCCGGTCGATACCGATATCTATCATAGATACCGGATCATCGATCGGTTCAATATGCGTAGCTACTGTTACTGGTTCATCGAACATATTTACAATAGTTTCTTCAACTTCATCGGCATAATCGTGCCCCTGTTTTACAGTCCATTTGCCCGGAACTAAAATATGTACTGAAATAAACTTTCTCTGTCCGGCTACTCGTGTCAATAAGGAATGGTATTCAATTTTACTGGTTTTCAATGAATCAAGGTAGCTGGTTATTTTCTCCAAGTCTTCTGATGGGATGGTAGCATCCATCAAACCACTAGCAGAACGACTAATGAGTTTGTATCCGGTAAAGATGATGTTTATTGCGACCAAAATTGCAATAATCGGGTCTATTATCAATAAACCGGTAAACTTTACAATAATAATCCCGGCAATTACTCCTACTGAAGTCCACACGTCTGTCATCAGATGTTTTCCATCAGCTTCCAAAACTACAGATTTTCTTTTTTTACCATTTTTTATTAGGATCTGCCCCACTAACAGGTTCACTAAAGAAGCCAATAGTGAAAACAACAAACCTGTATTGATGTTTTCTAGTGGTTTTGGATCGATAATTCGAGGTATTGCTGACCAGATAATGCTTAAAGCGGCTACTAGAATTAATGCACCTTCAACCGCACTTGAAAAATACTCTGCTTTGCTATGACCAAACTTATGTCCATCATCTGCCGGACGTTGAGATACATTAAGAATAATCAAAGCAAATATTGCAGCAAACAGGTTAACGAACGACTCTAATGCATCCGACAAGAAACCCATTGAATCTGTTATGTAGTATGCATAAAATTTTAGAAGAATGGTTACTATAGCGGCAGCAATAGATAAAAATAAAAATTTCTGGAGCGAACTTTGACTTCTCTTAGCCATGAACTGAGATTTTAATTATTTAATCAAATAGCAATTTATTTAATTGACAAATTTAATCATTTTAACCCGTTAAACTTTTTATAAAACAGTAATTATTTTAAATCTTATACTTTGCTATTTTGAGTTTTGTTTTAAATAAAAATCACGATAACAGTATAGACTTCAAAATTTTCTGAAATAATCCTTTTTCATTATCTTTGTGTTATATAATTGGAATTACAAAATATCACATACCATCAATTTGTTATATTAAATAAAAATAGAAATTGATTGATGGAAATAAACCAAATCATAGAACAACATGTTTGAAAATTTAAGTGACAGACTAGAAAGGTCGTTTAAGATATTAAAAGGTCAGGGTAAAATAACCGAAATCAATGTTGCTGAAACACTCAAGGAAGTTAGACGCGCCCTACTTGATGCCGACGTAAACTACAAAACAGCTAAGGAGTTCACTGAGAAGGTAAAGGAAAAAGCATTAGGTCAGGATGTTCTTAATGCTGTGAAGCCTGAGCAGATGATGGTGAAAATAGTACACGATGAGCTTGCAATACTCATGGGTGGCACAGCATCAGATATCGAAATAAATGGTAATCCAGCTGTCATTTTAATGTCAGGTCTGCAGGGGTCAGGTAAGACCACTTTCTCGGGGAAGCTTGCCAATATGCTTAAAAGCAAACGTGGAAAAAGTCCACTTCTTGTTGCCGGTGACGTATATCGACCTGCTGCCATTGAACAGTTGAAAGTATTGGGTGAACAGATAGGTGTTCCGGTATATTCAGAGGAGGATAACAAGAATCCTGTCAAGATTGCTAAAAATGCAATTCAATATGCACGCCAGCATGGACGAAATCTGGTGATAATTGACACTGCGGGACGTTTGGCAATAGATGAGCAGATGATGGATGAAATCGAATCTATCAAGAATGCTGTTAATCCTCAGGAGATTTTGTTTGTTGTCGATGCAATGACTGGTCAGGATGCTGTAAATACAGCTAAGGAATTTAATGAACGTCTTAATTTTAATGGAGTTGTACTTACAAAACTGGATGGCGACACTCGTGGTGGTGCTGCACTTTCTATTCGTTCAGTAGTAGATAAGCCCATTAAATTTGTTGGGACAGGTGAAAAGCTTGACGCAATTGATGTTTTCCATCCTGAACGTATGGCAGATCGTATTCTTGGCATGGGAGACGTGGTTACACTCGTTGAAAAGGCACAAGAACAATACAACGAAGAAGAGGCGCGACGTCTGCAGAAAAAGATTGCTAAGAATCAGTTTGATTTTAATGATTTCATTAGTCAAATACAACAGATAAAAAAGATGGGGAATCTCAAAGATTTGGCCTCAATGATTCCCGGTGTTGGTAAACAAATTAAGGATCTTGATTTTGATGATGATGCATTTAAAGGCATTGAAGCAATTATCCGCTCTATGACTCCTCAGGAACGTTCGAATCCTGAGATAATAAACGGAAGTCGCCGTGCGCGTATAGCCAAAGGAAGCGGTACTGATGTTCAAGAGGTTAACAGGCTTATTAAACAATTTGATGAAACTCGCAAAATGATGCGTAAGATGACTTCAGGTGGCGGAAGGCAAGCCTTGAAAAATATGCGCAGAAGATAACAGTTATTCTTTATTATCAGAAATATGAACTTAATAGACGGAAAAGCTGTTTCAGCACAGATAAAAATTGAAATTGCCGAAGAGGTAAAACAAATAAAAGCTTCAGGTGGTAAAACACCTCATCTTGCCGCAGTTTTAGTTGGCCATGATGGAGGTAGTGAAACTTATGTTGCTAACAAAGTTAAAGCTTGCGAGCAGGTAGGATTTAAATCAACACTTATCCGCTATGAAGACGATGTGACTGAGGAAGAGCTACTAAAATGTGTAAATCGGCTAAACAAGGATACTGATATAGATGGTTTCATAGTTCAGCTACCCCTACCTAATCATATATCTGAAATTAAAATAACAGAAGCTATAGATTACCGCAAAGATGTGGATGGCTTCCATCCTGTTAATGTTGGTCGTATGTCTCTTGGAATGCCCTGTTTCCTTTCTGCTACTCCATCAGGAATATTGGAACTGCTTAAAAGGTATAATATAGAAACAAAAGGAAAGCATTGCGTGGTATTGGGAAGAAGTAATATAGTCGGGAAGCCTGTTTCAATGCTTATGATGCAAAAAACTTATCCGGGCGACTGCACTGTAACTGTTTGCCATAGCAGAACCAATAATATAAAAGAAATATGTCTTCAAGCAGATATAATTATTGCTGCACTGGGAGTTCCAGAATTTCTCACAGGCGACATGGTTAAAGAGGGATCGGTTGTTATTGATGTAGGTACAACAAGAGTACCGAGTAATAAAACTAAATCAGGATTTAAGCTTAAAGGTGACGTTAAGTTTGATGAAGTTGCGCCAAAGTGTTCTTATATTACTCCAGTTCCAGGGGGAGTTGGTCCTATGACGATTGTTTCATTACTGAAAAACACACTTTTGGCAGGTAAAAAGGAAATTTACCCTCCTTCTATTTAAGATAGAAAAAGAAAGAAATTTTGAGTAATATTTATTTGATTTTGCAGATTTGGCAGGAACTAACGCTTTTCTGCTTTAATTAGCAAAATGCCAATTACTGTCCAGAATAGTTCTCTCATTCTCTTGGATATGCTCACAAAAACTCCATAAGCCACAGGTATTGAAAGAATGCCATAAATAATAACAAATCCTCCTTCACGTGTACCCATCTGCATTGGCATAAAGAAAAACAAATTTGAAATGAGTGACTGAATTGATTCTATTAGAACACTCTGAACAAAGGTAATAGGAATATTGATTGCTTTCATCATTAGAATAATCTCGACACATATAAGAATACGTGCAATAAATTCAATGAGCAATGAAGCAATAAAGTCTTTTTTTCTGTTATTAAATAGATCAGCTATCAATACATCCATCTGACTGATCTTGTCCTGATGTTGTCTTTTGTATATTTTAATTTTTTTTCCAATAAAAGGGAGTCTGCTTGATATGATTAATGCCCTGTTAACGCCCCCTTTAGTGTAGATCCTATATGCCCATAGAAGTAATAAAAAGGCAGTACCACCTGATATAATTAATCCTATTTCTATTGAATCTGAAATTACAGGTACCAAAAAAAATAACATAGGTATAGTTACCACCCAAAAAATAAAATGAGAAACGAAGTGCATCATTGTAGCTAACAAAACAGATGAGGTAGCTTTCTGTATTCCTATATCCTGCTTAAGTTCGATAATCTTATAAGGTTCACCTCCCATTAACCCGAATGGAGTAATATAATTAATTGCAAAGCCGCTAACCGTGAGCTTAAAAAGTCTGATAAAGCTTACATTTTTGGTTTCAGGAGTACCATCTCGCAAAATAATGTAAAACGATAAGGTATTCATGAGATATACCACAATCCACATTCCGAGGATAGGTACATACCACCATCCGGTCTGTTTAATATCATTCCAGATGTTGTCAAATCCGATTTTGTAAATCATTATTCCTAATGCAAGCGCACCAAGAATAAAAAAACTATTCTTTGCTATTCTTGTTTTATTTCCCATAAGACCTGGAGAGGAGCAAGTTGCTTTTTATTTTCTGAAAGGAGGCTTAACTACAACAGCCTTTAAATTTCTGTTACGCACCTTTATGAATATTTCAGTTCCCTCTTTTGTATACTGCGGTCTGACATATCCCATTCCTATACCTTTTTTCATCATGGGCGACATGGTGCCAGAAGTAACATTACCAATAATTTCCGCTTGTTCATTTACTATCTCGTATCCTTGACGTGGAATACCTTTATCAGTTAATTCAAAGCAGCATAATTTGCGAGATATACCTTCAGACTTCTCTTTTTCCAAAACGTCTCTTCCAATGAAAGGTTTGTTATCAGCAAATTTTGTTATCCATCCAAGACCAGCTTGAAGAGGAGTAGTAGTATCATCCAAGTCGTTACCGTATAAACAATATCCCATCTCTAAACGTAAAGTATCACGTGCTCCAAGTCCTATTGGTTTAATTCCAAATTCGTCTCCTGCTTCAAATACAGCTTCCCAAATTTTCATGCCATATTCAGGATAGAAGTAAAGCTCAAATCCTCCTGCACCGGTATATCCGGTATTTGAAATAATAACATTTTCTACTCCGGCAAATTTTGAAGTTGAAAATCCGTAGAAAGGAATAGAAGAAAGGTCTGTTTCAGTAAGTTTTTGCAAAGTTTCTTTAGCTTTGGGACCTTGTACTGCAAGTTGTGCAGTATGTTCTGATGCATTCTCCAACTCTGCTCCCATTGTGTTCCATTTAGTGCACCACTCCCAGTCTTTATCAATATTCGCAGCATTAACAACCATCAGATATTTTTCGGGTTCGTAATAATAAACGATAAAATCATCAACTATACCGCCATTTTCATTTACGAAACAGGTATACTGAGCTTTTCCAATTTGAAGTTTTGTAACATCATTACTGGTTACCTTTTGTAAAAACTCAACCGCTTTTGGTCCTTTCACCCAAAACTCACCCATGTGAGATACATCAAACACTCCTACAGAATTGACTACGGTTTGATGTTCATCTATAATACCTGAATATTCTATTGGCATATTATAGCCTGCAAACTCATGCATCTTAGCCCCCAGACTTATATGCATATCTGTAAAAGGTGTATGTTTCATTTTATTTTTTTATTTATATTTCAAATTACTTGTCTTAAACTAATTCTTAGTATTTAATGATTTCTTGCAACGATTTCTGCTATTTTCACTATTACTTGTGAAGCTTTTTTCATTGATGTAATAGGTAGAAATTCGTATTTACCATGAAAATTCATTCCTCCTGCAAAAATATTTGGACATGGTAAACCCATAAATGAGAGCTTAGAGCCATCAGTGCCACCTCTAATTGGTTTCACATTAGGTTTTATACCCAACTCCTCCATTGCTTGATAAGCATAATCTACGATGTGCATTACGGGTTCCACTTTTTCTCTCATATTATAATACTGATCATTAAGATTAAGTGTAATTCTGTTGTCATACTTTTTATTCAATAACCCTACAGAGCTTATCAATAGTTTTTTACGATCTTCAAATTTTATCCTGTCATGATCACGAATAATAAATGACAAATTAGCCTCTTCAACTGTTCCAGCCATTGAAATAAGATGGAAAAATCCCTCATATCCTTCTGTAAATTCGGGTCTTTCATTTTTTGGCAGAAGTGATATTAGTTCATTAGCAACTTGTAGTGCGTTAATCATCTTGTCTTTAGCATATCCTGGATGAACATTTCGTCCTTGTATTTCAATTTTAGCGGAAGCAGCATTAAAGTTCTCATACTCTAGCTCTCCCACCTCACTTCCATCCATCGTGTAAGCCCAATCAGCGCCAAACTTCTCTACATCAAATTTATCAGCACCGCGTCCTATCTCTTCATCAGGGGTAAAACCAATTCTGATTTTTCCATGTTCTATCTCAGGATGATCTATAAGATACTGCATAGCACTCATTATTTCAGCTATGCCGGCTTTATCGTCTGCACCTAATAATGTTGTACCATCTGTTACAATTATATCTTCGCCTTTGTGAGAAAGCAATTCGGGAAAATCTTTAGGAGATAGGATGACATTATTTATTTCATTTAATATAATATCCTTGCCATCATAGTTTTTAACAATACGTGGATTTACATTATTTCCACTCATATCGGGACTGGTATCAAAATGAGAAAGAAAGCCAATTACCGGTACTTTTTTTGAAGTATTAGATGGTAAGGTTGCCATTAAATAACAATTATTATCGAGACTAACATCAACAAGTCCCATTTCTATTGCCTCTTTTTCCACCTCTTTAGCAAGATTAAACTGTTTTAGAGTACTAGGAGTCTGAGTGCTATTCTCATCTGATTGAGTATCTATTCTGGCATATTTAATAAACCTATCTACTATTGTCATGATTAAACTATTTGATTGAAATAAATTTCCCAAAGTTAAAGTTACGTTAGTATTACAAAGATAAAAAAATGACTTGAATAGTAAAAATCAATACACTCTTTTGTATCTACAAAAAATATCTTATCTTTGCAGTTGGGTAAGTCCTATACGGCCAGCTCCCGATGAATCCCCCAGGTCTTGACCGAAGCAAGGGTAATTGGTTGTAGCGGCGCGATATAGTAAGCTTACCCTCTTTTGTTTGTATATTCAAATAACAAGATATAATTAAAATCCCCCTTCTTTGCTAAGAACAAGAAGGGGGATTGTTATTTAAACTATTAATAACCAAATATTATTCTAGGCAATCTTTGGAAGTAATTTTGTATCTATTGAGTATTTACCTGCACCAATTAATATTGAACCTGTGAATACTATTAAAAGATCCAGTGCATGACCATAGACCATAAAACTATCACCCATAGAGAGGTGCGTAATCATTGCTACAACCATTGTTCCTGTCAACATAATCGCTGCAGGTCGAAACAGTAGTCCCATAGCAAAAAGTAAGCCCCCCACTGTTTCAGATAATGCTGCTATTAAACCCCAAAAAGCATGCCCTGAATCAATCCCGAAGTTTGACATTGTAGCTCCTACCATTTCCCAAGTCTCAGAACCTCCCATTATTTTCGGTAGTCCATGTAAAAATATTGATATACCAATACCCACTCTTAATATTAACCATCCAATATGTAATAAATTATTCTTTCTATTCATTTTTTACTTTTAATTTATTTCATGACTTTCTATTTTATCTCATGAATTTGTTTGTTAATTAATAATCGACGCGAATTAAACCCCTTAGTTATATGAATTGTTTATCTTTGTTTTATAAATAATATTTATATGTCAACATTCGCCCCATTCGCTAAACCACTATATGTAATGCTTAAGCCAGTAGGCTCAAAGTGTAATCTGGACTGTGAGTACTGCTATTATCTGGAGAAAGAAAATCTGTATAAAAAGAAGAATCAATTAATGAGTGAAGAACTTCTTGAAAGGTTTGTAAAACAGTATATCGACTCTCAAACAATGCCTGATGTTATGTTTACTTGGCATGGCGGTGAAACTCTTATGCGACCGCTTTCGTTTTACAAAAAAGCAGTAGAACTGCAAAAAAAATATGCAAACGGAAGAAACATTGATAATTCAATTCAGACAAATGGTACACTTCTGAATGATGAATGGTGCAAATTCTTCAAAGAAAATAATTTTTTAGTTGGTATATCTATTGACGGACCTCCAGAATTTCATAATGAATACAGAAGAGACAAAATGGGACGTTCATCATTCCATCGGGTGATGAAAGGAATAGAGTTACTAAAAAAACATGATGTAGAGTTTAACTGTATGGCGGTTGTTAATGATTATAACGTAGACTATCCCCTTGAATTTTACCGTTTTTTTAAGGAAATAGGGTGTCAATACATTCAATTCACACCAATTGTAGAACGTATCCGAAACAACAACTCATCTGATAATATTTCGCTTCTTAAACTGGCTACTGCAAAAGAATCTGAGCATGAAGCTGATCTTGCACCTTATACTGTACCTGCAGATAAATGGGGTGACTTTCTCTGTGCTATTTTCGATGAATGGGTTAAGGAAGATGTAGGTAAAATCTTTATACAAATATTTGATTCAACTTTAGCCAACTGGGTAGGAGAAAATCCTGGCGTTTGCACGATGGCAAAAACATGTGGTCATGCCGGTGTTATGGAATTCAACGGAGACGTATATTCTTGCGATCATTTTGTGTTTCCGGAATATCTTCTGGGTAACATTTACAATGAAACACTCACTTCAATGATGTATTCTGAGGTACAACAAACATTTGGAAATGACAAGTTTAATAAATTACCACAACAATGTCATGAATGTGATGTTCTTTTTGCCTGTTACGGAGAGTGCCCAAAAAATAGATTTATAAAGGATAAATATGGCAATACAGGATTAAACTATTTATGTAAAGGATATTACAAGTTCTTTAAACATGTAATGCCTTATATGGATTTTATGAAAAATGAATTATTAGCACAACGCCCACCTTCTAATATTGTGAAATGGTTTAAAGAAGGTAATCCTAAATAGTTGATAAGGATAGTTATACTTAAAAATAAAAATAGAATGATATATATATAGAGAGAGAGAGTGTGTGTGTGTTAGAGAGTAAAAAAATAAGAAAGTGAAGGATGGATTGAGAGAAAAAAAGTAATAAATATAAAAAAACCGGATCATATTTTGACCCGGTTTTTTTATATTTATAAATTTTGAATCAGTCTTAATTCTCGCCTTTACGGGCAGAGTAACTTATCTTTAATGCATAAGCTTGTCTTAATGCTTGTTTAACATCAGTGATATACTGCATGCGAGTATTTTCATCTGCTTTTATTGAAACAGTCATTAATGGCTGATCCGCTTCGTTCATACTAGCTTTTTCCTGTGCAATATAGTTCTGAATATCAGCAACCTGTGCGAATCTGTCATTCAATTGCATCTGAGTACCTGTACCTAGTCTTGTATCTAATGGAGGACCAATGTTTATATAGGTCACCAAAGATTTCTTCTCAAGCTTCTGTACTTCTGATGCAGTTGGAAGCTTCATTCTCACCATCAAAGTTTCAGAACGTAACGTAGTTGTTATTATAAAGAAAAAGAGAACAGCGAATACGATATCCGGCATTGATGAAGTGTTCATCTCTGGGACCGCTCTTTTTCCACTTTTATTAAATTTTCCCATATCTATTCTCCTCCTCCATAATTTTTTGGTTCAGCTTCAGAGATACGTTGTGGATAGAGATCATCTATCTGTTCTTTCTGTGCGATGGTTAGTTCATCATACGAAGTACCAAAATATCTTCTGGCACCCTCGCTTCTAAGCTCATTGTAAGCTCGAACAACTTCATTCTGGACCGCTATATAAGCGCTGTACCTAGTAGTTGCGTCATTCTGTATTGATATTACGTGCTTAGAAGTAACCGGTACAGTTCCTATTGGTGCCCCGAAATCCTCTTCAATCAATTGTGGTAAATCCGGACTGTTTGAAGTATTCAAGACGAATTCTTTTACCACATCTTTCATTGCAGGATTTCCAGAACCGCCTCCTAATTCGGTTTCATTTGCATACAATACGGTTCCTTGCTGATCCTGAACTAATATCTCATTTTGAGAATTCACCAATACAACTAACAAATTTCTACGCTGAACATCTACTGATGCCTGTTCTTCCTGACTTTGTGGTGGTGGTGGTAAACGTCGAGCCAATCCTGAATCGACATCCATACTTGACACCATCAAAAAGTAACAAAGTAACAGGAAAGAAACGTCAGCCATAGAACTGGCATTTAGCGCCGGAACTTTTCTTTCTGATTTTGGCATATTTAAACCTTTTTTTACTGATCCTCTAAGAGAATCTGCTTTTATACTTTAAAAAAACTATTTCTTCCTGGTTACTAATGGCATGATGATTATCGCAAATACAGTAACAGCCAGCATGAAATACATTGAATAAAGCCACATATCAGTCATCTTGAGTATTGCAGGCACATTGTCAGTCCCTTCGTAACCCGGGATCGAGAGTAAAGTACCATCACCAATAACATAAGTTACTATTAATAATGCAGCAAGTGCCAAAAGTGCGTAAAGACCACTAAGTGCCTTTTTGGGATTTTCTTTCAATCCTCTTACAAAATCAACTATTGCAAAACCTATAAGCACTACTACGGTAATTACCAGAAGTGCATACATCCAGTATAAAAGAATATCTGTAAAAGCAGGCTGCGCCATGTCAGCACCAATCTTCTCATGTTCCGGCACTTGTCCGCCGAAAAAGAAAAGAGCCAATACAATAACAGATATTATTATTGATATTATTAGGGTTAGTCTGGATGTTCTGTGTATTTTAGTTACAGCCATTATATTACAAATTTTTGTATTTAACGTTATATTTTATAACCTGATCTAGGAATGTGATTGAGGCATCTTCCATTTTATTTAGGATACCTTCCATTTTGGAAAGAATATAGTTGTAAATAATCTGAAGGATGATAGCAACAATCAAACCACCTACAGTAGTGATCAACGCAACTTTCATACCACCTGCAACAATCGTCGGGCTCATATCCCCTGCTCTCTGGATGTCATCAAATGCCATAACCATACCTACTACAGTTCCCAAGAATCCAAGTGATGGAGCGATACCGATAAAAAGGGTAATCCATGAAAGGTTTCTTTCAAGTAGTCCTGATTGTACACCCCCGTAAGAAACTATTGATCTCTCAACCTCATCAGCACCCTGATCCAGTCGTAACAGACCCTGATAAACAATTGAAGCTATTGGTCCTCTAGTATTGCGTGCTAGATCTTTTGCAGCTTCCACATCACCTCTATCCAATGCATCTCCAACTTTGCTAAGGAATGCGTCTGGATCAACATCTGCTAAACTCAGGTAAATAATTCTTTCAAGACTGAAAGCCAGACCAAGTATCAAACAGATAGCGATGGTACTCATAAAACCTGCACCACCTTCAATAAATTTAACTTTAAGAGCCTGATGAAGACCGCCTGTAACTTCTTGAACTTGTGCCTGAGTAGCGGCTACTTGTTCTGTTTGTTCTTCAGGAGTGGTTTCTTGTGCGAAAAGAACCGAAGACAATCCTACAGACATCATTCCGAAGATTGCTAAAATTGCAAATAACTTTTTCATTGTGTGTTCAATTTTGTTGATTAATGATCTAAATTTGTTTGTTTTATAAATGATTTAATTTTCTTTCAGTATTAATTATATAAATAAATCCTTATTCGATTTTTCCTTATTAAAATTGAGCGGAGAGAGCGGGATTCGAACCCGCGATACACTTTTGGCGTATACACGCTTTCCAGGCGTGCCTCTTCAACCACTCGAGCATCTCTCCTAAAGAGGTACATCCCGGAAATGGAGTGCAAATTACAAAAAATATTTCATTCCCGCTCATTTCAAGGGGCAAATTTACTGAATTTATCAATTATAAGCTACTTCAATACGAAAATATTTTTTAAATAATACCCATTATGGATGTTTTAGCTAATTATTTAATCCAAAAATCTTATTAGCATTGGTATATGTAATTATTTCTACGTCTTCTACACTCTTTTGCCATATTTCAGACAATTTACTAACAATTAAACTTATGTATGATGACTCATTACGTTTTCCCCTGTGAGGTACAGGTGCGAGATAAGGCGAATCTGTTTCAATTACAACCCTGTCTAAGGGACAATACATTAAAGTTTCTGCCAATCCTGAATTTTTGAATGTGACAACACCATTTACCCCTATCATAAAATTATTTAATTCCAAAATTGCGTTTAGTTCGTCTCTATTACCTCCAAAACTATGAAACACACCCCTTATCGATTTCTCCCCTACTCTTTTAATACTGTTAATAACTTCTTTCGTGGCATTTCTAAAATGAATTGATGTCGGCAAATTCATTTCTAAACTCCATTTTAACTCTTCTTCGAAAACATTAGTCTGTTCACTTTTAAGTGATGTATCCCAGTAAAGGTCAATACCTATCTCACCTATAGCGTAATACTTAGATTTTGTCAGTTCATTATAAATTGGTTCTATCTGTCTTTTCCAATCTTCTTTAACACTGGTTGGATGAAGCCCCATCATAGGTATAAAAAATGCCGGATCTTTAGATAAACATTTATTTAAGCTTTCAATAGTTGATTCATCTATATTGGGCAGTAGAACATTCTCAACCCCAGCTAATTTAGCCCTGTAAATAACAGTATCAATATCATTTTCGTAATCTGCCACAAACAGATGAGCATGAGTGTCAATAATTCCCATCAACTTAACTCTCCTTTTCTGTAATAATACACAACACCATATTCTCGATTTCTTTCAATTCGTTGTTCTACAGGAATATTATTACTACTTCTCTCCACCTCTTCCCAAATATCGTATATAATTTTGTCAACTTTTTCTCGGTACTTTGCTATTTCATCCATAGCTCTCTGAGTAGCTTTTTGATGTAGTTTTTGTGTTTGATATCCCTCCTTAAAAAGTAAATACATAACTCCTACTTTTGCAATAGATGGGTTGTAAATTGGAACTCCTCCTTGCGAAACACGTTTGTTTTCTCCGTCAATAATTCTTTGTCCCCAATCCAGTAATTGCTCATTTGTAGATAAATCGGGAACTATTAGGTTTGCATTCTCAAGTTCATAAAATTCCAGTTGTTTTTCTTTTATCTCCTCACGAACAATCGACATATATAATACTTGCACAAAATGTGAGATATACATACGGGCATTTTTCATTTTCCCAAGAAAAGACTTATTGGCTTTAACCTGAATCTCATAAAGTTGTCGGTATCGAGCACATAAGCCTTCAAAATGCTTCAATGCTCCTTTAGCTGAATTCAACACTTTTGTTGATATCTGTAATTCCTGGAAATCAGTATTGTCTGCTTTCTCTATAGCAATTTTTAAAGCTTTAATTCGTGCTGCGTCAGTATTGGGTAATCTTCTGTAAGGCATTCAACTTTTTGTTTAAGCTACTCTCATCTTTCTCTGAACATCAGATCTTCCGAAAGCTCAATTAATTCTTTTTTTTGTTCATCAGGTACATCGACAGATGATAAACATTCCAAAGATGCAAGATAATACTTTTCAATGAGATTTTCAGAAATTGTTCTTAGATTTAATTCATCATAAATTTTTTTAACTACCTCTACTTTTTCATCTTTATCGAAATGCTTCAAGGACAGCCATTTTTCAAGTTCTTTACGTTGAATGGAATTTGAATCTTTTAGAGCTTTAATCAGCAAATAGGTTTTTTTATTACTTATAATATCCCCACCAATTTTTTTTCCGAAACTTTTCTGGTCACCATAAACATCCAGAAGATCATCTTTTAGCTGAAAAGCAAGTCCTAAATTTAAGCCAAACTGATAAAGTGACTCTGCATCTATTTTATCTGCTTCAGCTAAAATAGCCCCAATTTTTAGTGAGCAAGCAGTAAGAACCGCTGTTTTTTTTAGAATCATCTCAATATACTCAGCTTCAGTCACGTCAGAACGCTGTTCGAAATCCATGTCATATTGCTGACCTATGCAGATATCCATAGCAGTATCAGAAAACAATTCCAATACATCTGATAGGTGTTTCTCAGGTACTTTTGCTATATACTTATAAGCTTCAATTACCATTGCATCACCTGATAAAATAGCAGTATTCGCGTTCCATTTTTTATGTACTGTAACACTACCTCTTCTCATGTCCGCATTATCCATAAGATCGTCGTGCAAAAGTGAGAAGTTGTGAAATATTTCTATTGCCAGAGCAGCGTTTACAGCTTTATCTACATCTTTACCAAATAAATCAACTGCCATCAATGTCAATATAGGTCTCAATCTTTTACCTCCCAATGAAAAAACATACCTTGGTGGCTCAAATAGTGTTTTAGGTTGAAATCCTTTCATGACTTTAGAGAGTTCCTCATCAATTTTTTTTCTGAAAAAAGTAACTTTATTTGTCATTGGTAAGATTATTTAAACATTCGTTATTCAAAAAAAAAGCTGCTTTCGATTTCCGAAAAGCAGCTTTTTATGCCTTAAATTATAATATTAGTTCTGTAGTCGGAATACAACAGGAAGCGTAAAGCGTACACGTACTGCCTGACCTCTCTGCTTACCTGGTTTCCAGCGTGGCATTTGCTGTATAACACGTACTGCTTCTTTGTCAAGAGAAGGGTCAACACCTCTTACTACCTGCACATCGGTTATACTACCGTCTCTCTCTACTACGAAATTACATATAACTCTACCCTGAATACCATTCTCCTGTGCTATTACCGGGTATCTTATATTGTCACTTAAGAATCTCATCATAGCAGCATTTCCACCCGGATATTCTGGTTGTTCTTCTACTACCACAAAAATCTCTTCAGTAACTTCTTCTTCTTTTGGTTGTGGTGGTGGTGGTGGAATGTATGTCTGCACCTGTCGTTGTGACTGGTCGTCCTCAATATTAATCTCAAACCTAGTTTCTACTTCCTCTTCCACTACCTGGATAATTTCTGGTTCTTCCTGGACTGGAGGAGGTGGTGGTGGAGGAGTGGATTCGTCACGACGAGTAATCTCTATTTCCTCTTCTGCCAGAACATCTTGAACGATAATGGCCTCATCAACTTTTTCAGTTGCTGTAGTCCATTCAAAAGCGAAAAAGAGCACTGCTATACCAAACACCAACCCTATAAGAAGAGAAGTGCTTCTGTGCGTCTCCAAGTTCGCTTTCGGTGATTTTTTTACTTCATCTTTGTCCATTGTGAATAATTTTTATCTGCTTCATTATATTAGTAACACGACTGCTTAGGATGCAAAAATAGCTATTTTTTTCATATCGCCCAGCATTTCGTGTGAATTTTCTCGAAAATGGTGTTTTTTTTAAAAACTATATCCAGCTCTGTTATAAAAAACAATTATTAGTTAATTAAAACAATTAATCTGATAATGCAACCATTAATCCTATAATCGACTGTTAATCAAATAACTTTGTAAATGTCCTTAAGATTCCTTCCAAAGCCGTCATAATCCAGACCATAGCCAACAATAAAATCATTTGGTATTTCAAGAGCCACGTAATCAAGATGCAGCTTCTTTTTCATTGCAGCCGGTTTATAAAGTAGTGTTGCAATTCTTATTTCTGCAGGATCCAAATCAGTTAACTCATCAATCAATGCTGCCATGGTATTTCCGCTATCTACAATATCTTCAATAATAACTATTGTTCTTCCTTTTATACTTTCATTAAGTCCAAGGATAGTCTTTACATTTTGTGAAGATGATGTCCCCTGATAAGAAGCTAACCTTACAAAAGTTATTTCACTTAGAATGTTTACCTGTTTCATTAGCTCTCCTGCAAACATAAAAGCTCCGTTGAGTACAGCTATAAATAGTGGCTTCTTATCCTTTAGCTCAATATTAATCCTTTCGGCAACACGTTTTATCTCATTCTCAATGACCTCTTGTTCAATAAGAAGCTCAAATTGTTTATCATTAATTGTAATTGCTTTCTTCACAATATAAAAATTTAAAGTGCAAAAGTACTATTAATTATTGCTTAAATGAAATAACCATTCATCAAATTTATAATCATCTAAAAACAACGTTTTCTCTTCATCAGTAAATAATCGACAATCTGCCACCGGCAAAAACTTACGAACAGCTGCTATACAATCATAACCAAAATCAGAAAGCAGTAGTGGTGTTAACTTTATCAATTTGTATAAAAAGGCATTAGGCTTCAATATTGAAAAAAGAAAAGCGACTGCTTCAGATTTCGTTAAGAAATATTTCTGATCTGATTTATTGTTTTTTAATATTGCTATTGAATTGAAATCTTTTGTGATGTTATAATGCAAAAAGATTTCTTTAGCAAAATTAGATTGCAAAGAAGCAAATTTGAAGTATCGTTCTTCATCTCTGTCCACTACCCATTGCACCCAACGATTACAGTATCGGCATTCACCATCAAAAAACAGAATATTATACATTATCTTTCAAACAGATCAGAAAGCTTAACTGCCTGGAACGTCATGTGAGCAACACTGCTTTCATAAAAAATCCCTACAGTCTCCTTATCTATCATAGTCAAACAAGTATAACCCCAACCATAATCCTCATCAACAAGCACCTGATACTCTTCAGGGAAAGTTAGTCCACCGTCAACACTTGCTTTAATCGTGATATTATTTCTGCCTTGTGTTGTATTTGGGTTAGAAAACAGAAGTATATCCCTGCCATAAATATTATCTTCTGCTTTTACACTGATAAGGCTCGCCATACAAACCGGCTCTTGAAGCACACTTCTTGAAGATGGATGCTCACTCCAAGTTTTACCAAGATCACTTGTTACGGAAACTGCACGGCTGCCTCCGCGATTATCGCGCATGTTAAGCATCAAAACACCTGGCTCAACCTCAGCAACTTGTGCTTCTGTTGTGTTCGAACGTGCCGGAGAATTAATTGTCCAATTCTCTCCCCTATCTTTACTATACATTATGCCTGCATGAGGCATTCTCTCTGAGTCTATATATTGTATAGGGAAGACTAAAGTACCATCTTCCATAGTTATACCTCTTCCCGGGCCTTGCAAAAGAAAATTCCATGAAGGGTCTTTAACTTGATCCGTTATATTAATGGGATCCGACCAAGTCTTACCATCGTCTACACTCTTAGTTAGCACCAGCTGTGCAGTGGTTTCAATTCCATTTCCATCCATCGAGTTTGTCCATGCACGTCCATTACCCATACCATGTGTCCAAGCTGCCACTATCCATATTGCACCAGTTTTCTCATCAACTAAAATAGATGGATCCCCTACACCATTCTGTGCTTTTGGCATTCCTTCATACTCGCCAAAACTGAGAGGGAGCCTCATCTTTTCCCATGTCTGACCTTTATCTACACTCCTGCTAAGTCCAACATCAACATACTCCTGCAAATCAACACTACTGTTATACCTCACATCATACACAGCAAGCAGTGTTCCCTCATTAGAAGTAACAATACCCGGAATTCTATATGCCGCAGAGCCATCATCACCTGCATGTCTCACACCAATACCCATTCTATGAGGGGCACCTTTAGATTTAAATTCAATTGGTGCACTTTTTCCATCCATCGAAACTGAGGTCATCTCCACATTTATTTTAGATAATAGTGAAGTGTTTGGTTTCATCTGAAGGCTTACCCAGAAATAATTTATACCGGGAAACAGATTATAATTGGGCGACAATATAATTTCTTTACCCGGAGAAGTAACTTCCACTACTTTTATTGAATAAGATGGATTGGCGGCTAGTGTCTTTCCCTGTGCGTGGCTTGAAACATATTGCGAAACAGGGGCAAAATGAAACTGATTCATTCTCTGTGGAGCTTCAGTGCCGCTATAATACAACTTAACAGCTTCAATCTCTTCAAGCTTAACCTGATCCGAGAACCTGAGTTTTATTTCGTTAAGCATATTAGATTCATCGGCATCTATTCTAAGATAAAATAGTACGTTATCAATTCTGTCAATAAGCACAGGCGTTTCTGTCTGTTTTACAAAAACTGTATCTGCAGCTTTAATTATACTCAAACTTAAAGTTTGCAGAAAAATCAATAAAAATAATTTTGTTTTCATTTCTATACTGTTTGGCACGGATTTTGACCGTATTTATTATCATAAACAAAAGTAGTCATTTTTTCGTTCTTAAAGACGACGATATTATTTAAAAAAAGTAGAAGATACTATATAAATATGAATCCATTCAAAACAAATAAATTTAGCGAAAAAGATCTTGGGGATAATATTATCTCATTTATTACAGGTGATTTTATTGACGGTAACACAGAAATAGATAACAAGCTCCTGAAAGACAAGCTTCCCATATTGCCGTTAAGAAATACCATTATTTTCCCCGGTAGTACTCTGCCTATATCCGTTGGCAGAAAAAAATCTCTGGAGTTAGTAAAATCACTTGGCAAGAGACAACGCTATGTAGGTCTGGTATGTCAGAAAGACACAAGCATCGAAGATCCCGAAAAAGAGGATCTTTATCAATTGGGTGTAATTGCAGAAGTGATACGTGTAATTGAACTTGCAGACAACAACTTCAGCATTATAGTACAAGCAAAGAAACGCTTTGAGTGGCTTGAGATAACACAGACTGAGCCATTTATGAAAGCTACGTATAAGCTGAGAGAAACGGTTGAAGCAACAAAGGGTGACAAAGAGTTCAAGGCAATCCTCGATTCAATTCGTGAATCGATGCTTCAAATGCTGCAAATGCTGGGCGAGCCACCAAAAGAGCTGATGCAAACAATAAAAAGCGAAGGATTTTCTAACATGCTTGTCAGTTATTGCGGAACAAATTTACCGATTGAAAGTCGCGAAAAGCAGGATTTATTAAATATTGACAACGAGAAAGACTTGGCTTATCGGCTCCTGATGATACTCAACAGAGAATCCCAGATGCTGGAGATGAAGATGAATATCCAGATGAAGACCCGCGAAGATCTGAGTCAGCAGCAGAAAGAGTTTTTCCTTCAACAGCAAATAAAAACAATACAGGAAGAGCTGGGTGGCAGTACTCAGCAAATAGAGATAAACGAATTCAGAAAAAAGGGTAAGAGTAAAAAATGGAGTGCCGAAGTGGCAGAAACATTCGAGAAAGAAATTCAAAAACTTGAACGTCTTAATCCGCAGTCGCCCGACTATTCAGTTCAGTATGGATATATCCAGACAATACTCGAACTACCTTGGAATGAATATACCAAAGACAATTTCAACCTAAAAAATGCTCAGAAAATCCTCGACAGAGACCATTTCGGAATGGATAAAGTCAAAGAGCGTATAATTGAACATCTGGCAGTGCTTAAGTTGAAGGGGGATCTCAAATCTCCAATTATATGTCTTTACGGACCTCCAGGAGTAGGCAAAACCTCCTTGGGGAAATCAATCGCAGAAGCGCTCAATCGTAAATACATCCGCGTTTCACTGGGCGGTTTGCACGATGAGGCAGAAATACGAGGCCATCGCCGGACATATATAGGCGCCATACCGGGACGAATAATTCAAAACATTCAAAAGGCAGGCTCTTCCAATCCTGTATTTGTTCTGGATGAGGTGGATAAGATAGGAAACGACTTCAGAGGTGATCCATCATCTGCTTTGCTCGAGGTTCTTGATCCGGAACAAAACTATGCATTCCACGATAATTATTTATCAATAGATTATGATCTGTCAAAGGTCCTCTTCGTAGCCACTGCCAATAATCTTAATACAATTCCTCAGCCACTGTTAGACCGTATGGAACTGATTAATGTAGGCGGGTATATAACAGAGGAAAAGATCGAGATAGCTTATCGTCATTTAGTTCGCAAGGAATTGGCAAATCATGGTATTGAAAAAGGGTCATTTATCATTCCTAAACCAACGCTTCAGAAGATAGTTGAAAACTACACCCGTGAATCAGGAGTTCGTGAGTTAAATAAAAAGATTGCAAAAATTATGCGCAAAGTTGCACGAAAGATTGCAACAGATGAACAGTATCCAAAATCTTTAAAGGTGGGCGATCTTCATGAATATCTAGGTATAGAGGAATTTAACAGAGACAAGTATCAGGGTAATGATTATGCAGGAGTGGTCACAGGTCTCGCCTGGACAGCCGTTGGTGGTGAAATTCTTTTCGTGGAGAGCTCTTTGAGCCGTGGTAAAGGTTCAAAACTAACACTTACCGGCAATCTTGGTGATGTCATGAAAGAGTCAGCCATGCTGGCCATGGAATATATACATTCACATGCAGAAGAGCTGGATATTAACCCGGAGATCTTTGAGCATTACAACACACATATCCATGTTCCTGAAGGTGCTATACCTAAAGATGGACCATCAGCAGGAATTACAATGGTTACATCACTGTCATCATTATATACACAACGCAAAGTGCGTCCCAATCTGGCAATGACAGGAGAGATAACACTTCGCGGGAAAGTATTACCCGTAGGCGGAATCAGAGAAAAAATACTTGCTGCCAAGCGTGCTGGGATATCTGATATTATTCTTTGTAACGAGAATAAAAAAGACATCGAAGAGATTAAGGAAGATTATCTGAAAGGGTTAACATTCCACTATGTCAGCGATGTAAAAGAAGTTATTGAATTGGCACTGCTTGACGAAAAAGTAAGCAATCCCAAAGTATTTACAATACCAAAGGAATCAAATTGACAGTTTTATAATAAAGTATAAAACATATATAAAGATAAATGTTGTTCCCTGCCAGCGTCTGATTCTGGTGCCAAGTTTCATAAACAGCCACAGCACTAGACCCAGCGCTACTACAAACAGAGAGTCCATATAATTTATCTCAGGTGTTGAAATAGGATGTATCAATCCTGCAACACCTAAAATCAGTAGTATATTAAAGATGTTTGACCCAACAACGTTTCCGATAGCAATATCGGAACGTTTTTTTATGGCTGCCACCACAGAGGTTGCAAGCTCTGGCATACTTGTACCTGCTGCCACTATAGTCAAACCAATCATAGCTTCAGACATTCCCAGACGCTCAGCAATTATTATTGAGTTCACAACAAGCAAGTCAGAACCATAAACCAATGCCAACAGGCCAACCACAATAAATATCAGATCAATCGACCAGTGTTTGCTCATTTTTATTTCATCTGTATTCTGACTTTTCTTATCTGGCTGATTTTTACGATCTTTTGTAGAAGTGATAATGAGATAAGAAATATAAGAAATGAATAGCAATATCAACAAACCTGCTTCAACGCGGGATATCTTTGAATCAAGAAAAAGCAGAAGAAAAAACACTGACACTAAAACCATGAATGGGACATCTAACTTCAACAACTGCCTTTTTACTGAAAGTGGATATATAATTGCCGAGAGTCCCAATATAATACCAATATTAAACATATTAGATCCCAAAACGTTACCTATTGACAATGCACTCTGACCAACTAATGCCGCTTTAACGCTCACCACTAGTTCGGGCATACTTGTACCAATCGAAACTATTGTTAATCCTATAATTAAAGGACTGATACCCATCCTTTTTGCAAGTGATGATGCACCTGAAACCAAACCCTCAGCACCAAAATAAAGAATAACTAATGAAACTAATAACCAAACAATCTCCATCTAACTTAAATATTTAATAACCTATTTTAAAACCGGGGACAAAGGTAATAATTTGGAAACAAAAAAACCTCTTTATTAACAAAGAGGTTTTTTTAATGATTCTTATTTTATTTATTCAGCATAAAATCTGAAATCTTTCAGCATCTCCTTTAATCTCTTACGAGCAAAGAAAATTCTGCTTTTTACTGTTCCAATCGGCAACCCCAGATGGTTGGCAATCTCTTCATATTTATATCCGGAAACATGCATTGAGAATGGAACCTTATATTCGTCTGTAAAACTGCTTATTGCCTTATTGATCTCCTTAATAGTATAGGCACCGTCGGGAGTATCAAACCCTGAGTCTTGCGGCAGGTTCAGATGATATAAGTTTTCAGTTTTATCAATTATTGTCTGACTTCTTACTATTTTGCGATAATTATTGACAAAGATATTATGCATTATGGTGAAAACCCAACCTTTGAAATTTACATTTTCATAATATTTCTCTCTGTTGTCTAATACTCTAAGCGTAGTTTCCTGTAATAAATCTTTAGCTTCTTCTCTGTCAGCTGTAAGTGTCAGGGCGAAGTTAAACATATTGTCCTGCAAACTTAATAACTGTTTTTCGAAAGCAACTTTTGTTCTCATAAGCTTTGACTTTAAAATGATTGTGTCTAACAAATATATATTATTAAATATGAAATGAGCAATATTTTTTCCAATAAAAACGATTAATTAGTGTTAACAAATTGATTGCACCCGAAATAACCCTGATTATCTGATGTTTAATTAATGAAAAAGGTAGATAATCGGGGTATTTATACCCAATAAAAAATATTTATACAATCAAGAGCTGAATTACTTTGGGCTGCAATATTTCAACAAAGTCGTTTTTTTATAATCATTATAAATATCTCAGAGCTTATAAATGCTTACAAATGGCATACTATTTGCAAATATAATTTTAGTCATTAAAATTAAAATAAGTATGGTGCAAAAAGGAAAAATTGGGGTTACAACAGATAATATTTTCCCCATTATAAAAAAATTTCTTTACAGCGACCAGGAGATTTTCCTGCGCGAAATAGTATCAAATGCAGTTGATGCAACGCAAAAAATCAAGACTCTATCGGATAGAGGAGAGTTTAAAGGAGATCTGGGCGATACAACAGTTCGTGTCACTCTGGATAAGAAAAAGAAAACTCTCACTATCTCTGATCGTGGTATAGGGATGACATCTGAAGAGGTTGATAAGTATATCAATCAGATAGCGCTATCATCAGCTAATGAGTTTCTGGATAAATATAAAGATGATTCAAATGCAATAATAGGTCATTTCGGACTAGGCTTCTACTCATCTTTCATGGTATCCAAAAAAGTGGAGATAGTTTCAAAATCATATAAAGAAGAATCGGCTGTAAAATGGTCATGCGACGGCACTCCTGAGTTTACAATGGAAAAAGCTGAAAAAAATGAGAGAGGCACAGATATAATTCTTTATATCGATGACGAATATAAAGAGTATCTCGAAAAAGAGAGAATAGAATCACTACTTAAAAAATACTGTAAGTTCCTTCCTGTACCTATTGCTTTCGGTAAAAAGCAAGAGTGGAAAGACGGCAAACAAATTGATCTCGAGGAAGATAATATCATCAATGACACCAACCCCCTGTGGCGTCAGATGCCTTCGGGTTTAAAAGATGAAGATTACACTAAGTTCTATCATGATCTTTATCCTATGTCATTTAATGATGAACCCATGTTCTGGATACATCTTAATGTTGACTACCCTTTCAATCTTACCGGAATACTCTATTTCCCAAAGATAAAGAGTAATCTGGATCTTCAGCGAAACAAGATTCAATTATACAGTAATCAGGTATATGTTACCGATTCAGTAGAAGGGATAGTTCCTGAGTTTCTTACGCTTCTGCATGGTGTTATCGACTCGCCTGATATCCCGTTAAACGTATCCAGGTCATACCTGCAGGGCGACAATAATGTAAAGAAAATCTCAAGTCATATCACAAAAAAAGTAGCCGACAAGCTTGAAGAACTCTTTAAGAAAGAACGTACTCAATTTGAAGAAAAATGGGATAGTCTTAAACTATTCATTGAATACGGAATGCTCACTGAAGAAAAATTCTATGACAGGGCAGCTAAGTTCTCACTCCTTAAAAACATTGAAGGTAAATATTACACTTTCGATGAATATAAAACACTGGTTTCAGGTAGTCAAACCGATAAGAATGATGATGTAATAATTTTATACTCCAGTGATAAACAAGAACAATACTCACATATCGAAGCTGCAAAGGAAAAAGGTTATGATGTCCTACTGATGGACGGACAACTGGATGTTCACTGGATGGGACTGCTTGAGCAAAAAATTGGCAAAACCCGCTTCGTAAGAGTTGACAGCGATACAATTGAACATATTATCCAAAAAGAGGATATTAAAGAGGTAGAACTGACAGATGAACAGAAAGAGTTGCTTACAGATACCGTAAAAGCCCAACTTCCTGTAATTGAAAAAACTGAATTCGGAGTTGAATTCAAGGCTTTAGGTGAAAACTCCAAACCTGTGCAGGTTATTCAGAATGAATTTTCCCGCAGAATGAAAGAGATGGCAGCTATGCAGCAGCAGATGGCATTCTACGGTGAAATGCCCGACACTTATCAAGTTGTGCTAAACACACAGCACCCCTCTATTAAAGGTCTGATTGATTCAAGCAAAGAAAAAGATAAGGAACAAATGATAAAAGATACAACTGAGGACGGGAAATTAAAGCAGATGGTAGATCTCGCCTTACTCTCCGGTGGAATGCTCAAAGGTGAAGCTTTGAGCAATTTTATAAAACGCAGTTTTGAGATGATCAAATAACGTGATTATCAAATAAATTATTCCATAACATAGTATTAAAAACCGGCATGCCGCTCAAAGCTCGCCGGTTTTTTGTATATGAGTATGACATTCATTTTAATCATATAATAACACATAAACATATAGAATTGTATTACGCAAAAAAATCTTACTTTTGTATAAAGATAAAATAACAGACTCCAATGAACAAAGTCTACGACGTTACCTATTCTCCTTTTCGGGCGTTCACTCGAAAAGAATGGCGAAAACTGGAAGAGCATCCAATGTTCCCGATTTCTGATATAGATCTAACAAAGCTGCAGGCACTCAATGAACCACTTACACCTGAAGAGGTGGAAGATATCTACATACCCATGATAAGTCTTCTGCAGATCCACATCACACATTACAAGAATCTGCACAACGAGCTGGATCAGTTTTTCGAAAACAAAAGCAAACAAATTCCATATATAATAGGCATAGCCGGCAGCGTTGCAGCCGGCAAAAGTACTACAGCCAGGGTTTTACAAAAATTGCTTTCTATGACCCCCGGCAGTCCAAAGGTAGAGTTGATCACAACGGACGGATTTCTATATCCAAACGAAGAACTTGAGCGACGTGGCATTCTGAATAAAAAGGGATTCCCTGAGAGCTATGATGCTAAAAAGCTATTAGCTTTTCTTTCCGGAGTAAAATCAGGACGAGAAGTTTTAGAAGCACCTGTTTATTCACATCTTTATTATGATGTTATAAAAGACAAGGTGCTTACCATCGAAAGACCTGATATTCTTATTGTGGAAGGTATAAATGTACTCCAGGTATCAACATCTAAAAAAGTTCGTCGTCGCGTTTTTGTATCGGACTTCTTTGATTTTTCAATTTATGTAGATGCAAGCGAAAAAAATCTTCGTCAATGGTATCTGGAACGATTCAAGAAACTGCAGCAGACTGCTTTCCGCGACCCCGAATCCTACTTTCATCAATATGCCTCATACCCTGAAGACAAATTAATGGAGTTCGCAAATCAGGTATGGGATGAAATTAATCTCCCTAACCTTGAACAAAATATTCTGCCCACCCGTTTCCGGGCACATCTTATTCTGGAAAAGAGCGAACGCCATTTTGTCAGAGGAGTCAGGATTCGCAAAATATAAAAAAAGTGATGATCCTTTTATAGAATCACCACTTTTGTAAAACCTTAAGCGGTTATTTAATCAAAAGCCTCACTGATTTTTTCAGCAATTTCAGCAAACTCCTCATCTGTCAATGTCAGTTTAGGATTAGAAAGATTCATATCATTCTCACTTTGTAATGGTAAAAGATGAATGTGAGCATGCGGCACTTCCAGTCCAAGCACCATAACACCGATACGTTTACATGGCACCGCAGCTTTAATTGCCTTAGCCACTTTCTTAGAAAAGACAATCATATCAGCTAACAGATCATCTTCTATATCAAAAATATAGTCAACCTCCAGTTTAGGAACCACCAATGTATGCCCTTTAACCCTCGGGCTAATATCAAGAAAAGCATAAAACTTTTCGTCCTCTGCGATTTTATATGAAGGAATTTCACCTTTTATAATTCTGCTGAAAATAGTTGCCATTCTTCTCTATCGATTAAATTGAAATATCCAAAACTTCAAAAGTTAAAGTCCCCGAAGGTACTTTTATATCAGTCACGTCACCAACTTTCTTACCCAGCAAACCCTGAGCAATAGGTGAGTTTACCGCAATTCTGCCACTTCTGAGATCAGCTTCACTTTCCGACACTAGAGTATAAGTCATCTCTTTCTTAGTCTTGGTGTTTTTAATAGTGACCTTGTTCATTATCTTCACTTCATCCGTACCAATTGCACTCTCATCAATCAATCGTGCACTGGCAATAAGACCTTTCAGTTGAGCTATTTTTGCCTCCAGCATCCCCTGTGCCTCTTTCGCAGCATCATACTCTGCATTCTCCGAAAGATCACCTTTATCTCTTGCTTCAGCGATCTGACGGGAAATCTCGGGCCTCTGCACAGACTCCATGTGCAACAACTCTTCTTTTAAGTTCCGTAGCCCCTCATCAGTCATGTAAGTAATAGCCATATTTTTTTATATTAACATTTTAAATTTCAAATATATAAAGAAGAATTCCGACCTAATTTATAGGGCCGGAAATCCTCAATTTTTTCATGATTATCTCTTACAAAGATAGGGACATTTTTTTATAAACCAAAAAACATCAATATGTTTTATAACACTTTGTTCAGTTGCTCAGACAGTTGTGAATAATCTTCTATTCTTGCAACTAAATCCCCTTCACGGTCTATTAAAAATGCAGTAGGTATCTCACGTACATTATAAGTAGACAGAACAGGAGAGCTTACTGATCTGGGATCATGCACAGTCACCCATGGCAGGTTATCAGCCGATATTTTCCAGAAATGCTCATCAGAATCAAGCGACACCTGATAAATCTCAAAGTCCCGTGAACTGTATCTGCTGTACAAGTTATTTAGATCAATATTATGCTTTGGCGAGAAATCAGCGCTATACACTACAAAGTCCAACAAAACCACTTTACCTTTCAAAGATGAGAGAGCTATCTCTTCCCCATTTATTCCCGACAAAGAAATATCCGGCAACCCTGCATCAGTCTGAACGGCGACGCTCTCAAACAGTAGAGCCTGTTGCTCCTCTCTGCGACGAGCCTGCAATGCATTCAAGGTAAAATTATACAGGTGAACAGTCCTTTCTGTTTCAGGATAATACTTATTCCATGAAGTTGCAACAGCCCCAAACATAGCATAATCCTGTTTATTGTAAGGATCAAATATAAGATAATCGTTTATTTTCTGAAATACTGCATAATATGCGGCAGCACTTGACGGATTACCCAAAATAACGTTAGAAATCTCCTTCTTGTAATCTATCAAAACACTATCCAGCTGATTCAAGAAAGCAATATCGTCAATAACTTTTGCAGCATGCTGCTCTTCTAACGAAGTTATTCTTTGCACCGCCATCAATCTCAACTCATCCACCTTCTTAAGCTGATCATTAGTATAAGATTCTGCAACAGCAAAAGAGCCATAAAAATTATTTGCATCCGCATTTACAATAAGAGTTTCAGTTGAATCTACAGCAAAAACCACCGAATTATCTCCAATCCTTAGCTGATAAAATTCAGGATTCACGGGAGCTCCTTGTCTGAATTTAAATAATCCGTTTTCTTTCAGTACAGCAGAATCAATCAGCTGTATGCCTGCAAGACCCCTGTGCTCCAGGTAAAGAGTGTCGCCCACTGCTGAATCAATTTTACCCTCAACAATAAAAGATTCTCCACGATTACATGACGCAAAAATACCACCTATAAGCAGGGTAAATAATACCACCCTTTTAATTACTGTTTTCACACTTTCATATTCATTAGTTAATACTATCTGCAAAATTACACTTTTTTTCAGGAGAAACAGATAACCTTGAAAAATACTTACTTATTAGTTAAAATAAAAAAGTCACTCCGACCTAACAGAATGTCCATATTTTGTATTTTTTTTACTAATTTTGTATAAACAAGCTTGTGCTAATCCCTACATGCTGAATTTTTGTAAAATATTTCATCTAAGTCACAGCTACATAGAATTATAAATATTAGCACAACCATGTTAATTATGCTTAATTATAGCACTTCCCAAACGGTCAGAGTCTTTTTTATGCTATTTTTCTATGCTTAAATTTGTTATTTGTAGAAATATTACTTAATTTTCGCAAAAATATAAAAACGACGTAATTCAAAATTTCTAACCTCTTTATACTTATTACATGGACATAGAAAGAACAAGTTATATCGTCATCATTCTCCTGTTGGCGATATCAGCATCCATACTACTCTATGCTTTTCTTGAGCGTTCACGAAACAACAGAACTTTAAAGAGAGTAGAACAAATAAGAAGCAATATCTTCACTAAGATAACACACGAATTTAGAACTCCTTTAACCATAATACTCGGATTAAGCAAACAGTTGCGCGATCAGAAAGATCTCATAAATAACAACGTTGCAGAAACATTCCTTAATGCGATAGAGCGACAAAGCAATTATCTCTCAGAGCTCGTAAACCAGCTGCTTGATATTTCCAATTTAAGGAGCGGTCCAAAAACATTAGAATGGAAAACAGGCAATATTGTAGCGTTCATCAACATGATTTCAGAAACATTACGAATTTATGCCAAACAAAATGATATAGAAATATTCTTTTTTAGTGAAGAGAGCGTGATTGAAACCGATTTCGTACCTGATTATCTAAACAAGATAATGCACAATCTAATAGGTAATGCTATAAAGTATAGCGACGATGGAACACGCATCTATGTTATAATAGAACTAAGCAAAAAAGACAATAAGAAGATTCTCATAAAAGTTGTTGACCACGGCAAAGGGATCAGCGAAGAAGATTTGCCACATATCTTTGAACTGTTTTATCAAAACGGGAGTAACGGAAAAATGACAGGTAACGGTATTGGACTCACACTCACTAAGCAGCTGGTAGAAGTTATTGGCGGCACAATCGATGTAGAAAGCGAACAAGGAAAGGGAACTACGTTCACCGTAGAGCTGCCTCTTCAGATCAGCGAAAAGGAGATCTACCCACGCTGGATAAAAGAAAAAAACAGCAAAAATATTACAGCACCCATAAAAAAGGCTGATACCTCAAAAATGTTTTGCACAGAAATTAACGAAAACGACCCGCGTTCACTCATTTTACTAGTAGAAGACAACAAAGATATTGCAATGTACGTCAAATCGATTTTTCCTGAAGATACTTACAATATTTTATACAGCAGTAATGGCGAAAATGCACTTGAATTAGCCACCGAACAACTTCCCGACATTGTGATATCCGATATCATCATGCCAAAGAAAAGCGGTACAGAGCTATGCAAAGAGATAAAGTCTTCACCTCTTCTCAATCATATTCCCATAATCCTGATTTCTGCGAAAAACAGGGAGGAAGATGTTATTGAAGGATTCAAGTGCGGTGCTGAAGCTTATCTTAAAAAACCATTTCAACCTGAGGAGCTTAAAATACGTGTTGACAACATAATCGCATCCCGCAAATTGCTAAAAGAAAAATACCACAGAGCAATCTTCAAAGATGACAATAAGGTCATCGATATAAAGGATGAAAATGTAAATGTAGAATTTGTGCGTCACGCCACCGATATAATATACCGTGAAATAAAAAACCCCGACTTCACACCATCAATGCTGGCCGAGGAGCTGGCTTTAAGTGTATCCCAACTAAACAAAAAACTAAATGCTATAACAGGCTACCCCTCTTCAACCTATATCATTCAGATTAAACTCTCACACGCAAAAAAACTACTCACCACACAGAACAAAACAATAGGTGAAGTTGCAACCGAATGCGGCATATACGACGTTAACTACTTCTCTCGTGTATTCAAAAAACATACAGGTCTCACCCCGTCCCAGTTCAAAAAACTCCTCCCAACAAACACCGACAATTAAGTGTAATATTTACTTTATTTCATATATATAAACGTTTTCTTAGATGCACAAAACGTTTATAAATATATTTTAACGACGATTAGCACACATATCTGTTTTATCTTCAATCTTTTACCTGTCTTTTTGCGCAAATAATGCTAATGTAGTCAAATGTTAAAGCGCATACTGTCCTATATTTAATAAAATAAGTCCTAACCGTAAGTTATTTCTAACCGTAAGTTTGCAAGCAATTAATCGAGTTGTCAAAAGGACACCTGAAAATTTACAAACGTACGGAAATGGTTTTAATGGTAAAACACAGAAAAACAACAAACAGTCAGCGAGTTAGCTATAAACGGTCAAAAGAATAGCTCCGAACGTAACAATAATGTAACAACCTGGCAAACAGTGGTAGTATTCAATCTTTTAGAGCACAAAACACAAATAATAATAAAAGAAATATGAAGTATAGACTAATACAAAAAGCCAATCCGCTTGAACCTGACAGTAAACGGAAATGGTATGCCAGCCCCATAAAATCAGGCACCATCAACAACTATCAGTTAAGCAAAGGCATTGCTTCAAAATCCTCTATGACCAGAGGTGCCGTGTTAAACGTAATTGAAAATCTGGTAGATGAAATACCCAGATATCTAACCGAAGGTTACAGTGTAAACCTCAACAACCTGGGCACTCTCAGGCTATCACTGTCAAGCAAAGGAGTTAGCAAACCCGAAGATTTCTACAGCGACAACATTTCAAACATTCGTGTAGTCTTCACCCCCTCACCCGAGTTCAAAAAAACTCTGCAGAGTATAGAATTCGAGTTATCCGAATAACACATTCAATATATCCATTACAATGTCACAACAAAACATACATATATCAAAAAAGCTACTCTCAAAAACAGAGTCTCTTATGTTGCACGGGGTTGGTTTTGTTACCGGCGACCCTACAATAAAACTCAGTTACCCTTTCACATTCCATCCCGGAATGCAGGTAACTGTTACAGAACCCGGCGACTCCAAATGGATATATATGATGCTTCCCCTTAATAAAGGCAGTCTTATTACCGATATCAGGATAGCTCACCACAGAATCGGTTTAAACAGCCGAATATCGCTAATCAGACTCATAGAGCAGAGAGAACCCATTTCAGCAGTTGTAGTACACAACAAAAAGATTGAAGGCTCACCACCATCTACATGTATAATCCACACCGGATGCAGTGTAATTGTCAGAAAAAGCACTCTTCTCAAGGTGTGTATGAATTTTTCAAATACAGATGAAATGATAGAGATAGGATCTGTTGAGATCAGATATATTCCCTCTTTTGTAACTCTTTCAGGTATTGATAAAAATGAAATGAAAATCAGTGAAGAAAATCATTTTTTCACAATCAGTGAATCTCAAAAAATAGAAGAGGTCAAACCCACATTGGCAGAACTCTTCTCTCAGAAAAAAAGAAAAACAATTTTCTAATATAGAAACACCTAGTGAGATATCTTAATTTATTATTTTTTAAATTTTTTAGTGTATGAAAAAAAAGTTATTTTTTAAATTTTTTGTCTTTGCAGTTATTGGTGCATTGGTTACAATGACATCTTGTAAAGACTATGATGATGACATCACTCGTATCGACACCGGGTTAAGCGGTGTTAAGAGCGATCTAACGAGTCAGCTTGCAGCAATCAAGACTGAGATGAACTCTTCTGTGGACTCGAAGGTAAAAACTGTTGCCGATGGTTTGGCAGCAGAAAAAACGGAGCTTGATAAGCTGAAAGCAGAACTTGCTACACTCAAGGCATCAGCTGCCGGTGATGCTGAAATAGCAGCTCTTGAAAAAAAGATTGCTGATAGCAAAACAGAAATTATGGAGGCTGTTATCACTTTAGAAGCTTTCAATAATTTCAAGGTAAGCAATGCAACTCAACTTGACACCTTAACATTAAGAGTAGTTGAACTTGAGAAAAATTCTGCAACCAAAGCTGAAATGGAAGCTCTTGAACTTGAGATTGCCGGTAAATTAGTTGCTCTGCAAGGTCAACTTGACGCTCTTGATTTAAGAGTTGTAGCATTAGAAAAAAGCTATACTGATTTATTGGCAAAACACAATGAAGATGTACAAGATCTGATTGAAAAGATTGCAGCTCTTAAAAGTGAACTTGATCCACGCATCACCACTATCGAAACTTTGCTCGAAATTGCTGACGGCAAATCAGGCGCTCTCAATAAAATCACCGATGAATTAGCTGCACAGTTAGTGAAGATTGGTGCTAATGCAGATGCGATTGCGTTGCTACGTACAGATCTCGAAGAAGGATTGGCAGAGCAGTTAGCATTAATTGAAGCAAACAAAGCTGCAATTGAAGATGTAGCTGAAGATTTAGCTGCAAAATATGCTGAGTTGGTTGCGGTTGACGAAAATTTGCAAGAACAGATTACAAAAAACGCAGGTGACATCGAAACTTTGGCTATGCGTGTTAAAGCATTAGAAGATAAAATACCTGTAATCGAAAAATCTATTACAGATCTTGGTTCAGCTATGAACATAAGAATTAATGCCGTATTCCAGAGTCTGGATAAGAGAGTTACTTCACTCACATTTATTCCTGATTTCACTTCTCCTGATGGAACTCCTCAATTACCTGTTACCGATTTAGGTGAATGGTACAAACCTGATGCTGAAGTAGAAAACTGGGATCCGGATCTTCGTGATGACAGGCTGCTTAAATATTACAAAGGAATCACTTATGCTAAGTTCAATGTAAGTCCTTCTAACGCTACATTAGACGATTTTGAAGTGGTAGGATTACTGCATAAGACTTCCGAAATATTATTCAGAAGCAACTCAGAACCATTACTGAAAACTATCGAAGGTGCGACTTTAGAAAATGGCGTTCTTACTGTTCCCATTCTGGTTAATGCAGACCTATATGATATTGATGATTACTTCTATAATGATCAATCGGCTCGATCAATAATGAGTGCATATCCAGATCATGATAAAGAGCTTTTTTATGATGGTACTTTTAATTTGAAAACTAACATCAGTGTTGCACTCCAGGTGAAAAACAAAAACATGGATGAAGATGATGCTGAAGAACGTATGGTTGTTTCAACAGAATATGTAAGAGCTCAACTTTCACTGTTATTCGCTCGCATTGAAGTAATTAAAGAAGATTACGAAGTAGGAGAATGGGGTAACATACTTCCTTCACACATGGCTGATGACATTGCACTTGACACATACTATAAAGAATCAGCATCTATTGAGTTATGGAACGGTTATAACAGGAACACTCTGGTTTATAATAAAGATTACCGCATTAATCTTAATGATTATCTACGCGCAATAGCTAAGTATAATGAAACCTGGAGAATTCTTGAAGAATTTGGCTACGACAATATCGAAGACCATTTCGTATTTGAATTAATGGATGTTGAAAACGAAGGTGTAGATCAGTCCAACCGTTATGTAGAATTGAATGAAGCTACTGGTGTAATTAGTGTTAAACCGGCTGCAAACGGCACTGCAAATCAAGCAGCTGTAGGTCGCACACCAATTGTTCTGGTTAAAGTTGTAGCAGGTGGCAAAGTTTACGCTGTCGGTTACCTCAAAATAGTTATTACTGAAGAGGTTGACAATTCTCCTGTTGAATTTGAATTCACACTAGAAGATTATATATTAGGTTGTGATTCAGAATACTCTTTAACAGATGTGGACATTAATGAAATTGATTTCGATCAAATATTCAACCATCCACGTATTAAGCTAGGTAAAGACGCATTCTTTGCAGCTTACAGAGCTAATTACGACTGGCAGATCAGGACAAGAGTTATTGAAGATCCGGCTGGTGCAAATGGTGATGAAATCGACTTCCACTGGAATATAGTAGAACCCACACAAGGTGGCGATTTGAATAACTACATCGAAGCCATTATTGAAAACAACGCCCCTGCAGGAAAATATGTAATTGAAACAACACTGCGCGGCAGAGCCAATCAACCTGATGTAGTAATTACCTGGACAGTTAATGTTGTATTACCAGAAGGAATATCATTAATTACAAACTCCATTTATTACAAAAATGGTGGTATTATTGTAAATCCAACTATTTTAGAACAGGGCGCTCTAACTTCTACTGCCTACTTCGCATTTTTGAACAACACCTTCGTGCATGAAAGTGGAAGCTATGACTATGAAGGATTAACTGAAGATTGTCAGGAATATCTGACTCCTTACTTTGTATTTACTGAAGTTCCTACCGGATTTACTATTTCTCCAGATAAAAAATCTGTATGGAAAGGCAGTCTTAAGGCTGCAGAAATTGTACAACTTGAAGATGAATTCTATGTTACTCTGAACGATAATCTTGCACACGACCCATACGGACCTTGGGGTAACAACGCACCGTTCAGCGATGCTGCAAAACAGCTGGTAGGCCAAACTGTTAAGATACAGCCTCGCGCTTATATCAATGGTCAGGAATTGAACGTCATCAATCTTTATGATCCGTTCACCGTAATGTTCAGAAAACCGCTTAGTTTAAACTTCCCAAGTAATGCAATTGTTTATGATCAGGCAAATGATGGAGTTAAGAATATTTACAGCCTTAACCTGTACAGTCCTAGCATTATTAAAGACTGGAACGGCAAGTCTATAAGTGTACTAACTGAAGAAGGTCGCAATCTTATTACCCATTACGAAATCGATTTTGATATAGATTGGAGTAATCGTTGGGGAAGATGGGAATATGAAAGTGAGTTCATATTAGGTGACCCGCAAATTAATCTTCAAGCTGATGGTACTATTGGTTCAACCTATCGTAACATTCCTCTTGGAACAGATATGAAGATTGAGATCCAAAATATTGAAGGTAACACTTATGCCCATCCTCATCATGGACAAGTCAATGTGCCTGCCAGAATCATATTTAAATGGAGCAACAGCTCAACAGGTGAAGTACAGAATGAATTCATGGTACGTATACCTGTATCTGTTAAACACAAATGGAGTCCTGCTGATGAGCCTTTGATGGATTATCTGTATATCACAGTTAAACCCGGAAACGGTAATTAATGGAAATCTCTCGAAAAGTAATAATCTGCCTGGCAGAGACGCTTTTCTAACTTCAATAAAAAAGCGTTCACTGAAGTGAACGCTTTTTTCAAATTTACTCAAATCAAAAAACGGTAAATAAACAATTTAAATCGTTTACAAATGAAAAAAATAATAGCCTTTTTTCTTGCTTTTGCTCTCATACCCATACTTATGATGGCTCAGGAGAGAGAGATTAAGGAGGAGGGAAAAACAATCTTTAAACCTCATACCTACCTGCAACTCCAGGGTGGTGCTGCACACACATTGGGTGAGGCAGATTTTATGGACCTGATTTCACCTGCTGCGGCACTCAACTTAGGGTATAAGTTTTCCCCAGTATTCGGAATGCGCATTGGCGCTTCGGGTTGGCAGGGCAAAGGCGGATGGGTGGCTCCTGCACAGCTTTATTCTTTTAAGTTTGTTCAGGGCAACTTAGATTTCCTGTTTGACTTAAGGTCGATGTTCAGCGGCTTTAATCCTGACAGAATATTTAATCCTTATCTGTTTGTCGGAGGCGGATATGCTTATGGTTTTGAAAATGATGAGGCTAATGCTTTAGATCTTGGCGACTATGAAATGGAGTATCTGTGGCAGGACAGTAAAGGCTTTCCTGCAGGACGATTCGGACTTGGCCTTGATTTCAAGCTAAGTGATGCGGTTTCATTTATGATTGAGGGTAATACTAATATCCTAACCGATCATTTCAACTCTAAAAAGGCTGATCATCCCGACTGGCAATTCAATGCTTTGGCAGGTTTAAAAATTAATCTGGGCAAGACTTATGAGCGTACAGAGCCGGTTTACTACGAACCGAAACCTGTGCCTCCTCCTGCTCCGGAACCTAAACCTGAGCCAAAACCGGAACCCAAACCTGAACCCAAGCCTGTGGTGAAGGAATTCCCTGTACTGCCTGCTATTTATTTTGATTTTGACAGTGACGTTGTTAAAACTGAAGAATATGCCGAAGAACTTGCCACTATTGTTTCAACTATTAAGGAGTTTGATGATACTGCTGTGACAATTTACGGATACACTGACCACCATGGACCGGAAGTATATAACGAAGGTTTATCTGCCCGCCGTGCCGAGGCTGTGAAAAGCTATCTTGTGGGACAGGGTATTGATGCTTCCAGAATGACTGCTTCGGGAGAAGGTAAGGATCCTAAGACTGAAGGTGCTGACAGACTAACCATTAAAGCACGTCGCGTGGAAGTAGTTAAATAACAGAAAAAGTAATTTCGGAATAGTATGGGCTTTATTACAGTAACAAATTAGTCATTTTAGTAAATAAACATTAGCATACTTTTCCGGAAGCAGGAATGTCTGATGAAGGCATTCCTGTCTTTTTTTGAGAGAAAAGTGTGATTTAAAATCGAAAAACCGAGAAATATATGTATATTTGCGGTGCTTTTTCGGGAAATAAATGTATTTTTATGCTTAAATATTGGGAAATATATGTATCGAACTAAGATCAAAGAGTTAAATCAGTGGAGGCTATCCAATCATAGAAAGCCTTTAATATTCTTAGGTGCCAGACAGGTTGGCAAAACCTATCTACTCAGGGAATTTGGAAGAACTGAATATAAACAGGTGGCATACGTCAATTTTGAACGTCCTGGTGCTCCGAAGAATCTTTTTGAAGTTGATTTTAATGCGGACAGAATATTTACGGTCTTAAATGCATATTGTAATATTAAAATAGAAGCTGAAAATACACTTATTATATTTGATGAAATTCAAGCGGCTCCAAAAGGTATTACTTCACTAAAATATCTCTATGAAGATTCTCCACAATATCACATTATAGCTGCCGGTTCTCTTCTGGGTGTCGGAATTCACCCGGATGAATGGTTTCCTGTCGGTAAAGTTGATTTCATGAAGCTTTATCCTATGTCTTTTTATGAGTTTTTACTTGCAATGGATGAAACGGGAATTGCTGAACTTTTAGAAAAAAAAGATCTGACTAACTTAAACTTTTTCAATAAAAAATTAATAAACTATCTGAGGTATTATTTATATATTGGAGGTATGCCTGAAGCTGTTCAGAATTTTGTTGTTAACAGAGATTGGCAGAATGTACGCAAAATTCAGAATCAGATTATTACTTCTTATCAAAACGATTTTTCAAAACATGCTCCAAACGAAATCCTGCCTCGTATTAATATGGTCTGGGAAAGTATTCCTGCTCAACTATCTAAAGAGAACAAGAAATTTATTTATGGAGTAATAAGAGAAGGAGCGAGGGCAAAGGACTTTGAAATGGCTATTCAATGGCTAACGGATGCAGGACTACTGCATAAAGTTTATAATACATCTAAAGCCTCTTTACCGTTAGTAGCACATCAGGAGTTATCTGCATTCAAACTTTTCCACAATGATGTTGGGCTGTTAGGAGCAATGTCACATTTAAACGCTAAAACAATTGCTGAAGAGAACGTTATATTCACCGAATTTAAAGGATCGCTTACTGAGCAGTATGTTTTTCAGCAATTGATACAAAATGAAAGTTTATCAATTTTTTATCATACGTTCAGTAATAGCAAGTATGAACTTGATTTTCTTATTCAAAACAGTGAAGATGAAATTATACCTGTTGAAGTAAAATCGGGTGAATCTTCAAAATCAAACAGTTTCAGACTTTTCTGTCAAAAAAATAACCCTGAAAAAGCAATTCGTACTTCATTGACTGATTATAAAGAGGAGTCTTGGATGACAAATATTCCTTTGTATGCCGTGAATTCTATATAAAACATAAGATAAATGTAACCCCCGATGTCTCAAGAAACCAAAACTTTGTGTACCTTTGTGAGAATTTTACTTATAGAAAATAACAGATTTTATTTATGATGAATCCAATAATTAAGCGTATCGAACTGTCAGACGGACGTGAGATAACGCTGGAAACGGGAAAGTTAGCTAAACAGGCTGACGGTTCCGTTACGTTACGTATGGGTGACACCATGCTGCTTGCAACTGTTTGTGCTGCTAAAGATGCTACACCGGGAACTGATTTTATGCCTCTGCAGGTTGAATACAGAGAGAAATTTGCTTCTGCTGGACGTTTTCCTGGAGGTTTCCTGAAACGTGAAGGAAGACCTTCTGACTCTGAGATATTAACGAGCAGACTTATCGACCGTGTTCTGCGTCCTCTCTTTCCTGATGATTATCACGCTGATGTTTTTGTGAACGTAATTCTTTTCTCATCCAACGGTGAGGATATGCCTGATGCACTGGCAGGATTGGCTGCTTCTGCTGCTCTGGCTGTTTCTGATATACCTTTCAACGGTCCTATCTCTGAGGTTCGTGTGGCTCGTATAGACGGAAAACTGGTTGTAAACCCTACTTTCAAAGAGCTTGAAAAAGCTGATATGGATATTATGGTGGGTGCAACTATCGATAATATTATGATGGTTGAGGGTGAGATGAATGAGGTGTCAGAAGCTGAACTTCTGGATGCTATCAAATTTGCTCACGAAGAGATAAAAAAACAGTGTCTGGTACAGATTGAACTGACTGAGGCTGTTGGTAAAACTGTAAAACGCACTTACTGTCACGAGGAAAACGACGAGGAGCTGCGCAAACAGGTTTGGGATGCTTGCTATAAGCCTGCTTATGAGGTGGCTGCTTCTCAGAATCCTAACAAGCATGAGCGTATGGATGCTTTTGAGACTGTACTGAATAACTTCCTGGAAACTATTCCTGAAGAGGAAAGGGAAGCAAAATCTCCTCTTATTTCACGTTATTATCACGATGTGGAGAAAGAGGCTATGCGCCGCAGTATCCTGGATGAAGGTAAACGTCTTGACGGTCGTAAAACCACCGAAATTCGTCCTATCTGGAGTGAGGTGGATTTTATACCCGGTCCTCACGGAGCGGCACTGTTTACACGTGGTGAGACTCAATCACTTACAACTGTAACACTTGGTACCAAGCTGGATCAAAAAATGGTGGATGATGCTTTGGTTCACGATACTGACCGTTTCCTTCTGCATTATAACTTCCCTCCATTCTCAACAGGTGAGGCTCGTCCGCAACGCGGTACAGGACGTCGTGAAATTGGTCACGGCAACCTGGCTAACAGGGCTCTAAAGAAAATGATTCCTGCCGACTATCCTTATGTTATTCGTGTGGTTTCTGATATTCTTGAATCTAACGGTTCTTCTTCAATGGCTACTGTTTGCGCAGGCACTCTTGCTCTTATGGATGCCGGTGTTCAGATTAAAAAACCTGTGAGCGGTATAGCTATGGGCCTTATTTCTGAAAACAAGGGCCAGAAGTATGCTATTCTTTCTGATATTCTTGGTGATGAGGATCATCTTGGTGATATGGACTTCAAGGTTTGCGGTACACCCGACGGGATAACTGCTACTCAGATGGATATCAAAGTGGATGGTTTATCTTATGAGATTCTTGAGGAGGCTCTTGCTCAGGCAAAAGCCGGTCGCGCTCATATCATGGGCAAGATGATGGAGACTATGTCTGAACCTCGTGCTGATATGAAGCCTCACGCTCCTCGTATCGAGGTGATTGAAATTCCTAAGGATTTCATCGGTGCGGTAATCGGACCGAGCGGAAAGATTATCCAGGGTATTCAGGAGGAGACAGGTGCTACTATAACAATTGAAGAGGTTAACAATAAGGGTCGCGTTGAAGTATCTGCTACCAACAAGGCTTCTATCGATGCTGCAATGAACAAAATCAAGGGTATCGTTGCTGTTCCTGAAGTGGGTGAGGTTTACAAAGCTACTGTAAGATCAGTAATGCCTTACGGTTTGTTCTGTGAATTCCTTCCGGGTAAGGATGGTTTGCTTCATATTTCTGAAATCGACTGGCAAAGATTTGAGTCTATCGAAGATTCAGGCATTAAAGAGGGTGATAAGATTGATGTTAAACTGATTGATATTGACTCCAGATCAGGTAAATTCAAACTTTCACGCAAGGTTCTGCTGCCTCGTCCTGCCAGGGATGACAATAGTCAGGATAACCAAAACCACGACAGTCAGCGTCACGACGCTCCACGTAGCCGTAATCACAGATCTGACAACTAATTGCAATTAGTTATCTAATTATAACTTTAAAGGCGAATCTCAAAAGGATTCGCTTTTTTTGTGTCCTATCATTTTATAGTGAATATCTGGCAGATCATTAACACATGACTTGTACTTCAATTATACATAATCTGCTATCTCCTCATATACTCTTCATAATTTCTTCATATTCACCTCATATTTTAATGAGGAGGAGTAAGCCTATGTACCTATAATGTCTTACCAATATATTTGATTCCCTTATCTGTCATATACAAAAACTATAACTTTTTGAGTATTCATAGCTTTAAAACTTTATTTTTAGTAATTTTGTAACCTTAAGCCCTGTTTTACTTATAAAACGAATTATTAACACAGGTTTTATCAATAATAAATGAAACAACTACTACTGGGTGCTGAAGCAATTGCACAGGCAGCACTGGATGGAGGTATTTCAGGTGTATATGCTTACCCGGGTACCCCGTCAACCGAAATAACAGAATTTATTCAGAAATCGCCTCAGGGCAAGGATCAGCTGGTGCGCTCGTCATGGTCGGCCAACGAAAAGACAGCTTATGAGTCGGCACTTGGAATGTCTTATGCAGGCAAGAGAAGTTTGGTTTGCATGAAGCACGTGGGACTAAATGTTGCTGCTGACGGTTTTATGAACTCATCCATCACTGGTGTAAATGGGGGGCTAGTAATTGTTGTTGCTGACGATCCATCTATGCATTCATCGCAAAATGAACAGGATAGCAGGGTTTATGGTAAGTTTGCAATGATTCCTGTACTTGAGCCCTCAAACCAGCAGGAGGCGTATGATATGACCCGCTATGGTTTTGATCTGTCGGAAAAGTTGCAGTTACCTGTTTTGTTGCGAATCCCTACACGATTGTCGCACTCAAGATCGGTTGTTAACAGAAAAAAGACTCGTGAGCAAAATGCCTTGAATCCTTCTGCAGAAAAAGGTAAATGGATATTACTCCCTGCGAGTGCCCGTAAGAATTATCAGGGCTTGCTCGAAAAACAGAAAGAAATGGTTTCTCTTTCAGAAAATTCGATATTTAACAGAGTTGTTGAGGGTATCGGCTCAAGAGCTGTTATTGCTTTTGGGATAGGTTTTAATTATGTAATGGAGGTAATTGAGGCTTTCAAACTAAATATTCCTGTATTGAAAATCTCGCAGTATCCTATACCTCAAGATACAGTAAGGGAATTTTGTGATAAATATTCAGATATTCTCGTTGTTGAAGAGGGCTACCCGGTGATTGAGGAGCTGCTGAAAGGTTATTTCGGCAACAGTAAGTTCCGTGGGCGACTCGATGGAGCCTTGCCAAGAACAGGTGAGCTTTCGCCAAATGTTGTTGCTAAAGCTTTAGAGGTAAACAGTAAAGAGATTCAGAATGTACCTGAAATAGTTGTTGGCAGACCGCCCATGTTGTGCCAGGGATGCAGTCACCGCGATCTGTTTGATGCTATCAATCTCGTAATGGAGGGTTATTCACAAAAGCAGGTTTTTGGTGATATTGGCTGCTATACTCTTGGGGCACTGCCACCGTACAGCACTATTAGTACCTGTGTTGACATGGGTGCTTCTATAACTATGGCTAAAGGGGCTGCGGATGCGGGAATGCGACCGGCTGTGTGTGTGATAGGCGACTCCACATTTACTCATTCGGGGATGACGGGACTACTGGATGCTGTGAACGACAAATCTCCTATTACTGTTATCATTTCTGATAATGACACTACGGCAATGACAGGTGGACAGGATTCCGCCGGAACAGGAAGATTCTTTGATATCTGTAAGGGTTTAGGGGTTGAGGAGGATCATATACGCTTGATTGAGCCTTTGAAAAAAAATCTGGATGAGAATGTTGCTATTCTAAAAGAGGAATTTGAATACAACGGTGTTTCTGTAATAATTTCTCAAAGGGAATGTGTGCAGACATTAAAAAAGAGCAAAAAGCAGTTAACTGAAACCGAATAACATATAAAGAGAAAATGCAAAAGAATATTATTATAGCCGGTGTGGGCGGACAAGGAATTCTGACTATCGCTTCAATCATTGATTTGGCGGCTATGAACCTGGGTCTCAACCTGAAGCAGGCTGAAGTGCACGGTATGAGTCAGCGTGGTGGTGCTGTGGAATCGCATTTACGTATATCATCTGATGAAATATACTCTGACCTGATTCCTTTGGGAAAAGCTGATCTGATTCTTTCGATCGAACCAATGGAATCACTTCGCTATCTCCCTTTCCTGTCTCCTGAAGGTATGATTGTCACTGCTACCGAGCCTTATGAAAATATTGGCAACTATCCTGACCTTGATGAGTTGCTGAAAAATATACAGGAGTCTGCAAAGCATCTTTTGGTTGATGCTAAATCAATTGCTAAAGATGCAGGCAGTCCGAAAACATTTAACATTGCAATGCTTGGTGCTGCATCTGCTTATCTGGGTATAGATGCAGAGGAGCTGGAAAAGGCTATCGGGATGTTCTTCGAAAGAAAAGGTGATAAGATGGTGGAAATGAATCTGAGGGCTTTCAGGCTCGGAAGAGAAAACTGTGACAACTGATATGATCTGGAATCCTGAAATTGAGTGTGCCGAAAGGGAGCAGATGCATGAACTGCAGAGCAACAGGCTTACCGGCATGGTGAAGCGAATGTACGATAACGTACCGTTTTACAGAAACAAATTTGATGAGATCGGACTTGAGCCGGGTGATATTAAAACTGTTGACCAACTTAAAGATCTTCCTTTCACTAATAAAAATGATCTGAGGGATAATTACCCGTTTGGATTGTTTACTGTGCCTCAAACTGACGTGGTGCGTATTCATGCATCGAGCGGAACAACGGGTAAACCTACTGTTGTGGGTTATACTCATGCTGATCTTGATATATGGGCTGAAGTGGTGGCAAGAAGTCTTACCATGGCGGGTGTTCACAAAGGTGACACTATCCAGATAGCTTATGGATACGGTCCTTTTACTGGAGGTCTCGGACTGCACTACGGTGCTGAGAAGATTGGTGCTACCGTGATTCCTATTTCAACAGGGAACACCAAGAAACAGCTTCAGTTTATGACTGACTTCAGGGCTACGGTTATTGCTTGCACTCCTTCGTATGCTGCTCACTTGGGCGAATGTATAGCTAATAACGGCATTTCTGCTGATGATGTGAAGCTACGGATTGGCGTGTTTGGTGCAGAGCCATGGACTAACGAGTTAAGATGCCAGATAGAGAAACTTCTTAAGGTGAAAGCTTTTGATATTTACGGGTTAAGTGAGATAATCGGTCCGGGTGTTTCAATGGAGTGTGGTTGTCAGTGTGGCAATCATGTTTTTGAGGATCATTTTATTCCTGAAATTATCGATCCGGAGACGCTTGAGGTACTGCCTGACGGTGAGTTGGGTGAACTTGTATTCACAACTGTAAGCAAGGTGGCGATGCCTCTTTTAAGATACAGAACAAGAGATCTGACCAGACTGCACAGGGAGAAATGTGAATGTGGACGTACGCTTGTCCGTATGGATAAATGTCTGGGCAGGACTGACGATATGCTTATTATCAGGGGTGTGAATGTATTCCCTTCGCAGGTGGAGTCGGTACTTATGGATATGTCAGAGACAACTCCGCATTATCAGCTTATTGTACGACGAGAAAATAATCTTGATACACTCGAGATTTTGGTTGAGATAGATCAGAAAAACTGGTCGGACAGTATACGTGAACTCGAGGGTATAAGAAGACGTATTGAAAATAATATTAAAAGTATGCTTGGCATAGGAGCTAAGATAAGACTAGTGGAGCCTAACACTATTGAACGCTCGGAAGGTAAAGCTAAGAGAGTGATCGACAACAGGAAGTGTTAGGTAAGTCGCCAAATAAGATGTGAATATTAAAAGAAGCGATAAGTCAATACATAAGACGTAAAAAGTCAATTTACAAATTTATAAATCAACAATTATGCATATTCAACAACTTTCTGTATTTCTGGAGGACAGGTCTGGGCGACTGACAGAGCTTACCCGAATACTGGCAGATAATGATGTTAACATAACAGCATTAAGCGTTGCAGAAACAGCCGATTATGGTATTGTGCGTATGGTTGTAGGGCGTCCCCAACTTGCAAAAGAGGCTCTCGAGAAAGCGGGCTTCTCAATCGGTTTGACGGACGTAGTTTGCGTAAATATGCCTGACAAGCCGGGCTCTCTATATCGCATCCTGGAAATACTTACTGATGAGGGCATTAATATTGATTACATGTATGCTTTCTCAAATAACGATGTTGCTCTTGCTGTTATCAGGGCTGCTGATATTAGGCGGGTTACTGAGGTGCTTGAAGAAAACCGGCTTAAGCTGCTTTCACAGAGTGATATTTATCAGCTGTAGAACGGATTAATTTTAAATACTTTGGCAAGTTTTTTCTGCGTCTATTAGAATTGTAATGTTTTTTAGAAGTCTCAACAAATTCTTTCGGGTACCCATTCTGCGAAATGAGCGTTAAATTTGATTTACTGTTTGAGCAAAGCGAGTTTAAATCAAATAGCGAATAAGCAGCTAATGGGTGAGATAATTAGTGTAAACAAGAAAAAATATTACAATTATATAGCAGAAAAAACGAAAATATATAAACTAATTAATATGACAAGATTTTCAAGCAGCGTAGCGGAACTGCGCTCATCAGAAATACGCGATTTAATGAGCCTGGCAACAGCGCCTGACATGATCTCTTTTGCAGGCGGAATGCCCGGCAACGAGCTGTTTCCGTTAAATAAAATAGATGAAATATTAAACTCCCTGAGCGATAAGGAGAAACAGGTTGCGTTACAGTATGGACCGACAACGGGGCTCCCTACTCTGCTGGAATCTCTGGCTGACTGGCTTGAGAAGAAGGGTTTGCCTGTTAAATCTAACAAATTGATTATTACCACGGGATCATTGCAGGCAATAAACATCCTTGCAAAGGCATTTCTTGATCCGGGTGATTCTGTTTTGGTGGAGACTCCCAGTTTTATTGGTGCACTGTCGGCATTTCGCTCTTATCAGGCTAATCTTATAACCGTTCCGCTTAATGGTGACGGGATGGATATCAATCTATTAAAACAGAGATTAAAAGCTGCATCTTCTAAACCAAAATTCCTTTATTACTCTCCAAACTTTCACAATCCTGCGGGAATTATCTACTCTGAGGAGGTAAAAAAACAGATGATTGAGGTGCTAAAGAATCAGGAAATACCTGTTATTGAGGATGATGTGTATAGTGACCTCTATTTTTATGAGGAGGATGTACCAAAGATGCAACTGATTAAGACAATGGATCCTGAAGGTATTGATGTTTGCTATACAGGTTCGTTCTCGAAGATACTGGGACCGGGACTGCGTCTCGGGTGGATGCTTGTTCCTGAATCAATATATCAGAAATGTGAACTGATCAAGCAGTCGATTGATGCCTGCTCACCCAGCATTTCGCAGGTTGTTGCAGATAAATTTATACGAGAAGGTCATATTGACAATTATATTGCTGAAGTGCGTGAGGAGTATAAAAAACGGGGATTTGCCATGATTGAGACTCTCGAAGATTGTATGCCGGATAGCGTAACTTTTGAAAAGCCGAGAGGTGGTTTTTATACTTGGCTGCAGTTGCCTGAAGGTTGTGATGCCACAGCAGTTCTGAAAAAGTGTATAGAAAAAGGTGTGGTTGTAGTTACAGGTAAAACTTTCGACCCTGATGGTATCAAGAACGACCATATTCGCGTTTCATTCTGTAATACAGATGTTGAAACAATTAAAAGGGGTGTTCCGGTTATTGCTGATGCGATAAAGGAACTGATTTGACTCCCTGTTTATAAGATTAAAAAAAGCCGGCGATTACCGGCTTTTTGTGTATGTTTACGCTTTAGTTGCTTTTTTACAACTTAACTTAAGAAAGCAATCAATACCCCTGCTGCAACAGCGGATCCGATTACACCGGATACATTGCTCGACATACAGTATTGAAGGATATGATTTGATTTGTCATATTTCAGAGCTATCTCGTTTGCAACACGTGAGGCCATTGGCACGGCACTGAGGCCGGTTGCTCCGACAAGCGGATTGATTTTCTTCTTTGCTCCCTTGTTATAAAGCTTAACAGCTAAAATGCCTCCGGCAATTGAGATTGCAAATGCAAAGAGTCCGAGAACCATAATTCCGATGGTTTCCCATTTCAGAAAGACTTCGGCAGGCATTGTTGCTCCGACACAGACACCAAGGAATATTGTTGCCGTGTTCATAATGGGACCTGATGCCGCATCTGCAAGTCGTGCTGTATTTGGTCCTATCTCTTTAAGAAGATTACCCAGCATCAGCATACCTAAAAGTGGTGCTGAAGATGGGACAAGTACTGCAACTACTAAAGTAAGAACAATAGGGAACAATATTTTTACTGTTCTCAAATGCTTGATCTCACTCTTTGGAGGATACAATTTATCCTGCTTCTTCATGTGTATCTTGAACTCGTTTTCTGTCATAAGAAGCTTTGATACTGCAGGTATGATTACAGGCACCAAAGCCATATATGAGTAGGCTGCAATTGCAATCGGTCCCAATAAATGAGGTGCCAGCTTAATTGTTGTATAAATAGCAGTTGGTCCGTCAGCTCCTCCGATGATACCCATTGATGCTGCCTCCGGTAAGGTATAACCCATTAAAACAGCAAGTATCACTACAGTAAATATACCTATCTGTGCAGCTCCTCCGAAGAAAGCAAGCCTGAGGTTTCTTAGCATTGGTCCAAAGTCGGTTAACGCTCCCACCCCCATAAAGATAATGGGAGGAAGCAGACCCGACTTGATCAGTGAATAATAAAGGAAGTTGAGAATTCCGTATTCACTGGCAATCTCGGGCAGATTCATAAGACTTCCGTCAGGGTTCATAACCATATTGCCTTCTACTACTGCGAGTCCGGCTCCCGGCAGATTAGCCAAAAGAACACCAAAACCTATTGGTACAAGTAAAAGTGGTTCGTACTGTTTGAATATTCCCATGTACAATAGTACACCTGCAATTACCCACATTAGCACGGTGCCCCAGTCAACAAAAGCAAAACCGGTTACATCAAGTATATTATTTAAGAATTCTACCATTATTACTGAAGTTTAATAAGTATATCATCCTCTTCTACTGATTCACCATTTGCATAGCAGATTTCTATGACTGTACCGTCATATTCAGATGCAATTGCATTGTATGTTTTCATCGATTCAATATATCCTACAATATCATTCTTTCTGACGCTGTCGCCCACTTTCAGAGCTGTTTCTCCCGGTTCTTTTGTGAGGAAGAACTTCCCTTCAAGCGGAGAGGCAACTTCTTTAACATTTCCTGTTGCGGGGGTTGCGGCAGTAGCATGGGCTGCAACGGGTGCTGTCACCTGTGCTGGAGCTGCTGGTTGAGCAGTGCCGCCATTTCCGTTTTCAGGATAGGATATGTTAACTACATATTCCTCATTATCAATATTAATTACAAGAGTTTTAGGCTGATACCCGTTTCCTTCACTAACAGGTGCAGTTGTTTTAACTGTCTCCGATGCTGTTTCTTCAGCTTTTCTATTTGCAAGATCTGCTTCGAAGCTTTTCTTTGCATCACCTGATTTATATGCTTTATACTGTTCTGGATGCATTGCAAACTCTAATAGTTCTTCGTCATCCTGTCCGGTCTCCCAGTTTCTCTTTTTCATTTCTGCACGATACTCATCCAGTTGATCAGGATATAGATCCTGTGGATTACCTGTGTAGAACTCAAGCCCTTTTTCCTTAGCCATTTCCACAATTTCCGGTGCCGGTTCTCCGGGGAGTTTACCTGTTTTCCCGATAATCATATCCCAAACGTTATCGGCAATCATCGACCAGCGTTCTTTACCTTTCTCCAGCTGGATAACGTTCATCAGTGCAAGGTTCTTGACATACTGACTGAAAGGTGTTACCAGTGGTGGGTATCCTATCTTAGGCCATACATAAGTAACTTCTTCAAAAAGTTTAATCATCAGGTCATCCTGAGTAAGCTCGGGCTGATTATGTTTGTTCTTCCATTTGTTGATAGAAGATAGATTATTTTCAAGGTCAGACATCAGACTTCCCATCATTCCGCCGGGTAATCCGGGTCCGATTAGTAATGAATTCATTACCCTGTTCTTTGGATTTATGTAGTATCCAAGGAAATCGTCCATATATTTCTGTGTGAGTGTACGCACTTTCATATATGCTTTCATATTGATATCGGGTACCTTGAAGCCTGCATCTTTAAGCATTGCCTGAACGGCAAGGATATCAGCGTGGCCTGTTCCCCATGAAAGTGGCTCCATACCTGCATCGATATATTCAGCTCCTGCATGAGCAGCCTCTAATATGGAAGCCATCTGAAAACCCGGTCCGGCATGTCCGTGATATTGTATAGGAGTATTTGGATGACGCTTTTTAATATTCTTGATTATTTTTCCGATAGTTGCAGGGCGACCTACACCAGCCATATCTTTAATACAAATCTCATCAGCACCCATTTCAATCAGTGTATCTGCAAGATTGGTGTAATATTCAACTGTATGCACAGGTGATACAGTCAGACTTAAAGCTGCCTGTGAAATCATTCCTGCCTCTTTTGCAAACTTGATAGAGTTCTCGAGATTTCTGGGGTCATTAAGACCGTCGAATGAACGTGCAATATCGGTTCCCTGTTTTTTCTTTACCTGAAACATCAGCTTGCGCACATCAGCGGGTACGGGACTCATGCGGATTGCATTGAGTCCGCGCTCTAGCATGTGTGTTTGAATACCTGCATCATTAAATGGTTGTGTCCATTCGCGTACTGACTTATTAGGATTTTCACCAAACAGAAGATTGATCTGTTCAAATCCACCGCCGTTGGTCTCTACCCGGGCAAAACATCCCATGTCTATGATTGCCGGAGCAACTTCTGTTAACTGGTCAACCGTGGGGACATATTTGCCCGACGATTGCCACATATCTCTGTAAAGAAGACTAAATTTGATCTCTTGTGCCATATTTGTATTTTAATTTATTTTTTTTTGAATTGATTCAACCCTGCCCTGTCCTTGTGTTACCACATCAACTGCTGCGGCGATTACTGCAACTTTTCTGGTGTGTACTCTTTTACCTTGTTTGGTATTTCCATCGGATTTGTCACCATGCATATACTTATTGGTGAGGTTTATAATAAGATTGCCAAGTGCCACAACGAGTGATAAGACAATCATTACCATTATTATACCGATAAAAAGCAAACCAAATGCAGTTCCAAGATTTTCCATACGTATCTTACTTAAATTATTATATCAAAGTTTATCTAACCTAATAACTCTTCAGTGATTATCCATAACCTCAATGGAAATTGAAAGGAATAGAGAAGTTTTTGTGAGAGAGTGTAAGTTTATGAATTCAAATTTACAAATAATATTCTAAATTATGCACGAAAACTTACGAATTGTGCACTATTAAACAAAATTTAAGACAAATTTCTTAAATAACAATCAGCTTCCTGTGATATTGAAATATTACTGAAAGCTGATTATTACAATGGATTAAAAGCAAGCATTTTGTCTGCTTTGTTGTTTGTTAAATCAATGTCTTGCGACTTTAACTTTACATATTTTTAATATTCGTCTTTTGTATGATTCAATTTGAATGCTTTAACAATCTCAACAACAGCAATCGGAACGATAGATAATCCCATTACATAAAGCCAGTGGATGCCATCCATTTCAACAATACCAAATACATTTCTTGCAACAGGTATGAGCAATACAGCCAGCATAAGCAATGCAGAGGTCAGTATGGCCAGTACTAAGTGTTTATTACTTGCCAGACTTGTTCTGAAAGATGATAGTTTGTTTGAATGCAGGTTGCGAACATGGAATAGTTGAGAAAAGGCAAGTACAGCGAAAGCCATTGTTTGACCTAGAACCTGTCCTCCGTCATTACGCCCTATATAATAGGCTGCAAGTGAGATCAATCCGATTACGGAACCCTGATAAACAATCCTCCATATCATTCCTTTTGAGAAGAATCCTTTTTTGGGATCACGCGGTTTACGTGTCATTACATCTCTTTGAGCAGGATCCATACTGAGGGCAAGCGCCGGAAGACTGTCTGTAACAAGGTTTACCCATAATATAAGTATGGGTGATAATGGATTACCAATATTAAGGATTGCGGCAATAAATATGAGTAAAACCTCGCCCATATTAGCGGAAAGAAGAAACTGAATTACCTTGAGGATATTATCATAAATGCGTCTACCTTCTTCAACGGCAGTAACTATTGTAGCAAAATTATCATCAGTGAGCACTACATCAGAGGCATCTTTGGCTACTTCTGTGCCGACAATCCCCATCGCAACACCTATATCAGCCTGCTTTAGTGCAGGTGCGTCATTTACGCCGTCACCCGTCATTGCAACTATATCACCGTGACTCTGCCATGCTTTTACAATTCGCACTTTATGTTCCGGGGCAACACGCGCGTAAACAGAGTAGTCACGTACATCACGTTTGAGCACTTCCTCGTCAATTTCCTCTAAATCAGTGCCGGTGACAGCTTTATCTCCTTCTTTATATATTCCTATTTCATCAGCAATTGCTACAGCTGTGACTTTATGGTCACCGGTAATCATTACAGGACGAATACCCGCTGTTTTGCATTTTTTTACTGCTTCTATAACTTCAGGACGTGCAGGATCGATCATGCCGAGGAGGCCAATGAAGATTAAATCATTTTCTACTGTTTCAGCACTAACTTTTGCAGGAATCTCTTCAATGTCTTTATAGGCTACAGAGAGTACACGAAGTGCGGATTGAGCCATTCTTTTGTTTTCCTTAATAATGGTAGCTTTATCCTCTTCAGTGATTGGTCTTACTTTACCATGTATAAGTATTCTTGTTGTCACGCTAAGCACCTCATCAAGACCGCCTTTAACATTTACACGAAGATTTCCAACCTCCATCTTGTTAATGGTAGCCATTCTCTTTCTTTCTGAATCAAACGGGACCTCCTGAACTCTGGGGAACTCTTTCTCAATATCATTCTTATTCATTCCGAGATTCAGAGCGATATCCACAATTGCTGTTTCAGTGGGATCTCCGGAGAGTTCGCGACCTCCATCAGGTAACATTTTAAGATGTGAGTCGGTACATAAGAGTGAGGACTGAAGTAGAATAACTTCATCACTGTCCAACTCTTCAGGGATGGGCGGATTTCTGAAATTAACTGTATTTCCACCTGTCCAACCTTCGACAACAGTCATTTTATTCTGGGTGAGAGTACCGGTTTTATCTGAACAGATTACTGTGGTACTGCCGAGAGTTTCTACAGAAGGTAGAGTGCGTACGATAGCATTCTTTTTCACCAGACGCTGCACACCAATTGCCAACACTATGGTGGCTACAATCTGAAGTCCTTCAGGAATAGCTGCAACAGCAAGGCTGACAGACATCATGAGCATTTCGAGCCAGTGATTGCCGTAAAGAGTACCAATAACAAATATTACCGCACAGATTATCAGTGCTACATAACCCAAAACTTTACCAAGCTGACCAAGACGCTTACTCATGGGAGTTTCGGTAGCTTCAGTGGATTGCAACATGTGAGCAATCTTTCCTACTTCAGTGTTCATGCCGGTGCCTATCACAACACCTCTTCCACGACCATAAGTAACAATACTGGTTGAGAATGCCATATTCGTTCTGTCACCTAGTGGGATATCAGTGCCCTGAAGAGGGGTATTAACTTTCTCTACAGGTACGGATTCACCGGTAAGTGCTGCTTCCTGTACCTTTAGGTTGACTGCTTCAAGAAGCCTCATATCAGCAGGGATAATATCTCCGGTGTCTAAAACGACTATATCACCCGGTACTATATTAACAGAGTCAATTTCTGCTATCTGTCCTTCACGCAGTACCTTTGTGTGAGGTGAACTCATTTTGTTGAGTGCTTCAAGAGAAGTTTGTGCTTTTCTCTCTTCAACTGTACCAATTATAGCATTGAGCAACAGAATAGCAAGGATAACAAAGGTTTCAACCAATCCTTCTCCTTCCATTATTCCAATTACTCCTGAAATAATTGCAGCAATAAGCAGAATTACTACCATACTGCTCTTAAACTGTTCCAAAAATATTGCAAGAAGAGTTTTTTGTTTTTTGGTTGCCAACTTATTAAGCCCATACTTCTCAGTACGTCTCTCTATCTCTGCTTCTGAAAGACCGTTTAGAGGATTTACTTCTAGCTTTTGTAAGACCTCATCGACCTTTTGGTTATAATATTGATCCATTTAAATGTTTTTAATATCGGTTTCGGTAAAAAAAATGGAGACCATTCTGAGGGTTCCGTTATTTATACAAATATCGTAAAATATTTATCCTATAATATTAGGAGGCTGCACATTTAACACTTTACAACTGTTTATCACAGTTATATGTTATATAACATAATCGTAACATTTCTCTTTGTCATACGTTTTTTATAAATTGCAACGCAGTTCAGTAAAGTTATGACTTTGCCGGTCTTTAAAGACGCAAAGTCTTTTTTAATACTAAAAAATCAAACAACAGTAACTGAATTTTAAAAACTAATAAACTGATAAACATCAATATAAGAACCGGCAAATCATAAAATGAAACATGGTTTGCATTAAATACTAATTACATTATTTAATTAATTAAAATATTTTCTTATCATGAAAGTTTACAAAACAAACGAAATCAAAAACATAGCCCTGATTGGTAATTCGGGGGCAGGTAAGACCACTCTCGCTGAAGCTATGCTTTTCGAGTGTGGTCTATTAAGACGACGCGGTACAATCAAAGGAAAAAACACTGTGAGTGATTATTTCCCGGTTGAAAAGGAGTATGAGTACTCTGTATTTCCAACTATGATTTCCTATGAGTGGAAAGATAAATTGATGAACTTTATTGATTGTCCCGGATCGGACGACTTTGTAGGAGGTATCGTTACTGCTCTAAACGTTACAGACTTGGCTTTAATGCTGATTGATGCTGCTGATGGCGTGGAAGTTGGTACTATAAATCAATTTCGTTATGTTGAGGATCTTAAAAAGCCGGTTGTAATACTTGTAAACGGTATGGATCATGAAAAAGCTGATTACGAAAATACGCTGTCCAGTCTTAAAGAAGTATATGGGAATAAAATTGTTCCGGTGCAATATCCAATTGGCAGCGGAGCCACATTCAACGGAATTATTGATGTATTAAAACAGAAACATTATCATTGGAAGCCTGACTCAACTGCGCCTGAGGTACTTGAAATACCTGAAAGTGAAAAAGAGAGAGCGGCAGAATATTATCAGGTTCTACTGGAAGCTGCTGCCGAGAATGACGAAGGATTGATGGAGAAGTTTTTCGATCAGGGCACACTTACCGAAGAGGAGATGCGTGACGGAATACATAAAGGTATGCTCAGTCACAGTCTCTATCCGCTGTTCTGCTCTTCGGCAGAAAAAAATATGGCAGTTCATCGTATTATGAATTTCCTGAGTATGGTTGCTCCATCTCCTGACGACATGCCTTCTCCAAAGAATTCAGAAGGTGAGGAGGTTGCACCCGACTCTTCTGCTCCCGCAAGTCTGTTTTTCTTTAAAACTACTGTAGAGCCTCATATTGGTGAAGTGAGTTACTTTAAAGTAATGACCGGGACTGTGAAAGAAGGAGACGATTTCACTAATGCAAACCGTCAGTCTAAAGAGAGACTTGCACAGTTATATACTGTAGCAGGGCAGATGCGTAATAAAGCTGAACAGCTTCATGCAGGGAGTATTGGTGCTGCTGTTAAGCTTAAAGATGTGCGCACCGGCAATACTCTGAATGCTAAGGGATCTGACCATTTATTCGATTTTGTAAAATATCCGGAACCTCGTTTCAGAAGAGCTATAAAGGCTGTCAATGAAGCGAACTCTGAAAAGATGAATGAAGCTTTGACGCGAATGCGTGAAGAAGATCCTACATGGCTCGTAGAAATATCTAAAGAGCTTAAACAGACTATTGTTTCAGGTCAGGGTGAGTTTCATCTTAAAACATTAAAATGGCGTCTTGAAAACAATGATAAGATAGAGATTGAGTTTTTTGAGCCTAAGATACCTTATCGCGAAACTATTACTAAGTCTGCACGTGCCGATTACAGACATAAAAAGCAGTCAGGCGGTGCCGGTCAGTTTGGTGAAGTGCATCTGATTGTTGAGCCTTACTCTGACGGCATGCCCCTTCCTGAGATTTACAAATTTAACGGTCAGGAATTCAAGATCCAAAACAGAGACACACAGGTAGTTAACCTTGACTGGGGTGGTAAACTTGTATTCGTAAACAGTATTGTTGGCGGCTCTATTGACGCTAGATTCCTGCCTGCGATACTAAAAGGCATTATGGGCAGAATGGAGCAGGGACCGCTAACAGGGTCTTATGCCCGTGACGTACGTGTAATAGTTTATGATGGAAAGATGCACCCGGTTGACTCTAATGAAATTTCATTTATGTTAGCGGGAAGAAATGCATTTAGCACGGCTTTTAAAAATGCATCTCCCAAAATTCTGGAACCTATTTATAATGTAAATGTTGCTGTTCCGGGTGACTACATGGGTGATGTTATGAGTGATCTGCAGGGACGCCGTGCAATTATTATGGGGATGGAAAGTGAGAAAGGTTTTGAAAAGCTAAATGCTAAGGTTCCTTTAAAAGAAATGAACACATATTCTACATCATTAAGCTCGATTACAGGCGGCAGAGGTTCATTCTCTATGAAGTTTGCCAGCTATGAACTGGTGCCTTCTGACGTACAGGAGAAGCTGCTTAAAGAGTATGAGGAACAAGAGAAAGAGGATTGATTGAATCTTTTTTGAAGCGATTATTTTTACTAAGTGATTATCTCATATAGTGATCACGTTTCACAAAAAATTATAATTAAGTATTTAAATAATTTAGGGCGGTTCAGATGAGCCGCCCTTTTTTGATTATTTGCATCCTACTTACACTAATTAATTTTCGAGTCCAGATTCCTTTTCAATGCTTCCAAAAACTCACGTGTAGTGAGCCAGTTTTCGCGAGTCACTTCGGGACCGTGAACCAACATTGCAAGATCTTTTGTCATCTCGCCACCTTCTACAGTCTCAATACAAACATGTTCCAGTTTTTCGCAGAAATCAATTAGTGACTGATTATCATCAAGTCTTCCACGATGAGCAAGTCCTCTTGTCCATGCAAATATTGACGCAATAGGATTGGTACTTGTCTCTTTTCCTTGCTGATGCTGGCGATAGTGACGTGTGACGGTACCATGTGCTGCTTCTGCCTCAACCGTTTTTCCATCAGGAGTAATTAATACCGAGGACATCATTCCCAAAGATCCAAAACCTTGAGCAACGGTATCGGACTGAACATCGCCATCATAATTTTTACAAGCCCAAACAAAACCTCCACTCCATTTCATGGCTGAAGCAACCATATCATCAATTAATCTATGTTCATACGTAAGTCCCGCCTTTTCAAATTTATCCTTAAACTCATTGTCATATACTTCCTGGAAAATATCTTTAAAACGTCCATCATAAGCTTTCAGGATTGTATTTTTGGTTGACATATATAATGGATAGTTTTCTCTTAATGCTATCTGAAAGGAGGATCGTGCAAATCCATAAATGGATTCATCGGTATTATACATTGCCATCGCAACACCATCACCTTGAAAATCATACACATTCCAGCTTTTTGTCTCACCGTTCTCTCCGGTAAATGTCATCGTGAGCTTTCCTTTTCCTTTTATTACTGTGTCTGTTGCCCTGTATTGATCTCCAAAAGCATGACGTCCAATAATTATTGGTTTTGTCCACCCCTGAACATAACGGGGAATATTACTGCATATAATAGGCTCTCTGAAAACAGTACCACCTACTATATTACGAATTGTGCCATTGGGTGATTTCCACATCTTTTTGAGACCGAATTCCTCAACTCGTGCCTCATCGGGAGTAATAGTGGCACATTTTATTCCAACATTGTATTTTTTTATTGCTTCGGCAGCATCAACTGTCACTTTATCATCAGTGGCATCACGATTCTGAATACTTAAATCGAAATATTTTATGTCAAGATCAATATATGGTAATATAAGTTCTTCTTTTATGAAAGACCATATTATACGCGTCATTTCATCACCATCCAGTTCTACAACCGGATTATCTACTTTTATTTTTTGCATTTTTTACTACTACTATCTCTCTTTAAATTATTCTGTCTGGTTCTACTATCTTCTCTTGTTCTACTATTTTCTCTCTTTCAATGGTACAAAATCCTGTAATTCGCGAACATTCTTATATGCAGGACGAATCAGTCGCTTGCTTGAGAAGTTCATTTCCTCTATACGGTGAGCAGACCAGCCTACTATACGAGCCATAGCAAAAAGAGGCGTGAAGACTTCTGACGGTAAACCAATAGCATCGTAAACGAAACCTGAGTAGAAGTCAACATTAACACATACATTACCCTTAGCTGTAGGTTTCTTTGATTCCTGGAATATTTTTACCATTCGTTCTTCAATCAGTTCCATTAGTGAAAATTCATCTTCACGACCCTTCTCCTTAGCCAAGTCTCTTGCCATATCTTTTAACAGACCTGTGCGAGGATCGCTGATAGTATAAACAGCATGACCTAAGCCATAAATCAATCCGGTTTTGTCATAAGCTTCCTTTCTCAATATCTTCCTAAGGTACTCATCTACCTGGTCAGCATCTTTCCAATCAGAAATATTCTCTTTCATGTCAGCTAACATTCCCATTACTTTAACATTTGCACCACCGTGAAGCGGTCCTTTTAATGAACCGATACCTGCTGCAATGGCCGAATAGGTATCTGTTTCGGTGGAACTTGTTACTCTTACAGAAAAGGTAGAGTTGTTACCGCCACCATGTTCTGCGTGCAGAATTAAAGCAAGGTCGAGGATTCTAACATCCAGTTCGGTATACTTGTTAGGTCCCTTCATCATAAAGAGGAAGTTTTCCGAAACTGATTTTTCCGGTTTAGGCAGACGAACGTGCAAAGATCTGCCACGCAGATCATGTCGTAATACCTGATATGCATAAGCTATTATAGTGGGAAACTTTGCAATGAGATTTGTAGATTGTAGTATTAGGTTGTCACGAGAAATATCGTCAGGATTTTCGTCATAACAATAAAGTTCGAGTACACTTCTTGCAAGAATATTCATGATGTTTTTTCCCTGAAGCGCAAGAATATTCATCGTTGCCGTATGATTTAGCGGCATAGTTTCTGCGATCATACTTCTTGTTGCTTCCAGTTCATTCTTATTAGGCAGACGACCTGAAAGCAGGAGAAAAATAGTCTCCTCAAATCCTAATCGATTTTCACTTTGAATACCTGCAACCAACTTTTCAACATCAATTCCTCTATAGTAAAGTTTTCCGGGTATTGGTTTTAGTGAGCCATCCTCTTGTCGTTCGTATCCGACAACATCACCGATACGTGTGAGTCCGGCAAGAACACCTGAATGATCTTCATTGCGCAGTCCCCGCTTAACACCCATTTTAGTAAAAAGATCTTTATCTATATTGCTTGTAAACGCTATTGAATCCGAAAGGATCTTTGTTAAATCATCTTTGTTCATATTTTCAAAGTTCTATTTGTTTTTGATTCTTAATTTATCTGCAGGTATTTATTACAATCCTAATTTTAACATTGGGAGTACCAATTTTGTTTTATTAATTCATAAGTTTTCTATAATTTTTTTGGAAAACTCGTAAGTAGAAAGAGGTTTCCCATTTTCCATGAATCTCGTGAGATCAGGAGTACCATATCCATTATCAAACAGTTTTTCGAGTGATGATGTAATCAGTTTTCCTGCTTCACTCCATCCTATGTGATCCAACATCATTACACCGGAAAGAAGCATTGAACATGGATTTGCAACATCCTTCCCTACAATATCTGGTGCCGTTCCGTGGGTAGCTTCAAATATGGCATGCCCGGTCATATAATTTATATTAGCTCCCGGGGCAATTCCAATCCCACCTACCATTGCAGCCAGTTGATCTGAGATATAGTCTCCATTGAGGTTGAGAGTGGCGACAACTGAATATTCCTCAGGTTTTAATAGTGTATTTTGCAAAAAAGCATCTGCTATTACATCTTTAATAAACACTCTCCCGGAATCAACAGCTTCATTATACATTTCAACTGCTTTCTTTAATCCTTTCTCAGCTTTTATCTGATTAAAACGATGTTCGGTAAAGGTCTGGTCAGGAAATTCACGCTCAGCAAGATCGTAGCCCCATTTCTTAAACCCTCCTTCAGTAAACTTCATTATATTACCTTTATGTACGAGCGTAACAGATGGGAGCTTGTTTTTTACAGCATACTCTATTGCTGCGCGCACGAGACGTTCAGTACCTTCTCTGGATACAGGTTTTACTCCAAACGATGAACTTTCGGGGAATCGTATTTTATCGACACCCATCTCATCCTGTAGAAAATTCAAAAACTTTTTTGCTTCAGTTGTACCTGCAGCCCATTCAATACCTGCATAGATATCTTCTGTGTTCTCCCTGAATATAGTAACACTCACCTTTTCGGGATGCAGAAGTGGAGTTGCCACCCCCTTGAACCAACGCACAGGTCGCAAGCAAACATACAGATCCAATTCTTGTCTTAATGCAACATTTAAAGACCTTATACCCTCGCCCACAGGAGTTGTAAGAGGGCCCTTTATTCCAATTATGTTTTTGCGGAATGCCTCTATTGTTTCCTCAGGGAGCCAGGTTCCAACTTCATTATACGCTTTCTCACCTGCAAGGACTTCGAGCCATTTTATTTTTCTTTTACTACCGAATGACTTTTCAACTGCAGCATCTATAATCTTTTGTACAAAAGGGGTAATTTCTTTACCAATCCCGTCACCCTCAATAAAGGGTATTACCGGATTATCTGATACAATCAATTTATCAGCCTGTTTTGTTGTTTGCATTGGGATCATATTTCTGGGTTACAAGTTACTTCATAGCATTTAATGCACTTCCGGCTCTGAACCACTCAATCTGCTGTTCATTATATGTATGTGAAGCCTTGAAAGTGTCTATTGTTCCGTCTGGATGAAGAATCTGAACAGTCAGATCCTTACCCGGAGCAAAATCTTTAAGACCTAATATTGAGATTTTATCCCTCTCCAGAATTTTATTATAATCGTCATTATTTACAAATGTAAGTGCAAGCATTCCTTGCTTCTTAAGATTAGTCTCGTGAATTCTGGCAAATGATTTAACCAGAATAACCTTTACATTAAGATGTCGTGGCTCCATTGCTGCATGCTCACGACTAGACCCTTCACCATAGTTTTCTTCTGCTACAACTATCGATCCCAAACCACGCGACTTGAATTTACGTGCAAGTTTAGGGACGTTGATATACTCACCTGTTTCAGTATCAAGCACAGCATTTGTTTTATCATTAAATACGTTAACTGCGCCAATTAACATATTGTCTGAGATATTATCAAGGTGCCCTCTGAAACGGAGCCATGGACCGGCCATTGATATATGATCTGTAGTACATTTGCCTTTTACTTTTATCAGCAGAGGTAGATCTGTTAAATCCTCACCATCCCAAGCAGGGAACGGTTCAAGCTTTTGCAGGCGTTTGGAATCAGGATCAATAGAAATCTTAACCTCATGGCCATTTTCAGCAGGTGGAATATAACCGGCATCTTTAACCTCATATCCCATTGGAGGCTTTTCGAAACCGGTTGGTTCTTTTAGTTTAACCATCTCTCCTTTTTCATTTTCCAGAGTGTCGGTAAGAGGATTAAAACAAAGATCACCTGCAATAGTAAGTGCAGCTACAAGCTCTGGCGAAGTAACAAAAGCATGTGTGTTTGGATTACCGTCATTCCTTTTGGCAAAGTTCCTGTTGAATGAGGTAACGATAGAGTTTTTACGGTCTTTTACATCATCATCCCTTTTCCATTGTCCGATACAGGGACCGCAAGCATTTGCAATTAATGTTGCTCCTGCATCTTCAAAAATCTTCAATATTCCGTCACGCTCTGCAGTATAACGTATCTGTTCAGATCCCGGATTGATTAAAAACTGTGCTTTAACAGGAATATGCTCATCGCTTGCTTGCTTTACTATCGAAACAGCTCTGGTTAGATCTTCATAAGATGAATTGGTGCATGAACCTATAAGGCCAACTTCCATTTTGCGTGGCCAGTCATTCTTTTTTACTGCTTCAGTAAACTCTGATATTGTGTATGCAGCATCAGGTGTAAACGGTCCGTTGATGTGTGGCTCAAGTTCCGAAAGGTTGATTTCGATCAGCTGATCATAATATTTTTCAGGGTTAGCAACCACTTCAGGGTCAGGCTTAAGGTGCTCCATAATCTTACGTGCTTCATCAGCAACCTCTTTTCGTCCTGTCTGTTCGAGATAATCAGCAGATTTATCATCAAAAGGAAAGATTGATGTGGTAGCTCCTACTTCTGCTCCCATGTTACATATTGTGCCCTTTCCTGTTGCTGAGAGAGATTCTGCCCCTTCTCCAAAATATTCTATTACAGCGTTAGTTCCTCCTTTTACTGTCAGGATACCTGCCACTTTCAGGATTACATCCTTTGGCGCACTCCACCCGGAGAGTTTGCCAGTCAGCTTAACTCCTATTAATTTAGGCATCTTAAGCTCCCATGGCAATCCTGCCATAACATCAACAGCATCAGCTCCTCCAACACCAATAGCAATCATACCAAGTCCACCTGCATTTGGTGTATGTGAATCAGTTCCGATCATCATACCTCCGGGAAATGCATAGTTTTCAAGTACAACCTGATGAATAATTCCCGCTCCCGGCTTCCAGAAACCAATTCCATACTTATTGGACACATCCTTCAGAAACTCATAAACTTCCCTGTTGGTAATATTGGCAGTTTCTAAATCTGACTCAGCATTTTTATATGCCTGTATCAGATGGTCACAATGAACTGTGGAAGGTACAGCAACGCTTGTACGTCCTGAATTCATTAACTGAAGCAATGCCATCTGTGCAGTAGCATCCTGCATCGCTACTCTGTCAGGTGCAAAATTCACATAATCACCGGCACGTTTGTAATTTTTAATTGGAACACCTGAAGAAAGATGAGTTAAAAGAATTTTCTCTGTTAGTGTTAACGGACGTTGCAAAGCCTCTCTTACCTGTTTTATCTTTTCTGGTAGTTGCTCATATACTTTACGAATAATGTCAATATCAAATATCATACGGATTAGAGTATTAAAATATTTTAAATAATAAGTTTATCAAAAAAATGCTTGACTTTTTAACAAAATTGAAGGGGAAAAGTTCGTATTAATAGCTGGTTATAACTTTTAAAAGTACGGTATTAACAGAGTCTATGCAGCTAACTATCTGAATTGATTTTTTTTTGCAAACCTTATTTAACAGCATTGACACACATTATGTTCAACTATATTTTTAATAATCACGAAAATAATCCTTAACTTTGCTGTCATTATAGAAACAGAATTAAGTAAAGATCTACTTCATTAGGCTTCATGATTGAGCACGAAGGAATTATCGAAAAAATCAACGGGAATCAAATTACCGTTCGCATTATTCAGAAATCAGCATGCAGTTCATGCCATGCTAAAGGAGCGTGTATAGCTGCAGATTCAAAAGAAAAACTTGTTAATATTTCTGACAACACAGGACAGTTCTTCGAAAAAGAGAAAGTAATTATTGAAGGTAAAGAATCAATGGGTTACACCGCCATTCTCTGGGCATTCGTTGTTCCTCTTATAATATTGATTTCTATATTGGTATTATCTCTAAACTATTTACAACAAAGTGAAACTGAAGCAGCCTTAATCTCAATTATTGCCTTAGTACCTTATTATTTTATCCTGTATCTATTTAGAAATAAAATGGCAAATTCGTTTAAATTCAGTATTAAAAAAACAAATTAATAATATGAGTGTATTACTAACTGCCGTTGCAACTCTTGGAGCTATTGGCGCCGGAAGCGCTGCTATACTCTATATGGTAGGACAAAAATTCAAAGTAGAAGAGGATCCTCGCATACAGGAGGTTCAGGACTCTTTACCTGCCGCTAACTGTGGTGGTTGTGGATTTCCCGGTTGTGCTGCATTTGCAGCTGCATGCGTAAAAGCTGAGACTTTGGATGATCTCTACTGTCCCGTTGGGGGTCAGGCTACTATGGACCTTGTTGCGGGTATCCTTGGACAAAAAGCTCCTGTTACTGTAAAAAAAATTGCTGTAGTCAGATGCAGTGGTACATGCGAAAATCGACCACGTACAAACCTATATGACGGAGTATCAAACTGTACGATTGCATCTGCACTCTATGGAGGAGATACAGGATGTTCGTTTGGCTGTCTGGGTCTGGGCGATTGTGTTGATTCATGCACTTTCGATGCTATACACATTAATCCTGTCACAATGCTTCCTGAAGTTGTTGAGGATAAATGTACAGCTTGCGGAGCTTGTGTGAAAGCATGCCCAAAAGACATTATAGAACTAAGAAAGCAGGGTCCCAAATCACGCCGTATCTATGTAAGCTGCGTTAATGAAGAAAAGGGAGGTGTAGCTAAAAAATCATGCGAAGTAGCATGTATTGGCTGTACAAAATGTCAGCAGGTTTGCCCGTTTGAAGCTATAACAATCGAAAATAACCTTGCATACATCATAGATGACAAATGTCGTTTATGCCGAAAGTGTGTACCTGTTTGTCCTACAAATTCTATACTTGAGCTTAACTTCCCTCCAAAAAAAGATAAACCGGGAACACAAATAGAGGAAACAGCTACTATAAAAGCTTAATCTTAATCTGTAAGTAATAAACTTTATGTTAAAAACATTCAGAATTGGCGGTATTCATCCTAAGGAGAACAAAATATCGGCAGGAAAATCGATACAAAACATTGAAATACCTGAACAGGTGATTATTCCGCTGTCTCAACACATAGGGGCTCCATGTCAGCCTATAGTGAAAAAAGGTGATAAAGTGAAGGTCGGTACTAAAATAGGCAAATCTGTCGGATATGTGTCTGCAAACATTCACTCTTCTGTCTCAGGAACTGTATTAAAAATAGATAAAGCACTTGACTCCAGCGGTTACAGGCGTGATGCCGTTTTCATTAAAACCGAAGGTGACGAATGGGATGAATCTATTGACAGAAGCAATAACATAAAAAGAGAGTTCGATCTATCTTCCGAAAAGATACTTAGCAAAATATCAGAAGCAGGTATAGTAGGTATGGGAGGGGCTACTTTCCCAACCCACGTAAAGTTGACACCTCCTCCTGGAACAAAACCTGAAGTACTTATAATCAACGGAGTTGAATGCGAACCTTACCTTACTTCTGATCATGCTTTAATGCTCGAAAAAACTGAAGAGATTCTGGTTGGCACAACAATAATAATGAAAGCATTAAAGGTTGACAGAGCAATAATTGGAATAGAGAACAACAAGAAAGATGTTATATCACGCTTCAGGCAGTTGATAAAAAACTATCCCAATATTTCGGTTGAAGAGCTTAAAGTTCAATACCCACAGGGTGGTGAAAAACAACTTATTGATGCTTTGATCCGAAGACAGGTACCTAGCGGAGCTCTACCGATTTCTGTTGGAGCTGTGGTTCAAAATGTTGGAAGTGTTTTCGCCATTTATGAAGCTGTTCAAAAAAACAAGCCACTTTTTGAAAGAGTAGTTACCGTAACCGGTAAAGATGTGAAGCAACCAATGAATATTCTGGCAAGAGTTGGTATCCCTTTAAATAATCTTATTGAAAAAACGGGAGGGCTACCTGAAACAACCGGGAAGATTGTAAGTGGCGGACCTATGATGGGCAAAGCGATTGCAAGTGTAGAAATCCCAGTTACCAAAGGCACTTCAGGAATTCTTATCATACCTACTCTGGAAGCTAAGCGAGAGGCAATGAGAGACTGTATACGCTGTTCAAAATGTATCAGTGTGTGTCCGATGGGACTGAACCCTACACTCCTGATGAATCTAACAGAATTTGAGGTTTGGGATCGTGCAGAAACAAATCATATTACTGATTGTATTGAATGCGGTTCATGCAGCTACATTTGTCCCTCACACCGACCGCTGCTTGATTACATCAAGTTAGGCAAAGGCAGGGTTAACACAATTATAAGAGCAAGAAAAAATTAAAGCATATTTTATTAGTATATGGAAAACAAATTAATTGTCTCGCCATCACCACATGTGCATAGCGGTGACAGTATTGAAAAAAACATGTATCATGTTCTTATTGCGCTAATTCCTGCGTTTTTAATAGCATTATACGTGTTCAGGCTTGATGCATTGGCAATTACAGTTTGCTCCGTTCTTTTTTGCGTTGGATTCGAATATCTCATCGTAAAATATATAATGAAGAAACAACCGACTGTCTTTGACGGCTCAGCTATCATTACAGGAGTATTACTAGCGTTTAACGTACCCTCTAATCTTCCTATATGGATTCTGGCACTTGGATGTCTTTTTGCAATTGGAGTGGTTAAACTGTCATTTGGAGGACTTGGCAACAACATATTTAATCCCGCTATAGCAGGACGTATTTTCCTGTTGATCTCCTTCCCTGCACAGATGACTACCTGGCCGGTAACAGCAGTAGCAGAGGCAACCGATGCAGTAAGTTCTGCAACAGTTCTGGGTAATATTAAATATGCACCAGAGTTGCTGCCGTCTCTGCAAGAAATGTTCCTTGGTTTTGAGTCTGGATCAATAGGCGAGATGAGTGTTATTGCAATATTACTGGGGCTAATTTATCTACTTTGGAAAAGAGTTATCACATGGCATATACCTATTTCGATATTGGCTACAGTAGCCATTTTTACGGGAATTATATATATATTTAATCCAATCCCGTTATATAATCCGTTAATACACATTTTCTCAGGTGGCTTGATGTTGGGAGCTGTTTTTATGGCAACCGACTATGTAACATCACCTATGACAAAAAAGGGTATGATTATTTACGGATGCGGTATAGGATTTATTACAGTCGCAATAAGACTGTGGGGAGCATACCCCGAAGGTGTGTCATTTGCAATATTGTTAATGAACGCCTTTACACCTTTAATCAATAATTACACATCACCAAAAAGATTCGGGGAGGTAGTAAAAAATGGCTAAATTAAAATCAACTTTTAAGAATATGTTTCTTTCGCTTTCTATCATCTGTCTGACGGTAGCAGTACTACTTGCACAGGTGAATAAGCTAACTGCTGAACCAATAGCTGTTGCAAAAGCGATGAAACTACAAAATGCAATTGGAGATGTTGTTCCTGACTTTGATAATAATCCAATTGAAGAAGCTTATTTAATGCCTGACGGCAGAGGTGACTCACTGCTTGTTTACCCTGCTAAAAAAGGTGATGAGATTGTAGGCTACGCAATCAACAGTAATGCAGCAGGATTTGGTGGCAATATCCAGATTATGGTGGGTTTCGATATAGAAGATAAAGTTGTGAACTACGCCATTCTGCAGCATGCAGAAACACCCGGTCTGGGATCAAAAATGGATGTTTGGTTTAATGACACAACAAAACCTTCTCAATCAATTATTGGAAGGAATCTTGCTGAAGGAGCTCTATCCGTTACAAATGATGGCGGCACAGTAGATGCCATTACTGCTTCAACAATTACATCCAGAGCATTTTTAGATGCAGTTAACAAGGCTTATGCAGCGTATACTCAAAGCAATGAAGATGCAAATACCGGTGCTACAGAATCTGAAGCTGATGATGAAAATATTATAACGGAAGAAGATGAAATAACAGAGGAGGAAATTAGCAATGAATAAAAACTTAAAAGTACTGATTAACGGAGTAATAAAAGAGAACCCGATTTTCGTTTTACTGCTCGGGATGTGCCCTACTCTGGCAACAACAAGCTCCGCAATCAACGGGATGAGTATGGGACTTGCAACTATGTTTGTTTTAATATGCTCAAATGCAGTTATTTCAATGTTAAAGAACGTGATCCCGGATATGGTGAGAATTCCTGCTTTTATTGTGGTAATTGCAACATTTGTAACTGTTATAGAGATGCTTATGAATGCGTATGTACCTGCACTGGCAGAGAGTCTGGGGATATTCCTTCCACTTATAGTTGTAAACTGTATTGTTTTAGGTCGTGCTGAAGCTTTTGCTGCTAAAAACAGTGTGGTATCTTCAATTTTCGATGGTATAGGTATGGGATTAGGATTTACGCTATCACTTACTTTACTAGGATCGGTAAGAGAACTTTTAGGTACCGGCACAATCTTTTCAGTGAATATATATCCTGAAGAATATGGTTCACTTTTATTTATTCTTGCACCGGGTGCATTTATTGTTCTGGGATACCTGATATCGATATTTAATAATATTCAGAGTAAAAGACAAAACAACTAGTAATAAATCATTATGGAACTAATAGGAATTATAATAGTAGCGATATTTGTCAATAACGTTGTATTTTCGCAGTTTTTAGGAATATGCCCTTTTCTGGGTGTTTCCAAAAAAGTGGATACGGCAATTGGAATGGGTATTGCTGTGATGTTTGTATTAACCATCTCAACTATAGTCACATATCTTTTACAAAAAGGTATACTTGAGCAATTTAATCTGGAATACCTGCAAACAATTACATTTATTCTGGTAATCGCTGCACTTGTACAGATGGTTGAAATTGTGTTGAAGAAGACCTCTCCTGCACTTTATGAGGCGCTGGGTGTTTACCTTCCGCTGATAACTACAAACTGTGTTATTCTGGGTGTGGCAATACTTGTTATTCAGAAAGAGTATAACTTGCTTGAATCAGTAATATATGCTGTTGCAACTGCAATAGGATATGCTCTTGCACTTATCATTTTCTCAAGCATACGCGAACAGCTTGCTTTAACAAAGTTGCCAAAATCAATGCAGGGCATTCCAATTGCACTTATTACAGCCGGCATTATTGCAATGGCTTTTATGGGATTCTCTGGTATTGACCAAGTATTTAATTGATTAAGTGATAATTAATCAATTACAGTAATTTACTGAATTATAAATATTATGTAGGAAGGAAGCTGAGATTTTCTTCCTACTTTTGTTTTATAACGTTTTGAATGATTAAGTATATCTCTTACAAATACAAAAAGACCTAATTATAAATTCTGTTGTTTATTTAGACTCTATATTGTTAAACCATTTCTTTTTATTGAGGTCTTAGTGTTAAATAAATGATGTTCCACCCTTTAAAAACTACGGATATGAAAGCTAAATTATTAAAACACCCGATCACTCTCACAATACTAGCTCTTTTATTGACATCATGTTTCGCAACAAGAGAAGTATACTCTCAGGGATATGATGAATATTACGAGGACGAGTATTATGACGATTACGATCGTGGCGGAGTAAACTTCAATGTTTTCTACAATGAGTTGAGACCTCACGGCAGATGGATCAACAACGGACGATATGGTCGTATATGGATTCCTAATGTGGGTAGAGACTTTCATCCGTATGCAACAAACGGTTACTGGGTAATGACCGACTACGGTAACACCTGGGTATCTGACTATTCATGGGGATGGGCACCTTTCCACTACGGAAGATGGTATTATGACGACTATTACGGATGGGCATGGGTACCCGGATATGAGTGGGCACCTGCCTGGGTAAGCTGGAGAAGCGGTGGAGGATACTACGGATGGGCACCTTTAGGCCCCGGCATTAACATCAACATCAATATAAACATACCGGGACGTTACTGGACATTCCTGCCTGACAGATACATGTATCACCGTAATATGAGAAGATATTACAACAGATACAGTCCGGCAATTTACAACAGGACTACAATCATCAACAATACTTACGTATATAATGACAACCGTTACTACAGTGGTCCTACAGCCAGAGAGTTTGAGCAGAATACAGGAAGAAGGGCAACTGTAAGAAGATTGGAAAGTACAAACAATCGCTCCGCAAGATCTACTCGGGTAAATAATAATGCTGTAAGCGTTTATCGTCCGGAAGCCGGAACAAGCAGAAGTAGTAACAGAAATGCAACGGTTACTCCAAATACAAGAAGTTCTTCCAGCAACAGGAATGCAACTGTAAGCCCTAACACAAGAAGCTCTACTAGCAACAGAAGCTCTACAGTAAGCCCAAGCACAAGAAGTTCTTCCAGCAACAGGAGCACTACTGTAAATCCAAGCACAAGAAGTTCTTCCAGCAACAGGAGCACTACTGTAAATCCAAGCACAAGAAGTTCTTCCAGCAACAGAAGCTCTACTGTAAA